>WBZP01000003.1_pt1 | contig 405021 bp, 318 predicted proteins | sample 5204301 | NCBI WGS metagenome assembly WBZP01 (sample SAMN12412401, study PRJNA552823) | activated sludge metagenome | isolation source: activated sludge from nitrification reactor of wastewater treatment plant... | place: USA: Pennsylvania | collected 2017
GGCGCTTTCTCAAGCGGCTACTGGTCAATAACCGAGAGCTGCGCGTGACTCTCTGCCCTGATTCTCTGCTCGACCTCTGGCCAGGTAACTAACACAAACTGTCCGGTAGCTAAATCCGCGATCCTCGATCCTCGATCGGCTCTTCTCGCTTCTCGATCCGCTGTTACACAATCTTCCCACTTGCGCGCGCCCATGCTTTGGGTGTATCCTTGGCCGCAAATAGAACAAAAGTTCTGTTTCTGGGTGAAAATGAACCCCCAAGGGTGCCCCACGGCCCTTTCCACCCCCGGGATCCTCTCCGATGGATGAAATCTGGTTGGTGCAAAAAGCAGCACCCAACGATGTGGTCGAGTGGCTCTCTGCGCTGGCCCAGGTGGCGCGCGCCGAACAGAGCCAGCATCAGTTCCGTTCGCAGCTGCCGGTGGGCGAGGTGGGGGCGGTGGAGATCGAGCGGCTGCCGCTGCCCACACGCTCGCGCGCGCGGGCGGCAGGCGCCATCTATGCACGCTCGCCGGGCGAAGAGCTGCCCTTTGGCGAAATTCTGGTGCTGGCGCTCATGTCGCCCGAGCCGCCGCTGGAGAGCCTGGTGGCTGGGCGCCCCTTTGTGGTGGAGGTGGCAAGCGACCCGCGCTTTCCGCTGATGGGCGATGAGGTGACGTGGCACTTCGTCAAGCGCTTTCCGCACAACAAGCGGCTCGAGCCGGGCCGCCGCTCGGGCACACTGCTCTGGATCAACCGCTTGTCGCGCACGCCCAGCACGGGGGCGCCGGTGCTGGCCTGCAACCTCTGGCTCGAGGAGCAGCTGCTGCGGCTGGAGCATCCCAGCCAGCGCCGCTCGCTCTACAAGCCGTGGCTCGAGCGCTATCGCGCTGTGCGCGGGCTGGATCCAGTCGACCCCGAACGCAGCTTTCGCGCCGCGGTGAAGGGCTGCGAGCGGCGCCTGCGCAAGCGGGGGCGCGAGCCCGAAGCGCGCGGCGGCAAGACAAAAAACCCCTCGGCGCCCGCCGAGGGGTAGAAGACAAAAAAAGTAGGGAAGATTCGCTAGCCGGGGGGCACGATGTGGGCAGCGATGGGTCGGCTTGCGAATCCTCCCTACGCTGAGCATCCTATCACGGCCTGCTCGGAATAGCAATACCCTAATTCCTCACGGAATCTTAAAGTTTCGCGCCCTTCGTTCTCATCTTCGCGCTTGGTGGCCGCGGCTGATGACGAACAGCAGGCTGTACACGGAAACAGCGAACAGCAGACTGTACACGGAAACAACGGAGTCAAGAAACGAGAGGATGCGGGGACAGGCGCCGCATCCTCTCTTGTTTCCGTTGTTTCCGTTGTTTCCGTGTACAGTCTGCTGTTCGCTGTTTGATGTGCGCCGGCCTATGCGCCCATCGTCTCCTTCAGCCAGGCAATCATGAAGGCGTCCAGGTCGCCGTCGAGCACGGCCTGTGTGTTGCCGGTTTCGACGTCGGTGCGCAGGTCCTTGACGAGCTGGTAGGGGTGGAGCACGTAGGAGCGGATCTGACTGCCGAAGTTGGCATCGACAATCTGCCCCTTGAGCGCCGACTTTTCGGCCTCGAGTTTGCCCTGCTCGATCTCGTAGAGGCGACCGCGCAGCACGCGCATGGCCATTTCGCGGTTTTGCGTCTGGCTGCGCTCGTTCTGCGAGGTGACGATGAGGCCCGTGGGCAGGTGGCGAATGCGCACGGCGGTCTGGTTCTTCTGCACATTCTGGCCGCCGGCGCCGCTGCTCAGGTAGACCTCGATCTCGATCTCCTTGGGGTCGATCTGAATCTCGATGTCCTCATCCAGCACGGGCATCACCTCGACCTTGGCGAACGAGGTGTGGCGGCGGTTGGCCGAATCGAAGGGGCTGAGCCGCACCAGGCGGTGGGTGCCGCGCTCGGACTTGAGGAATCCGTAGGCGCTGGGGCCATCGACTTCGACAGTCGCGCTCTTGATGCCCGCCTCTTCGCCCTCCATCAGCTCGCTGATGTTGGTGCGGTAGCCGTGGCGCTCGGCCCAGCGCAGGTACATGCGCAGCAGCATCGAGGCCCAGTCCTGGGCTTCGGTGCCGCCGGCGCCAGCGTGAATCGAGAAGAGGGCGGGGCCGGTGTCGTACTTGCCGGCAAAGGCAAGCGCCAGTTCCTTCTCCTCCAGCAGCGCGGCAAGGGCGTCGGCCTCCGCTTCAAGCTCGGCGGCGAGGGCATCGTCTTCGCTTTCGCCGGCCATTTCGGCCAACTCCGCGGCATCGCTGAAGCGGGCGCGCAGCGCGTCCCACTCCTCCACGATCAGGCGCAGTGCGCTCAGCTCCTGCATGGCTTTCTGGGCGGCCTGCTGGTCGTTCCAGAAGCCGGCTTCGCCGGTGGCGGCGTCGAGCGCGCCCACCCGTTCACTCTTCCCCGCAATGTCAAAGACGCCCCCGGATCAGGTCGACGCGGGCGAGCAGGGTGTTGAGGCGGTCGGTTAAGTCATTCATGGCAATCGGGTCCTCACGCGGCAGGGGCGCGATCGAGAAGCGAGAAGCGAGAAGACAGCGGGCGGCGGGCTATTGCTTGAAGGCGAGGCCTTGCTGGGCCAAGGCTTCTTTCAGGATGCCCACAGCCTTGGGGCCGACGCCATGCAGCGCCAGCACATCCTTTTCGCGCCAAGTGGCAAGCTCTGCCATCGAGTTGATGTTGGCGTGCAGCAGCGCACGCAGCGCCGGTTCGCCTATCCAGGGGAAGGGCGAGTTGGGGTCATGCTTGCGGGCCATGGCTCTCTCCAGTGGATCGAACGCTACACCCGCTGTTCGCCGCCCAGCAGCCCTTCAACAAAGGCTACCGGCTCGAAGAGGGCAAAGTCGCTGACCTTTTCGCCGGTGCCCACAAAGCGCACCGGCACGCCGAGCTCCTTCTTGATGTTGAGCACGGCGCCGCCCTTGCTGGTGCCGTCGAGCTTGGTGAGCACAATGCCGGTGACGCCGGCGCTCTCCTTGAAGGCCTTGGCCTGGGCGATGGCGTTCTGCCCCGTCGAGGCGTCGAGCACGAGCAGCACCTCGTGCGGGGCGCGGTGCACCTGTTTGGCCGCCACGCGCTTCACCTTCTCCAGCTCCTTCATCAGGTTGTACTTGGTCTGCAGGCGGCCGGCGGTGTCGACGATCAGCAGGTCGGCCGAGCGGCTCTCCTGGCTGGCGCGAATGGCGTCAAAGATCACGGCGCCGGGGTCGGCGCCCGGTTCGTGGGCAATCACATCGACGCCGGCGCGTTCGCCCCAGATCTTCAGCTGGTCGATGGCGGCGGCGCGGAAGGTGTCGGCGGCGCCCAGCACCACCTTGCGCCCGCGCCCCTTGTACCAGGCGGCCATCTTGCCGATGCTCGTCGTTTTGCCGCTGCCGTTGACGCCGACAACAAGCACCACAGTCAGCAACCGCTGTTCGTCGATGTGCAGCGGCTCGTCGGCGCGCAGCAGGCGCACCATCTCCTGTTTGAGCACGGAGTAGGCGTCGCGCGTACTCTTGATGCCGTCGGCGCGCACGCGGTCGCGCGTGGTCTCCACCAGCTCCTCGCTGGCGGCCAGCCCCACATCGGCCACCACCAGCGCCTCTTCCAGTTCATCCCACAGTTCGTCGGTGATCTCGTTGGCCTGGAAGATCGTGCTGACGCGCCCAAAGAAGGTGTTGCGCGTCTTGACCAGGCTCTCCTCGAGCTTGACCTCGTCTTGGCTCTTGTCTTCGGCTTTGCCGAACATTCTTCTGAACAACGCGGGGCTCCTTGTTCCACGTACGCCCGGTGCGAGCTGCGCGCTTGACCATCGTCCATGCTGCGCGCTGGGCAACCGGGCCAGTATAGCACGCGTGCAGGCGGCGCGCCGAGTGCAGGCGCGCCGCGTTTGCAGGCGCACGCACTCTTTGGATGAACGGTCGTTCAGGGGAAAACGCGGCTGTGCGCGCTGGGCTCAGCCAGGGCCGGCGCCGTCTGCGTCCTGCTCCACCCAGGGCGGGCGGCCCAGGTAGACGGTGTTTGGCCCCAGCGAGGCGACAAAGGCATCGAAAAGGCGCATGTTGTCGGCGTCGACGGGCAGGAACATGTGCAGTTCGAGCCCGGCGTTGGTGTGCGGCAGCAGCTGCGCGCTGATGTAGCGAACCGGCCCGAGCGCCGAATCGTGCTCAAAGAGCAGCCCCAACTGCGCTACGCCGGCAGAATCGGGCGCCTCCATCTTCTGCGCCTCGTTGAGCAGCGCGATGCTCTCGACGCCGTGCGTGCGCTCCATGTGCTGCAGGGCGGCGGCATAGGCTTGCTCGTTGCCGGTGGCCACAAAGCGCTGCAGAAAGATCCAGATCGCACGCGTCACGCTGGGCCGCCACTGGTCGCCCAGCTTTGCGCGCAGGCGCGGCGAGAAGAGGTCGTCCAGAACGTGGACAGGCTGATCATGCGCCGGGCGATTGACGGCCTCGATGACGGAGTTCCAGGCGTAGAGGTAGCCGGCGGTGTCCATGAGCACGGCGGGGAAGCGGAATTCGCCGAGCAGGCCGAGGGCCGCCTTGCGCAGCGAGGCGTCGCTGTGGGCGTGCTGCGCTTCGGGCAGGAAGCCGGCCATGAAGAAGAGCGAGTAGGTCTCGTAGGGGGTCAGTCGCAAGCACTTGCTGAGGACGAGGCAGTCGTCGCGCGAGACGCTGCGTTCGTTGCGTTCGAGGCGCGAGAGGACCGATGTGGACCTGAGCGAGCAGAGCTCGACTTGCTTGAGCGTCAACCGCCTGGCCTTGCGCATGCGGCGCAGAAAGGCGCCGGCGTTTTCGGGTGCGTTTCGCATGACTCCTCGCTGGGTGGGTGGGCCGCCGGTTCAAACCGGGCACGCACATTGTGCGCTTTGCTGGGCAGGGTGCAGCCGAGAGCAGCCTCTGCATGCTCTTCCGACGCCGACGCGCAATCGCGACTGCGGGCTGCCGAACCAACGTCTATTCAGGAGGAATGGGTGCGCTGTGCGGATTCCTGGTCGCATTGCTTGTCGAACTTCGAGATGGTGCGTGGAGTTCCGACTCTATCCACTTGCGCAGAAAGCTGCCCCGACGCCGGAGTGGATAGCAGCGTGAACGTTCCTCTCTGCAAGAAGTGCGCCGGGGGCGCAAATCTTTCACGCTGCGCCGGCGCGAGCTGCGAGGGAGTGCAAGGCCCGGCCGAATCGATCCGGCCGGGCCGCGCGCAACACTGCTTCTGCAACGTACTGGATCAGGTCACGCCTCCAGCAGGGCGTTGCGCTGCAGCAGACGAATGCGCTCGTCGACGGCCTTGGGCAGCAGCTTCATGGCATCCTCGGGCGGCAGGGGTGGGTTGCCCAGCACGATACGCCCGTCGGTAATCGCCGCCATCCACTCCTGGATCACATCTTCTGCCGTCAGCGTGCCGTCGAGCACGCGGATCAGGTCGCGTTCCATGGGGTCGGGCATCATCCGCTCGAGGCGCAGGGTGGTTACGGCATGCTCGGAGAAGGCCTGGCGTGCGGCCCAGCGGCTGGCGCGCGGGCGCTCGGGAAGATGGAGCGCGTAGGGGGGCCGGCCGGCGTTGATCGCAAGCAGGAAATCCGAGTTGCAGAGCGCGCGCATGAGCGTGTTGAGCAGCCCCTCGACCTCTTCATCGTCAAAGAGCACCTCGGCGCCGTCGGCTTCGGCCAGCAACCGGGCGTGGGCGGCGCCGATCAGGTCGCTCACCTGGTAGGTGATGCGCTGATTCTCGGTGAGGATGCGCAGCGCGGCCTTGGCCAGCGGCTGGTTGGTGGTGATGCGCACGTCGTCGCTGCCCACAACCGAGAGCGGCAGTTCCGAGTTCAGGGTGGGGGAGGGCAGCTCCTCGACGGCGAGCGAGTGCACCCAGAGCGGCAGCAGGCGATGGGCGTTGAGCGAGCGGTTGATGGCGCGCCCCTTGCGCACCAGCAGGCTGCGCCGGAACATGCGGAAGGTGAAGAAGTCTAGGTACTGCAGCATCTCGGTGAGGTTGCCCGAGCTGCCCTGAATCAGCTCGACGGCAGCGTCGCTCAGGTTGCGCGGGAATTCGGTGGCGAATTCGGCATCGGTGAGGTACTGCAGCCCGTGGCGGTCGCATTCTGCGGCGAACTCGTGAAAGTAGAAGGCGCTGTTGTGGTCGGCCAGGAACTCATGGAGCACGTAGCTGAGGCGGCTCTCTTCGTCGTCGTCTGGGGTGACGGTGAGCCGGTCGCTAATCGAGCGCACGAGCCACGCCTGGCCGGTGAGCACTTCGGTCAGGCCGGCGGCCCACTGGGGCAGAAAGTCGATCGCAGCCTTGGCCCGTTCCAGCCCGCCGGGCAGGTTGCGCGTGTGAAAGAGCATGCCCTGGCGCATGGGCTGCTGCAGGTGCCAGCCAGGGTTTACGTTATACGAGACGTAGGCCATGCCATGCGGCGTCAACAGTGCGCCAATGCTCTCGAGGATCGCCGTGCGCACGTCGGCCGGCACCCAGGAATAGATGCCGTGGCAGATGATGTAGTCGAATTGACCAAACTCCTGCCCAAGCTCGCGCACGTCTATGTTGAACAGGCGCACGTTCTGCTGGCCAATCGCTTCGATGTCCCGCTGGCCGATTGCAATCTGCTTCTCGGCAAGGTCGATGCCCACGCATTCGCTCTCGGGCAGGCTGCAGGCGATGGGGATGAGGTTGCTGCCGGTGGCGCAGCCCAGTTCCAGCACGCGGCAGCGCAACGGGTCGGCATGCTCCAGGCCAATCAGGTGCGCCAGGGCCGCCATGCGGCGCGGGTGGGTCCAGGTTTGAGCGTGGCGCGGGTAGGGGACGGCGTTGTAGTCCTCGCGTGCGCCCAGGGGAAGCGTCTCGCCGCCGGCAGCGGCCGCAGCCGTGCCGGGGGGAGCGCCTGGTTCGCCATCCAGCGCGGGCGCGTGGCTGCGCAGCGCCGCAGTGGGAAGCAGGGCGCCGGCGGGTTGCGGATTTGGATTCTGGCTCATAGGCCGGCCTCAATAGTGACGCCCGCGGCGCAGGCGCGGGCTCTGTTCAGGGTAGGGGCGTTGCGTTCGTGCGCTGCACAGGGCGTGGGAAGCGATGAAGCGGGGGAGTCGAATTGGTACTATTTTACCATACAAGCAAGCGCCGACCAACCGTACGCGCGCGCTGTGGCCGGCGCACACTTGGCCGGCGCACACTTGGCCGGCGCACACTTGGCCGGCGCACACTTGGCCGGCGCCGGGCGGCCCGAAACTGTAAGGGCAAGCGCTCATGCGTCTGCCTGGGCGGGCGCGCAGATCGCGTGCAGCGCCCGTTCGAGTGCGGCCAGGTCGTCGGCGTCGTTGTAGGCCTGCAGCGAGATGCGGGCGAAGTTGAGGCCGCGCCAGGCGCTCACCGGCATCTCGATGGCGAACTCGTCGAGCAGGCGCGCCTTGGTCGCGGCGGCGTCCAGGTGGGCGGGCAGCGGCGTAATCGCCATCTGCGGCGGGCGCAGCGCGGCGGCGCCTGGCGCGCCGGCATAGACCGGCGCCATGCCGGCCGCCATGGCCAAGGCCGGCAGCGCCTCGTCGAGCAGGCGGCTTGCCTGGGTGCGCACGCGCTCCCAGTCGTGCTCGGCCTGGAAGTCGATGGCATAGGGCACGGCAAGGTAGGCCGAGTAGTCGAGCGTGCCCGCCCACACAAACGCGTCGCGAAAGTCGCGCCCGCTGTTGAACTGGCGCTGGGGCGCCGACCCCCACGAGACCACCAGCGGCTGCAGCAGCGCCTGCACGCGCGGGTGGGCATAGAGGAAGCCCGCCGTCTTGGGTGCGCAGAGCCACTTGTGGCAGTTGCCGGTGTAGAAGTCGGCGTCGAGCGCGTGCAGGTCGAGCGGAATCTGGCCCGGCGCGTGGGCGCCGTCGATCAGCGTCAGGATACCGGCGGCGCGTGCGCGGGCGACGATCTCCTGCACCGGCCAGAGCTGCGCCGTGGGCGAGGTGATGTGGCTGATGAAGAGCAGGCGCGTGCGTTCCGTTACGCCCTCCCACATCTGCTCGATGATCTGCTGGCGGGCGTCGCCGTCGCCTGTGAGATCGTGCGGCAGCGACAGCGGCCGGCGCACATAGGTCGCGCCGCTGTGGGCGCAGGCAGCCTCCCAGGCGTTGGCGCAGGCGCCGTACTCGTGATCGGTGGCCAGCACTTCGTCGCCGGGCTGCAGGCAGCGGGCAAGCGCGGCCGCCACAATGTTGACGCCGCTGGTGGCGTTTGGCACAAAGACCAGGTCTTCGCCCGCGCCCACGTAGGCGCCCAGCCGGTTGAGCGCGTTCTCGATCAGCGGCGGCAGCTCGCTCTGCATGAAGCGCACAGGCTGGCGCTCCATCTGTTTGCGCAGTTGGTTGGCGTGGCGCAGCACCGGGCGCGGCGTGGCGCCAAACGAGCCGTGGTTGAGGAAGATGGTGGTGGGGTCGAGGCGGAAGAGAGGTTTCATGACGGATCAAAAGGGGGCGGCGGGGCCGCGATCGAGAAGCGAGAGGCGAGAATCGAGAAGACAGAAACGCCGGCCCGCGGCTGGCGGGTCAGGGTTCGGCGGCGATGGTGGCAGCGAGTGCTTCGAGGGCGACGAGCAGCTCGCTGACTTCGCCCTTGGCCACGCCCCAATCGGCGCCATGCTGGCGGGCGATGCGGTCCAGCCCGGCGTCCATGTACGAGGAGAGCAGGATGACGCGCGGCGTGTGCCCGCGCTTGCGCAGCTCTTCCAGCACATCCCAGCCGTCCAGCCCCGGCATCACAATGTCCAGCAGCACGATGTCGGGGTGGGTGGCGGCAATCAAGCGCAGCCCGCTTTCGCCGTCGCCGGCCTCGCCCACCACGTCGACGGTGCCCAGCGAGTGCAGCGTACGCCGCAGCGCGGCGCGAAAGGGCGTATTGTCATCCACAAGCACCACGCGCAGGTGGGGCGTCGTTTTGGGGGGGCCGCCGGCCTGTGCGTGATCCATGTGCGAATGTGACCCTGTCTATGCCAGGCGTAGTGGGAAGCGGGCTTCGATGCGCGTGCCCTGGCCCGGCGCTGAATTGATCTGTGCCGAACCACCGATGCCCGAGGCCCGTTCCGTCATGCCCACGATGCCCAGATGGCCCGAGCGTGCGAGCTGCATCCACGTTTCGGGCACCTGGAAGCCCACGCCGTTGTCCTGCACCAGCAGCGCAATCTCGCTGGCGTCGTAGGCCAGGCTCACCAGGACCTCGTCGGCGTTGGCGTGCTGATAGATGTTGTAGAGCGCTTGTTGGAAGACGCGGTAGATGGTGGTCTGGATGCTCTCCTCGAGCAGAATGTCCTCGGCCGGCAGGTCGAGTGTGACATTGACTTCGGGGTGGCGCTCCTGCATCTGCTCGACGTGGGCCTGGATGGCGGCGGAGATGCCGAAGCTGTCGAGCACGGGCGGGCGCAGGTCGCCGGCGAAGGAGCGCAGGCTGATTGCGACCTCGCGCACGCGGCTGCGCAGCCCCAGCAACGTTTTTGAGGCTTCGATGGGCACGTGGCCCGAGAGCAGCGTCAGCTCGACGGCGAGGGCGGCGAGCTCCTGCATGGGGCCGTCGTGGAGTTCATGGGCAAGGCGCACGCGTTCCAGGTCCTGGCTGCGGCCCAGCAGGCGCCGGATCTCCAGCAGGTTTGCCTCGGCCATCATGCGCTGCGCCGTCTCTTCGCTCAGCTTCGAGTAGGTATTGACGAGGTCCTGCGTGCGCAACTGCACGCGCAGCTCAAGCTCGGCCTGGGCCTGGTCGCGCAGCTTGTCCATCTCCCACGCCTGGGTAATGTCCATGGTCACGCCAATCATGCGCAGCTCGCGGTCCTGGGGGCTGCGCATGATGCGCCCGCTCATTTTGAGCACGCGCATGGGGGCGTTGGGCGGCTGCACGCGGTATTCGCCCGCCCATTCGCCTTCGCCGCGTGCAAAGAGCTCGGCAAAACCGACGTCAACCGCCTCCGCCTCCATCCCCTCAAGGTAGCTGAGGGTCTCCCATGGGTCGACGAGCCGCTCAGGGCCGTCGCAGGCCACGCCGAAGAACTCGCACTGGGCACGATTCCAGACTGCCTTGTTGCGGCCGTCCCACTCCCACAGGCCGATGTTGGCCACTTCGGCTGCCAGGCGCAGGCGCTGCTCGCTACGTGCGAGCGCCTGCGTAGTCGCGCGCTGCTCGGTGACATCCATGAAGGCGGCCACCGAACCGCGCACGGCGCCCGCGGCGTCGAAGAGCGGGCGCGAGTGCCCCATGAGCGAGACCACCGAGCCATCGTCGAAGAGCAGATCTTCAGAGCCGATCCACTCCTGCCCGGTGCGGGCGGCGTGCTGAACCGGCAGGTCGTCTTCGGTGACCTCCCTGCCGTCGAGCAGGACGCGGAAGTGGTTGGGACGAAGCTCCTCGGCGGCGGTCATCGAAAGCTCAACGCCCGCCTCGGGCAAGCGCAGGATGCGGCGCCCGGCCTCGTTGCCGACAATGTGGTTGGCCTGCGCATCCTGGGCGATGAAGACGATCACGGGCAGGATGTCGAGCAGCGTGGCCAGGTCCTCCTCGCGTTCGCGCGCGCCCTGGCGCGCCTGCTCGCGGTCGTCCACATCCAGCGCCGCGCCCACCCATTCCACCACCTTCTCCTCGGCGCGCAGGGGCACCAAGCGCAGCTCCATCCAGCGGTAGGCCGCGCTCTGCCGATGCCAGACGCGCGCGTCGATGTCGAGGCGGACGCCCCTGGTGACGGCATCGGCAATCGCTGCACGCACGCGCGCGATATCTTCGGGGTGGAAGGCCTCCAGCAGGTCGTCAAGCGTCTCGGTGCTCTCGGCGCCCGTGTAGGAATGCCAGCTAGGCGACGGGTCGAGGAAGGCGCTGCAGTCGGCGTTCATCTGCCAGACGCTGGCGGTGGTTGCTTCGATCAGCCGGCGGTAGCGCCGCTCGCTCTGCTGCAGCGCGGCGGTCATCTGCTCGTGCGGCGTGATGTCGAGCGAGAGCATGTTGAGGCCGTTGACGGCGCCCTGGTCGTCGTAGGTGGGCTGCAGGTGGGTGCTGAAGACGTGCATCTCGCCGGCCCACTCCACGGCGAACTTGCCTTGCTTGGCCTTGCCCGTGGCCATCACACTGCGCGCCCACTCCTGAATCTGCTCGCGCTGGCGGGACGGCAGTTGCTCAGCCAGTATGGTGCCGGCGCCGGGCTTGGCCACCGCCCAGGCCTGCCCCGATTCGGACCACTGATACTTGAGGTCGACGCCAATGTGGGCCACGGTCATGGGCGCCTGGGCCAACATCAAGCGCAGGCTCTCGCTCGTTACCTGCAACTGCTGGGCAAGGCGGCGCGCGCTGGTCACCTCGATGGCGGCGGCGTGATAGTCGCTCAGCTCGCCGGCATCGCCATACTGCGGCAGCACCGTGACTTCGAACCAGCGCTGCGGCTCGCCGACGACGGCAAAGAGTGACGAGGCGGACGCGGCGCTCGCGGCTGCACGCTGCAGCAGGTCGCGCAGCCCATCGCCAACGGCTAGCGGGCCGGCTTCGGTGAGCTTCTGGCCAATGTAGGCCGTAAAGGTCTGGTCGCCACCCCAGGGGCCCACCCAAAGACAGGTGGAATCCGGCGCCAGCTGCAGCATCGTCAGCCGCGCGAGTTCCGAGGCGGTGCGCAGTTGGTCGACGCGCGCGCTCAGGGTCTCGGCCAGGCGGCGGTAGCGCGTCACATCCATGGCGAAGATCAGCGCGCCATCCACATCGCCGCTGGCGTTGCGGCTCGCCTTGATGTGGACGTCGAAAGAGCTGCGTTTGCCCGCATCCAGGCTTGGGTCTTCGACCGTGTATTCAAGCTGCGCACGCGTGCCGGTGCTGATTACATACTCGACCATCTCGACAAAGCGCGGCGACTCGAGCCCCGGCGGCAGCGTGCCCAGCTTGCGGCCCAAAATCTGCGTCATGGGCGTCATGCGCTCGCCGTTGTTGTACCAGACGTAACGCCGGTCGGCATCGATGCGCGCCAGCGAATGGCCTGTTTGCTGCAGCACCTCGCGCAGGCTTTCGTCGCTCATGCGCAGCGATTCGTGCAGCAGGCGGCTGTCGGTCTCCTCGGTGCCGAGGATCGCCAGACCAATCGTGGCGCCGCCTGCATTCAAAAGCGGCTCGACGACGAGCGCGATCCGCTGCGGGCGCCCCTGCACCTCGTTCTCGTACGAACCGCGCACTACCTTGCCGGTGGCCAGCGCCTCTTCCATCAAGCGCACCACCATCGCGGCGGCGTCGGCGCCCAGGTACTCTTCGGGGCGTCGACCCAACGTGCGTTCGGGCGGCCAATCGGGGTGCGCATTCTCCGACCAGACCGTGCGCAGATTGGTATCGGTGCGCGAGAGGAAGACGGGCGACGAACGCAGCCAGTTGCTGAACTGCGCACGGCTCAGGGTGACGGCGTCGCCGATCCAGTGGGTGTCGGCGCCGGCATCCTGGTGCAGGGTGCGGCCATGTTCGGCCTCGCGCACGGCGGCGGCCAGGCTCTGGTTGAGCCAGTAGGGGGTCATCTCGCTGCGCAGCAGGACGGCGGCGGCGCCGGCGTAGAGCTGCGGGTCGAGCTCCTCCTCGTCGACGAGGAGGAGCAGAGGCAGTTGCAGATCGAGCAGCGGCGCGAGCGAGGCCGGGCTGGGCGCGGGGCGCACATCCACCAGCAGGACGTGGGGCGGCGCGGCGTCGGCCAGTGCAGCGCGTGCGGCAACGGCGGCGGTGGCCAGGTTGTCGGCGCTCTCGACCTGGCGACGGGTGATCTCGATGCGGCGGGCGCCGGGCCTGGGCGCCGGGGCAGGGGCGCCCGGCTCCAGGGCTGCGCCAGAGGCAAAGTGCAGACAACGCAGCGCTTCCTGCTGCCACGGGTGTGTCTCGTTCAACACGATGCGCACGCGGTCGCCGCGCGCCGGGGCGCCGTCGCCCTGCGGCGCGCGCGCCTTTGCGTCCGACTCGCCGTCTGGATAGGTCGTCTGCGTCATCTCTTCTCCTCGGCTTGCGCGCTGCGGGGACCAGGCGCAGGCCGACTCTTCCATTCACTCATTGGCGGACTGCAAGCAAGTGGGCCGTTAGCCCTTGACGGCGCCGGCGGTAAGGCCCTTGATAAACTGTTTGGCCATGAGCAGATAGAGCACGAGCAGCGGCAGCGCCGACATCGTGAGCACGGCCAGAATGTTCGTCCAGTTTGTCTGATACTGACCAAAGAGCAAAGTCACGCCCAGCATCACCGTGCGCTGCTCTTCCTGACGGATGAAGATCAGAGGGAACCAGAGGTCGTTCCAGATCGGAATCAGGTTGAAGATCGCCACCGTGGCCAGCGCCGGCCGCACAAGGGGCAGGATCACCGACGTGTAGATGCGCCACTCGGACGCGCCGTCCACATAGGCGGCGTCGCGCAGCTCGCCGGGCAGGCTGCGGATAAAATCGGTGAGCACAAAAGTAGCAATCGGCAGCCCCATCGCCACGTAGACGGGGATGAGGCTGAGGATCGTATCTTCAAGCTGCAGCGTTTTCACAATTGTAAACAGGTTGATGGTTCCAAGACGAATCGGAATCATCAGCCCGGCGATGAAGAAGATGTAGAGCAGGTTGGCCCAGCGCGACCGCCACGAGGCCAGTGCATAGGCGGCAAGCGAACCCAGAAAGACGACGAGCAGCAGCGATACCGCCGTGACGACGAGCGAGTTGCGGAAGTAGATGTCGAAGCGGCCGGCGTTCCAGGCGTTGACGTAGCCCTCGAAGGTAATCGTCGCACGCGTGGGCGGCGTGAAGGGGCTGCGGAAGATGTCGAGGCGGGGCTTAATGCTGTTCACCACCATCGTCCAGAGCGGGAAGAGCACGATGATGGACCAGCTGATTAGTACCAGATGGGGCGGCAGCGCGCGCAGGAATCGTCGCAAGGGATTCGCTCGCTTCCTAAAGTTCCACGGTGCGGCGGCGCGAGAAGAAGAGCCAGAGCCCCACGCCGGCGAGCAGGATCACAAAGGTGCAGGCTGCCACCGCTGCGCCCATGCCCATTTCGGGGCGGGCCACGGGGTGCTCGCCGGCAATCGCCGTGCGGTAGAAGAAGGTGGCCAGCAGATCGGCGGCGTAGCTTGGGTCGCCCTTGGGACCGGTCATGGCAAAGACGACGTCGAAGGCGTTGAAGTTGCCCACAAAGGTGAGCACGCTGACGATGCCAATCACGGGCGCCAGCAGCGGCAGCTTGATGCCAGTGAAGACCTTCCACGCGCCGGCGCCGTCGATGCGCGCCGCCTCGAGCAGCTCGTCGGGAATGGTGAGCAGGCCGGCCAGGAACATCATCGTCGGCAGCCCCACCCATTGCCATGACGAGACGAGCGAAATCACGATCAGTACGGTCTGCGTGTCGCCCAGCCAGGGGCGCGCCCAGCTCTCCAGCCCTACGCTGCGCAGGAAGTGGTTGACGGCGCCCCACTGCGGGTTGAGAATCAGCCGCCACAAAAAGCCGGTGACGAGCACTGCCAGCGTCGCAGGAATAAAGATCAACGTGCGATAGGTGCTGTGGCCGCGCAGCCCGCTTGCCAGCAGCGTGGCAAAGAGCAGCCCCAGCGTGTTCTGCACCAGCATGTGAATGCCGAAGAAGACAAAGGTATTGCCGACGGCGTTGAAGAAGCGTTCGCGCCACCAGTCATCGGTGAAGAGCCGCACGTAATTCTCGAAACCCACAAAGACTTCGGGGCGCAGGCCGCTGCCCGTGTAGAAGCTCAGCCGCAGCGAATTGAGCAGCGGAAAGGCCATGAAGACGGTATAGACCAGGAGCGCCGGCAGCAGGAAGAGAAACCAGGTGCGTGCGCGCCGGCTTTGCAGACGAGAGGGGCGTGCCGTCATGGGAAGGGGCCTTGGTGGGAAGAGGGGGCGGCGCAACGAGATTGATGCGTGCGGCTTCACTTGATGCGACTGGCCGTCTATGGTGAAGTATTTCGCAAGTCGCCAAAAGTGCGTCGCGGCGGCGAACGGACTTCACCCAAACCGTTCGGTAGGTTGCGGTTTCACGTCGGGCTGGCTTGGCGGTGGCCGAACCCGTGGGCTGAAGCCGCACGGCTAAACAAAGTCAAGCCGGCTGAAGACCGGCTCACACCATCGAGTCGCGCCGCACGTTGGCGTCAGCCGGCTTGACTTTGTTTAGCCTGGGGTTGCAACCCCAGGGCCGCGCCGGTGCTCGAGCGTATGCGTCTTGCGCTGCATTCAGGCGCAAGACGCGTGCTGTCCGAACGCGCCGCGTGGGTGGGGACGCGCCACGCCGGCGGCGCCCCCACCCCGCTGTAGCGCGGCTAGCTGCGCCGCGTCATCTCAACACTACAGGACCCTACTGCGCGCACGACTGGGCAGCGGGCAGCCATTCGGCCAGGCCGGCCTGCAGACTGTCGGCAGCTTCCTGCGGCGTCATCTCGCCCTTGATCACGGCGATCGAGTTGTCCTGCATCAGCGTGTAGCCGTCCGGCGTGCCGTCGAGCAGGCCATCCCACGCCCAGCGCACATCCGTCCCGGCGCCTTCATTCAGGGCCAGGAATTCGGCGGCGTGGGCGTTGGCAACTTCGGGCGCCGCTTGGTGAATTGGGAAGAAGCCTGGCAGCTGGTCGGCCAGCAGCTTGGCAAACTCGGGGCCATTGAGCCACGCCAGGAAGGTCTTGGCCTCTTCCTTGTGCTCGCTGGCGGCGTTGATGCCCATGCCGGCGTCCAGGTGGAAGGTCACATAGCGGTCGCCGCCGGCCGGGGCCGGGGTGGCAAAGATGCCCCACTCGAAGTCGGTGATGTCCTTCTCGAACTGCGGGATGTCCCACGAGCCGCCCATCCACATTGCGGCCTGGCCGGTGGCAAAGAGCACCTGGCTGTCGTAGTAGACCAGCGCCTCCTGGCCCTCGGGCAGGAAGGGGGCAAGGTCGGCCACGGCCTGGAAGGCGGCGACGGCGTTGGCGTCGTTGAAGCAGCGCTCGCCGGCCAGGTAGGCCAGGCGCCCGTCAAGGCCGCCGATGAAGTTGGGGGCCAGGTTCATGAAGACGATCTCGGCGATCGTCCAACTGTCGCCGCTGGCGTTGGCAAACGGGATGTAGCCGCCGTCCTGAATCGCCTGCGCCGTGGTCATCAGCTCTTCCCATGTGGTGGGGATTGCCAGACCCAGCTCTTCGAAGATGCCCTTGTTGTAGTAGATGCCGTGCGAAACGGCGATCATGGGCACGCCGAAGCTCTCACCTTCGAGCGTCGACCAGGGCACCAGGTTCGCGTCGCCATAGGCGGCGGCCAGGTCGCCTTGCATATCAGCCAGACTCTCGATGAAGCCCTCGGCAAAGAGGTTGCGCGAAGTTGCGTACGAGCGCAGGTACATCAGATCGGGGCCGGTGCCGCCCTCGAGCTGCGTGCGCAGCGTGGCGTTGTAGTCGGGCGGGTTGGTGGGGTCGAACTTGACGCTGATGTTGGGGTGGGAGGCGTTGAAGGCGGCCAGGATCGTCTCCATCTGCGCCACGTCGTCGGTGCGCCACGAACCCATCACCAGTTCGACGGCCTCGCCCGCGTCGGCAGCGGCATCTGCGGCCGGTGCTTCGGCGGCGGGTGCGGCGGCGGGCGCCACACAACCGGCCAGCAGCGCCAGCAGGAGGGCAAAGACAAACAGCTTGCGAATCATGCGCGTTTCTCCTTCACTCTTCGTTGCGTGAATGAAATGCGGGACGAATTGCTAAACGTCTGTTCCCTGTTCCCAACAATACCTTGCCCTTCGTAGCGGAGGGTCTGGAATGTCAGGAAGAGGGAGAACGGTTTCACCGGCGCAAGTGCCGGGTCGCCACAAAGGGAGGTGCGTCGGAGCGCTTATGCGCTGTCGTAGCGGCCAATCTCCTCGGCCAGCGGGGTGAGCAGCTCGAGCTTCCAGGGCGCGACCTTGGGCGCCACCGAGCAGGCGGTGCTCAGGATGTAGCCGCCACCGGGTTTGCCATGCTCGATGCGATCGGCGGCGTGGGCGCGCACGGCGTCGGCGCCCGGCGCGAGCAGGATTTCAACGGCGTTCATGTTGCCCTTGATGAAGACCCGCTCCCCGATCTGCTGCTTGGCCGTGGCCAGGTCGGCGTTGCCCAGCGGTGGCGGGTCCAGCGTATCGATGCCCTCGGTGCCGGTCTCCAGCATCAGCTCCAGCCTGTCGCCGATGCGGCCGCAGGTGTGGGTATAGACGGGCACGCCCTCGGCCTTCACGGCGTCGGTGACGAGCCGCTCGTAGGGCACCACAAACTCGCGGTACATACGCGGCGAAAGGAAGGGGCCGCCCACAAAGGCCGACGAGATCAGTACGGCATCGACGCCGTGTCGCGCCTGCGCCACCGCCCAGGTGATGCTGGCGACGGAGAGGCGCTCGAGGATGGCGTGCGTCTTGGCCGGGTTCTCGATGAAGGTGGTGAGCGCCTGCTCGTAGCCGAAGAGCTCCATGTAGTGCGTCAGCGGCGAAAAGACTTCGCCGTGGATCGAGACTTCGTCGCCCACGCGCGCCCGCACGGCGTCGATCGTGTCGAAGAAGTAGGGCGGCACTTCGCGCAGGGGGCCGGGCGTCGCCTTGCCGTCGATCCAGGGCAGGTGGATCGTGTTCCAGGTGTAGCCGCGCAGCCCGTCGATGAAGTCGAGGTTGTCCGGGTCGATCGTGGCGAAGTTGGCGCGCAGGGGACGGCCGTCGTCGGCGGGCTGCAGGTGGGGGTTGTCGTCCCAGGGCAGAAAGACGCCGTCGCCGGTGTCGAAGGTGAGCCAGAGGCCGTCGGCGTCCTTCTTACGCGCCGTCACGCGCTCAAGCAGACCCGGCGGGCGCCCAGGCAGGTTGATCAAGATGCCGTCGAAGCGATAGCGGCGCTGCAAACGCACCAGCGCTTCGGCAAAGCCCTCGCTGGTGAACCAGATCTCCTCGGCCGGCACGCCGCTGTAGAGGAAGTAGTGGCCCAGCGCCAGTTGGCACATCACCGGCACGCGGTCGGGGATGCCGTGGTGCATGGCGACGGCGATACGTTCGCGGCTGTTCAAACGTGGCACTCCAGGTGCGGAAAGGGTGGCTGCGCCGGCCGCCGGTGCGCATTGCGTGCGGCCGTTCCGGGGTACGGAAGGGCGCCCGGTGCAGGTCAACTACCGTGGGGGGTGCGTGTTGTTGTGGGCGGAAGAATGGTGCTGGATCGGTCTGAGTATACCATCGGGCAGCGATGGCGGAAAGTGGCGGCCGCGCCCGCCCACAAGCGCCGCACTGCTCCCCGGCCGCCCGCAGGCGCCCCGGCAAGAATCTTCTGCAAGCGTTTTCTACACCCGCGCGAAGGAATTCGCCTGCACCGCACGATATATTCTGTGTAGTCCCCCCCAACGCCCTCTCAAGGTGCGCCGGACCCCCGGAACGCATCTTGCGGGGGCGGCTTTTCTTTTCTGCGCCGCCTCTGCCAAATGAGCCCGTTCGCGCAATCCAACCGCTTCGTCTTCAGGCCGGCGCGCGCACCAGACCAAGCTGGGCGGCGTGGGCGTGGGCCGCGGCGCTCTCTGCGTTCACCACCATCGGCACACCCATGCGCGCACTTTCGGCTGCCAGCTGCAGCACCTGCCGGTCGCGCGCCTGCGCGCTGACGTCGCGAATGTAGACGGCGCGGATGCGGTCGCCATGGCGGCGCACCACCTCGGTGTATATCTCCGGGTCCTGCTGGCCGCTGTCGCCGATCAGCACGATGGGCAGCGCCGTCCACAGGGCAAGAATCTCCTCGATCGCCTCCAGCTTGTGGCCGTGGTGGCCGCCGGCGCCGAAGCTTGCGCGCAGCCCATAGTCGCGCAGGAAGAGGGGCCCCGGCGGGATGCCGTTGAGCGCCATGAAGTCGCTGAGCAGGTCGTAGAGGTTCCACGGGCTGCTCGAGACGTAGAAGATTGGGTTCTCGCCGCCGCGCGCGAGGTCGGGGCGGGCGTCGTCGGGAGCAAGCGGCGGCGCAGGTGGGGCAAGCGGCGGCGGCGGCTGTGCGCCTTGCTGTAGCGCGCGGTAGAAGGCGGCCACACCGGCGAACGGCAGGCGCGTCTGCGCGTTGCCCAGGAAGAGCCGCTGCGCCGCACGCAGGGCATGCGCCGCGTCCGAGACCAGGATCGTGTCGTCAATGTCGCTGATGACGCCGAACTGTGGGGCACGCGGCACGAGCGCAGCCAGCGGCGCCTCGAAGAGCGGCGCCTCGACGCCCATGCCGGCAGCGGCGCCGGCGTCGAGCAGGCGTACGCTGCCTTGCTGCCAGGCGGCCGGGGCCAGCCGCTCGGGCGTCAGCCACAGGTCGTAGTAGCCCTCGTCGTCGGTGAGCGCTTCGCATGTGGTTCCGGCCAGCGCCAGGCGCACGCGCGCCGCGGGCACCTCGTCGCTCTCGAGCCGGGTGTAGATCGAGAGCAGATTGCGCCAGAGCTGGTCGTCGGCCTGGCCGGGCGCCAGCGGTGAACCCTGCAGCACCCGCCCGCGTAGGCGAATGCGCTGTGCCGTGCCATAGCCGGCGTAGGACGCCACTGTGTACAGTGACTCGGCGCGCAGCAGGTCGGCCAAGCGCGTGCGCAGGCGGGCAAAGCGGCCCGGCGCGGGCGGCGGGAGCAGGGGTTCGGTCTCGACTGGAAGCATGGGCGCGTTACAAGCCGGGCGGTGACGAGGTGAGGGGCCGGTAGCTGCAGGCGTAGAGGTCGCCGTCGGGGTCGAGGCCGAAGAGGTCGCCGAAGCCGCGACGCCGGCAGTCCTCAAAGCAGGCCTGGGCGGCGGCGTCGAAGGCAAAGATCTGCGGGAAGCTTGCACAGCTGAGCGCCGCCTGTGCACAGCAGTCACACTCGCCCAGGGCAATGCGCGCGGCCTGTACGGGGTCCAGCACGGGGGTGGGCAGGCTGCCCGGAAGCGGCGTGGCCGTTGAAAAGGCGATGCCGCGCACGTCGGGCGGTGTGGGCGATGGCTCTTGCAGGGTGGGTGTGGCCGAGGGCGGCGGCGGCAGGCCGGCGACGGCAGCCGGCGCGGGCGTGATTGGCGCCGGCGTCGCGGTGGCAGGCAGCGTGGGCTGCGGGGTGGGCGTGAAGTCGCCGCCCACGCGCTGCAGGGTGGCAAAGTGCAGCGCCGCGTCGCGCTCGACGGCGGCGAGCAGTACAACCGTCGGCGTGGGCGCTGGGCCGCGCGGGCGCGCCTGCGCGGCGCCGACGCGCGCCGGAACCAGCAGCGCGACCAGCGCCACCGCTCCCGTCATTAGGAGCAGCCAGCAGAGCAGCGCGACGGCGCCGCCGGTTCTGCGATGGCGCTGAGAGCTTGTCACGGGCGCCGGCTTCTCTCTCCTGCTTGGTGAAGATGAACTTGCGATAGCAACGACGCAGCAGGCGTCACTGCGGCAGCTCGGCGGGCGCCTGCTGGGCGGCGGTGGCCAACTGCTCGGCCAGGGCGAGGATTTCGTCGCGCCGCGCCAACTGCGCCAGCCACGCCGCGGGCAGCGCCTGCACGCCGTAGAATGCGCCCGCAATCTGCCCGGTAACGGCGCCGGTGGTGTCGGCGTCGTCGCCCAGGTTGGCGGCGGCGAGCACAGCGTCCCGGTAGCTCTCGGTCTGCGCAAAACACCAGAGGGCGGCCTCGAGGCTCTCGGCCACGTAGCCGCTGCCCCGGATCTGTGCCTCGCGCTTCGCAATAAAGCCGCCGGCCGCGATCGCCTGCAGCTCGGGGTGGGCGATCAACGGGTCGGCTACCGGGGCCAGAACCTCCTGCTTGCCGGCGCCGCCCAGCGCCCGCAGCAGGTAGGCGGCAAAGAGGCGGCAACTCTCCACCGCCGCGGGCGCGCCGTGCGTGGTGCGCGAGCTTTCGGCGGCCAAACGCAGCGCCTCGCTGGGCCGGCCGACGTGGTAGAGCACCACCGGCGCCAGCCGCATGAGCGAACCATTGCCCGCCGTGCCGGGGTCGGCGGCGCCGGCCATGGGGTCGCCGCTGTGTACAAAGCGTTTGAGCGCGCCGCTGGTGGTGAGGCCGATGTCGAAGCAGCGCCCAATGCTCGACCAGTGACCCTCCTGCCACCAGCGCACGTAGCGCTGCATCTGGTCGCGGGGGTCAAAGCCACCGCACGCCACCAGGCTTTCGGCAAGGCAGAGCGCCATGCTGGTGTCGTCGGTGAACTGGCCGGCCTGCAGCCCCCAGGTGCCGCCGCCGCGCAGGTCGGTAACGGGCGCAAAGGAGCCGCGCGGCTTGAACTCGACGGCGGCGCCGACGCAGTCGCCCAGGGCCAGGCCAAGCAGGCAGCCAAGGACGCGGTCGCGCAGAGTGAGGGGTTCGGCGGCCGGAGAGGAGGAGGCGCTGTACATGGGGGCTCCTTGGGTGAAGACGAGGTACCGCTGCAAGTATGACGGAGCCGCCCCGAAAGGTCAACCGCCCGCGCGGCGGGGCTGCGCAGCTGCGCAGCCCGCCGCCGCACGCCGGCGCCCATGACGCGTCGCGCATGCGCCCACTGTATCTTTGACAATCGCCCCGCCAATCGGGGAAACTTGTCTATCGCATAGTGGCAAGGCATGCCGTTTGCCCCGCCAGCGAACCGACGCTGCCGGCTTCTCGCTTCTCGATTGCATTTCTCGCTTCTCGATCGGCTCTCCCTTTCTTGATCGCCTACTGCCCCACCTCCAAGTTCCACGTCCCCGCCGCGCTCTGCCCGCTGCGCTGCCCCAACTCGGGCGAACCGCTCGAGTTCACCGACCTGCCCGCCTTCCATACCGAACGCATCGACCTGCGCGAGCCCGGCCTGTGGCGCTACGCCGCCATGCTGCCCGTGGTGAGCGAGGGCCAGCGTCGCGTGACCCTGGGCGAGGGCTGGACGCCGCTCGTCGCCGACGAGTGGCACGGCCGCCCCATCCTCTGGAAGCTCGACGCGCTGATGCCCACGGGCTCCTACAAGGACCGCGGCGTCAGTGTCATGGTCAACTGGCTGATGGGCATGGGCGTCGAGGTGCTGGTGGACGATTCGAGCGGCAACGCCGGGGCGAGCCTTGCCTGCTATGCGGGGCGGGCGGGGCTGCACGCTTCGATCTACGTGCCGGCCAGTGCGCCCGAGCCGAAGAAGGCGCAGATTGCGGTCTATGGCGGCGAGTTGGTGGAGGTGCCCGGCCCGCGTTCGCAGTGCGCGCTGGCCGCCGAGAACGCCACGCGCGGCAGCCACGAGAGTGCCTATGCCAGCCACGCCTGGCATCCGGCCTTTCTGCTGGGCATGATGACGCTGGCCTGGGAGATTTGGGAGCAGATGGGCCACCGTGTGCCCGACTGGGTGGCGGCGCCGGTGGGCAACGGCGGGCTGATGCTGGGCATCTGGCGCGGCTTTCAGCACCTGCAGAAATCTGGTGTGGTCGAGGCGCTGCCGAAGCTGATCGCCGTGCAGGCCGAGCCCTACACGACGGTGGTCGACGCCTTCCTGGGCAAGAAGACCCACATCGAGCCAGGCGCACTGCTCGAGACGATCACCGCCGACGGCGTGGCGATTGCCGCCCCCGTGCGCGGCGACGCCGTGCTCGAGGCGGTGCGGGTGTCGGGCGGCGTCTGCGTGGCGGTGAACGACACCGAAATCACCCGTGCACACAAGCGGCTGGCGCGCCGCGGCCTCTTCGTCGAGCCCACCAGCGCCACCGTCGTCGCCGCCCTGCTCAAGCTCGACGACACTATCGCCCCCGCCGACGAAGTGGTCGCCGTCCTCACTGGCCACGGCCTCAAGCGGCTGCCGAAGGAGTAAGGCATCGAGAATCGAGAATCGAGAAGCGAGAGGCCGTCGTTCGAGCACCCTTCGTGGTACCATTGCGTTCACAAGTGCGGCCGAGCTTTTCTCTCGATTCTCGATAGGCGTTACGCAGTTGAACGAGGCCGAGCCCGCGATTCTCTCGCTCCTTCACTCTGGGAAGTACACCCAACTGCGTAACTCCTATCTCGATTCTCGATTCTCGATGTAGTTGACCGTATCGATTGCCGAGTGCCGACTATTTCGCGCCTCCCCGCAATAGTCGCTAGCCGATAATCGATACTCCTGGACACATAAGGAGTATTGCATGGAGTCTGAAAAACTGGTCGCGTTCGACGCCCAGCAGGGGCTGCACTTTCGCGACCGCGCCCTGCTGCAGCAGGCCTTTGTCCACCGCTCCTACCTCAACGAACAGATCATCAACGACGCCACGCTGGCCGACAACGAACGCCTCGAGTTCCTCGGTGATTCGGTGCTTGGCTTTGTGGTCTCGGACCTGCTCTACCGCCACTTTCCCGACGCGCGCGAGGGCGAGCTGACCCACCTACGCACCAAACTTGTGCGGCGCGAGACGCTGGCCGCGCTCGCCACGCGCATGGAGATGGGCGAGCTGCTGCTGCTGGGCGTGGGCGAGGAGGATTCGGGCGGGCGCATGCGGCCGGCCACGCTCTGCGCCTGCTTCGAGGCGCTGGTAGGCGCGCTCTTCCTCGACCAGGGGCTCGAGAAGGTCTCCGAGTTCCTGCTGCCCGCGGTCGAGAGCGTGCTCGCCCCCATGCACCTCGACGTGATGCCCAAGGACCCCAAGAGCCGCTTCCAGGAGTGGGCACAGCGCACGCTCAACACCACGCCCCGCTACCGGGTGGTGGACCAGAGCGGGCCGGACCACTTGAAGACCTTCGTGACCGTCGTCACGCTCAAGGCCGATGTGATGGGCGTGGGCAAGGGCAACAGCAAGCAGGACGCCAGCCAGGCCGCCGCCGCCTCGGCGCTGGCGCTTGCCGGCGAGGACGCACCCGAATACGTGGCGGACGAGGAGATCGAGTCGCGCTGGCTGCCCCAGTCGCCAGCCCCAGCGACCGAAGAGGATGCGAGTGCAGAGAACGAGGTTACGGTGGAAGAGGGCGCAGTGGACGAGGCCGCGCCCGCCGAGCCGGTAGCCGACGCCTGACGGCCTCTCAGATCGCGATGGCATGAGGTTCGGGTGCTGCTGGCACGGCTCCCGCTACGGTGGGTCACTGGCAACATGCGCCTTCTCGCCGCAAACCAGAAGCGCCCGCTCCCTGATGGACAGGGGCGGGCGCTTTTTCGCTGCCGGATGCAGGAGCGGGCTACATCGCGATCGTCTGCTGCAGCGTCGCCAAATCGGCGCGGTCTGCGGAGTCGGCGCCGTCGTCGGCGCCCGGTTCGGCGGGGGCGGCGCCGTTGGGCGTCGGTATGTGGTGCACAATCGCGTCCCCCTCCAGGCGCAGGCTGATCACCTTGCTCACGCCGTCGTCGCCCATGGTGACGCCATAGATCGTGTTCGACCCTTCAAGCGTGCGCCGGTTGTGGGTGACGATGATGAACTGGGTGCCGCCGCTCAGGTCCTCGACGGCGAGGCGAAAGCGGTCGACGTTGGCCTCATCGAGCGCGGCGTCGACCTCGTCGAGCACGCAGAAGGGGGTGGGGCTGACGCGCAGGATGGCGAAGATCAGCGCCATGGCTGCCAGCGAACGCTCGCCGCCCGAGAGCAGCGCCAGGTTCTGCGGCCGCTTGCCCGGTGGGCGCGCCACGATGTCGATGCCGGTAGTGGTCAGGTTCTCGGGGTCGGTAAGTTGGAGCTCAGCGGCGCCGCCGTTGAAGAGCTTGCGGAACTCGTGCTGGAACTCGGCGGCGACAGCGCGGAAGGTGCGCTCGAACTCGGTCTTCATCACCTGGTCGAGCTCGGCGATGATCTTGTGCAGGTCGGCGGCGGCGCGCTCCAGGTCGTCGGCCTGCGTCGTCAGGTGCTCGTAGCGGGTGGAGGCCTCGTCGTACTCCTGCGGCGCGCTGGGGTTGACGTTGACCAGGCGCGCCAGGCGCGTGCGCAGGGCCGCCATCTCCTCCTGCGCACCGGGGACGGGCGCCTCGCGAATCGGCAGCTGCTCAACAAAGGCCTCCCAGGGCAGGGGCGGCTGGGCGGCGACGTCGTCGCTCTCTTCCACCTGCACCAGGCCCAGGTCGCGCTCGATGTCGGCGCGCAGCTGGTTGACAGCGTCCTCGCTGCGGCGCAGGGCAAGCTGGGCGGCGGACCACGCGCTCTCGTCGCGGCGCTGCTCGTGGAGCAGGGTGCGCTCGCGCGCCTCGCACGCCGCCTGCTCGTGCTCGAGCGCGGCGAGGCGGTCCTCGTGCGGGGCCAGTTCGCCCTGCAGCTGGGCGATGCCGGCGCGCAGGGCATGGTCGCGTGTGTGGAGCTGGGCGACGCGCGCGGCCAGCGTCTCGGCCTCGCCGTCGAGCTCGGCGGTGCGGGCGCTGCGCTGTTCGAAGCGCAGGGTGAGGGCGGCGATGGAGCGGGTGTGCTGCTCGGCCAGCGCGCGCCGGCTCTCGAGGCGGCCGCGAGCGGAAGCTTCGGCGGCGCGCAGGTCGGCGAGGGTGCGCAGGAGTTCGTCGCCGGTGTGGGCGGCGCCGGTTGCCTCCTGCTGGGCAAGGGCTGCCTCGGCGGCGGCGCACTGGACGTCAAGCTCCTGCAGCCGCTCCCCTTCTGCGCGTAGTGATGCAGAGAGCGCAGTCTGCTCGGCGAGGTTGGCGGCAAGCTGCTCGGCGGCGTAGCGCAGCTGCTGGGCGGCGCGATCGGCGCGGCGGCGCGCCTCGTCCAGACGGTCGCGGCCGGCGCGCTCGCGACGCGCCAGTTCGGCCAGCGTCTGCTGCACCTGGTCGCGTTGGGCGCCTGTCTCGGCAACCTGGCCGGCCAGCGTGCGGCAGAGCTCGGCGGCGGCGTGGGCGCGGGCGCCGGCGCGTGCCAACTCGGCGGGCAGGTTGCGCCGCTCGCGCTCACGCGAGAGCACGCCGCCATCGTCGCGCCGCTCGTTGTCGGCGCCGCCGGTAACCGCGCCGCCCGGGCGCACAATCTCGCCGGCCAGCGTGACCACGGTGGGGCGGGCGCCGTCGCGCAGCGTGTCCAGGGCGCGGCGTGCAACCGTCAGTTCCTCGACGAACCAGGTTCGGTTGAGGAGCTGGTCGCGTGCGATCGTGGCGCGCGGGTCGCAGCCCACCAGCTCGGCGGCGTTGCCGATCACGCCGGGCAGGCGCGGGGCGGGGATGGGGCTGCCGGTGTGCAGCCGGTTGAGCGGCAGGAAGGTGGCGCGGCCGTGGCGTCCCTGTTTCAGGTACTCAATGGCCGCCTGGGCGTCGTCCCACGTGGCGGCGACGATATTCTGCAGCGCGCCGCCCAGCGCGGTCTCCACGGCGCGGTCGTGCTCGGGGCGCACCTGGAGCAGCGTGCCCACCGCGCCCAGCAGCCCGCCCAGGTTGGCTTGCAGCGCGGCGCGCACGCCGGAGGCCATGCCGGCGCCCTCTTGCGCGAGGCGGGTCAGCAGGTCAAGCCGGTTCTGCACACGGTCGAGTTCGCGGTCGCTCTCGCGCCTGCTGCTCTCGGCGCGCTCGAGTTCGCTGCGCAGGCTGCTGCGGCTCGCCTCGAGCGCGGCAAGCTGGGTGGTGTGCGCGGCTGCCTCGGCGTCCAGCGCGGCGTAGGCCTGGGTCGCGCTCTCGGCTTGCGCGGCGGCGGCAAGGCTTTCGGATTCGGCGGCGGCGCGTGCAGCCTGCTGCGCTTCGGCGGTGCGGGCGAGCGTGGCCTGGCGGTCGGCGCCTTGGGTGCGGCGGCTCTCGGCCTCGGTTTGCGCACGGCGTGCCTGCTGCAGGGTGTTGCGGGCGCCCTCGACTTCGCTCGCCCAGCGGCGGCGCGCGGCGAGCCGCTGCGTCAACTCCGCCTCGAGCGCGGCGACGGCGGCGCTCTGCTCGGCCAGCGCAGCTTCGGCCTCGGCCACGCCGTTGCCTTGGCTCGCCAGCCTGTGCTCCAGCGTCGCCAGCTCGATCTGCAGCGGCTCCAGCTCGCGGCGGGTCTCTTCGGCGTGGGCCTGGGTCTGGCGACGGCTCTCGGAAGCGACGGCCAGCTCGCGCCCCACTTGCTCGGCCTCCTGGTGCAGGCCGCCGGCGGCGCGATGGCGCTCGCCCAGCAGCGCGCGCAGGGTGGCCTGCTCGCCGCGCAGCGCCTCGATCGTGCGCGCCTCGCCGTCGAGCAGCGGCTGCCGCTCGTCGAGCCGATTGCGCAGGATGCGGGCATCGGCGGCCAGGTCCTCCACCAGGGCGATGGCCGTGTGCCACTGGTAGCCATACCACTCGCGCAGCAGGGCGCGCAGGTCGTCGGCCAGTTGGGCGCGCTCGCGGGCGCGTTCGGCCTGGCGCTTGAGGGTGCCGAGGCGAGGCGCAAGTTCGGCGGTAATGTCGCGCACACGCGTCAGGTTGAGCTGGGTCGCCTCGAGGCGGCGCAGGGTGGTCTCGCGCTTGCTCTGGTAGCCCGTGATGCCGGCCGCCTCCTCGAAGAGCGAGCGGCGCTCCTCGGGGGCAAGGCTCAGCACCTTGTCGATCAGCCCCTGGCCGATGACGGCGTAGGTGCGCTTGCCCAGGCCGGTCTGCGCCAGCAGCTCGCTCACATCGCTCAGCCGCACACGCTGGCCGTTGACGATGTATTCGTTGTCGCCGTCTCGATAGGCGCGGCGGGTGATCTCGACCTCGGTGTAGTCGATGGGAATCTCGCCGCCGGCGTTGTCCAGCGTCAAGCTCACCTGCGCCATGCCCAGGCGGGCGCGCTTGTCTGAGCCCGAGAAGATCACGTCGGACGAGCGCTTGGAGCGCAGAAGCGAGAAGGACTGTTCGCCGAGGCACCAGCGTACGGCGTCGACGATGTTCGATTTGCCCGAACCGTTTGGCCCTACAACCGCGGTGATGCCGGGGTCGAAGACGAACTCGGTGCGTTTGGCGAAGGTCTTGAAACCCTGGATGACGACGCGCTTGATGAGCATATCTGCGCCATTGTAGCGCAGAAGCGCCGCCGGGCCGGGATCGCAGAGGGGGCGCGACGGCGCGAGCCGCCCTGTTTGACGCATGGCAGCAACGATGCTACGGTGCAGCCGTCCCTCGGGCGCGCGAGCCGCGCCGATCGATCATTACGGAGCGCGTCTCCCCTGCGCGCCGGTTGTCCGTGCCTGGCGTCGCGCGTCGCCCGGCGTGTTGTTGGGCACGGGGGAGGCTCAATATGCGTACTGACCTGCGTTCACAGCGCACCGTTTGGCTGACGGCAACCCTGCTTGCCGCCGCCGCGATCCTTGTTCTGCTCCTCTTCGCCTCACTGCCCGGCAGCGCAACCACTGCCCAGGGCGCCAGCTCCCCAAGTTCCGCAGGCGTGGCGCAGCAGCAACCCGCGGCCACGCCGCCGCCCACGCCGCCTGCGCTGTCCGCCGCCTTCTACATGCCGCTGGTTCGCTACCCCGCCGGCGACGAGCCGGTGGCCTGCGCGCAGTGGTCGCTTGAACACGACCTGCGTGTGGTCAGCCACTCGAACCCGGCGCCCGATTCGTGCGGCAACAGCAACGTTTGGCACCTGCTGGCCGGGCCAGAGAGCCGCATGCCCAGCTCCTACACGCTGCTCTCGCTCTTCGAAAACGATGTGCAGGGGCTCGGGCTGCAGGGGTGGCGGCAGGTCACCGGCACCGCACCCTACCTCTTCTTCAACGCCGGCGGCGACGAGAAGCTGCTCGATGGCGTGGTGCCTGTGGCCGGGCTGACGGTGGTCGCGCATCCAGGTGTGACACAGGTGGTTGCGGCCGCCTGGCGCAGCCCGATCAACGGCCGCGTCTCGATCACCGGCAGCGTCACCGACATCGACCCGCGCGGCGCTGCCGGGATGCGCTGGTTCGTCGATTCGGCGACCGCGACGCTTGCGTCCGGCCAGACGCCGGCAAACGGCCGCCAGTTGCTGCGCAGCGGCACCGGCGGCGCTGCCTTGGCCGAGCAGAGCGTGGCGGCCGGCGACTTCGTCTACCTGGTGCTGCAGGGCAACGATGCGGCGGTGGGCGAGAACACGCGCCTCGACTTTCGCATCACGCTGCTGCCCGATCAGGTGCAGATCGACGGGCCGGCCGAGATTGCGCAGGGGACGTCGGCGCGCTACACCGCTACAGTGGCGCCCGGCCAGATTATCCCGCCGATCAACTGGCTTTGGCGCGCCACCGATCAGGCGCCGCAGGGCCGCACCACAAACGGCGTGATCGACAGCACGCAGTACACCTGGACTGTGGCCGGGCGCAAGGTAATCAGCGTCACGGCGACGACAGCCGAGGGCGAGATCAGCGGTTCGAAGGTGGTGACGGTGACCGGCGCACCGGCGATTGTGGTGGTCTCGGGGGTGAGCACCGGGGGGCTGGGCTCCGTGCTGCAGTACACAGCCACAGTCAGCCCCGCCTTCACCGCCGTGCCGCTCACCTATACGTGGGAGGCGACGGGCCAGCCGGTTGTGACGCACACTGTGCCCACGCGCACGGACAGCAACACCTACACCTGGACCGAGCTGGGCGAGCAGACGATCACGGTGACGGTGCGCAACGGTCTTGGCGATGCCCAGGGCACGTACGGCGTCTTCATCGAGAAGCGGCTCTACTCGCCGATTGTGCGCAACACGCTGCAAACGTCGGGGCGCTGAGCGCGACGTTCACCTTCGAGACGCGACAAGTCGCCCGGCCGATCCTGCGATCGGCCGGGCTTTTGTTTCCATAGAGGCACAATTCGGTAGGTCGCCCCAGGCTCAGCCGCCCAGCAGGTGTGCCCAAGGCGTGGCGAGCAGTTCGAGCAGCAGCGCGGCGGCGAGCAGCGCGCCGCCCCAAGCCAGCACGCGCCGGTGGCCGGCCGGCCAGCTCGCCGGCAGGTAATCGCCCGTAAAGCCGGGGCTGGCCAACACCGCAACCAGCAGCGCGTAGCTCACCAGCCGCAGCAGCCACCACGGCTCCAGCACGGCGAGCAGACCCGCAGCGCCTGCACCGGCGTTGATCGCAGCGCCGATGCCAAAGACCCACAGGTTGAGCGCGCGCAGCAGAAACCAGATTCCCACCAGCCCGCCGCTGACCACCGTGCCCACCGTCACGCCCAGCAGTTCGATCACGCGCAGCAGCGGCTGGCTGCCCCACGAGGCGGGCAGCGGCGATTGGGTGTAGAGCCAGCTCAGCAGCGACGCCTGGTAGGCGAAGCCATCGCCCACCGCCGCTTCGGCGCGCGTCGTGGCCAGCAGCGTCAGCGCCAGGAAGACGAGCGCCTGCACGCCGAGCCAGAGCGCAAGCATTTGCAGCGTGGGGCGCAGCGCCGCGCGCCGGATCGCCGGCAGCAGCAGCAGCCAGAGCGTCAGCGTCTGCAGGGTCGGCAGCAGCCAGTGCTGGCCGAGCGCGCCCGGCAGCGCCGTCGTCAGCGCCGCGAAGAGCGCCCCGGCGCCGTACCAGATGGGGTCGGTATAGATAGTCCAGGGGCGGGATGGAATCATTTCGATCGAGAATCGAGAAGCGAGAATCGAGAGAACCGCGATCGAGGATCGAGGATCGAGGGGCGGGCGGCAGAGCGTCATGTGGAAGGCTGACGAAGGACCAGTCCAGCGCCGCCTTCTCGCAACATGCAGACGCTGTTCCTTGATCTGTTCCTTGCGCCCTTCCTCGCGCCCTTGCGTCCCCTCGCGCCCTTGCGTTGAGCAGTTGCAGGAGAGGCGGGGTGCTGAGAAAACGAGAGGGCGCCCGGGAGCGCCCTCTCGATTCTCGATTCTCGCTTCTCGATCGCGTCTAGTTCGCCGCCGCCTGATCGAGCACCCACTGCGCCAGCGCCGTAATCTCTTCGTCCGTCATGCGGTCGGCGAAGTTGGCCGGCATCAGCGACGGGCTCGGGTAACCTTCGGCCACGTGCGCCTGCGGGTTGACAATGCTGTTGTGTACGTAGGTCAGCGCGTCTTCGCCCGGCACGGTGTTGCCGGCGCGCTCGTCCAGGTTGCCCAGGTGCGGGGCGACCGGGCCGAAGTTGTCGGCCGACTGGTTCTCTTCCAGGTTGTGGCAGCCGTTGCAGGCCATGGCCACAAAGAGCACATCGCCGGTGCGCGGGCCGTCGGTAGGGGCGGCCACTTCTTCAGCATACTCGATGCCGGTGGTTGGCGCATTCTGGAAGGGCTGCCATGGGTCGGTCTCGGCCGTCTGCTGCAGGGCGTCCTCCTCCCAGTTCAGCACAAAGTCACTGACCGCGACCACCTGGTCGGCGCGCAGCGGGCCGCCGAATTCCGACCCCCAGGTGGGCATGCGCTGCGCCCACTGACTGATGGCGTTGCTGGGACGGCCGGCAGCCACCGTGCCCGCCACGTAGTCGTGCAGCGAGCCGGCGAAGTTGACGTCGGTGAGGCGCTGGGTGAAGAAGTAGCGGCTGTTGAGCGCCGGCGCCACACCGGCCAGCCCCTTGCCGTCGACCCCGTGGCAGGTGGTGCAGTTCGACGAGTAGATGGCAGCGCCGTTCTCGATCGTGCGCCCTTCCCAGCTGGCGGTCTGGGCCGCCATGCGCGGCTCCTCGATCCACCACTGGAATGCGAGTAGCACGAAGGTGGCCAGCAGCGCCAGCGTGCCGAGCACGAGCTTGGTGATCGGGCTCTTGACATAGAGGAAGCTATACCAGGGCTTGTGCATCACTCCGCCTCCGCCGTTGCGGACTCGGCACGATTCGCCAGATACCTGGTGAGCCAGCGGAAGTCCTTCAGACCGTACTCTTCCCAGTAGAGCGAATCCTCGTGCAGGAAGAAGTAGCGCTTGAACTGCTCTTCCTCACCCTCAGCGTTGAACCAGTCAATCGTCCACGAGAGGCGGCGCAACTGCGGTTGCTCCTGCGTTACGGCCAGCGTCACCACCGGGTCGTTGAAGTCGGGATCGCTCTCGTCCAAGCTCGCGGTGTTCTCGGCCTGCAGGTCAAGAATGTGCGCCCACTCCTCGTCGTCGGTCTGCTCTTCGCCGGGAAGTTGGTTCGTAAACTCGCCCAGCGGCACATGCTCGTAGCCTGCCTCGCGAATGTGGCCGGCGCCCTCTTCGGGCATGATCTCCTGCACAATCTCGACGGCGGGCGCGGCCCGCACGGCGTACTGCGGCGTGCCCATCCAGCTCAGCACAACGATCACCACACCGGCGACGATACCGCTGATGATGGCCACGCGGCGGTCCTTGCCGCGGCGGCTGGGGTTGGGGTCCAGGTAGGGGATGGCGATGAGCAGCACAAGCAGCACGCCGGGGATGAGCACGCCGGCGATGAACTTGTCGGCCACCTTGAGCAGACCCTGCAGCCAGTAGAAGTACCAGGGTGCGACGGTGTGCAGCGGCGTGCTCTGCGGGTTGGCGATGTTCTCGAGCGGCGCCTGGAAGAAGAAGATGGCGAGCAGCACGGTGACGGCGCTGAAGCCGATCAGGAAGACGGTCTCGTCGATCAGCACATCGGGCAGGAAGTACGCGCGGCGGTCGGCCGGCACCTTGTTGGCGGTGTCCTGGCCCACTTCTTCTTCCTGGGCCGGCAGGCTGATGCCGAAGTGCACAACCTTGTAGTAGTGCACAAAGAAGAAGAGGAAGAGCAGCAGCGGCAGGAAGAGCACGTGCAGCAGGTAGAAGCGCAGCAGGCCGTTGGCGCCGATGTCGGGCGCGCCGCGGGCGAGCAGGTTCATCGTCTCGCCCACGATCGACGGCGGGATCGCTTCGGCCATCGAGGTGCCGATCGTCACAGCCCAGTAGGCCAGCTGGTCCCACGGCAGCAAATAGCCCGAGAAGCTGAGGAAGAGCGTGACCACAAAGAGGATGACGCCGGTGAACCAGGTGAACTGGCGCGGCGCCTTGTAGGAGCCGGTGAGGTAGGTGCGCACCATGTGCAGCGTCACAATCGCCACCATCGCCTCGGCGCCCAGCCGGTGCAGGTCGCGCATGAACTGGCCAAAGGGCACGTTGCTCAGCAGGCGGATCATGTCCGAATAGGCCTGCTGGGGCGACGGCGTGTACCAGATCATCAGGATCAAACCGGTGATTGTCTCGAAGAGGAAGAGCCAGGTCGAGAGCAGCCCCAGGCGGAAGGTGTGCGAGAAGCGGGTGACGCTCTCGTGGTAATAGGTGGGCTTGATGTGCAGAAGGAAGGTTTCGGAATGGGGCTTGAGGCGCGGGTTGGGGCGGCCCGGCGGCTCGCCGCGCAACATGCGGCGGAATTCGCCCGGGCTGATGCCGGCAGTGATGCGTGTAAACGTATCCTCCGCCACGTCCGCCACCGAACGCAGAAAGCCCTTCTTCTCAACTTCGGGCTGTACGGCCATGCTTGCTCTCCTCAACATCGACTCGGCTGCTGTCGTCAGTCGCGATGTAGCGTTCTTGCTGGGTTGCTCAGGCGGCGCGGGCTGGGCTGTCGCCTGACGGCGCGCCTGTGATGCGCGAACCGGTATCCACCACCACCTGACCATCTTCCTCGCTCACCGTAAAGCGGTCGAGCGAGCGGGGGGCGGGGCCTTCGATGTAGAAGCCTTCGCGCGTAAACTTCGAGCCGTGGCAGGGGCATTCGAAGCGCACCGTTGAGGGTTCCCACTTGTAGAGGCAGCCCAGATGGGTGCAGACCATGTAGATGGCCTTCACGCCCTCGTCGGTGGTGTTCACCAGCCAGAACTTGCCGGCCGGGTCGGCTACCGGCGCGGCGTCGGTGGCCGGCATGGTGTCGGGCGCGCCCAGGAAGAACTTGCCGCCGAATTCGCCGGCGCGGAAGCGGGGGTACATAAACTGGAAGAGGCCCACCCCGGTTGCCAGCCCCACCAACCCGAGCGAGCCGCCCCACGCGTAGGTAAGGAACTCGCGGCGGCCCATGGTGCGCTTGGCCAACTCCTCGGGCGAGAGTTGCGGCTCGACGTAGGTGGCCGGGTCGGGCGGGATGAGGGGCGCGCCGTTTGTGGCGGCGGCGCGATCGGCGGCGGCGGCCCGGCTTGCGGCCGGCGCACTCTGCTCGGGGAGGGCTGCCACGGCCGCGCCCTGGCTCACCACGCCGGCGGAGGACGCGTTGGGGTCGATGCCGGCGGCCTCGGCCACGGCTGCGCTCACGGCGACGGGGGCGGCCAGCGGCGGCACCGATTCGGCGGCCTGCGCCGGGTTGGCGGGTGTTACGGCGGCGGCCGTTGGCTTGGCGGGTGTGTCGGGGGCGGCGGCTGCCACCGCGGCGGCGGGCGCGTCCCCTTCCTTGGCGGCGGCTTCGGCCTTGGCCTTCTGCGCCGACTCTTGCATCTTGCGCTTCAGTTCAGCCACGCGATCGCTGTCTGCCAAAGCAGTCTCTCCTTGCTCTGTTCCGTGGTGCTCTCCATCTGGCCTGGGGTGGCTTGCGCTGTGAACGCGCAGGGGTCGCTGCGGAGCGGGAGGTGGTACGGCGCCCATCGCGCGGCGAACCGCTCTGCCCGAATGGTCACGGTCAATGTAGCACAGGGGCAGGTGCTTGTCAAAAAAAGCACAAATGGTCGGGAGGGCACCCGTCCGCGTTGCGCATGGCAATCGACCGCCGGATGCCCTTCCGCTCAACCACCTGCGCCAGCCTAATCTGCGATTGCCTCCAGCCGCTGTGTCAACTGCAGGGCGCGCTCGCGCAGTTCGGCCAGGCGCGCCGTCTCGCGCGTGATCACGTCGGCGGGCGCCTTGGCCACAAAGCCGGGGTTGCCCAGCAGCCCTTCGATCTTCTGCACCTGCTTCTGCAAGCCCTCGATCTCCTTGCCCAGGCGGGCGCGCTCGGCGGCAAAGTCCACCAGGCCGGCCAGCGGCAGGTAGACGGTGGCGCCCGGCGCGGCCAGCGTCACTGCCTTGTCGGGCGCGGGCAGCTCGGCGGCGATCAGCGTCGCCGCGGGGTCGATGCGGGCCAGGGCAGCCAGCAGCGGCAGGTTGGCCACAAAGACCGCCGCAGCCTCGCCGGCGCTGATATGGGCGGGGATGCGCTTGCCCGGTTGCACGTCGTATTCGCTGCGCGCGTTGCGAATGCCGCGCACCACCTCCTGCAGGCGGCCAAAGTCGATCTCGGCGGCACTCAGTTCTGCGCCGGCGCCCAGCTCTGCGCCCAGCGCATCGGCCACGTCGCTCGCCTGCGGCCAGCGGCTCACCATCAGCGCGCGCGGCCCGGCCGGCAGCGCGTCTGCCGCCGCCATGCCCGGCAGGTTCTGCCAGATGCTCTCGGTGACGCAGGGCATGAAGGGGTGCAGCAGCCGCAGCGCACGCTCGAGCACATAGGCCGCCACCTGGCGCGTGGCCTGCTGCTCGTCCGGCGCGCCCTCATAGAGGCGCACCTTGGCGGCCTCGATGTACCAGTCGCAGTAGTCACCCCACAGGAACTCGTAGAGCTGGCGGCCGGCCTCGCCGAGCTGGTACTCGTCGATCAAGCGCGTCGCTTCGGCCGTCACGTTTTGCAGGCGGGCCAGGATCCAGCGGTCGGCCAGCGCAAGTTCGGCGGCGGCGGGCAGGGCGTAGCGCAGGTCTGGCCCATCGCCCTGCAGCGGCAGCGTCGCGCCCTGCAGGTTCATGATCACAAAGCGGGCGGCGTTCCAGATCTTGTTGGCAAAGTTGCGGCTGCCCTCCACACGCGGCAGCGCCAGCTTTGAATCGTTGCCCGGCGTGCTGGTGGTGAGCAGCGTGAAGCGCAGCGCGTCGGCGCCGTAGTCGCGGATCAGGTCGAGCGGGTCGATCTGGTTGCCCAGCGACTTGCTCATCTTGCGCCCCTTCTCGTCGCGGATGATGCCGTGCAGGTAGACGGTGTGGAAGGGCACCTCGCCGGTGAAGCGCATGCCGAGCATGATCATGCGCGCGACCCAGAAGAAGAGGATGTCGTAGCCCGTCTCGAGCACGCTGGTGGGGTAGTACTTCGCCAGGTCGGCCGTCTGCTGCGGCCAGCCAAGCGTGCTGAAGGGCCACAGGCCGCTCGAGAACCAGGTGTCGAGCACGTCGGGGTCCTGCTCCAGCTCGACGTCGCGGCCGAAGCGGGTGCGCGCCTGCTCGTGGGCGGCAGCGGCGCTGCGGGCCACAAACATGCTCCCCTCCGGCCCATACCAGACGGGGATGCGGTGCCCCCACCAGAGCTGGCGGCTGATGCACCAGTCGCGGATGTTCTCCATCCAGTGGAAGTAGGTCTTCTCGAAACGTTGCGGCACGATCTGGATCGCGCCCGTGTGCACGGCTTCGACCGCCGGTTCGGCCAGCGGCGCCATCTTCACCCACCACTGCTCGCTCAGCAGCGGCTCCACAATTGTGCCGCAGCGCTGGCAGTGGCCCACCTGATGCAGCCGCTCCTCGTCCTTCACCACCAGCCTGGCGGCGGCCATGTCGGCCCACAGGCGCGCGCGGGCCTCAAAGCGGTCGAGCCCGGCGTAGGGGCCGGCGGCGGCGTTGAGCGTGGCGTCGGGGTTCATGATGTTGATCATCTCGAGCCCGTGGCGCAGACCAATCTCGTAATCGTTGGGGTCGTGGCCCGGCGTCACCTTGAGCGCGCCCGTGCCGAACTCGATCTCGACGTGGCGGTCGGCGATCACGGGGATGCGGCGGCCCAGCACGGGCACCAGCGCCGTCTTGCCCACCAGGTGGGTGTAGCGCGGGTCGTCGGGGTGGACGGCCACCGCAGTATCGCCCAGGATCGTCTCGGGGCGCGTCGTGCTCACCTCCAGGTAGCCGCCCTCTTCGAGTGGGTAGCGGAAGGTGTAGAAGCGGCCGGCCTCCTCCTCGTAGTCCACCTCCAGGTCGCTGATGGCGCTCATGCAGCGCGGGCACCAGTTCACCAGCCGCTTGCCGCGGTAGATCAGCCCGTCGTCGTAGAGACGGATGAAGGCCTCGAGCACCGCCTCGCTCAGCCCTTCATCGAGCGTGAAGCGCTCGCGCGACCAGTCGCAAGAGATGCCCATGCGCTTTTGCTGGGCGCTGATGCGGGCGTGGTACTCCGCCTTCCACGCCCAAACCTCCTGCACAAAGGCCTCGCGGCCCAGCGCGTGGCGGTCGGTGCCTTGCTTGGCCAGCGCGCGCTCCACCACATTCTGCGTGGCAATGCCGGCGTGGTCGCTGCCGGGCACCCAGAGCGTGGGCACGCCCGTCATGCGCCGGTAGCGGATCAGGGCATCCTCGACGGCGTTGGTGATGGCGTGGCCCAGGTGCAGAATGCCGGTGACGTTGGGCGGCGGCATCGAAACCACAAAGGGCGCGGCCGTCGGGTCGGCCAGGCCGGATTCGATCTGCTGTTCGGGGCGGAAGAAGCCGTTGGCCAGCCACCACTCGTAGAGCGCCTCTTCGGCTTCGTGGTGGGACCAGGCTTTGGGCATCGAGATTTCGGGTGAGGCGGGTTTTTCGGACATGGCAGGTTCCACTCAGGATCGAGAAGCGAGAAGCGAGAGAACGGCGGGCGGCGGGTGCCGCTCAGGAGCGAACGGCCAGGACCGTGCGCTGAATCTGCTTGAGGTGCGGGCGCTCGTGAATGGCGATGCGGTTGCCGAAGGAGTGCAGCGTGCGCTCGATCGGTTTGCCCGCGCCGGTGAAGGTCGCGGTGCGCGCCCACTGTTCGGGCGTCAGCGTGCGCAGGATGGTCAGCAGCGCGGCCCGCTGCGCCTTGTAGGCAGCAAATGAAGGCGCAAACTCCAGTGCCGGGTAATCCGTCTGGTGAATCCAGCTGCGCGGGTTGATCGCGCGCAGCGTGGGGTGGTCGGCGGCGAGCATCTCCTCGATCGCCTTGCCCCACATGTCGGCGCAGGCGCGCAGGTGGGCCAGCACATCGTTGACCGACCACTCGCCCGCCGCCGGCGCTGCGCGCAACTGCACGGCCGTGAGCCCGGCCGTCGCCGCCTCGATGCGCACGGGCGCCTGCTCGAGTAGCTCCAGAATCTCTGCCACCGGCAGCCGGTCGCGCGCCATGCAGGGCCTCCTCTTGGCTCGGAGAGAACAAACAGCCGCCCCATCCTCAAGGACGGAGCGGTTCCGTGGTGCCACCTTGGTTCCGGGGCTAGCGCCACCGGCTCTCTGCGCTGTAACGGGCTGACCCGGACGGGGCTACGCTTGTGCCTGACCCCGCCAACCTTCCCGGCGACTTCCCCAGCGTGCGGCGAGCGGGTTCGCAGCCTTCCCCCGCCTCTCTGTCGCCGCAACGTCTCCGGGTACTCCTCCGGTGCATCGTTGTTTGGTTATGGGGCAGAATTGTAGGCGGAAGGGGGATTTCTGTCAAGAACGATCGAGGATCGAGGCAGGGCGATTGCATCTTAATCAAGGCTCTCGAGGCAACTTACGCCGATCGTGCGACCGTTCGTCATATCGCAGCATGCACCGCCTCGAGAAGCGAAATTTAGATGCAATCGCCCTGAGGATCGAGGATCGAGGGGCCGTAGAGTGTGAGCGAAAGATTGATGTGTGCGCTTGTTTGGATTCTTCGAATCTGTTGGCGCCCTTGTCCGGCTACGCCATGAATGTCAACACGCCCAGTGTCGTCAGTCTATCTGCGGGCGTTCGGAGACGTAGCGCAGGATCGGGTTCGCCGGCAGCGTCCAGTTGGGGAAGATGAGGCGAAAGAGGCGTCCGAATCCTGCAAACAGCAGATAGCCAACTGCGACGCCCATCGTGTTGAAGATCACGTCGTTGATGTCGGCGATGCGGAATGTTGTGTCTGCCATAAGTCCCGTTACGAGCTGCAAGAGCTCGATCACGATACTCAAGAGCAAGCCCGCAACGACCACTTGCTTCATGCCGAAATTCGTAATGAACGGCAGTCCGAAGCCGAATGGGATCATCAGCAGGATGTTGAGGAGCGACGTGTTCACGTCCCCTCGTGTGAGCGTCGTGAGCGGAACAAGATTCACGGCCCCGCCGGCCTCGACTCCCTCCAGGATGAGGGTTGGCAAGAAGTGCTGCAGGAGCAGCAAGGACTGGAATTGCAGCAGCGTGTAGTCCAGCACCTTGTAGAGGTAGATGTAGAAGATTGTGAAGAAGAGCAGATAGACAATGCTCTTCTCGCGCTTCAGGAGAAGGAAAGCGGAAGTACCTAGCCAAATCAGGACAACCAGCAGGATCGTCGCCACATCAATCGTACTGCGTACTCTCTGGTTCCTGGCGGCGTTCTCTTGCGCGACGGCTGGCGTTGTCTGACTTGCCCCCTCCACCTGCGTACCTTCTGTCAGCGTCACGGCTGCTGGCGCTCCTTTGCAGCGCACGACGGTGTTCGCAGTGAAGGTGCCGTCCAGATTCAGGTCGCCGACGAGGGTGACTCTGTCGCCGGGTGCCAAATCAAGGATAGAACCATGGCCGGATGCGGTTTCGAACGTCGCTTGTTCGGGGAGGTTGACAACGAGGTCGCCGCCCTCATTCAGCCGAAGGATGAACGAGTTGTTCGCCACGCTGATGATCGCGCCGTTGCCGCCGGTGCCGCCACAGGGATCTGGGCTTTGAGAGTGACCCGCAGCAGATGCCACATTCCAACGTCCAACAAGCGCAGCGATGGCAACGACTGAAACGGCCGAGAGTGCAATGAGGATTCTCTTCATCGATGGCTTCTGTCCCCCTGACAGCGTTGTGCTCTTCAACTGGGGCTCAGAACGATCTCTCCTGCTACTCCCAAGCCTTGCGCCGATCCAACGTTAGTCGTTGTTGTTGCGGTAGGAGCGGAAGCGGTCACCCAACTGGGCCATGGCTGCGCCGCGCAGGTCGCGCACGGCGCGCAGGGCGCGCAGGTCCATGTGCTCCCAGGGGATGGCGGCGGGGTCGATCTGCTCCCAGTCCAACTCGTGCCAATCAATCGCGGCCCAATCGATCGCTTCGAGGTCGAAGTCGCGCAGGTCAACCCGGCTCCAGTCGATCGCGCCCCAGTCGATCTCATCCCACTGCACGTTCTGCCAGTCCACGGCCGCAAGGTCGATGCTTGCCCAGTCGACGGCGCCCCAGTCGATGTCGCCACTCTCGCCGGCGGGCGCGGCCTGAGCCACCGGCGCCGGCTGGTTTGGGTCGAGCAAGAGCTCGGCCGAGGGGGTGGCCAGTTCGCCCGAGAGCGCGCCCTGCGGGTACTGGCTGGTGCCCACGACCACACCGTACGCCTCGGCGTTGCGCCGCACCTGGCGGATGATCTGCTTGTCCACCGTGACGCAGTCCGAGGTGGTGCCCACGCCGTTGAGGAGCAGCGCAACCGACTTACCGCTGCTCAGCTCAACCAGGCGCAGGTTCGAGACCGGGCCGGTGTTGCGCACGGCCATCTCGTAACAGATTGTGCCCTTGCCCTGGTTCAACTCAAGCCAGACGTAGCCGCTGCCGTCCTGGTCGCCGCTGGCGCCGCCGCTGAGTGCGGCGACGAGCGAACGCTCCTGCGCCTGGGCGTGGGCGGGTGAGAACAGCAGGGCGGCAAGCGCCACAAAGAGGACGGCGCAGGGCCGCCACAGAGAATGCCTCATTCCATCGTCCTTATCGCTGGTGGAGGTTGGCGCCAGACGCACACAGGTCGGGCCAACAAGCGCTGTTGCCACGTCCAAAGCGGGGGCGCGCGGCGTGCTGCACCTGCTGCCAGTCTCGCGCTGCGCGCTCGGCCGCGCTGGTCTGCGCTGCGACCGATTGCCGACGCGCGCCCCCCGAACTACAACGACAACATCTGACGCAAGGGCGCGAAGAACGCAGGGAAACGCAAGGAACGGCAAAAGCAGGAACATGCTCCAGACTTGGCCGTAGCCTTTCCTTGTTGTTCCTTGTGTTTTGGTCTTCCCCCGGTTTCGTGGACAGTGACGATAGCAAAGGTAGACTATCAACAGTCCTGCGCAACCAAGGAGATCGATCGCATGAATCAACGACGGGTCTATTCGGCTGACTTCAAGCGCAAAGTGGTGCAAATGGCATTGACAACGACGCAAAGCCAGGCAGCGCTGGAACGCGAGTTTGGCATCGGCGCCGGCTGTCTCTGCCGCTGGCTGCGTGAGTTCACTGCGGCAGAGAGCAGCGCCTTCCCGGGCCAGGGGCGCCGGCCGGTCGACGAGAGCGAGGTGGCGCTCTTGCGCCGGGAGTTGCACATTGCTCGCGAGGAGATCTCTGTGCTAAAAAAAGCCTTGGTGCTCGTCTCTCAGAGCCGGCCGACGGCTTTCTGATGGTCGAGCACCTGCGCCCTAGCCAGCTGACCGTCGCCCATCTGTGCCAACTGCTCGACGTCTCCAAGAGCGGCTACTACGCCTGGCGCCGCCGCCAACAGACGCCTGCTCGCCGTCAGTGTGACAACGAGGCACTCTCGAGCCGGATTGCCACGCTCTTTCGCTCTCACCACGGCTGCTACGGCAGTCCGCGCATCACTGCTGCCCTGCAGAAGCAGGGTCTGGTCGTCGGACACAACCGTGTGGCGCGCCTGATGCGGCAGGCAGGGCTGTGCGCCGTCCGTGTGCGTCAGCGGCGAGTTGCTACTCCCTGTGACAGCGTGGCGGAGGCGAGCAGCAATCTGCTCAACCGCAACTTCGCTGCCACCGCACCCGACCAGAAGTGGGTGGCCGACGCCACCTATCTGCCCACACGGCAGGGCTGGCTCTATCTGGCGGTGGTGGTTGACCTCTTCTCACGCAAGGTGGTCGGCTGGGCCAGTCAGCCGCGCTTCGGGCAGGAGCTGGTCTGTGCGGCCTTGCAGAATGCGCTGGCCACACGCCGCTCGCCGCAGATGCACCATTCGGACCGCGGCGTCCAGTATCGGAGCATTCGCTATCTGGGTTTGCTGCAGCAGCATGCCATCCAGTCGAGCATGAGCCGCCCGGGCCAGTGCCGAGACAACGCTGTGGTCGAGAGCTTCTTCGCCACCCTCAAGGCCGAACTGCTGCCACCCACCAGCGCCTGCTCGCAGGCTGAGGTCGAAGACGCACTGCTCCACTACATCGACGGCTACTACAATCGCGAACGCTGTCACTCAACGCTGGGCAACCTGAGTCCCGAGGCCTTTGAGCAAGCCTACCAGGCACAACCCCAACCATCGGCTCTCCCGCACAACCCTACACCGCTCGTACCCGTGTGACCTTCGCGTATCTGCTGTCCATCAAACTAGGGTAAGTCCATTTCCTTGCGTTCTTCGCGCCCTTGCGTCAGATGTTGTTGTTCTACTTTACGGGCGCGCCGGTGGGGGCAACGGGCGGCAGCGGGCCGGGCGCGCTGCGGATGCCGCGCTCACGCAGAAAGGCCAGCGCCAGCGCCAGCACGGTGGCGGCCGCGATGGAAGTGGTGTTGATCGCCAGGTCGGCGTGGGCGCGGGCGTCGGCAAGGCGGGCAACCTCGGTCGCGCGTGCTGCAGCGTCCCAACTGACATCGGCGCGCCGTTCCCGCTGCGCCTCCAGCGTCACATCCAGATAGATCAGCACCTTGTGCGCGTCGAAGCGCCGCCAGAGCGTGGGCACGTTCGAGTGCTCCTGGCTCACGGGGCGGGCATCAAAGCCGGCGGCGCGCAGGCCGGCGACCAGCGTGCTCTTGCCGGCGGCCGAAACGCCGACCACCTTGATCACCGGCAGCGGTTTGGGGGGTGGCCATGGGCGCATGGGCGGCGGTTGGGTGCGGAACTGTGGCGGGATGGGGCCTTCTACAGGGGGAAGGTGACCTGCATGCGGCGCACGTCGCTGTGCTGTGCCACGCCAACGATGCGCACCACGGCCACGGTGGCGTCATCGTGCGGGCGCTGGCGGTCGAGATCGAGCGCGGCGCTGAGCACGGCGTCGGCGATGGCGGGGGCGGTGGCGCTTGCCGGGGCGGCCAGCGCCGCGCCGAGCAGCGCCGGCAGGTCGAGCCGTTCGCCCGTGCGGCAGCCGGCGTGCCAGATGCCGTCGCTGAAGACAAGCAGCGTGGTCTCGGCCTGCAGCGGGAACTCGCTGATTGTGGGTTTGGTGTTGGCGTGAATACCCACGGGCTCGCTCGGCTGATCGAGCCAGCGCAGCGCGCCGTCGTGCAGCAGCAGCGCGGGGCAGCGGCTGTTGCGGCTCACCACCAGCGTGCGCGTGGCCATGTCGATGCTGACGATCGTGAGCTCGGCGCTGACGCGGCCGCCGCGCTGCAGGTGGAGGGCGTCGTGGGCGGCGCGGGCGACGGCGCCGTCGCGCACCCCCTCGGCGAGCAGGGCAATGCACTTCTGCACCACCAGGTTCGAGATCGCCTTGGCGCTCTGGCCGCTGCGTTGGCCGTCGGCCACCACCAGGCTCATGCCGCCGCGTGGGCGCTCGATCACCTCGACGGTGTCGCCGCTCTCGGCCGTGGCGTACTTGCCCGCCTTGGCTACGGCGGCGTGCGCCTCGAGCAGGGGAGTGATTGGGTCGGGCATGGGCAGAGAGTGACTGCGGTGCGGATGGGGCGGCGGGCGCTGATGCGTAGCGAAAAAGTGATGATGCTTAGCAAAAATGCTCCTGTACGGAGCAGAGGGGCGCGACGGACTACTCCATCTCGACACCCAGCAGGTCGCCCACGCTGACTTCGTAGCACTCGGCCAGCAGGCGCAGCTCGTCCAGCGTGAGCCGCCGCTCCTTGAACTCAAAGTCGAAGAGCGTCTGCTGCGAGATGCCGGTGCGCGACTGCAGCTCTTCGTAGGTGTAGCCGAACGCGGCGCGCAGCTGGCGCAGCTCCTGGGCGATGCGGCTGCGCGAGAGCAGGCGGATCGACTGGCGCGTGCGTTCGGGCGCGTCGTTGATGGGCGTGACGACGCTGGCCGGCTTGTTGTGGCCCAGGCGCAGCATCGTCTCGCGCATGCGCTGCAGCAGGCCGTCGGATTCGAGCGTGGGTTCGGGCGTGGTGCGTTTCATGCGGCCAGTATCGCCCATGCGCGGCGCTGGCGCAAAAGGGCTTGGCGCCTACGCCACCTGCACCACTGCGCTGCCGGCGATCACCCACACGCTGTCGCCCGCCCGGCTGCGGATGCGGCCGCCGTCGGTAAATATGCTGAAGGCGGGCAGCGTCAGCACGTTGCCCTGCTTGTGGAAACAGGGCAGCTTGAGCGCTCTGCCACCCTCGTGCAGCAGGGCGACGGGGTGCACATGGCCGCAGAGCGTGAGCCCCTGGGCCTGCGCGGGCGGGATGTGGACACAGGTGAAAGGGCCCACCTGCGCCCGCGCACCGCAGAGGGTGATGGCGAGCGCGGCGGCGGGCGGGCCGGCGTGGCGGTCGTGGTTGCCGTCGACCAGCAGCACCTGCAGCGCCTCGGCGGGGAAGCGGGCGCGCCAAGCCGCCAGTGCCTCGCCCACGGCGGGCGAGTGGCTGGCGCGGGCGTGGAAGAGGTCGCCCAAAATCACGAGGCGGGTGGCGCCGGTGGTGGTGAGCAGATCGGCGAGGCGATTCAGGTCATCGCCCGTGACGCCGCCGGGGATGGGGATGCCGCGCGTGTGAAAGACATCGGCCTTGCCCAGATGCAAGTCGGCGACGAAGAGGGTCTGCTCCTCGGCCCAGTAGAGCGCGCGCTGGGGCAGCAGGCAGACGGTGAGGTCTGGGGCGAGGGCGGTCTCATGGCCGCTTTCGTATAGTGACGTGGTCATGATCGAGAATCGAGAAGCGAGAATCGAGAAGAAAGCCAGGGGCGGAGGTGCTGCGCGGGGCACAGAGGCGATTGGCGTCGAGTCAAGAAGGGCACGCGCCGTAGCTCCCGGCGCCGGTTGTCTTCTCGATTCTCGCTTCTCGCTTCTCGATCGGGGTTTACCCCGCCCACGCCACCGCCGCATCCAGCGCCGGCAGCTGCTCGGGGCCGGTGGCGGCCAGCAGCTCCCACGCCTCGGCGGCCGAGAGCCAGCGCGCCTCGCTGTAGTTCTCGTGGCCCAGCGTCACCTCGCCCGCCGTCGGCTCGGCCAGAAAGTAGCGGACGGTGTGCTCAATGGCGTAGGTGCGCACGGTGCAGGTGTAGTTCACGGTGCTGCAGCAATGGGTGTGCAGGGCAGCGACCTGCAGGCCCGTCTCGTGCGTCAGCACGCGGCGGGCGGCCGTCTCCTCGCTCTCGCCACTGCGCACCTTGCCGCGCGGGAAGAGCCACTTGTCGAAGAAGCAGTTGTAGAGCAGCAGGAACTGAGCGCCCTCGTCGCTGCGGCGCATGGGCACCACGCCGGCGCTCTGGCGCACAAGCGGGCGGCGGCCGACCTCGATCGCCTGCGCCAGCTCGAGCCGGCCGGTGTAGAGCGCCTGGCCGACGATGACGCCGTCGACGTTGAAGTGCTCCTTCTCCTTCAGCCGCTCGATGTCCTCGATGCTCGCCACGCCGCCCGAGGCAATCACGCGCAGCCCCGTCACGTCGCCCAACTGCGCCGTGCCCTCGACGTCGACGCCTGAGAGCATGCCGTCGCGCCCAATATCTGTATACAGCACGCGCTTCACACCCAGCGCCGACATGCGGTGGCCTGCCTCCACCAGCTCCAGATCGCTGCTGGACTGCCAGCCATGGGTGGCCACCTTGCCGTCGCGCGCGTCCAGGCTGACCACGATCCGCTCGGCGCCCCAGCGCGCAAGCGCCTCGCTCACCAGTTGCGGCTGCTGGATCGCCACCGTGCCAAGCACCACGCGATCGGCGCCCAACTCAAGTGCCAGGCGGATGTCTTCGGCCGTGCGCAGGCCGCCGCCAAACTGGATCGGCACGCTCACCGCCTGCCGGATTTCGTGCAGGCGCTGCAGGTTGATGGGCAGCGACTCGAGCACGCTTGTCGAGGCAACCACCGGCTCGCTGCCGCCCGGCCGCTGCACGTGGACGCTGGGCGCGGCATGCAGCAGGCCAATCTGCCGGCGAGTGGCGCCGAGCGCGCCATCCAGGTTCACCACGTGCAGCCATTCGGCGCCCTGGGCCGCCCAGCGCCGGGCAACGGCCGCCGGGTCATCGCCAAAGACGGTCTCGGCGTTGGGGTCGCCCTGGCGCAGACGAACGCAGCGCCCCTGGCGCAGGTCGATTGCTGGGTAGATGATCATACGAAACGGTGCTCACTGAACGAGTGGGGGAGTGCGCTGTGCTTGCGGCCGGACTCTCGTTCAGCAATTTACCACGAGCGTATCGTAGGCGAACGTAACGATTAATCCCTGTTCGGCCTCAACGCGCCGGGCAAGCTCTTCCAGCTGCGGCGGCGTAACCGGGTCCGGCTCCTCGATATGCGTGAAGACGGTATGTTTAGCCTTGATCTTCTGCGCCATGGCCAGCGTTTGGCGCCACGTCGCCTCGGACTTCAGCACCGGGTGGCCAGGCGTGATCACCTGCTCGCCCGTCAGTGGGTGCAGGTCGCTCAGCCCCTTGGGCAGGATTGCCAGATCCACCCCGTGCAGCCAGTCGGGCGGCTCCCAGCCGTAGAGCTCGTCCATGCAGAGCAGGGCGCGCCGCGTGCCGCCGATCTCCTCAAAGTAGAAGGCGTCGACGAACTCCTGCGCCACCGTGAAGGGGGTGATGCGCCAGCCGCCGATTTCGAGCGGGTGGCTGAAGACGTGGATGTTGACGAAGCCGACCTTTTCCTTGTAGGCCAGCGGCTCGAGCACGCCGAAGGTCTTGAAATCGTCGAGCACGTGCTGCGTGACGTAGATGGGGGTGGTGCGGTGGTGCGATGGCCAGTGCAGAAAGTCGTGGTTGCGCGTCTCCCAGATGCGCTGGCCGGCGGTGTGGTCGGGGTGCCAGTGCGAGTAGAGCGCGCCGGCGATGTGGGTGATGCCGGCGCGGTCGAGCTGGGCGCAGGCATCCTCACCGGTGTCCACCAGCAGATCGGGGCCGTGGACGAAGACCGCAGGGCTCATGCGCGCCCAAGGGACGCCGGCGGCGCGGGCGTTGGTGCAGTTTGTGCAGAAGCAGCCCGGCCGCGGCGTGCGGACGGCGCCGCCCGAACCGAGGAACTCGAAGGCGAGTGGTGGCATGGCGCAACCTGTCTGGCTGGAGTAAAGGGAAGGGCGCGGCTACTGCTTAACTGCTCAACGCAAGGAGTCGCAAGGGACACAAGGAAAAACGCAAGGAAGGACGCTTGCCCGCGGCTTTCACCGCGGCGTCACTTCAGGCGCCGGCGTCGGCGACCATGCGCATGAAGTTGGCAAGAATCTGCAAGCCCGTGCTGTGGCTCTTCTCGGGGTGGGGCTGGATGCCCCACGCGTTGTGGTAGCGCACAATGCTCGGGTAGTCGATGCCGTAATCGGTGCTGGCCAGCACGGTGTCGCTGCCGCCGTCCTCGCCGCCTGCCACGTGCAGCGGGTCGCAGTAGTAGGAGTGCGCAAAGTAAGCGTATGCGCCGTCGGCGATGCCGGCGAGCAGCGGGTCGGCCGGTCGGCCGGCGTGAATGTGCAGTTGGTTCCAGCCGATTTGGGGCACGCGCAGCGTGCGCACCGCGCCCGACGCGCTCTGCGCCGAGGGGTCGACCATGTCGTCGGCAAAGCGGCGCACCTGGCCGGGGATGATGTGCAGCCCCTCATGCTGCCCCATCTCTTCGCTGGCGTCGAAGAGCAGCTGCATGCCCACGCAGATGCCCAGCAGCGGCAGCCCCGCGGCCACCGCATCGAGCAGCGGCGGCTCGAAGCCCTGGCGGCGCAGGTTGGCGGCGGCGTCGCCAAAGGCCCCCTGGCCGGGCAGCACCACGGCGCGCCAGTGAGTCAGGTCCGTGGGCGCGTCGACGATGTCGACCGGAATCTGCATGGGGCCGGCGACGGACTCGAAGGCCTTGTAGACGCTGCGCAGGTTGCCAACGCCGTAATCGATAATGGCGATCATAAGGGAAGCGAGAAGCGAGAGAACAGCGATCGAGGATCGAGGTTCGAGGGACGGCGGCGTCAGGGGCGGGGTGGGACGGCGCTCGTGCCGGCGCGCGGCGTTGCGCTCAGTTCCAGCGACTTGACCATCGCCGGCGGCCACTTCTGCCGGTTGACGCCCAACGTCAGCTCACGGATGCGCTGCTCGGCCTGCTCCACCTCGATTGGCGTCATGTCGCCGTTGTGCGCGGCGCGATCGAAGGCATCCTCAAACATCACCGTCACGCGCCCGCGCCCATCCAGCCACAGCCCCAGGATTAGGCTGGGCGCCACAATGCGCGTGTCACGCCGCCGCCAGCCCGCGCTGATCGGCGCATAGAAGCCCACCGCCTGCTTCTCGGCGTCGAAGTACTTCTCGACGATCTGCTCCTGCTCCTGCAGCCAGAAGCGAAACCAGACGAAGCCGGGCGCGCCAACCACCGTCGAGCCAATGCGCTGCACCGGCGCACCCGGCATCCAGGTGGCGCGCTCCACCAACATGCCCGTCAACCATTCGGTGCGATAGTCGGTCATGTCGGGGACGCTCTGCCAGGCCCCGCTGCTGATGAAGTTGAGCTTGCGCGCCATGGTTCGGGTAACCAGACTCAGGAAACGGGTGGATGGTTGAAGCGCTGTTGCTGCCGGCTCGCCGCCGCCTGCCTCGCGATGGACCAGTGAACATCCTGCCTGCGCTACAGGTGAATCCTCAAAGTCGACCGCACTTAAGCGCCGCACATTGCGACCATGCGCCAGGAATTGCAGTTGCAACTGCAGTCGCCGTTGCAGTTCCTTGCGCCCTTCAGTTGATCTTTTCCCTTGCGCCCTTGCGTTAAGAAGTAGAAGTCGCAGTCGCAGTTTAGTACTTGCGCACGACGGCGCGGTAGGTCTCGGGTTCGCGGAACTGGATCAGCTGCCGCTCTTCGCGCACCGTGCGCACCGCCTCGAGGTCGATCGTGGCGACGGCGTAGCCCTCGACGGCATCTTCCATCACAGTATAGACCTCGGCGCGCGGGCCGACAATCAGGCTGTCGCCCTGGAAGCGGCGCGTCGGCTCTTCGCCCACACGGTTGGCCGCCGCCATGAAGATCGCATTCTCGCACGCCCGGCTGATCAGGTGCGCCCGCCACGAATCGTGGTAGGTTGCGTCCCAGTTGGCGCTCACCGTCACCAGTTCGGCGCCGTCGAGCGTGAGCGCGCGTGCGGCTTCGGGGAAGACCAGGTCGTCGCCCGCTGTCACACCAAAGCGCCCCCAGTCGGCCTCGACGGTGAGGAACTTGAAGCCGTTGCGGTAGACCTGACGCTCCTCGCCCAGCAGGTGCACCTTGTGGTAGGTGCCGGCGATGTCGCCCTCGGGCCCAATGCAGACGAGGCTATTATACAGGATACTCTCGACCTTTTCCTTCACCACCATACCCAGCACAATGTGGGTGTTAAAATCCTTGGCGCGCTTGGCCAGGTAGTTGACGGCGTGGCCGGGGACCCGCTCCGCAAGGTCGGTCGCGCGCAGCCCAAGCTCGGCGCCGGTGTAGGCGAGTTCGGGGAAGACGACCAGTTGCGTGTTCTGCTCCGAACAGATGCGCTCGACAAAGTCGCCCATCTTCGAAAGGTTGGCTTCGGGGTTGGCCAGCGCGGGCTGCATCTGCACCAGCGCGACGGTCACATTGCGGGACATACGAGCTCCTGAAGCGTGCGTGTGGCGGGCGGCGCATCTGCGCAGACGCTGCCGGGCCGGAAGGGTGCAGAACGTTCGAACATATGTTTTGTTCTGCCCAGGATTATAGCACATGGCCGCAAATCTGCCCCCTGCAATTTGCGCCCCGAAACGATCCGCACCGCACGCTGCGCTCAGCCTCCCCATTCTTGCCCCATGCGTTACAATGAGCCACCATTCACGCCAAAGCCACCGCCGCTCGGCGCATCCCGGCGCCGGCCTTCTTCTCGATTCTCGCTTCTCGCTTCTCGATCCATCCACACACGCCATGAAATCACTGTCAACCTGGTTCCGCCACGCCTGGCTCCCGCTGCTCGTCGCCGCCATTCTGCTCGTGCTCGACCAGTGGTCCAAGGTCTATGTACGCGCCAACCTCGAGAAGTTCGTCTTCTACCCCGTCTTGGGCGAGTGGTTCGGCTGGCAGCACGTCGACAACTTCGGCGCCGCCTTTGGCCTCTTCCAGGGGCTCAAGCCGCTGCTGCTGGTCTTTGCGCCGCTGGTGGCGATCGCCATCCTCGTCTATGTGCTTTGGGTGCCCACGCACAAGCGACTGCTGCTGGTGCTGCTGGGCATGCAGATTGCCGGCGCGCTGGGCAATTGGAAGGACCGCCTCATGCAGGGTTTTGTGACCGACTTCGTGCGCATGGGCATCCCCGACGTCTACTACTGGCCCAACTACAACGTTGCCGACATCTCGATTGTGGTCGGCGTGATTGGCCTCGCCATCTACATCATCGCCGAGGATGTGGGCACGGCGCGCAAGCAGAAGCGCGCGGCCGAACTGGAAGCGACGGCGAGCGACCGTCCCTCTCCCGCCGATTCGAAAGGATAAGCCATGATTCCGGCAGAGCTGCGCGCTGCAGAAGGCGAGTGGACGGGTGGCAGCAGCTTGTGGCTGCCCGACGAGCCGACACGCACATCGAGTGTGGCGGCCAGGCTGGCAGCGGTGGCGGGTGGCAAGTTTGTCCAGCTCAGCTACACGTGGGACTACGAGGGCGCGGCGCAGGATGGGCTGCTGCTGCTGGGAGGCGAAGGCGAGCGCGCAAGCGCCATCTTCGTCGATTCGTGGCACATGGGCGACAAGAGCATGGCGCTCACCGGAACGTCGACGGCAGCCGGCGCGGTCGATGTGCGCGGCACGTGGTCGGTGGAGGGCGGGCCGGACTGGGGCTGGCGCATTGTGGTGGCGCCCGTCGCGGCGAGCCTGCACGTCATGATGTACGTCATCACGCCGGAAGGCGAAGAGCACCCCGGCTTTGAGCTGGCGCTGCAGCGCACCTAAAGCCGCACAGCAGACTGCCACTGCCTGACGCAAGGGCGCGAAGGACGCCAGGGAAGGCAAGGAACAATAAGGAACAGCCACAACCAATTCCGGCTTCTGCTTCTGCTGTGGCTGTTCCTTGCGTTCCCTTGCGCCTCTTGCGCCCTTGAGTCAGTCAGTCGCCGTTCATGCTCGTCTGTCGCGCTTGAGAGCTGGGCGCGGGAATGGAGGGTGAAGCGCTGCTACTTCGCCACCCTCCACCCAAAGGCCAAACCCCGTGCGCCAGATCGCCTTCGATATCGAGACCGCCCGCATCCTGCCTTCTGACGCGCGCGGCGACCTACTTGCCTACAAGCCGCTGGGCATTACCTGCGCCGCGCTCGCCTTTGACGACGGGCGCGCGACCGAGGTCTGGCAGGCGGCGCCGTGCATGAGCCGCGCGCATGCCTGCCTGCTGGTGGGCCGCCTGCAAGAGCTGGTGGCGCAGGGCTACCAGCTCGTCACCTGGAACGGCTGCAGCTTCGATTTTCAGGTGCTGGCCGATGAATCGGGGCTGACGGAAGAGTGCGGCGCGCTGGCGCTGGCCCACACCGACCTGATGCTCTACGTCACCTTCTGCCTCGGCTATCGGCTGAGGCTGGATGCAGCGCTGAAGGGCGCCGGGCTGGCCGGCAAGAGCCACTGCTACGTGCTGGCCGACGGGCGCGAGGTGGACCCGTCGGGCGCGGCGGCGCCGCAGCTCTGGGCGCAGGGCGAGTATGACGCCGTCATCCACTACCTGCGCCAGGATGTAGAGCAGTTGCTGGCGCTGGCCGAGCGCATCCTGCAGCGCCGCCAGTTGCGCTGGACGAGCGCCCGCGGCTACCCCATGGAGTTGGGCGTGCGCCAGTTCTTGCCCGTGCGCGACTGCTTTCATCTGCCGCTGCCCGATACAAGCTGGATGACCGACCCGCCCACCCGCGGCAGCTTCGTCGCCTGGATCCCACACTGCGCACTCGGGTAACTGCCTAACGCAAGGGCGCAAGGACAAAGATCAAGGGAAGGGCGCAAGGAACTGCAACGGACGCAATCAAAGCCGCAAGGAACGGCGCTTGAACGCGGCTTTCGTCCCGGTATTCCATTAGCCGCCCCACCCAGATCGGACACCCATGCTCCTCACCGTTTCGCCCGCCGACGCCGGCGCCCGCCTGGACCAATACGTGGCCGCCCAGCTGCCCGACCGCTCGCGCAGCGAAGTGCAGCGCTGGCTGAAGGAGGGGCGCGTGCAGGTGGAGGGCGAGCCGAACGCCAAGGCCTCGCTGCGGCTGGAGGCGGGCATGGCCGTCCACGTCGAGCCGCCCGACGCGCCCGCCCCCGTCGACGACCTGGCGCCCGAGGCCATCGACTTGACGATCCTCTACGAGGACGACGACTGCATCGTGGTTGACAAGCCGGCAGGAATGGTGGTGCACCCGGCGCCGGGCCACGAATCGGGCACGCTGGTCAACGCCATCCTGCACCACTGCCCGCAGATCGAAGGCGTGGGCGGCGAGCGGCGCCCCGGCATCGTCCACCGGCTGGACCGCGAGACGAGCGGGCTGATCGTGGTGGCGAAGAACGATCGCGCCCACCGTGCGCTGCAGGCGCAGTTCAAGGCGCGCTCCGTCTACAAGGAGTACCTCTGCATGGTCGAAGGCGGCGTCGAGCCGGCAAGTGGCATCATCGACGCGCCCATGGGCCGCCACCCTACCGACGGCAAGCGCCAGGCGGTGCTGCCCCCCGTGCTCAACCCCAGCACGCGCGAAAGCGAAAGCCTGGGCCGCGACGCCGTCACCGAATACCACACGCTCGCGCGCTACGTGGCGCCCCCCGGCATGGTGCAGGGTGGCGCCGGCCGCATGACCTTCTCGCTGCTGCGTGTGGTGCTGCACACAGGGCGCACACACCAGATTCGCGTCCACTTTGCCTGGCGCAACCACCCGGTGGTGGGCGACACGCTCTACGGCCCGCACAGCTCGCGGCTGCCGCTCAAGCGCCAGTTTCTGCACGCGCACCGCTTGCGCCTGCAGCTGCCCAACGGCGAGCCGCGCGAGTTCACCTCCCCCCTGCCGCCCGACCTGCAGCGTCTCCTCGACCGCCTTGAGGGATAACTGCCTCGACGCAAAGACAAAACGAAAAAGTACACGGAAACAACGGAAACTACGGAGAATAGCCACCAAGCACAAGTTCTGCGCCGGCGCGCTATTTCCCGTAGTTTCCGTTGTTTCCGTGTACTTTTTCGTTTTGTCTTTGCGTCAGATGTTATTTGCCGTAATCCAGGCGTCGAATTCGTCCAGCAGGGCGGCGCGCAGGGGTGGCGGGCAGGCGGCGTGCTCGAAGGCGCGGCGGGCGATGCGCGCCAAGTCGGCGCGGCCGTAGCCGAACGCGCTCGCCAGCAGCTCGTACTCCTGCGTGAGCGTGGTGTTGAAGAGCGGCGGGTCGTCGCTGTTCAACGTCACTTGCACGCCCAGAGCATCCAGGCAGGCGAAGGGGTGCGCGGCGAGGCTGGGGTAGACGTGCAGGCGCAGATTGCTTGTCGGGTTCACCTCGAGCACCGTCCCTCGCGCGCGCAGCAGCTCGACCAGCGCTGGATCCTCGATCGCGCGCACGCCGTGGCCAATGCGCTGCGCGCCCAGCGCCTCCACTGCCATGCGCACCGAATCCGCCCCCTCTGTCTCGCCCGCGTGCGGCGCGCTCAGCAACCCCGCCGCGCGTGCCGCCGCAAACGCATGCGCAAAGGGGGCCGGCGGCGCGCCCACCTCCCACCCGCCCAGCCCAAAACCCACCACGCTCCCCCGCTCCTGCCCGGCCAGTGCGTACTGCAGCGTCTGCTCGGCCGGAAAAGGGTCGTACTTGCCGTCGGCGTCGAACGCGGCGTTGCGCGGCACGTCGAAGACCCAGCGCATCTCGACGCCGAAGTCGTGCTGCACCTGCGCCCGCCCTGCCTCCAGCCCGTCCAGAATCGCTGCAAAGGGCAAGGATTTGCCTAGCATGTGCGTGTGCACAAAGGGCGTAAAGGTTAACTCGCGGTAGCGGATGTTCTGGCGCGCCATGTCGGCGCCGCAGGCGAGCACGATTGTGGCGTAGTCCTCGGCCTCGAGCAGCATGCCCGCAATCGCAAAGTAGATGCGCACAAAGTGGGGAAAGTCGGTAAAGACAAACCAGCGCTGCAACGAATCGACGTCGTCGGCGGGGAGCTGGTCGAGCCGGTCGTGGCGGCGCGCCAGCGTCAGCAGCGTCACCGGTTCGATCGAGCCTTCGAGGTGAATATGCAGTTCGGCCTTGGGCATGGCGCCGATGAAGGCGGCGAGCTCTGGGTCGAGCGGCAGGTCGGCGGGAATGTGGGCGTCGGGCTGGTTCGGGGCGAGCATGGCGGCTCCGGTGCGGTGGGGGGCGGGATTACGGGCGCGCTGCGGCCCGAGTGGTAGACTGCCTTGATGCGCAGCCGTGCGCCGGGCGTACAGCGGCGTGGCTGCGCCCGTGCACCTTGTAACCTTACCCAGCATCCGCAGAAAGCAGCAAATGACTCCCCCAGCCACGCCCACCTCCGAACTGCTGCCCCTTGTTGCCGACAGTGCGCTGCCGCGACCGGCCGCCCCTGGCGCGCCCGTGCGCGCTGCGCGCCGCGTGCGTCACCCGGCGCTGCGGCGGCGAGTGCGCCGGCTGCTGGTGGGCGCCGGGCGGCTGCTGGTGCTGGCTGTGGCGCTGCTGCTGCTGCGCGGGGCAGCCTTTTCGTGGCAGTCGACGCTGCACGCACACGTGGCCGCCGCCACCACCGGCGTTGTGTGGGACCTGACGCGCTTCACCGTCTCGGCGCTGGGCGAAAAGGCGGTGGCGCTTGTGCAGCGGCCGCACGCCGGCTACAGCGATGCAGAGGGCGCGGCTTTGGTGACCGGCTTTATGGAGCGTGCGCGCGAGCTGCTCGCGCTCGAAGAAGCCGAAGAGCGGATGCGGGCCGAGGGCGCGCCCGCCGACCAACTTGCCACCGTCAGCACGCAGTTGGCCGGGCTGCGCGCGCAGCAGGAGGCCAAACGCGCCACCGTCGAGGCGCTGATCCAGGCGCAGGTGACGAGCGTGTTGCGCGACGAGGGCATCGGCGCACTGGGCCGCCTTTGGCCGCCGGTGCTCTTCACCTTCACCGAATCGCCGAGCAAGGTGGTGGTGAGCCCGCGCGACCGCATCGGCCAGGCCGCCTACCGCATGATCGACCCCGGGCTGCCGCTCGAGAAGGTGGAGGCGATCGAGGCGCAGGTGGAGGCCGAAGCGACCGAGCAGAGCGGCGTCAGCGTCTACGTGGCGCCCACGGGCGGGCTGGGCGCCTTTCCTACGCTGGTGGTCAATCCGGGCAACCTCGAGTGGGTGCTGAGCACGGTGGCGCACGAGTGGGCGCACACCTACCTCACCTTCTTCCCGCTCGGCTTCAGCTACGGGCTTGACCCCGACAATATCCTGATCAACGAGACCGTGGCCGACATTGTGGGCGACGAGATCGGCCGGCGTGTGCTCGAGCGCTACTACGGCGCACCGCCGCTGCACGAGACGGCCGCCGCAGCCGCCGAGGCGCCGCTCTACGCGTCGCTTGACGTGCCGGCGGCGTTCGACTTCCGCGCCGAAATGCGCCACACGCGCGAGACGCTGGACAAGTTTCTGGCTGCGGGGCTGGTGGAGAAGGCCGAAAAGTACCTTGAGCTGCGCCGCCTGCTCTTCGTGGAGAACGGCTATGCGCTGCGCCGGCTGAACCAGGCCTACTTCGCCTTTCACGGTTCGTACGGCACCGGCCCGGCGGCGAGCACAAGCACAACGGCGGCTGGGCCGGCGCTGGCGCCGCTGGTGGAAGCGCTGCGTGCGCAGCAGCCTTCGGTGGCCGCCTTCCTGCGCACGGTGCGTTCGATCACCACGCGCGCCGAGCTCGAGCAGGCGGTTGGCGAACACGCTGACGGGCGCTGAACCGGCCGACTCGCATCCATCGCGGCGCGCTGCGGGGAAGGGGACGGGCGATCGTTTGCCGCACAAAATGAAATGAGAGAGAGACGTACTCCTTCCCCCACGGTCGGAATACGGCTCTCTCTCTGAAAGGGGACGCACCCGTTCCCCCACGGTCGGGGTGCGCCCCTTCCTGCGTACGCCCATAAGAGCGTTCCACAGCCATTGGGTTGTCACGCTGCGCCAATCAACACTCTGCTGATCAGGGCCGGCGCCACAACGATGGTTCAACCACATGCCCGCAAGGGCGCTACAGCCGGTATGCCACCCAAATCAGCGCTTGCTTGCGATTGCGAGACAAGGGCTGCTCGTTTGGACACCGTGCTACCATGTGAATCGTAACAGATTTGGGCTTTCCTTCGCGCACTTGCAACCAGATTATACCAATTTCACCACATTGTGCGCAAAAGTGAAAGAATCGATATGCCTGACGCGTTAGTGCTTGTTCTCAATCATGGATAGATTTATACACCTCTATACCACACTTGATCAAACCAATCGAATTGGCGACAAGCTCGCGGCACTTCGCGCCTACTTTTCCAGCGCGCCGGCCGAAGATGCGGCCTGGGCGCTGACCTTCTTAACCGGCAAGAGCGGCGTGCGCGCGATCTCGAGCACGGCGCTGCGGGGCTGGATGGCCGAGGAGGCGGGGCTGCCGCTCTGGCTGGTGGAGGAGAGCTACGACGCCGTGGGCGACCTGGCCGAGACGGCCGCGCTGCTCACCGCACACCTGGACCCCGCAACTACCAGCGCGCCGCCCCTGCACCAACTGGTGGCCGAGGAGATTCTGCCCCTGCGCAGCCTGCCCGCCGAAGAGCAGAAGCTGCGCGTGACCGCCATGTGGCGCCGGCTCGATACGCCGCAGCGGCTGCTCTTCAACAAGCTGATCACCGGCGCGTTTCGCGTCGGCGTGGGGCGCACGCTGGTGGTGCGGGCGTTGGCCGCCGTGGCCGAGCTGCCCGACGCCGAGATGGCCCACCGCATGATGGGTGACTGGCAGCCCACCGCCGCCGATTATGCGCGCCTGCTTGCCCCGGCGCCGGCCGCCGGCGAGGAGGAGGCGGAGGGCGGCAGCGCCGCACAGGTGGCGCGCCCCTACCCCTTCTACCTGGCCTACCAACTGGAGGGCGCACCCGCCGCGCTCGGCCCAATCTCCGACTGGCAGATCGAGTGGAAGTGGGACGGCATCCGCGCCCAGCTCATTCGCCGCCGCGGCCAAATCCTCGTCTGGACGCGCGGCGAGGAGCTCGTCACCGACGTCTACCCCGAGCTGGCGGCGGTGGGCGACGTCCTGCCCGACGGCTGTGTGCTCGACGGCGAAATCCTGGCCTGGCAGGGCGACGCGCCGCTCTCCTTCAACGTGCTGCAGCAGCGGCTGGGGCGCAAGAAGCTGACGCCGGCGACGCTGCGCGACGCGCCCGTGATCCTGATGGCCTATGACCTGCTCGAGCAGGATGGCGTCGATATCCGCGCGCTACCGCTGGTTGAGCGTCGCGCCCGCCTCGAGGCGCTGGTGGGCGCGCCGGCGCCGGGCCACGCGCTGCGCCTTTCGCCCATCGAGCAGCCCGAAAGCTGGGACGCGGCCGCCGCTCTGCGCGCCGAGAGCCGCGCCCGCCTGGCCGAGGGCTTCATGCTCAAGCGGCGTGACGCGCCCTATGGCGTGGGGCGGCGCAAGGGCGACTGGTGGAAGTGGAAGATCGACCCGTGGAGCGTCGACGCGGTGCTCGTCTATGCCCAGCCGGGCCACGGCAAGCGCGCCGGCCTCTTTACCGACTACACCTTCGCCGTCTGGCACGAGGGGGAACTGACACCGATTGCCAAGGCCTATTCCGGGCTGACCGACGCCGAGATTCGCGAGGTGGACGCCTTTGTGCGCGCCCACACGCTGGCCAAGTTTGGCCCCGTGCGCCAGGTGACGCCAGAGCTGGTCTTCGAGCTGGGCTTCGAGGGCATCCAGGCGTCGCCGCGCCACAAATCCGGTGTGGCCCTGCGCTTTCCGCGTATGCTGCGCTGGCGCCGCGACAAGCGCCCCGCCGACGCCGACACCCTCGCCCGCCTGCGAGCCCTGCTCGACGCGCCTGCCTAGATGTTGCACGAATGGAGTTGTCTTGATTGAACCGGTGAATGGAGCGTTCGTCGTTGCGTCGGCCGGGTCCTGGGGTTGAAACCCCAGGCTAAACAAAGACAAGCCGGCTAAAGGCCGGCTGACTCCATCAGGTCGCGCGGCGACGCTGGAGTGAGTCGGCTTATGGAGTTTAACTAATAGACCGTTCGTTTTGCACTGACATCCTGCAGCCAAGCCCGTCTGACAAGACCTTGTCCGCCTGTGGACTGCTCAGTGCAAAAAGATCGCTCAATTAAGTAAACTCCATGAGCCGACTTGTGGTTGTTTAGCCGTGCGGCTTCAGCCCACGGACCCGCTTGCGAGACGCAGCATTTAGCCCGCACGCCGTGAGCCGTCCTCTCGCTTCTCGCTTCCCGCTTCTCGATTCTCGATCGCGCGCGCATGTCTACCCCCGACGCCACACCGCCAACCCCGCTCCACGCCTGGTTCGCCGAACGGGGCTGGCAGCCCTTCGCCTATCAGGAGCAGACGTGGGCCGCCTACCTGACGGGGCAGAGCGGCCTGCTGCACGCGCCCACGGGGCTGGGCAAGACGCTGGCCGTGTGGGGCGGCCCGCTGATCGAGGCGCTGGCCGGCCAGGCTGAGGCCAATGCGCGCGCGGGCGTCCCCGCGCGCGCCAAAGCCGGCGCGCCGCCGCTCACTGTGCTCTGGATTACGCCGCTGCGCGCGCTGGCGGCCGACACGCTGGCCGCGCTCCAGGCGCCCCTGACCGCGCTGGGGCTGCCGTGGACGCTCGAGCTGCGCACGGGCGACACGGCCTCCACTGTCAAGGCGCGCCAGCGCAAGCAACTGCCCAGCGCGCTTGTTACCACGCCCGAATCGTTGAGCCTGCTGCTCAGCTATCCCGAGAGCGTCACCCAATTTGCCCACCTGCGCTGCGTGGTGGTGGACGAGTGGCACGAGCTGCTGGGCACCAAGCGCGGCACGCAGACGGAGCTGGCCCTGGCCCGCCTGCGCACGCTGGCGCCGAAGCTGCGCGTTTGGGGGCTGAGCGCGACGCTGGGCAACCTGGAGCAGGCGCGCGACGTGCTGCTGCCGGGCCAGGTTGGCGCGCCGCTCATCACCGCCGCCGGCGACGAGGCGCAGCGCGTGGTGGAGGTGGAGACGCTGCTGCCGGCGACGATGGAGCGCTTCCCTTGGGCGGGCCACATTGGCCTGAAGCTGCTGCCCGAGGTGCTGCAACGCATTCGGGGCGCCGGCTCTACTCTCCTCTTCTGCAACACGCGCGCCCAGGCCGAAATCTGGTTCCAGCAGATTGTGGAGTACGCCGGCGACCTGATGGGGCTGGTGGGTCTGCACCACGGCTCGCTCGAGCGTGCGCTGCGCAGCGAGGTGGAGCAGCGGCTGGCCGACGGGCGGCTGCGCGTGGTGGTGAGCACGAGCAGTCTCGATTTGGGCGTCGACTTCGCGCCGGTGGACCAGGTGATCCAGGTCGGCTCGCCCAAGGGGATTGCGCGCCTGCTGCAGCGCGCCGGGCGCAGCGGCCACCGCCCGGGCGCGGCGAGCCGCATCGTCTGTGTGCCCACGCACGCCTTCGAGCTGGTGGAGTTCGCCGCCGTCAAGCGCGCGCTGCGCACGGGGCCGGGCGGCCGCCCCGACGTCGAAGCGCGCGTGCCGCTGGCCAAGCCGCTCGATGTGCTGGTGCAGCACCTGGTGACGATGGCGCTGGCCGGCGGCTTCGCACGCGACGCGCTGCTCGCCGAGGTGCGCTCCACCTGGGCCTACGCCGGGCTGAGCGACGACGAGTGGCAGTGGGCGCTCGACTTTGTGACGCACGGCGGCAACGCGCTGCGCGCCTACGGGCAGTACGCCAAGGTCACACCCACGCAGACGGAAGCGGGTCTGCGCTACACCGTGGAATCGAGCGAGATTGCACGCTTCCACCGCATGGCGATCGGCTCAATTACAAGCGACGCCTCGCTCAAGGTCGCCATGCTGCGCGGCGCGACGCTGGGCAGCATCGAGGAGTCCTTCATTGCGCGCCTGCGCCCGCGCGACAAGTTCGTCTTCGCCGGGCGGGTGCTGGAGCTGGTGATGGTGCGCGACATGACCGCCTTCGTGCGCCCCGCCGCCGGCAAGTCGGGAATTGTGCCGCGCTGGAGCGGCGGGCGCATGCCGCTGAGCACACAGCTTGCCGCGGCGGTGCGCGCCCAGCTCGATGCTGCGCGCCTGGGGAGCTATGAGGGGCCCGAGATGGAGGCCGTGCGCCCCATCCTGGAGCTGCAGCGCAAGTGGTCGCGCATCCCTGCTCCGGGCGAGCTGCTGATCGAGCGCACGAAGACGCGCGACGGCCACCACTGCTTCCTCTTCCCGCTGGCCGGCCGCGCCGTACACGAAGGGCTGGCGGCGCTGCTGGCCTATCGCCTGGCCCGCCTCGAGCCGCGCACCGTCAGCGCGTTTGCCACGGACTACGGGGTCGAGCTGCTCTCGCCTACGCCCTTCGCCAGGGAAGAGGCCACCTGGCGCGCGCTGCTCGCCACCGAGGGGCTGCTCGAAGATGTGCTCGCCTGCGTCAACTCGGGCGAGCTGGCGCGCAGGCAGTTCCGCGACATCGCGCGCGTCGCCGGGCTGATCTTCTCGGGCTATCCGGGCGCGCAGAAGTCCATGCGCCAGATCCAGGCCTCCAGCGGCATCCTCTTCGACGTCTTCGCCGGCTACGATCCCACGAACTTGCTGCTCGACCAGGCGCGCCGCGAGGTGCTCGACCAGCAGCTCGACCTCGCCCGCCTGCGCGCCCTGCTCGAGGAGGTGGCGACGAGGTCGCTGACCTTCGTCGACACCAAGCGCCACATCACGCCGCTGGCCTTTCCGCTCTGGGCCGACCGCCTGCGCTCGCAAGAGGTGAGCAGCGAGAAGTGGGAGGACCGCATCCGCCGCATGGTGCTCGTCCAGGAACAGGACGCCGGGGAGAGGTAGTACAAGGAAAAACGGACTGTACACGGAAACAACGGAAACAACAGGAAACGGCAACTTCAGGGTGAAGTGCCCCCCCGCCTGAAGTTGCCGTTTCCTGTCGTTTCCGTCGTTTCCGTGTACCTTTTTGCTGTGGCCTTTACCCGCGCGCTTGCGTGGCGCGCCGCGATGGCCTATCCTGAGCGCCATTGGACAGTTGCGACGGTGGAGGGAGGCAAGATGACACACCAGATCAACGCGCGACCCTACCTGGCGGCGCTGGTGGGGCTGCTCTGTGCGGCGCCGGCCTTCGTGCTCAACGCCATCGCCGGCGCCGGCCTCGAGCCGCTCTACAGCTTCTTCATGGTCGGCGGCGAGGGCGGCTTTCTGGGCAACCCCATCGGCTACCTGGCCTTCTTTGCCGCGCTGGCGCTGCTGCTGGTGGGGGCGTGGGTTGCGCTGCGCCCACTGCTGCACGCCGCCGCGCCGCTGGGTTGGCCGGTCTGGCTGCTCAACGGCGCCGTCGCCCTGCTGCTCGTGAGCCTCTTCCTGCTCGTCACCCTGGCCTTCGGCGTCGAGCTCTACCGCTGCGACGTGCTGGGCATTGTGAATTGTGACTGAACGGAGATCGAGAAGCGAGAAGCGAGAAGGATCGCCCACCTGATCGTTCATAACTCGCGCCACGCTCGACTCTCCCTTCTCGCTTCTCGCTTCTCGCTTCTCGATCGGAACCGTTACATGTTAGCCCGCCGCATCATCCCATGCCTCGATGTCAAGGACGGACGCGTCGTCAAGGGCGTCAACTTTGTGGACCTGATCGACGCCGGCGACCCAGTGGCGCAGGCGCAGGTCTATGACCAGGAGGGCGCCGACGAACTCGTCTTCCTCGACATCACCGCCACCCACGAGGCGCGCGACATCGTCATCGACATGGTGCGGCGCGTGGCAGATACCGTCTTCATTCCCTTCACCGTGGGCGGCGGCATCCGCAGCGTGGAGGACATGCGCGCGCTGCTGATGGCGGGGGCCGACAAGGTGAGCATCAACAGTGCGGCGGTGCGCACACCGGCGCTGATCACCGAGGCGGCCACCCGCTTTGGCAGCCAGTGTGTCGTTGTCGCCATCGACGCGCGCGGCCGCACCGGTGCCGAGGCGGCCGCGCGCGGCGCGGGCTGGGATGTCTACGTCGCGGGCGGGCGCAAGAACACGGGTATTGACGCGGTGGCGTGGGCGCGCGAGGTCGAACGCCTGGGCGCGGGCGAGATCCTGCTCACCTCGATGGACGGCGACGGCACCAAAGAGGGCTATGACGTGGCGTTGACGCACGCGGTCTCGAGCGCCGTGAAGATTCCGGTGATTGCGTCGGGCGGGGCAGGGCGCGCCGAGCACTTTGTGGCGGCGCTGACGGAGGGCGGCGCGGCGGCGGCGCTGGCGGCCAGCCTCTTCCACTTCCGCGAGCTGAGCATTGCGGCCGTCAAGGCCGAAATCGCCGCGGCGGGCGTGCCGGTTCGGCTCTGAAGTGAATCGCACCCAAAAACTGCAACTGCTTAACGCAAGGGCGCGAGGAGCCGCAAGGACGCGATGAAGGACGCTTGAACGCGCCTTTCCTCGCGATATCACTTGGATTTCGACATTCCCAGGCAAACAGAGCGCCCGGCCGCATAAGCGACCGGGCTTTTGTTTGGCCGGGAATGGTGGATGCACCTCCCTGCGGGAGGGCCCCTCATCGCCGGCCGACCTGCTGAACAGGCAGCGATTGCCTCGTGGGGTGTGGGGACGTGGGGACGTGGGGTCCCGTGGGACGCAGGCAGTATCGCGCCCTTTTGCGTCAGTGCAACCGCCGCTCCCCCTGCGCACCCCGCCCGTCGGCCACCCGCCTATCAGTCACAGGAGAAACATCTGACGCAAGGGCGCAAAGAACGCCAGGAATCGCAAAAAGTACACGGAAACGACGGGAACTACAGGAAAAGCACATGGGTGCAGCGAGACTGATCGGCGGTTCATCCAGCGTGCGGTTGCTTTTCCCGCAGTTTCCGTCGTTTCCGTGTACTTTTTGCGATTCCTGGCGTCAGATGTTGTTGCTTTTGAGGAGGATTTCGCCGAAGAGGAGGTCCTGCGTCGCCACCAGCTCGTGCTGCTTGATCAGTTCGAGCACGGCGAGGAAGGTGACGACGACCTCGATGCGGCTGGTTTGCGCCGAGAGCAGGGCGGAGAAGCGCAGGCCGCCTTCGGGCGTGGCGCGGGCGGCGAGCATGGCGGCGCGCACGCTCTCGATCTGCTCGGCAACGGTGATGGGGTAGGTCCTGACGCGGGGGATGACCGGCTCTTTGGGCAGGCGCGCCAGCGCCTTGCGCAGGGCATCGTGCAGCAGCTCGAGGCTGAGCGCGCTGGTGTCGAGGCGGCGCTCGGGTTCGGGGGCGGGGGCAAGGCGCACGTAGACGCGCAGCCCGCTCTCTTCGCGCCGGCGCAGGTGCGAGGCCACCTCCTTGAAGCGCCGGTACTCCATCAACTGGCGCACCAGCGCGTCGGCCGGCTCCTCTTCCTCTTCCTCCAGCTCACCGGCGGGGCGGGGCTGGGGCAGCAGCGCCCGCGACTTGATGTAGACCAGCCGCGAGGCCACCACCAGAAAATCGGCCAGCGCGCCGGGGTCTACCTCTTCCATCGCCTCGACGGTGCGCAGGTATTGGTCGGTGACGGCAACGAGCGAGACGGCCGAGATCTCGAGCTCGTTGCGCTCGATCAGCTGCAGCAGCAGCGCAAGCGGCCCCTCGAAGACCGGCAGCCGCACCGGATACGCCGCGCCAAGGGGAGACTCGATCATGGCACTGAGGCGCAGCGCGCGAGTGCGGGAAGATCGAGAATCGAGAATCGAGAATCGAGAAGAGTGCAACAACCCGGCGCGCGGGCAGTTCTCTCGATTCTCGATTCTCGATTCTCGACTGTATCCATCCTAAAAGTCGACATCGAACGCCGCGAAGCGCCGGCCGTCCTGGGCAAGGCCGGCGAGCAGGTGCGTGCTCTCGGATTCGGAGGCGCCGGCGATGCGTTCGACGCGGCAGCCGTGCTCGCGCAGCTCGTGCTCCACGCTCGCAGGGATGGCGCGCTCGTCGCCGAAGATCGTCACAAACTCGGCGTTGCGGGCGTCATCCACGCTGTAACCGAGCGCCGGCTGGAAGCGTGCCACGTAGGGCAGCACAGCCTGCAGGTCGGCCACGGCGGGTGCGCTGGCCGGCGGCTCGGCGGCGAGCGGCGTTTCGGCGCCGCCGGCGAGCGCACCCGCCGCCACGGGCATGGGCGTGGGCAGCAGCGCCGGGCGGGTGGGCAGCAGCAGGTAGTGGCGCAGGCTCTTCACGCCCGTGCCCGCCTGCACCTGCTCGACGCGCTCGAAGAGCAGGTCGCGCCAGCGGTTGCCCTGCGTCCACTCGCTGCCGGGGCAGACGGTGATGTTCTCTGGGAACTCGCGGTGGCCCCAGACGCGCGCCAGCGGCACCTTCAGCTCCTGCATCAGCCAGGCCACCAGGTGCGCGCCGCTGCGCAGCTGCGCCGAGGTGGGAATCTTGCCGTTCATGAAGCTGCCGGCGAAGACGATGCCCACGCTGTACTGGTTGTGGCGGTAGACGTGGAAGCAGACCGTCTCGAGCGCGTTGGTCTGCTCGATGCTGCCGTCGGCGTGGACGAAGAAGTGGTAGCCGATGCCCGGCCACGACTCTTTGCCGCGCCCGGAGTCGGCCTGGATGTGCAGCTCGGCGATGCGCAGCGGGCCAAGCGCGCTGGGGGCGGCGGTGTGATGCACGGCCAGGTGCGTAATCTGGCTCAGGCTGCGCTTCTCGTAGCGCAGGGTGGGGTGGCGCGGCAGTTGGTCGATCACCGTGCGCATGGAGGGCTTGGGCACAACGTAGGTGCTGTTGCGGCGCGAGGCGTTCAGCTCGCTCTGCAGCTTGATCGTTTCGGCTTCGGCAAGGTCGCGGGCGGCCTGCAGCTCGGCGCCGCTGCGCTCGGCGCTGCTCAGCTTCTCCTCCAGCGCCACCAGCCGCTCGCGCCAGGCGGCGTCCAGCTCGGGCGTCTCGGCGTTGCCCTGCGCGCGCCGCACGGCCACGATCAGGTCATCGCGCCAGCGCCGGCCGTCGATGAACTGGTTGCCGGGCGAGCTGCTCTGCGTCACCTCGCGCAGCCCGCGAATGCTCTCGAGCGTGAGCTGCGGGTGATGGTCAATCAGCCAGGCGATCAGCGCGCCGGCGGCGTTGAGCTGCGCGCGCACCGGCACGTCGTCCTCAAAGTCGCCGGCGAGGGCGACGTTGTAGGCGTTGGCCAGCCACGGCTCGTCCGTCGCCACCACCTCATTCAGCGGCTGTGTCTGCGTGATGTTGCCCTGGGCGTCGACCACAAAGTCGAAGAGCAGGCCGGGCCAGTCGCGACGGTGCTCCTGCGCCAGCAGCGAGAGCGCCGTGGCCGCCGGTGCGCCGGTGTGGTTGACTAGGATTGCCTTGACGCTTTCGGGGTCGCGGCGGCGGTAGCGATGGCCCTCGCGCGGCAGCTCGGCGCTGGCGTTGACCATGCGCGGCTGCCGCACGCCCCCTTCGCTCAGCACGACGACCTGCTGGCGCAGCCCGCGCAGCTCGGCGTTGAGCTCGGCCGCTTCCGACATGAGCTGGGCCTGGGTGCGGTGGCTCTCGTCCAACTGCGCGCGCAGCGCGCGCGCCTCCTGCTCGAGGCGGGCGGCCTGCTCCACGGCTTCGAGCGCGCGCTCGGCGTCGGCGGCGCCAATCCCCAGTGCGGCCAGATGCAGCTGCACCTGGCGCATGATCATCTCCTTCCACTTGGGGCCGCGGTAGAAGGAGGCGCCGGGGTTGTCGCTGCGCGTCAGCTCGCCCAGGCCGACGATGGCGTCGGGGCTGAGGCCAAGGTTCTGCGCCAGCCACGAGCAGAGCCTGCCCGCGGCGTCGAGCTGGGGCAGCGAGGGCATCGCCGCGCTGAAGTTGCCCGCCAGCGCGATGTTTACGCCCTGCTCGCTCCACACCTGGTCGGGCTGCGCCACCGCCTCGAGCTCGCTGGTGCGGTAGACCTGGCCGGCGGCGTCGATCACAAAGTCGTAGGCGATGCCGGGGTAGCCGGCGCCGATGTGCGCCTTGGCGATGCGCTCGAGCGCCAGCCGCGGGTTGGCGCCCGTCGAGCAGATCACCAGGTGCTTGATCTGCGCCAGGCTGCGGCGGGCGTAGGGTGAATCGGCGCGCGGCAGCCGCTGCGTAACGTCGGTAAAGAGCGGCACGGGCAGGTTGAGCTTCGGCTCCTCGCCCTTGCCGCGCGCACCGGAGGAAGCCGCCTCGAGCTTGGCCGCCTCGACCGTAATCCAGCGCGTCAGCACCGGCGACTCCTGCTCTTTGAACCAGGTGACGCCCTCGTGCACCAGGTCCAGCTCGAGTGTGTAGTTGCCCGCCTCGAGCGGCAGGGCGATGCGCACCTCCAGCGTCACCTCGGCGCCGGGCGGCACATCGTCGGTGATGTCGGTGCGGATCTCGCGCTCGGCGCCCAGTTCAAGCGGCTTGCGGTTGCGGAAGTAGCGGTAGCCGAGGCGGAAGGGGTTGCCGCCGCTCCAGCGCCAGGTGAGGCCGCCACTGTTGCGCAGCGTAATCGGCACGCTGATCACCTGGCCGGCGTTCATCTTTGCCGGAAAGTGGTCGTCCAGCCACTCCACGCGGTACTTGGGCGGCGGGGCCTCGACGGGCTTCTGGCTCTTCTTGCGCTTCTTGCGCGCGGCCTCGGCCTTGGGATCGACGCGCGGGTCCACGCGCAGCTCAGGCGGCTCGGCGGGGGTCACCAGCACGGGGGGAACCGGCTCGTCGGGCAGCGGCTCGTCGCGCCGCCAGCGGTAGTCGGGCTCGAGCGCCTGCAGGAAGTCCTCGACGACGCCGGCCTTGCCCTCGATGTACCAGCGGTCGAGCCGCGGCCAGCGGTAGAGGGCGGCGCAGCGCACCCGCTGCGGGTTGCCGGCCAGCATCTGCGCCCGGTTCCAGCCGTCCACCTCGGCAAAGGCCTTCTGCACCCAGCCCTCGTTGCGGTCGGCCCAGGCCAGCGTCTGGTCCATCTCGGTGAGGAAGGCGGGCAGATGGCGCATGATGTTGGGCACCGCGGCCAGGAAGTCGGTGAAGACGCGGAACTCCTGGTGGTAGCCCTGGAAGGGGGGCGGCAGCCGCTGCGTGGAGGCGACGAGCGCCGGGTCGGGGCCGTGCGTGGCCGTGTGCAGCGCGTAGCCGTCGCACTGCTCGGGACCCAGCGTCTCGAGGATGTGGCGGAAGTAGAGGATCCAGTCGCCGTTGGGGTTGCCGGGATAGATCGTCTGCGTGTTCCACGGGCAGACGGCGCCGACGAGCACCAGGTCCTCTTCGTGGCCCGGCAGGCGGCGAATGGCGTCGCGGCACATCTTGTAGGCGCGCGCGTACATCTCGGGCGTGATCACCTCGCCCGGGTTGACGATGGCGCTGCGCGTGGTGCGGATTTCGGTGCTGTGGTCGGGCTGCACGTTGTAGCGCACGGCGAGGCCGCGGCGCATGGGGTCGGCCAGTTCGGGCGGGCCGGAGCGGGAGGACTGGTGGCGGCTCCAGTCGATGACGATGCCCGGCCGCTCGACGGCATAGTTCATCTCGTTGCCGATGATCCAGACCGAGCAGCCCTGGCTGGTGCCCACAAAGTTGGCGACGCGGCGGGCAAAGGGTTCGTAGAGGCTGGAGTGGGGCAGGGTGCCTTCGGGCTCGTAGCCGTGGTTGATGCGGCAGATGACGCCCAGCCCCTCGCTCGAGAAGGTGGTGAAGTCGAGGCCGGAGCGGTCTTCCACATCGTGGCCCACGGCCTCGGTGAAGACGATCCAGCCGGGGCGCTGTGCGGCCAGCAGGTAATCCTCGCCGCCGGGCTCGTGGATGCCGTAGATCCAGTCGGAGTGGCCGACGGCGGCTGTGCTGGGTGAACGGTAGAGGGAATCGGGCATGAAGACAGGGGTCGTCAGGGTGGGATAGTGTCAGGTCGCCGCGGGCGCTGCAACCGCGTGGTTTGCGGGAACGCCAACACCTCGCCGTGCGGGGGCGAGCGTGCGGGGAAGTATAGCACAGCGGGGTGGAATGGGGGGCGGGGCGGCCCCTGCGCGTGGCGCGCGGGCTACGAGGCGGGGGATTCGACGCAGTGGAGGGCGTCGATCACTTCTTGGGCCATTGGGTGGACGGGCAGGCCGAGCAGCGGTCGCCGCACAGGCGCAGACAAGGCTCGCAGGTGGGGTATACTGGCGACCATTGTCTTTCACGCTGCCACCGCCACCCTTTTGCTTATGACAACCCCAAACACAAGCTGGATTGCCTCGTTCATCTGGAACATCGCCGATGACGTACTGCGCGATGTCTTTCAGCGCGGCAAGTATCGCGACATCATCCTGCCCATGACGGTCATCCGCCGGCTGGACGTGGTGCTGGAGCCGACGAAGCAGGAAGTGCTCAAACTGAGCAAGCAACTGGACGAGTACGGCATTTCGGCCAAGAGCCCGGCCCTCATGAACGCGTCGCAGACCAGCTTCTACAGCACCTCGCGCTTTACGCTGAACGACCTGCGCCACCGCGCCAAGCAGGGGCAGCTGCGCGACGACTTTCTGGACTACCTCGAGGGCTTCTCGCCCAACGTGCAGGAGATTCTGCGCAAGTTCGACTTCTACAACAAGGTGCCCAAGCTGGTGGAGAGCGACGTGCTTGGGCAGGTGATCGAGAAGTTCACCTCGCGCGACATCAACCTGGGCCCGAACCCGGTGCTCGACGCTAACGGCAACGTGCGGCTGCCGGCGCTCGACAACCACGCCATGGGCACGCTCTTCGAGGAGCTGATCCGCCGCTTCAACGAGGAGAACAACGAGGAGGCGGGCGAGCACTTTACCCCGCGCGATGTGGTGCAGCTGATGGCCAACCTGATCTTCCAACCGGTGGCCGACCAGATCAAGGACGCCACCTATCGTGTCTACGACGGCGCGGCAGGCACAGGCGGGATGCTGACGGTGGCGGAGGCGACGCTCAACGAGCTTGCCAAGACGCAGGACAAGCAGGTCTCGATTCACCTGTTTGGGCAGGAGGTCAACGACGAATCCTACGCCATCTGCAAGGCCGACCTGCTGCTCAAGGGCGAAGGGCGGGCGGCGGACAACATCAAGTTCGGCTCCACGCTCTCGTCCGACCAGTTCCAGTCCATGAGCTTCGATTTCATGCTCTCTAACCCGCCCTACGGCAAGTCGTGGAAGACCGACCTGGAGCGCATGGGGGGCAAGCGCGACCTGGGCGACCAGCGATTCGTTGTCCAGCACAAGGGCGAGGAGCTGTCGCTGATCACGCGCTCGAGCGACGGGCAGTTGATGTTCCTGGTCAACAACGTGGCGAAAATGAACCACGGCACGCCGCTGGGCAGCCGGATTGCCGAGGTGCACAACGGCTCGTCGCTCTTTACGGGCGACGCCGGGCAGGGCGAATCGAACATTCGGCGCTGGATCATCGAGAACGACTGGCTCGAGGCGATTGTGGCGCTGCCGCTCAACATGTTCTACAACACCGGCATTGCCACCTACATCTGGGTGCTGAGCAACCGCAAGCCCGCGCACCGGCAAGGCAAGGTGCAGCTGATTGACGCCACGGGCATCTTTCAGCCGCTGCGCAAGAACCTGGGCAGCAAGAACTGCGAACTGACTGCGGCGCAGGTGGAACAGATCACGCAGATGTTCCTGGCGTTCGAGGAGAACGAGCAGTCGAAGATCTTCCCCAACGAGGCGTTTGGCTACTGGAAGATCGTGGTCGAGCGGCCGCTGCGCATTCCCGGGATTGACCCGGAGCGCACCTACACGACGAAGGAGATCAGGGCGCTGCGCGAGCAACGGGGCACGGCGCCCGACGCGCCGCCTGTGCTGCGCAAGCGCACGCTGATGGCTCTGGAGTACGAGCCCGACCCCGAGCTGCGCGACACAGAGCAGATTCCGCTGCTGGAGCCGGGCGGGATTGAGGCGTTCTTTGCGCGCGAGGTGCTGCCCTGGGCGCCCGACGCGTGGATTGATCGCAACAAGACGCAGATCGGCTACGAGGTTTCGTTTACGCGCTACTTCTACAAGCCCAAGCCCATGCGCCCGCTGGAAGCGATTGTGGCCGACCTCGAGGCGCTGCAAGCCGAGTCGGAGGGGCTGCTCGACCGGATCATCGGGGGCGGGCAATGACGCGCGAGCTGCCGCCCTACCCGGCGTATGTGGATTCGGGCGTGGAGTGGCTGGGGCCGGTGCCGGCGCACTGGAAGGTACTGCCAGCGCGCGCGCTGTTTACGGAAGTAAACAACCGCAATCACCCTGAAGAAGAAATGCTGTCCGTTACCATATCAAGAGGGATTATCCGGCAACGTTCACTTCTCGAAGAACGCTCAAAGAAGGACAGTTCCAGGCTCGACAGGAGTGCCTACAAACTCGTCGAGATCGGAGACATCGCTTACAACAAGATGCGTGCCTGGCAGGGCGCTGTTGGCCTTTCCACACTACGTGGGATAGTCAGTCCAGCGTACATAGTGCAGCGACCGCGGCAGGGGTCTGATCCGCGTTTCCTTGAGTACTTGCTTCGCACTCCCGCCTTCGCTAAGGAAGCCGAGAGCTGGTCGTACGGTATCGCCTCAGACATGTGGAGCCTACGACCCGAGCACTTTAGGCTAATCCGAATGTGCCTCCCTCCGGCCGATGAACAGTCTGCTGTGGTTCGCTTCCTTCAATACCTCGACCATCAGGTCAATCGCTTCATCCGCAACCGGCGGCGGCTAATTGAGGTACTGAACGAGCAGAAGAGCGCCACCATTCAGCAGGCGGTGACGCGCGGGCTTGACCCCAGCGTGCCGCTCAAGCCCTCGGGCGTCGAGTGGATCGGCTACGTGCCGGTGCATTGGGACGTAGAACCTTTGCGCCGAATCGGGCCCATGTTCAAAGGTCGTGGCGGTACCAAGCTAGACAACACTGACGCTGGCGTCCCGTGTGTCCGATACGGAGATCTGTATACAAAGTACAGCCTGCTTATCGAGAAGGTGGAAACGTTCGTGTCTGAAGAGAGATCCGTGGCGTATGTCCCGATCGTGAAAGGCGACATCCTGTTCGCGGGTAGCGGTGAGACCCTTGAGGAGATCGGCAAGTCCGCTGTCTATCTGCTCGAAGAGCCTGCAGTATGTGGTGGCGACGTCATCGTCTTGCGCCCAACACGAGCGATGAACCCAGAGTATCTTGGATATGCGGCTGGGGCCGAACCATCTCAGCGCCAAAAATCTGAGATGGGACGCGGCTTCACCGTCGTACATATTTACGGTTCTGAGCTGAAGCATCTGGCAATCCCTGTACCCCCACTCTCCGAACAGGCGGAGATTGCAGCAGCAGTCAGGGAGGCAGTAGGTCTTACTGACGCGGCCATCCTTCGCGCCAAGCGAGAGATTGAGCTGGCTCGCGAATACCGCACGCGCCTGATCGCTGACGTGGTGACGGGCAAAGTCGATATCCGGGGGCTGGCGGCGGAACTGGAAGCAGAGCCGGATGACATGGACGAGAGCCTCGACGCGGGCGAACTGCTTGACGATGAGGCGCTGGACGAGGGCGAAGGCGAAATGGAGGGCGAGACGGACGCAAACCATGAAGACGACTGACACCAGCGAGAAGGGGCTCGAGAAGATCATTGCCGACGCGCTTGTGGCCCAGGCGGGCTACGCAGCGGGCAGCCCACAGGACTACGACCGCGAACATGCCGTGGACCTCGCGCAACTTGGTGCGTTCCTGGCGTCCACACAACCCAAGGTGGCCGAGGCGGTGGCGCTGGGCGAGGAGAGCACACGGCGCACGCAGTTTCTGCACCGGCTGCAGGGCGAGGTGGAGCGGCGCGGTGTGATCGACGTGCTGCGCCACGGCGTCAACCACGGGCAGCTGGCGGTGGATCTCTTCTACGGGTCGCCCAGCCCGGGCAACGACAAGGCGGCAGAACGGTTTGCCGCCAACGTCTTCAGCGTCACACGCCAGCTGCGCTACAGCAAGGACGAGACGAAGCTGGCGCTGGACCTGGGCATCTTCATCAACGGGCTGCCCGTGGCCACCTTTGAACTGAAGAACAGCCTGACGAAGCAGACGGTGGACGACGCCGTACAGCAGTACCGGCGCGACCGCGACGCCAGAGAGCTGCTCTTCCACTTTGGGCGCTGCATGGTGCACTTTGCGGTGGACGACGGCGAGGTGCGCATGTGCACCGAGCTCAAGGGCAACGCGTCGTGGTTCCTGCCCTTCAACAAGGGCTGGAACGACGGCGCAGGCAACCCGCCCAACCCGGCGGGCATCAAGACCGACTACCTGTGGGAGCAGGTGCTGAGCAGGATCGGCCTCACCGACATCATCGAGAACTACGCCCAGATTGTGGAGGAGAAGGACGACAAGGGGCGCAAGCGGTACAAGCAGGTCTTCCCGCGCTACCACCAGCTGGACGTGGTGCGCAAGCTGCTTGCGGCAGCGGCCAGCGACGGCGTAGGGAAACGCTACCTGGTCCAGCACTCGGCGGGCAGCGGCAAGAGCAACTCGATTGCGTGGCTCTGCCATCAACTGGTGGGGCTGGGCGACGTTGGCGCGCCGCTCTTCGACTCGGTGATTGTGGTGACCGACCGCATCAACCTGGACAAGCAGATCAAGAACACGATCAAGGCGTTTGCGCAAGTCTCGGCGACGATTGGGCACGCCGACCGCAGCGGCGACCTGCGCAAGTTTCTGAAGAGCGGCAAACGGATCATCATCTCGACGGTGCAAAAGTTCCCATTCATTCTGGACGAGATCGGCAGCGAGCACCGCGGCCACAAGTTTGCGATCTTGATTGACGAGGCGCACTCGGGGCAGGGCGGCAAGACAGCGGCGTTTATGCACATGGTACTGGCAGAGACGGGAGCCGAAGAGGAGCAGCCGGTCGAAGACCGGATCAACTACATCATGGAGACGCGCAAGATGCTGGCCAATGCCAGCTACTTTGCGTTTACGGCCACGCCCAAGAACAAGACGCTCGAGATCTTCGGCGAGCCGGTGCCGGAGGGCGGCGTAGTGAAGCACCGACCGTTCCACAGCTACACGATGAAGCAGGCGACGCAGGAAGGCTTCATTCTCGACGTGCTCCAGAACTACACGCCCGTCGAAAGCTACTATCACCTGACCAAGGCGATTGAGGACGACCCGCAGTTCGACACGAAGAAGGCGCAGAAGAAGCTGCGGCGCTACGTGGAGGGGCACGAGCAGGCGATCCGGCACAAGGCCGAGATCATGGTGGACCACTTCCACGAGCAGGCGATCGCCAAGCGCAAGATCGGCGGGCAGGCGCGGGCGATGGTCGTGTGCAACGGCATCGCGCGGGCAATCCAGTACTACCACGCGATCTCGGCCTACCTGCTGGAGCGCAAGAGCCCATATCGCGCGATCGTCGCCTTCAGTGGTGAGCACAAGGACGGCGAGGTGCAGGTCACCGAGGCGTCGCTCAACGGTTTCCCCAGCGCGCAGATCGAAGAGACCTTCAAGCAGGACCCCTACCGCTTCCTGGTGGTAGCCGACAAGTTCCAGATGGGCTACGACGAGCCGCTGCTGCACACGATGTATGTCGACAAGCCGCTGTCGGGCATCAAGGCGGTGCAGACGCTGTCGCGGCTCAACCGCGCCTACCCGCAGAAGACCGACACGTTTGTGCTCGACTTTGTCAACGACGTGGACACGATCACGTCGGCGTTTGCCGACTACTACCGCACGACCGTGTTGAGCGAGGAGACCGACCCCAACAAGCTGCACGACCTGAAGGCTGCGCTGGACGGCTACCAGGTCTACAGCGACTGGGACGTGGAGTACCTGACGGGGCTCTTCCTCTCGGCTGCGAATCGGTCGGCGCTGGATCCGACGCTGGATGGCTGCGTCGCCCTCTACAAGAATGAGCTGGACGAGAACGGGCAGGTGGACTTCAAGGGCAAGGCCAAGGCGTTTCTGCGCACCTACCAGTTCCTGGCCCAGATTCTGCCCTACACGAATGCAGATTGGGAGCGGCTCTCGATCTTTCTGAACTTCCTGGTGCCCAAGCTGCCCGCGCCGCAGGAGGAGGACCTGTCGGCGGGCATCCTCGAGTCAATCGACATGGACAGCTATCGCGCCGAGGTCAAGGAGAAGATGGCGCTTGCGCTGCCTGACGAGGACGCCGAGCTCGACCCGGTGCCGGCGGAGGCGGGCGGCTTCAAGAACGACCCGGAACTGGATCGGCTGAGCAACATCCTGCGCGAGTTCAACGACCGCTGGGGCACGGAGTGGCGCGACTCAGACCGCATGCGGTACACGATTACCGAAGAGATTCCGGCCAAGGTAGCGGCGGATCAGAAGTACCAGAACGCGATGAAGAACTCGGACAAGGAGGCGGCCCGCATCGAGTTCCGGCGCGCGCTGCAGGACGTGATCGTGGGCATGCTCTCCGACCACACCGACCTGTTCAAGAATTACCAGGAGAACCCGGACTTCCACCGCTGGCTGGACGACTGGTTGTTTGAGCTTACGTATCGCCGGCCGCCGGCTGCGGCGGGGTAGCGCGGCCCCACAGTGTTAAGGGCCACCGCCCGGCGGTGTTGCCCGCAACTTGCCGGATGCGGACGATGGGGCGAAAATGGCGCCACTCCCCGCGCCCACCTCCCCCCTCTCCCTCCCACGCCGACGCCGGCGGCGATGCGCACGCGTTCGCCCACGGCGCGCGAAAGGGGTGCTCCATGCTCGAACAGCAGATCCGCTTCTGCACGTCGGCCGACGGCGTGCGGATTGCCTACGCCGTCTCGGGCAGCGGGCCGCCGCTGCTGAAGGCGGCCAACTGGCTCAGCCACCTGGAATTCGATTGGGAGAGCCCGGTCTGGCGCCACTGGCTGGGCGAGCTTTCGCAGCGCTACACGCTGGTGCGCTACGACAAGCGCGGCTGCGGCCTTTCGGACTGGGACGTGGCCGACTTCTCGCTTGCCGCCGAGCTGGCCGACCTGAAGGCCGTGGCCGAGGCCGCCGGCGTGCTGCGCTGCCCGCTGCTGGGCGTCTCGGCGGGTGGCGCAGTGGGCATCGCCTATGCCGTGCGCCACCCGGAGCGGGTGAGCCGCCTGCTGCTCTACGGCGCCTATGCGCGCGGGCGCATGAAGCGCTCGCCCACGCCCGCCCAGCGCGAAGAGGCCGAGATGCTGATCAAGGCCATGGAGTACGGCTGGGGGCAGAGCAACCCGGCCTTTCGCCAGATCTACACCAGCCTCTTCCTGCCCGAGGGCACGGCGGCGCAGGTGGGCTGGTTCAACGAGCTGCAGCGCATCTCCACCTCGCCGGCGATCGCGGCACGCATCTTCCAGTCGACCTTCCAGCTCGACGTCACGCCGCTGCTCGAGCGGCTGCGCGTGCCCACGCTGGTGCTCCACGCCCAGGGCGACGCAGTGGTGCCCTTCGAGGAGGGGCGACTGCTGGCGGCGCTGATTCCCGGCGCGCGCTTTGTCCCGCTCGAGGGGCGCAACCACGTGCTGCTGGCGGTGGAGCCCGCCTGGCCGCGCTTCCTCGAGGAGGCAGACGCCTTCCTCGCCCAGCCCGAAGCAGCGCCCGCGCCGCCCCATCTGCCGGCCGACCTGACCGCACGCGAGAGCGAGATCCTGGCCCTGATTGCCCGCGGGCTGAGCAACGACGAGATCGCCGCCCAACTGGTGGTGGCGCCCAAGACTGTACGCAACCATGTTACCCACCTCTACGACAAGCTGGGCGTGGAGGGACGGGCGCAGGCGATTGTACGGGCGCGCGAGGCGGGCGTCGGGTAAGGCGAGCGAGAAGCGAGAAGCGAGAAGACAGCCGGCCCGGGACACAAGTCCCGGGCCGGCTGTTTTGCGGGCCGGGATTGGCGAGAAAGACGGGACTGGAGGCCCAAGACAAGCGCGCAGGAGTTCTATAGACTGGCGGACATTGCCCCACCTGTGTCTCCCCGCCAACTGAACAGGAGAAGAACATGGCCTACCAACTGGAAGGACGGCTGCTCGAGGTCTGCAACTGCAAGGTGCTCTGCCCCTGCTGGGTGGGCGAGAACCCCGACTTCGGCGCCTGCGAATCGATCCTGGCCTGGCATGTGGACCAGGGCACGATCGAGGGCGTGGACGTGTCGGGGCTGACGATCGCCAGCTTCGCCCACATCCCGCGCAACGTGCTGGAGGCGGGCAGCTGGAAGGTGGCCGTCTTTGTCGATGCCAACGCCTCGCCGGCGCAGATGGAATCGCTGCTCAATGTGTGGACGGGCAAGCTGGGCGGTCCCGTGGCCGACCTGGCGCAGCTGATCGGCGAGGTGGCGGCGGTGGAGCAGGTGCCGATCGCCTTCACCGTCGACGAAGGGCAGGGCACGGTGCGCATCGGCGCCGTGGGCGAAGCGACGATGGCGCCCTTTGTGGGCGCGACCGGCCAAACCACCACCCTCTCCGAGACGGTCTTCTCGACCATCCCCGGCTCGCCGGCGTACGCGAGCAAGGCGTCGAACTACCAGCGCAACGGGGCGCGCTATGGCATGCCCGATGTGAACCTGAGCGGCCACAACGCCGTGCAGGGGCACTTCAAGTTCGTGAGCTGAGCGCGTGCTGCGCTTGAACGGGGAGAGGAGCGCACGATGATTCTGCGCAGCGAGACGCACAAGCGCTACACGGCGCTCTTCGTGGCGCTGATCCTGCTCTGCTGGGCGCTGCTGGCGGCGTGGAGCGCCTCGCCGTGGGCGCTCTACCTGGACCACGACGCGCTGGAGCATGTGGGCAGCGCGGGCGCCTATGCGCCGATGCTGGCGCTCTTTGTGCTGGGCTGGGTGCTGATGGTGGCGGCGATGATGCTGCCCACCAGCCTGCCGCTGATCACGCTCTTTGCGCGCCTGGTGGCGAACCGGCCCGCACGCGGCCGGCTGCTTGCGCTGCTGATCGGCGGCTATCTGGCGATCTGGATTGCGTTTGGCGTCGCAGCGCATGCCGGCGACCTGGCGCTGCACGAAGTTGTGCACCGCGTGCCCTGGCTGCACGAAAACGTCTGGGTGGTGGGGGCGGGCGTCTTCCTGGTCGCCGGCCTCTTCCAGTTCAGCGCGCTCAAGTATGCCTGCCTCGACGCCTGCCGCTCGCCCATGAGCTTTGTGGCTGCGCACTGGCAGGGTTCGAGCGAGGCACGCGCCGCCTGGACGCTGGGCGTGCGCCACGGCCTCTTCTGCGTGGGCTGCTGCTGGGCACTGATGCTGCTGATGTTTGCTACCGCAAGCGCTAACCTGGCCTGGATGCTAGCGCTGGGCGCAGTGATGGCGGTGGAGAAGAACGCGCCGTGGGGCCGCCGCATCAGCGCGCCGCTGGGCGTGCTGCTGATCGGCGCCGCTGTTGTGGTCACCGTGGTGGGAATGCAGAGCGGGCACCACCACTAACTGCGATCGAGGATCGAGGAGCGAGGATCGAGGAGCGAGAGGGAGGGGGAGGAGCGAGAGGGAAGGGGAGGAGCGAGGGGGCGCGCGGCCGCAGGGTCAGGCGCCTTCTTCGCGACTTTCACCGGGCGACTGCGTAGTGGGGTACACTCCAAACGCGCACCGCCCCCCCTCACTCACAGGAAGCGATAAGAGAACTTATGAAGGCCATTGTCTACGACCGTTACGGCTCGGCTGATGTGCTGCGCCTTGAAGAGGTGGAGATGCCCGCGCCGGGCGAGGGCGAAGTGCTGCTGCGCATCCACGCCGCATCCGTGAACGCGGCCGACTGGCACCTGATGCGCGGCGCGCCGGCGATCGCCCGCCTCTCGCTGGGGCTGCGCAAGCCCTCGCGCACGCGCCTGGGGGCAGATGCCTCGGGCGTGGTGGAGGCGGTCGGCGCGGAGGTGACCACGCTGCGGGTGGGCGATGCCGTCTATGGCGACGTGGCGGGGGAGGACGAGGGCGCATTTGCCGAGTTCGCCGCGGTGCCGGTCAAGCGGCTGGTTGCCAAACCGGCGACGCTGACGCACGAAGAAGCGGCCGCAGTGCCCATGGCCGGCGTGACTGCGCTGCAAGCACTGCGCGACAAGGCGGGCGTGCAAGCCGGAGAGAAGGTGCTGATCAACGGCGCCGCCGGCGGTGTGGGCGCCTTTGCGGTGCAGATCGCCAAGGCGATGGGCGCCGAGGTGACCGCCGTTTGCAGCGCGCGCAACGCGGAGCAGGCGGTCGCGCTGGGGGCCGACCACGTGATTGACTACGCCAAGCAGGACTTTACGGCGACGGGCGCACGCTATGATGTGATTCTGGCCGCCAACGGCTACCACCCGCTGCGCCACTACCAGCGCGCGCTGACGCCGACCGGCACCTATGTGATGACCGGCGGGAGCAACGGGCAGCTGTTTGAGGCGATGCTGATGGGGCCGCTGCGCTCGAGGCGCAAGGGGCAACGGCTGAGCGGGCTGATGGCGACGAGCAGCGCCGACGACCTGCGCGCGCTCTCGCAGATGATCGAGGCGGGGCAGGTGCGGCCCGTCATCGATCGGCGCTATCCGCTCAGCGAGACAGCCGAGGCCGTGCGCTATGTGGAGCAGGGGCACGCACGCGGCAAGGTGGTGATCGTCGTGCTGCCCGCGTAAACAGTCGACCGCGCGCCGCCCTCGTCTCATAGCGTCGCCTTGAGGCATCGTTGCCCCCGGTTCTACTCGAGTACGACGGCAGAAGCCGCCACGATGAATCTATCGATCAATTGCGAGATGCAGCACCCCGTGCACAAAGAGCCGCCCGGCCGAAAGTCACTCGGCCGGGCGGCTCTTTGTGCACGGGGTGCTGCGGCCGCGGCTAGAGCACGCCGGCCAGGGCCAGCAGGTCTGCCAGGATGTACTCACCTTCCGTGCCGCCGGGACGGACGGGCAGCGTGGGCGACCAGCCGCCGTAGCGCAGAATCGAGTCCTCGCTGCGGCGCACCAGCTCGACGATGACCTTGGCCACGATCTTGCCGCCCACCGGGCCAAGGTGCACGCCGCCGGTGGCGGCCTGTGCCTCGGCCAGGATGTAGTACCAGAGCGGCGTGCGCGTGTCGAAGCCGCCGGCCGTGAGCGCGTCGCGCTGCTCGGTGCTGACCTGCTCCGCAACTGCGATGAGCTCGGCGGACGTCAGCGGGGTCACGCCCAGCGCTTGGGCGACCGCCTGGCCCGTGGGCATGCGCAACAGGTAACCACGCAGCAGGTTGCGCACGGCCAGGCGCGCCATCTCGCCCGGGAGGCCGATGCCCTTGGCGTTGCGCAGGTGGGCCAGCGGCTCCACCAACACGGTGTCAATCACACGCGCAGGGCTGGAGCCATTGTCGAGCAGCTCCTTCCACTCCACGATCCAGTTTTCGGGCAGCGTTGGCGTATTTGCCGGGCCGAAGTCGCCGTGGAACGCGGTGAAGGTGAAGAGGAGAGCGAGCGACCCCGGCACTGTGCCGGGCGCGCCCGTTCTGTTGAAGTTGAGGTTGAAGTCGTAGTTGGCCCGAATCATGCTGTGGCCAAAGCGGTAGGCTGCCACCGAGAACTCGAAGGGCATGAAGAAGGGCTCGCGCAAGCCGTCGTAGATTCCGCCCGGCGCCAGCGCTTCGTCAAGCGCCGCCTGGCCGCAGATGCGCTTGACGAAGTCGTGCAGCACCACCCACTGGTAGTGCTGGCGCAGCGTTGTCTTGGCTTGCTGCATCGTCATGCCATGGTCGGTGACAAGCGCATTGTGCGCACGCAGAAAGGCCGTGTGCAGTTGCGCAACGATTGTGTTCTCATCGTTGCGCGGGTCGCCAATCAGCGCTTCGCGATCGCGGTCCTGGTCGCCGCTCGGTTCGCGGCGCGGCAGGTCGTTGAAGTCGTCTTTGCCTGGTGGCCGCAGCAAGGGCTTACTGGTCGCGTTCAAAGCGCTGACCGCTCCAACCAGCATCTTCTCGCCGTCGGTGGGCGCCGGCAGGTCATAGAGGCTGTCCAGCTCGAGAGTGCCTGTGCGCGTGTTCTTGAGCTTGTCCAGCATGTCTTGCACAGAAAGCGGCGCCAGCGCCAGGTCATCGAGCTTGGTGAGCGTGTCCGAGACGACCTCGAAGGTCGCATCGTGGTCAACAAACTGGCCGAAGTAGGTGTAGATGGCTGGAATTGGCCCGTCGCCGCTGGTGTTGTCGTCGTCGAGCAGCATCGAAGCGCCGAGGCGAACCAGGTTGTTGCGGGTGGCGGCGGTCTCTGCGAGCAGGTTGGCAGGGTCGTTCTGCAGGTCGGGGAAGAGAAAGCCGAAGTTGCGCAGGTCCACCGGTGCGGTGACGGCGAGCGCGACTTCGGGTGCGCCTGCCAGTTCGAAGTTCAGGCTGGCCTGGGCCGCCATGATCGATTCGATTGTGGGGTTCTCTCCATGACTAAGGCGTGGCATCGGTCCTTCTCCTTGTGGATGAATTGGGGGTGGCTGGACGTCGACGGCGGGCAGGCGTTGCGGCCGCGCTGAAGGCGCGGCGCGTAAATCGGCTGCCCTCAACCAAATGGCTATCTCGTAGCGTAGTGGGAGGAGTCAGGGGGTGAACGATCTCAACACAGTTTGACGTCGGCTTGGCGTCGGCGCCGGGCGCAAAACCCCAAGCCTGCCAGACAAGCAAGCAGGGAAAGGCGCGCAACATGAGCCGTTCGCTTCACGGGAGGGCATCTATGCAACGGCTACGGGTGGCAGCCGGTGCATGGCACAGGCAAGCGCCGTCAGCGACGAACGCGCACCGATGATGGTTACAGGAACAGCCGTACGTGTGGGAGGAGCCAGAGGGGAGGAGCCGGAGGGGCTGCGTCAGACGGGAGAAGCAAGCAAGGCATTGCTACGCATCATGGGGCAAAGTCGAGCGAATGTCAAGCCCCAGTTTGTCATTTCGCACACAGTGCTAACGTGCGACTTACGCTGCGCGCCGACGCTGCCAGAAGGGACGCGCTACATCTGCTGCGCGGTGCATGGGCCGCGTCCAATCGAACGCCCGGCCAATCCACAGACTGGCCGGGCGTCTTGCACTTTTTCGCTTCTCGCTCGCCTGCCGCTGCTCGCTCGCCGCTAGCTCACGACTGTCTGGCTCTGCTCGCGCATGTACTGCTGCAGGTAGTGGGCGCCGCCCGAGCCACGGCCGGTGGTGCTGCTCCCCTTCCAGCCGCCAAAGGGCTGATAGCCGGGCCAGGCGCCGGTGGTGGCGCCGCTCTCGCGGTTGGCGTAGAGCACACCTGCCTCGACGTTGTCGAAGAACCATTCCACGTCGGCCGGCTCGCCCGAGTAGATGCCCGAGGTAAGGCCGAAGGGGACATCATTCACGCGCGCCATGGCCTCGGTGGGGTCGTCGAAGCCGGCGACGGCTACGATGGGCAGGAAGAGCTCCTGCTTCCAGAGCGGGTGGTCGGCGGGCAGGTCGGTCACCACCGTGGGCGCGACGTAGTAGCCGGGCGTGCCGGCGGCCTCGTTCAGCGTCTGGCCGCCGGTGAGCACGCGGGCAGAGGCAGCCAGGTCGGCGCTGTGGCGCTGGTAGGCGGCGTAGGCGTTGGCGGTGCCTACCGGCCCCATCCAGATGTCGGCGCGGGTGGGGTCGCCCAGCTTGAGGGCGGCGGTCTCTTCAAGCAGCAGCTGCACGAACTCGTCCTTGACGGCGTTGTGGACAAAGACGCGCGAGCAGGCCGAGCACTTTTGTCCCTGCAAGCCAAAAGCCGAGCGCGCGACACCGAGGGCAGCCTTGCGCAGGTCGGCCGAGGGCATGATCAGCGCCGCGTTCTTGCCGCCCATTTCGGCCAGTACGGGGCGGGCGTGGGGACCGGTGGCGGCCTCGCGGTAGATCTGCATACCCACGTTGTAGGAGCCGGTGAAGGTGATTCCGGCGACGTCGGGGTGCTCGGCCAGTGCCTTGCCGGTCGCCTTGCCACCGGTGACGCAGTTGAAGACGCCCGCCGGCACACCCTCTTCGGCAAAGACTTCGCTCACAATCCGGGCGAAGAGGGTGGGGGCGAAGGGTGTGTCCTCGGCCGGCTTGAGCACGACGGTGTTGCCTGTAACCAGCGCTGCGCCCGTTGGTCCGCCCGAAAGTGCCATCGGGAAGTTGAAGGGCGAGATCACGGCCCAGACGCCGTAGGGCTTGAGCACGCTCTGGTTGCTGTGGCGATCGGATTCGGCGCGCTGCGGGGCGATAAAGCCGTCGTTCTGCTCCATGGCGTCGCAGTAGGTGCGGATGAAGTCGGCCGTCTCCTCGACGTCGCCCAGCGCCTCGAGGCGGTTCTTGCCCACCTCCAGGCTCACCACGGCGGCAAGCTCGAAGAGGCGGTCGCTGATGCGTTCGGCGACGATGCGCAGCACGCGCACACGCTCCTGCCAGGGGGTGGCGCGCCAGCGGGGGTAGGCAACCTTGGCGGCGGCCACTGCGGCGGCGATCTCCTCGGCGCTGCCGTCGTGAAAGCGACCGAGCAGCAGGTTCGTGTCGACCGGGCTGCGCTTCTCGAAGGTGGCGCCGGGGGGCCGCCAGGCGCCGTCGACGTAGATGCCCCACGTTGCGCCAAGCTCGCGGCGCACGTGGGCGAGAGCGACGTCGAACTCCTCATGCAGGGCGGGGTCGGGGCTGCCAAGCGTGGAGTAGGTGATCTTGAACTTGCGGGGGGCGGCGGTTGCGCTCATGGAGGTCTCTCGGAATCTGAAAGCGACGCTGGTTGGAATAAGGGTCTGGGAGAGTCGTGAAGGAAAACCGGTACCGGCGCGAGTCAGAGCTGGCCGGTGGAGCCCCAATCGGCGATGCGCGCCAGGTAGGCGGGGTCATCGAACCGGCTGGGCAGGAAGGCGGCGGCGTAGGCGGGCAGCGCTGCGCCGGCGATCTGGCAGGCCAGCAGCTCGCCGGCGGCGCAGGCGGCCATCAGCCCGTAGCCGGAGAGGGCGCAGAGGGTGAAGGCGCCGTCCACTGGCAGCGGGCCAATGAGGGGCCTGTTATCCCAGACCTTCGTATAGTAACCACCGTCCAAATAGACCTTGGGCAGGCGCGTGCAGTAGGGGCGCAGGCCGGGCACCAGGCGCGCCAGCCCGCGCAGCGCCAGCTCGGCGAAGTCGGGGTCCAGAGGCACGGGCAGCGTTTCGGGCACGGGCTGCGTGTGGTAGGCCCAGAGCAGGAGCAGGGTCTGGCTCTCGGCCGCCAGCCCTTCGGGGCGCAGGTGGGCGCCGCCCGGCAGCGGCTCGGTGAGCCATGCGGTGGCCGGGTCGGCGGCCAACTCGGCGCGCGTCTCGTCGTCCCACTCCAGCGTCACCGGGTCTTCGCAGATAGTGAGTCCGGCGCTGCGCGGCACGGCGCCCAGCTTGTCGTCGAAAGCAACCTTGAGGTGGCGCTCGGAGTAGAGCGGCAGGTCGACGCCCAGCAGCTTAGCCACGGGGTGCGCCAGTGGCCCGGCGGCGTTAACGAAAATCGGCGTGCGATATCGGCGTTCCTCGCCGGCGGCGGTGCGCACCACGACGCCGGCCACCGCGCCGGCCGCAAGCTCCACCGCCTGCAGCGTGCCGGCGAGCAGCGTCGCGCCGGCGGCGCGCGCCTGCTCAAGCAGCAGCATGCCCAACTGCTGGCCGCTGAACCAGCCGCAGCGGCGGGCGTGGAGGACGGCGACGGTGTCGGGCGCGAGCCAGCCAAAGTGCGTGCGCAGCAGCGCGGCATCCGTGATCAGGTCGGCGCCGTCGAGCTCGTCGCCGTAGCCGTGGAGCGGCGCGGGGCAGTAGCGGCTCTGCGCCGCGCTGTGTACGCGCAGCGGCCCGGCGCCGAGTGCGGCCGCCAGGGTACCGCTCGCCTCCAGCGCTGCGGCGTGCTGGGGCCGGGCGGTGGCGTAGAAGTAGCCGCGCCGGTTGAGGTGAATGGCATTGCCGGTGGCGTCGGCGAGCTGCTCCAGCAGGTCGATGCTGCGGTTCATCAGGCCGATCATGGCGCCGTCGGGGCCGGGCCACCAGTTGCGGTAGGCCTCGGTCGACTTGTCGCTGGTCAGTGTCAGCGGCGGGCGCTCGTCGACGAGCAGCACGCGCGGCACGCCGTGGACGACGGCAAGCTGCCAGGCGGCGGTAATGCCGGCAATTCCGGCGCCGCAGATCACCACGTCATAGGAGGGATCAGGGTTGCTGCTCGACATTTCCGCGCCGGCTTCGGGTTCCTGAAGAGAGACCAGGCCCTATTCTCCCCGAGGACGCAAAGAACGCCAAAGCCGCAACTTCAACAGCGAACTGCTTAACGCAAGGGCGCAAGGGAACAGATCAACGAAAGGGCGCAAGGAACGGCAACGGCAAGGAACTACAACGGCAAGGAACTGCAACGGCAAGGAACTGCAACGACAGGGAACCGCGACGGCGACGGCAACGGCAAGTGCAGCCGCTCCCGCTCCGCGCAACCTCTTCCGCGGCAGTGGCAGTTCCTTGCCGTTGCCGTCCCTTGCGCCCTTCCGTTGATCTGTTCCCTTGCGCCCTTGCGTTAAGCAGTTCGCTGTTGCAGTTAGTCGGTTACCAGGTTGTAGAACTCGCGGCTGCCGCCTTCGGTACAGTCGACCATGCGCGCGAACCAGCCGGCAAAGTCGGCGTGCGCCATCTCCATGCGGGTGAACTCCTCGTAGGCGGCGAGGTTGTCGAATTCGCTCTCTGTCACCACCTGAAAGAAGCGGCCCGAGGCGTCGGTGAGCAGGCGCATCTTGTCGCCCAGTTGGGGCATGGTGCTGCGGAACTCGCGAAAGAGGGCGACCAGCTCGTCGCCCCGGCCGTACTTGGCATGGAACACGTCGCGCACGATGATCATCGGGCCTCCTTGGACGGTGCAGAAAGTGAGCGGCGCGTAGGTGCGCCGCGAGGGTGGTCACGCAGCAGGTGCGGACCGTCGGCGATGGTGGATGGCAGGCAAGCGCGGGGTGGGTGCAAAGTATACCGCCGCCGGCAGCGCGATTCAACAGCCAGTCGCGGTGAGAGAGAGACAGAACGAAGTAATCAGCAGAAGGGAATGCAACGACCTGCGGTGTAGGGTGGCGACGGCTCTCTTGTGAGCGATCTTGTCGCGTCTTCCACGTTGCGCTACATCGTGCGGACTACTGAAATGTACACGGAATCAACGGAGGCAACGGCAACGGCAGCGGCGCGGGCAACGGCTAGGGCAGCCGTCGTAGTTGAGCAGCCTCCCCGGCTCGGGTACAAGCGTGTCGGGACTGATGAAGCGGCCCGTCACCGGGTCGTAGGAGCGCGCCTGCATGTAGACCAACCGGCTCTCCTCCTCCTCCTGCCCAGTAAAGCGCCAGCGGCTCGGGTAGGGCTCGGCGTTCACACCCCGCTTGCGCCCAAACGCCTCGTAATTGCGCGTCCACACCGCCGTCCCAGCCCCCGTGCTCGTCGCCCGCACATTGCTGAAGAATCACCATCGCGTTTGCGACGAGTTGCCCCCTTGCCGGCCTACGATCTCCTTGAAGTAGACAAGATGCTCATCGCCACTGCTCCTCAAGCTTGGTGATCTCAAATGACTCGGTATCGGGGTGCAACTCGGGTGTGAATTCAGGTACATAGTCAAAATGGAGGTGAGGGAGAATCGATCCGCCACCTGGCTGTTGACGCAAGAAGGCAATATTCGTTGCAAGCAATCGGCGAGCCTCTTTGCTGCCCGAGATAACGAGCGTGTCCTCCAGCACCTGGACACATAGCGGGAGTTCAGTTGGCATAATGCGGAGTTTCTCAAGACTCAATACATCCGAGAACAGTGGTGGATATCCTTCCGTTGGGAGTGTCTGGAATTCCACTGCTTCGCCACCGAGCGCCTCAAATAGACATGCAAGGCCATGATCGGTCGCATCAATCATGACCTGCTCGATCCCTTTTCCATGCTGAAACAACACCCATACAGGTAGGATAGCCAAGGTGTCTCGTCTCCTTTCAAGTCAGCGATAGTCCCACCGGCGCACGCTCGAAAAGAGTTGCATCCGCTACATCTCTTTCCTCTTGCGCTTGCGACTCTGCTCGGCAGCCTCTCCCCAGATTCGATAGCGTGTTGGTATGTATCGCGTATACGCCCACCCGATTGACAAGCCCCAGACAAGTGCTACCAGAAACTCGTCTCGACCGATCGTGCCGATGATCAGCCATGCGACCGGAACCCCGTTTAGCCAACCGACCATGAACAGTGCCAACAACCAGCGTCTGGTCCGAGGATATCCCGCACGCGCATACCGCGAGAGGACAAAGGTGCCCAAGGCAAGAGTCGCCAGGGTGAGCAACACCAGGATCATCTTCATCGGTCAGTCTCGCCACCACGCTGCGATTTCGTTCCAAGCCCACAGTCCTGCATTTGTTGCCAGCGCTCCACCTCGGGTGAGGCGGCTATTGTCACCAGAGCGCGCCTGCATGTAGATCAGCCCGCTCTCCTCCTCCTGCCCGCTGAAGCGCCAGCGGCTGGGGTAGGGTTCGGCGCTCATACCCCGCTTGCGCCCCAACGCTTCGTAGTATACGGATGGATCATAGGGGATAATCGCAGAGGTGTGGCGGCACCAAGATTGCGGGATCGCCAGCCACTGCAACGATTCCTGCTTCGATCTCGGTCTCTGCCACCCGAAAGCGTCGAATGTGGTGGATATCGCCGGGCGCCAGATACCGTCCGCTATCAAGGGCGCAACGCAGTATTTCGAACCGAATGATGATGTATCCATCCGGTTTCTGAGGAACGATCGCTACCCATGCGCGCCTATCCGGACGACTTGCCCCTACCTCAGCGGCCATGACCCGCCTCAGTCGCGTAAGGCTGTACTCGGTATGATCGGGGATCGGCATCCTGCTGTCGCCTCTCTTCTCCTGGGCAGAGACCGTCCGCCATGCTTTGCGTCTGAATCATTACAGGGGCTGACCGACGTTGATCCTTATGATAGTCCTTCCGGCGCGTTTATCGGTAAGGGTCTATTGATGCTGTAGGGATCGTTGAGCACATGCCCGCTTCGCCCGTTGTTTCCGTCTTTTCCGTGTACCGTCTCCTTTGCCGTTGTTGTTTCGCAGCGGCTGCGGCGCGCGTGATATGCTCTGCGCAGGAGAACGCGCACGAAAGATGGCTCAAGATGGCTGAGCAAGCGGTCGCCGGCCCGCACTTTACCCACGAAACCTGGCTCTCGCCGCTGACATGGCGCTATGGGTCGCCCGAGATGCGCGCGCTCTGGAGTGAGGCGCAGAAGCGGCGCCTGCTGCGTCGCGTTTGGGTGGCCCTGGCGCGCGCCCAGCACGAGGCTGGGCTGGTGAGCGCCGCGCAGGTGGCCGACCTGGAAGCGCACGCCGAGCAGATCGACATCGCCCGCGCCGAGCAGATCGAGGCCGAGATCCGCCACGACCTGATGGCTGAGATTCGCACCTTTGCCGAACAGTGCACCGTGGCTGGGCCGATCATCCACCTGGGCGCGACCTCGATGGATGTGCTCGACAATGTGGACGCCCTGCGCCTGCAGGCCGCGCTCGACCTGATCCTGGCCCGGCTGGCCGACTGCCTGCGTGCGCTCGCCGCCCGCATGCGCGCCGAGGCCCACACGCCGGCGATGGCCTTTACGCACCTGCAGCCGGCCGAGCCGACAACCGTGGGCTACCGGCTGGCCCAGTACGCGCAGGACCTGCTGGGCGACTGGCACGAGCTGCGCCGGCTGCGCGCAGGGATCCGCGGCAAGGGGCTCAAGGGCGCGGTGGGCACCAGCGCCGGTTATGCCGAGTTGCTGCAGGGGAGCGGCTGGCAGCCGCGCGACCTGGAGGCGCGGGTAATGGCGCTGCTGGGGTTGCAGGCCTTCCCGGTGGCCACGCAGACCTACCCGCGCAAACAGGATTGGCTGGTGGCGACGGCGCTGGCCGGGCTGGCTGCAAGCCTGCACAAGTTCGCCTTCGATGTGCGCGTGCTGCAGAGCCCGCCCTTTGGCGAATGGAGTGAGCCCTTTGCCGAAAAGCAGGTGGGTTCGAGCGCGATGCCCTTCAAGCGCAACCCCATCGGCGCCGAGAACATCGACAGCCTGGCGCGCATGGTGGCGGCCTACCCGCAGGTGGCGTGGGAGAACGCCGCGCTCAGCCTGCTCGAGCGCACGCTGGACGATTCGGCCAACCGGCGCCTTTGGCTGCCCGAAGCCTTCCTGCTCTGCGACGAGCTGCTGAAACGCAGCGCTGCGCTGATCGCTGGGCTGCGGGTGTGGCCAGTGGCGGTGGCGCGCAACCTGGCCGATTACGGCGTCTTTGCCGCCACCGAGCGGCTGCTGATGGTGGCCGTGAAGGCGGGCGGCAACCGCCAGGAGCTGCACGAAGTCATCCGCGAGCAGAGTCTTGCGGCGTGGGCGGCGCTGCAGCGCGGCGAACCGAACCCGCTGGCCGCCAACCTGGCCGCCGACGCCCGCATCACGCGCTGGGTGCAGGCGGCCGAGCTGCCGGCGCTGCTCGACGGCTCGCACCACGTGGGCGACGCCGCCGAACGCACGCTCGACCTGGCTGCACTGGTGGAAGAGGCGCTGGCCGAAACGGCTCACTCTGTCTCTGCCTGACCATTCTCCATCCATCCACTTTCCGGACGGCCCCGCCCATGAGCGACAGCCAATCTGAACCGAAACGCCCGTCGAGCCGCCCGCTGCGCGACAGCCACGTCTGGATCATGACTTGCGACGAGGGGTCGGTGGCGCAGGCGCGCGCCGAAGTGGCGCAGGCCACCGGCGTGGACGAGGAGCAGGAGCTCGCGCCCGGCGTCTGGCTGCTGCAGACGCGGCGCAGCAGCGCGGCCGTGGCCGAGGCGTGGCAGGCGGCGCCGCCGATCTTTGTGCGCCACCTTGCGCCGGTGCACGCCGCCTTCCCGCTGGCGGGCGTGCTGGAGGATGCCGCCGCCGTGGCCGGCGCGCTCGAGGCGGGCGAGCAACGGGTGACCGGCCGTGTGGCGCCCGAGCTGCGCTTTTCGGTGCAGGCGCGCCTCTTCGGTGGCCACCCGTCGAAGCCCTTCGACTGGAACCAGCCGCTCTCGGCGGCACTGGTCGCATCGACCGGCGCCGCGCTTGACGTGCGTGAACCGCAGCAGGTGCTCTCGGTGCTTGTGGCCGAGCTGCCGGGCGCGTGGGCCAACCTGCTTGGCCGCCAGGGGCTGCTGGCCACAGGCAGCGCGCGCCCGGGCGAAGGGGCGTGGGCGCTGCTCGGCGTCTCGCCCGTGGAGCAGAACCTGTCGGATTGGGCAGGGGGCATGCGCCGCTTCGCGCGCGAGGAGGGGCAGGTCAGCCGCTCGGAGTTCAAGCTGCTCGAGGCGCTCGAGCTCTTCAATCTGCCGCTGGCCGACCACGGCGTGGCGCTGGACCTGGGTGCGGCGCCCGGCGGCTGGACGCGCATCCTGCGCGCTGCCGGCCAGTACGTCACTGCGGTCGACCCGGCCGAGCTGGACCCGCGCATCGCCGCCGATGCCGGCGTGCGCCACAAGCGCATGACGGCCGAGGAGTACCTGCGCGCCGAGCCCGATCAGTTCGACCTGATTGTGAACGACATGCGCATGGACGCGCGCGATTCGGCGCGGCTGATGGTGGCTTACGCGCCGCTGCTCTACCGCAGCGGGCGCGCGATCATGACGCTCAAGCTGCCGGAAGAGGGGCGCGAACCGGTGCTGGAGGCCGCCTTCACGCTGCTCAAGCGGGCGTACGAAGTGACGCATGCCCGCCAGCTCTTCCACAACCGCAGCGAGATCACGGTCGCGCTGCGCAAGAAGCCCGCTTCCTGAACTGCAACTGCGAACTGCTTATCGCAAGGGCGCAAGGGAACAGATGAACTGAAGGGCGCAAGAAACTGCAACTGCAACTTCTTTAAGGCATAGCTTCTCCGCCACCGGGCTGTCTTCTCGATTCTCGATTCTCGCTTCTCGCTTCTCGATCTCCGTTATGCGCCTTGCCTTCCTCGCCGATATTCATGGCAACCTGCCGGCGCTCGAAGCCGTGCTGGATGATCTGCGCCGCCACGCGCCGGACGCCGTCTACCTGGCCGGTGACCAGATTAGCCGCGTGCCCTGGCACAACGAGGTGATGAGCCTGCTCGCCGAAGAGCCATGGCCGGCGATCTACGGCAACCACGAGTGGGTGATCGGCCGCCTCTACACCGAGCAGAACCGGCCCCCCTTCACCGAACGCGAGCGCTTCCTCGCCCTCTACTGGACGCAGGAGACGCTGGCGCCCGAACACCTGGCTACGGTGCGCGACCTACCCTCCGACCTCTACCTGCGTTTCGATGCCGCGCCGCCAATCCGCCTCACGCACGGCGTGCCGGGCAACTGCTTCAGCGGCGTCTTCCCCTTTACGCCAAGCGACCGCGCCGCGCAGCTGCTGCGCGCCGTTGATGAGCCGGTGGCGGTGCTGGGCCACACGCACCGCCCCATGGACCGCAGCTTGCGTGACGAGCGTACCGGGCGCACGCTGCGCGTCTTCAACGGCGGCAGCGTGGGCCTGCCCTACAACGGCGACCCGCGCGCTCAGTATCTTCTGCTTGATTTGGTGGAAGGGAGCTGGGAGCCGACCTTCTGCGCTGTGGAGTTCGACCATTCGCAGCTGCGCGCGGCCTTCGAGCAGTCGGGCATGCTCGAGGCGGTGGGCGCCACTGGCGAACTGCACGTGCTGACGGCGCTCACGGGCGAGCCGTGGAGCAGCGACTTTGGCTACTGGATTCACGCCCAGTTCGGCCATGCGCCGCCGCCGGTCGAGCAGGCCGTCGCCCTCTACCTGGAGCGCCACGGGCCGGGACGCTGGGCCTTCACAGGGGAGGGTCTGTGATCCGCAAGCTGGGCGAAGGCGACCGCGAACAGACCGTCGCACTGCTGAGCCGAGCGCCCGAGCAGAACCTCTACGCGCTGGGCAACCTGGCCGCGCTGGGTTTGGCGCGCGACTTCTGCGAGTTCTACGGAGAGTTCGACGCCGCCGGTCGCCTGATCTGCGTCAGCAACCGATACTTTACAGGCTGGACCGTCTATGGGTTGGAGGGGAGCAACTGGGCGGCGGCGGTGGCGCGCATCGAGGCCTTTCCCGGCAGCGAGCGCCTGCAGGACAATCCAGGTGGTGTGGATTCGGTGCTGCCCTGGCTGCGCACGCTGCGCGCCGAGCGCGTCGACGTCGAGACGCTGATGTGCCTGGACGACGGCGCGCTGGTTGCGCAGGCGCCACCGGCCGGGGTTACGGTGCGCCGCGCCACGCTGGAGGACCTGCCGGCGCTCGTCGAGCTCTACCGTGACGCCGGCTCGATGGCGCGTTCGCCCGCCGGCGTCGAACGGCCGCTGCGCGACACGCGCGTCTATGTGGCCGAGCGCGTGGAGAGCACCGGCGCGCCGCAACTGCTCGCGGCGGCGCTCACCAATTCCGAGACGGCGGGCATGGCGATGATTGGCGGTGTCTACACGCCGCCGGCGCAGCGGGGACGAGGGTACTCGCAAGCCGTGGTGAGCGCGCTCTGCGCCGCCCTGCAGGCGGATGGCAAGCGGCCTGTGCTCTACTGGGAGAATCCGATCGCCGGCGCGATCTACACCCGGCTCGGCTTCCGGCAGATTGGAGAGTGGCGCGCCGTGCGCCTGGCGCCGGCGTGAGGCCTGTCCCCAGATGAGAACCAGCAGACGCTGGACATCTTGCATGGCACATGGAGATCTTCCGCACAGGCACCTGGAAGGCCGATTGTCGTTAGGCCGAAGCAGAGCGAACGGTTCACTGCATTGCGATCCCTTTGTCGATTGCGAGGTCTGCAAGGCATCGGTGCCCGGGTCAAGTTTAGGCTCCGTCTGGCTTCTGTATCTGGCCACCTTCTGGCATACACGCTTTGTAGAAGTCATCTCCTCCAGCGGACTAATGACTCGGCTCGAGTCTTCGACAGATTTCATTAGCTAAACTCGAATCAGGTAGGGAGCAGTAGTTTTTCGTAATCAGGGTCGAGTTCAAAGCGGGGCCAGAGGCGGTCAATGAGGACCTGTGGCGCCTGATTGATGCTCGTGATGAAGGCTTGGCAATCGAGAGACAACGCATCCAGCGATGCATGGCAGTGATGTTGGGGAACCTCGGTGCGCATCCACTTCCAGAGTCCTTCAATCGGATTGAGGTCTGGACTGTAGGCCGGCAGTGGCATGAGCTCGATGCCAAGGTGCTGGGCTTGTCGGCGCACAGCCAGACTGCGGTGCCAGGGAGCGCCGTCCCAGATCACCACGATGGGTTTGTGTGCACCCTTGTGTGCACCCTGCCCCATCTCACCCTGCCCCATCTCACCCTGCCCCATCTCACCCTGCCAGTCGTGCAGCCGTTGCAGGAAGTGGATGGTCTGTTCACTGTTGCACTTGCCTTCGTGCCAGATCATGGCTTGGCCATGCGTGAAGTGTAGGCGCCGTACCAGTTGATGCGTGCGCAGAGGGGCGGTGAGTTGCTGACGCGCCAGGCAGGCTTGCCTTTGGTTGCCCAGGTGTAACCGACATCCAGGTCCTGATGGAAGTGCGATTCATCGACGTAAACAACGGTCACATCCCCCTGGCGCATGCGTGCCCATAGCGCCTCAAAGCGCTCCATGTAGGCGGCTCGTTGGCACGCACTGGCTTTGCGCAGAAGCTTCTTGCACTTCTTCCAGCGCAAGCCGGCGGCACGGACGATGCGCCGCAAACTGGTTTGACCGACGGTGCGCCCGAGTCTCCGCTGCACCCAGCGCCCGAGCTTCTTGAGCGTCCAGCCATGGCCGGGCAAGCCGTGCGCAACAGGTGTGCTCGTGCGTACCGTCTCTGCAATCGCTTCCTGTTCTACCTGGGTAAAAGGGGGGTGCGGCCACCCGTACGTTGGTAGTGCACGGCATCTGGCCCCTGCTCGTTGTAGAGATGCACCCACCCCATGACCGTCTGGTTCTTGCGCCCGAACTCTGCCGCCCACTGCGTAGCGTTGCAGCGCAAGGTGCCGATGGCGTACAACGCCTGAAACCGCTCACGGCTCCGTGCATGGGACGCATGCAGTGACAGTTCATAGATCGCGGTAGGACTCTGGCCCCACTTGGCAAAGTCTGGTCGTAGCATGGTGTTCCTCAGCAATGCGGCATTGTACGCCGGTGAACACCAACCCTACCACACTCTTGGCAAACTACCGCTCTCAACCAGATTCGAGTTTAGCTCACCGACTGACTTGTTCTGGTTCATCAGCTTGATACTGGAGAACGGCGGTGATTGTGCGACTTCGCAGACGTTCTGGTTGGCTGGCAAGAGAGAATCGGCCCATCATAGTTGTCGTGCTTGCGTTGAGTGGAGTAGCTGTGGCTATGTTTGTCTATGCATACCGTGATGGACAGCAATTCGCGGCCAACTTCGCAACGGAGTTCCTGAGCCTGACCATTACAGTCGTGGCTATTGATCAAATCTATCGATGGCGGGCACGGCAGGAACGTCGCAAAGAGATCATCGAGCAGATGGGAAGCTACATTCATGATGCTGCTGGCGAAGCCGTGCGACTTGCCAGAGGGATGGGCCTCCTAACAGATGGATCGTTGCGTAGAGCGGCCTTAGCTGGAGCACACCTGGAAGAAGCACCGCTCTGTGACGTCAAAATGCATGACGCCCACCTGCGTGGTGCACATTTGGACGACGCCGACTTAACAAATGCCGATCTTTCCCTCGCCGACCTTTGGCAAGCCACTCTCGATAGGGCCTTACTCTGGCAGGCTAATCTGAGCAAGACCGACCTCTCCAACGCACATATGCATGGGGCCGATCTATGGCGGGCCAATCTTGCTGAAGCCAACCTTAGGGGCACTCGACTACATGCTGCTAATCTGCGTGAGGCCAACTTGGAAGGAGCCGTCTTGGTGGGAGCTTACCTAGAGGGTGCCGATCTGGTCGGAACAAATCTAGGGCGAACTAACCTTCGACGAGCACGTCTGCAGGAGGCGGTATTGTGGGATGCGCACCTAGAGGGTGCCGACTTAAGGGATTCAAATCTGCAGGGTGCAGATTTTCAGCGTGCAACTTGCGACGAATTTACCAACTGGACTGGAGCTCGTTATGACTTAGGCACCACGTGGCCTAGTGTCAGTTTCGACGTTACGTCCGCTGGATGTGTGTTCGCTGCATATGTCCCGGATGAAGAGCAGCCTTCTGATGAGACTGACGAAAGCTAATCGACTGAAGGCAAGCGACTAACGCGACGCTCTGGGAGAGCTGGGCACAAAGCTGATCGATAAAGCAAAGAGGGGCAGGCCGTTAGTTCTCGGCCTGCCCCTCTCCACATCGACTACACTTTTGTTGCTCGCTCCGGCTCAAGAGACGAGCTACTGCAGGACACCTGTGCTCACCATGCCCGACCCCAGCAGGTGGTCGCGCAGCGCCAGGCGAGCCCGGCTCAGGCGAGATTTGATGGTGCCCACCGGCACGCGCAGCATCTCGGCGGCTTCGGCATAGTTGTAGCCATGCACATCAACCAGAACCACGACGTTGCGGTGCCAGGCAGGCAAGGCGTCGATCTGGGCCAACAGGTACTCCATGCTCTCCGTGTGCTCGGCAACCAGAATCGGGTCGGTTGTCAGCGCAGGCGCCGAGTGTTGCCAACTCTGCTCGACCTGAATGTTGCTCTCGCCGTTGGCCTCGTCGGTCAGTTCGTCAAGGCTCAAGGTGTTGCGGCGCTTCTGGCGACGCAGATGGTCGTAGCAGGTGTTGGTGACAATACGCAGCAACCACGAACGGAAGTTGCCATCCTGGAAGCGATGCATGGCACGGTGTGCCTTGATCAAGGACTCCTGGACGGCGTCGGCGGCCGCTTCTTCGGTCAGCAGAATCTGCTGCGCGATGCGGACGGCTGCCGTGTAGTACTGCTGAACAAGCGCCGAAAACGCTGCCGGGTCGCCATCCCTTGCGGCATTGACTGCGTGGTCCAGCTGGACGGCGGCGGCGGTCTGCGTGTGCTGGCCGTGCCACATGTCCAAAGCAACTGCGTAATCGCGGTCCCAGGCATGTTCCTGAGCGTAACGCTGCATGGCGAGGTTCCTTTCCTCTTGCAGATGTTCGCTGGAACTGCCCCTCGGGCGTGAGTATATGTAAACTTACGAATTCCTGTCGGTCGTAATGCGGACCAAATCCATACGGAATCCATACGCAAACGACCTGTTGGAGGGCCTGTAGGAAGACGACGAAGGCGCTGCGTACTCGAGCACGCAGCGCCTTGTAGGACGGATTTTGAGGAGCTTGTAGGACAATTACCGATAGGTGCGGACGCGGAGGCGATCGTAAGTTGGCGCGGTTGTTTGTGAGAAACAACAGATTGTGCACATGGCGGCGAGAGGGTGGCTTCAGCGGATCAGAAGCTGGTAGCCGTAGCCGCGCACGGTGGCAATGAAGCGCGGCTCTTCGCTGTCGCCCGGCTCGATGCGGCTGCGCACGCGGCTCACCATGCGGTCGATGTTGGCATCGTAGATGTCACCCTGTGTTTCGGGCCAGACGGCGGTAGCGATCTCGTCCTTGCTCACCACGCGGCCGCGGTTCTGGAAGAGGTACCAGAGCAGGTCGAACTGCTTGACGCTGAGCGGCGGGTCGACGAGGGCGCCATCGACGTAGACCTGGCGCGTGCTGGGGTCGATGCGCAGGCCGGGTTCGTGGACGGCGCGCAGCGAAGGGGCGGTGACGGTGGCCGAGGGGTCGTGGAAGCGGAAGCGGGTGGAAGCGAACTGCACTTCGATGCCGTCGCTGAGCCAGGCGACCTCGTCGGCTTCGAGGCGGCGGCCGTCGACGAAGACGCCGTTCTTGCTGCCCAGGTCGCGTACCTTGTAGGCGCTGTCTTCGCGCTGGATTTCGGCGTGGTGGCGCGAGGCAAACTGGTCTTCCAGCAGCAACTGCACGTCATTGGCGCGGCCCACCAGCACGGTGTCGCGCACCAGATCAAACTCCGAGCCCATCTTGGGGCCATTGAGGCAGACGAGACGCCCGAACCGGCTCACAGCCGCTCCTTTGTGTGGGTGCCTTGCGCGCTGGGGGCTGCCCTTGCACGCAGAACCAGAGACCAAATCACAATGTGGGGCGCAGGCGCAGCGGCGGACTTTGGCTGCTGGGGCCGCGCGGCGACCACACTTGCTTTCGAGCTTGACAGAGGTACGCGGTGACGCGCACCGTCAGTGGTAAGATGGTAGCCCTGAACGGTATGCTTCGCAAGTTTGTGGCCCGGCACCCCGCGCTGCAGTTGCGGAGCGAAGACGAGCGCGCCGGCGCCCCGGCGTGCAGCTTTGGCGAGCATGGAAGAGCAGCCCCGAGACGAATCCGAATACGGCGGCCTGGGCACGGCGGCGGAGTGGGCGCCGACGTCGGCCTCGGCGCGCCTGCTGCACGCACTCTCTGGCGGGGCCGAGGCGGCGGGTGAGCCCGTGCCGCCGGAGCCGCACGAGGAGCTTGCGCCGCCACCGAGCGAGCCGCCGCCTGCCGCCCGCGCCGAAGCTGCCGCACCGGCGGGCGCGCGTCTGGTCTCGACGCTGGTGGGGCGCAGGATTGGCGCTTACCAGGTCGAGCGGCGTCTGGGCGGTGGGGCCATGGCTTCGGTCTATGCCGCGACCGAGCTGGCGACGGGGCGCAAGGTCGCACTCAAGGTGCTGCTGCCGGACGCCGACGCCACCGTGCGCGAGCGTTTCCGCCTGGAGGCGCGCACCGTCAGCGAGCTGGACCACCCGCACATTGTGCATACGCTGGCCGTGGGGGGGCATGATGAGGGGCCGCTCGACGCCGGGACCGACGCCGGCGCCGATGCACTCGACGGCGGCGAGAACGACGCCTTCACCTTCATTGCCATGGAGCTGGTGGAAGGGGAGAGCCTGGGCGACCTGCTCGATCGGGTCCACGTGCTCAACGCCCACGACGCGGCGACGCTGCTGGCGCCGATCGCACGCGCCCTGGCCTATGCCCACGGCCGCAACGTCGTCCACCGCGACGTCAAGCCCAGCAACATCCTCCTGCGGCGGGCGGCGGGCAACGACCCGCACGCCGTGCGCCTGGCTGCGCTCGATGGGCCGGTGGTGCCTCTGCTCTCGGACTTTGGCATCGCGCGCGCGCTCGATGCGCCCGACTTGACCAGCGCCGGCCGCACGATCGGCACGCCTGCCTACATGTCGCCCGAGCAGTGCGCCGGCAGCCGCGAGATTACGGGGCGGGCGGACATCTACTCGCTGGGCGCGGTGCTCTACCGGGCGCTGGTGGGGCGTTCGCCCTATTCGGGCACGACGACGCAGATTCTCTACGCCCACGTCTACGAGCCGCTGACGATTGCCGAGGAGGTGCTGCGCACGCTGCCGCCGCTGCTGGTAGAAGTGCTGGGCACCGCGCTGGCCAAGGATCCCGCCGCGCGCTATGCCGACGCGCAGCGCATGGCCGACGACCTGGAGCTCTGCGTGCGGCGGCCTACGGTGGTTGCGCAGGCGCAGGCGGCGGTGGCGCCGGGTGAGGCGACCGCCACGATGTCGAACCTGGAGGCGGCGGCTGCGGCCGGCAGCGCGCGCACCACCGCCCAGACGAGCACGGTGGTGCTGGTGCCCGGGCCGGCGCTGGGCGGTGCGATGGGGCGGCCCACAACCGAGAGCGTGCGACCGGTGACGGGTGGCTACACGGCCGTTACGCCGCCCACTGGCCACGTGCTGGTGGCGCCTGCGCCGCCGGCCACGATCTATCTGCCGCCGCCGGCAGCCGCCCGCGCCGAACTTCCGCTGCGGCAGCGGCGCATGCGGGGGCTGCTGGTGGCGCTGGCGCTGGCGTTGCCGATCTTTGCGCTGCTGGCGGTGGCCGTCGCCGCGCTCTTGAGCATGGGCCCCTTTGGGCGGCCCGCCGTCGTCGGTGTGGTGGGCACACCGACGGCCGCCGTGCCCACATCCAGCGACGTGAGCAGCAACCCGCTGGTCACCGGCGCAACCCCGGCCGGCAGCATCGCGGCGGAGAGCACGCAGCCGCTCTCGACTCCACAGCCGGGAGCAGAAGGTAGTGCGCCCGCCGTGGAGCCAAGCGCAGCCGCATCCCCCGCAGCCCCCACACCGACGCCTGAGGAGGCTGATGGGATGCCTGCCGCGGGCGCATCCACGCCGATCAGCCTGCCCACGCCTGCGGGCGATATCGTCGGCTTTTGGGACGACGCGCGCGCCTTCTATGAGGACCGCGACTGGGGCTCGGCGCTGAGCTGGCTGACGCTGGTGCAGCGCATCGACCCCGGCTTCGAGCAGGCGCAGGTCGAGCGCATGCTGGCCGACGTCTATGTGGCGATGGGCACGCGCGCCAATGCGCGCAGCGATGGTGCGTTAGCGGTGCAGCAGCTCGAACAGGCCGTTGCGCTGCAGCCGCAGAACGCCGAGCTGGCCGCGCTGCTGCGGGCGACGACGGCCTATCTCGCGGCCGAGGGCGCCGGCGCCGAAGATGCCCGGCGTCTGCTCCAGATTGCGCATACAACCTATGGCGAGCGGCTGCTGCGCGACAACCGCGTCTGCGACGCCGCCGACCAGGTCGCCGCCTCTGCGCGCATCCTGCCCGAATCGCGCACGACGGCCGCCGCCGAGGACCTGGCCACGCGCTGCTCGGTGCTGCTCATCGCGCGCGCCGACCAGCGTCTGCTCGAGTCGCTCACCGGGCGCATGCTCTACAGCACGCAGTTGCCCGACGGCCGCTATGCCACCTACACCATCGCCACCACGCCCGGCTCCAGCGCCGAACTGCTGCTGGCCGACGCACGCCAGCCCGCTCTGGCCCTCGATGGCATGTCGCTGGCCTACCACGCTACGGCGCAGGGGCAGCAGGGGCTAGCGCTGCTCGATCTGACCACCGGCGCCCCGGCGCAGCGACTGACGAGCAACACCGGCGACGCCGCCGACAGCCCGCCCGCCTGGAACAATGCGGCGAACCTGCTCGTCTATGCCGGCACCCGCCCGCCCGACGCGCGCTCGAGCATCTACCGGCTCGAGCGCGACGGAGGCAACCCGCAGCTTCTCGTCACCGGCTCGTCGCCTGCGTGGAGTGCGGCGACCGACCTGATCGCCTACAATGGCTTTGGGCCGGACGGGCGGGCGCCGGGGCTCTACCTGATGCGCCCCACCGGCGCTGTGGATGCCAGCTACGGCGGCCTGCTCACCGACAACGGCAACGACATCCGGCCCGCCTGGGCACCCGACGGATCCTCGCTCCTGCTCATGAGCAGCGGCCGCTCGCAGAGCTGGGACCTCTTCCAGGTGACGCTGGAGAGCCGTGAGGTGACGCAGCTGACGACGGATCAAGGGCAGGACGGGCTGCCCACCTTCAGCCCCGATGGCCGCTTTGCAGCCTGGGTGAGCGACCGCGGCGGCCGCTGGAACATCTGGGTGCGCGCCGTCAACCCGGCCGTCGTCACCTCGATTCTTGGCCCAAGCTCGCCGGGCGCGGGCGGCGCGCCGCGCGAGCTGCTGATGGCCCCGATCGAAGGCACGCTCACCAACTGGCTCGAACATTCGCTGCAGTGGCTGCCCTGATGGAGGTGGCTGCCCTGATGGGGGTGGCCCGCTCTTCCTGCGGCGGCACACACCGTGCATCGACCCTATGACAACATCTGACGAGGCGCCCGGCATCGGGCTCTCCAACCTAACCGGCAAGCAGTTGGGCCGCTACCTGATCGGCGAGCGGCTGGGCAGCGGCGGCGCGGCGACGGTCTACCGGGCGTTTGACCAGGTGCAGGGCGCCACGATTGCGCTCAAGGTGCTGCTGCCCTCGGCGGACGAGAAGAGCTACACCCGCTTCCGGCGCGAGGCGCTGACGGCGGGGGCGCTGCGCCATCCGAATATTGTGCGCATCTTGCAGGTGGGCACGGCGCCCCACGGCGAGGTGGCCTACATCGCCATGGAGCTGGTGGAGGGCGAGAGCCTGGCCGACCTGCTGAGCCAGCGCCGCATTCTGCCCCCGCACGAGAGCTGCGCGCTGCTGGCGCCGATTGCGCGCGCGCTGGCGCATGCGCACGCCGCCGGCGTCATCCACCGCGACGTCAAGCCGAGCAACATCCTGCTGCGGCCGGTGGGGCGGGGCGATCCCCACGGCGTGCAGCTCGAATCGCTCGATTACCCGGTGGCGCCGCTGCTTTCGGATTTTGGCATCGCGCGCTCGCTCGACGCCCCGGAGCTGACGAGCGTGGGGCGCACGGTGGGTACGCCCGCCTACATGGCGCCCGAGCAGGCCGCCGGCAGCCGCACGGTGGATGGCCGCGCCGACATCTACGCGCTGGGCACGGTGCTCTACCGCTGTGTGACGGGGCGGCTGCCCTTTGTGGGCAGTGCGACGCAGATTCTGCACGCCCACGTCTACGAGCCGCTGGCGATCGACAACGACGTGCTGGCCTGGATTCCGCCCGAGCTGGTGCAGACGTTGAGCCGTTCGCTGGCAAAGCGCCCCGAAGCGCGCTTCCAGTCGCCGCTCGAAATGGCCGACGCGCTCGAGCGGGTGGCGGCACGCGCGCCGCTGGCCCACGAGCATGACCCCTTCTCGACGGCGACGATGGAGCCGGCAGCAGTGGGCTTTGAGCCGCCGCGCACGCCCTCGAGCACAACGATCCTGGTGCCCGGCGTTGGCGCGTCGGCGGCCGCGGCGACGGGCCAGACGGCGACGCAGACGATCTCGCCCTATGCCCCGGGCGCAGGCGCCGCCGCCCAGCCCCGGCAGAGCGCGCCGCCGCCCTCGCAGGTAGGCGCAGGCGGCGCAGGCGGCAGCGGCGCAGGCGGCGAGGAAGCTGCAGGTCTCCCGCGCCGGCGCAGGGTCTGGATGTGGGCGGCGGCGATCGTGCTCTTTGTGCTGCTGGGCGGAGCGACGGCGGCGCTGGTGACAAGCCTGGGACGCGACCGGGGCACCGTCGCCGCGGCCCTGACGCCCACGCCCACACTCACGATGACGCCCACGCCATCGCCGACGCCGACCGGAGCACTCGGCACGCCCGCCCCGGCCACGATCGTGATCGTGGTGCCGCCCGAAGGTGAGCGCACGCCGCTGCCGACCTTTGTGCTGCCCCCTACGGCCACCCACACACCCACCTTTGCCTTTGTGCTGCCCACCGATACGCCAACCGCGCCGCCGCTGCTGACGCCAACGCTGGTGCTGCTCACCTACACGCCCACCTTCACGCCCAGCTTCACGCCCTCGCCGGCGCCCAGCTTTACGCCCACATGGACGGCCGTGCCGCCCACCTTCACGCCGCTGCCGCCGACGGCGACGCCCACCGTCATGCCCTCGCCCACGATCACGCCCACGCAGGCGCCGCCACCGCTCGAGCCGTCGCCGGTGGATTCGCCGACGCCGCCTCCGCCACCAGGGCCGACGGTGGTGCTCTGCGCCGAGCCGATCGCGCCCGAGCTGCTGGAGCTGGTCAACCGGCTCGACGCCGTGACGCGACCGGGCTTTGAGTGCCCCACCGGTCCGCCGGCGCGCGGTGGCGCCCAGATGCTTGACTTTGAGCGGGGGACAATGATCGTGACGGGCGGCACGGCGCTGGTGCAGACCGACGGCGGGCGCTGGGAGCAGTTCCTGGCCGGCTGGAACGAGGGTGACCCCAGCCCGCTCCCCGCCGACCTGGTCGCGCCCGACGGGCTCTTCCTGCCGCAGGGCGCATTTGCCGTGGCGTGGCTGGCGCCCGGCGTGCGCGATTCGCTCGGCTTTGCCACGGCGGCCGGCGCGACCGCGTTCAACTCTATTGCGCAGAACTTTGCCGGCGGCATGCTCATGGCCAACCTCGATTCGGGCGACTCCTGGCTATTGCCGGCCGGGAATCGCGGTTTGTGATTTGTCTCCCTTTCGTGCATACTCAAACTGCCTTCAGCGCCTCTCCTTTTGTACGCGACGTCTGACGATCGACCGCACACCTGCGCAACCAGCCTGGGCGTTCCCGCTTGCGCTGAAGCACGGCCCCTGGTCCCGTCAAACGTAAGTTCAGCGTGGCAGCACGACGCATCAGTCAGCCAAGGCACATCAAGGAGGAATTAGCATGGTTAGTCGCAACAAGCGCTCGCGCCTGGTGTTTGGCCTGAGCGTCATGGTCGTCGCCGCCCTTCTGCTGGCCGGCTGCGGTGGCATGCCCGACCTGAGCGAACTGCCCTTTGTGGGCCAGTTCCTGGGTGAACCCGCAGCGCCGACCGCGACGCCGGTGCCCACGGCTACGGCCACGCCCGAGCCTACCGCCACGCTGCAGGCCGGCGAGACGCCCGTTCCCGCAACGGCCACGCCGGTGCCCACCCCCGAAGTCAAGATTCCCGACGGCTTTACGCCTGTTGTGGACGAGGAGCGCGCCTACTCGCTGGCCGTTCCGCGCGGCTGGACTGCGCTTGACCTGCGCGGCACCCAGTTCCAGAACATGGCCAACACCTTTGGCATGGGCAGCCAGCTTGGCCCGCTGAACGACTTCCTGGCCAGCCCTTCCGGCGAGTCGCTCGGCGTGATCTACATCACCGACATTACGGCGGCGCTCTTCGGCGGCCTGCCCACTGCGCTCAACGTCTTCGTGCTCGATGCGCCGGGGATGACGTCGGCTGCGGCCGTCGAATACGTCCAGGGGCTGATCGAGGCCAACGAGGCCATGCTGGGTGACGCCAACATCGAGAACGTGAGCGAGTGCACGGTGAACAACCTGCCCGCCGTCTGCGCCACGGCCACCGCCAACCTGGCGAACTTCGGCTTCGACGCCGAGCTCTTTGCCAAGGTGACGGCCCTGGTTGCCAACGACAAGATGTACATCCTGACCCTGGCCACGCCGACCACCAACCGCGCCAAGCGCGAGCCCGAATTCGACCAGATCATCGGCACCTTCCGCCCCGAGTAAGCGTCCGGGGTGGCGCGGCCAATGCGCCGTTGATTTGTTGCACGCCGCCGGGCGCAGCTTCACCGCTGCGCCCGGCGCTTTTGTTGCCATCGCCAGTGTCCTACCCCATGATGCGCGGAGATGGCGAGGTTGTGACGCGTACCCATTCAAACAGCGTGCGGACTGAACGATGATCTACTTTGGCTGCGACTATTATCCCGAGCAGTGGGCCCAGTGGCTGCCCGAAGGCGAGGCGCGCTGGGCCACCGACGCCCGACAGATGGCCGAAGCAGGCTTCAACGTGGTGCGGCTGGCCGAGTTTGCCTGGGCGCTGCTTGAGCCCGCGCCCGGCCAGTTCGACTTCGGCTGGCTCGAGCGGGCGGTCGAGGCGCTGGCGAAAGAGGGCATCGAGACGGTGCTGGGCACGCCGACGCCCACGCCGCCCCCCTGGCTGCTGGCCGCCCACCCCGACATCATGCAGGTGACAACCGACGGCCGCCGCCAGGGGCAGGGCACCCGCCGCGCGGGCTGCGCCAACCACCCCGCCTATCAGGAGCGCAGCCGCATTCTCTGCGCCGCGCTTGCCGAGCGTTTTGCGGCCAATCCCAACGTCATCGGCTGGCAGACGGACAACGAGTTCGGCTGCCACGATTCGGCGATCTGTGCCTGCGACAACTGTGCACGCGCCTTCCGCTCCTGGCTGCAGCGCAAGTTCGGCACGCTCGAGGCGCTGAACCGGGCATGGGGCACGGCGTTCTGGGGCGAAGTCTACACGGACTGGGCGCAGATTCCGGTCCCGAACCGTTCGGTGGCCGACCGCAACCCGGGCCATGCGCTCGACTACCAACGCTTCAGCAGCGACAGTTGGGCCGCCTTTCACAACGCGCAGATCGCGATTCTGCGCGCCACCTGCCCCGATCAGTTCGTTACCCACAACCTGATGGGCTTCTTCATCCAGCTCGACTACTATGACATTGCCGCCGGGCTGGACTTTGTGAGCTGGGACAACTACCACCACCACGGCGCCACGCCGGCGACGATTGCGGCTGCGCACGACCACATGTGGGGCGTGCTGCGCCGCAACTTCTGGGTGATCGAGCAGCAGGTGGGGCATACGAACTGGGACCCCTACAATGCAACCCCTGCGCCCGACACGCTGCGGCTGAAGAGCTGGCAGGGCATAGCCCACGGCGCCGACGGCATGCTCTACTTTCGCTGGCGGCAGGCGCTCGCCGGCAGCGAGCAGTACACCATGGGCCTGCTCGACGCCGCCGGACGCAAGACGGCGATGTATGCCGAGGCAGCGCAGATCGGCAGCGAACTCAAGGCGCTTGCCCCTCTGCTCGAGGGCACCAGCCCGCAGGCCGACGTGGCAATCCTGCTCGACTACGACTCGCGCTGGGCGCTGGCGCTGCAGCCGCACAATCACCTGCTCCACCACCAGCCGGCGGGTGACTTTGTGAACCCCTCGCCCGCGCTGGCCGTGGACCGCGACGAGCGACGCGAGTTGCAGCCGATGGTAGGGCGCGCGCATCTGCTTTGGCCCTTTGCCGCCCCCTACGTCGCGCTCTGGGAGCGCAACGTGACGACGGCGATCGTCTCGCCCAAGAGCGACCTGAGCAAGTACAAGATTGTGATCGCGCCCTTCCTCAACGTGGTGACGCCCGCGGTGGCGGCCAACCTGCACGCTTACGTGGAGGGCGGAGGCACGCTGATTGTGGGGCCGCGCGCGGGCTTCAAGGACGAACACAACCGCATCTTTGCCCAGCCGCAGCCCGGCCCCCTGGCTGGCCTGACTGGGAGCACGGTGCGGTTGATCGACAGCCTGGAGCCGGAGCGCACGAACGTCTTGCGCTGGAGCCAGCTACCGCACACCCACCGCACCGAGATCGGCCTTTGGGCCGAGGTGCTGGAGCCGGACGCGGCGCAAAACTGCACGCCAATCGCCTACTACTCCACGGGCTGGTACGCCAACCAGCCGGCGATTACGCAGCGCATCACGCCTAGCGGCGGGCGCGTGATCCACGTGGGCTGCCTGGGCGGGCCGATCCTGTACGACAACCTGCTGGGCTGGCTGCTGCCGTTGCTGAATGTGGAGGAGCTGCAGGCGCCCGTGGCCGGCGTCGAAGTGGCGGCGCGCACGGCAGCCGACGGGCGGCGTGTGGTCTTCATCATCAACCACTCAAATCAGGCGCACTCGTTGACGCTGGGCCGCCCGCTCGTCGACCTGCTCACCGAGCAGCGGCACGAGCGCTCACTTCACCTGCGGCCGCGCCAGGTGGTGGTCTATGCCGAGGCGCCGCAGGGCTGACAAGGCGATGATCGACCTGGCGCCGGGGCACAAGCAGGGGCTGGTGGTGGCGAACCCGATCCTGCTGGGCGCGGGCAGCGTGGGGCTGGGCGATGCCGTAGACCCCGAGCTGGAGATGGAGACCGTGGGCGCGGTGGTGGTTGGCCCGGTCACCTGGCAGAGCCGTGCCGGAGCGCCGCAGCCGCGCCTGGTCCCACTGCCGGCCGGCGTTCTGCTCGAGAGCGACGCGCAGAATCGGGGCATTGCCGCCACGCTGCGCCATGCCGAGGGGCTGTGGGCGCGCCGTCTGCCGCCGGTGGTGGTGCAGGTTGCTGAATGGGGCGGCGCGCTGGAGAAGCTGCTGCAGCGGCTGGGCCGCGCGCAGGGCGTGGCGGGTTTTGAGCTGCTGCTGCCGCCCGCGTGCAGTCCCGGCGAGGCGCGCACGCTGGCGGCGCGCGCCGTGCTCGCCGCCGAGCTGCCGGTGTGGGCCAAGCTGCCGCTGCGCGCCGGCGATGCGCTGATCCATCTGGCCGATGCCTGCCGCGCGGCCGATGCGGCGGCGCTGGTGGTCGCCCAGCCCCCGCGCGTGACTGTGCCGCACGTGATGGTGCCGGGCGATGGGGGCGTGGAGGTGACGGGCGCGTCGTTCGGCCCGGCCACCAGCTACGCCGTGCTCGACGCGCTGGACGCTCTTGCTGCGGCTGAACTGGGGCTGCCCCTGATTGCGGCCGGCGGCTTCTTCACCGAGGCGCAGGTGCGCGCGGCGTTGCAGGCCGGCGCCCGTGCCGTGCAGCTTGACGCCGTGGCCTGGCTGGAGCCGTCGCTGGTGGGGGAGTTCGTACGAGCCCTGGGAGGGTAAGCCGTTCGGATCGAGAAGCGAGAAGCGAGAAGCGAGAAGCGAGAAGACAGCCGGCGCCGGGACCGGTGCGAATACACCGCATGAGCGGCGATCCAGCTGTCTTCTCGCTTCTCGCTTCTCGATCGCCTCACACCTCAAAAAGCTGTAACTGGCGCTCAACCATCCGCCCGTTGAGGAGGAGGTAGCGGCCGGCCTTTTCGGCGTCGCGCACGCCGGCGTGGCGCAGGTGGCTAAGCTCCTGGAAGGGTTGGGCGCGGCGCAGGCGCACAATCGCGTCGGCCGATTTGGGGCCGATGCCCGGCACGCGCAGCAGGTCGGCGCGTTCGGCGCGGTTCACTTCGAGCGGCTCGTGCAGGTTCTCGCGCGCCCAGGCCAGCTTGGGGTCGGCGTCCAGCGGCAGGTTGCCCGCGCCAACGAAGGGCAGATCCTCGAGCGCCCAGCCGTAGTCGCGCAGCAGAAAGCTCGCCTGGTAGAGGCGCAGCTCGCGCTTGGCGGGCGACGCAACGCGGTCCTCGAAGGGTGTCTGCTCGACGGGACCGAAGGAGGAGTAGTAGGCGCGGCGCAGGCCAAGGTCGTTGTAGAGGCGGTCGCTGGTGGCCATCAGCTCGAGGTCGGTTTCGCCCACTGCGCCCACCACAAACTGGGTGACGAGGCTGGCGCGCAGCTGTTCCTGCCGCTTCAACTGCGCCATCCACTGCATGCGCTGGATCAGTTCGGCCCAGTAATCCTTCTTGGGTGCCAGCAGTTCGAGCCGCTGCGCCGTGGCGCCCTCGAGGTTCACCGAGACGCGGTCGGCCAGCTGCATGGCGCGGCGAATCTGCTCGTATTCGGCGCCGGGCATGATCTTGAGGTGGACATAGCCGCGGAAGCCGTACTTGTTGCGGATCAGTTCGGCCGTGTCGAGCAGCTTGTCCTGCGTAGTGACGCCGCCCTTGATGATGCCCGACGAGAGGAAGATGCCCTGGGCGAGGCCGGCGCGGATTACCAGGTCGTGCGCCTTGGCCATCTCGTCGGGGGTGAAGGTGACGCGCGTGGTCTTGTTGCGGCCGGCACGAAAGACGCAGTAGTTGCAGTTGCGCTCGCAGGCCGTCGTCATCATCGCCTTCATGATCGGCTTCTTGCCGGTGGGCGTGCTGACTTCCGAAATGCAGGGCAGCGGCTTGGCGGAATGGCGGGGCAGGTTGGATTCGGGCGGCGGGTCGATTGTGACGCGCCCGCGCGGCTGCGGAGGCCGGTCGGCCAGGGCGGCGCCGGACTCGGCTGCAGGGTCGCCGCCCGCCGGCTCGAAGCGCGTGGCGTCGTCGAGCAGCGAGAGCTTCTGCATAGGGTCGAGTGCGATCTTGAAGCGCATGGTCGGCCTCGCAGGGTAATGGGGGCGGCTGGAATCGAACAGGTGTGCTACTCTATTGTATCGAACTTTTGTTCGGCGCGCAAGGGCGGGGCGCGCCGCTGGGTGTGATTGCGAGGCGAGGCGATGCGGGCTGTGGTGCAGCGTGTGAGCCGAGCGCAGGTGCGCGTGGAGGGCGAAGTTGTTGGCTCGATTGGGCGCGGGGTGCTCGTGCTGGTGGGTGTGACGCACTCTGATACGGCGCGTGAGGCCGAGGCGCTGGCCCGCAAGATCGTGGGGCTGCGCATCTTCGACGACGCCGATGGTAAAATGAACCTGTCGCTGGCCGAGGCGGGGGGCGCGCTGCTGGCCGTGAGTCAGTTCACGCTCTACGCCGACGTGCGCCGCGGCCGCCGCCCCAGCTTCACCGACGCCGCGCCGCCGGCCGAGGCCGACGCGCTCTACCAACACTTCTGCCGGGCGGTCGCGGCGCAAGGCGTCGAAGTGGGGCGCGGCCGCTTCGGCGCCCACATGGCGGTCGATCTAGTCAACGACGGCCCGGTCACCATCTTGCTCGACACGGCGCAGCTGGCGCCGGGCTGAACCGCTCCACGCGACGCTTCTCTCACACCAATCAGGGAGCCACCATGCAGTATCGCAGGCTGGGCCGCACCGGCTTTACCGTCTCTACCGTCAGCTTTGGCGCCTGGGCAATCGGCGGCTCGTGGGGAGAGACCGACGACGAGGAGTCGATGGCCGCGCTGCACAAGGCCATCGACATGGGCGTGAACTTCATCGACACGGCCGACGTCTACGGCGACGGGCGCTCCGAGCGGCTGGTTGCGCGCCTGCGCCGCGAGCGCCCGGGCGAGGAGATCATCGTCGCCACCAAGGCCGGGCGGCGGCTGGACCCGCACACGGCCGACGCGTACACGGGCGCGGCGATTGCGGGCTTTGTCGAGCGCAGCCTGCAGAACCTCGAGGTCGAAGCGCTTGACCTGCTGCAGCTGCACTGTCCGCCCACCGAGGTCTACTACCGCCCCGAGCTCTTCGCCGAGCTGGATGAACTGGTGGCGGCGGGTAAGCTGCGCAACTACGGCGTGAGCGTGGAGAAGGTGGAGGAGGCGCTCAAGGCGATCGAATTTCCCGGCGTCAAGAGCGTACAGATCATCTTCAACATGTACCGGCAGCGCCCGGCCGAGCGCTTCTTCGCCGAGGCGGCGCTGCGCGACGTGGGCATTCTGGCGCGTGTACCGCTGGCCAGCGGGCTGCTCACCGGCAAGATGCGCCACGACACCCAGTTTGCGCCCGACGACCATCGCGCCTTCAACCGTCACGGCGAAGCGTTTGATCGGGGCGAGACCTTCTCGGGCGTGGACTATGCGACCGGCGTGCAGGCGGCGGCGCGCCTCAAGGAGCTCGCCCCCGCCGGCGTGACGCTGACCCAGTTCGCGCTGCGCTGGGTGCAGATGTTCCCCGAGGTCACCTGTTCCATTCCCGGCGGCAAGCGGCCGAACCAGATCGAAGAGAACTGCCTGGCCGCCGACCTGCCCGAGCTGACCACAGAGCAGATGGCCGGCGTGCGCCAGGTCTATGATGAACTGGTGCGTGCACAGGTGCACCAGCGCTGGTAGGCGACGCGCGCCGCTCGCAGCGATTCAGACGACGAGTGAGGAGAGTATGAGCCAGGATAGCCATGTGCTTGCGCCCGACCCGGCCGTCGATTTGGCGGTGGCCGAGGCGATGGTGGAGGAGCTGGAGACCTACATCATCAACGAAGATCTCTACCGCACCGTGATCACACGCACGCCGGCAGGCGAGGTGCGCGTACAGATGACGGGCGGCGACCTGCTGGCGCGCCTGCATCGGCTGAACGCCGAGCGGCCGCGTCTGACGCCGACCCAGGTTCAGCGGCTGGATGCGGTGGCGACCGGCGCGCAGACGATCATCAAGAGCCTGAAGGGGCGCTTCCGCGCCCGCTTGCAGCGCGAGCTGAAGGCGCGGCTGGACAGCCTGCGCTGGTTCCTGGATGACGTGAGCGCGTCGCCGGCGGCGGCCAAGGCGAACTACCCGTACGAGATTCGCCACCGCCAGCGCATCGAAGAGGTGGTGAAGGAGCTGGGCGGCGACCTGCCGGACGAGCTGCGCGGCCAGTTGGCGAGCCTGGACAACCGGCTGCGGGCGACCGTGATCGGCGGTGACTTTGTGTGGGATCCGTCGCTGCGTGAAGCCTTCCCGCAGAGCCCATACTGGTACCTGTACGCGCGGGTGTAGCGGGTGCGGGATAGGGATTGGTGGCGCGCCGGCGGCTGCGCGCGCTCGTCCACTCGAGTGAGATTCGCATAGCGAAATGCGCCTCGGGCCGAATCTGCGCACAAAGGCGCCCGCTCAGCGCCTGATTGCGCATAGTGAAGCGTGGCTTACGGCGCACAATCGACGTCGCAAATGCACAAGGAACGCCCGGCCGAGTCGACTCGGTCGGGCGTTCCTTGTGCACGGGACGGGAGAGACTATGGCGCAGGCGGGCGGATGACGGGGCCGTTGCTGCGGGCCAAATCGGGCGGCCAGATCACGCTCATCTCGGAAGAGGGCTGGCCCACGGCCGTGTACTGCAGGAAGAGCAGAGGTGGCTCCATCCACTGGTGCCAGCTCCACGCCGGTTTGCCCGCAGCCACGGCGCCGGCGGGGGCGGTGCGGCTGTTGACGGCGAAGCTGTAGCGGCCGGCTGCGCCCACCAGGTTGGTGCTCTCCAGCGCTGCCGCCACGCCAGGGCCGGAGAGTGTGGCGGCGCGCGTGACGGCTTCGTTGACGAGCGCGACGGCGTCGTAGGCGAGGAAGGCGGCGGTGTCGGGCCAGCGCTGCAGCCAGCCGTGAAAGGCGGCGGCAAAGTCGGCGCCCTGCTCATTGACAGTGGAGTACCAGGGGCCGGCGCGGCCCACCACCGTCCAGTTGCCGCTCTCACCGACCAGCGGCCAGTAGCTTTCGTGCATCAGCGCCTGGCGGGTTGCCACCAGCAGCGTCTGGCGCGCGGGGCCAATGCCGTTCTCCAGCAGTTGGCGCTGGAAATCGGCCGCCGATTCGCCGTTGAAGCGGATCAGGATTGCGTCGGGCACCGCCTCGCGCACCACGATGCGGGCGATGAGCGAGGAGAAGTCGGCGCGCGGCAGGTCAACGTCGAAGATCTCGGCGCTGAAGGACTGCTTGCGCAGCGCCGCTGCAATCATCTCGGCATAGGCCAGGCCGGTTTCGCTCTGCTCGGCCACCAGCAGCACATGTTTGGCGCCGTCACCGTTATAGTCGCCAACTGCGGCCATCCAGTCGGCGTACATGCCGGCGAGCATGGCGTTGGCCGGGGCCAGGCGGAAGAGATGGGGCAGCCCGGCTTCGGTCACCGCGTTGTCGGCCGCCTCGAGCACCAGCACCGGCGTGCCGCTTGCCTGCGCGGCGGCAGCAATCGCCAGCGCGCTCTCGCCGCTTTGGGTGGCCAGCAGCGCCACTGCGCATTGCTCGCTGATAGCCGCCTGAGCCGCGGCGGCGGCGCGCGCGGGTTCGCTGCCGGCGTCAGCATACCAGATGCGCAGCGGCTTGCCGCCAACCCCGCCGGCGGCGTTAATCTCGCCGGCGGCCAGGTTGAGCGCAACCTGCACCGCGATGCTGCCCTGCATGCTGCTCACCTGCGACAGCGGCAAGATGGCGCCGATCACCACCTCTTGCGCCTGCGCGAGCGGGGGCTGGACGCAGGGCGCGGCCGGCGCAGGCGTCGCCGTCAGCGCGCTCTCGGTGACCATGACGCGCGTCACTTCCACCGTCACCGGCACGGTTACGGTAACAAAGGTCGTTACCGCCTCTGTTCCAGCCCCGGTCGCGCGCTCCTCAACCGCCGACTGCGACCCGCTGCCCTCCGCCGAAGCACGGCAGCCGCTCAGCAGCAGGCCGGCGAACAGGCAGAGCATGCAGAGCGCGCAGAAGCGGCGCGCGGGAGAATGCCGAAGTTCTTCAGGGGCGCGGACGGAGTAACCCTCGGGAGCGCAGCGCGTCGTGGCTGCGGCGGGGCGCCGACGATGAATTGGCGGTCGAGAAGGCAAGATGTCGGTCCTGGGTCGCTGGCAAACACCGAACGGCGATGAAGCGGCGTTGTGGCGGCGCCAGGCTGCGGCGCGAGCCGGTGTTGGGTTCACAAGGGCGACGGCCCCTGCGGTGGGGATCAGCGACAAACGGGTTGGGCTGCGGATGGCATTGCTGCCCAAGGAGGGGTGCGCGCAGCGGCGTGGGGGCTGCGGCCACGATGCAGCGGGCAGGCAAGCCAGGCGGCACGGAAGGCACGGTGGTGACGCGGCACAATTGCGCAGGGCGGACGGAGGATTGTCCTGCTGCAGGGCTGAATCGAATCAGCCACTGCGCGCAGTGTAGCATGCTGACCAGAAACCGTCAATGCAACAACGGCAAGCAGACGTTTGGGTTTCGTAGGTCGCGCCGTCCGGTTTGTGCGCTGCTAACCGGAAGGGGATGCCGGCGGCGCCGGCGGCGCGCATCTCGCCAGCAGAGTGGAATGCACCCCGCCGCTCTGGGGTGGGTTGACTTGCCCGGAAACTGATCCTATACTTGCAGCGACCTAGTCAGTTTGTGAATAGACAGCCTGTGAATAGATCGCTTGCGACGCGCCTCCCAGGTATCTTCCTCATGCCCCGATCCTCACAACCCGGTTTCGCCCCGTTCTCACTCGAGAACCTCGTTTTGGGTTTGCTGATGACCCAGCCCAAGCATGGGTATCAGCTCTATCAGGATTACGAGGAGTCCTTCCTTCCAATTTGGAAGGTAGGGCGCAGCAAGTTCTACGCGGCGCTCGCCTCGCTGCACGAATGCGGGTGCCTGGATGTGCAGACGGAGGTCCAGATCGACCATCCACCGCGCAAGGTCTATCACCTGACCGAAACAGGGCGGGCGCGCTTTGAGGCATGGCTGTACCAGCCCGTTACGCCGATGCGCGCCATTCGTGTGGAGTTTCTGGCCAAGCTGCGCTTTATCACACTGCTTCGGTTTGCAGATTCGGAGCGCATCTTCGCAAGCCAGATCGAGGTCTGCCAGGCCACACTTGCCCAGCTGGATGGGATAGACGTGGCCGGCGAGCATGCAGATCCTGTGCTGGAGCTTGTGCATTCGTTCCGCCGCCGGCAGGCTGTCTTCATTATTGAGTGGCTGTACGCCTGCCGCGATCGTTTGCGCGCCGGGTTGTTTGTCTGAGTGCTGGTTCACGTTCATCGAAAGGGCAGGTCGTGAGAATGCTGAAGACCTCGAGTTTGCCAATGCTGTCGCGCAGAGCCATTTATGCGCTGCTTCTGGTGCTGGCTATTCTGCTGGCCGGGTGCGTGCAGCCGATTACTGCCCCTGCTGACGGAGGCGCCGGCGCACCGGCTGCCGCAGAGCAGCAGGCAGAACTGCTTGTCTTTGCCGCAGCATCGCTCACCGATGCGTTTGACGAGATCGCCGGCTCCTTCGAAGTGGCGTATCCAGGCGTCACGATTGTCTCCAACTACGGTGCATCTTCTGCGCTGGCGACGCAGATATTGGAGGGAGGCGCCGCCGATCTCTTTGCTTCTGCCAACGAGACCCAGATGCAAAAACTGGTGGATGCCGGCAGCGTGACAGAGACGCCGCAGATCTTCGCCACCAACCGTCTGGTCGTGATCGTTCCGGCCGACAATCCGGCCGGCATCGAAACACTGGCCGACCTGGCCGCCCCCGGCGTGCTGCTGGTGCTTGCGCAGCCGGGCGTGCCTGTGCGCGACTATGCGGACCAGATGATCCAGTCTCTGGCAGCCGATGCCGCATATGGCGCGAGCTATGCCGATGCCGTCTACGCCAATCTCGTCTCTGAAGAGGAGAATGTGCGCCAGGTGGCGGCCAAGATCGCGCTGGGGGAGGCCGACGCCGGTGTGGTGTACACCTCGGACGTGACACCGGACATTGCCGCAGACGTGCTGCAAATCGAGGTGCCGGATGCGTACAACGTCGTTGCCACCTACCCCATCGCGCGCTTGGCAGAGGCCGCGCAGCCGGACCTCGCTCAGGCGTATATCGACCTTATCCTGAGCGAAGAAGGCCAGTTGATTCTGCAGAAGTGGGGCTTCGGACCGGCGGCGCCATGAACTCCGGCGAAAGCCGGCTCCAGCAAGTGTCCGGAGTTTGGGGCATGCGCTGGCTGATTGGTCTGGCCGCCGGCCTGATGCTTGGCCTGCTGATCGTGCCGCTGATCGCTCTGTTTGCGCGTGCGATTCAGGAGTTCGAAGAGCCGGGCGTGCTGATGCGGAGCGGCGTCGACAGCGCCGTGCGCCTCAGCCTGATCACGACGGCGGTCAGCATGGTTTGGGTGGTCCTGCTGGGCACGCCCCTGGCTTATGCCTTCGCCCGCTACGACTTTCCATTCAAGCGAGCCCTGAACGTGGCGGTGCTCCTGCCCATCGTGCTGCCGCCAGTGGTGGCCGGGCTTGCCCTGTTGATGGCATTCGGGCGCCGCGGGGTCTTCGGCCCGCTTCTGGCTTCGGTGGGTATCTCGTTGCCCTTCACACCGGTGGCCATCGTTCTGGCGCAGGTCTTCGTATCGTCGCCATTCTACATTCGCGCCGTGCAGGCGCGCTTCGAGTCCATCCCGCGCGATTTGGAGGAAGCGGCAAGCATCGACGGCGCGACCGACTGGCAGACCGTGCGCAGTGTGACGCTGCCTTTGAGCAGCCATGCCATCCTGACCGGCCTGGCGCTGAGTTGGGCGCGGGCGCTGGGAGAGTTCGGCGCCACCATCCTCTTTGCCGGCAATTTGCAGGGCCGCACGCAGACGATGCCGCTGCTGGTTTATGGTGCGCTGGAACGAGACCTTGGTGCGGCGCTGTGGACCAGCCTGATCCTGGTGGCCCTGGCGGCCGGCACCCTGGCTGTTGTGTCGATCGTGACTCGCCGGCTGGCGTTTCAGGAGGAGGGAGAACCGCTTGCGGAATCCTATTGAATGGCTCGTCGCGCGAGAACGGCAAACCTGTCTTGTCGCCGAAGCATACGCTTTCGGTCGCGTGTAGAATGGCGGAACGGCGGCTGAAGTCGCCACGATGAATTGAAGTCGAAGCGTAAGGTGCGACAGCGTTGGCGCCGAGCCGGCGCGTTGACACGTCGCGCGCCCCGTTGTATACTCCCGCCGTCCTCTTTCCAGGGGATTCTCCATGCGCCATCGAGTCGTTTGCCGGGCAGGAAGCGAGCCTATCGTTCCTGCACGCCAGCTCTTGACCGCTGCATCTCCCACCACCGTACCCCATGGAGGTTCCATGAAGCGTAGATTGCTGGTTTCGCTCCTGCTCCTGCTGCTGCTGGCTGCCTGCGCGGCGCCGGCAACGCCTGCTGCGACCGACTCGGCGGCGAGCAGCGACGCTGCCGAGAGCACCGAACCTGAGGCAGGCGCCGCTGCCCCTGCCGACGCCGAGAAGCCCACGATCAAGCTGGCCGAGAACCCATGGTCCGCCTCGCAACTGAACGTCGCGGTGGCCAAGATCCTGCTCGAAGAGCAGTTGGGCTACACGGTGGAGGTGGTGGCGATTGACGAGAACGCGCAGTGGCCGGCGCTTGCATCGGGCGACCTGCACGCCGCCCTTGAAGTGTGGCCGTCGGGCCACGCCGCCAATGTGGCCGAGTACATCGACAAGCAGGGGCTGGTGGTGAACGGCGGCCCGCTGGGCGTTGTGGGCAAGATCGGCTGGTATATGCCCCGCTACATGCTCGAGCAGGACCCAGCGCTGGCCACCTGGGAAGGGCTGGCCACGCCCGAGGCCGCCGCACTCTTTGCCACCGCCGAGACGGGCGACCTGGGCCAGTTCCTGGCCGGCGACCCCTCATTTGTGCAGTACGACGCCGACATCATCGCAAACCTGGGGCTGCCCTTCCAGGTGGTCAACGCCGGCTCGGAAGAGGCGATTCTGGCCGCGCTCGATTCGGCCACCAGCCGCTCCGAGCCGCTGCTCTTCTACTTCTGGACGCCCCATTCGGTGCACGCCAAGTATGAGTTGACCGAAGTCGCCCTGCCCGAGTACAGCGAAGAGTGTTACGCCAAGGCTGAAAGCGGCGGTGTGGCCTGCGACTATCCGGCCGACGAGCTCTTCAAGATCTTCTGGAGCGGGCTGGAAGAGGCGGCGCCGGATGTATACGGGCTGCTCTCGAAGATGAGCTATACCACTGAGGACCAGATCGAGATGATCGCCGCGGTGGAGCTCGACGGCGCCTCGCTCGAAGAGGCAGCGCGCGCCTGGCTCGATTCCAACCAGGAGACGTGGCAGGGCTGGCTGGAGTAGGGCTCGATTTCACTTGTGACGTGCAGATTGTGGAAGGGGGTGGGCCGCGCGCCTGCCCCCTTATTCCTTTGCGGGGCGCATCCGGCGCAGGGCGAAACTTCCGCCCGGCGGCTGCGTATTATTGACGAACGAGCCGCCAAGGCGCTTCCATTTGTGGGGCGACGATGGCTCTCGGACGCGGTATACTGGAGGAGCGTTCCAGCCGACCGCCACAAATCGTCAACATAGGCTCGCCCGCACGCTATATGGCCTGGGCGAACGGCCACGCAGTCTATCCCATGCGCACTGCACCTTGAAGGAGAAAGCATGACCACTTCACCCGCCACGCCGCTGCCCGAGCAGCTTGAACCGCCCGCCACCCTCCACGCGCCCAAACCCGTGGCGCCCATCCCCCTCGAAAAGGCCGAGGGCATGGTGCCCATGGAATCCAAGGTGGTGAGCGCGCTCGACGTCAAGGTGAGCGACTTTGTGAACCAGGTGCTCAACGCCGACGTCAACAGCGAGCCCTTTGCCAGCAAGGTGACGGCGATCCACAACCTGGGCAACGACGAAATTCGCAAGGCGGCCAATGTCTCGAACCGCCTGCTCGAGCGGCCGATCCAGTCGGTCTCGTCCGGCTTCTTCGACGACAAGTCCCCCGTGAGCAAGGCGCTGCTCGACCTGCGCCGCACGGTGGAGGAACTGGACCCTGGCCGCCAGGCCGAGGGCGGCTTCTCGCCGCGCCGGCTGTTCGGCAAGATTCCGGCCGGCGACAAGGTACGCGACTACTTCATGCGCTACCAGTCGGCGCAGGGGCACATCAACGCCATCCTCACCTCGCTCTACCGCAGCCAGGACGAGCTGCTGAAGGACAACGCGGCGATTGAGGAGGAGAAGGTCAACCTGTGGAGCATCATGGGGCGGCTGCAGCAGTACGTCTACATCGGCCGCAAGATCGACAACTCGCTGGTGGCGCGCATCGCTGAATTTGAAGGGACGGACCCGGAGAAGGCACGCGTGGTCAAGGAAGAGATGCTCTTCTACGTGCGCCAGAAGGTGCAGGATCTGCTGACCCAGCTCGCGGTGACGATTCAGGGCTATCTGGCGCTCGACATTGTGCGCAAGAACAACCTGGAGCTGATCAAAGGCGTGGACCGCGCCTCCACCACCACGGTTTCGGCGCTGCGCACAGCGGTAATTGTGGCGCAGGCGCTGGCCAACCAGAAGCTCGTACTCGACCAGATCAACGCCCTCAACGCCACCACGGGCAGCGTGATCGAATCGACTTCGGCGCTGCTCAAGCAGCAGTCCACCTCGGTGCACCAGCAGGCGGCCAGTTCGACGATCAACATGGAGCAGCTGCAGCGCGCCTTTGCCAACATCTACGAGACGATGGACATGATCTCGACCTACAAGCTCGAGGCGCTCGACTCGATGCAGATCACCGTCAACACGCTGGCGAGCGAGGTGCGCAAATCGCAGACCTACCTGGACCGCGTGCGCAACGCCGAGGTAATCGAGGTGACGGGTGGCATGCGCATTGTGGAGAGCGAGACGACCGACAAGCCTGCAGCGGCGCCCGCACCCAAGGCCGCTGACGACGGAACTGTGAAGATTTAGGGACGAAGAGCGAGAAAGTACACGGAAACGACGGAACAACGGGTTGAGGCCGGCCGGCGAGGGCGTACGTGCAGCATCCACTCCCTGGCAGCAAAGCAGTTCCGTTTTTTCCGTCGTTTCCGTGTACTGTTCGCTTTTGCTTTTCCTGAACCGTGTGCTTGCGGTGCGGTATACTTGAGGGGCGCAGGCAGGGAGCGAAACCTGAGGGGCTGCGCTGCGTAGTGTGTTGCGAGAAGACGATCGCCCTGCGCCCACCTCGACGCGAGTGTGGCCGCCGGGACAGACATACAGGTGCAATGTGGAGATAACGCGTTCGCAGCAGATTCAGGCCTGGTTGATGAGCCGCCGCAACCTGGTAGGTTCGGCGCTGGTGCTGTTTGGCGTGGCGCTGATTGTGATGGGCATCATCAAGGCGTCGCTGCTGGTGATGGTGGTGATTCTGGCTGCGCTCTACCTGATTGGTGTGCTGATCACCCCGGCCGACAAGGGACTGGCCGTCGACATGGCCCGCCGCTACACCGAGGCCGAGATTCGCGACGAGCTGGAACAGCTGACGCGCAAGATTCGCCGCCGCGTGCCGCGCGAGATTTTGCAGAAGGTCGAGAGCATCAAGGCCTCGATCCTCTCGATCCTGCCGCAGCTGATGGCGCTGCCCACGGGCGACAAGGGCTTCTTCACCATCCGCCAGACGGCGCTGGAGTACCTGCCCACGGCGCTTGACAACTATCTGAAGCTGCCCACCAGCTATGCCACGCTGCAGCCGCTGCGCAACGGCAAGACCGCCCGCCAGTTGCTGGGTGAGCAGTTGGACCTGCTGGACCGCGAGATGAAGGCAATCGTCAACGAGTTTGCCGAGAACGACATGCAGTCGCTGCTGGCCCACGGCCGCTTTTTGGAGCAGAAGTTCCAGCACGAGGATTTCTTTGTGCGCACGCCCGAGAAGCAGCCGGTTGAGGTGCGCAGGTAGGTGCAGCGACTTCATCAGATACGAAATACGGGCGACGGCCACAGAGCCGTCGCCCGTTCTGTTATTGGTGAAGAAGATGATGCGTTGATACCGAAATGAGAGCCGCGTTCAAACGCCGTTCCTTGCGACCTTTCTTGCGGCCCTTGCGTCTCCTCGCGTCCTTGCGTTAAGCAGTTGCAGTTTTCACTTCGGCTTCACTTTAGATCGAGAAGCGAGAAGCGAGAGGGTGGTCGCAAGCGGGCCTTCAGACACTGCCACTCTGAAGTTGAGAGATCAAGAACGCCCGGACAATCCTGTGATTGTCCGGGCGCCTGTTTGCTCAGGAGAACACCGGTGCTCCGGCGGCCGCCCTCTCGCTTCTCGATCGCCGCTAAATGCTCACTTCGCTGTCGGGCTCGTTCGGCGGGGCGACGGGCGGCTGCGGCTGTACCGCGGCCGGGCGCTGGATCATGATCTCCTGCGGCTCGTCGAAGTCGGGCGTGACGGCGGAGAGCGTGCTGTCGCCGCTCTTGGTCGCCGTCTGTTGCCCCAGCCACTTCTCGATGGCGAGGGCGGCGCCGCTCAGCCCCTTCATCACCGCCTCGGCGGCCTCTTGCAGGCTCTTGCTGCCGCGCGCCTGCTCCACCACCTTGTTCGTGGTCTCCTCGACCTTGCCCAGGAAGCGCTGCGTGTCGGGGTGGGCGCCGAGCTTCTTGACCTGCTCCTCGACGACATTCGCCACCGAAGTCAGCCCCTTCACCACCTGATCCGAAAACTCCTTGCGCTGGTCGCTCTCCCAGACTGCCTTCGCCTGGTCGGCCACCTGGCCGCCCACACGATTGAGCTCGGCCGTCAGATCGTCGATCGCCTTGCCGGCGCTGTGGGCTGCCTGCTGCGCGCCCTGCTCGACGCTGTCGGCGGCGCGCTGGGCGGCGGCGGTGGCGTCGGCGGCTGCCCGGCGGGCGGCCTCCTCCATGTCGTGGGCGGCGTCCTTGGCGGCCTGTGCGGCGCGCTCGGCTGAAGCATCAAAGTCAACGGGCTTGTTGTCGTAGTCGGACATTCTTGGTCTCCCCATGGGTAGGTCACAACAAAGGGCGCCGCAACCTGCGCGCGTAACGCCCTGCAATTGCGTTCACGTTCCAATACGCATGAGCGGCGAGGAAGTCGCGCACCGTTCGGATCGAGAAGCGAGAAGCGAGAAGCGAGAAGACAACCGGCACCTGTTCTTCCTGAAGTGATACTGCACTGGGAACTGCAACTGCTCAACGCAAGGACGCAAGGAAACGCAAGGGTGGGGTTACCAGGGTTCTGCGCCGGTGCAGTTGCACTTGAAGTTATCGTTGTCGTTGCAGTTCCTTGCGCCCTTCCTTTGATCTGTTCCCTTGCGCCCTTGCGTTGAAGCAGTCGAGTTGCAGTGGCAGTGATCAGTTCGCCGTGATGGTGGTGATGTCGACGGCGTCGCCCGCCGGCTGGCCGTTCAGGCTCACGGGCAGGCGCACCAGCGTTTGCGGCTCGTAGAGGCCCACACGCAGCGTGATCGCCCCGGCCTCGGCCGCGCCCGCGGGCAGGGTGAGCGTGTGCTGCGTGGTGAGATATTCTCCGGCGAGCCAGCTGCCCGTGGGCGCTGCACCTTCGGCCGTGAGCGGTGGGCCGTCGGCCTGGGCCAGCGTACGCGCGCCGCCGCTCGCATCCTCGGCGTCGGCGTGGACGAAGATGTGGTGGGGCGGCAGCAGCGGCTGCAGCGCCTCCCACGTCAGCCCCAGCATCAACGTGCCTCCGTCGCGTGCGAGCGTGTAGCTGCGCAGGCGGGCGTGCGTGCCCAGTGTAGGCAGGGGAACCAGCTCCACGCCGCCGGCCGGTTGAACGTAGCTGCGGCTGCGCTGGGCAATCGACACGGCGCCGAGGTCGACGGCGCCGGTTGCTGTGCCGCCGGCAGGGTCCACCCAGCTTGCGACGACGTCGTAGAGGCCGGATGGCAGGTCGGCAGGCACATAGAAGTCTACAGGCAGGCGCACGGGGTAGCCCTGCGGCCAGGCTGCGGTGGGGAAGGCCAGCGCTCCGCTCGCCCATCCGGCGCTGCCGGCGCCGCGCCGCTGCTGCAGCGCAATTGAAAGTTCGGCGAGTGGCGGGCTGGCCACCTGGCTAACGGCGTAGAGGTCGGCGTTGAAGGAGGAGCCGGCCACGATCGCGTGCTCGGGCAGCGTGACGCTGACAATCTGTAACGGTCTGCTGGCAACAGTCCGCAGCGGTGCACCGGGCAGACGTTCGAGCGCAGGCGCGGTGGCAGGCAGCACAACCTGCACACTGCCCAGCGGCGCCAGCAGCGTGCCTTCAGCGGCGTTCTGTACGGGGAGCAGCTGTGTCGCCTCGTCTTCTGCGCCCTGACCCACACCTGCGAAGAGGCGGTAGGTGCCGGGCGGTGTGCCGACCGGCACGTGCAGTGCCAGTTCGTTTGTCTGCGGCCCGGCGCCATCTGCGCCAGGCGCGGCGGCGAGGTCGCGCGCCGCCCAGGTGCGCCCTTCACCGTCGAGCAGGCGCAAGGTGATCACCAGGTCGTCGTCGGCGTGGGGCGCCTCCCAAACCAGCGTCACCGGCACGGGCGGGCCGCCGGCGACGGCGGTGGCGGCGGCGGCCGCAGCCTGCAGGCGCAGCGCGCCAAAGTCTGCGCCCGATGGGGTCGGCGCGGGCAGCTCGGCGTTGGCAAGCGGCGCCCACGCCGTCAGGCGCACGGCGGGGCTGAACCAGCGGTTCTCCAAATTGCGGGCATTCTCGCCCAGCCAGTTCTCCATCTGCAGCGGCAGGCTGCTGCCCAGTGCCAGCGGTTCGGGGAACCAGAGCGCGCCGCGCGCCAGCCCGTCAGCCAGCGCCTGCTCGATCGGCGGGCCGAAGGTCAGGCTCTGGTTGCTCAAAAGGAGGGGCGCGGCGCCGGTTGTGGCGTCCATGCTTGCTGGCGTATAGGCGCGCCAGTATCCCACCATCCAGGGGAAGAGGGCGACGAAGGTGTCGTCGGGGGCGGCCTGCTGCACGACCTGGCGCAGGAGGGGGCGGTAGTCCTCATTCGCATAGCGAGGCACCGTGTAGAAGAGTGTGATGCCCAGCGCCGACGCCAGAGCCAGCACGCCCAGCGCGACGCCGGCCAGGGCGCGGCTGCGCTGCCACAGAAAGGTCGCGCCTGCCGCCAGCAGCAGCAGCCAGTAGGGCAGCAGCATCAGCAGCAGCCGCTCGCCGCCGGCGGGGAAGAAGGGCAGGCGCAGGTTGAGCACGAATGCGGCGGCCGCCGGGATCAAGAGCAATGCGGCGAGCGCGCGCACCGGCTCTGGGCTGCCATCCATTCGCGCCCGGCTGCGGCGCCCGGCGGCCACCAGCAGCAGCAGCGCGGCCACAAAGGCGCCCGCAATCGCGACCAGGTGCGCGGTTGCCATCATGGACGTCGCCGGCCCCACGTGGCCGACGACGAAGAGCGTGATGTGGCGCAGCAGATACTCGAGCGGGCCGAGCGGGAGGTCCTGGTCGGCGTCCACCTTCATCGCCACGTAGCCCACCAGGCGCGGGAGGGCATAGATCAGCCATGGCGCGTAGAGGAGTACGGTTGCGCCCCATGCGGCAATCAGCACCGGCCAGACGCGACGGCGCAGCACCACCAGCGCCCACACGCCGTGTGCCAGCAGCAGCAGTGCCGTGTAGTAGAGGCTGTAGAGCGCCAGCGTCGCCACCAGCGTGTACCAAACCACGGGGCCCCACGGTAAGCTCGCCGTTCGGTCGGGCGCGCCCTGCAGCCTGTCCACCAGCCGCCAGAAGGCGCCCGTCGCAAGCAGGCTCAGCAGCAGCGCCAGGCTGTACATGCGCACTTCCTGGCTGTAATAGAGGTGCGCGGGGTTAATCGCCAGCAGGGCGACGGCCACCCACATCAGCCCGCGGCGGCTGGGGAAGAAGAGGCCGGCAACCCAGGCGAACGCCGGGATCGCGGCCGCCCCCAGCACCGCCGAGAGCAGCCGCACCGCCGCCGGTCCGCTGCCAAACAGCCTCATCCAGAGCTGCAGCAGCGCATAGTAGAGCGGCGGGTGGATGTCGTGCGCCGTCAACTCCAGCATGCGCGCAAAGGGTTCGGTGGCGAAGTAGACCGAGTACCCCTCGTCCCACCAGAGCGGCTGCCACTCCAGGCGCAGGGCGCGCAAGACAAACGCCGCCCCTGTCAGAATCAGGAGCGGCGTCCACGGCACTTTGGGCGTAGCGGTGGCGCGGGGGATTGGGGCTGCCATGGCTAGTTCTTGAGCGAGAAGCGAGAAGCGAGCCGTTCGGATCGAGAAGCGAGAAGCGAGAAGCGAGAAGAGAGCAGGGGCGGCCGCCCAAGTCTTGAGCTTGGCCGGCCGCCCGGTTGCGATCAGGAGCGTTCGTAGCGGACGTAGAGCTCGGTGGAACTGTCGTTTTCGCCCAGCGTGAAGGTGGCGGGCGGGCCGACAACGGCGCCGTCCTTCACCAGTTCCACCGTCCAGGTGCCGGCGGGCGCGACGCCGGGGAATTCCGCTTTGAAGTTCTGGAAGCGCTGGCGCTCGTCGGCGATCGGCCAGGTCAGCCCGGCCATGCCGCCAAACGAAGCGCCACTCACCGTCTGCTCAACGCCGTCCTTCGTCACGCGCAGCGTGTAGCCGGCCTGCGCCTCGGCGCCCGAGTAGACGTAGAGGAAGACGCGCACGACGTTCGTCTCGGGGAAGCGTTCGCTGGCCACCAGCACATGGTTGCCGTCGCCGGCTGGGGCCGCTGCGGCCACCACGTCGGTAGAGGGTTCAGGCGGCGTGCTGACGGGCGCGCTGGGGTCCGGAACGCTGGGCGCTTCGGCCACGGCGGGTTCGGGCAGCGGCGTGGGCGCGGGCGCTTCGGCCACAGGGGCGGCGGGCGTCTCGGCGGCGGGGGCAGCCTGCGGGTTCAGCAGCGCCAGCGCCGCCGCCGAGACTTCGCCCGCCTGCACAACCGGCACGCCCTCGGTCGAGGTCGCCACATCCACAAATTCGGCCTTGGTCCAGACGTCCTTGTTTTCGACGCAGCAGAGGCGCAGCCAGCTGCCGTCGCCACTCTTGCCGGTGACGTCGTACTCTTCGCCGCGGCCGAGCACGATGACGACGCCAAAGGTCGTGTCGGGACCGGAGCGCGAGTTCACCAGCTCGGTGTTGACGATGGCGAGCGGCGGCGGGCCAGTAGGTGTGGCCGGTGGCGTCACCGGGCCGCCAAAGCCGGGCTGAACCGGCGCTGCGGTCGGCAGGGCGGCGACCTGGGCGTCGGCGGGCGCGCTGGATTGGGGTGCGGCGGGTGCGGCCGCTGCTGCAGGGTCGCCAGCGGCTGCGGCGGGCGCCGGCTGTGAAAGCGCTTCGGCGGCAACGGCGGGTGCGCTGTTTCCCACGATGGTGGGCGTGAATGTCGGCTGCGGTGTGCGGATTCCGGCGACTGCCTGCTCCTCGGCGGCGCTCTTCTCTGCACCACATGCGGCAAGCAGCGGAATCAGCAGCGCCAGGGCAGCGATGAGAGCAACGATGGAACCCTTGCGGTGCATGGTCGTGCCTCTCTGGCGAGCAACGGAACTGGCTTCGATGGCCAAGGGTGAGGTCGACGGCACGGGGAGCGCCAACAACAGCTGCGGGTGTGCAACTTTGGGTGTGAACGAATGCGTGCAAGTGCGTGACGGACTGCTCGAGCGAATCAACATATCCAATTCCTAGCGGACGCGCTGCCAGGCAAGGTAGATTTCGCGATTCGGGTTGGTGGGCTGCGTGGTGAAGGTCACCGAATCGGAAAGCTGCTTGCCGGCGCCGTCGGAGACGTAGACGGTCCAGGTGCCGGTGCCGATCAGGTCGGCGCGTGTACGGGTGCTGTTCGGGTCCAGCGTCTTCGGGTCGGGAGGTGTGTACTCATACTTGACGTTGTACTGGATACGATTGCCGGCGCCTGGACTGGCGCTGAACGAAAAGTCGGGTGCGCTGGCTTCGCGCACGTTGGTCTGGGGCCGCTCGAAGCCTTCGAAGAGCACCGTAAGGTAGTAGCCTTCAGCGGGGACGTCGAGCGGCGGTGTGCCGATGAAGAGCCTGGCCCAGATCGTCAGGAACTCATTGTTGGTGGGGAAGAAGTTCGGCCCAATCGTCCTCTGAAACGGGTAGGGAGTCGACGTCGGCGTGGGTGTAATCGTCGGCGTCCAGGTGGCCGTTGGCGTCCACGTCGGTGTGGGCGCCGGTCCCGAGGCGACAAGCGAAACGCCGCTGGGGTCATTCATAGTGCGCACCGAGCTGGCCGCCACCCAGACGGCCTCGCCATTGACGCAGCAGAGCTGGTACCAGTTGCCTTCGGTGTTGCGCCCCACGATGGTGATCGGGATGCCCGGCCCCAGTTGCGCCACCAGCGGGAACTCGGCGCCCGGCCCGGAGCGCAGAGAGGTGAAGCCCGCATCGAGCACGATAAAGGGCGTCGGCGTGAGCGATGGGGTGGCGCTGGGCGTGAGCGATGGCGTGGGCGAAAGCGTAGGTGTTGGTTCGGGAGAGGGAAGCACAACCACGCTGACTGGTGGGGTCTCGATCCCTGGCTCACCCAGCCCGATCGGCGTGGGCGTGCCGGGCGCGGGCGGGGCGTTGGGGTCGGGCGTCAAGGTTTCGGTTGGCAGCGGCGTTGCTGTGGGCAGAGGCACAATGAACGACGAAGGGTCGACGCCGGGTGGGATGATGATCACACCTGGGGTTGTGCCTGCTGGTGGAGTGACAATGATCACGCCTTGCACACTCTCGGCGGTGGGCGTGAAGGTGGGCGCCAGCGTGCGGGTGGGCTGGGGCGCCTGGGCGGCGCGCTGTGCAAGGTCGGCTGCGCTGCAGCCGAGGGTGAAGAGCACAAGCGCAACAAAGGGCAACAGGACGTGCAACGCCCTGCGGGACCGGCTGCGTGTGGCTGTGGCAGGGAGACTGCCGGTGGGCGCGGGCTCGGGAGCGGGTGCGCCGCCGGACTCGGTGGTGAGGATTGAATGGCTCAACCAGGCCACCTCGTGCGGGTTGGAGGCGGTACGCGGGAGCGCAGCTCCGGAGAGAGTGAAAGCAGGATGGGCGCGCCGCCAACATGGGCGAGTATAGCAGAGTTGCAGGCGACTCTCAATGCGTGCAAGACGACGGATCATCTCCGATTCGCCGCTTTGGTGGCAAATCGGCCGCTTGCAGGGAGGAAATCAGGCACGAGCCGCCGGAAGGTGGGCAAGCGTCGGCAAAGCGTAGGCGGGAATCGCACTCAACTGCAACAGCGAACTGTTTATCGCAAGGGCGCAAGGGAACAGATCAACGGAAGGGCGCAAGGAACGGCAACGGCAAGGGTGCATGCGTCAGTCTCGACGTGCGGGTGAGGGCGGCTGAATGGCGCAACGGAAGGCCAAGTCAATGCCGCGCTCAAGCGCCGTTCGCTTTGCCCTTCATTGCGTCCTCGCGGTTCCTCGCGTCCTTGCGTTGGTCAGTTGCAGTTCTCACTGCGATTCCACTATTGGAAGTGTAGCCCAGAGCTGCGCCAGCTTCAAATGTGCTGCTCGAAAGCGCAGGCGCGATTTGCCGGCAGGGCGGGCGCGCGCTAAAATAGAGTGTCTGCACTCCGTTCGCTCCAAAGAGAGCGCCGGGGCGGCAGTCCAGCGGCGCACACCTGGAGGCGCTGCCACAACACGTGCCTCACCGGATGGTGATGGCGCGCTCGCGAAAGAGAGAAAAAGATGGCGCGTATCAAGGTGCTGTTGACGCAGGATGTGCCCGAGCTTGGCCACGCCGGTGACGTCTACCGCGTGGCGGGCGGCTACGCTCGCAACTATCTGATGCCGCGCGGCATGGCCGTGCTGGCCACGGCGGGCGCCATGCGTCAGGCCGAGGAGATCAAGCAGGCGGGCATGCGCCGCCGCGCGCAAGAGAAGGCCCATGCCGAGTCGCAGGCTGCGATGGTCAACGGCCGCAAGCTGCTCTTCACGGCCAACGCCGGCGACAACGACCGCCTCTATGGGTCGGTGACGAGCGGCGACATTGCCGAGCGGCTGACGCAGGAGGTGGGCTTCGAGGTGGACCGCCGCCGCATTCAGCTCGATTCGGCGCTGCGCGACCTGGGCATCTACGAGGTTGAGCTGCGCATGATGGCCGATGTTGCCGGCCGCTTCACCGTCGGCGTGGTGCGCGAGGGCGAAGGCTGGGCGCAGGCCGAAGAGCGCCAGGCCAAGAAGGCAGCGGCGCAGATGACGCAGGAAGCGCAGCAGGCGCCGGCGGCGTAAGGCCGCACGCAGTCAAGAGCATCAAAAGAGGGGGCGGGCCACCAGGCTCGCCCCCTTTTCTTGTGTGATGCGCGGGTTAGTTCGCCGGCTCGGGCAGCGCGAGTTGCACTTCGTCCAGCGTCTCGAAGCCGCCGGCCCCATCTGCACGGTAGAAGAGCAGCGTCAGGCCGTCGGCGCCGGCGGGCAGCGGGGCAAGCAGCGGCACGCGCAGCGTCTCGATCAGGCGCGTGGGGTCGGCGGCGTGGGCGGCCAAGCCGGCCAGTGGCGCCGCGCTATCGCGCTGCAGGATCGCGCCGCTCGTTTCGGCGGGCAGGGGCGCGCCGCCCAGCGTGGGGCGCACGCTGAGCGCCACACCTGCGGGCCAGCCGGCGGGCAGCGTGAACTCCAGCCACAGGTCGAGCGCAGGCGGTGCGGCAAAGACGGGCGCACCGGTCGGCGCCGGCGCCACCGCCCAGCGCTCGAGCAGCAGCGCGCCCTCCAGCAGGGGCAGCTGCGCGTCGACGGCGCTGCTGGGCAGCGCGGCAGGGGGCGCAAAGGCTCCCGTGCCGCTGGGCAGAATCTGCACCCAGTCGGGGCTGACGGCGGCGACGGTGAGCGGCGGCGCGGGCTCGGTGTTGGCGTCGTTTGTCGCCAGCCGCTCGCCAAGCTCGGCCAGCAGCGTCGGCGCAGCCTGCCAGGTGCTCAACAGCGGCCGCCCTGCCTCCAGCGCCGCCTCGGCATCGTCGACGGTGATGGGTCCACGGCCCGCCGCCAGCCCCCAGATTGAAATCAGGTAGTCGAGCGCGTGCGCCTCCTCGAAGGGCGCAAAGAGGGCGGCGCGTGCGGGCGCTGTGGCCAGCATCACGGCCGCAGAATTCAGTCCAAAATCGACGGCGCGGTTGCGGCTGTCGGTCTGGGGCAGCGACGCCGCCGCGCGCCAGATCACCGCCGCCACCAGCGCCGCCCAGATGCCGCCGTGCAGCCACCTGCGCAGGGGCGGCGCCGGCCACGCGCTGCCCAGCAGCGCATCGATCCCGGCCGCCGCACCAACCACGATCAGCGGATAGGCGGGCAGGGCAACCTGATACCAGTTGCCAAAGCGGTAGAACCAGCAGAAGAGCGCATAGAGCGCCAGTGTGGCATAGAGCACAAAGGCGGTCGCGCGCCGCGTCCAGGCGATGCCCACCAGCCCCACCAGCAGCAGCGGCAGGCTCAGCTCCTGCCAGATCATGGCGGGGAAGCCGTTGCCAAACCAGGCGCGCCCGGCCTCCAGCCCCCACGAAAGCTCGTCGCGCCCCTGCGCCGTGCTCACAAAACGCCAGAACCAGTCGCGGGCGGAGGTGAAGTCGCCCGCACCCCACCACTCGGGATGCGCCGCCCCCCGCTGCCAGACGTAGAGATAGGCAAGCAGGGGCAGCAGCGCCGCCGCTACAATCGCCAGCAGCAGCGCCCAGCGCCGCAGCAGGGTTGGCCGCTGCCAGAGGATCGCAATCACCAGTGGGGGCGTCATCAGCGCTACGGTGAGCATGTGCGCCGGGGCGATGCCGTTGAGCAGCGCCAGCGCCACCAGCAGCAGCCCCGGCCGCGAGCGCACGCCGTAGGGCGCAGCGCCGGCAGCGCGGTCGGCCTGCTGCCAGCGCAGGTAGAGCAGCAGCATGGCCAGCGTCTGGGCAATGGCGCTGGTGTACTGCTCGGTGGTAGTGGCGTAGTACCAGAAGAAGAAGGTGACGGCGTAGAAGGTGCTCAGCAGCAGGGCAAGCGGCCAGTTGCCGGCCGCGCCGTGGCGCGAGGCGGGCTGCTGCCTGCTGCTCGTCACGCCGCGCATGCATTCGTATAGCAACCAGATTGAGAGCAGCGCCCAGAGCGTGCTGTAGCTTGAGAGGATGGGGAGGGGATTGGGCAGCGGGTTGCCCAGCGCGCCCTGCAGCGCGCGCCCGGCGTGGAACCAGAGCCAGCCGCCCATCGTGTAGAGCGGGTAGCCCGGCGCGTTGCCCGGCCGCCCCTGCACCTGGGCGTACTGGTGAGTGATCAGGTCGCCGCCGATCAGCTCGCCCGACTCGACGCCGGTGTCCAGCGTGAGCGCATAGAGCAGGGCGGCGGCGAGCAACAGGATCACGCCGGCCACGCGCGCGGCGCGTTCGCTCTGGAGCCAGCTCTGCGCTGGGGCGGGCGGAAGCAGGGGGGACGGGAGCATTTGCCAGTGATAGCATGGGCGCGCGGGCGTGTCAAATTGTCGCGCGGCGGCGGTGGCTCGGGTGTTGCGGAGCGTCGCGCTGTGGGCCGGGCCGCGCGCACGGGCGGTGCTTGGCTTGGGGCTGCCACGTTCGCCATCTATAATAGTGCGCCATCAGGAATGGTGCGCCGGCGAGAAGGGTGCGCCATCGGGCCGCCTCCTCCGGCGCACGGCGGCCGACAAGCAACACAGCTCCGCAGCGCCCCTGTCTGCAGCTCTATGGGTGATCCATGAATTCTGACCTGCGCAACGCAAGCCATCTGGAAGCAAGCAGCGGCGCTCTCAACGACGCCATGGGCAACGCCGTCGGTGAGACGTTGGGCGCACCGCATGCCCTGCGCCGCCCCCTGATCGGTGTGCCGACCGGCCGCGAGAAGTCGCAGCGCTTCTTCGGCTTGCCGCTCTATATCATGAACCAGACCTATGTGCGCACGCTCGAGAACCTGGGCGCGCTGCCCGTGCTGATCCCATTGCAGATGAGCGAAGCGACGCTGCGCGGCATCTTCGAGCGGCTCGACGGGCTGCTTCTGCCCGGCGGCGAGGACATCGACCCCAGCCGCTACGGCGAGGAGCGCCACCCGCAGCTTGGCTCCACCGACGCCGAGCGCGACCGCACCGAGCTGCTGCTCACCGGCTGGGCAATCCAGGAGGGCTTGCCTCTGCTGGGCGTCTGCCGCGGGGCACAGGTGCTCAATGTGGCGCTGGGCGGCAGCCTCTTCCAGGACCTGACGACGCAGGTGCCGGAGTTGGCCAAGCACGACTACTTTCCGCCCACCTACGAGCGCTTTCGCATCAGCCACCAGGTCGCCATCGAGCCTGACAGCCGGCTGGCGCGCTCGCTGGGGGCGGTGCACGAGGTGAACTCGATGCACCACCAGGGCATTCGCGAGCTGGGCACTGGACTGCGGGTAACGGCGATCGCCGAGGACGGACTGGCCGAAGCGCTGGAGGTGCCAGAGCTGCCCTTTGTGGTGGGCGTGCAGTGGCACCCCGAGGAGATGGCCAAGACCGATCCGCACAGCGCCGGCCTCTTCTATGACTTTGTGAAGACGGCTTCCGGCCCGTGGCGCGAGGCGGTGCCGGCGGAGTGGCGGGCGCAAGCGCGCGCGCTGGTGCGCTGGAGCGGCGAAGGCAGCGCGCAACGCACGCAGGGCGCGCAGGCCAACGGCGCCGCACACAGCACGCAGGCCGGAGTGCAGGCCGAGGCGCAAGCCGGCGCCCAGAACGGCGCTGCAGAGCCAGCCGCCGCGGCACGCTACGCACCTGCACGCGGCAACTGCGCCTGAGCCTGGCGCCGAACAATTCAGCTTCCAACCGGCCGCCCTGCGCACGCAAGGGCGGCCGGTTCACTTCTAAAGTGGTACCGCCATGCAATCAAGGTCGGCAACTCTGTTGGTGCAGTGAGAAATGATGATGAAATCTGTGGATTTCATCGTGGAATGCGTTTGGGCGGTCGCGCGAAGCTGTAGCCCATTTGTTCCGATCCAGGGCGCGCAGGTTAGGAAGAGTGCCCGCCCGTGGGGTATAATGGCAGGGTTAACGTTCACTTTGTGAAGCATGGCGGACTATGCAAGAGACGAACGATCGCGACCCCGAAAGCAACGAGCCGACCCCTGCCGGCGACGACGCGCCTCTGAGCGCATCGTCCGGCCTGGCCGGCGCCGAGAGCGCCGCGCGCAATGGCGCCGGGGAGGGCAACGGGCTGCTCAACGGCGCAGCCAGGGTAGGCAGCGTGCGCAACGTCTCGATTGACACCGAGATGCGCACCGCCTATCTCGATTACGCCATGAGCGTGATTGTGGCGCGCGCCCTGCCCGATGCGCGCGACGGGCTTAAGCCCGTGCACCGGCGCATCCTTTACGCCATGCACGACATGGGGTTGACCCACGACAAGCCGCACAAGAAGAGCGCCCGCATCGTCGGCGAAGTGCTGGGCAAGTACCACCCGCACGGCGACACCGCAGTCTACGACGCGATGGCGCGTATGGCGCAGCCCTTTTCGCTGCGCTACCCGCTGGTGGATGGCCAGGGCAACTTTGGTTCGGTGGATGGCGACAGTCCGGCGGCCATGCGCTACACCGAAGCGCGCCTGGCCGGAATCGCCGCGCCCATGTTGCAGGATATCGACATGGAGACGGTGGAGTGGCAGCCGAACTTTGACGACAGCCTGGAAGAGCCGCAGGTTCTGCCCGGTATGCTGCCCAACTTCCTCGTCAACGGCACCAGCGGCATCGCCGTGGGCATGGCCACAAACGTGCCGCCCCACAACCTGCGCGAGGTCGCTGATGCCATCACCTTTGTGGTGGACCACTGGCAGCGCCGCGACGAGATCGGCCTCGACGAGCTGATGCAGTTCGTCAAGGGGCCGGATTTTCCCACGGGCGGCATCATCCTGGGCAGCGAGGGGATTACGCAGGCGCTGGGCTCCGGCCACGGCAAGATCATCGTGCGCGCCCGCACCACGATCGAAGAGGGCAAGAATGGCCGCTTCCGCATCATGGTCAGCGAGATCCCTTATCAGGTCAACAAGTCGTCGCTGATCGAGCGCATTGCCGAGCTGGTGCGCGACAAGCGCATCGACGGCATCAGCGACCTGCGCGACGAGTCCGACCGCAAGGGCATGCGCATCATCATCGAACTGAGCAAGAGCGCTCAGCCGCGCCAGGTGCTCAACCGTCTTTTCAAGCACACGGCGTTGCAGACCTCGTTCAGCGTCAATACGTTGGCGCTGGTGCGCGGTGAGCCGGCCACGCTGAGCCTGCGGCGGGCAATCATCGTCTACATCGAGCACCGCACCGAGGTCATCACGCGCCGCACCGAGTATCAACTGGCCAAGGCGCGCGAGCGCGCACACATCCTCGAAGGGCTGCGCATCGCGCTGCAGTTCCTCGACGAGGTGATCCGCACGATCCGCGAGAGCGAGAGCGCCGAGAGCGCGCGCAGCGCGCTGATGGAGCGCTTCGGCTTGACGCAGGTGCAGGCACAGGCGATTCTGGACCTGCAGCTGCGCCGCCTGGCTTCGCTCGAGCGGCAGAAGATCGAGGACGAGTACAACGAGATCGTTGCCAAGATCGCCTGGTACGAGGAGCTGCTGGCCAACCCCGACAAGGTGCGCGGCCTGGTGCGCGAAGATATCGCCTTCCTGCGCGAGAAGTATGGTGACGACCGCCGCACCGAAATCTCGCGCGATTCGGGCGAGCTGGGTGACGACGAGCTGATTGGCCAGGACAACGTGCTGGTGGTCTATTCGGCCGGCTCGTACATCAAGCGCATGATGGCCCGCGAGTTCCCCACGCAGAGCCGCGGCGGCCGCGGGCGCAATGGCGCTTCGCTGCGCGAGGGCGACGAGGTGAGCGACCTGGTCTTTGCGCGCACGCTTGACCATATCCTCTTCTTCACCGACAAGGGGCGCTGCTACACCAGCCGCGTCCACCAGTTGCCGGTGGGCAGCCGCACCGCGCGCGGCATGCCCATCGTGAATGTACTCAACCTGCAGCCGGACGAGAAGGTGACGGCGATGGTGGTGGCGCCCGACTTCAACGCCGCCCAGTACATTACACTGGCCACGCGCCAGGCCAAGATCAAGCGTATGGAGCTCTCGGTCTTTGCCAACGTGCGCGCTACGGGCATCATCGCCATGACGCTGGACGACGGCGATTCGCTGGACTGGGCGCGACTGACGCAGGGCAGCAACGACTTCATCATGACCACGCGCGGCGGCAAGGCGCTGCGCTTCCGCGAGAGCGACGTGCGCCCCATGGGTCGCGGCGCAATGGGTGTGATGGCACTGCGCCTGCTGGGCGACGACACAGTGGTCAGCCTGGACGTCGTGCGCGAGGGGTGCGACCTGCTGGTGATCCTTGAGCGCGGCTGGGGCAAGCGGGTGGCGCTGGACGAGTTTACGCCGCACGGCCGCTATTCGCAGGGCATGTGGGCCACCGACCACACCAAGCTTGAAGAGACCGGCCGCATTGTGGCCGCGCACGTGGTGCACCCCGAGGACGAGGTCACCATCATCAGCTCGGGCGGCACGCTGATGCGCACGGCGGTGGGCAAGATCAACCGCTACGGCCGCATGACGCGCGGCGTGCGCGTGGTGAACTGGAAGGACGAAGCCACCGTCGCCGCCATCGCCGTGATCGACCACGAGGACATGAAGCGCGCCGCCGAGGGCACCCAAGGCGCCGTCAAGACCGACGAAGAGTTCGGCGACGTGGTGGTGGAGAGCGCCGCTGACGCGCTGCCTGCCGCCGGGTTCGAGCGCGCGCTCGACGGCGCCGGCGACGGCTCACCCGACATTCTCGCAGACTGACGCACGCATGACCGCAGCCCATCCGATTCTGAAGCAGGCGCCGGGGCAGCAGCTGGCATTCTTTGCCCTGCCCGAAGCCGAGCCGATTGCCGAAACGCTGGTCGCCTTTGCCAATGCCGAAGGCGGCACACTTGTCTTTGGCGTGGACGCCGAGGGGCGGCCTGGCGCGTTCTACGGCGCCGAAGATGCCGACGAGGCGCTGCGGGCGGCGCTGCGCCTCTGCCGGCCGGCCATGCCCGTGCAGTGGCTCAGCAGCACCGAGACGCACACCGGGCTGGTGATTCTGCTCGGCGTTGACAAGGGCGCGCAAGTGCACAGCCTGAGCGACGGCCGCGTGCTGCTACGTCGCGGCGCCGAGAACGCGCTGCTGCAGGGCGACGACTTTGGGCTGCTGGCCGCCAGCCGCCCCGCCGGTGACTTTGAGCTGGAGCCGGTGCCGGGCGCCACGCGCAGCGACTTTGACGACGACGTCATCGACGACTACATGGAGCGGCGGCAGGAGCGCAACCCCCGCCACACCATCCTGCCCAAAGACAAGCTGCTGCAGCAGATCGGCGCGCTGACGGAGGAGAAGCTCCCCACCGTCAACGGCATCCTGCTCTTTGGCAAGGAGCCGCAGCTCTTTCTGCCGCAGAGCCGCGCGATCTTCGTCAAGTTCGCCGACACTACGCCGCGCGGTCCCGGCGGCTCCTTTGGCTACGGCCGCCGCGAGGAGTTCCTTGGCCCGCTGCCCCAAATCATCGACCGCGCCTGGCGCGTGATCTGGGAGGAGATGGACAAGCGCGCCGTGGTGCGCGGCCTGCAGCGCGTGGAGGAGACCGAGTACCCCTCCAACGCCGTGCGCGAGGCGCTGGTGAACGCCGTGGCCCACCGCGATTACAGGCTCACCGGGCGCAGCATCGAGATCCGCATGTACACCGACCGCCTGGAGGTCGTCAGCCCCGGCGGCCTGCCTGCGCACATCACGCTCGACAACATCGTCGAAGAGCACTACAGCCGCAACACCCGCATCGTCAACGGCCTCTACCAGTGGGGCTACATCGAGGAGCTGGGGCTGGGCGTCGACCGCATGATCGAGGACATGATGAAGGCGGGCCACCAGCCGCCCCGCTTCGAGGCGCGCAGCCACCTCTTTTCGGTGGTGCTCTACAACCTGCGCGACAAGCAGCGGGTGCTGCAAGGGGCCGAGCAGAACATGAACGATCGCCAGATGAAGGCGATCGACTACCTGCAGCGCAACGGCAGCATCACCAACGGCGAATACCGTGAGATCTGCCCGCACGTGGTGAACGAAACGCTGCGCTTGGACCTGGTGGACTTGGTGAACCGCGGCATTCTGCTGAAGATCGGCGACAAGCGCGGTACGCGCTACATCATGAAGTAGCGGCTTCACAAAGCGGCTACGGCGCGAAGTCTGGGCACAAAGGAGTATCCCATTTATCCCAATTGGGATATTTGGGTTAACTCAGGCTATCAGGTATTGTCCAACGGAGATTCGTCAGGGCGGCCGGCGGTTGGGTCGGCTCCTGTGATGGTGAACGGCCGCCGGGCTGCACCGGCGTGGCGAAACGAGGCTTGCATGGCAGACCCGCGAGAGCGCGTGGGAGAGCAGTATCAGCTGACGCCCGAGGGGCAATCGCTGGCGGGTGCGGCGGCGGATTCGCGCAGCAACGCACAGTCGGCCGGCTCGCTGCTGCGCGAGCTGGTCGAGACGATTGTGCTGGCACTGCTGCTCTTCCTGGTCATTCGCCAGGTGGTGCAGAACTACCGCATCGAGAGCCATTCGATGGAGCCCAACTTTTATGAGGGGCAGTTCGTGCTCGTCAACAAGCTGGCCTACCGGCTGGGCGAACCCCATCGCGGCGAGGTGCTTGTCTTCCACAACCCCGGCAACACCGACGAGGATTACATCAAGCGCATCATCGGCCTGCCGGGCGACAGCATCGAGGTGGTGGGCGATACGGTGCTGATCAACGGCCAAGAGCTGTCGCAGCCCTTTACGCACAACCTCAACCCCGAGGACAGCTACTTTGGGCCGCTGGTGGTGCCCGAGGACACGCTCTTTGTAATGGGCGACAACCGCCCGCGCTCGAGCGACAGCCGCGCCATCGGCCCCATCGACCAGGACCTGGTGGTGGGCAAGGCGTGGCTGCGCATCTGGCCGCTCTCGCTGTTTGGGCTGGTGGAACACTTCAAGCTGGAGCCGGGAGTGGCTGTCGAGTAGGCAGGCGAGTAGGCAAGCGAGTAGGCAAGCGCACGCATTGCTGCGGCACGCTGCGCGCGGCAACGGAGCATGTAGAGAAGGATGGAGAGTTCGATGGTGAAACTTGAGAAGCTGGTTGCCGATGCAATTGCGCGTGTGCACGCCGCCCAGCCGATTGTTGTGCCGGCGCCCAAGCCACTCTCGGCGGCCCACGTCGCGCGCCAGATTGACCACACGCTGCTGAAGCCCGAAGTCGTCTCGGAGCAGGTGCTCGAGCTCTGCGAGCAGGGGCGGCGCTACCAGTTCGCCAGCGTCTGTGTGCAGCCGGTCTGGGCGCCGCTCTGTGTCGAAGTGCTGGCCGACAGTGGCGTCAAGGTGGGGGCAGTGGCCGGCTTTCCCTCGGGGGTGACGCTGCCCGCCGTCAAGGCGTGGGAGGCGGCGCAGCTGGTGCAGCTTGGCGTTGCCGAGATCGACATGGTGATGAACGTTGGCAAACTCAAGGATGGCGACTACCGGCTCGTCTACGAGGATATTGCCGGCGTGGTGGACGAGTGCCGCGAGGGCGGGGTTTTGCTCAAGGTGATCATCGAGACCGGGCTGTTGACCGACGACGAGAAGGTGGCTGCCTGCGTGCTGGTCAAGGAGGCAGGCGCCGATTTTGTGAAGACAGCAACCGGTTTCAACGGCGGCGGCGCCACGGCGCAGGATGTGGCGCTGATGCGCTTTGTGGTGGGGCCGCAGATGGGCGTGAAGGCCGCCGGCGGCGTGCGCAGCGGCGCCGATGCGCTGGCGATGCTGGCTGCGGGCGCAAACCGGATTGGCACCAGCGGCGGCCTGCGCATTGTGCAGGAGCTGGCGGCCGCCGACGCAGGCGACGAGGGCTCGCTGCTTTCGCCCGCCGGCGAGGCGCTGGGAGACGCGTACTAGGGATGAACCGTGTTGCGGACTATGCGCTGCTCATTGGCCACGTCTGGCGCTGTACGGAGTGCCGCGATCTGCTGATGAACCGCCCCGAATTGACCTGGATTGGTTTCAAGCTCAGCGACGCCCAGCGCGACCTGATCCGCAAGCTCACCGATGAATCGTTCCAGACCATGATGCGGCTGGCCGAAGAGACCGAACTGACGCCCGCCGAACTGGAAGAGGCGGTGGACCACCCCCGCGCGCGGCTGCGCCATCTGGGCGTCGTCAAGTACGACTACCGCGGGCGCATCGAACGCTAGGCAACCTAGTCGATTCATCGCACAAACGCCAAACCATCCGCCCTGGCCTGGCCGGGGCGGTGCGCTGCCCGGCTCCCCCAAAGTGCGGCCCGGCGGCGCCTGCGAGGAGGCTCCGCGTGAAGCAGATTGTTCCCAACCTGTACCATCTGGACGAACTCGGCGCCTACGTCAACATCTACGCCTGGGCGTGGGACGAGGGCGTGACGCTGATCGACACCGGCATGCCCGGCAATGCAGAGAAGATCAAGGCGGCGCTGGCGGCAGGCGGCTGGCCGCTGCACAAGCTGCGCCGCATCCTGCTCACCCACTGCGACGTCGACCATATCGGCAGCGCCGCCGAGCTCAAGCGGGCGACGGGCGCGCCGGTGGCCTGCCACACGGTCGAAAAGGTGATGATGGAGAAGCCGTCGCTGCGCCAGCCCACCAACCTGGCGGCGCGGCTGCTCTTCAGCGTGGTGAGCCTGGCGCCAGGGCTGCGTGTTGAGGCGGTGCAGCCCGACCAACTGCTCGTCGACGGTCAGGAGCTGCCCGAGGGGCTGACGGTGGTGCACACCCCCGGCCACACCCCCGGCCACATTTCGCTGCTGGACCGCAAGCGGCGCATCCTGATCGCGGGCGACTGTCTGGGTAACCGCGGCGGCAAGCTGGCCGTGCCTCCCAAGCTCTTTACGCCCGACATGAAGAACGCCCAGCGCTCGGTTTGGAAGCTGGCCAAGAAGCATGGCGACGAGATCGACGTCGCCGTCTTCGGCCACGGCGACCCAATCCTCTCCAACGCCGGCGGCCGCATCAAGTCGCTGGCCAGCGTGATCTTCTCCTCCGAGGTGTAGAAGCAACATCCGACGCAAGGAAAAAGCAAAAAGTACACGGAAACGACGGAAACGGCGGAAACTACAGGAAGAGCATATGGGCTCAGAGAGACATGATGGGCGGTCTCTCCTGCTTCGTGTAGCTTTTTCTGTCGTTTCCGTGTACTTTTTGCTTTTCCTTGCGTTCCCTCGCGTCTTTCGCGCCCTTGCGTCAGATGTTTTACTCCTCCATGCGCGCACGCTTGGCGGCGCGCTGGCGGATGTCGTGGCGCAGCTCGCGCTTGCGAATGCGCAGCGAGGTGGGCGTTACCTCGAGCAGGTCGTCCTTGTCAAGGAACTGGATGGCGTCGTCGAGCGACATGTTGCGCGTGGCCACCAGCATATCCGAGACGGCCGACGGCTTTTCGCGGAAGTTCGTCAGCTGCTTGGCCTGGCAGATGTTGACGACAAGCTCTTCGGCGCGGATGTGGCGACCCACGACCTGGCCCGAATAGACCTCGTCGCCCGGCACCACGATGTAGTCGCCTCGCTGCTGCAGCTTGATCAGCGCATAAGCCGTCACCTGGCCGCTCTCCAGTGCCACAAGCTTGCCCTGCTCCACGGTGTCGATATTGCCCGAGTAGGGCTCGTAGCCGTGGAAGAGCGTGTGGAAGATGCCCGTGCCGCGCGTGGAGGTGAGGAAGGGCTGGCGGAAGCCGAGCAGCCCGCGTGTGGGCGCGATGTATTCGCTGTAGACGGTGCCGTCGTCGCCGTAGCGGATGTTGACCAACTGGCCGCGCCGCTTGCCCAGCATCTCGGCCACGGGGCCCAAGTAGTCGCTGTGCACTTCGAGGTAGACGTGCTCCATCGGCTCGAGGATCGAATCGTCGACATCCTTGCGGAAGATGACTTCGGGCGAGCTGACAAAGAACTCGTAGCCCTCGCGGCGCATGGTCTCGATCAGGATCGCCAGGTGCAGTTCGCCGCGGCCGGAAACCAGGAACTCGCTGGCCAGCTCGGTCTCCTGCATGCGCAGCGAGACGTTGCGCTCGAGTTCGGCCATCAGGCGGGCGCGCAGCTGGCGCGAGGTCAGGTACTGGCCGTCGCGGCCGGCAAAGGGGCTATCGTTGACGCCGAAGGTCATGCGCACGGTGGGCTCTTCGACGGCGATGGGGGGCAGCGGGCGCGGGTCGAGCGGGTCGGCCAGGGTATCGCCGATGCCTACATCCTCGATGCCGGCCACGGCGATGATGCTGCCGGCGCCCACCGAATCGACCTCCTTGCGCTGCAGGTCGCGGAAGATGTAGGCCTGGGTGATCTTGCCCGGCTTCATCGCCCCTTCGGCGTTGATGTGCATGATGTTCTGGCCGCTGCGTATCGAGCCGCTCTGCAGGCGGCCGATGGCGATCTTGCCCACGTAGGGGCTGTATTCGAGCGTGCTCACCAGCATTTGCGTCGGCGCGTCGGGGTCTACATCGGGGGCGGGGATGTAGGAGAGGATCATCTCGAAGAGCGGCGTCAGGTCGCTGTGCAGCCCTTCGGCCGAATAGCCGGCGCGCCCTTCGATGCCGCTGGAGTAGATCACCGGGAAGTCGGTCTGCTCGTCGTTGGCGCCAAGGTCGATGAAGAGGTCGAAGGTGGCGTTGACGGCATAATCGGGGCGGGAGGCGGAGCGGTCGACCTTGTTGACGACGACGATCGCCTTGAGCCCCTTGTTGAGCGCCTGGCGCAGCACGAAGCGGGTCTGCGGCATGGGCCCTTCGACGGCGTCGACGAGCAGCAGCACGCCGTCGACCATGTTCATCACGCGTTCGACCTCACCGCCAAAGTCGGCGTGGCCCGGGGTGTCTACAATATTGATGGTGGTTCCCTTGTAGACAATGCCGGTATTTTTCGCGAGAATGGTAATGCCCCTCTCGCGCTCCAGATCATTTGAATCCAGCACCCGCTCCTGCACCTGCTGATTGGCGCGGAAGACGTTTGTTTGTTTGAGCATGCCATCGACCAGGGTGGTCTTGCCGTGGTCGACGTGCGCGATGATGGCGATGTTGCGGATGTTCGGACGCGCCTTGTGCGTTCCACTTGCCGTGTGCGGCGCAGCGCCCGTCTGTTCGCGTTCTGTCTCTCTCGCCCCAACCATACAACCTCCTGCAACACACAAAAAAGCCCGGCTGTGAGGGAGCCGAGCTGAAGACCCGTTCAATCGCACTGCGAGTTTACCCGAGGGGTAGGTCGCTGGTCAAGCCACGCGCCGTCTGAACGGCGAAGAGGAAGGAGTTGGAGGGAGACAATGCAGGAAGGCACGCTGGGACACAAGATTGCCGGCTGGTTCAGTGCAGCGTGGAGCGTTGTCGTGGCGGCAACCGTCGTCTACCTGCTCCTGGTCTCGCTTGTCGCGGTTGCCGGCCGCGATGCCAGGGCCACCTGTCTGCCTGCCCAGGCCACGGACGACGGAAGTGCAGACGACGGAAGTGCAGACGACGGAAGTGCAGACGACGGAAGTGCAGACGCCGCCGCTGCGCAGGGTGTGAGCGCGACGCTGACAGCATTACCCGGTGCGACCGTGCCCGCAACGTCGACCGCAGAAGCGACCGGGAATGCGGAGCAGGCTGCAGCCACCGACCCCGCAATACCGCCGCTTGTCGCCAGCGCCTGGCCCACGCAGTTCGTGATCAGCGGCGTGTACGGCGAAGCGCCGACGCGCACCGTGCGTCTGCAAGGCGCGTTGACCGGGACGACTCACTTCTTCCCGGGCGACCTCAGCGAAGTCGGCGGCACGGGTTCACTCTCTGCCGGCCTGATTCAGCTTACCATCCATCCTGCGGCCACGCCCGTGCCTGGGCTGCCGACGAGCGCCACCGTATGCGTAGAGCTGGCCGGCGCCGATGCAGGCCGATACACTGGTTCGGCGCTGCTGATCTCCGGCTCCGACCCGACGGCGCAGGCCGCGATGGCGTTCGATGTCTCGGTCAAGGACCGGATGGCATGGCCACTCATCATGTTGCTTGCGGGGCTTATCGTCTGTGCCGCGCTCAACTACTACACTTCGCACCTGGCCCCCTTTGACGCCGTTGTAGCTTCTGTCGATGACCTGACCAACGCTGTCAGGAGCGAGCCGGAATCGACCAAATCGGCCTTCGCCGACTTCCGGGTGACCGTCGAATACTACATGGCCAGGGCGCAGGCCGCGGTGCGCCAGAAGGACGAAGGGTCTGCGGCCAGGTTGAGTAAACTTGGCTGGACGACGTGGGACCTGTGGAACACTGAGCGCGCAGGCTGGATTGCTGCCGGCGAGCGCCGTGCAACCCTGACGCGACGGCTGCGCGAAGAAGATCCCTTCAAGGGGCAGGCTGTGCTCTACCTGCAAGACCTTGAGGAGGCGCTCAGGACGGGGCTGCCGGAGCGCATCACGACGACAGTGATCGCGCCTGCCACCGACGACGCCAAGGCGCCGGCCTACCTGACGGAGATCATTCGGCTCGAAGGGCTGGCAGAGAAGTTCAGGGAGATGGCGGCCGAGCTGGATCGGGTCGCCGGCATCATCGGCGGGATGCCGACAGGCACCCCCGCAGAGCAGGCGCTGAAGCAGTCGCGGCAGCAGGCGCTTGACGTCATGGAAGCCAAAATGCACAACCTGCGCCCTGCGAGCACAAGCGCCGATGCCGACAAGCTCGCGGACCTCATGGACGAGATCGGCGGCATTCTCGACGGCGGCGCTGAGCCTTCCGGCGATCTAGAGTCGACGGCGTTTGGATCCCAGGCCCAGGATTCGCAGCCCCCAACCTCGTCGATTTGGGCAGATCGTGACAGCGGACCACAAGTCGAAGCGGAGGCGCGCAAGGTGCGCGCGTCCCGCCAGCGCCTCTGGCTGCTGCCGATTGTCACCTTCGCGCTGGCTGTTGTCCTGGTGGGGGGCTTCGGCTTCGAGGAGACCTACATCAAGAACCCGACTTTTGGGGCCAACCCCTGGTCTGACTATCTTGCCGTCTTTGTGTGGGGCTTTGGCGCGCAAGCGTCGGCGGCGTCGGTGGCATCGCTGCTGAGCAAGTGGCGCGTGCCCGGCTTTACGGTGGAGAGCGAATAGGCGCGCGGCGCGGGCCAGGCTGCGCGACGGCTGCCTCGGCTACCCCTCCCCCAGCCACTTGTACATGAAGGTGGAGCCGTCGTAGGTGGTGCGGTCGGGGCTGCTTGAGTAGTAGGGGATGACGCCGGCCGTGCTGAAGCCCAGACGGCGGTAGAGGCGCTCGGCGGGGTCGTTCGTGCGCACATCGAGGATCAGGAGCAGACGGCCGGCGTCGCGGGCCGTCTGCTCTGCCGCCGACATCAGCGCTTCGCCAAGGCCGCGACGGCGTGCGACGGGCGCCACCAGCACCTTCTGCACTTCGGCGCGGTGGGCGCCGTTGCGGCGCGGCTCCAGCGCCAGTTGCACAGAGCCCACAATGCGGCCGCCCTCGCGCGCCACCAGCAGCCGCTTGCCTCCGGCGCGCAGGCTCTGCACCACTCCCTGCCAGTAGCTCTCCAGCTCGCCCGCTTCGAGTGGCAGCACAAAGCCGATCGAGGCGCCGCCCTCCACGCACTCCTCCAGCATCCGCACCAGGTCGGGCAGAACGGCGGCGGCTTCGTCTGCGTTGAGTTCGTGAATCTCCATCATGCACTCTCCAGAGTGGGCGGCGGACTGCAGCCTTACTCTATCCTTGCCGCGAACCATGTGCAAGTAGCGGCAGTTGTGCCATCTTGCGGTAGACTGCGTCCGCACAGAAACAGACCATGGAGTGCGGCGGGTGAAGGGCTGCCCGCTGCTTCGGCCTTGCTCGTTCGCAGGAAGGAGTTGCCTCTATGCCACAGGTGAAGCGAACTCTGCGCAGCCTGCCGCTCTGGGCGCTGGTGGGCCTGGTGGCGCTGCTGGCGGCTACCGGCGGCGCCGTGGCTCTGGCCGCCGGCGTGCCCGGCGCACCAGACGCAGCCCCGGCGCCCGCCGCCGCACAGCCGGCGCAGCAGGTGCGCGGCCAGGGCAGCGACCCGCTGACCCCCGCCGAGGAGGCCGAAGCGCTGGCCGCCCTCGCCTCGCTGCAAGGGGCGCGCGCGGCGGCCATGCGCAGCGCGCCCGCCACCGCCGGCGCCGCCGCAATCAGCGCCCCGGCCGAGAGCGTGCTGCTCGTCGAGCGCAAGGAGGAGGAGAAGGGCGCGATCACGGCGGCGGGCGCAGGCGGCGCACCCCCGCGCCGGGCCGACCTCTACCTCTACCGCTACGCCGACGACGTGCTGGTGCACGCCGTGCATGACCTGCAGACGGGTGAGACTGCAATCGTGGAAGAGGCGCGCGGCGTGCAGCTGCCGCTCACCGCCGAGGAGCGGGCGCTGGCGACCGAGCTGGCCTTTGCCGACCCGGCGCTCTTCGAGTTTATGCAGGCAGAGCACCGCCAGATCGTCGGCGAAGAGCTGAGCAGCCCGGCGCAGGTTGACGTGCGCGCCTTTGTCTACCACAGCGGCGCCGCGCCCGAGATCGAACCGCCCGAGGCGGCGGCCTGCGGCATCCAGCGCTGCGCCCAGCTGCTGATCCTCACCGGCAACAATGTCACCTACTCGGTGCTGCCGGTGGTTAATCTCTCCACGCTGCGCACGGCCAGCGTGATTCCGCTCGCCGTGCAGGATGCGCAGCCGGCGCAGGACGAGCACGCCGACCACGAGCACGAGGAGGTGCAGCCGTGACGCGCCGACTCCTTCACCTTGCAGCGGCGGCCGCCCTTGCGCTGATTGCGTGGGCGGTGCTGGGCCTCTTTGCCGCTCCCAGCGCGCAGGCGCAGAGCGACTACGCTTGCTCGGCCGCCTACCGCATCGATGAGACGCTGCCCACCGGCGCGCGCTGGGAGATGTGCTGGGAGCCGCGCGCGCTGGAAGGCGTTGTGCTGCACGACATTACCTTTACGCCGCCAGGCGGCACGCGGCGGTTGATCCTGGCCACGGCGTCGCTGGCGCAGGTACACGTGCCCTACGACGACAACGGCGCGCGCTTCCACGACGTCACCGACTACGGCTTTGGCGGCAACTACCAGGCGGCGCTCAAGCCCGAAGAGTGCCCCGACGGTCTGATCCTCAACCACAACGGCAAGTCGATCCTCTGCAAGCAGATCCAGGTGCGCGGGCTGGCGCAGCGCTACTACGATCGCACACTCAACGGCTACAACCTCAGCCTCTTCAGCGTCTCGACCAGCGGCGATTACAACTACATCACGCAGTGGGTCTTCCAGGATGACGGTGCGATCGTGCCCACGGTGGGCGCCGCCGGCCAGTTGCAGCGCTACGGCAGCGACCCGCAGTACGGCTGGATCACCGGCCCCATCCCCATCTCGCACTTCCACAACTACTGGTGGCGGCTCGACTTTGACATCGACGGGCTGGCCAACGACCTGGTGGAGGAGATTCAATTCAACCAGACCGACAGCGGGCGGCGCTATACCGTGGCCGTGCGCCCGCTGACGGTGGAGACGGCGGCCGTGCACAACCCGCAGTTGATGCGCTCGTGGCGGGTGCGCGACACCGTGGTGAAGAACAGCGAGAACCGCCCGATCTCGTACCAGATCGAAGGGCTCTCGAGCGGCCACGACTTCATCGGCCCGGATTTCGAGCCCTTTTCGCAGAGCGACCTCTATGTGACGCGCGCCCACGTCTGCGAGCGCTTCCCGTCGCACAACCCCACGCTCAACGGCTGCGGCGACGACGTCACCGACTTCGTCAACGGCGAAGATGTCAATGGGCAGGATGTGGTGGTCTGGTACGGCGTCACCTTCCACCATCTGCCGCGCTCCGAAGACGAAACCTGGATGAATGTACACTGGGACGGCTTCACCATCGTCCCGCGTGACTTCACGGCCTCGAACCCGCTGGACGGGCGCACGAACTCGGGGGCAGCGCCGAGCACGGCCACTCCCACAGCCACGCCCACGGTCGCAGCGCCGCCGCCCACGGCAACGCCAATCACCGTGCCGGCGATGGGCTGCACCAACCTGCTGGCCAACGGCGGCTTCGAGAACGGCGCAGCGTGGGCCGTGGGCAGTACCTCCTACCCGGCCGCCTATGCGCAGCAGCCGCTGCGTTCCGGCGTGCGCTCCATGCGCGCTGGGTTGCCGGCGGCGGTGGCCAACAAGCTTAGCTATTCGAGCTTCTTCCAGCGCGTGGTCGTCCCGGCGGCGGCGCAGCAGGTCTACATCGAATGGTGGGAGAAGCCGGGCGGCGCGGGCGACGGTGTGGACATGCGCGAGGCGCTGCTGCTCGACAACGGTTTCGGCCTGCTGCGCACCTTCGAGCGCACCACTGCCGGCGGCGACGACCAATGGCACCTGCGCCGCTTTGACCTGACGGCGCAGCGCGGCCAGACGGTGATCGCCTACTTCAACGTCTACAACAACGGCGGCGGCGAGCGGCTGTGGAATTCCTACGACGATGTCGCGCTGATGGCCTGCAGCACCTCGCCGCTGCCGGCGCCGCAGCCGCTGGCGCTGGCGGCCGCCCCCGGCCAGTTTGTGCTCGACGCAAGCGCGCTGCCCAAGACGGTCGATGTGGCGGTGACTTCGCCGGCGGGCGGCAACGTGGCCTGGGACTCGAGCGTGGACGTGCCGTGGATTGCGGTCGCGCCCGCAGACGGCGGCGGCACCCCGGGCACGTTGAAGCTGATCATCGGCGCGCCGCCGGGCGATGCCGCCATCAGCACCGGCAACGTGCTGCTTGCGGGCGTGAGCGACCCCGCAGCGGCCGCCGCCGTGCAGGTGGTGGTGCTGCGCGGCATGGACGAACGGCAGTATTTGCCCACCATCCAGGGCGGCGAGGAGTAGCGCCGCAGCCTGCGCGCGAACAGAAGATAGAGATGCCCGCGTTGCGCAACGCGGGCATCTCTGTCTTCTGGGTTGTGCGACGCAGCCGCTATAGGCTGCCGGCAGCCGGTGGGAGCGCAACCGGGACGCTGCTTGTGCGGCCGATGGTGACCGCCCAGATGTCCTGCGCAACCTCCCAGAGTGTCAGCCCCGCAGCGATCACCAGCGAGATGGTAAAGAGGGGCTCGAGGGGCTCCCAAGCTGAAAGTGACCCCACGCGCAGCATCTGCACCAGGATGCCGATGCCGAAGAGCCCCAGCGCCGTGTGCAGCAGACGGGTCGTCACTTCCCAGCGGCCGCGCACGACCAGCACAATCGCCAGCGCGAGGGTCAGCGTCCACAGCAGCGTCAGCCAGGGGACAAAGGAGAGGAAGTTCTGGCTGAAGATCTGCACAACGTAGAGCGGCCCGTCGCCCAGCGCCGGATCGATGCGCGGGACGAAGAGGTTGAAGACGACGATGCCGATGATGGCGGTCACGAGCTCGGTGATCACGTCGCTCCAGTCGAGGGCGTTGCGGTCGCTGAGCTGGGGCAGCGAGCGCGGGTCCCACGCCTCTTCGCTCTCGGCAGCGCGCTCGCCGCTGAAGTACTCGACGATGGCGAAGACGAGCACCACCGTGGCCGCGGCCTGCAGCGCGGCACCCAGCAGGCCAACCAGCGCCTCGACGATGCTGAAGTTGCTGCTGCCGCTCGCCAGGTCAACGCCCAGCCCCACCAACGCCAGCACCAGCACCACGACCAGCACAATGCGCAGCACGAGCAGGAAGACGGGGTAGAGCGCCGGGCCAACCAGGTAGCGCTTCGAGCCGTAGCGCTGGGCCATGGTTGCCGGGTTGCCAAACTTGCGCAGCACGGCCAGTGTGGCGGCTTCAGCTGCCTTCTCGTCATCGGCAGGCAGAGTCTCCAGTTCGTCCTGGAGCAGCGAACGAATCTCGAGTTCAACATCTACGCGCTGGGCGGCGGGCAGCTTGCGGCCAACTTCGGCCACGTAACGGTCAACCCACTGGGTGCTCTTCACGATTGCCTCCTGAGGCGGTATCAACTTCACTCTTGTTTGTGTTTGCCGAAGCGAAAAGGAGCGAGGTCATGGCTTTGTTCAGCGCCTGCCACTCGGTGGTGAGGGCGGAGAGCGCCGCCTCGCCGGCAGGGCTGAGCAGGTAGTAGCGGCGGGGCCGGCTCTCATCGGCCAGCCGCCACTCGCTGCTCAGGAGCGTCTGCTCCTCGAGCCGCCGCAGCAGCGGGTAGAGCGTGCCTTCGTTGATCTCGAGACCCGCCTGCGTCAACCCCTGCTTAAGCGAGTAGCCATACTGGGGCGTGCGGCAGGTGGCGAGCACGGCCATGGCGAGCAGCCCACGCCTGAGCTCGGAGATCAGGTTCTCTGCAACAAGTGGTGTGTCACGTTCGCTTATCATGTGATGCACTATACTATGTATAAAATAGTATGTCAATCCCCCAAGTATCATGAATTCGCAAACTGGTGCAGATCGGCTCTGCGCGCTGCCGCCTGCGTTTGGAGGCGGCGCGCCAATCTGGCACCATTAGCGCAAAGCAGCCTCGAGTCCGCAGTCGCCCACGCCGCCCGCGCGGCGCCATTCGACCCACATTCAGGAGTGCAAAGATGAGCACACTCACCGCCGTTTCCCTTCACGGGCGCGACTTTATCAAGGAGCTGGACCACAGCAAGGAGGAGCTGGCCTATCTGCTCCGCCTCTCGGCGCAGCTCAAGCAGGCCAAGAAGGCGCGCCACGAACCCAAGCTGCTGGTCGACCGCAACATCGCGCTCATCTTCGAAAAGACGAGCACGCGCACGCGCTGCTCCTTCGAGGTGGCGGCCTTCGACCAGGGCGCGCACGTCACCTACCTGGACCCCAGCGGTTCGCAGATGGGGCACAAGGAATCGACCGCCGACACGGCGCGCGTGCTGGCGCGCTACTACGATGCGCTTGAATACCGTGGGGCGAAGCAGGCGGTGGTGGAGGAGCTGGCGGCCTACGCCGACGTCCCGGTCTATAACGGGCTGACGGAAGAGTGGCACCCGACGCAGATGCTGGCCGACTTCCTGACCATGCTCGAGCAGAGCAGCAAGCCGGTGGAGCAGATCGCCTACGCCTTTATGGGCGACGGTCGCTTCAACATGGGGCGCTCGCTGCTGATCATGGGCGCGATTCTGGGCGCCGACGTGCGCATTGTGGCTCCCCGCTCGCTCTGGCCAGACGCCGCGCTGCAGGAGCAGGCACGCGCGATTGCCAAGTCCTCCGGCGCACGCATCGCGCTGACCGAGGAGATCGACGAGGGGCTGGCCGGCGTGGACTTTGTACACACCGATGTATGGGTCTCGATGGGCGAGCCGAAGGAGGTGTGGGACGAGCGCATTGCGCTGCTGCTGCCCTACCAGGTGAACGCAGCGGCGCTGGCGCGCACGGGCAACCCTGCGGCCAGGTTCATGCACTGCCTGCCGGCTTTCCACGACAACCGCACCAAGGTTGGCGCCGAAATCTTCGAGAAGACGGGGCTGAACGGGCTTGAGGTGACGAACGACGTCTTCGAGTCGCCGCTCAACGTGGCATGGGACCAGGCCGAGAACCGCATGCACACGATCAAGGCGGTGATGGTGGCGACGCTTGCCGACCCGGCCGCGCTCGCCGTCACCTACCCCGCGTAACAACAACAACTGCCTTGACGCAAGGGCGCGAGGAGCCGCAAGGGAACGCAAGGAACATCCACAGCAGGAACGGCAGGAACAGCAACTGCATCAAGATGGAAAACGACGCCGGCCGGATCATGCGATCCGGCCGGCGTGTGTCTTCCTATTGCCGTTCTTGCTGTTGCCGTTCCTTGCGTTCCCTTGCGGCTCCTCGCGCCCTTGCGTCGATGCAGTTCTCAGTTGCGGACGGTGACGTGGGCGAAGTACTCGTCATAGTTCATGTCCTGGTGCACCACGCGCAGGCGCAGCATGTGCACACCGTTGGGGAAGGTGGTGGTGTCCCACGAGTAGAGTGTGTCGGGCTCGTCGAGCGGGGTCTCGCCCAGGGTGAGGAAGACCTCTTCGGCGTCACCCACCAGCAGGTCGAGCTGCCACTTGGAGAGCGAGTCGCTTTGCGCATAGCCAACGACGTCGACGATGCCGGAGACAGTGTCGCCGCTCCCCGGCTGGAGGATGGCGCCGTGCGAGGTTACGGCGGGCGCGGGCTGGGCAAGCAGCTTGCCGCCGGCTTCTGCGCTCTCGGCGCCGGCCGCAATCACGTCGCCGTCGGCAGGTGCGCCACCGTCGGCAGGTGCGTCACCGTCGGCAGGCTTGGTGGGGATGGCGGCCGGCGCTTCGGCAACCTGCAGTTCGGGCAGGCGCGGCGTATCGTCGGGTTTGGGCGTGCCATAGACGTCGGGCATGGGCACGTCGCGACAGACGGCCTTGAAGCTGTAGCCCTGCGCCGTGAGCCGATCGAGGATGATGCGCACGGCGCCCACCGTTTGCGAGCGGTCGCCGCCGCCGTCGTGGAGCAGGACGACCGAACCGGGCTTGACGACGGCCAGCACGCGGTTGGCGATCACGGCCGCGCCGGGCAGCCGCCAGTCCTGCGGGTCAACATTCCAGAGCGCGAGTGTGTAGCCCAGGTCGCGGGCATAGTTTGCGGTGTTGCCGTCGGTGTAGCCGTAGGGCGGGCGCAGGCAGTTGCTGTTGTACCCGCCCAGCAGCGCGCCGGTGTCGTCGACCTCGGCCTTGAAGCTCTGCCAGCCCATGCCACTCAGCGAAGAGTGCGACCAGGAGTGATTGCCCACGGCGTGTCCGCCCTCATAGATCTTGCGGATCGTATCGGGCTCGGCGACTGCCTGGCGGCCGAGCACGAAGAAGGTGGCGTGGGCATCGAATTCGGCGAGCACGTCGAGCATCTGCTGCGTGTAGGGCGGGAAGGGGCCGTCGTCGAAGGTGAGGTAGACGACCTTCTCTGCGGGCGTGGCGCTTGCGGATGGATCGGCGGGGCCGGCCAGGGCGCTTGTCGGTTGCGCGGGCGCCGGCGACGTGGGCAGCGGGAGGTAGCTCACCGCATGCGGTGTGGCGGTGGGCGCAAGCGTGGCGGTGGGCGAGGGGTGCAGGAGCGGCAAGATCGGCGCCACGGGCAGCGGCGGAATGCTGGGTGCGAGCCGGGTGGGCACTGCCGTGGCGGCTGCCCTGGGCGTGGCGGCTGCCCTGAGCGTGGCGGTCGGCCTGCGCGTGGGATGCGCGGTGGGCGTCGCCGTCGCCGGTTCAGTTGCGGTTGCGGTTGCGCGCTGAGTGGGCGTGGCGCGCACTGTCGCGGGTGCGGCGGGACGTCGCGTCGGCGTCGCGCGAGGCGCCGGCGCGACGGGAGTGCGCACGGGCACGGCCTGCTGCAGGGCGCTGAGGAAGGGCGTGGGCGTAGGGCCAGGCGTCTGCGCGCTCGCGCTGCGCGCGTGGGTCAGCATGCCGGCGGTAGTGCAGAAGAGGGCAAGCAGAAGCAGAGCGCACGGGCAGAGACGGCGGACGCGCCGGAGTGGGTGGGCAGGCTGCGGCATGGTGCGACGGCTCCGGAAGCTAGAGCGGGAACGCGGCAATGGGTGCGCTGTGCGGAGAGGGGCGAGATGGCGCAATTCGGCGCAATTCGGCGCGATTCGGCGCGACCGCGCCTGGGAACGGGGCGCGCCGGTCGTCGCGCGCTGCTGTAGAGTGGACGTACGAACAGCGCCATGGGTTGCGCTGCGTCCCCATTGTAGCGCACGCAGCGCCGCAGCCGTCAACAGGCGCCGGTTGCTTGGCAGACGCAATGCGGGTGCGCCGGCGCGTACGAGGGCTGTATTTGTGACCCGCAGCACCGAAAATCTGCCCGCTTCGGAGAGGACGCGCACAGACGGCGGCGCTGCGTCGCGCTAGAGTAGCTCCATGCGCAGACGCCCCTTTGGTTCCCATGATCCGCTGGTTACACCGCTTGGCCTGGGGCTTGCCGCACTTGGCCGCCCGGGCTACATCACGCTCGGCCACGCCGACGACCTCGAAGGGGACTACGACGTCGCCTCGATGGCGCTGCACGCGCACAGCGTGCTCGACGCCGCCTGGGACGCCGGCATCCGCATGTTCGATGCCGCGCGCTCCTACGGGCGCGCCGAGGAGTTCCTGGGCCAGTGGCTCGCCCGCCGCTCGCGCGAACCCGACGAGCTCTTCATCAGCTCCAAGTGGGGCTATACCTACACCGCCGGCTGGCAGGTGGCGGCCAAGCAGCATGAGGTGAAGGAGCACTCGCTGCGTGTGCTGAAGCGGCAGTGGAAGGAGACGCAGCAGAACCTGGGCCCCTACTTGCGCCTCTACCAGGTTCATTCAGCCACGCTCGAAAGCGGCGTGCTCGAGGATGCCGAGGTGCTGTCGGCGCTGGTGCGGCTCAAGCGCGAAGAGGGCGTGCTGATCGGGTTGACGACGAGCGGCCCGCGCCAGAGCGAGACCATTCGCACTGCGGCGGGCCTGGTGGTGGAGGGTCTGCCGCTCTTCGACTCGGTGCAGGCGACGTGGAACCTGCTCGAGCCTTCGGCGGGTGAGGCGCTGGCGCAGGCCCACCTGGCGGGCATGGCGGTGATTGTGAAGGAGGCGCTGGCCAACGGCCGCCTGACCGAGCGCAACGACGAGCCGCGCTTTGCCGCCGCGCGCACCGGCCTGCTCGCACAGTCCGAACGGCTGGGCGCCACGCTCGACGCGCTGGCGTTGGCGGCGGCGCTGGCGCAGCCCTGGGCTGATGTCGTGCTCAGCGGCGCCGCCAATGCAGACCAACTGCAATCCAACGTGCGCACGATCGACGTGATCTGGGACGACGAGGCGGCGCACGCGCTGGCTTCGCTCGCCGAGCCGGCCGACGCCTACTGGAAGACGCGCAGCGAGCTCGCCTGGAACTAGGTGCGCCCTCCTGCACTGCGCCCGCGCACCATGCAACAGATGTGCTAAACTGCTGGCGCCCCACCCACAACAACCCATTCACTGCGGCGAACCGCGCCGGGAAAGCCCGCTATGAGCACAATTGAACCAGCGGCGAGACGCTCCCTCGCCGAAACCGTGCTGCACTTTGCCGAGAGCACGCGCAGTTGGCCCGACTTCCGCCTGGAGAGCGGCGTGTGGGGCTGGGATGATTATGAGGAGGTCCGCTACGCCCACCTGCACACGGTGCTGGAGCTGCGCGCCTTTGCCGGCTGGTTGCGTGTGGCGCGCCAGCAGCAGGGGCCGCCCGTCACCATTGCGCAGCAGGCGTTGGGCGATGCGCAGGTCGCGCTGCGCGCGCTGCAGGCGCTGCTGGCTCCCGCCGGTGCGCTCTTCAACAAAATCCCGGCGCCGCTCGAGCATCCCCTGCGCCGCATCCTCTGGCACGTCAACGAGACCGAGCACTACTTCCTGCTCACCATCGCCAACGCGCTCGCGGGCGAGGGTGAGGGCGACGGGCGCGAACCCACCCCCGATGAACTGATGGCTTCCATTGGCGCAGGCAACCAGGCCATTATCGAGGGCACGCCAGAGGAAGCGTGGGGCGCCCTGGAGCAGACCCACGCCACGCTGATGAGCAAGCTGGGCGGCCTGACCGACGTGCAGGTCGAGCAGCCATCGGTCATGTGGGAAGAGAAGCACTATCCCATCAGCTTTCGGCTCTGGCGCTATGGCGCGCACCTGCGCGAGCACACGATCCAGGTAGAGAAGACGCTGGCCTGGCTCGGTGTCCAGCCCAGCGAGGCCGACCTCCACGCCCGCCAGATCTACGCCGCGCTGGGCGAGGTGGAGGCCGCGCTGCTCGGTGCGTCCGAGCTGGGCGCGCAGAGGTCTCTGGCGCTGGCCGACGACCTCGCCGCCCGCTATGCGGCCCTCTTCGAGGCGTGGGCGGCGCAGGATCGCTTTATCGATGCGGTGCTCGCCGGCGACCTGGCGGCGGTGCAGGGCGCGCTGGTCGAACGCCCGCAGCTTGCGGGCACGCGCGTCAGCCACGAGCACTCGGCGCTGCTTCATTCGCTCTACAACGGGCGTGGCGAGATGGTGACCGCGCTGCGTGGGGCCGGGGTGCGCACCAACGTGCACGAGTCGGCGGCCGTGGGCAACACCGAACGCCTTGCGCGCCTGCTCGACTGGTATCCCGAGTACAAGAGCGCAGCCGGGCGCGACGGCTTCACCCCGCTGCAGCTGGCGGCCTACTTTGCGCAGCCTGTTGCGGTGCGCCTGCTGCTGGAGCAGGGCGCCGACCCGCACGTGGTCTCGAAGAACGGTCAGGGGCTGCAGGCGATCCATTCGGCGGTGGCTGGGCGCAGCGCCGAGGTAGTGGCGCTGCTTGTCGATGCCGGCGCTCACGTGCACGCACGCCAGGCCGACGGCTTTACGCCGCTCGCCGCCGCGCTGCAGAACGGCGACGAGGCGATTGCCGCCCTGCTGCGCAACGCCGGCGCGGTCGAATAGCGCAGCGCGCACAAAAAAGAAACGGGGCCGGTGGTCATCAACCACCGGCCCCGCCGCGTCTACTGGATTGTCGTAGTTACTCGAGGACGAGCACCTGGCCTGGCTGGATCAGCGAATTGTCGTCCAGCCCGTTGATCTCGAGCAGCCGTTTCCAGCCGATGTTGGCGCGCACCGCGATCGAGATCACTGTGTCGCCCGCCTTGACGGTGTAGGTTGCCTTCGCCGCCGCTGCGCCGCCCGTGGCCGCCTTGAGTGCGGGCGCCGCGTTCATCAGCTCGGTGGTGTAGTTGATCGGTGCGCTGGCGACCTCGGCCGCTGCCACTGGAGCGGCACTGGCTGCCGGCGCAGCGCTTGCGACTGAATCTGCGCTCGAGGCGGGCTGGCTCGCGCTTGCTTGCCCGGGCACCTGCAGCGATTGGCCAATCTGAAGCACGGCGTCCTTGCCCAGCCCGTTCAGTTCGGCCAGCTCCTCCCACCCCATCCCTGCGTCAGCGGCAATACCGAAGAGCGTGTCGCCCGACTGCACGGTGTAAGCGCCCGTCTCTTGCGCCGCGGCCGGCTCTTCGGCGTCGTTGCTCTCGCCGGCGCTGGTCTCCTCGCTCGCCACGCCCTCTTCCTCCACGCCGGGCAGGCGCAACTGCATGCCAATCTGGAGCAGCGACGGGTCGCTGATGCCATTGGCGGCGGCCACATCCTCCCAGGCGATGCCGTGGCGGCTGGCAATCGTCACCAGCGTGTCGCCCGAGCTCACCGTGTAGCGCTTGCCACCGGCGGGCAGGTCGGCCGCAGCGGCTGCCACGGCGGCGCCTGCGCCCGGCAGGCGAATCACGGCGCCAATCTGCAGCAGCGCGCCCTCGCCCATATTGTTGGCCAGGGCGATATCTTGCCATTCGATGCCGAAGCGCAACCCGATCGCCAGCAGCGTGTCGCCGCCCTTGATTGTATAGTCCTGGCCGCCGGCGGGCACCGACGAGATCTCGGGCGCAGCTGCGGCCACCTGGGCGGCGGGCTGCGCAGCCATCTGTGCGGCGCCGTCGGCGTCGGCAAAGTCGGTAACGAAGATCCAGTAGCCGTTGGCCACCAGCCCTGCGCCAATCCCAACCTCGTCCCAGTTGTCCTCAAGGATGTTGACGCGGTGAATCCAGTCGTTCATCCACCAGGCCATGGCGCCGGCTGCGCTGCCACTGGTGACCCAGTTCTCGCTGACCCACTGGCTGGGATAGCCGGTGCGCGCCACACGCGTGCGGACGCTGCTGCCGTCGCTGCCGTAGTGGCCATACATGTTGTTGGCGATCAGGTCGTCGACGTGCGCCTGCGCCGCCTGGTTGAGTTGAGCGTGGACGCGCAGCGGTGCGAGCCCATTTTCGGCACGCACGGAGTTGATGGCGGAAACAATGGCTGCGGCTTCGGGGGAGAGCTGACCCGTTGCGTCGTCCTGTGCCAGTGCGCTTGCGGAGAGAGCGAGAATGAGGAGGGTGGCGACCAGGAACGCACGGGCACTTTTGCGGAGTGCTTTTTGCATATGCGACACATGCTAGCAGAGGTGGCAACGAATCTACAAGGCGCGCGGGCAACAAATGTCGCTTGGGCGGTGCGCCATTCACCGTCGAATTGCAGACGGCCAGCCTACGCTGTATGCGGGAGTGGCAAACGCCGGCGCGCGCGGCGGGTCGCACGTGGGGCGCGCGGGTGGTAGAATAGCATGAACGGCAGCTTCCCCGGCGGCGAACCGCCCCGGCCCCGCATCCCAGCTTGCTGGCGGCGCGCAGCCGTCACCAAGCTTCCATCCTCTGCGGCCCCCAAGAGACCGCAATCCACGTCCTCCCAGGAGGGAATCATGTCGCCGGAGAGTTCGCAGTGCCAGGCCATCACCAAGGGGGGCGACCAGTGCCGCAATCGCGCCGCCGAGGGCAGCAACTTCTGCGCCATCCACCAGAAGGCCGGTGCACGCGCCGCCGGCGCCGACAAGCCGGCGAAGGCCGCCAAATCCAGCGCCAAATCCGCCGCTGCGCCCAAGGCCGCGCAGGCTGCAAAGCCGACCCAGGCCTCTGCGGCCGCCCAGCGCGAGCAGGTGGAAGCCGTCGCCGATGAGCTCAACAAGCTGGCGGAAGAGGTGCGGGCCAAAGACCCCAAGTACACGCCCCCGCCCTTCAGCCCCGAAGCGCTGCGCAAGGTGCTCAAGGCCAACCTCGACACGCTGGCCGCCTACATGCCCATCGACCTTGCGCGCGACATCATCCACAACCTTGAAGGCACCAAGCCGAGTGACCTGCTCGACCCCGAGACGTGGAAGGGGTTGTGGTACATCCTGCACTATACGGCCACCGAACAGGCCAAGGGGCTGAGCGCCGAGGCGTACAAGCGCATCGCCGCCCTCCCCGGTCTGGAACTGGTGACGCAGTTCGGCCAGTCGGTCTACGAGTCGCCGGGCGACCTGCTGGATGTGGAGACATGGAAGGGCGCCGCAGTGGTGCTCAACGCCGCGGTGACGGCCAACCTCTCGGCCATCAAGCGCAGACTCATGGGCGCCGGCGAAGAATAACAACAGCAACAACATCTGACGCCAGGGAACGCAAGGAAAAGCAAATGGGTGCAGAGAGACTTGATCGGCGGTCTCTCCAGCGTGCCGTTGCTTTTCACCGTCGTTTCCGTCGTTTCCGTGTACTTTTTGCTTTTCCTTGCGTTCCCTGGCGTCTTCGCGCCCTTGCGTCAGATGGTGTTGTTGATCATGGCCAGGACGTCGGCATGGATGGCGCCGGCGGTGGCTACGGCGCTTGTGCCCAGGGCAGCGTCGCCGCCGTGCCAGTCGGTGATGGTGCCGCCGGCGCCCTCGATGATCGGGATCAGCGCCATCAGGTCCCAGACCGACATTTTGGGGTCCAGCATCAAGTCGGCGCCGCCGCAGGCCACAAGGAAGTAACCGTGGCAGTCGCCCCAGGTATTGTAGCGCAGCGCCCGCCGCGCCAGCGCCTCGAGCTGCGTCGTGTCGTCCAGGTCGGCGTGGGTCCAAACGGCGGAGGAGAGCACCTGTGCGTCCTCGATGCGGGCGCAGGGGCGCACGTGCACCGCCACACCGTTGAGCCAGGTCTGCTTGCCGTCGCCGATCATGCAGTCGTTCGTCACCGGGTGGTGGATGACGCCGAGGATGGGGCGGTCGTCCTCGCAGAGCGCGATCAGCGTGCCGAAGAGGTAGCTGTGGCTGATGAAGTTCTTGGTGCCGTCGATGGGGTCGAGCACCCAGCGCAGGCGGGCGTGCGGCTGGTGGACGCCGAACTCTTCGCCCAGGATGCCGTGATCGGGGAAGCGCTGTTGGATCAGGGCGCGCAGGCGCAACTCGGCCTCGCGGTCGGCGATGGTGACGGGCGAAGCATCGGCCTTGCTGATCACCTGGTAGGGCGTGCGGAAGTAGGAGCGGATAATGGTGCCGCTCTCGTGCACCAGCTCCTCGCAGAACTGGTAGAGCGTGCCGGGCTCAAGGCCAAGGCGCTGGTCGGCGTAGGTGGGAATCATCGGAATTGCACAAACCTCTGCGTTGAACTACCTGAGGTGCCTATGAGTCAATCTCGCGCTGCACGGTGGTGAGCAGGGTGTCGGCGCGTAGGTCGGGCAGGTTGTAGCAGGCGCCGCCCAGCGCGTCGGCCAGCCGCTGCGCCAAGCCGCGATCAAAGGCGGCGTGCTCCATGTTGATCACGATCGAGCGCAGGTTGGCCTGCTCGAAGAGTTCGGCGATACGGTTCGCCTCCTCCTGCGCCGGCATGCCGGTGAGGCTGACGTTGCCGGCGCCGTCGGTGAGCACGATCATCAACGGGCGCACCTCGCTGTCGCGGCGGCGGGCGGCGTCGAGCACCTGCCAGGCGAGGAAGAGGCCGGAACTGAGCGGCGTCTTGCCGCCCACGGGCAACTCGCGCAGCGCCTTCTGCGCCAGCTCGACGGAGTTGGTGGGGGGCAGCACCAAGCGTGCCTTGTCGCGCTGGAAGACCACCAGCCCCACCTGGTCGCGCCGCTGGTAGGCATCCACCAGCAGGCTGAAGATCGCGCCCTTGGTCGCCTCCATGCGTTCGCTGGCGGCCATCGACCACGAGGCGTCGACCACGAAGAGGATCAAGTTGCCGGTGCGGCGCACGCGCACCTTGCGCTGCAGGTCGGGCTTGCGCAACTGCAGGGCAAGGTTGTTGTCGGCCTCCTGCAGGCGAATGCGCTGGTAGGGGGCGGCGGCGCGCAGCGTGGCGTCGAAGGCGATATCTTCGGGGTGGGCGCCGGCCGGGCGCGCCTTGATGTAGCGGCCGCGCTTGCGGTCGGTGCGCGTGTAGGAGCGTTTGCCGGCGCGCTCACGCGTCATCTTGTCCAGCGGCGTGTCGAGCCGCTTGGCTTCGAAGGTGTCTCCGACCTTGATTGGCTTGCGCGCGCCTTTGTTGTCGGCGGCGGGCGATGAGCTCTGTTGGGGAGAGGCGTCGGGCTGGGCCTCGGCGCCCTCTCCCCCCTCGGGAGAGTCGCTTAGCTCGGTCTCATCGCCCTCGCGGCGTTTTTTGGGTCACTGGACCCCGCGCCCTCGTTCTGCTGCTGCTCGTCGCCCTCATCGGGCACGTTGCGCTCGGCGTCGGCGCGGGCCTGACGAAGGTTGTTCTGCAGTTGGTCGGCGTTGAGCACCGATTCCTGGAAGGGCTGCTTCTTCATGCGGTGGGGCAGGGCCAGCTCGGCGGCGAGCAGGATGTCGCGGTCGGTGATGGCGTCGCGGCCGTCATAGGCGGCCTGGGCGCGCGCTGTGCGCAGGATGACGATGTCGGCGCGGTGGCCGTCGACGCGGAAGCCGGCGGTGAGCGCGGCGATCGTGTAGAGGTCCTTGTCGGTGTACCTGACCAGCGGGTAGAGCTGGCGGGCGGTGATGATGCGCTGGGCCTCGTCCTCTTCGGCGGCGGCGTAGGCCTCTTCGAAGCGTTCGGGGCTCTGCTCGAAGAAGATGCGGCGGCGCAGGATCTCGACGCGGTCGTTGGCATTGGTCAGCCCCACCACATCGACGGAGTGGGCGAAGCGGTCGAGCAACTGCGGGCGCAGGTCGCCCTCTTCGGGGTTCATGGAGCCGACGAGGACGAAGCGCGCGGGGTGCTGGAAGCTGATGCCCTCGCGCTCGACGACGTTGACGCCCATGGCCGCGCTGTCGAGCAGCAGGTCGACGACATGGTCATCGAGCAGGTTGACTTCGTCGACGTAAAGCACGCCGCGGTTGGCGGCGGCGAGCACGCCAGGCTCAAAGTGGCGTTCGCCGCGCTGGATCGCCTTTTCGATATCGAGCGTGCCGACGACGCGGTCTTCGGTGGCGCTCACCGGCAGGTCGACAAAGGGGGTACCGATCACACTAGTGTGCAGGGCGCCGGCACCCTGCATGCGGTCGCGGCACTCGTCGCAGAAGAGGTCGGGCCGGTGAGGGTCGCAGTTGAAGCGGCAGCCTTCGACCACATCAAGTGGGGGCAGCAGGGCGGCCAGGGCGCGTGCGGCGGTGGACTTGGCGGTGCCGCGCTCGCCGCGAATCAGGACGCCGCCGATCTGCGGGTTGATAGCGTTGAGGATGAGCGCCCGCTTCATGCGCTCTTGCCCCACGATGGCAGAGAACGGGTAGATCTGTCGCATACAAAGGTCCCTTCATGGACGGAGGCGGCGCCGGCGGCAGTGGCGGGGCCGAAAAGCAACGTTGGCTGCGCTGCGTCGAGCGTCTGCCTGCCGGGTGCGGCGACCGCGAAAGCGGGGGCCAGCACGCTGGGGTCTGCTGACGGATACGCTCAGTATAGCCCAAACCCGCGCAGGGCGCAGAGAGAGGCGGAGGGTGCCGCACAATCTGCGGCGCGCAACGTGCGCGGAGCCGGCAATCAGTGCGATTCGCTCCGCGTCATGATCCGCGCCCCCAACCCCGCGCCACCCAATTTGCCCCCCTCTTCTCCCAGCGCGAAACTTTCTGCACACCCCTGCGTATTCACTGTGTGAACCGATCGTTGCCCCGCGTCCGGAGCGCCGATCGAACAGAGAACAGCGAACCGACATGTCTGTCCCCACAGCTGAACTGTACGAAACCGAGCAGGGCTGGGTGGTCGCCGCACAAGCCGGCGACCGCAACGCGTTCAACCTTCTGGTTGATTCCTACCAGCGCCCGGTCTATAACCTCACCTATCGCATGCTCGGCAATGCCCAGGAGGCCGAAGACGCGGCGCAGGAGACCTTTCTGCGTGCCTTCTCGCGCCTGGCGCAGTACGACAGCAACCATAAGTTCAGCACCTGGCTCTTCAGCATTGCCAACCATTACTGCATCGACAAGCTGCGCAAGCGGCGCACGACGCTGATTTCGATCGATGACAACCCCGTGCTGCAGAACCTGCAGGACGACGAGCCGCAGCCCGAAAGTACGCTGATGGCGCACGAGCAGGCGGCCGATGTGCAGCGACTGATGCAGCTGCTGGAGCCCGAGTACCGCACGCCACTGGTGCTGCGCTACTGGGAGAACCTGAGCTACGAAGAGATTGCGGCAACCATGAACCTGACCGTGCCCGCAATCAAGAGCCGTCTCTTTCGGGCGCGCCAGCGCATGGCCGACCTGCTGGCGGCGCGCGAGGTGGCGCAGGTTCCGCCTGCCTCGGGCGTGCAGGGCGGCAAGGGCGCGGCGCGCCGTGCCCAGGCTGCCGAATCCCCCCGCTATCTGAATGTCGCCGCCAACGCTGCCGGCGCGCTGGGCACCGGCTCGGGCGCTGCGTGGCGTTGACCTGTGAGCGTGGCGTTGAGCATTTGCTGCAACCGTACCGGCGAAATTGCGTAGTACTGCAGAGAAGCTCGCTTCACCTCGGCCACACCCCCGGCCGCCGAGCGGGCAGGAGAGAGAGTGATGAGCGACAACTTCAAGTTTGAGCAGACAAGCGCCCCCCCGGGCAAAGCGAACGTCGAGGCGACGAGCCCTGACACGTTTGACGCGCAAGACGACGCCTTGATGCTGATGTCGCTCTCGCTGGATGGCCTGCTCGAGAGCGACGACGAGGCGCGCCTGCAGCAGCTGCTGGCGATGGATGCCGGGCTGCGCGAGACGTGGCGCCAGTGGCAGAAGGTGGACCTGCTCTTTGCCGAGCAGCCCCACGCTGCGCCCGAGGCCGGCTTTGGCGAGCGCTTCACGATCAAGCTGGAGGCGCGCGAACGGCGCGCCCGGCTGCGACGCCAAGCGCTCTTTGTCTCCGCCGCCGTCGTGGCCTGGGTCAGCACGGCAGCGATGGTGGTTTTGTTGGGCTGGACACTCTTGTCGAACCAGACGCAGTGGATGAACGACTTTGTGCGGGAGCTCGTATTCTATCCCTCGGCTGCTGCGGTGTGGCTGCGCGCGGTGCAAAACTCGCTCGGCGCACTGATCGGCGAACCGCAGTCGTTGGCAATGAGCGTTGGCTATGCGGCAGCGGCCGGTTTGCTGCTCTATGGCTGGCTGCTTGTGCTGCGACGCACAACCCGCGAGGAGGTCATTTCATCATGAAGCGTCACTACACACCGTCGGAGCCTGCCAGCCCCGAACAGATGGCGGCACGTGCGCGCAGCCGCCGGCGCAGTTGGCGCAATCTCTTTGTGCTGCTGATCCTCGGCGCGCTGGTCTACGTCTTCCTGGGCGGGAGCGGCTCCGCCGAAGTCTCCATCATCGAACCGATTCGCCCCATCAGCCTGCAGGCAAGCGGCTCGCGCACAGTCAGCGTCGGGACCAGCGACGGGACACGTGCGGCTGTGCGTCTTGAAAGGCAGGGCCGGCCCGAGCTGCTCGCATCCGGTCAGTCCTTCTTCGATGACCTGGTTGTGGAAGATGGGCAGACGATCACGGGCGACGTCAATGTTGTCAGCGGCGATGTGCGGGTGAAGAGCGGCGGCCGCATCGAAGGCAGCGTGGTTGCCTATGCCGGCGACGTGCAGATCGACGATGGCGGCTTTGTGCTGGGCGACATTACGGCGTGGAGCGGTGACGTGGACGTGGCCGGCCGCGTGGAAGGCAACGTCAGCGCCCTGGCCGGCGACCTGCAGCTGGACGAGAGCGCCTGGGTAGGCGGCGACGTCAGCACGCTGGCCGGCGACATCGATCGCGAGGATGCAGCGGTGGTGGGCGGTACGGTGCTGCGCGGCGGCTCGATCAACTTGCCCTTTGCGGGTGAGCCGGCCGGTGTGGGCACCGCTGTAGGTGAAGCGCCGGAAGCGCCGGAAGCGCCCGAAGCACCGGGCGCCCCCGCTGCGCCCGAAGCGCCGGCTGCGCCGGTGGAATCGGCCCGTCGCTGGGGCTTCAATCCGATTAGCAGCTTTCTTGGACTGGTGGCGAGGCTCTTTGTGGCGATCTTCTTCAGTGTAATGGCGCTACTGCTGGCAATGGCGGTCTACTCGACGCGGCCGGCGCTGATCGATCAGGTGCAGGACGAGATGCGGCTGAACATGGCGCGCAGCTTTGCCGTGGGTTTGGTAACGAACGGCGCGCTCTACATCCTGATGCGCATGCTGCTCTGGGCGCTCTGCTTTGCGCCGCTGGCCGTGGTGCCGGCGCTGGCGCTGCTGGCGCTCAATGCGGTGGGCCTGACGGCCATGTCGCGCAGTCTGGGCCAGCGCTTCCTGCCCGCCGTGCGTGGCGAATTCGAGCGCAAGCCGGTGATGGAGGTGGCGCTGGGTGCGCTGATTCTCTTTGGTGCCTTGTTGGTACCCGCGGCTGTGCTCGGCTGGGGCGGCTTCTGGACGGTGCTGGCGCTGGTGGTGGCGTCGCCCGGTGTGGGCGCGATTGTTGAACCGTGGATGACGCGCTACCGCAACCGCAAGGTGCAGGACCTGACCTCGCCCGGCACTGCGCCCACCAAGCGCGGCCCCGCGCCGGTTGCGCCGGTTGCGCCAAAGGCCCCGGCAGCGCCGGTTGCCCCGGTGGCTCCGGCCATGCCGACTCCGCCGACGCCTGCCGCAGCGGCCACGCCGGGCAAGCAGATTGATCTGGGCGCGGTGACGCCGCCCGCCGAGCCCGCTTCGCCCATCGACCTGGCGGCGGTGCAGAGCGATACGCCCGGCGCACCCGCTGCGGCCCCGGTGGACCTGGGCGCGGTGGAGAGGCCGGCGGCAGCGCCCAGCAGCAGCTTCGACTTCTCGCTGCCGCCCCAGCAGCAGGCCGCCTACCAGGCCGACCCGACGCTCTCCGTCGAAGACCTGGTGGCCGCCGCCGACGCCGAGACTGCGGCGCGCACCGACGCCGCCGCACGCGCCGAACAGGCTGCGCTGGGTCGTGTGGATACGGCGCGCGGCGACGACTTCACCCGCATTCGCGGCCTGGGGCGCGCTGCCGAGCGCAAGCTCAAGCATGCCGGCATCTACACCTTTGCCGAACTGGCCGCCCTGCCCGCCGAGATCATCGCCCGTGTGCTGGCCGTGCCGGTGGAAGAGGTGATCGAGGACCAGATCACGCAGCAGGCGAACCTGCTGGTGCGCGGCGCCTCGTTCTAGCGACCACAGCAACTGCTTGACGCAAGGACGCAAGGGAACAGAACAACTGAAGGGCGCAAGGGACTGCAACGGCTAAGGTTGCTCTGAAGCGCTGGATTCGCTGGTAAACGGGGGCTGTGCCACAATGGGGTGGCGCAGCCCCCACTTCGTTTTGCGCTCATCTGGAAGAGGCCCCATGTTGATTGAAGCCGCAACCGGCCAGGCCGCCGTCGAGAGCATCCGCTGGAACGCCGATGGGCTGGCGCCGGCGATTGTGCAGGAAGCCGGCAGCGGCGTCGTGCTGATGATGGCATGGATGAACGCCGAGAGCCTGCGCCTGACCCTTGCGCGCGGCGAGGCGGTCTTCTGGAGCCGCAGCCGGGGTGAGCTCTGGCACAAGGGCGCTACCAGCGGCAATGTGCAGCGCGTGATTGAATTGCGGCTCGATTGTGACGGTGATACACTCCTGCTGCTCGTCGAGCCGGCCGGGCCTGCCTGCCACACCGGCGCCCACTCGTGCTTCTTCCGCACCCTCGCCCTCGGCGCCTGAGCCACACGCTCCTCCGCTACCCACCACCCGAGATTCGCACCGAGATTCGCCATGTCGACACCGCACGCCACCGCTTCGACGCTCGCCACGCTCTTCGCCACGATCGAGGCGCGGCGCGCCAACCCACCCGAAGGCTCCTACACGGCACGCCTCTTTGCCCAGGGCGAGAACGAGATCTGCAAGAAGATCGGCGAAGAGGCGGTCGAGGTGATTGTGGCCGCCAAGGGCGAGACCGACGATCGTGTCATCTACGAGATGGCCGACATGGTCTACCACAGCATGGTGCTGCTCGCCGCCCGTGGCCTGCGCTGGGAGCAGGTTGAGGCCGAACTGGCGCGCCGCTTCAAGTAGCGCTGCCCACGCTTGCGCTCGAACAATCGCCCGGCCAGGTTGCGGACTGGCCGGGCGATGCGCGTCTGCGACTTCCACCGCCGCTGCGCGTGGCTCAAATCGCCGCCGCTGGTGGTAGAATGGGCGCACTGCAAAGGCGCACCGTGCGGCACTTTTTCCCCAACTGCGCCGCGCGCGCTCATTTCCCCCTTCTTCGGCCCGTGGAGGCTACCCTTGAAAGCCGCACCTGCGCCCGAGCGCGCACCCACCACCAACGGCGCCCACGACGACTCCTTCGCTCCCCGCTTCGACCGTGAAGCGCTCACCTTCGAAGACGTTCTGCTCGTTCCCGGCTACACCGAAACCCTGCCCGCCGATGTCGATATCCACGTCCAGCTCCACGAGCGGCTGCGGCTCAATGTGCCGCTGCTCAGCGCCGCCATGGACACGGTGACGGAGAGCGAGCTGGCGATCGCGCTCGCGCGCCAGGGCGGCATGGGCGTCATCCACCGCAACCTGGACCCCGAAGTGCAGGCCGAGGAGGTCAACAAGGTCAAGCGCTCGGAGAGTGGCATGATTGTTGACCCGATTACGCTGCGCCCCGATGCGACGCTGGCCGACGCCGAGGCGCTGATGAGCCGCTACAAGATCAGCGGCGTGCCGATTACCGACGCCGGCGGCAAGCTGGTGGGCATCCTCACCAACCGCGACGTGCGCTTTGCCACCGACGCTCGTCGCCCGGTTTCGGATTACATGACGAGCGAGCGGCTGATTACGGCGCCGCTGGGCACCACGCTGGCCGAGGCGCAGGAGATTCTGCACCTGCACCGCATCGAGAAGCTGCCGCTGGTGGATGATCAGGGCCAGCTCAAGGGGCTGATCACCTACAAGGACATCCTCAAGAAGCAGGACTACCCGCAGTCGGCCAAGGACGACCAAGGGCGGCTGCTGGTGGCGGCAGCAATCGGCGTGGGTGCGAGCGGCGTGCAGCGCGCCGATGCCGTGCTCGCCGCCGGCGCCGACGCAGTGGCGATCGATACGGCGCACGGCCACAGTCGCAACGTGATCGAGGCGATCCGCACGATCCGCAAGCGGCACCCGCAGGCGGTGATTCTGGCCGGCAATGTGGTGACGGCCGAAGGCGTGCGCGCCCTGGCCGAAGCGGGCGCAAATGTGGTTAAGGTGGGTGTGGGCGCCGGCTCGATCTGCACCACGCGCATTGTGACGGGCGCGGGCATGCCGCAGTTGACGGCGATTGCCGACTGCGCCGTTGCGGGGCGCCGCCTGGGCGTACCGGTGATCGCCGACGGCGGCATCCGCTTTAGCGGCGACATCACCAAGGCGATGGCGGCCGGCGCTTCGGCGGTGATGCTGGGCAGTCTGCTGGCGGGCCTGCAGGAATCGCCCGGCGAGATTGTGATTCGCGAGGGGCGCTCCTTCAAGGAGTATCGCGGCATGGGCAGCATGGGCGCGATGAAGGGCCGCGCCGGCGACCGTTACCAGACGGCGCAGAACAACGGCTCGGCCAGTCCTGACATCAGCGGCAAGGCCGTGCCCGAAGGCATCGAAGGGCAGGTGCCCTACAAGGGGCTGCTGCGCGACTTCGTCTTCCAGTTGGTGGGGGGCCTGCGCTCGGGCATGGGCTACGTGGGCGCCGACACCATCCCCGACCTGTGGGCCAAGGCGCAGTTTGTGCGCATCAGCAACGCCGGCGTCACCGAGAGCCACCCGCACAGCATCACGATCACCAAGGAAGCGCCGAACTACCAGATCAAGGGTGGGCGGTAACAGACGATCGAGAAGCGAGAAGCGAGAAGACTGCCGATCGAGGATCGAGGATCGAGGGCGGGGATGAGGGTGCAGGCGACGCATTCAGTGGATGCCGGGGGGCTGGGGCGCAAGGCGCTGGGGCAGACCGCGGTGGCCGTGCTGGTGATGGGCGCGCTGATCCTGGTGCCCGCCGGCACGCTGCGCTTCTGGCAGGCGTGGCTCTGGCTGGCCATCTTCGGCCTTGCCTCAGCCGCAATCATCCTCTACCTGCAGCGCACCCAGCCCGACTTGATGGCGCGCCGCACCGGTGTCACCGCCGCCGACGAGACGCGCGGCACGCAGAAGCTCGTGCACTCGCTCATCTACCTGCTCTCGCCGCTGATCCTGATCGTGCCGGGTCTGGATAGACGCTTCGGTTGGTCAACGATGCCGGTGTGGCTGGCGTTGGTTGGCGCGGCGGGGCTGGCCTTCTCCTTCTGGCTGATGCTGCGCGTCTTTCGCGAGAACCCCTACACGGCAGCCGTAGTGCGCGTGGAGGAGGGGCAGCAGGTGATCTCCACCGGCCCCTATCGGCTGGTGCGCCACCCCTTCTACCTGTGCGCGCTGATCATGTTCATCAGCACGCCGCTGGCGCTCGGCTCGTGGTGGGGGCTGCTGCCGGCGCTGGCGCCGCTGCCGCTCGTCTTCCCGCGCATTCTGGACGAAGAGCGGGCGCTGCAGGAGGAGCTGCCGGGCTACACCGCCTACATGCAGCGCACGCGCAGCCGGCTCATCCCCGGCGTCTGGTAGCACGTCCGGCTTAAAGCCGCCTCTACCCATCCCAACAACATTACGATCACGAAGGAAGCGCCGAACTACCAGATCAAGAGCGGGCGCTAGAACGGAGTCACGGTGAGCGTCAATCACGGAACCCCGGCGTCACAGACCGGGCAGTCGCAGGCAAGCATCGTACGGGCGGCGTGGGCAGGCATGGCGTTCCTTGCCATTCTGCTGGCCATCGTCATCTTTGGCGGCGCAGGCAGTCTGCGCTATTGGGGCGGGTGGGCATTCTGGATTTCGTTTTTCGCGTGGGTGCTCGGAATCACAGTCTGGTTTCTGCAGCGCGACCCCGCGCTGGTGGCCAGCCGCACCAAAGTGGGCGTTATCGCCGAAACCCGCCTCTCGCAGAAGATTTCGCAGGGCTTTGCAGGCCTCTTCTTCATTGCGGTGCTGCTGGTGCCTGCGCTGGACTGGCGCTTTGGCTGGTCCAGCGTGCCATTGTGGGTGCAGGCGCTTGGCCTGCTGCTCGTCAACGCCGGGATGGCCGGCGTGATGTGGGTGATGAACGTGAACTCGTATGCGTCCTCCACGATTCAGGTAGCCGAAGGGCAACGCGTGATTGAGAATGGACCGTATGCATGGGTGCGTCATCCCATGTACAGCGCGGCACTGGTGATGCTGTTTGGCGCGCCGCTGTTGATGGGCTCCTGGTGGGGCCTAATCTTCTCGGCGCTGCTGGGCATGGACATTGCCGCTCGGTTGCTGGATGAAGAACGCGCCTTGCAGCAAGAGCTATTGGGCTACAGCGCCTACATGCAGAAGACACGCAGCCGGCTCATTCCCGGCCTCTGGTAGCGATCCCGGTTCATCCCTTTCCAGCCGCACCCCACGCAAACCACACATGCAGACAGGACGGAACTCATGCCGGTGACCGCAGTCGTAGGCGCGCAGTGGGGCGACGAAGGCAAGGGGCGCATCATCGACTGGCTAGCGCAGGAAGCCGATGTCGTCATCCGTTTCCAGGGGGGCGACAACGCCGGCCACACCGTGATCAACGAGTATGGCAAGCACGCGCTGCACCTGATCCCCAGCGGCATCTTCAACCCGCGCACGGCAAACATCATCGGCTCGGGCTGCGTGGTCAACCCCGGCTCGCTGCTCGACGAGATGGCGTCGCTCACCAAGGCGGGCGTCTCGCTGAGCAACCTCTGGATCAGCACGCGCGCACAGATGCTGCTGCCCTACCACCGCACGCTCGACGTGCTGGAGGAGACGGCGCGCGGCAAGGAGACGATCGGCACCACCAAGCGCGGCATCGGCCCTGCCTATGCCGACAAGGCGGCGCGCGCCGGTCTGCGCATGGGCGACTTGCTGGACGAGGAGTGGCTGCTCAAGCGGCTGGACAACGCGCTGCAGACGGTGAACCGCAAGATCGAGATTCTGGGCGGCGAGCCGGTGGACCGCGACAGCATGGAAGCGCTCTGCGCCGACTACCGCTACCGGCTTGGCCCGCGCATCGTCGACACCGTGCCGATGACGCGCAGCGCGATGAAACAGGGGCAGGCGATCCTGCTCGAGGGCCAGCTGGGCGTCATGCGCGACCTCGACTGGGGCATCTACCCCTATGTCACCTCCAGCAACCCCACGGCATCGTACGCGCCGGCGGGGGCGGGGCTGCCCGCCGGTTCCATCAAGCGGGTGCTGGGCGTGGTGAAGGCCTACAGCACGGCGGTTGGGGACGGCCCCTTCCCGGTTGAGCTCTACGATGAAGAGGGCGAACGGCTGCGCGAGGTGGGCGGCGAGTTTGGCGCCACCACCGGCCGCCCGCGCCGCTGCGGCTGGTTCGACGGCGTGGCGATTAACTACGCCGCCTGGCTCAACGGCATGACCGGGCTGGCGGTGACCAAGCTCGATGTGCTGGACGGCTTCGAGCGGCTCAAGATCTGCACCGGCTACCGGCTGGAGGATGGTACGGTGGTCAGTGATTCGATGCCCGACACGCCGGCGCTGATGAAGGTGACGCCCGTCTATGAGGAGATGGCGGGCTGGTGCGCCGACACCTCGCACTGCCGGGCGTGGAGCGAGCTGCCGGCCAAGGCGCGCGCCTACATTACGCGCTTGAGCAAGCTGGCCGGCGTGCGCGTCGACTACGTCTCCGTCGGCGCCGAGCGCGAGCAGATGTTCGCCGTCGAGTAACCCCAGCTCTCACACCTACCCGCAACAAAACGGCGGCCCCGCCCAGGGCCGCCGTTCCATTTTCCATTTCGCTCACCAGCTACCGCGAAAACGGCCACAACCTCAAGTACACGGAAACAACGGAAGAAGCGGTTGAAAAGCCCCGCACGCCTTTGCCTTTCCGTTGTCTCCGTCGTTTCCGTGTACGGGATGCAGTTACGGGCGCGGCACGCCGGGCTGCTCGGGGCCGATGCCGGGGGCGATGGCGTGAGGCGGATTCTCGGGCGCGGTGGTGTCGATCACCTCGTCGGCGCGGCCGGGGTGCACGTAGCGTGGCAGGATCACATCCTCGCGCCGCATATAGGGCAGCGGGTCCACAAAGCCGCCCCAGCCGTCCGAGCGCACCCACGGCTTGATGCGGATGGCAAAGTGCAGGTGCGGCCCGCCGCTGAAACCGGTGTTGCCCGAGGCGCCGATGCCCTCGCCGCGCTTAAGCGGCTGTCCCGCCGTAACGGCCAGCGAATCCATGTGGGCGTAGATCGATTCGCCCCAGGCGTGGGTCAGCTTGACGTAGTTGCCGAAGCCGCCGGGGTCGGCCAGCACGGCATCGGCCACCACGCCATCGTCAACGGCGACGAGCGGGGTGCCCACGGGTGTGAGGAAATCGATGCCGTTGTGCCCCTTGAGCGGCACACCGTCATAGGTAAAGCGGCGGTAGATGGCCGGGTTCTCGCCCCAGAGCTGCGAGATGCCGAAGCGGCCGATGAAGGGCGCGTGCAGGCCGGCGCCCGTCGCCGCGTTCGGGTAATCGGTGCCCGGGATCCTGTCTGCCGGCGCAAAGAGCAGCGAACCGTCGGCCAGCCGCTCGCAGACCCAGCCCAGCACCTCGCCGCGCGAGAGGGTGATGCCGCCGACGCGGTACCACGGAATGCCGTCGGCCTGCACCGGGCCTTCAAGCACGTTGATCGTGAAGCGCGCCTCGTAGTGGCCGATGAGGTCGTCGGCCGGTTTGCCCGCCATGCCCGCCGACTTGCGGGCGTTGACGGCGACGCGCGTCACGAGCAGAGTGCCCGCGGCGTAGGCGCCGGCCGGCGGCGTTGGGTTCGGCGGCGTTGGGTTCACCGGGACGGCGGCGGCCGTGAGGAGCCGCTCGCCGCTGGGCGCATACTCGGCGCACCAGCCGGCGGCGGTGATGCCGCTGATCACAAACTCGCACTGCCACCAGGGGACGGCGTCGGCGCTGGCGGGGCCGCCGCGCACGATGCCGGTGGTGGCGGCCGGCACCTCGACGATGATGTCGCCGGCCGGCTTGTTCGTCATGCCGGCGCTCTTGCGCGCGTTGACGATCGTGGTGGTGGTGACGTAGTCGCCCACCTTGTAATTCTGGCTGCTGGGCGGGGTGGGCTCCTCGGGCTCAGGTTCTTCGGGGGCCGGCGGCTCGTCGGGCGGGTCGGCGGCGGCGCCGTCGATCAGGCGCGCGCCGTTGGGCGCAGTCTCGGCCATCCAGCCCGTGAAGACGGTTCCGCCAAGTTTGGCCTGGCATTGCCACCAGGTGATCGCATCGCGCGACTCGGGGCCGCCGATCACAACCAGCAGCGTATCGGCCGGCACGTCGGCGATGATGTCGCCTTCGGGCTTGTTGGTCATGCCGGGCGTCTTGCGCATGCGCACCAGGTCCAGCGTGCGGGCGTGCTTGCCGCGCACAATGGGCAGGTAGATGGTGGGCGGCTCCTCGGGTTCGGTGGGTGGCTCCTCGGGGGGCGCGGGCTGGCCCGGATAGGGGATGCGCTCGAGCAGCATCATGCCCCAGTGGTTCTCCTGCGCCAGCCAGCCGCGCTTCTTGTCGCCCTCAACGGTGTCGGCCTCCACCCCCCACCAGTAGACGCCATCGGCCAGCGTGGGCGCAGCGTTGATGATCTTCACGGCCTTGCGCGCCCGCACCTGCCCCACAACCTTGCCGGTGGGCGTCTCGCGCAGGTTGAGGATCTCGCGCGGGCGCAGCGAATCGCCCGCCTTGACGGGCAGCGCGGGCGCCGTCACGCGGTTCCAGCGGTAGGCCTGCTTCATGCTGTCGCGGAAGTCGGCAATCACGCCGCTCTTGCCTTCGATCACCCACTTGTCGATGCGCGGCCAGCGGTAGAGGACGAGGGCGTGGATCTGCTGGTTGCCGCTCTGCCGGTTCCACCAGTTGATCTCGCCGTAGGCGCGCTGCACCCAGGCGCTGTTCTGGTCGAGCCAGGCTTCGTCCTGGTCGGTCTCGGTGCAGTAGACGGGCAAGTGGCGCATGTTCGCAGGCACGCCGCGCATAAAGTCTTGGTAGGCGCGGAAGTGGAAGTGGCGGTTGTCGAACGGCGCGTTCATCTTGGCGTCCGAGGTCACCAGGTTCGGGTCGGTGCCGTGGGTGTAGGTGTGGATGGTGAGACCGTCGCACTTTTCGGCGCCGACGGCGAGCAGGATGTCACGCATGTAGGTGACCCAATCGCCGTTCTCGTTGCCGGGGTAGCGCGTCTGGTTGTTCCAGGGGGCCACGGCGCCAACCAGCACCTTGTCGGTGCCGTGGCCGGGCAGGGCAAGGATGCGGTCGCGGCAGAGCAGGTAGCAGCGCGCGTACATCTCGGGCGTGATCACCTCGCCGTCGCCCGAACTCATTGCGGTGACGGGGTCGTCCACCGTCGACCAGTCGCCCGAGGGCGGCAGGTGTGGCTGAATGCTCGACGGGTCGTCGATGACGTTGAAGCGGCTGCTTGAGCCGTGGCCAAAGGGGTCGTCGCGTTCTGCGCCGGACGCGGGGGCGGGGCGGCCAAAGGTGCGGCGGAACCAGTCGGCCCAGCCCTTGCCGCCTGCGCCCGGCGCGGGCGTGGGTGTGGTGGGCGTGGGCAGCGGAGAGGTGGGCTGGGTGGGCGTGGTGGGCTGGGTGGGCGGCTGCTCGAACGAGGCGCCGACGCGCGGCGGGCGCTCGATGGCGAAGTTCATCTCGTTGCCGATGATCCAGAGGCGGGCGCCCTGGCTGTTCTCGACGAAGTTGGCGCAGCGCTGGGCAAAGTTGGCGTACTGCGATTCGTTGGGGATGGTGCCGGCGGGGTGGTAGCCGTTGTTGAGGCGCACGATGATACCCAGCCCCTGGCTGCTCCACTGCCGATAGTCGCGCCCGGAGCGGTCGTTGGGGTCGTTGCCGATGCCCTCGGTGAAGACAATCCAGCCCGTCTGGCAGAGCTCGAGCATGTGGCCTTCGCCGCCCGGCTCGTGGATGCCGAAGATCATCTCGCTGTCGAAAAGAGGGCGCGGCATGGACATCTCCTGGAGTGGCTGCGGTTGTGGGCGTGTGGGAAGAGTGGGCCGCGCCACGGCAAGTGAGCGGGCATGGCCGGCAGGGCGTTGGGGGGCATCCGCGCTGCCACTCGAGCACCAGAGTGCGCTTCCGGACGGGATTGTAGCACGGAGCTTACAGTCGTGTCACGCGCCGCCGACAAGGCGCCGTTGGCCTGCCCAGGGGCGCCGGGCGCGCGCATCTTGCGGGCAAACAGAACGGGCGGCGATCAAACGATCGCCGCCCGCCACAACACGTTTCAGGTACGGCCTACCAGAAGCCGTCGTCTTCGTTGAAGCCGAACTCTTCGCAGACGGCAGCCACCTGCGCCACGATTTCGTCGTGGCAGGTATTGTTGCTGGCCACCAGGCCATTGTGTGCGCGCACGTCGCGCTTGTTGTAGCGCAGGGGGTTGCCCCAGCAGTCGGTCATGCGCCCGCCCGCCGCCTCGAGGATGGCGTGGGGCGCGCACAGGTCCCACTCCTTGCAGCCGGGGCTGGGGTGAACGTAGAGGTCGGCCAACTCGCGTGCGATCAGCCCTACCTTCAAGCCCACGCTGCCGCTGGTGCGCTCGGTATTGATGCGCATCACCTTGCGCATGCGGTCCACAATCTGCTGGCGGTGGCTGCGGCTGCTCACCAGCACCATGCGGCTAATCTGGTTGACCTCGCTGACGACGAGCGGCACGCGCTCCTCATCCTCCAGCAGGTAGGCGCCCAGCCCCATCGCGCCGGCGTAGAGCAGGCCGGTGGCAGGCTGCATCACCACGCCCAGCAGTGGCTTGCCGCCGATTGCCAAGCCGATCATGATCGAGAACTCGCCGTTGCGGGCGATGAACTCCTTGGTGCCGTCGAGCGGGTCCACGATCCAGACGCGCTGCTGCTTGAGGCGGCTCAGGTCGTCCTTCGACTCTTCGGAGAGCACGCCGTCGTCGGGATACCTGGCCTGCAGGCGGGCCAGGATGTGCAGGTTGGCCGAGCGGTCGGCTTCGGTCACCGGTTCGTCGTCGGTCTTGTAGCGCACCTCGCTCGAGCCGATGTAGAAGGTGTTGACGATGGTGGCCGCCTCGCGCGCGACGCGCTCGGCAAAAGCGAGCTCGGCGCGCAGGTCGGGCACTTCGGCCAGCAGCGCGGCGACGCGGCCGGCGCTGCTCTCCAGCTCGCGCATGTGCGGCGGGCGGTGGTGCACGGCGCTGTCGTGGCCGTTGCTGTCGTGGCCGCTGCTCTGGTGACCGTTGCTCTCATGGCTCACGGCCGAGTGACCGTTGTCGTCGCCGTTCTGGTGGTGCGTTTCGGGCTGGTGAAGTGCGTTGCTGCCGTCGTGTGCAAGTTCAGCGCCGTTTGCATGGGTGCTTTCGGTCGCCTGGTGGGAGTCAGGCGACCGATGGCGGTCGGTTGGCGTGTCTGCGGGTGTGGTCGACATGTTCTCAGGCGTCATGGTTCATTCTTTCATCAATACAAGACAGCCGTTGAATGGTGCCGGCACAGTGGCGGCCACTGGTGGGGCGCCGGCAAAACAGGTCGTGCGAGTATAGCACAGGTGAAGGGTGAGCCCAAACGGTCGTAAGGCAGCCCGCGTGCTCTCCCCTCGGCGCTCTATGGGGGGGCGACCTGCCTGTGTGAACGCATTTGCTGGAGGGAATGTGCCGCTTAGTCGGGGAGGTGTGCGGCGCAGCGGAAGCCGAGCCAGGGCTGGCGCGCGCCGGCCGGCTGTGCGGCGGAGGCGGCGCTCTGCAGGGCTGCGCTGTCGTCGAGGAAGGAGCCGCCCTTGATGACGATGGCGAGCTCGGGTTCGCCGGCCGTGCTGTCGATGCGGCCGTCGGGAGCGGCGCCGAAGGGCGTGGCGGTCCATTCGGCGGCGTTGCCGGCCATGTCGGCGGCGCCGAGCGGGCTGTCGCCCTGGGGCGAACGCGAGCCGACGGCGGCAAGCGCGCCGTGCGTGGCGGCGCCGACCACAAACGCAGGCTGGAAGGCATCACCCCACGGGTAGCGCCAGGCACGTTCGGTGGTGGGCGCCCAGCGCGCGGCAACCTCCCACTCGGCGGCGCTGGGCAGGCGGCGGCCACGCGCCGCGCAGAAGGCCTCGGCTTCGGCCTGCGTCACGTTGACCACGGGCGTCTCGCCGGCTGCGGGTTCGGGCGCGGGTGGCAGGGCGGGGCAGCCGCCGCCGGCCACACAGTCGGCCCAGGCGCGCTGCGTCACCTCGGTGCGGTCGATGTCGAAGGCGGCCAGCTCGACGCGCAGCTGCGTACCGTCGGACCTGGTAACGACGTACTGTCCCGCCGATACCTGAACGACGGCGCTATCTGGTCGCAGCAGCACCCTCCAGACGACGAGGGCGGCCAGGGCCAGCAGCAGCAGCGCGGCGAACAGCGGGCGCATGGCGTTGCGGCGCGCCGGCTGGTCGTCCACCGTCAGTGTGGCGTGGAAAGGGGCTGCATCCTTGCGTGCGGCGTGCGGGATGCCGGCGGCGGGGGGCGCGTCGGCGGCGAGCACCTGCAGGATCGTCTCGGCGCGGTCGGCGGCGGCAGGCGAGCCACCCAGGTCAGCACGCACAAGCGTTGCCAGCTGCGGCGCCCAGTGGCGGCTGTCCGGCGTGCCATGCAGAAGGGCGCGCAGCTCCTCGGGGCCCAGGCGACGACTGTTGAGCGCCTCGTGCAGGAGGCTGGCGGCGCGGTCGGGGTCGCCCAGATGGCGCAGCGCGGTGCGGATGCCGTGGCCGTGCGCAAGTGCGGTGCGGGCAAGCAGTGTGCGCTGCGTCTCGTCGAGCTTGTGTCCCGCCTCGAGTGCGAGCAGGCCGTCGCGCAGCAGGTCGGCGCTGGGCAGTTGCTCGCTGCGCCACCAGGCGTCGACGGCGGCGGCCAGCTCCCCGCGCAGCGCTGCGACGCGCTGGGTGGCGCCGGCGCCACGAAAGGGCGCGAGCAGATGGGGCGCGGCAAAGGGCGTAAGCGGCGGCGGCGCGGCGCCATCGGCTGCTGCATGGATGGCCGGCGGTCGCGCCACACGTGGCATGTAGGGCAGGTGCTCCTCAGCGACGGGCTTGGCGGCGTGCGGCGCAACCGTCGTAGCGCTGCCGGCGATCTCGGCGCCGGCCGGCACAGCCGGTGCAGAACGCGCTGCCGGCGCGGCATCTTCAAGCGTCCACTGCGAGGTCGCGCGCGCGGCGGGCTGCAGCGCAAAGCCGCCATCGGCCTTGCCTGCGCGCAGGATATAGGAGGGCTGCTGGGGTGGCTCGCGCCGCTCGTCGGCCATGGCTTCATTGTAGCCTGCCGCGCGTGGAATGGCGAGAGGCGATGCGGCTCTCTCGCTGCGTGCCGGCGCCACCCCCTGCACCTTGACAGCAGCGCGGCGCCCTCCTAAACTTGCTCCGGTACAAATACTATAACATATGTTATAGGGTTATTTCCTTGTAGCAACGCACTATTCACACTTCACGCAGAAAGTACAGCACATGTCCTCGTTCCCTCCCGTCGAGCAGCAGCTGCGCATGCTGATGCGCGGCATCGACTTTGGCGACACCGGCACCTACGCTTCGATGGAAAGAGAGCTGCGCGAGCGGCTGCAGGAATCCTACGACAGCGGGAGGCCGCTCAAGGTCTACTGCGGCTACGACCCTTCGTCGCCCGATCTGCACCTGGGCCACACGCTCACCATGCGCAAGCTGCGCCAGTTCCAGGAGCTGGGCCACGAAGTCACTTTCCTGATTGGCACCTTCACCGGCATGGTGGGCGACGCCAGCGACAAGGACTCGGCGCGCAAGCAGCAGTCGCTCGATGATTCGCTGGCCAAGGCGGGCAGCTACGCCGAGCAGGTCTTCCGCCTGCTGGACCGCGAGCGCACCATCGTCAAGTACAACCACGAGTGGCTGAGCAAGTTGAGCTTTGCCGACGTGGTGGGGCTGGCCTCGAACTTCACCGTGCAGCAGTTCCTGGCGCGCGATAACTTCTCGAAGCGCTTCGGCCGCGGAGATGCGATTGGCCTGCAGGAGTTCTTCTATGCGCTGATGCAGGGCTACGACGCTGTGGCGCTGGAGACCGATGTGCAGGTGGGCGGCACCGAGCAGCTCTTCAACCTGATGGCCGGGCGCAAGCTGATGGAGGCCTTTGGCATGCGCCCGCAGATCGTGCTCACGGTGCCGATCCTGGTCGGCACCGACGGCGCGCTGCGCATGAGCAAATCGACGGGCAACTCAATCGGCATCAGCGAGCCGCCAGGCGTGATCTTCACGAAGATGCTCAACCTGCCCGACAGCACGATCCGCAGCTACGCCGAGCTGGCCACGCGCTGGGAGCCCGAGCTGATCGAGAGCCTCTTTGCCGAGGTGGAGGCGGGGACGCTGGAGATGCGCGCGCTGAAGCAGAAGCTGGCGCGCGAGATCGTCTCGATCTTCTACGATGAGACGGTGGCCGAGCAAGCAGCCGAGGATGCACGCCGCATGTTCGAGGGTGACGCGCCGAGCGACGCGCCGCAGGTCATGCTGGGGGCGCCGGAATCGCTGGTGACGCTGCTGGCCAACGCCGGCATCGTCAAGAGCCGCGGCGAAGCGCGCCGCCTGATCGAACAGGGGGGCGTGCGTCTGGGCGGGCAGCAGGTGGATTCCATCGATGCCACGGTAGACCCGTCGCTGGCGCCCGAGCAGGTGATCCAGGCCGGCAAGCGCAAGTTCCTGCGTGTTGTGCGGGGATAGAGGGCTTTGCGGGAATTGCGCGCGGCTGCAGCCTGTGTGTGGTGGGCAAATGAAAACCGGCCCCGGGTTCCGCCTGCAATTTTCCGCAGGCGACCCGTGGCCGGTTGAGGGCAAAGAGAAACTGCTCTCAGTCGCACTTCCCCCGAAGCGGCAGAGCCGCAGTGCGACCTCGAGCAGTTCTGGACATAGAATACCACAGCCCCCGGCGCTTGTAAAGTGCTTTTTCAGCGAGTTTTTGCAGAAGATGCAAAACGGCGGATTTAGCGTAGGTTTTGCGTTGGGTGCGCGAACCCGGGGTAGCCCAGCAGTAGGGCAGCAATCCGGCTGAGCGCCGAGCGCAGGCGCACCTGACGTTCAGACCCCGTGCACCTGATAGCAAGGCCGCATCGCAGGCGGGCGGCCGGTGTTCTTTCCTCAGATTCCAGCTACAGCGCAGACAACGCTACAGCGCAGACAATCCAGCAGCGCAGACAATCGATAAGGGAAGGCAACCATGGGACTGTTTACGGGCAAGAAGGGGCTGGTCTTCGGCGTCGCCAATAAAGACAGCATCGCCTGGGGCATCAGCAAGGCGCTGCACGACGAGGGCGCCGAGTTGGGCTTCAGCTATGCCGGTGAAGTGCTGAAGAAGCGCGTGCTGCCCCTGGCAGAGAGCATCGGCAGCAACTTCGTGGAAGAGGCCGACGTCACCAACGACGAGGCGGTCGACGCCGTCTTCGCGCGCGCCGCAGAGCGCTTTGGCACAATCGACTTTCTGGTGCACTGCATCGCCTACGCGCCGCGCGAGGCGCTCAGCGGCCGCTTCAGCGCCACGCAGCGCGAGCACTTTCGCATGGCGCTCGACATCTCCTGCTACAGCCTGATCGCGCTGGCCCAGCGCGCCCAGCCGCTGATGCCCAACGGCGGCTCGATCGTCACGCTTACCTACTACGGCGCCGAGAAGGTGGCGCCCAACTATAACGTCATGGGCGTGGCCAAGGCCGCCCTCGAAGCGAGCGTGCGCTATTTGGCGTGGGACCTGGGCAAGGATCGCATCCGCGTCAACGCCATCAGCGCCGGGCCGATCAAGACGCTGGCGGCATCGGGCGTGGCGGGCTTCCGCGACAGCCTGCGCCATGTTTCGGAGACCGCGCCGATGGGGCGGGTGACGCAGGAGAATGTGGGCGACGCCGCGCGCTTCCTGCTCAGCGACTGGTCGGTGGGGGTGACGGGCGAGGTGCTCTACGTCGACGGCGGCTACAACATCATGGGCGCGCCCGAATCGATTGCGCACCCGGTGGAAGCGCCCAAGGAGCCGCCGCGCGAGTAACCTCACGCGGCTGAGCAGAGGCCACGCCCCACCGCAACGACTCCAGGAACGAGACGAACAAAGAGGACGCCGCACCGGGTTTACCGGTGCGGCGCCTTGTTTTGAATGGGCATGCGGTGCGTTCGGCAGGGTACCCCGCCGGCGCAGGTCAACTACGCCATCACTTCCCTCTCGGGGACGTGCGGTTTGACGGGGAACTCGCGCTCGTACCACTGCAGGCTGCCACGCACCACATCGGCCAGGTCGTAGAGGTCGTTGGCGCTCGCCAGCTCGTAGCAGCGCGCCTCGCCGGCGGGATAGAGCACGACCTGCTGGGGGCTGTGATGCAGGTTCAGATGCGCGATTGGCTTGCCTTCGTAGCCGTCGAGCAGCACGCGCGCGTTGCGCAGCTGCACACGGTTGCAGTTGACGACGCTGCGCGCAAGCGTGCGCACGATATAGAAGGCTTCAACATCCATTGTGGCCGCGGCGGGCGCTTCGTCCGGGCAATCGTCCATGGGGGGCAACGTCGGCTGAGCGTCCAGCCGATGGCGATGCAGGTCCATCAGTTCTCCATTCGTTTCTGTCGTCAAGATTTCAATCGCTGCGCCTGCAATGGGGCAGGCGCAGCCGCACCGCTTGACTCAGCGCGTCATGGGTCTCAGTATACTCCTCTCGCCCTGGAGCAAGAAAGGGGCAGGTGTCCCGCGTGTGCAGGGACAAGTGCGCGTCAGCCGCGCACCTGCTCGAGCGCCTCGCCCGCGGCAACGAGGATCGGGTCGTAGACAGGCGAGTAGGGCGGCGCGTACGAAAGGTCGAGCGTGGCGATCTCGGCCAGCGTCATGCGGGCGTGGAGGGCAGTGGCCAGGATGTCGATGCGCTTGTTGACGCCGGCTTTGCCGACGATCTGGCCGCCCAGCAGCCGCCCGTCGCGCAGGTCAAAGACCAGCTTGGTCTGGATCTCGGCCGCGCCAGGGTAGTAGCCGACACGGTCGTCGGCGCGGATGGCGACGGCGCCCACGGCTTCCCCCTCCGCGCCCCAGGCTCCGGCCGCGCGCGCGGCGTGCTCAGTGAGCCCGGTGCAGGCGAGCGTGTAGTCGAAGACCTTGACCACGGCCGTGCCGACGATGCCCGGGAAGACGTCGGCCTCGCCCAGGGCGCCGGCGATGCGCCCGCACTTGTTGGCTGCTAGCGCCAGCGGAATCCAGGTCGGCTCACCGGTCACAAGATGCGTCAGCTCCACGCAGTCGCCGGCGGCAAAGATGTCGGGGTCGCTCGTGCGCATCTGGGCGTCCACGCGCAGCGCCTTGCTCGCGCCCAGCTCCAGGCCGGCGGCGGCGGCCAGTTCGCTGTTGGGGAGCACGCCGGTGGCCACCAGCACCAGATCGGCGGCCAGCCGGGTTGCGGGATCCGGCTTGCCTTTGCCCTGCGCCTGCGTCTGCACAGAGAGGCGCAGCGCGTCGCCCGCCTGCTCGATGGCTTCAATGCGACTGTTCAGGTGCAGGTGGACGCCATGGTCGCGCAAGTGCTCGCGCACCCCCTCCACCATCTCGGCGTCGAAGTTGGGCATGATCTGCCCCAGCGACTCGACCACGTGTACGGAAATGCGCCGCGCGCGCAGCGCCTCCACCAGTTCGAGGCCAATGTAGCCGGCGCCCACCACCACGGCCCGCTTCGGCTTGCGCTCTGCCAGGAACGCCTGGATCGCGTGCGCGTCGGTCAGCGACCGCAGCGCAAAGACGCCGGGCAGCTCGATGCCGCGGATCGGCGGGCGCGCCGGGCGGGCGCCGGTGGCATAGATGAGCTTGGTGTAGGTGTGCGTGAACTCCTCGCCCGTGTCGAGCCGGCGCACGGCCACGGTGTGCGCCGCGCGGTCGATCGCCACCACGTCGTGGTGCAGGCGCACATCGATGTCGCGCTCCTCGCGCGCCCTGTCGACGGTGAGCGCGACCAGGTCATCGGCGCTCTGCACCACGCCGCCGATCCAGTAGGGCATGCCGCACATCGAATAGGAGATGTACGGGCTGCGCTCGAAGACGATGACGTGCGACTCGGGCCAACGGCGCTTGACGGCGCTTGCGGCACTCATGCCCGCAGCATCGCCGCCGATGACGATGATGGGTGCTGCGGGCGCGGCGGTCTCCACGTCGGCTGAGGGTGCTGCCGGCTTGCGTGTGCTGCGCGGGCGAGCCACGGCAGCTCCTTTCGGGTGGTGCGGCTGGTGGCGCCGGGCGGCCGCTTACGCCTCCCAGACGACGTCGCCGTTGAAGAGCGTGAGCCGGACCGCCGTGCGCGCGAGCGCGCCCTCTTGCAGCGCGTTGGCGTCCAGCGCGGCCAGGTTGCGGTCGAGCAGCGCCAGGTCGGCACGCGCGCCGAGCGCAATACGCCCATAACGAGCGTCCCAGCCGGCAGCCTGGGCCGCGCCGATTGTGTAGGCGTCGAGTGCCGTTGCCAGCGCCACGCGCTGATCCGGGAACCAGGGCGCACCGCCCACGCGCCCGCGCACCACGGCGGCATGCAGGCCAAGCCATGGGTTGGGGGTGGCTACCGGCGCGTCGCTGCCAAAGGCCAGGCGCACACCGGCGGCGTGCAGGCTGCGGAAGGCGTAGGCGGTAGCGGCCCGCGGCCCCAGCAGCGCGTCGGCCACCTCGATGTCGTCGAGCGCGTGCATGGGCTGCACGCTGGCGGTGAGGTTGAGCGGCGCCAGGCGGCCCACGTCGGCGGGCTGGATCATCTGTACGTGCTCGATGCGGTGGGGTGCGGCCAACGGCGCGCCCAGCGCGTCCACATGGCCGGGGCGCAGGCGTGCCAGCTCCTCGAAGGCGCCGATCACCTCGCGCACGGCACGATCGCCGATGGCGTGGATGCTGACCGGGAAGCCGGCATCGACTGCGCGTACAAAGGCGGCGCGCATCTCGTCGGGGGGCGTCACCACCACGCCGCAGGTGGGCTGCTCGCCCGGTTCGGTTACCTGGAAGGGCTCGAGCATCCACGCCGTGCGGCTGCCCAGGCTGCCGTCGGCAAAGAGCTTGACGTGCCCCAGGCGCAGGAAGTCGTCGCCGAAGCCGGAGCGCGCCCCGATCGCGGCGGCCGCACCAAGGTCGTGCAGCGCCACGTTGGTGGCCACGCGCAGGCGCAACTGCTGCTCGGCGCGCAGCGTCTGCCAGCGGCGCAGTGCGCGCGGCCCCTCGTCTCCGCTCCAGACGCGCTGGTCGTGTACGCCGGTGATGCCCAGACGATGAAGCGCAGCCATCCCTTGCCGCATGGCTTCGAGCAGCTCGCGCTCGCTGGGCTGGGGAATGACGGCGGCGACGAGGTCGATGGCGGCCTCGCGCAGCATGCCGGTGGGCAGACCCTGGGCGTCGCGGTCGATGACCCCCTGTGGCGGGTCGGCGGTGGCGGGGCCGATGCCGGCGGCGACGAGTGCGGCGCGGTTGGCGACGGCGCTGTGCATGTCGGAGCGGTAGAGCAGGGCGGGGGTCGCGGGGCCGGTAACGGTGTCCAGGTCGGCGGCGGTGGGGAAGCGGGGCGTCTGCCAGTGCGACTCGTTCCAGCCGCGCGCGACGATCCAGTCGCCCTCGTTGCTCGAATCGGCACGTTCGCGCACCCGCTCCAGCAGCTCCTCCAGGCTCGTGCAGTCGGCGATGGGCAGGCTCTGCAGGGTGCGCGCCCAGTCGGTGAAGTGGATATGGGCGTCGGTGAGCCCGGGCAGCAGCGTGGCGCCTTCGGCGTCGATGCGGCGCGTCTGTGCGCCGGCCAGGGCCAGGAGGTCGGCATCGCTGCCGATGGCCAGCACGCGGTGTTTGCGCACGGCCACGGCGCGTGGCGGCTCGCGCTGGGTTCCATCGGCGCCAGGCAGGAAGAGCGCCGCATTGTGGATGATCAGGTCGGGCGCGGCGGGCAGGGCGTGGGGTGCAGTCATGGGGAGTGGCCTATCCAAAGATGGGGCGGCGCGCGGCACGCGATGGTTTGTACAAAGTGTGCGCAAATAGTGCAGAATGTAGCGTAACAGACCGATGGCCGGGCGCTGCTGTACCATACTGAGTGTAGAGCCGCCGCCGCCGTGTGCGCAACCGGGCGCGAACTGCCCGGCAGGGCCGGCGGCTGGTTGTTGCTATAGAGCTGTCTCGAACTGTCTGAACCCAATAGTTCCAATCCAAGAGACCCCATTCAAGAGACCATGACAAAGACCCCTCCCCTCACCCAGATTCCGGCGGCGCTGCTCGATGCGCCGCTGGTCGGCTACAACCTGCCCGCCGCCACGCTCGGCGCAATGGTGGCCGGCGAACCGACGCTGCTCGTCTTCCTGCGCCACTTTGGCTGCATCTTCTGCAAGGAGATGGTGGCCGACCTGCGCGCTGCCAGCGAGGCCAACCCCGATTACCCGCCGATCCTCTTCGTGAACCACGGCGAGTTCGACTTCGCCGAGCCCTTCTTCGCCGCCGTCTGGCCCGAGGCGCGCTGCATTGTCGACAGCGAGCGTACGCTCTATGCCGCGTTTGGCGTCGAGCGCATGGGCAAGCTGGCGGCGCTCAATCCCCAGATCATCGCATGCGGCGTGCGTGCGGCAGGCAAGGGCCATACGCAGACGGCCGCCAAGGGCGACCCGCAGCAGATGCCCGGCCTCTTCCTGGTGCATGGCGCGCAAGTGCTCTGGCAGCACGACTTCAAACACGCCGGCGACCACCCCGACTGGCGCGCGCTGCCGGAGCGCTTGCGCGCCGTGACGGCTCCAGTCGCCGCCGGATAAGCGGCTAGGGCGCCAGCACCTTGTCGCCTAGCGCCTGCCTGGTTTGACAGGGACAGGAGGCGATGCTATGCTGCACTTCGTTCGCGGTGCGCTGGTCTTTCTGCGCCGCGCGGGACTGGAGACGTGGTGTAGCGGTTAGCATAACGGCCTGTCAAGCCGTAGGTCGCGGGTTCAAATCCCGTCGTCTCCGCCACAAAGGCGCCCACCTCAGCACGAGGTGGGCGCTCTTGATTGTACGGCAACATCCGACGCAAGGGCGGTAGGGCGCAAGGAAGCGCAAGGAACGGCGACAGTATCAAGATGAATACAACGACACCGGCCGGATCATGCGATCCGGCCGGCCCTTTCTTGCATTGAGCAGGGCAGTTCCTGCTGTGGCCGTTCCTTGCGTTCCCTGGCGTCTTCGCGCCCTCATGTCGGATGTTGTTGTTCTACCGTGTGTTGTGGGCGGTGGGGAAGAAGGTGTGCGTCAGCCCCATGCTGTTGAGCCAGTGGACGGCGAAGAGGCCGCTGCTGGGCTGCGTGACGGTGGATGGGGCATCGGCGGGCAGTTGCAACGTCTGCCCGGCCGCCAGCTCGCGGATCTGCACGGAGCAGGCTGCCGAGGCGCCTGCCATCGGTGCGCCGGTCGGCTCGCCCAGGGGCAGACTCTCGACGATCAGCACAATCGCCGCTGCGGGCTGCACGGGCCAGCTGAAGCGCTGCACCGCCGCGCCGCTCTCGTAGCGCTGCACAAGGGTGCGGCCGTCCGTCCCGCGCCAGCCGAGCAAGAATGAGGCCGGGCGCCGATCACCCCAGCGGATCAGCAGCTCCGAGATGGGACCGGCGCCGGCGTTCACCTCCAGCCAGTGGGCGCGGGTGCCGTTTGTGCTGCTGCCCACCGGGCAGCCGCCGAGCCAAAGCGTTGCAGGGTCACCGTCGACCGCCAGCGCGGGAGCGGTGGTGCTGGTGAGTGCCGGGTTTGTGTAGACAAAGGCCGGCCGGCCGAGCAGCAGGTTGGTGGTGGCATAGAGCAGATAACCGGTGCCGGCGCCGTAAACGGGCGGCTGATAGCGGGCGCGGCCGCCCGGTTCGTAGGTGTAGCCGCGCCACGAGCTGTGGCGCAGGCGCAGCAGATAGCGGCCGCTGGCTGCCGGCGTCCAGTCCAGGCGCGAGGCGGGGGAACCGTCGTCGTCGTTGGCGGCCAGCTGCACGGTGCCTGCGGCGTTGAAGAGCGACAGGTGTGTGTCGCTGTTCGCTTCCAGCGCAGCGGTGAAGAAGCGGTAGACCGTACCGGCGCGCAGCTCCACGCTCACCCAATCCTCATCGTTGGGGGCGTGAAAGTCGTGGCGCTGGGGCGCGCCGTCCACCACGAGCGCGCGCGCGGCGCTGACGAACGAGTCCGGCTCAAAGGCGTCGGCGCGGTCGGCGGCGCAGGTAACAGGGCTGCCCGAGGCGCTCCAGCCGGGGTAGAAGACCAGGCTGCGGGCGCCCAGGAAGGGAGTCGGGTCCATCGTGGGCCACGCGCCTTCGACACCGTCGTCGTTGGCGCACCAGGCGATGTGAACGTGGGGGTTGTGCGCGCCGGTGCCATAGACACCGGTGTAGCCCAGCAGCGTGGCTCCGGCGACGGCACGCGCGCCGGAGCGCGCGACGCGGTAGTCGCGCTTGCCGTCGTGCGAGGCCATGTGCGCGAAGTAGGCGCTCATGCCGGCGTAGGGGGCGTCGAAGATCAGGCGCATCGAGCCGGCCCCCCAGCGGTAGAGGGTGCCGCTGTAGGGGGCAAAGACGGGGGTTTGGCCTTCGGCGCCGCGCAGATCCAGTCCGCGGTGCGGCTTTGTGAAGTAGGGATCCGTGGAGTTCGAGAAGTAGGGCGAGCAGTAGTAGGCGTCGTTCTGGCAGTTCCAGGGGCCAACGCTGGGCGAGACGACGGGGACGAACATGGGCGCGCCGGCACAACGCGCGGCGCCGCTGGGGGCAAGCTGCATGCCCTGCGCATCGTGAGGAGCCGGCTCCTCCGACGTGGTGCAGGGTTCGGGAGTGGGCAGCGTCGCGACGGCGGTGTAGAGCGCAAGGTCGCCGGGCGTGGCGGGCGCCGGACCGCTCTGCAGGGTGGCAAGCAGCTCGCGCAGGGGTGCAATCAGCCCGCTGTTCGCGGCGCCGCTGCCGAACGGCGCAAGGTAGCTCACGCGCAGCGGCGCCCCCGGCGTCGCCATCACCAGGTCGATGAGGGCGGCCTGGTTGCAGCTTGCGCGCTGGGTCAGGTAGATGCTGCTGCCCCCGGGCAGTTCCACGACGCCGGACGGTGAGACTTCGCCCCAGAGCGCTTGAATCGGTGATTCCGGTGTGAGCCCATCCGTCGCCGCACTCTGCGGCACGCGGCTGATGGCAATCCAGCCGCCGTCGGCCGCCGCGAGTTGGAGCAGGGGCTCGACTTCGGGGTCGACGACGGTCGGGCTGACCTGCCAGCCCGCCGGCACCGTCAGGCTGACATCGAGCAGCGCATCGTAGAGGGTGCGCGGTTCGGTGGTGCGCAGATCCGGACGCGGCGCAGGGGGCGCCTCGATCACCCAGGGCGCGCCAAACTTGCGCAGCGGCGCGCCGTCGATCACGGGCATGTAGAAGAGCGGCAAGCCGGGAATGAGCGGCAGCACGACGGCGTGCTCGGCGCCGGGCGCGCTGCCCAGGGTCGGGTCGTAGGCAACCTGCGTCAGCGTCTCGGGCTGGTCGCCATAGAGCAGCCAGCCGGCGGTGGGTTGCGCGCTCTGCCAGCGCACCGTCACGGTGGAGGTGTCGTACTCGAGCCAGTGGCCGGTGGGGTCTACATTGGCGGCGGTGGCAGCTGTGCTGTCTGGGGGTTGGGGGGCTGCGGGTTGGGGCGCGACAAGCGGTGCAGGTACGTGCGCTGTTGCGGCCGCACTGCGCGAGGGGAGAAGGGCGCAGAGCAGGCCAAGCAACACAAGCACGTGGGGGCGCGCGTGCTGCATAGTCTCGATTCTCCGCTTTGGGGAGCCGGAAGCGGGCTGCTGCGATGGCATTGTGCGCTTCGGTGAGCCACCTGCGTGACGAACGCTGCGCAGAGGGCCGCTGCGTTGTGCTTTGTGTTGCGCGCTGTGTGTGTGGCGCCGTGGCCAGGATTCGCAACGGCGCGCAGGCGGCTGCCTGCGCGCCGTTGCAAAGCGGGCTGCGGGGATGCGAGCTGCGGGGGAGCTGCGCACGACGGTTTCACGCCGACGCGAGATGCTGGAGGGGTCTGGCCGCTGCGAAGAGCGCAACGCCGAACCAGGGAAGCACCACCGCCGGTGAAGAGTGGTCTAGGCGCATTCTAGCGGGGCGGCGGCGCGCTGTATACAGGACAGGTGACCTGTACATCGCGATTGTTTCCCCCGCGCCGGCTCGCGCCGGCTCTCGAGGCGGGCGCGAGGTCGCAACTGGCGGATCCGCCGATGCCCCGGCGAATGGCCGCAGGCGCGAGGCCGCCCGCCTGGTTCGGGCGGGCGGCTTGATGGCGATTGTGGCGCGACCTCTGCTTCAGTCGAGAGGGGAGAGGAATTCGCCGGCGACGATCTCGCGTGCGCCGCCGGGAATCTGCCAGGCGACGCTCAGGTTCTCCTTGCCGTCGCTCTGCTTGTGCAGCACCTCGATGTAGTAGCGCTTGCCGGCTACCAGTTCAATGGCCGCCGAGGCCTGCGTGCCGAACTTGTCCCACACCTGGTAGGGCGTCCAGCCGCTGACCGAGGCAATGACCACGGCGTCGGCGGCGCTCTCGCTCGTGCTCAGCAGCAGCGCACTGCTATCGTCCGAAGCCAGCCAGAAGCGGTAGGTGCCGCTGAGTGGCGGGTGGATGTAGCCGCGCAGCCGCTGGCCGTACTCCTTGTCACCCGCACGCGGCGCGTCGAGGCTGGTCAGCGTCTCGCGCTTGTCGGGGCTGTCGGGATAGCCGTCGGCTGCGGTCAGGTCGTCGACGCTGGTGCCGGCGATCGTAGTCCACACCTCGCGTGTGATCGAACCGGCGCCGCCGCCCGCAGCGCTCTGCGAAGAAGCGGCCGGCGCGGCAGCGGTCGCCTGCGGTGTGGCCGCCTTGGTGCCCGTCACTGGGGCCGATGCGCCTGCGGCCGGCGTGCCGGTGGCCGGTTTGGCGGCCGGCGTGGGCGTGCGCACCGCACCAGGGCCGTTGTAGCGCAGCCGCACCACCTCGCCGGTGGCGATGTAGATCATCCAGAGGTTGCCATCCGGCCCCATCGATATCTGCACCGGGCCCGGCGCCGAGGTGGCGAACTCCTTGAGGCTGTAGCCGCCGTCGCTCTTGAGCGTCATGGCCCAGATCACGCCGCCGTTGAAGTCGGAGAAGAAGTAGGCGTTGCGGTACTCGGCGGGATAGCTGCGCCCGGTGTAGAAGTCGCCGCCGATGACCGAACCGCGCGGCGGGATTGGTTCGTGCGGGTAGAGGTGCAGGGCCTGGGTGACGGCGGTGGCGCCGCTGTGCAGCGGGTCGCAGATGTTAAAGTCGGTGCGCTGCTCGAGCCCTTCGAAGCAGGGCCAGCCGAAGTTGGCGCCGCGGCTGCCGCGGTTGATCTCTTCGTAGTCGCTGTTGCCCACATCGCCCACAAAGAGCTCGCCCGTGGTGGGGTGGAAGGAGAAGCGGAAGGGGTTGCGCATGCCCATCGCATAGACCTTGGCGCGGTTGGCGTTAAGGTCACCGTCGTAGAAGGGATTATTCGCATAGCCAGCGCCGGTCAGCGGGTCGATGCGCAGAATCTTGCCGTTGAGGCTGTTGGGGTCCTGGGCGCGCCAGTTGCCCCAGCCGTTGACGATGCCGTCGCCCACGCTGACGAAGAGCGAGCCGTCCTTGGCGAAGCGGAGGAAGTTCACCGTGTGCGAGGTGCCTTCGGTGGCGATGCAATCCTGGATGAAGGGGCCGCTGCCCTCGCGCCCCGAACCGCTCTCGAAGCAGGAGAAGGGCTCGGTGTCGCCCTCCTGCGGGTTGCCGATGTGCTCGTAGGTGGAGTTGCTGCCCAGAATCACGAAGCCGCTGTTCGGCTTGGCCACATTCAGGTTGTCGGGGTCGGCTTCGATGCGCAGCACGCGCGCCACGCGCGCGCCGCCGGCGTTGTTCAGGCTGCTCTCGGGCGGGTCGTAGGTGTAGCCCAGGTAGACGTAGGGCACAGTGGGGAAGCGGGGGTGCACCGCCACGCCGAGCAGGCCGCGGTCGGCGCTGTTGTTGACTTCGTTGGTGAGGTCGAGGAAGGGCTCCTCCTGAAGCACGCCGTCCACGGCGACGCGCACCTTGCCGTTCTTCTCGGTGATGAAGATGCGGCCATCGGGCGCGACGGCAAAGGCGGTGGGCAAGGTGAGGCCGCCGACGATCTGCTCTTCCGAGAAGCCGGAGGGCAGGGCGGTGGCCATTGGGCGCGCCAGCGCCGGCTGCGCTGCAGGCAGCAAGGCGAGCACGATCGCGAGCGCCGGCAGCAGCGCCAGCAGCGCCGAAGCAACGCGGCGTGTGCGCGTGGCGATGCGGCGTGCGCGCGTGGCCATCAATTCAGGGCGAAACATGCAAGGGGTCCTTTCCAGACCAGGCGCAGGGCGCGCCCAGTCGAGGGTGAGCGGCGGAGCGTTGCGTCAGCGTTCGGCGCGCCGGGTGGAGGGCGCCGCGATCGTGGCCAGCAGGCGCGCGGCCTCCTCGGCGCCCACAACGCCGGCGGCTTGCGCTTCGTTCAGCACACCTTCCATGGTCAGGCGCGGCAACTCGCCGGCCCACACCTTGTGCGCCAAATTGAAGACGATTGCCCGCAGTTGCTGCAGAAGCTCGGGCGGGGTCTGCGCCATGATTGCGGGCAGTTGGGCCGCCAGTGCTGGGTCGAGGATCGATTCCTGGTAGCGGGCGCCGGTGGCGGCAAAGCCGGCCTCCCACTCCACCGTGGCATCCCAGCGCTGCGGCGCGCCGCTGACGCCAATGTGGCTGATGCGCCACTTTGGCTCGCTTGTGGTGAGCCAGGCGAGCGCGACCGTCTGATGAATCTGGCGCGTCACCTCATTGCCCGACGCAATCGCGCCGGGGTTGACCACCGTCAGTGTGCCGTCGACGCGCACGAGCGGGATGTGCCAGTGGCCGAAGATAGCCAGGCTTGCCCCGGCCTGCCGTGCGCGGTCGATGGTGCGCTGCAGCTTTGGGGGCAGCTCGTCGCCGCTGCGTGCGGCGCGTTCCTCGCGCCAGTCGCGATAGTGGCTGTGCCAGACGAAGACGCGCTCGCCCTGCACCGAGATCAGCAGCTCGTAGGGGAGATGCTCGGTGGCGTCGGTGGTCTCGTCGTTGCCATGCACGGCGAGTACTGGCGCGATCGCGCTCAACTGGTCGAGCACCCAAAGCTCGCCCACGTCGCCGGCATGGATCAGCAGGTCGGCCCCGGCGAGCGCCTCGAAGAGTGCGGGCGGCAGCGCACGGCAGCGCTGCGGCATGTGCGTGTCTGAAACGAGGGCAAGGCAGGCGCGCACGTCGCCGCGCGTGAGCCCGTGGGGCAGATAATCATCAACGGGCACAGAGGACTCTTTCCAGAGGGGGAGACGCGGCCCGGCGCACCGCTGCGGGCAAGTGCTGCAGGTCGCAGCGAGATGCAGCAGCTACATGCCGAAGATCGAGGGGAAGCGGATAAGGCTTGGCCCCCAGATCGCCAGGGCAAGCAGCAGCGCAGCGAGGCTGACCAGCGCCTGCTCCCACACCGACAGCGCGCGCACGCGCAGGCCGATCGTGTCGAGCGCCAGCAGCAAGTCGGCGGTGGCCAGGGCAAGCACGCCGGCCAGCGCCAGCGCGCTCCAGAGCGCAGGCTGGAGGACAACCAGCACGAGCGCGAAGCCCAGCGCCAGCGCCATCTGCACACCGTAGAGCAGCAGCGTGAGCCAGAGTGCGCCTGCGCGCGCCCGCAGCCGCCAAGCCGGCAAGGCCAGCAGCACAAGCGGAAGCAGCACGAGCAGGCCGGGCAGCGACCACAAGCCGCCGCCCACCGTCGCCGCCAGCACGATCCAGAGCACGAACCAGATGAAGAAGCCCGCACCGGCGCCGGCGGCGCGCGGCGTGCCTGGCGCCCAGGCGAAGGCCTCGCGCACGATCAGCAGCAGCAGCGCAAAGCCCATCAGCCCCTTGAAGAGCGGGCTGACGGCTTCGAGCGGCAGCATGGCGAGCACAAAGGCCAGCAGCAGCGAGGCAAGATGCAGCGCCGGGTAGGGCGCTGGCTCGACCTTGTTGCGCGCCACGCGCACGACGTTGACCACGCCGGTGGCAAGCGTTGCCAGACCGACGATCAGGGCAATCCAGAGGCGGACCATGCCGGGATAGGTGGTGGTGGGTGCTGGTGCGGGCGATGTCGGGCGAACGCGCTGGGCCGCCGCGTCGCCGCGTCGCGACGGCGCCGAACGATGCTATTCCTGCGCGCTCTCGATCCGAATCTCGACGCTGTCGGCGGCGCCGATGGCTGTGCGCAGCAGGGCAACCAGCGCCGCATCGCCGCCGTTGGCCTCCATCAGGTCCACGGTGGGCGACATGATGTAGTAGTCGTTGTCTTCGGTCGACTCTTCTTCGAGTTGCGAACGCAGGAAGGCGATCTGTTCAGCGCTCAGCACGCCGAGCAGCGCGCCGGTGTCGTTATTGAAGATATTGAACATGGAGGGTGGCTTCCCTGTGCAAGTGAGCCGGGCGCGGCTGACGGCGCGTTCGGCGGCGAGCGTGCAGCGATGGCTGGATGATAGCCCGCCGCAGGGCAGGGCGCAAGTTACCCGCCGCCGCGCCGCGCCCTGCTTGGGACATTGCAGCGTTGGAATCTGCGCCGGTCATGGTGGAAGAGCGTGGTGGTGCGTGTCGCTACGTAGGCGCCGCACAGGGCAGATGGCGCAACCGCGCCGCGGCAACAAAGCGGGCGATGCAAGCACCCTTGCACCGCCCGCAGAACCGCGCTTTAGCTGTCGCCGAGGCAATCACGCCGCGCCGCCACTGGTCGATCCTCGAACGGCAATGTGCGGAAATGTCTCGTCGGTCTCTCAAGGGTTGCCCCCTGCTGTAGCGGCGAATTTGATTCGCCGAAGGGCCAGACGAGCGCACGCGAGGCTTGGCGCTAGACGATGCGCAACATCTGCGCAGGCGCTGATCTCGTGTGCAACATCAAGAGCCAGAACTCGCTGCGCTCATCCCGGCCTTCTGGCGATTGAAAATCGCCGCTACGGGCGGGCGCCTCGATCCTCGATCCTCGATCGCTCTGCTTAGTACGTAATATTGCGCCCGAGCAGCTTGGCCTGCGCGACCCAGTTCTGCACTTCGCCCAGGCGCGGCATACGCTTGGTGTGGTGGTTGGCAGCCTTCTCCAGCAGCGTGGCATGCAGGTTGGCGGGCACGCGCTTCGAAAGCTCGACCACGGTGTCCACACCGGCCTCTTCCAGCAGGTCCGAAAAGACGGGGCCGATGCCCTTGACGCGGCTCAGGTCGGCGCGGTTTACCACCTCGAGCACTTCGGCCGGGGTGCAGCCGAGCTTGGCGGCCAACGCCTTGCGCGACTCGGGGGTGCTGCCCTCGCTCAATACCTTTGCGGTAGTACCGATGCCGTGCCGGCCCATCTTTTCGACGGTGGCGGCGCGCGTCGGCTTGTTCGTCTTCCACTGGCTCAGCTTGAATTGCATGGGGTTTGGCTCCTTTGGCTGCCCACTTGGGGTGGCATGGTGCGCATCAAAGGGATGCGCCGCTGCAACTGCAAGTATACGCGAAGAAGGTAACCATGCCAACCGATTGCTTTGCACAAGAGGGTGAAGAGCGCGCATTTTTCAGCGAGAGCGCAGCCATTGACGCCGCCCGCGCGCAGTGCTAGAGTGGAGTTGTCTTCACTCTCTGTTGACTGCTGCCACGCGCCGATCTCGGCGTGGCGGCGCCCTCTCCTCGACCGCGCGACCCCACCGCCTGCGCGCAGGCGACTGCACCGCCATCCCCTCCGCGCCGCAGCTGATTCCACTCTCCAGTTGGAAAGGAATCATCATGCACGCGCAAATCCCCCTGCGGCCTTCGCGGCTCGGTTTGGTCGCGCTCATCGTCCTGCTGGGCGTCCTGGCGCCCGCACTGCCGACGGCGGCGCAGGAGCCGGTCCCGGCCGCCAACCCTGCACCGCTCTACCTGCCTCTTGTTCATTCTGGCACCCGCGTTCTTCCAGACGATGAGCCGGCCGGCGGCGCCGTTGCGCTCTCGTTCGCCGCCGAAGAGGCTGCGCTCGCTGCCATCGCCGCTGCTCCCGGCGAGCGCGCCACCGATGAGCCGGAATGGAACCCCGGCGCGCTGGACGGTCTCGCCGTCGAACCTGCCCCGGAAAGCGCAGCCGCAGTGGGGGAGCCGCTGACTGTGCCCCTGATTGCTGCAACCGAAGGGCGCGCGGCGCCGCAGCTTGCGGGCACGGGCGGCGAACTCTTCTCGCAAGAGACGCTTGGCTTGCCCGGCACGGCCGAGCTGGACGACCACTTTGGCGACCAGCTTGCGAGTGCCGACTTCAATGGCGACGGCTGGGCCGACCTGGCCGTGGGCATCCCGAATGAGACCGTCGGCGGGCTCGTCGGTGCCGGTGCAGTGCAGTTGCTCTTCGGCCGCGCCGGTGGGCTGGCGGTCGCGTCCAACCAGTTGATTACGCTGGATATGAGCGGCGTTCCTGGCGCCGCCCAAGAGGGTGCGCACATGGGCTCGGCCCTGGCTGTTGGCGATTTCGACCGCAACGGCTATCCCGACCTGGCCGTCGGCGTGCCCGGCCAGGATGTGGATTTGGCTCGCTTCGCTGGGGCCGTCCTCATCTTCTTCAGCACCCGTGAAAAGCCGCTGCACGGGGAGATTCAGTTCGTGACGCAAGCGACAGCGGGGGTGCCGGGCACGGCCGAGGACCGCGATTCGTTCGGTGCGGCGCTGGCAGCGGGCGACTTCGACGCTGACGGCTACGACGACCTTGCCATCGGCACGCCTACGGAGGACGCCGGTGCTGTGGCCGATGCGGGCGAGGTGACGCTGCTGCGCGGCAGCGAGCACCTGCTTGTGCCGGCCGGCGCGACGCCGTTGAGCCAGGATGCTGAGGGCGTTGGCGGCGTCTCGGAAGCAGCCGATTTCTTCGGCGACGCGCTGGCGGTGGGCGATTTCGACCGCGACGGCTTTGCCGACCTTGCCGTCGGTGTGCCCTTCGAGGCGATCGGCGCCGCGGGCGAAGCCGGCGCAGTCAACCTCTTCTACGGCGCGCCCGGCGGCCTGCGCACGGTGGGCAGCCAGCTCTGGTCGCAAGATGTCGCCGGCGTCGCCGACAGCAGCGAGGCGATGGATCACTTTGGTCTGTCGCTGGCGGCGGGCGACTTCAGCGGCGACGGGCGGGACGACCTGGCCGTGGGTGTTCCGCACGAAGAGGTGGGCGCACTCTCGGACAGCGGTGCCGTGCACCTCTTCTTTGGCGGCGCGACAGGGTTGGTTGCCACCCGCAACCAGCTCGTTCACGAAGGGTCGACCAACGTTCCTGGAGAGCCGGGTGATGGTGAGCATTTCGGCTACGTGCTCGCCGCCGGACAGATGAGCGCCGGCAAGTACGTTGACCTGATCGTCGGCAACCCGCACGAGCGGGTCGGCAGTGTGTACGAGGCTGGTGCGGTGCTCCTGATCCATGGCCTTGTGCCGGGCGAGCAGATCATCAGCAGCGAGCTCCATCACCAGGACAGGGCGGGCGTGCCGGGAGACGCCACTGACGACGCGCTCTTTGGCGTTGCGCTGGCAGTTGGTGACTTCGACGGTGACTTGCAGAACGACCTGGCTGTGGGCGCGCCTGGTACGGACATCAATGGGCTTGATGACGCCGGCGCCGTGATCACGCTCTACGCGCCGCATCAGGCGCTCTGCTTCCTGCCGCTGGCCATGGGCGCCGCCGATTAGGCTGCTGCTGACCCACGAAACTTCGGGGTGCGTTGCGGCGTAGTGCATTTTGTGTCATGCTGAAGCGCGCGCGCGTGTGCGCGCCTCAACCTGTTTTAGACCTTGCTCGCTAAAGGAGAAAGCCATGAGTGTTCCGACACAGGCCGGCCAATCGGCTGCGGAAGTGCCCGGTGACCTGCTGCTGATTGCCACATTCCCCGACGAAGAGGCGGCTGCCGGCGCGCTGGCCGCCATGCTCCAGGCCAAGGCCGAGCAGAACTGGGCCGTCAGCGCCTCGGCCGTCGTGCGGCGCGAGGACGACGGCCGCATCAGCGTCAAGGAGACGGACGACGTGAGTGTGGGCAAGGCCGCTGCGGCCGGCGGCGCGCTTGGCGGCCTGCTGGGCATGCTCTTTGGCAAGCCGGTGCTGGGCGCCGGCCTGGGCGCGCTGCTGGGCGCGGGCGCCGGCAAGGTGGTCGACGCCGGCATCAACGACGCGCGCCTGCAGCAGATTGCCGAAGGGCTCGCCAATGGCTCGTCGGCCGTGGCGGCGATTGTGGGCGCGGGCTCGCTGTCGGCCGCGAAGGGCATCCTCATCGGCCTGGGCGCCGACGTGGTTGCCGAGCCGACTGTCGCCGGCGCCACCGTCAACGTGCCCAAGACGGGCAACGAGCAGATCGACCAGTGGGTGCAGAGCGCCAGCGCCGCAGTGCAACCCTATGCAGACCAGGCAGCCAGGTCCGTCAGTGGCGCAGCCTCGAGCGCCGAGCAGCTCGCCGGCCAGGTGAGTGACCAGGCGAAACAGGCCTGGAGCAGCGCAACCGGCGGCGAGAAGCCGACAACGCCTGACGCATAAGCGTCTGCGACGCGCCGGCAGGGAAAATCTACAGGGGAGAGCGGTCGACCGCTCTCCCCTGATCTCTTCTCTGTTGCGCCCGGGTGCTTACGCCACCATGGCCAGCTTGCGTTTGAAGGCGAGCACACGCTGGTAGCTCTCGTCGATGCGCGCTTCGGAGAGGCGGCCGGACTCGACGGCGGCGCGAATGACGTCGAAGGCCTGGTCGGCCGAGACGAGCGCCTTGCCGGCGATGTTGTTGCTAATCGCGATCAGGTCCACGCCGGCGTCAATCGCCATCAGGATCGCGTCCTCGGGCGAGTAGATGTCGGAGATCGCGCGCATGCGCATGTCGTCGGTGACGATGACGCCGTTGTAGCCCAGCCGCCCGCGCAGCAGGTCGGTGAGTACTTTGGGCGAGAGCGTGGCGGGCAGCTCGGGGTCCAGCTTGGCGTTGAAGATGTGCGCCGTCATGATCGCGTCGACGTCGCCGGCGGCCAGCAGCTGAATGTAGGGCGAAAGCTCGATCTCGCGCCAGGTGTCGGTCACGTCCACAAAGCCCAGGTGGGTATCGGCGCGCGAGCTGCCGTGGCCGGGAAAGTGCTTGAGCGTTGTGCCCACGTTGCGCTCGCGGTGGGCATGAATTGCAGCCTGGGCATGGCTGAAGACCACATCGGGGTCGGCCGAGTAGGAGCGCTGCACGTTGCCCACGATCGGGTTGCGGGGATTGAGGTTCAGGTCGACCACGGGGGCGAGGTTCATGTTGACGCCGAGGCCGGAGAGAATGCGCGCCGTGGTGGCGCCCTGCTCGCGCGTCAGCTCGATGTCGTGGGTGCCCAGGTACTGTGCGGCATAGTTGAGCGGCAGGCCGGCCCAGGCGCCCAGGCGACTCACATAGCCGCCCTCCTGGTCGAGCGAGATGAGCATTGGGATTGGCGCCGCGGCCTGCAGCGTATTGGTCAGCGCCTTGAGCTGCTGGGCGCCCACCAGGTTGTGGCCAAAGAGCACCACGTTGCCCAGCCTGCCCTGCCGCACGCTTTCGAGCAGCGGGTTGCCGTCGGCGAGGGATGTGCCGCCGAAGCCCACCAGCAGCATCTGGCCGATGCGGCTTTCGAGCGTGGCCTCGGGCACGGGGAGCGGCTGGCGGTCGCTGATCAAGGGCGGGATGTTCTCGGCGGCGGGGGTGGCGGTGGGCGGCGGCGCTTCGGGGTCGTCGGCGGCGCGCAGCGGCATGGCACGGCCGGCGAACAAGGCGGCCGATGCGGCGGCCGTCATGGCGTGGCCGGCGCCGAGCAGGAAACTCCTGCGAGTGATGGAGGACATAGCAAAACCGAGGTGTGCGCTGGAGCGGGCCGACCCGTGGGGGTCGTCCGGCCCGAAACAGAATCCAGGATGCCGCAGGGTAGGGGCGAGGTGAACGCGATGCCGGCGGCCGGCCCAACACGGCCCGGACAATTGCCCGGGCCCTCTGCTGCTGGTGGAGATGGCGGGAGTCGAACCCGCGTCCGAAACAACCTTCCAGGGACGTCTACAGGTTTAGTTGCACTTTTTGTGTCGCCGGGCGGGCTCCGCGCAACAGGATCGTCGTCCCGGCCATCCGATTGTCTTAGGCAGCGTTATCGGCGTCTCGCTGCCGCAGCCCTTCAGTGGTAACGGCCTTCATGGGACCTGCGAGCACCATCCGCATGAGACCGTGACCCCTCTAGGGGGTCAGGAGTTCACTTAGGCTGCGAGGGCCGCAGGGGCCGAGGCGAAACCGAAGTTGAACGTCTTGCCAGTGTTGGCATTTGTAGCTGTGCGCCTGTTTTATGGTAGTCGACGCTCTACCACCTGCAATCCAAGGACAGTTTGCCCCGTCGAGACCGTTACATCCCCAGGGTGCTGCCATCCCAGAGTATAACACAGAATGGGCAACAACCCAAACTTTCGACGTAATTCCGTAATTCCCACGTGAGCCCGCAGAATGCGTGTTCGTTGCAGGCTCTCGAGCGAGGCGCGCTTGTTGCCCCGCCATCCAACCGAGAGGCGTTGTCGTGCGTCACATCACCGTGTCAATACCGTGTCAATACAGCCGGGTGAATCCCTCCTGTTCCATACGGGCCCTCAACTTCTCAGCCGTCGTCTCAAGGCGGGCGTGGGCGATTACGGCCTCGGCAATGTCGGCTGTCTCTGATGCGTCCAGCCACTGATCAGGCTTCCACAACTTCGAGCGTACGACGCACTTGGGGCAGTGGATCAAGACGCGCTCAACCTGCAGCACAATCGCGAAGGTGGGCACGCGCCCATTCACAGCCAGGCTCTCGCGCAGCGCCGCATCGCGCACAATCCGGCATTCGCCCGTCACGCGCAGTGTTTCGCCCTTACCCGGGATCAGGAAGAGGAGCGCAAGGTAAGGGTTCTGGAGCAGGTTCGTGAAGGTGTCGACACGCCGGTTGCCGGGCCGATCGGGAATCGCCAGGCGCCGTTCGTCCAGCACCTTGACGAAGCCGGCCGGATCGCCCTTGGGAGAGATATCCGGGTACCCGTCGCCCGTGGCCGAGGCGATGACGACGAACGGCGACAATTCGATGATCTTCCGCGACACTGCGTCGATGTGGTCTATGACCTTGGCGATGACCGGGGGCGGTGGGTCACCGATCTCGGCCCGAATCTCATCGAGGCTGCGCACAATTCCTTCAAGATCGGCAAAGGGGTCTGTGATGGTTGTCACGCGCTTGCTTGATCTCCTCTCTGGCTGTCGGCCATCCTTGGCAGGTGTGCAACCGTTCTGGCGGGCGCCGCGGTGCGGTCGAAGAGCCGCAGGCCCGAGGTGCGTCTGGGAGTTGGGCCGCCCATGGTAGCACAGGCCGGATTGGCAGCCAAGCAAGCGGCAAGTAACGCCAAGGCAATCGCATCTGTCGATTGCCTCGTGCCAAGGCCGTTGTCTCGCAGGCTGAATCTGCAAGCGGCCCGATCTTGATCTGCTCTTCCTTTCCTTGTTGTTCCTTGTTGTTCCTTGCGTTCCCTTGCGCCCAATCGCGCCCTTGCGTCAGATGTTTTTGATGACAGGGATGTGGCGGTCGAGGTGGATCTCGACAGTGGTGAGGCGGCAGGTGGCGGCGAGCAGCAGCACGCCGGCGGCGCGGGCGCACTCGAGCGCATCGGCGAAGGCTGGGTCGGTGGCGCGGTGGGCGCAGAGGGCGTCGGCGTCGGGGCGCTGCACGATAAAGACGACTGCGGCGGCCTCTCCGCCGGCGACCAGCGCCGCCAGCTCAAGCATGTGGCGGCGGCCGCGGTCGGTGATTGCGTCGGGGAAGCGGGCGACGCCGTCGACGACGAGCGAGGCGGACTTAACCTCGACCCAGCAGCGCGCGCCGGGCAGCGCGAGCGGCTCGGCCGGTGTGAAGGCGTGGGCGAGCAGGAAGTCGGCGCGGCTGTGCGGCTCGTGCCCCTCCTTCTGCCGCGCCTTGCGCGTCGCCATGAAGCGCTCGAAGCCGCCGTCGGCGCTATCCGCAGCATTCGCGCTGGTTGGGTCGGGGAGGGCAGGCGCGAGCGGCGCAGGGTGGGGCACTTCGCGCCGCAATTGCGACCAGCGCCCCAGCTCCGGAAAGAAGCCGGCGCGCCAACCCTCCTCGAAGATGCGGTTCGGCACGCGCGTGTCCAGGCTCACCAGCTGCCCATTTTCAGGATGTTCGACAAAGCGCAGGTCCCAGGTCGTCTTGCGCGGCGCGCCGGGTGTGCGCGGCGCTGTTGCGGGCGCGGCGGCGGGGCTGATGTGGACGCGCGTGCCGGGGATCAGGAGCTCGCGCAGGCGGCCGGGGTCAGCGCAGTGGGCATCCACAAACGCCCCCGACTCCTCGAGCTTCGCATAGACCAGGTAGCGGTTCGGCCGCCCGACAAAGGTGGCGGGCTGGGTTACAAAGTCAAAGCGCATCGGTCGCTCCGCCCGGCTGCGGGTCACCTGATTGCACGCCGCCGTCCAGTTCGCCCTCGTCGGCGGCGTCGGGGTCGGCGTCGGGGCGCTCGCCCTCCCAGTGGGTGGGAATCTCCTCCGACGCGAAGCCAAGCTCGCGCAGCCGCCGCGAGAGCACAGCCGTGTAGCCGTGGGTCACGTCCACCCGCTGCGCACCGCTGGCGGCAATCGCAGCAAAGAGGCCGTCCCAGTCGGCATGGTCCGAGAGTACAAAGCCGCGGTCGACGGCGCGCCGGCGACGGGCGCCGCGCACCTGCATCCAGCCCGACGCGAAGGCTTCGGAGACGTCGCCGAACTTGCGCAGCCAGCCGCTCATGCCGGCGCCGGAGGGGGGCGCCACCACCAGCGCCTGGCCGCGCGTAGCCTTGGCGCTCTCGCTCTCGGCGTAGCGCACGGGCGGCAGCGCGATGCCCGCCGCGGCGTAGGGGCCGACGAAGCGCATCACGGCGCCGTGGACCAGGATCGGGCCGATCGTCGGGTCGATGCCGGCCAGAATGCGCTGCGCCTTGCCCAGCGCGTAGGCGTAGAGGATGCTGGTGCGGCCGGCGGCCTGGTTGGCGCGCCACCAGTCGTTGATGTCGGCGAAGATTTCGGCCTGCGGGCGCCAGCGGTAGATGGGCAATCCAAAGGTCGATTCGGTGATCAGACGCTGGCAGCGCACCGATTCGAAGGGGGCGCAGGTGCGGTCCGGCTCTACCTTGTAGTCGCCCGTCACCACCGTCACATGGCCACCCTGCTCGATGCGCACCTGCGCCGAGCCGAGCAGATGGCCGGCCGGGTGCAGGCTCACGCGCACGCCGCCCACCTGCAGGGGCTCGCCGTAGGGCAGGCCGCGGATGTTGGCGTCGTGGCCCACGCGCAGACGCAGCACGCCTACGCCGTCGCTCGACGTGAGGTAGCGGGCCGAACCGAAGCGGGCGTGGTCGCTGTGGGCATGGGTGATGACGGCGCGCTCGACGGGCTGCCAGGGGTCGATGTAGAAATCCCCCGCCGGGCAGTAGAGGCCGGCGGGGGAGAGGAGAAGCGTGTCGGCGGCTGTAGACATGGAGGAGGGGAGCGGCGAACGAGAGCCGGCTACTGCACGCGCAGCGTCGCGCGCGCCACGTTAGAGACCACGCTGCCGCCCGAAGCGCTGCTGCTCACCTGCAGGCCATAGTTGCCCGTGCCCGTGGCGCCGGCGGGCACGCTGACGCGCACGGTGATGTAGGCCGAGTTCCCGGCGCCGACGTTGCTCACGTCGAGCGTGGCTGCCGCGCAGACGCCGTCGGGCCGGCAGATCTGGGCGCTCCATGGCCCGGCCTCGGCCAGGTTTACGCGCAACGTGTCGCTCGCGTTGCCCGTGTTGACGGCGACAAAGGCCAGTTCGCAGGTGCTGCCGGCGGCGCAGGTCACTTCGCTCGGCCCGGCGTTGGCCATGCTCACGCCGAACGAGACGGCGGGCGTGGGCGTGGCGGTGGGCGGCAGCGGCGTCCAGGTGGGCGTCAGCACCGGCTCGGGCGTGAAGGTGGGCGTCGGCGACGGCGTGGCGGTGGGCACCAGCATCGTCACCGTGGTGGTATAGGTGCGCGAACTGCCGTCGGGCAGCACCACCACCAGGTGGTAGATCTCCAGAACGTCGTCCAGGCACTCCTCCCACTGCCCGCGCCCGTCGACGCCGATGTTCTCGTAGTAGACCTCGCGCACGTTCTGCACGGCCCACGAGATCATCGTGCAGTCGCCCTTGAGCAGTTGCAGCTGAGCCGGTGTAAAGACAACCACTGGCGTGCCCATTGGGGTGGGGATCGATGTCTGCGTCGGCGTTGCGGTGGGGACTTCGGTGGCGGGCGTGCTGGTGGGAATGTCGAAGAGTGGGGTGGGGCGCCGGGTTGGGACTTCGAGCAGCAAGTTGGGCGGTGAGGAAGGGGTTGCTGTCGATTGGCCCGTGGCGAGGTTGGAAGCTGAGGTCGCCGGCTCCACCACGATCAGCGGCGGGTCACCCTCTTGCGCAGAGGCGCCCGCCGCGGGACTGGACCCGCCGGGTGTGGGCGTCACCGCCGCCGGGTATTGCGCCTGCTGGGCCAGAGCGGCCGGCTGCGCGCCGGGGTTGGCACCGTTCGCATCGATGGCGGCGAGCGCGACCGGCTCGAGCTGAATCGGAGTGGCGGTGATGATGATGTACTCGGGCGTCTGCGCCGCGGCGGTGACGGCCTGCAGCGTGCCGGTGTTGCGCTCGGCCAGGTAGCCCTGCACCTGCTGCCAGCCCGACCATGCGGCGAAGCTCGCCCCGCAGAGCGCAATCGTGACGAACATCACGCCGGCGCCGAGCCAGGCCCAGCGGCGGCGCACGCCACCCTCTTCGGCCGCCATCGCCATCAACTCGGGGCGCAATTGGTCGCTGGCCAGAGCGCCATTGGTCAGTTCGGCGGCGGTGCGCGCGTCCACCCGCCCCGTGCGCGCCATGGCTTCGGCGGCGCGGAAGCGCGGGCAGACGGTGTGTCCACCCGAGAGGCAGTAGGTTGCCTGATCGGCCAACAGCAGCGTGTCGCGCTCGTCCGAGACCAAACAGCGGTTTTCGAAGCTTGGAAAGTCGACGTGCGGACCCGGGCTGCCGGCGGGATCGAGGGTGCCCACAAGGGGGCAGGCGTGCGGTGCCATTGCTTCCTGCTCACAGCGGCGGGGCTGCGCGCCGCAACTGGGGATGGCTTAGTCTACACGTTCGCGCCGTCGCGCACAAGCGAACGCGCGAGCTGCAGAGCCTCGTCGGCGCTGCCGATTTCGCCCGCGGCCTGGGCTTCGGCCAGTTGGTCAATGAGCTTGCCGAGCGCAGGACCGGGCTGCAGCTCCAGCTCGCGCATCAGCATGCGGCCGTCGGCCAGCGGGTGCAGCACGGCCGTTTCGACCGCCTTTTCGCTGAAGACGAAGGCGAGCATCTGTGCAACATGCACCAGATAGTCGCGCAGCTCGTCGCCGGGCGTGTTGTCGCGCATGCCCAGATAGTCGGCTACGGCGGTGAGCAGTACGTCGATGCCGATGGGGTGCTCAAGGTCGGCGCCGCCTATGTCGCGGAAGAAGCGGAAGCGGGCGCGCCGGCTGACCTCGCGCTCAGGGAAGGCGGCGTGCAGGCTGTGGGGGCGCATGTGGTGGAGCACCACTGCGCCGCACAGGTCGATCTCCTGGCGGCTGAAGCGCAGGTGGGCAAGGCGGCTGCGCGCCATCGGTGCGCCCACCTCTTCGTGGTTGAGGAAGCGTGCGCGCTCTGCGCCGCTGCTCAACGTTTCGACGGTGCGCGTTGCCGGCTTGCCCACGTCGTGGAAGAGCGCATGCCAGACGAGCCACTCGGCGCGCGTGTGGTTGGCCGCCACGGTGGGCGCAAAGTGGCGGCGCAGATAGAAGGCCCAGGGCTCGAGCACACGCAGCACCTCGCCCAGCCGCTCTGCCTGGGACCCGGGCAGCGGCACAGCCGACAGCGGCCCTGCGGAAAGTGGCGCCACAAGTTGCGCACTGCGTGCGGGTGCGCCGCCGCCCAACAGCCAGTCGCGCAGCTGCGCGGCGTGCTGCACCACTGAAAGCGTGTGGCGGTAGACATCCTTGTCGTGCGGCGCCGTCTGCTGTACAAGGTCGCACCCAACCAGCTCGGGCAGCACCCAGGCCAGCAGACCCAGCTTGCGCAGCATATCAAGCGCCTGCGCCGGGTCGCGCCCTGCCAGCGTCTTCCAGAGCTCGTCGCGTACACGCTCGGCGCTCACCGAACCGATGGCGCCGGGCATGCGCAGCATCTGGTCGCGCGTTGCCGTCTCGATGGGGAAGCCAAGCTCGCTGCTGAAGCGCACGGCGCGCAGCAGGCGCAGCGGGTCATCCGCCAGGCTGGTGGCATTGACGCGCCGGATCTGCCGCGCGGCCAGGTCCTCGCGCCCGCCCACCACGTCCACCACTTCGCTTTCGCTGCCGCCGGGGCGCAGCGCCAGCGCCATGGCATTGACCGTGAAGTCGCGCGAGCGCAGGTCGGCCTCCAGGCTGCCGCCGCGCAGGCCGGCGATGTCCACCGCCAGCGGCAGCGCACCGGCATTGAAGACCAGGCGCGCCACGTCGCGCCCTTCGTCGAGCGCATAGAAGGCCCAACCCACGCGGTCGGCCACCCGCCGGGCGACGGGGATGGCCGAGTGGGCGACCACCAAGTCGACGTCGGCAGGCGAGTGCGTGCGGCCCAGCAGCAGGTCGCGCACCAGCCCACCCACCAGGTAGACGGGCGCGATCTCGGCAACCAAGGCGCTGAGCAGCGCCTGCATTGCGGGCGAATCGGGCTTCCAGTTCATGCGACCAGTGTAGCCGCAATCGCGGCACATGCAAGAATTGTTGCGTGCGCTTGCTTTGCAGCCGGCGCCAAGCGCGTAGCGCGAGCTTGCTTGGGTAGCAAAAGGGACCAATGTCACTGTTCGAGCTCACAGGAATGATGTTACGATAGCGCCATATCCCCAATCTCATCTCGTCTGCGGCGGCGCAGCGGCCGGCCGCAAACACCGTGCTCGCTGCGGCCTGGCCGTCAGCAGCTGCCTTCTCAACGCTGCCGTATGAACGCCACTGCGCACCCCCCCACTGCTTCGCTCCTTGCCGCCAGGGGCGAAATTGGGCGCGCCCGCGAACCGCTGGTTGTGCGCCTGCTCGGTCCGGTCGAGGTGCAGGTGGGCGATCGCACAATCAGTGCGCCGCAGTGGAAGTACGCACGCGGGCGCGACCTGCTGCTCTACCTGATCCTGGCCGGGCGGGCGTCGCGCGGCAAGCTCGGCGAGATCTTCTGGCCGGGCGCCGATGCCGAGCACCAGCGCAACAGCATGAATGTCTGCCTCTATTGGCTGCGCAAGGGGTTGGGCGATGCAAGCTGGGTGCAGTACCGCGCCGGCGCCTACGAGGTTGATGCCGAAGGTGAGCTGCGCTGCGACCTGCACGCCTTTGAGCAGCTGCTGGCGCTGGCCGACTGCGCGCATGCGCAGCCCGCGCAGCAGGCGGCCCATCTGGAGGCGGCACTGGCGCTGGTGCGCGGGCCAGTGCTGGAGGATGTGGTGGATGGCAACTGGCACCAGGCGCCGCGCGCCAAGGCGCAGCGCATGATTGATGAGGCGCGGCTGCGGCTGGGGAGCCTGCATCTGGCCGGCGGGGACCCGCGCAGCGCCGCCCGCAGCTTCGCGCGCCTGCTGCAGGATGACCCGCTCTGCGAGGCCGGCGCACAGGGGCTGATGCGCGCGCATGCCGCAACCGGCGCGCTGGCAGAGCTGGTCCACACCTACCAGGCTCTGCACGCGGCGCTGAATGAGGAGCTTGGCGTCTCGCCCACGGCGCAGACGCGCAAGCTCTACGCGCAGCTGGTAGAGGAGCTGGGGGGGTACACGCCGTAACAGCACACCTGGGATCAGCCATCGTTGTCCGGCTCGCCTGGTCGCACGTGTGACTGCATTCTCGGGCTCAGGCTTGCTCCTGTCGCCTGGATCCCTCGCGCGCTTGCGTCAAGTGTTGCTGTATAAGCGCCGTATAAGCGCGCAGGAGTAGATTCTGGGTGGGAGGGGTGCCCCTAAACTCCTCCAGAATGGTGCGCGTCCCCCGGTGCACCATTTTTCCACGTCGATGGCCCGCGCGCCGACGCGCCGGCAGACAGCAGCGCCCGCTCCGAACGATGGAGCGGGCGCACTTGATTGGCTGGGGTCGCGGCGCAGGCGCTACGACTTCTCTGCGCGCGGCGTGTGCTGCGCGCGGCGGCGGCTGCGGCGCAGGGGTGCAAGCAGTGGCGGCAGCAGGCCGCGCAACCGCTGCCAGTGCTCCTGCGCTGCGACAACGTTGGCTGCGCGCGCCGCTGCGGGCGCATAGTGAACGCCGGCTGCGGCAGCGCTCAGCGCGCGTGTGGCGGCGGCGGCTTCGCGCGCCGTGCCGCGCAAACGGCTCTCGCGTTCGGACGCGGCGGCGGCCCACGTTTCGGTCATGCTCGCCAGAGCCTCGCCATATTCAAGCGGCGTCTCGCCGGGCGCTGGGGGGCGGCCGGCGCGGCTGCCCCACGCCAGCAGCGATTGCCAGGGGTCGGCGCGGCGCGCACGCCATGCCCGCCAGAGGCTTGCGCCGCCCCACCCGATCGCGCCCAACGGCAGCAGCCAAACCAGCATCTGCCACGTCCAGAACGACTCGGCCGGCGGCGCAGGCGGAGGCAGCGGCACAACTCCCGGTGGCGCGTCGGCGATCGTCGCGCTGCCCACGCGGTTCAGGGGCAGGCGGCCGGCCGTCGGCTCAAAGGGCAGCCAGCCGATCGAGGGCAGGTAGAGCTCGGCCCAGGCGTGCGACTGCGCAGCAGTCACGCGCCACTGCTGCTCGTAGGGCTGCCAGTTGCCCGGCGCATAGCCGACCACAAAGCGGGCCGGCAGCCCCACGCTGCGCGCCAGCACCACGAATGCCGTCGCATAGTAATCGCAGTAACCGCGCTGCAGGTCGAAGAGGAACCAGTCGGCGACGTCGGTCACCTCGGCGGGCGGGGCGGGGATGTCGAGGTCGTACGCAAACTCGCGCAGGTAGGCCTCGATCGCCGTGGCCTGCAGGAAGGGCGAAGTCTGGCCGGCGATCAGTTCCTCGGCCAGGCCGTGCGTGCGTGCGGTCACCGTCTCGGGCAGCGCAAGGTAGGCCTCGAAACCGGGCGGCAGTGGATTCTCCTCGCCCCACGCCGGCAGGGCGGCAAGCGACTCGGCATCGAGCGCCGGCACCGCCGAGAGCGCCGAGTAGGTGGCTGGGTTGCCGGTGGCGGCAAGCAGCTGCCCCTGTGCGTCCAGGCGCAGGGTGGCATCGGCGCCGAACTGCAGCGGTTCGGCGGCCACAAACCAGTTGTAGGCCGAGCGGTGCAGGCGCACCGTCTGCGCCAGCATGCGCCGGCCGTCGGTTGGCAGCGTGCGCGGCGTCTGCGCCGGCTGGCGGACGCGCGCGGCGGTCTCTGCCTCTTCCCAGCCGCGGCCGGTGTAGATATCGAGCAGGAGGGCGCGCAGGTAGGGGCGCTCGCTCGGCTCTTCAAGGCCGCCGGCGTCGCTGGTGCGTACGGTAAGGATTGGCTCTGCGTTGAGCTCGGGGCCGGAACCGAGCAGGAAGTCGTTGGGCAGGCCGGTGGTGGTGCCGGCGACGCTCAGGCGCGGCGCCACCTGCACGTTGGGGAAGGAGACGCGGCGCGCGCCCTCGAGCCGGGCATCCACGGGCGCCACCAGGCGGGCATAGAAGTCGGCAATGCGCTGCACCGAGATCACGGGGGCAAAGCCGGCCACGGCTAGCGCCACTGCCGCCAGCCCTGCGGCGCCGAACCAGCGCTCGAGCACAAGGCCAGGGTTGTAGTCCAGGCGGCGCGCCTCCCAGCCGGCCAGCAGGCGGTTGTTGTCGCAGGCCACATGCAGCGCCAGCGCCAGCGCCAGCGCGACGATGAAGAGCGGCCGCCCGCTGATGCTCAGGAAGACGACGCCGCCGAGCAGGACGAGCGACGGCAACGCGCCGGCCAGCCCCTGGCGCGTGGCGCGCAGAAGTGCGGCGCCGGCCAGTCCCGCCAGCCAGAGCAGCGCGCCGGCCAGGATGCCGAAGATCGACTCGTCGACGGCGGCGCCGCCAGCCTGCACGCCAAGCCACCAGAGATCGACGCGGGCAGCGAAGCCGGCGACCACGTCCTGCATGAAGTTGAGCGCCGGTGCGAAGTCGCCGCGCAGGGCCTGCCAGAGCAGCAGGGGGGGTGGCGCCCAGCGCACGAAGATCAGGCTCAGCAGCAGCAGGCCGAGCAGGAAGGCCACCAGTGCGACCGCCATCTGCGCGACGATGCGCAGGCGGCGCACCTGCGGGGGCGCGACCCAGCCCGCCAGCGCCCACAGCAGGGCCGGGGCCAGCGCCCCCGCCACCACCAGCCCGTTCTGGATCGGCGTCTGGCGCACCCAGCCGGCGTTGCCGATCGAGAGCGCAGTCAGGCCGTTGAGCACGGTCAGCAGCAGGAGCGGCAGCCAGCCCAGGAAGGGGCGCCCGCGTGTGATCACCGCGCGCGCGACCCGAATCACGAACATGTTGCCAAAGTCGGCGACGCCCTGCCCGGCGCTGTCGATCGTGTCCATCAGCCCACCTCCTCCTCGACCTCGACGGCGACGGCGCGGCCGAGGGGGGAGGAGCGGACGACGGTGCGGCGGCGGCGCTGGGTGAGGGCGGCAGGCAGGCGGGCGTTTGCGGGCAGCAACAGCGCTTCGATGCGGTGGCGGGCGAGCAGCGCCTGCACGCCGGCGGCGGCGCTCGCGCTCTCGGGCGTTGTGATCAGCAGTGCCGATGCAAAGAGGCCACGCTCGCGCAGGCTCACAAGGCGCGCCGCCCACGCCTCGCTGCGGGTGGCGTCGGCCAGGTCGCCCGTCACCACGATCAGGCTGCTGCGGCTGGGGAGCAGGATGCGCGCCTGGCTGAGCAGTTCGGCCAGGTCGAGCGTTGCGCTTTCGAGCGGGGCGAGGGCGGCGAGCAGTGTCCACAGCTGGCCACGCAGGCGGCGCGGGGCGATGGTGACGAGGGTCGGCGGGTTGCCGCTGGCAGCCAGCAGGCCCACGCCGCGCACGGCTGTGGTCTCGAGCAGGGCGGCGCCAATCCCGGCCGCAGCGCTGACGGCGGCTTCGAAGGTGTTGGGCGGCAGGGCCGGCAGGGCGGGCTGCTCTCCGGCGCGGGGCGGGGGCGCGCTGTCGACGACGGGCAGGATGGCCGCCGCGCTGCTGTCGAGCAGAATCCAGAGGTCACCCGCCGGTTCCAGCTCCAGCTCGCGCACCATCAGCGCGGCGTGGTGGGCGGTGGCCGGCCAGTGGACATAGCGCAGGTCGTCGCTTGGCTGGTAGCTGCGCACGCTGGGCGCCGGCTGCAGGCCAAAGAGCGGGCGGCGAGCGCGCGTCTCGCCCCCCATCTCGCCGCGCGGCAGTGGCAAGGCGGGCAGCCGCACCACGCGCGGGATGATCAGCAGCTCTTCGGACGCGGGCAGGTCGACGGTGAGACTGAAGAGCGTGAGCGGGTCGGCGCTCAGAAGCTGCTGCGGGCCCAGTCGAAAGCGGCCGCGCTGCGTGCAGAGCGCCTCGCTGCGCCAACGCTGGTTGCTGCCGGCGCCCACCACCCGCCCGGGAAAGTAGCCCGGCAGCGTCGAATGGTCGAGCACCTCAACCCAGAGCAGGGCGGCGCTGCTGCGGTTGTCCAGCCGCCACTCCTCCTCCAGCGTGTCGCCCACCACAAGCAGGCTGCCGGCACGCGTGCGCTCCAGATCGAGCCCGTGCGCGCCGGCGCGCAGCCAGAAGTAGGCGCCCACGTAGAGCATGGCGAGCAGGATTGCCGCAGTGCTCCAGACCGGGTCGGGCATGAGCAGCTGCGCCACCACGCAGAAGGCAAGCAATAGCAGCGGCCAGCGCAGGTGCAGCGTAATCTGCATGTGGGGCGGCAGGCCGCGACTGAGGAGTCCGCCGACGCGTGGCGGCGCCCAGCGGCGGGGAGGGGCCGGGCGGGCGGGCGAGGTGGTCTGCAGGGGAGGGGCCGTTGTTTGGCGCATGCGGGGCCGTGTGAGAGAATCGCGGGGACTTGCTTCATTCAACCACAGCGGCGGCGAAAGAACCAGAAGCGTCGCCTCGCCCCCTTGCAGCCGAGCGCTCCGCCATGTCCAGCACCTCCCAGCCTCCCCAAAGTTCATCCGCAGGCGCCGCGTCGCACGCATGGGCGGCGCCCTCGCCCGAGACGCGCCTTCCGCTGCCGCCGGGGCCGCTTTGGGAGGTGGACCTGCACTGCCACACAATCTACTCCAAGGATTGCCTGACGAAGACACTGGCGCTGATCGAGAGGGCGCAGGAGCTGGGGCTGGGGCGCGTCGCTGTCACCGAGCATAACCGGCTGGACGGCGCGCTGATGGCCAAACGGCTGGCGCCCGAGCTGGTGATCGTGGGCGAAGAGATCAAGACGACGCGCGGCGAAGTCATCGCCTACTACGTGCAGGAAGAGGTGCCGCGCGGGCTGACGCCGCAGGAGACGGTGCGCCGGCTGCGCGCGCAGGGCGCCGTGATCTCGATCCCGCACCCGCTCGATTCGCTGCGCCGCTCGGCTATGGGGCTGGAGGCGGTGCTCGAGATCATCGACGAGGTCGACGCGCTCGAGGTGCTCAACGCCCGCTGCGTGCGCCCGCAGGACAACGCCGCCGCGCTCGCCCTGGCGCGCAAGTTCGGCAAGCTACAGACGGCGGGCAGCGATGCGCACACGCTGGGCGAACTGGGCCGCTGCGCGCTGCGCATGCCCCGTTTCGAGGACAACGCCGCCGCCTTCCTCGCCGCGCTGGCGCAGGCGCAGCCGGTGGGCGCCGTCAGCCCCTTCTGGCCGCACTTTGCCAGCACATGGGCCAAGCTGCGCAAGCGGGTCGCGCCCATCACGCTCGAAGCGGTTCCCACAACGCCGGCGGAGAGACTCTCACCATCGGCTTAGGGTCGACTCATGCAGCGTTAAGATCAGACCCTTATCCTGTGGGTGCGCTGTTGTGATGATGTGCCTGCATAAACCTCTATGCAGGACATCATATCGGGAATCACGTTTCGAGCCCTCCTCAGATGTGATTCCCAAAACGTATGACGGACGGGTAGCCGTGAGGCTACCCGTCTTCTTTGTCTTGTGCAGACTGTTGTGCCACAAAGAGGGTCTGCGCCGGGGTTGGGCTGCGGCGCTGATGTATACTGCGCTCATGAGCCAGCCCCCAGATGCCGCCCGCCCCCGGCGGCGCAGGTACGCCCCCCGACTTTGCGCGCTGCTGCTTGCTTGCGCGCCGCTCCTGCTGCCCGCCATGGCGCGCGCACAGGACCCGTGCGGCGCGCCCAACGTGCTGCCCGCCAACAGTTGCAACTTCGAGAACTGGTCCGGCGACCCGCCGCGCTCCCTGCCCGAAGGTTGGACGCCCTTCGTGCTCAGCGGCGATATCGAGTACGCGCGCGACGACCACTCCTACTTCGGCGGCGGCACGCTGCGCATGCGCAACAGCGGCAGCGCCTTCAAGGGCGGCATCTACACCAGCGTCCCCGTAACGCCCGGCGCCGGTTATAAGGCCAGCGTCTGGTGGGGAGCGCCGAACGCGCCCGACCTCTTCGGCCGCCAACTTGGGCTGGACCCCACAGGCGGCACCGACCCCAACTCGCCGAACATCATTTGGGGGCCGATGCACTTTGGCGACGGGCGCATGCTCAACTATAACCCCGGCGAGGGGCCGAACATCGACGTGCGCGCCCGCCCCGACGGCGACCGCATGACGGTCTTCTTCCTGGTTGACCACCCGTCAAGTTCGGGCGACAACTTCATCTACATCGATGTCATCACGCTGGTGCCGGACGAATCGGCGCCGGCCCGGGTGGCGCCGACCGCCACGCCCGAGCCGCCCACAGCGACGCCCGAACCGCCGCCTGTGGTCGAGGTTGCGGCGGCCGCAGCCGTGGCGGCCGCGCCCGCCGCCGCAGCGCCAACCGACACGCCGTCGCCTTCGCCCACGCCGCAGCCCACGTCCACCCCCACGGCAACCCCTTCGCCCACGCCGACGGTGACGCCCACGCCAACCCTCACGCCGACCCCTTCGCCAACATGGACGCCCTGGCCCACCGCACTCCCCATCTCCTTCATCGATCGTGCGGGCGGCGCGCTCGAGGGGGGCCTGGCGACGCCCGTAGGCGAGGAGGGCGTGAACATGGTGACCGTCAGCCTGCTGGCCTTGAGCGCAATGAGTGCGGCGGGTATGCTGCTCTTTGGTGGCTCGCTGCTGCGTCTGCGCCGGAGACGGAGAAATAACTTCTGACGCAGGAAACAACTTCTGGCGCAAGGAATCGCAAGGAACTGCGCAAAGTGCGGCCGCTTCAGCGGTGCGTCTCGCAAGGTTGCTGAGTTCATAGCGGAAGCTTCAGCTTTCGTTCTCGAGGAGAACCGAGGCAGCAACGGCCGAAGCCGCCGGGATGGGATGCAGGTGGCTTGCAGGATGAACTGGTCCTCCCCCGTTTCCCGTATGAATCATTCAGGCGCTGCGGCCGGTCTTCCGCGCCGGGCGCCTCAGGAGCGACGATGAACGAGTATCGTATTCCGCTTGTGCCAGGGCCGGTGACGCCGCCCGCGGAGGTGCTGGAAGCCTACGCACGCGCCTACGCCAGCCCCGACATGGAGGAGGAGTTCTTCACCCTCTATTCCGGCTGCCAGCGCTCGCTGCAGAGTATTCTCGAGACGCGCAACGATATCGCCATCCTCTCGGGCGAGGGGATGGTGGCGCTCTGGGGCGCGCTGCGCAGCACCGTGCTGCCCGGCGACCGGGTGCTTGCGATCAGCAACGGGGTCTTCGGCCACGGCATCGCCGACATGGCGCGCCGCTGCGGCGGCAACGTGCAGCTGGTCGCCTTTCCCTACGACCAGCCCATCGATGCCGACATGGTGCGCGAGGCGGCGCTGGAGTTCCAGCCGCACATCATCACGGCGGTGCACTGCGAGACGCCAAGCGGCATGCTCAACCCGATGGAGGAGCTGGGCGCCATCGCCGCCGAACTGGAGGCGCTCTTCGTCGTGGACATCGTAGCCAGCGCCGCCGGCGTGCCCGTGCTGGTGGACGAGTGGAAGATCGACCTGGGCCTGGTGGGCAGCCAGAAGTGCCTGAGCCTGCCGCCCGACCTGAGCATGGTGACGGTGAGCGACCGCGGCTGGGAGCTAATCCGCCGCGCCGACCACGCCGGCTACGATGCGCTGCTCCCCTTCCGCTCGGCGCTGCAGGAGCGCGTCTTCCCCTATACGCACAACTGGCACGCGCTGGCGGGGCTGCAGGCCTCGCTCGAGCTGCTCGAAGCCGAGGGCATGGACGACGTCTATCGCCGCCATGTGGATGTGATGGATGTCTGCCGGCGGCGCCTGGCCGCATTGGGCATCCGCCTCTACCCCTCCGATTTGAGTTACGCCTCGCCCACGGTGACAGCGGCCTACCTGCCCGAGGGCTGGAGTTGGCCGCAGCTGCGCGAGGCGTTGCGCCTGCAGGGGATGGGCGTGGGCGGCTCCTACGGCCCACTGGAGGGCAAGCTCTTCCGCATTGGCCACATGGGAGTGCAGGCCAGCCACGAGCTGGTGCATCGCGGCATGGATGTGCTGGAGTATGTGCTGGAGCGCGCGCTGGTGGTGCGCTAGACCCGAATCACCACGGAATCATGTAGACTAGCTGACGGCGCAGGCAGCATGCGCTTGCTACTATTGCCCTATACCCCCTACATTCCAGATTTCACGACGATTGAAGTGAGGGAACCAGATGGATCATCTGTCATTTGAAGAGCTTAAAGGGATTGCGCAGGCCGAAGGCGAATACTCCGTTTCGATCTTCATGCCCACCCACCGCATGGGCAACCAGACGCAGCAAGACCCGATCCGCTTCGGCAACCTGCTGCGCGAACTCGAGCTGCGGCTGCTCGAGATGAAGCGCCGCCCCAACGTGGAGGCCTTCCTCGAGCGAGCGAAGCAGTTGCTCGACGACGGCGAGTTCTGGCGCTTCCAGCAGGAGGGGCTGGCGGTCTACTTCAACCAGAACGAATTCCACGCCTACCCGCTGCCCTACGCAGTAGAAGAGCGGCTGGTGCTGGGCGACCGCTTCTTCCTGCTGCCGGTGCTGCCGCTCTTTACCGGCAACGGCCACTTCTTTGTGCTGGCCGTGAGCCAGAACCAGGCCCGCCTCTTCGAAGCCACGCGCAACTCGGTGAGCGAGGTCGCGCTGCGCGGCCTGCCGCAGTCGATGGACGACGTGCACGGGGACCGTGAGAACCAGCGCAACCTGCAGGGACGCACGTCGGGCGGCGGCGCCTACATGGTGCATGGCCACGGCGGTGGCGGTGAAGTTGAGCGCATGCGCATTGCCCAGTACCTGAATGAACTGGACAAGGGCCTGCAGCCGCTGCTGCGCCCGGCCGGCGTGCCGCTGGTGATTGCGGCTGTTGAGTTGCTGCGCCCGATCTACCACGAAGTGACGAACTATTCGAACGTGGTGGAGAAGGGACCGGATGGAAACCCCGAACTGCTGCGCGCAGACGAAGTGCACGCCGAGGCCTGGCCGTTTGTGGAGGAGTACTTCCGCGCCGAGATCGAGCAGGCGATTGAGCGCTATGGGACGCTGGCGGCGCAAGAGCGCGGTTCGAACATGTTCGAGCCGATCGTGGCCGCGGCCTACACCGGGCGCGTCGACACGCTGCTGCTGCGCCGTGAACTCGAGCTGTGGGGGCTCTATGATGCCGCCACCAACAGTGTCCGCCGCCTGGGTGACGGCAGCGCGCCGGCCCACAACGATCCTGGGGCCGAGCACGCGCTCGAGCTGGCCTCCTTTGCCGCCGGCCAGACGCTGCTTAACGGCGGCGTGGTCTACATGCTGGGCGCCGATGAGCTGCCCGCAGGAGTTGAGGCGCTGGCGATCTACCGGTACTAATCGCGATCGAGAAGCGAGAATCGAGAGGCCTCAGGTCGATCGAGGCTCAAGGTTCGGCGATTGAGGAGCGAGGGAGGGCGCTGCGGTGGCGTGGCGCCCTCCCCGATTTCTGGAGAGGAGCGTTCTGTGAGCGAAACGGCGACATTGGGAGGCGGCTGCTTCTGGTGCCTGGAGGCCGTCTATGATGAGCTGGCGGGAGTCGAGAGCGTGGAGTCGGGCTACATGGGCGGCGCCGTCGCCAACCCCAGCTACGAAAGCGTTTGCAGCGGGCGCACCGGCCACGCCGAGGTGGTGCAGGTGCGCTTTGACCCGCAGCGGCTCGCCTACGCCGACCTGCTGCGCGTCTTCTTCACCATTCACGACCCCACCACGCTCAACCGCCAGGGCGCCGACGTGGGCACGCAGTACCGCTCGGTGATCTTCACCCACTCGCCCGAGCAGGCCGAGACGGCGCGCCGGATCATGGCCGAGGTCGCCGCCGACGACGTGTGGCCGCACCCGCTGGTGACGCAGGTGACGCCCGCCGGCCCCTTCTACGTGGCTGAGGATTACCACCAGGAGTACTTCGCACACAACGGCCGCCAGCCCTACTGTCAGGTAGTGGTGGCGCCGAAGGTTGCCAAGTTCCGCAAGCAGTGGAGCGCGCGGCTGAAGATGGACGCCGCCGCCGGCTGATTCTCGCCCACCTACCTTCGCGCGCCGCCATGAACCTGACCGAACTCTTCGCCATCCCCGCGCTCCGGTCGCCGCAGAAGATCGCGCTCGCATTCCGCGACGGCGAGCAGACGCGCGCCTACTCCTACGCCGAACTGCACGAGGAGGCGGCGCGCCTGGCCGCAGGCTTGCAGGCGTGGGGGCTGCGCAAGGGCGACCGCGTGGCCTTCTTCGCCGGCAACTCGCCCGAGTTCGTGATCGCCTACCTGGCGGTGGTGCGGCTGGGCGCAATCATGGTGCCCATCAACCTGCGCTACCGCCGCCTCGAGCTGGCGCACATCCTCGCCGACTGTACGCCCCGCCTGCTGGTGAGCGAGCGCGCCCTGCTCCACCTGCTCGACGATGTGGGCGCAGCGACCGGCTGCCTCGAGGCCGTGCTTTGCGTGGAGGAACTGGCCGGCTGGCAGGCCGACGCCGCCGCTCTGCGCAGCGAATCGGTGACGGGCGACGATCTCGCCTTCATCATGTACACCTCGGGCACTACGGGGCGCAGCAAGGGCGCGCGCATGAGCCACAACGCCATCCTCGCCACGATGACGGCGCTGCTGGCCGCCTGGGCATGGGAGCAGGAGGACCGGCTGCTGCTGGTGCTGCCGCTCTTCCACACGCACGGGCTGGTAGTGGGGCTGCACTGCGCGCTCGCAGCCGGCGCAACGGTGCTGCTGCGCCCGCAGTTCGAGGCGGAAGAGACGGTCAACGAGCTCTTCGCCGGCGTGGCCACCTGCTTCTTCGCCGTGCCCACGATCTACGTGCGTCTGGTCGAAGAGCTGCGCCGCCGCACGCCCGCCGAGCGCGCGGCGCTGGCCGCAATGCGCCTCTTCTGCTCGGGCAGCGCGCCGCTGGCCGCCGAGACCTTCAACGCCTTCCGCGAACTCACCGGCCACACCATCCTCGAGCGCTACGGCATGACCGAGACGGGGATGAACCTGAGCAACCCCTACGCCGGCGCGCGCGTGGCGGGTAGCGTGGGCACGCCGCTGCCCGGCGTCTGCATGCGTATTGTGCGCGTGGAAGAGGGCAAGGGCGCGCCGGTGGATGTGACGCCGGGCGAGGAGGGGGAACTGCTGGTGCGCGGGGCGAACCTCTTCAGCGGCTACTGGAACGCGCCCGAGAAGACGGCCGAGAGCTTCTCGCACGACGCCGACGGCCACGCCTGGTTCCACACCGGCGACCTGGCTCGGCAGGAGACCGCTACCGGTTATGTCACGCTGCTGGGCCGCCGCCACGAGCTGATCATCAGCGGCGGCTTCAACATCTACCCGCGCGAGATCGAGGAGCTGCTGGTCAGCTATCCCGGCGTGCGCGAGGCGGCGGTGGTGGGCGTGAAGCACGCCGAATGGGGCGAAGTGCCGGCGGCCTGGCTTGTCTGCGACGGTGCGCTGGATGCCGAGGCGCTGGTGCGCTGGTGCCGCACGCAGCTTGCCGCCTTCAAGGTGCCGAAGACGATCCAGGTGGTGGAATCGTTGCCACGCAACGCCATGGGCAAGGTGCAGAAGAACCTGCTCAAGTAGCGAAACTGCCTTGACGCAAGGACGCGATTGGGCGCAAGGAAGTGCGAAAAGCAAGATTACTCCACTGTTGAGATTTGCTCGGTGAATAACGCCTACCGGGCTAACGCGGCGGCGAGGGTGGCGGGGCGGTCGAGCTTGCCGGTGGGCGTCAGCGCAAAGTGGGGCGCGGTGAGCAAGCGGCGCGGGGCGCGGTAGGGGCCCAAACGTTCGCGCAGCGCCGCAAGCAGCGTCTCTGCGTCGGCTTCGGCAACCGCTTCGTCCTCCACCACCAGCACCAGCAACTGCCCCAGGCGCGCATCCGGCAGCCCGCCGACAAAGGAGCGGCGGCCCATCCACCACGTGCCGCCCAGCTCCGGCAGCAGCTGGGCCAACTCCTCCTCCAGCGGCTCCACCGCCACCTTCACGCCGCCGGTGTTCACCACAAGGTCGGCGCGCCCCAGCCAGCGAAAGCGGCCGTCACTCTCCAGCTCCACCAGGTCGTTGGTCTGCAACCAGCCATCTTCAATCATCGGGCCGCGCAGCGCGAGGCAGCCGCGCGCGTCAAGGCGCGCCTGCACGCCCGGCAGCAGGGTGAAACACTCTTCCGGCTGTGCACCGTTCAGGCGGCGCAGGGCGACGTGGGTCGCCGTCTCCGTCATGCCATAGGTGTGGTAGATCGGCGCGCCGACCGCCTGCAGATCCTGCGCGAGCTTCGCACTGACCGGCGCGCCGCCGACGAGGATCGCGCGCGCGACATTGAGGCGCGCCAGCCGATCGGGCGGCCCCTCGAGCAGCGTCTGCAGCTGCAGCGGCACCAGGGCTGTGAAGTCGAACGCTGCGTGGGGCGGGAGGTCAGCCAGCGGGTCGGCGGCGGGCGCGACCAGGGTGCTCTGCAGGCCCAGCACCAGGCCGCGCACGAGCATCATGCGTCCGGCGATAAAGCGAGTGGGCAGGCAGGCCAGGCTGCGGTCGCCCGGCTGCAGCCTGAGCGCGGCGGCTGTGGCGCGTGCGCTGGCCTCCATCTGGCGGCGCGTGAGCTCGACTGGCTTGGGCGCGCCGGTGGAGCCGGAGGTCTGCAGCTCGAAGCGTTCTTCGCCGCGCAGCCAGGCGCGGCAGAAGGCCCAGGCATCGGCGAGCAGCGGATCGGTGTCGGATGGGGGTGGATTGAGCAGGTCGGTGGGGGTGTAGAGGGCAGCACCGGCGCGCAGCGTGGCGGCCGGGTGGGCAAAGGGCAGGGGGGCGCTCATGACGTGCGCTGCGCCGCCTCCCCCGGGGACACGGCAAAGTGAGGTGTTCTGCGAGGTGAGATGTGGTCGACGGTGGGCAATGAACGACTCGCTTCGATTTGGGGAGGCCGGCGCGGCGCCCCCACAGTATAGGGCGGCGCGGCGGCAAGGGCAACGGGCAATCGCCCAACGCCCGGCGGGCAGGGGCGCTAAACCACGACCCCACGCCAGACCAGTGCCGGGCCGTCCAGGGCAATGGGCGACGGCAGGTTGTCGGCGAAGAGGCCGCCGCTGCCCAGCGCCTGCACCGGATAGCGCAGCGCGCCGCTCGCCTGTTCCAGCCGCCACGCCGTCCACTGGCAGATTGTGGCGTGGCCGGGCGCGGCCTCGAGCAGCGAGTTGACCACCCACGGCATGGCCAGCTCGTCGCACAGGTCGGACAGCTCGAGCGCCGGGCCGCAGCCGCCCAGCAGCCCCGGCTTGAGGATGGCGACAGGCGGCACGCGCGCGCCCGCAGCCAGCGCGCAAAGCAGCTCGCACCGCTCGGCCTGCGTCAGCGCAATCAGAGACTCGTCGACGGCCAGCGCGACGGGCGACTCTTTGGCCAGCTCCAGCAGGGCGGCGCGCGCGCTGGGCGCAACCGGCTGCTCCAGGAACTCGATCCCAAGCGGCGCAAGGCGCTCGAGCAGTGCGGCGGCAGCTTCGGGCAAGAACGCGCCGTTGGCGTCGAGGCGCAGGCCCACGTGCGGGTCGCGCGCCCGCAGCGTCTCGAGCAGCGCCAGTTCCTCGTCCAGCGGCAGCGCGCCAACCTTGAGTTTGAGCACGGCAAAGCCCGCCTCCACCTTGGCAGCCGCCTGCTCCAGCAGCCCCGCCGCGTCTTCCATCCAGAGCAGCCCGTGCGTGGGCAGTGGCGCGCCCTGCGCAAACGCGCTCGGCCAGAGAGAGCCGCCGGCGTCGGCAAGCAGGCCGCACAGCGCGCTCTCGAGCGCGAAGCGGAAGGAGGGCGCGGCCGCAAGCGCAGCCTCGAATGGCGCGAGCGCGGCAGCGGCGGCCTGCAGCGGGTCGTCGGCGTCGCGCAACTGCAGGCCGGCGGCGTCGATGGACGCGGCCAGCGCAATGCAGAGCGCCTGCCAGTTGGGGCCGCTGTCGATACTCAGGTTGGGGATGGGGCCGCACTCGCCCAGGCCGGCGCGGCCGGGGCGCGCTGGGTCTGTCGCGTGCACCAGCAGCACGGCGCGCTCGACCAGGGGGCCGCGCGAGGTGGCCGCCGGCTTGTGGAAGTGAAAGGTGCGTGGCTCCAGCTGCAGCCGAATCACGGGCGCGATTCCGGCGGGCTCAGGGGAACTTGGGGAAGCGGTCCCAGTCGGGCTGGCGTCGCTCGAGGTAGGCGTTCTTGCCCTCTTGCGCCTCTTCCGAGAGGTAGTAGAGCAGCGTGGCATTGCCGGCCAGCTCCTGGATGCCGGCCTGGCCGTCCAGTTCGGCGTTGAACGAGGCCTTGAGCATGCGGATCGCCAGCGGGCTCTTGTCCATGATCTTGCGGCACCAGGCCACCGTCGTTGCCTCCAGCTCGGCCAGCGGCACCACGGTGTTCACCAGCCCCATCTCCAGCGCCTGGGCGGCGTCGTACTGGTCGCAGAGGTACCAGATCTCGCGCGCCTTCTTCTGGCCCACCACACGCGCCAGGTAGGATGCGCCAAAGCCGCCGTCGAACGAGCCAACCTTCGGCCCCGTCTGGCCAAAGCGGGCGTTGTCGGCGGCGATCGTCAGGTCGCAGACGACGTGAAGCACATGGCCGCCGCCGATCGCCCAACCGGCCACCATGGCGATGACGGCCTTGGGGATAGAGCGGATCTGCCGCTGCAGGTCGAGCACGTTGAGGCGCGGCACCTGGTCGGTGCCGACGTAGCCGCCCACGCCGCGCACGCTCTGGTCGCCGCCGCTACAGAAGGCGCGCCCGCCCTCGCCGGTGAGCACGATCACCTTGACGGCGGGGTTCTGGCGCGCCAGCTCCATGGCCTCGATCATCTCGGCCACGGTGAGCGGCGTGAAGGCGTTGTGCTTCTGCGGCCGGTTGATCGAGATCTTGCCGATGCCGTCGTAGAGCTCGAACTTGATCTCCTGGTACTCCTTGAGCGTCTGCCAAGGCAGTGTGGAGGCAAAGGCTGGGTCTGGGGTGGTGGCGGTTGCGCCGCTTTCGCTCATGGGGTCGCTCCTTGGATGGGAGGGGAAGGGATGTTTGTCAGATCGCTGCGGCGCAGGGCCGCCGTTGCGCGCACAAAGCTGCGGAAGGCGGCGCTGTTGGTCGCCATCTCGGTCTCGATCTCGAGCAGCGCGGCGCCGGATTCCGGGGCGAAAAAGGCGGGCAGGGCGGCCGCGAGCGCATCGGCGCCGGCAATATGCGTGTAGCGCAGGCCGGCGTCTTCGGCGGTGCGGCGGGCGTTGAGCGGCTGCGGCGTCAGGAAGTAGTCGCGGCGCAGGTCTGCGTCCAGTTGGTCGGGGCCGGCGATGACATCGAAGATGCCGCCGCCGTGGTTGTTGAGCAGCACGATGCGCAGGTTAGGCGGCAGGCTGCGCAGCCAGAGGCCGTTGCGGTCGTAGAAGAAGCTCAGGTCGCTGACGATGAGGGTCGTCAGGCCGTCGCCGGCAAACGCGGCGCCGACCGCGGTGCTGACGACGCCGTCGATGCCGCTTGTGCCGCGGTTGGCGTGTACCGAAGTAGGGAGCTTGTTGGGGTCGAAGCCGAGCAGGTTGACGTAGCGGATGGGTAGGCTGTTGCCAAGCTGTAGCGCCGAGTCGGGCGGCAGCGCGCTGAGCAGGCGCTCTACGGCCGTGAGCTCGCACCAGGGCAGGGAGGCGAGGGCGTTGTCGCGCAGCCTGGCAGAGACGCTGTTGGCCCGCTGCCAGTTTTTCGCATAGCCAGATTGAGGCTGCGCACCACCGCCGGTTCGCTCCCCAAGCTCGGCAAAGAAGGGCGCCGCAGCCACGGGCAGCACGTGGGAGAGGCACTGGTAAGTGTCGGCGGCGGGCAGGCTCGGCGCCACGCGCCAGAGCGCCTGCGGCGGCCGTGTGCGCAGAAAGCTCTTGAGCGCCTTGGAAGTGAGTTGGCCGCCCACCGTCACCACCAGCTCAGGGGCAAGCGCGTCGAGCAGGGCGCCGTCGCGGGTGGCGAGCACGCTGTCCCAATGGCGCAAGGGGGCCACTTGGGGGAGCAGGTTGCTCGTCACGTCACCGATGATCGCCACGCTCTCGTCTGCGGCAGCCAGTTCGGCCAGCGCGGCGGCCAGGGCGGGGTCCACCGGGTGCAGGCCGGCAACGATCAGCTTGCGCCGCGCCTGCTGCCACTGCGCCAACAGGGCGGGCCAGGCGGCGGCGGTTACGTGCGCCGTGGTGGCGACCAACTGCGCGGGCTGCACGGGAGGACGCGCTCCGGCCGGCGGCGCGCCATAGAGCGGCTCGCGCAGCGGCATGTTGATCTGAACTGGTCCGTTGGGCTGCGCCGTGGCCAGCTGCACCGCATCGGCGAGCGTGCGGCGCACCTGCCAGGCGGCGTCGGCGTGCTGCTCGCTCAGCGCCAGGCTCAGTGTTCCGCGCACGTGGGCGCCGTAGAGCCCGCTCTGCCGAATCGCCTGGTTGTCTTCCTGATCAATCCATTCGGGGGGGCGGTCGGCGCTGAAGATGAGCAGGGGGATCTGCTGGTAGAAGGCCTCGACGACGGCGGGCGCCAAATTCACGGCGGCCGTGCCCGAGGTGCAGACGACGCCCACCGGCCGCTGCAGTTGCTGCGCAAGCCCCAGCGCCACATAGCCCGCTGCGCGCTCGTCATAGACCAGTTGCTTGCGCACACGGCCGTCGCGGGCCAGCGCTGCGGTCAGTGGGGCCGAGCGCGAGCCGGGCGCGATCACAAAGTCGGTGACGCCCAGCGCGACGCAGCACTCGAGCCAGAGGGCGGCGAGCGCTGCGGTCTGATCGGGTGCGGGCTGGGGAGCGTCGGCCACCAGGTTGCCCTACTGCGCAGACATGGGGTCGATGCGCTCGCGCGCCGCGGCTGAAGCCGGCGCGGCGGCGGGTGCGTTGAGCACATCGAGAATGGTCTGCGCCTTCATCTCGGTCTCGCGCCACTCGGCGGCAGGGTCCGAATCGGCGGTGATGCCGGCGCCCACGTAGAGGCTGGCCGAGCCACAGTGCGTGCCGTCGGCGGGGCGGCGCAGCTGCATGCAGCGCAGGTTGACGTAGAGTGCGCTGCGTTCGCCCATGTGCACGGGACCAAGATAGCCGCTGTAGAAGGCGCGATCGTAGCCCTCGCGCGCCTGGATAAAGGCCAGCGCCTCGCGTCGCGGCATGCCGCAGACGGCGGAGGTAGGGTGCAGGTCAGTGAGCACACGGTTGGCCAGCCGCAGCCGCTCGGCTTCGGCGCGACGCACCTTGAAGCTGGTCTGCAGGTGGACAACACCGCCGGCCGCAAAGGTCTGCGGCCCCTGCTCCTCTACATCCTCCACGCCGGCGCCGGCGAAGAAACCGCGAATATAGGCGCTCACCATCTCCTGCTCAACAGCCTCCTTGCGCCCCCAGCGCATCTGAGCCACGGGCACGCCGTTGCGCTTCTGTGTGCCGGCAAGCGACACGGTGGAGAGGGTATCACCATCCAGCCCCAGCAGCAGCTCGGGCGAGGCGCCGAGCCATGTGCCCACGCCGGGCGCCGAGACGAGCGAAACAAAGGCGTGCGGGTAGCGGGCGCAGAGCGCGCCAAAGAGCAGAACGGGGTGGAAATTGGCCGGCAGATCCACCTGTGCGGTGCGCGAGACAACCACCTTGGAGATGCCGGCATTGTGGATGAAGTCGATGGCGTCGCCGACGAGCGCTTCGAATTCGGGCTGGGAGGAGGTGCGGTCGGCGGCGCTTTCGGGGGCGGCGTACCAGTCCACGGGCAGGTCGCTGAGGCCGTGCAGGTGGCGCTCGTAGGCGGCCAGCAGGGCGTCGGCGCTGCCGGTGGCGTGCGGATTCACAAAGAGGCCACCACAGACGAGTCCGACATCATCGCGCAGGAAGAGGGCGGGTGCGCTGCGGTCGAAGGGCGCAAAGACGAAGCCAGGGGTCTGCTGGGTAAAGTCGACGGCATGGCCGGCTTCGGTGCTGCCGAGCGAGACCAGCCCCTCGATACAGGGCCCAGCGCCTGGTTCGGTGCCAGGTTGCGTACCGCCGTTGGCCTGCGGCAGGCGCCAAAGGGCAACGGGCAGCCCGCAATCGAGCGCAGCAGCGAAGAGCGCGCGCTCGGAGGCCAGGGCGTGGGCTGCACCGGAGTCGGCGGCGCTGAACTGAGCCGGGCTGGACTCTGCTGCGGCCGGGAAGGTGGGCCGGTTAGGAGGCAACAAGCCATTCATGCGTGCGTGCCATTCTTGAACGTAACGTGAAATTCAGCATACGCGAAGGGAGCCACCAAAGCGGTGGCCCACCCTACTTTCGCGGCATTTTTCACAAGTAAGTATTGATAACACAGGCGCAGTTAGGTGTCAAAAAGGGGTGGCGCTCAGCGACGGGCGGGCGGCTTGTGTGATCGGCGCACGCAGGCGGCGCGTGTGGTATAATCGGCTCACATCGGCTCAGGCGAGTGCATACAACACAAATCTGGAGAGTAGAGGGTAGGCGATGGAGATGCCGCATCCCGAGTGGACGCACGCAGTTGCAGCTGCGTTCCGAGAGAGCGGGAGCACACTGGCGCTCTCGCGCTCACCACTGGCCGTTGGTCCGCTGATCGCAGCCGGGCTGGTGCTGGACGACGTCGCGCCCACGGCCGACGAGCGCGGGCTTGCCCTGCGCCTGGCGCTGCAGTGGGCCACCGAACAGCTGGCCCCCAAGGCGGCGCGCTACGGTTTCGGCGTCGAACGGCCGCCGGCAGAGAGCAGCTGGCGCGACCCGCGCTGGTGGCGCTACACGCTGCTGCGCCACCGCTGGCTCGAGCCGCTGCCGGCCGAGGAGTGCGCGGCGCAGGGCGGCAGCGTCGCTGCGCTGCAGGCGCGCACAGGGATTGGCACGCCGGTGCAACTGCTCGACGAGCAGGCGCACGCCCTGCACGCTGCCGCGGGGTGGCTGCTGCGGCAGCAGAACGAGGGCATTGCCAACGATCGGCTGCGCGAGCTCGCAATCGCGGCCGTGCTCTTTCCGCTGCGCGACGAGCGGACGGCGGTGGAGCTGCTCACCATGGCGTCGCTCTTTGGTGGCGTCTTCGAGCGCGCGGCGCTGCTGGAGCTGACGCAGGCCGAGGGGCTGGACGACGCAAGCTGCGACGCCGCGCTCGAGCTGCTGGCGCGCCGCCGCTGTCTGCAGGTGGGCGACGGTGGTGCGCGGCTCTGGATGTCACCGACGCTGCGCGTCTATGTGCTCGAGTACCAGCCCAAGGCGCAGCTGAGCCGGCGTGCGCTGGCAGCGGCCGAATGCGCCGAACACGCCGCACGCGCAGGCAACAGCACACGCGCCGTCGATGCCGTGCTGCTCTCGCTGCTGGGCGGACAGCCGCGCCGCGCCGCCGAGCTCTTCCTTGCCCTGGGCACCGAGGCGCGCGCCGAGCTTGCGCGCAAGCAGGAATCCGAAGCGCAGCCGCTGCTCGATGGCCTGCTCCAGCCGCAGGTGCAGCGCAGCCTCTCACCGCAGCAGGCGCGCGCCCTCTTCCTGCTGCGCGCCGACGAACGCCGCAGCCAGGGGCGCAGCGACGAGGCGATCGCCGACTGCCGCGAGGCGCTCCACCATGCGACCACGGCCGTCGAACAGGCGCTGGTCTACGGCCGCCTGGCGTCGCTCTTCAGCGAGCAGAACGAGCAGCAAGCGCTGACCTGCTACCAGCTCGCCCTCGAGCGGTTGCCCGCCGACCACGCCGAGACGCCGATTCTGCTCAAGGACCGCGCCTGGCTGCACCTTGCGCGCAGCGAGTGGCGCGCCGCACATGACGACCTGCAGCGCGCTCTCGATTGGCAGGCCGCCGGCGCGCCTGCCGCCCCAGCCGACGAAGCCGCCGCCGTGCGCGCCGACATCCTCGACGCCATGTCGCACCTGCAGCGCGTTCAGGGCCACCTGGATGAGGCGCTTGCTGCCGCCCACGCCGCCCTGGCGCTGCGCGAGCAGGCGGGCGACCCGCTGCGCGTGGCCCGCTGCTACAACAATCTGGGCATTCTTTACCGCACCTCGGGCGCGTTTGCGCAGGCAATCGGCGCCTACCGCCAGGCGCAGGCGATCTTTGCCCGCGTGGCGCAACCGGCGCTCGAATTGGCGGCGCTGCTGAACGTTGGTGCGGTGCATGTGCTGGCCGGGCAGGCGCAGGAGGCGGAGAGCACCTACCTCCAGGCGCTGGCGCTGGCCGAAGCGCGCGAGCTGCCGCTGGCCGCTGTGCGCGCCCGCGCGGGCCTGGTGGAGCTGCTCGCCGACCAGGGGCGCGACGCCGAGCTTGTTCAGCACTGGCGCGCCGCATTCGCAACCGCTTCGGAGTGGGGCTTCGACGACGAGGTCGACTACCTGCGTCGGCTGGCGCGCCGGGCGCCGGCGCTGGCGCCGCTGGTGGAAGAGGAGGCGACCGATGGCGCCGAAATCCACGGCCCAGAGGGCGGCGCAGGCTGGCCGGCTGGCGCCGCCCTCGACGCGATCGAGGCGGCGGCGTTGGCCACAGCACTGCGCGACGGCCGCGTGACCGTTGCCTCGCTGATGCTGGCGCGGCCCGTGAGCAAGGCCACCGCCACCCGCAAGCTGGGGCGCATGGCCGCCGCCGGCATGCTGCAGCGACACGGCAGCGGGCGCGGCACCTACTACCTGGCCGGCGCGCCCGCCACCGCGCCCAAGGCCGCCACACCGGCCAACGCCGCCGAGCTGCAGGCGCGCCTCGACGCGCTGACGCCGCGCTTCTCCACCTCGCACACCGTCGAACGGATGGAGGTGGGCGCGGCGCAGACGGCGCTCGATGTGCACGTCAGCTTTCGCCGCCTGCCTGACCTCGACGCGTTCCTCGCCCTGCAGACGGCGCTGGGCGACGCGACACGGACGCGCGTGGTGCTGCGGATGGAGGGATAGAGACGATCGAGAATCGAGAAGCGAGAATCGAGAAGCGGGCGAGCGAGGATCGAAGGGCGAGGCGCAAGCTAGGGCAGGGGAGGGGCGGCGGCCGGGCGGGTCGGAGCGGACAGGGTAGGGATGGCGAGGGCGTGGGCGAGGTCGAAGAGGAGCAGGAAGGTGGCCTGGAGGACGATGCCCAGGCCATGGCCGCGGCGCGCCTCTTTCTGGCTCGGCATGGCGGCGCGGGCCAAGGCCACACCGCCGGCGATGTAGAGCAGGTCCAGCCCGCTGTTGAGCCAGAGCAGATTGCGCAGGCTGCGCGCCTGGGCAATCTCGTCGGCGGGCAGCGCGTGCATCTGCTTGCGTTCGGCGCCGCGCCGGCCGCCCAGGGCGATGGCGCCGTTGATCGCGCCCCAGCCCAGCGCCTGCCACGCCAGCGCCCGCCGCAGCGGCGCCCGCCCGCGCCAGATCCCCAGCGCGCCAAGCCCCACGCTGAGCAGCGCCCAGAGCAGCAGCCGGTTGGTCAGCCGGCGCTGAAAGCTCCAGATCGTGGTTGTCTGCGGAATCTGCTGCATCGCGGGTGTCCGTTCTGCGCTGCCAGGCGGGTGATTGGTGTCGGTCAGGCGAGGAGGCCGAGGTCGCCGCCCAACTCGAGACCGGCGCAGTCGCCGGTGCCCGCGAAGAGCGTGGCGCCGCCTTCTGTAGAGAGGCGGACGTCGATCGAGCTCGTCAGGCTCTCGAGCACGCGCTGCAGCATCGCGCTGCGTGCCGGGGCGTGGAGCAGGTCGCTGCGTTCGTCGCTGCGGCGAGCCGTGATCTCGAGGCGCAGACGGCGGCGCTTGCCATCGACGCTTACCGGGCCGCTCAGCGCCAGCTCCACCTGCCGGGCGCCGATGCGCAGCGTGTCGAGCGTGGCGCCGGTATAGGTGGCAAAGCGGTAGAGCCGCCCGCCATGCCAGAGGCCGATGATGGAACCGCGGAAGGCCGACCCGCGCCAGGGGATGCGCGCCACCGACGCCATCAGGCTGGTGCCCGGCGCGCCAAAGTGGTTGGTCTGCATCCAGATCCAGGCCTGCGGAAAGGCCTCGCCCCAATCCTTTTCAATATAGCCGCGGCCACCGTGCAGGTCGACGGGCGCGCCATCCACCAGCAACTGGCCCGTAATGGCGTGGTCAAAGCTGAGCACGCCGTGGTAGCACTCCATGTAGGGCACCCAGGCATACCAGCCCATGACGCCCGGTTCGAGCAGCGAAACGGGCCAACCCTGCACGCCGTGGAAGCGCAGCACGCCGACGAGGCTCGCTTCGGGCGCGTGCAGGTTGAGCGCGACCTCGTCCGTGCTGAAGAAGTTCGGCCCCACGCGCAGACGAAAACGGCGGTCGTCGGCCACAAAGTCGTGCAGAGGGTAGCGGTGGTAGTGCGTTTGGCCCGTGCAGCCGTTCAGCGTCTGCACAAAGGCGTGCGAGTCGCGCCCGGCTGGGTCGAGGAAGATGCCGGGGATGATAGCCAGCCGCTGGTTGCGCTGCGCGTCGACGAGCTTGAAGTACCAGCCCTCAAAGAAGGGCGCGCGGGCGTTGAAGCCGTGAAAGTGCTGGGGGGCGAGGGTCGTCAGCGTCACGCGAACTCTCCGTACTTGAACTTTTCCTGGCAGCAAGAGACACGCCTGTGTGCAGCGATTCTAGCACGAAGGCAGGTCGCTGAGGATCAGGGTGGCGGCGAGGCGGCCCGAAAGCATCACCATGGGGACGCCGCCGCCGGGGTGGGTGGTTCCGCCGGCGAAGTAGAGGCCGGGCACCTCGGCGCAGCGGTTGTGCGGCCGCCGAAAGGCGTTGAGCGGCTGATTGGACGAGATACCGTAGAGCGCGCCGCGCCAGGCGCCGCTGCCGCGCTCCAGCTCAAGGGGGGTGAGCATGCGCGCGCAGCGCAGGCGGCCGCGCAGCTCGTAACCCGCGGCGGCGAGGCGGTTCAACACATGCTCGCGATAGGCCGGCGCCTGCGCTTCCCAGTCGTAACCCGTGCCTGTGGGCGGGGCGTTGACGAGCACAAACCAGTTCTCGCAGCTGGGTGGGGCGTGGCTCGGGTCGCTCTTGGCGGTGATGGCGAGGTAGAGCGTGGGCTCCGCCGGCGGCCGGCCGTACTTGAAGATCGCCTCGAACTCGGCGCGCGGGTCGTCCGGAAAGAAGATGTTGTGGTGCGCCAGCTCGGGGTGGATGCCCTCGACGCCGAGCAGGAGCACGAAGCCCGAAAGCGACGTCGGCCGCGCCTCCAGCTGCGCACGCCGCCGGTCGATGGCCGGACTCGGCGGCAGCAGCCTGGCAAAGGTGGTGGTCACGTCGACATTGGAGAGTACGGCGGCCGCGGCTTGGCGCCCTCCTCCCGCCTCCACCACGCCCACCGCGCGCCCGTTGTGCAGCTCGATGGCGTCGACGTCGCAGCCCAGCCGCAGCTCGACGCCGAGCTCGCGCGCCAGTGTCGCCAGCGCCTCGGCCACCTGGTAGATGCCGCCCTGCGGATACCAGACGCCGCGCGCCAGCTCTACGTGGGCAATCACGGCAAGCGTCGCTGGAGCCAGATAGGGGCTGGCGCCCGTGTAGGTGGCGAAACGGTTGAGCAGCATGCGCAGGTAGGGCGAGCGCACGCGGCGGCGCACGGCCTGATCCAGCGTGCGCAGCGGATCGATGCGCAGAGCATCGAGCGGTGCGGCGCGGCCCAGGCTGCGCAGCGAGGGCGGCTCGCCGTGGATGAAGGTGGGCGCCGTCAGCCGATACATGCGCGCGGCGTAGGCGAGGAAGTCGCGATAGCCCTGCAGGTCGCCCGGCACGAGGCGGGCAAGCTCGGCCTCCATGCGCGCCGGGTCGGCGTGGGCGTCCAGCACGGCGCCGTCGCGGTAGAAGTAGCGAGTGAGCGGTTCGACGGCCTGTAGCGTCAGATAATCTTCAAGCCGGCGGCCGCCGGCGGTGAAGAGCTCTTCGAGCACGGGGAGCATGGTGAGCACCGACGGGCCGGTGTCCCAGCGGAAGCCGGCCTCCTGCACTTGCCCCATCTTGCCGCCGGGCTGCGGATTGCGCTCGTAGACGATGACGCGGCGGCCGGCGGCGGCAAGGCGCACCGCTGCACTCAGCCCGCCGACGCCGGCGCCGATCACCACGATTGGGTCAGCCATGGTTTAGACGTTGCGCCCGCTGCGGCGCGCTACTCCCACGGCGCGAGCACGGCGCCGCCAAGGGTGGTGCGCTCGGCGCCGGGGGGCTGCCAGGCCACGGCGAGGCCGTCCTTCTGGTCAGCCTGTTTGTGACGAATCTCGATGTAGTAGCGGTGGCCGGCCTCCAGATCGATGGCGGGCGATGTCTGCTCGGGATACTTGGTAAAGTCGTCGATGCTGCTCCAGCCAGGCACGGCCGCGATGATGGCGGTGTTGGCGGGGCTGGCGTCGCTGCTCAGCCAGAGCTCGGCGCCGTCGTCGCCGGCGATCCAGAAGGAGGTGGGGCCGGATGTGGTGGGGGTGAGCCAGCCGCGCAGGCGCTGGCCGTAGTCCTTGCCGTAGCCGCTCAGCCGCAGCGTGGGCACAATCTCGGTGACGTCGGGTGCGCCCTGCCAGGCGGGGCTGCGCACAAGGTCGGCCACGGTGGCGCCGCCAAGAGGCTGCCAGCGCTCGAGGAGCAGGCCGGCGCCGGGGGCGGGCGGGGCGTCGGCTGCGTCAGTTGCGTCCGCTTCGTCTGCATGGTCGTGGTCGGCGGCCTCTTCGCCGGCTTCCGCCGTGGCGTCTGCATCCGCCGCAGTGACGGTGTGCGTGTGCGGTGCGGTGTCGGTGGCGGCGTGGGTGTGCGTCAGCGGCTCGCTTGCGGCCGGTGTCACTGCCGCGGCGGCCGGCTGGAGCAGGGCGTCGTCGGGTGCGGCGTCGCCGATGGCGAGGCAGGCGCGGCCGGCGAGCCCCTGGTTGTCGGCGGCGGTGGCGCAGAGTTCAAGCCAGGTGTTCTCGCCGTGGTCGTCCCAGGTCAGGGTGAGCAGCTCGCCGCTCCCATTCGCATAGTCAATATGAGTGTGCTCGTTGTGGTGCAGCACGCCGCTCCAGGAGATGCGTGCGGCGGGCAGGGCGCCCTCCTCGGCGTCCACGGCCAGCGCGAAGAAGGTGAGCACGTCGCCGGGGGCCGGCGCACTGGGGCCGCTGCGCTGTTCGAGCCGGATCTCGGGCGCAGCGTTGCCGGCGCTGATCGTGAGCAGGGCAGTGCGGCTGGCGCCGGCGCTGTCGGTAACGGTCAAGCGCACCTCAAAGCGGCCCGGCTTCTCGTAGGTGTGCACGGGCGCCGCCTCTTCGCTCTTGCCGCCGTCGCCAAAGTCCCAGCGCAGGCCAAGCGCGTCGCCATTCGGGTCGCGGCTGCCCTCGGACGAGAAGTGCACCGTAAGGGGCAGCTCGCCGCTCAGGATGTCGGCAGCGGCCACCGCGACGGGTGGGGCATTCTCGCCGCCCACGTAGGTCAGCCGCGACAGGCTGCCGGTGACGAACGAGAGCACGTAGAGTGCGCCATCCTGGCCCGTGGTGATCTGCACGGGCGCAATGGCGTTGGTGGCGAACTCTGCTGCCACGCCGTCGCCCTGCTCCCAGCCGGGCTCGAGCAACAGCAGAGCGGCGCGGTTGTGGTCGCCATAGATGTAGGCGCCGGCATAGGGTGCGGGCAGCCCCTCGCTGGGCAGGAAGTCGCCGGCAATGGCGGCGCTGTACTGCCCTTCGTGCGGGTAGGAATGGGGCGCAAAGGTCACCTGGCCGGCGCTCAGCCCGCCGCACGCGCCGTCGCTGCGGGCGCGCTGCGGACCTTCGAAGCAGGGCCAGCCGAGGTTGGCGCCCGCCCGCACGCGGTTGATCTCCTCCCACGATTCGGCGCCCACGTCGCCCAGGTAGAGCTCGCCCGTCTGCGGGTGGAAGGCGAAGCGGAAGGGGTTGCGCATGCCCACGGCGAAGACGCGCGAGCGATTGGAGTTTGGGTCGCCGTCAAACCAGGGGTTGTCGGCCAGGCCGGCGCCGGTCTCGGCGTCCACGCGCAGCAGCTTGCCGGCCAGGCTGTCGGGGTTCTGTGCGCGTTGGTTGGTTTCAGGCTGCAGCGTCGCATCGCCGGCCGAAATATAGAGCGCGCCGTCCGGCCCAAAGCGCAGGGCGTCGACGGTGTGCGACGGCCCATCAACGGGCAGGCAGTCGGCCACGTAGCCGCCTCCTGGCAGCGCGCAGGCAAAGGGTGCGCGGTCGTGGACGTCGAGCGCGCCAATCGCCTCGGGCGTGCCGCCGCCGCCCACTAGCACCTGCAGCGAACCGGGCAGGTGGACGTTGAGGTTGTTCGGGTCGGCCTTGACGCGCACCACACGCGCGCTGCGGCGGCCGGCGCCGTCGGCGGCTGCCGCGCCCTGGCCGTTGGCGGTTTCGGGCGGGTCCCAAACGTAGGCCAGGTAGACCCAGGGCGTGCTCGGGAAGTCGGGGTGCAGGGCGATGCCGATCAGCCCGCGGTCGGCGTAGGTGTTGGTCTCGCCGGTGAGATCGATGAAGGCGCCGTTCTGAAGCACGCCGTTCTCGATCACCTTGACGCGCCCCGGCTTGAGGGCGATGTAGATGCGGCCGTCGGGGGCGAGGGCAAAGGCGGTGGGTGCGCCCAGGTTGCGCACCAGCAGCTCTTCGCTCCAGCCGGAGGGGAGCGAGAAGGGGCGGTCCTGGGCGCGGGCGGCGAAGGGTGGCGCCGCGGCCAGCAGCAGGGCGGTGAGCGCGAAGAGCAGCGCGAGGCGCGCCGCAAACGAGCGTCCGCGCGTGGCGGGGGTGCAATCGGCAGTTGAATGGAACACAGGCGCCTGCGCTATCCAGAAGAGGTGGGGTGGAGCTGCGTCTGCGCGCCGGCAGAGGGGCGCGTGCAGTTGAGGGCATGGTACCCCATATGGCGCCGCTTTGTCAGGCAGAGGCGGGCACGCGCACAAAAGAGCGGCGGCCCGAGCAGGATCCTCGGGCCGCCGCTTGTGCGATTCGGTTGCGCCAGGCTTGCGCTTCGTCAGGCCTTCTGCGGCTGGCGGCGGCGCACCTCGTTATACCAGGCGTCGAAGACAGCGGGCAGCTCGTGCGGCTTGCAGCTCTCGCGGCTGGGGTAGATGCTCTGCAGGATGCGGCGCAGCTCGGCGCGCGCCTCGTTCTCGTCGGCAAAGGCGCCGGTCTCTACGCTCCAGGCCACCGCATCGTTGGCGCTTGCCCACTTCGGCCGATCGACCTGCGGACCGACGCTCTTGCGGGCGCCGTTGGTGGTTGCGGGCCGGTGCGCAGCGGCGCCGTTTGTGGCTTCGGCGGGTGCACCGTTCATGCGCGCGCGCTGGCCCATCCCCACCGGCGCGAGCAGGTTGGTTGCCGGCCGCGAAGCGTACGAGGCGCCGTTGCCGTCGTCGTCGTCGGCCGCCATGCCCAGAATCGTCATCAGCAGGTAGCGGCGGCCATAGGTGATGGCGCTGCCGATGCCCTGCGGGTCGGTCTTGGAGGGCGAAAGGCCCAACTCCTGCACGATGCTCTCGCCGCTCTCGACGTGGTAGAGCGTCGCGCCTACATAGACCAGCAGTCCGATCTCGGTGACTTCGGTGCGCACCGACTGCAGCACAACCAGGCCATGCTTGTGCAGCACGGGGAAGGCCGCCTCCTGCACGGCCGCCAGCGTCGCATAGCGCGAACGGAAGGCCGGGTTGGTGGCGTCCTTGACCAGGGTAGGGAACTCCTTTTGCGCCTTGAGCAGCGCCCCGAGAAGGTTCTTCATTTGTCAGGCGTCCTTTTCTCTCGTGTCACGTTCTCGCGTGAACCAGCTCTCGAGTAGGGCGGAGGTTGGAATGCCTTCGTCCACGCCTGCATTTTACCATAGAACAAATGTGCTAGTCAAGAGTTTTGCTCGAGGAAAACGCATGAAAAACGACGGCTAGCGCCGCCGCGATGCGCGTTGGTGATTTGCGAGACGCAGCAGTCGGGTGAAGTGCTGGCGAAATCGGCGGAATTCAGCGGGGACTTGGGGCTTGGGCAGTCCGTGCGAACGCGGCAGCAGGGGGCAGGGTTCGCACGAACCCTGCCCCCTGCGCGTGCCAGGCGCTGATCGCTACGGCACGACGCCGAGGACGGCATCGAGCGCTGCCGCCAGTTCGGGTGCGGCGGCGATGGCGAGCACGAGCAAGACGATGCCCACGATCAGCCCAAAGCCGTTGCCGCCCTCCGTGACGCCGTCGGGCGGGGGCGCGCTGGGCGGCGCCACGCCCGAGCTTGCAGGCCGTGCTGCCGTGGACGCTTCGCCAGGCCAAGTGATACGCGGCATGCCCAGCTTCACCTCGCCGTTGCGAGTGGGGAAGTTCGACGAGGCGAGCGTCTGCAGGTCGAGCACCCCATCGCGACTGCTGCGGAGGGTGGCCGGAATGCGGACGGCGTGAGCGTCTTCGAAGAAGGGGCCACCCTGCGTCGCGATGGGCCGCAGGAAGACCTCGTTGGCCTTGGGCTGGATGCGCGTTGTCTGCCCGTGCACGACTTGAATGGAGACCGTGATGTAGACCTCGAGCTGCATGCTGCACTTGGGACAGCGCAAGAGGTCATCGGAATCGCGCACCTCGATCAGCTTGCCGCAGTCGGGGCACTTCTTGTAGATACGCATGGGAGGGACTCCATGCATGTGGTGTGGGGTGGGTGCTGCTGAGGGTCGGGGACAGAGTTCTGTGGCGGGGAGCCGGTGGCGCACGTGGGGTGCGTGGCGAGGAGCGGGGGACGGGGCGGCCGAAAGAAACAAAACGCTCGGACACCCCACAGGAGGGTTCCGAGATGGCTGCGATGAATCCTGCGTCGCGACCCGGGTTATGGCGCCTGCACAGCAGTGGCCAACGGTGGCGCCACCAGGCAGATCACGAGAGCGGGCGAAGAGATTCGAACTCTCGACATTCAGCTTGGGAAGCTGACGTTCTACCGCTGAACTACGCCCGCAGCATTTTCTCGAGTAAAGCGCGCCATTTGGCTGCTGCCAAACATGCCGGGAATGTCGTTCCAAGCAGCCCTTTTTCGGGCATGCAAAACGCCCCACGGCATGCACCATGGGGCGTTGCTGGCGTCTGTGGTATCCTTCTCCACAAGCCCGCCGTGGTGCCTCACGGTTGTGGCCTAGCCCGTCGGTTGCGTTCCAAGCGCGCCGACGGGCGTTCTTCTGTGCACTACTGTAGCACCGAACCCTGCGCGCCGCAAGCCCCTGATTTTCGCCCGCACGGCCGTGCTGTGGCGCCCTACAGTGCATGCAAGGGCAAAGCTGGCACTACTCCCCGTCGGGTGCGGCTGCGGCCTCTCAGCGCGCCTGGCGGGGCTGATACGGGAAGTGCAGCCGCTTGGCCGCCTCCTGCTTCGCACGCTCGCCGCGCCGGTCGTAACCTGCCGTCGTCGACACGTTCGCATGGCCCATCATGCGCTGCACAGTGGCGATGTCCACGCCTGCATCCAGCATGTCGCCGGCAAAGGTGCGGCGCAGGTCATGAGGCGAGAACGCCGGCACACCGGCCGCTGCTGCGCGCGTCTGGAAGGCGCCGTAAATGGCTTGGGTGGTCAGGCGCCCTGGATGCAGATGGCCGCCCTTGCGCACCGGCCAGAAGAGGGCGCCAGGCGCGTCGCCGCGCACCTCCAGCCAGGCTTGCAGCGCAGCCAAGGCGCCATTGTGGACGGGCACCGTGCGCATCTTGTTGCGCTTGCCACGTACCGTCAGCACACCCGACCCGGTGTCAACATCCTCCAGGCTCAGCGCTGCCAGCTCAGCGCGGCGCAGCCCGCCGGCATAGGCAAGCGCCAGCATCGCCGCATCGCGCGCCCCGGCTGGCGTCTCGGCCGTGCAGACGCTCACCAGTGCCATCAGCTCGCCATGCGTCAGCGCACGCCCGGCCGCCTGCGCCGGCTTGTCACCCTTCACGTTTGCCACATCGGCGGCAGCCATGTAGGTGTCGGCGTCCATCTGCCCAAGGCGCCACGCCGACTTCAGCGTTTGGCGCAGCGCGGAGAGCGCCTTGTTCGCTGTGGTCGCATCGTAGCGCTCGGCCAGGCGTGCGCGAATGGCTTGCGTGTGTTCATAGCGCAGGCGCGCCCACGGCAGCGTGTCCAACGTGGCGCCGGGCGCCGCCATGTTGGCAATCACGTCGAGCGCCTGGGCAAGGGTGCGCTGCGAGCCTGGTGCCAGCGAAGCGAGGTAGACACGCGCCGGGTTGCGGCTCGGCGGCTGGGCCTCTGCCATCGCAATCGAGGAAGCGGCGGGCACGATAGGCGACAAGGTTTCGGACATTTGTAGGGCGCTCATGGCACCATCTCCTTGGGCGATATGTTGCGAGAATTGACATTCTCATAAGCTATTATCGCGCAAGAGGAAGCACTGCGCAAGCCCCACTTTTTAGCCCGCGCCTGCTCTGTTTCGCGCCTTGTTATCCAGTGTAATAGCAGGGGGCAACGTGCAGCAGCGAACCTCCAGCATAGCCGAGGCGCGGCGTGGGGTGAAGGTCAAGTAACCGTTGCTAGCAGGCCGGGAACAATGCCAGCACCCTGGCTACGGCGCGCCATCGTCCAGGTCGCGCCGCTTGTGGTCGAGACCCAGGGCGTCCTCGATAGCCCGCACAATCATCAGCAACGCCCGCCGTACAATCTCGAGCAGCACCCGCTCTTGCCAATCAAGTGGCCGCATCGTGCGCTTCTCCTCCATCGACCGGCACCGAGGGGTGCAGGCGCCGGTGGACGCACTCCAGAATCATGCCCACGTTTGCTTCGTTCACCATTCCGGTTGGCAAGCGAAAGAGCAGCCAGCCGGCCGCCGCCGCTTGATTGTACTTCTCGGCGTCGCGCATGAAGCCCAGCGGCCGCACGTGGCGCCCTGCGGCGTAGATGCCGCCCTCCAGTTCAATCGCCACTTGCAGCGCCGGCAGCGCGTAGTCGAAGCGCCAGCGCCGCACCGGGTGAAAGCGGTACTCGGGCGCCAGGCGCGGGCCGCCCAGGTGGGACCACAATGCCTCGAAGCGTGAGGCGAGTGGCCCCCTACCCACCTGAGCGGGCGGCGCCGGCTGCCAACGGCTCTGCTCCACCGCGCCGATGTCGGGGTTGCGGTCGAGCAGGGCTGCGAATTGGGCGGCAGTGAGTCGGGTCAACGCGCATGCACCTTGTGGCTTGCTAGTCGGCCGCCATGCCCACGGGTTGCGCGTCTGGCATGACGAAGCGCGTTGCGCCGCGCATCATCTTGGGGCCCCAATGGCGAACGGTGCGCTCAATCTCGTCGCGCGCCCAGCCGGCGAGCATGAGGCGCTGCATGCGCTTCTCGTCTGCTTCGTCGTCGAGCGCCTGCCAGTTGTCCCAAATCGGCTTGTGTAGCTCCAGCTCCGACTGCGGGTCGTGGCGTTGCAGCCGGCCGACGCGCCGCGGCTTGCTGACATCACAGGCCATGCGCCAAAGCTCTGCGTCTGCGCGCTCCGGGTGCAGCCTGGCCAGCACCGCAGCGCGTTCGTGGCGCAGCTTTTCCACGCGTGCGCCTGCAAGCCGAGCCTCTTCTGCGTCGCCATTCTGGGCGGCCTGCGCCGCGCGCTCGGTGTGGAAGCGCAGCGCCCCCTCCAGCCGCTTGGCCTCGCGCCAGTCCACCAGTTGCCAGGTGCGCAGCGACGGGCGCAGCTCGTCCAGCGTGGCCTGCCACTCAGCCGCCAGCCAGTAGACCTTGGATGCGCGTGGGTGCTCGCGTTCAGCCTCGACCAGGTGCAGCGTCTCGAGCCGCCTGGCCGCCTTGCGTACGGTGCCCAGCGTCTTGCTCGTCTCGGCCGCCAGCTCCTGCGCCGTCATCTCGCCGCAGCGGGTCAGCGCGTCGATGACACGCAGGCAGGCCTCGCCCAGCCCTGGCGTTGTGTACTGCTCAAGCCAGCCCTTGACGGTCAGCCCTTCCCCCTCGGCGTTCCTGCGCGCCCAGCGCTTCACCGTGGGGCTGGTGCCCGACATGAAGGCTTCATCGTTCAGGCGGGTGCTGTACTCGTCTGCTGCTCCAGTTCGCCTGTCATGAAGACCCTCGTCGATTGCGCCGGCTGCGTTTTCGTTTGGCGTAGATTGAACACCCTCGCCGCTCTCTGCGCCGCTGCTTTCGTTTGGCGTAGATTGAACACCAGGTAGCAGTTGTACTACCTCGGTGTTCAAAGTAGGCCAAACGACTTTGCGTGCGGCGTCGCGTTCATCCAGCAAGGTGTTCAAAGTAGAGCAGACGACTTCGCCCAGTGTGAGGCCCAGGCAGCCGGCGCCTCTCCCTTCCTGGTCAGTCAGAGGCTCGACAACAACGAACCAGCCGTTCAGCCGTTTGAGCGCCGCCGCCGCTGCGTTCGGACTCACCCCGGCTTCCTTGCCCAGCATGCGCAGGCTCGTCACGGCGTAGAGGAATCGCGGCGACTGCTGCCACAGATTGCAGACCGCCACCGCCACGCGCGTATCGGTGCCGTCGGTGCGATACCCCTTGGCCGATTGCAGCTCGCGCAGCACATAGCCGGCGAAGCTGGTGCTCTTGGCCCACAGGCGCATGGCGTCCATACACTCTGCGATGTCCAGCCTAATCGCCTCGCCTAGCATGCGCCCCTCCTGCCAGGTGCACCAGTGTGCCGAGGCCGACGCTGCCGTTGGGCGCGAGTTCCTCCCACTTGCAGCGCACTGCCTCGGCGTCATACTTGCCGCTCAGAGTGCTCCAGCTATCCCAGAGCGCAAGGCCGGCCTGGCCGCAGACGTGCTTGACGGCAAAGCCCACCTTCACCCATGTGTTGTAGTCATCTGCTGCTGCGCTGGGAATGTGCGCCAGCAGCATACGCACCGCCACTACGTCGCCCACCCCTGCCTGCGCGTGAGAAGCATTCCCGCCGGCAGGGGTGAAGCGCTGCACCCGCGCTGGGCGCGCTCGCTCCCACGACTGCCCCGTCCACTGCTGCCAGACGGCGCCCAGCTCCTCGAGCGTGACGAGCGGAAGGGCGCCGGTGAAGGCGGCGACAAGCGGGGCGCCGCCGGCGTGCGTGCCGGCGACGACGCCGTGGTTGCCGGTTGCGAGCACTTCAAGGCCGGCGGGTCTATCCTTATGCGCCGGCGCCTGGGCACAGCGTACGACGTACTTGGCGCGGTCGGGCGCATCGGCGCGGATGATTGCCCACGTGCAGAGCGCCGGCCAGGTGGTGGAAAAGGCAGGGGCGCGTGCATCCAGGTCGAGCAGAATCAACCCGTCGGACAGTGCGCCGGTGAGCAGCCCCACGTTGCCACCAGCGCACAAGTGGTGCTGCGCTTCGACGAGCGAGTGCGGCCGCCGCTGCCACTGCTTGTCAATCGGCGCCTTGCCGCGGGCAGCAACAAGGGTGAAGGTAGCCCCCGCCTCTGCCAGCGCATCGAGGGTCTTCAGAGAAGTGCTCATCGCGCCTCCCCAAACAGCCCTGGCTGAAGCGCCTTCACCTCCTGATTGGTCGCTGCGGCGCGCTGCTCGGCCGCTGCCGGCGCCCCGTCGATGCTCCAGTGGTCCAGCCCCAGCCCCACCTGGGCGCCAAAGCCGCGGTGCACCTCGAAGCAGTGCGCCCAGAAGGTGGCGAGCGGCGTGCTGTAGACGCGCCCACTCTCCTGGTCGCGCACCAAGAGGAGGCGCGCACCCGCTGCCTCGGCGTCGACGAGCACGCAGCGGTCGTAGCAGATGGCTTTGGGCCGGCGCAGGAAGTGCTTTGATGCGTGTGCGCTCTTGGAGAAGACGCCGGCGCGCACCTGGCCAACACAACGGCCGTTGAGGTAGATGGGGTGCGCGAGGTTGCGGGGCTTGTTCTGCCCCCCTGCAAGGGTGTACACTCTAGCTGCTCCGTTCAGTTGTGCCCGTAACGCCGCCGCCTCTGGTTGACCGACCGGGGCGGCATGGCTTACGGGTGCGGTTGGATGGTGGTACTGAGTGCAACTGCGCCGGACGTGTCTTGGCCGACACCGGCGCAGTTGCTATTGGTGGACTGCTCGGGTGGGCTTGCGCCCGCGCCGAGCAGGGCAAGGCGAAGAATGAAGCGGGCATGCTCCCTTGGCTTGCGAAGCTCTCTCTCAGCAACGGCGCGCAACAGCTCTCGCTCGGCAACCGTCACTGGCACACTAATACTGGTCATGACCTCGGCCTGCATTGTTGTACCTCCTCGCTTCCATTGTAGCCCTGCGTGAAGCTGGTGTCTGTCACCCACAGTGGGTGGTTCTGTGGGTGATAGTGGGTGGTGTTGTGGGTGATACCCTTTACCTGAAGCCAAGTTGGTTGAGATGAGGGCCTAGCAACTTCCTGGCTGTAGTAGGTTTGCCTTGTTCGTTGCAGCAACCGGCGACCTCAGCAATCTGCTTCAAGTGCTCCTTCACCGTGTTAGGTGAAATCACGAGTTTCTCCCCTATCTCCACTATGGTCATGCCGGAAGCAAAGAGGTTAGCTACCTCCTGTTGCCTAGCGGACAGCGGCAGGGCTGCGGCGACGTTGTCCGGTGGGGTTGCGCGGGGCGCTTCAGACTCCCGGCCGGGCCACTCAGCACCAAGCACAGCGATGCGTCGGGAAAGCTCCTTGTCATATGACAGCGCAATGCTCCACGCGGTGACCCTGGTGTGCTTGTGCATCTCGGTGAGGTCGAAGCCGAACGCGTCATAGCTATGGCCCGAACTCCACCAGTGACCATCCTCCTTCGCTCTTCCGGGCGGTGGCGTCAGTGTCTTGATTACAGCGGAATACGTGATGCGCCACGGAGGACCATAGTCGGGGAGACGATGTACCTTTGGAAAGTTCTCAAGTACGTGCATGTCTCCATCCAGGTCTCTCCAGGCAACGCTAGTGGGCCGAGGCATGGAGCGGTGCAGTTCGACTTCAGCAAAGCGATAAAGCAGGTGCTCGACATCTTGAGGTGTACCTGCAAAGTCAAACTCGAACTGCGAGCGCTGTGTGGTATCATCCATCTCGCAACCTATCCGTTGTCCCTGCACTGCGCCGGCCGCCTCCTTCCACAGAGTGCCGGCGCTTTGCATTTTAGCACGTGCGTTCGTCTCTCCTCTGCTTTCTCTCCGCCCCTCCCCCACAGCCGCCGGCGACTCTCGCTATTCGGCGCGGTGCTCGCGTAGCAGGGCGGGGACGAGGAAGGGCGGCAGCTCTGCAACGTAGCGGCGCGGCTCGCACACGGCCGCCTGCGCGGCGCGGTGCAGCCTGGTCACAAGTTCAGCGTGCGGCCGGCGCGTATCAACGTGCAGGTCGCGGCCGCCCGTCGTCAGCCCCGCCATGCGCAGCAGCCCTGTTGCATAGGCCCAGCGCCGTTGCGGCAGTGGGCTGTAGTCGCGCCCGACTTCACCCCCTCCCACGGCAACGGTGATAAGAACCAGCGCGTCGAGCTGCGCGCGTTCGACGATGCGGGCGATTGCCAGGCGGCGCCTCTCCTGGCGCTGCCGCGTGACCAGGTCGCGCAGTCGCTTGCTCTCGCGCTGTAGGCGTGCAAGCTCGTTGAGCAGGGCGGCCGGGGTGGTCTGCGTGCTCATTCCTTCCCCCATTTCTCCAGATACTTGGTCAGAACGCTCTCCCATGCTTCCGTCGCCGCCTGGTGCATGGCTTCGCGGCTCTCGAGGCGGTCGCGGTGGATGGCGACGGCGGCGCGAATCTTGGCGTGCTCGATGCCGGCGGCCGAGTACCTGCGTCCAAGCACCTCAGTCACAATCAGGTAGACGAGCGCGGCAGCCAGGGCGCCCAGCCAGCCGACCGGCAGCCACTCCCAGCCAACCATCCAGAAGATGCGTGCGGCCCAGAAGCCAAGCGTTGCCAGCGCAATGGCGAGCACAGCGAAGGTCGCAAGGCGCACGGCCGCACCCATCGCGCGCACCTGGTCGGTGTTCTGGTAGTCGGTGGCCATCATCGCTTTGAGCGCGGCCACCGTCACTGCCTGCTCGCCCGGCTCTTCGGCGAGCAGCTGCGGCATCGCGGGCAGGGTAGGTGGGTCGCGCATGATGATGCGCTCACGCGGCGGCCCCTTCACCGTGACGGGAGCACACTCGTAGGGCTGGGCCGAAGGGCGCGCCCAATATGTGGGCAGCGCCGGCGCATTGCCGATGTCGGTCATCAGGTAGCCGCCCTCCCTGTGCGGCCAGAGTGGGTGCGGGGCGTCGGCGCGCTGGTCAGCGCGTCAAGCGGGCTGTGCTGGGCGTGGGCGCGTTGCAGGTCGCTATCGGCAAGGTCAAGGTATTGGCGCAGAACGTCAATGTCGCTGTGGCCCATGAGCAGGCGCAGCGTGTGCACGTCCATGCCGCTGCGCAGGCAAGCGAGGGCGAAGGTGCGGCGGCAAGCGTGGGCGCTGAGGTTGACGACGCCGCTGGTGCGGCGCAGGCGGCGCATGAGCTGGACGATGGCGTTTGGGGTGAGCGGGCGCCCGCCGCGCAGTGCGCAGAAGAGGGGGGCGCCGGCGGGCGGATTGTTACGCGTCACCAGGTAGCGACGCAGCGCCTTGCGGCCCTGGGCGCCGAGGTAGACGTAGCGCCCCTTTTGGCCCTTGCCCCGCTCAATCAGGACGGCGCCGCTCTGCATGTCGAGCGCGCCCACCGTGAGGCTGCACAGCTCTGCGGCCCTGGCGCCCGTGTCGAGCAGGAAGCCGACAAGCGCCTTGTCGCGTGGGGTCTTGCATGCGGCCAGCACGCGCCCAAGCTCCTCACTGGTGAGCGCGTGCAGAACCTTGCGCTCCACCTTGGGCATACGCACGGTGCCAAACGGGCTGCGCGCCAGCAGCTCCTCGGCTACACAGAAGGCGAGGAGGCGGCGTACAGCGCGCAGCAAGTTGTGGATGTAGACAGAGGAGAGGGGCTTGCCCTGCACCGTTGAGCGCGCCTGTAGAGCAATCTGGAAGCGGCGCAGCAGGGCAGGCGTGATGTCGACCAGGCGCGTTGCACCCTGCTCGGCACACCATGCGGCGAAGAGGTGCAGCGATGCGGCGTACCCTGCTTGTGTGCGGGGCGTAAGCCGGCGCGCTGCATTGTCGAGCGCGAAGAGCGCCAACGCGTCAGAGAGGGTGGAATGCGTGTCCAATCGCAAGACGCCTCCGTCCCCAGAAGGGGAGAGAGGCGCGCTTTACTCGAGGAAACGGGCTGTATGGAGCGGGCGAAGAGATTCGAACTCTCGACATTCAGCTTGGGAAGCTGACGTTCTACCGCTGAACTACGCCCGCAGATTGGGTTTAGTATAGCCCGCCCGCTCGCGACTGTCAAACGCTTTTGCGCAGTTGGATTCAGGGGGCGCCCGGGTGGCGGTGGAACAATGGCGCAGGGTCGCCCGTCACAGGAGCAGAGGTCGGCCGGCGGACCAACGCCGGACCATCAGCCTCCGCAACAGTGGGCCGCACATTCGGTGGCGGCCCCGACCCACGCCGGTCTTGCCGCCCACCCGCTTCCGGCCCGCTCCCGTTCGAGGTGAGACCATGCGCATCAACCCAGCACCTGCCGCCCACCGTTTCTCCCGACTCTCGGCCCTTGCGCTCGCGCTGGTTGCCGCGCTGCTGGTGGGCGTGCTGCCCGCCGCCGCCCAAGCCCAGCCGCCCATGCCGCCTGTGATCACACCGGTGCCCCTGCCGGTTGAACCCTGCTGCATGCCGCCCTGGCCCGAACCCGTGCCGCCCATCATCGTCCAGCCCACCGTCGCCCTGGCCGCGCACAGTGTCGAGGCCACCATCGACGGGCCGATCGCCCAGGTCAAGGTGACGCAGCTCTTCCGCAACGACAGCCTCAGCCTGCTCGAAGGCTCCTACATCTTCCCGCTGCCGCCCGATGCACTGCCGGGCAGCCTGCAGATGGAGATCGACGGCGAGACGGTGGAGGGGCGCCTCTACTCGAGCGCCGACGCGCGCAGCATCTACGAAGAGATCGTGCGCTCGCTGCGCGACCCGGCGCTGCTCGAGTACATGGGGCGCGGCCTCTTCCAGGTCAGCGTCTTCCCAATCCCGGCCGGCGAGCAGCGTACAGTCACGCTGACCTACGAGCACCCCGTGCAGCAGGAGAACGGCCTCTACCGCTTCGATGTGCCGCTGCGGGCGTGGGTACCCGGCGCCGGCGCCGCCGAATCGGTGAGCGTGAGCGTGGAGCTTGAGAACCAGCCCGGCCTGCGCACAATCTACAGTTCGACGCATGATGTGGCCATCGAGCGCACGGGCAACGACGGCGCACTGGTGGGCTTTGAAGCGAGCGGCAGCCTGAACCAGAGCGACTTCACCCTCTTCTTCGGCAGCGACGAGAGCGCAATTGGGCTCAACCTGATCAGCTACAAGCCGGCGGGCGAGGATGGTTACTTTGTGCTGCTTGTCGCGCCCAGCCTCGACGCCGCCGACGAAGCGATCGTCGAGCGCGACATCCTCTTCGTGCTCGACGTCTCGGGCTCGATGGAGGGCGAGAAGATCGTGCAGGCGCAGGAGGCGGCGCAGTCGATCCTCGGCTTCCTCAACCCCGGTGACCGCTTCAACCTGATCACCTTCAGCACGGGAGTGCGCACCTGGGAGAGTGGCTTGCAGGAGGTGGACGAGAGTTCGCTCGACGACGCCGCCGAGTGGATCGACGACATCGACGCTACCGGCTCCACCGACATCAACCGCGCCCTGCTCGAGGCCATGGCCCAGCTCGACGAGGAGACGAACCGGCCCGCCTACCTGCTCTTCATGACCGACGGCCTGCCCACCCAGGGAGTCACCGATGCCGGCCAGATCATCGAGAACGTGCTCGACGCGCGTCCTTCCGATCGCAGCGTGCGCCTCTTCACCTTCGGCGTCGGCTACGACGTCAACACTGACCTGCTCGACACGCTGAGCCGCGAGATGGGCGGCCGCGCCACCTACGTCAAGCCCGAGCAGGACATCGAAGAGGTGGTCAGTGACTTCTACAGCCAGATCGGCAAGCCGGTGCTCGCCGACGTGACGCTGGATATGGGGCGCGATGCGGTGGTGAGCGACCTCTTCCCCTACCCGCTGCCCGACCTCTTCGCCGGCGAGCAGCTGGTGGCCGCCGGCCGATACCGAGAAGGCGGCGCCGTCGACGTGACGCTCGAGGGCGAGGTCAACGGCGAGCTGCGCACCTTCATCTACCCCGAACAGGTGCTGGCCGAGGGCGGCGGCGAACCCTTTGTGGCCCGCCTGTGGGCCACGCGCAAGATGGCCTCGCTGATGGAGCAGGTGCGGCGTGAGGGCGCAAGCACGGAGCTTGTGGACGCCATCGTCGACCTGAGCCTGACCTACGGCATCATCTCGCCCTATACGTCCTACCTTGTGCTCGATCCCGGTATGGAGGTTGTGGGCGGCTCGCTGAGCTTTGAACCCGAGATGTCGCTGCGCGATATGGCGGGCGTAGAAGCCGCCGCCGCCGCCGATATGGCAGCTGCTGCCCCCGCCAGTGGCGCCGCCGCCGTGCAGGCGTCGGAAGAGGTCTTCGCCATGGCGGAGGCCGAAACCGTGCAGGAGGGCGAGGCTGTGCGCTACATCGAGGGCAAGACCTTTGTGCAGCGCGGCTGGGTGGCGAGCGCGGATGGGCGCAGCGTGCCCTTCTGGGTGGATACGGGCTGGGACGAACAGGAGCAGCCGGAGAGTGTGCTCTTTGCCTCGGACGCTTACTTCGAGCTGGTGGCCGACGCGACGGTTGCGCGCTGGCTGGCACTCTCGCCCGAGATGGTGGTTGTGCTGGAGGACGGGCGCGTGCTGCGCATCACCGCAGCCGAGTAGCAGGCGCAGAACCGTAGAAGCAACGGGGCGCTGCGGTCGACCGCAGCGCCCCATCTTGTTGGATTGGCGAGAGGCTTGATCAGGCCGGCGGGGCGTGCATACGCACAAGCGCTTCGTGGAGCAGGATCAGGACCACCGTCACCGCGAGCAGGAACCAGGGGATCGCCGCCGGCGAGGTGGCCTCGGCGAGCGCGCCGGCTATGCTGGGCAGCAGCGCCACGCCGATGCCGGCCGCTCCCACCTGGAAGCCGATCGCATGCTGCGCGTGCGCCCGCCCCAGCCGCGCCGGCGTCTCGGAGACGAGCATGGGAAAGATCGGCGCCACCGAAAAGCCAATCACCACCGCCCCCACCATCGCCACCCAACCCACGGGCGCCGCCGCAAAGAGCAGCGTGCCGCCCAGCGCCGTCAGCATCACCACACGCAGCAAGTTGGCAATCGACTTGACCTGAAAGAAGCCGAAGACGATCCGCCCCAGCGCAAACGAACCCCAGAAGAGGCTCACCCAGATGCCGGCGGTGCGCGCCGCCACGCCGCGCGACTCGGTGAAGATCGTATAGCTCCAGTTGGCCGTGGTCAGCTCGACGCCGGTGTAGCAGAGGAAGACGGCGATGCCCAGCCAAACTGCGGGCAGCCGCAGCGTGTCGCGCACATTGGCATGTGCAGGCTCGGCCTGGCTGCGCGTTCCCTGCGCACCGTGCGACGAGTCCCCTTCCAGTTCCGCAAGCGGCAGAGGCTCCACGTGCCAGCGGCCGCGCGTCGCCACCGTCACCGCCACCACCAGCAACTGCACCACCATCATGAAGAGGTAGCCCGAGCGCCAACTGAAACCCGCGCTCAGCAGCAGGGTCAGGATGATGGGCGAGAAGGTGGCGCCGATGCCAAAGCAGGCGTGCAGCCAGTTCATCAGCCGCGGGCTGAAGCGGGTGGCGAACCAGGTGTTCATGCCCGCATCGATGAAACCGCCGGAAAGCCCCAGCAGCAGCGAGGTGGCCGAAATCATCCACCACGCCGGCGCCACACCCATGCTCAGCAGCGCCAGCGATCGCAGCAGCCCGGCGCCAATCACCACCGTCGCCATCGAAAGGCGCGTGAGCACCCTGCCGACGAAGAAGCTCGAGATGATGAAGCCAAGCGTGCTGGGCAGCAGGATCCAGGCCATCGCATCCAGCCCCACGCCAAAGTCCACGCGCATGAGCGCAAAGGCGACGCCCGTGATGCCGTCGAGCATGCCGAGCACGGCAAAGGCGAAGAAGCTGAGCACGAGCACCACCTGGCGGTCGGCCCGCATCTGGTGGCTGGCGGGAAGCGTTGTGCTGCTGCTGGTCATGTGCCGCTTCTTTCGTCGTGGGGCTGGGTCTGGACGAGGAAGTCCAGTTGGTGCGCAATGTAGGTCAGGCGGCGGGCGGTGACCTGCTCCAGCCGCTGCGTGCGCCAGGCAGTCAGCCGTTCGGCCGCGATCGCCGCCTGCACGGTGGGCTCGTTGCAGACGGTTTGCACGATGGCGCGCAGAAAGGAGATCTCGTCGTGGGCGTAGCCGTAGCCCGCCGGTGTACGTTGGGGAAAGACCACCCAGTCCGACGGCCCGGCGGCCAGGATTTGGAAGCCGGCGGCGGGCAGTGCGCTGAAGAGCCGGCGCCCGGTTTGGCTGTGGCCGGAGGGCAGCCCTGCCGTGCGCCGGGCGTCCATGCTGGCGTGATAGGCGCCCAGAATCTCGGCTTCGAGGGCGCCGTCGAAGACAGGCTCGAAGATCGTCGCGCCATCGAAGTTGAGCGTTAGCCAGGCCAGTCCGCCCGGCCGCAGCCGTGCGTGCAGCGCGGCCAGCGCCGTGGGCAGGTGGAGCAGGTCGAGCACGGCGTGGGCAATCAGCAGGTCAAAGCTCGGTTCATCGGGCGCGGGTGGGCGCAGCAGGTCGTCCTGCCGCCACTCGAGCGCAAGGTTCGGCGGCGCTGGCAGGCGCTCGCGGGCGGCGGTGATCGACTGGCCGTCGCTATCGACGCCCACGTAGCTGACGCCCGCGAGCGGTGCCAGCAGCTTCCACGCCAGCAGCCGCTCGAGCATGGCGCCGATGCCGCAGCCCACTTCGAGCACGCGCAGCGGCCGGCGCTGCAGGGCGGGATGCTCCGCCAGCGCCCGATAGACGGTATGGTTCAGCGCCCGGTCGTCGACGCTGCGCTTGGCCAGCAGGTAGCGCTGAAAGTCCATCCCCACTCCCCACTACAACAACATCTGACGCAAGGACGCGAAAGACGCAAGGGATCGCAAGGAACTGCAACAACACTTCTTGCGCACGCGAACGCAGGTCTTCGCAATTCTTCGCAGTGCCTTGCGTTCCCTAGCGTCCTGGCGTCCTTGCGTCAGCAGTTAATGTTTCCAGCCAGTGCGCAGCGGCGGCGCCCGATGCGGCCCACGTGGGGTGGGCGGCAAAGCGGCTGCGGGCGGCAGCGGCCATGCGGGCGCGCAGCCCGGCGTCGGCGGCGAGGGTGGCGAGGTGCGCGGCTAGCGCTGCACTGTCGCCAGGCGCGACCAGAAAGCCATTCTCGCCGTGCGTCACAATCTCATGGGCGGCGCCGGCGGTCGAGGCGATCACCGGTAGCCCGTTGGCCATTGCCTCGAGATAGACGATGCCGAAGCCTTCGAACGATGGCACGGCCAGCAGATCGGCCGTGGCATAGTGGGCGCGCAGCGCGTCATCTGGCAAGGCGCCGGCGAAGGTGACGCGCTCGCCCAAACCCAGTGCGGCAGCCTGGACGTGCATGCGGCGGGTGTAGGCTGGGTCGGCCTGCTCGCTGCCGACGACGGTCAGCGTGAGCGGAGCCGGGCAGCGGGCGACGGCGTCGAGCAGGGTGTGCAACTGCTTGCGCGGCAGCAGGGCGCCGACGAAGAGCACGCGCAGTGATTCGTGTAGTGACGTCGAGAGCGTGCTCGGGTCCTCAGACGGAGCACCAACATCCGCCCAGCCAAGGCCCAGATGGTCGCCGCCGGGGTAGGCCACGTGGCTGCGCAACTCACCCGCCGGGCGGCCCAGTAGGCGGGCAACGGCGGCGAGCGTGGTGCGGCTGTTGCAGAGATAGGCATCGCAGCTGCGCAGATAGGCGCGCTCCACACGCCGGTAGAGCGCGCGCCGCGGGGCAGGGTGGGGCTCGTCGCTGCGCAGGTGGTGCACCAGCGCCACAATCGGCGCCGAATGAAGCCGGCGCAGGCGACGGTTGACCAGGAAGAGCGAGGGGTGGTTGAGCTCGTCCTGCAGAAAGAGATCGACGTCAGCCTCGATCAGCCGCCGGCGCCAGCTGGGCGAGAGGTTGTCAGCCAGGTGCGTCGGCCACGAACGCCAGGGTAGCGCGAAAACCTGGACGCTGTGGCCCGCCGCCTCCAGCGCGCGCACCAGCATCCGGTCGTAGAGATAGCCACCCGAAAGGCGCTCGAGCGAGCCGTAGAGCAGAAGAGCGATGCGCATGGAGAGGCAGAGCGGCCCGTACGAAAACGGCCGCACCCCTTGCGGCCCGTCTCTCGAGGATCGTGCCACAGGCGCGGCAATTGAGAAAACCAGCGGCGCTCTGCTATTGTGAGTTGCGAGCGCGGCGGCACACCGCCGGCTACAGGGGGAAGGTTCGATGCAGGAGATTCGGTTTGGTGTGTTGGGTGCGGCACGCATTGTGCCCCACGCGCTGCTGCAGCCGGCGCGCGGCGTAGAGGGCGTCTCGGTGGTGACCCTGGGCGCACGCGATGGGGCGCGTGCGGCCGCCTTTGCGCGCCGCCACGACCTTGCGCGCGGCGTGGTCGGCTACGAGGCCGTGCTGGCCGACCCTGAGGTGAACGCCGTCTACATTGCGCTGCCCAACGCCCTGCATGCGGCGTGGGCCCAGCGCGCGCTCGAAGCAGGCAAGGATGTGCTCTGCGAGAAGCCGCTGGCCTCGAACGCCGACGAGGCGGCTCGCTTGGTTGTGGCCGAGCAGCAGAGTGGGCGGCTGCTGATGGAGGCCTTCCACTGGCGCTACCACCCGCTGGCGGCGCGCGTGGCGGCGCTGCTCGCTGACCCAGCAGCGGGTCCCCTCGAGAGTATCCAGGCCCGCCTGCGCACGCCCATGCTGCGGCGCGACGATATCCGCTTCGATTATGCGCTGGGCGGCGGCGCCACGATGGATATGGGCTGCTATCTGGTGAACATGGCGCGCGTCTTTGCGGGCGCCGAGCCCACGGTGGCCTGGGCGCGCGCGACACTGATGAAGCCCGCTGTGGATAAGCGCATGCAGGCGCGGCTACTCTTCCCTGGCGGCGTGGTCGCCACGATTGATTGCGAGATGGGCGCCTGGCGCTGGCCGCAGGTGGATCTGGAGTTGCGCTGCGCGCGCCGCACGCTGCGCGTAGCCAACCCAATCCTGCCGCAGATCTACCATCATCTGCTGGTGGAGGACGAGAGCGGGCGCAGGCGCGAAACGTGCGCTCGCACATCCACCTATCTGCACCAGCTGCGGGCCTTTGTCCATGCCGTGCGCAGCGGCACGCCGGTGCCCAGCAGCGCAAGTGACGGTGTGCGCAACATGGCCGTGATCGACGCCATCTACCTTGCCGCCGGCCTGCCGCGCCGTGGGGAAGGTGGATAGCGGCGCAGCAGTTACCGGCGCACGATCGGCAGCTGCAGCGGCGCCGGGGGCGGGCCAACCAGCGTCCACGCCTGGCCCGGCAGCAATGTAAAGCTCCAGCCTTCTGCTGCGCTGCCGGTGAGCGCCGCCGGTGCTGTCCATGCGGCGCCCGTGTCCACGGCTGGGGTGGCGCTCTGCCAGCGCTCCGCATCGCCTCCAGCCAGCTCTGCGCTCACCTCTACCGTCAAGGGCAGCGGCGACGCAGGTTCGCCCGATGCGCAGTCGATCAACTGCGGGCGCAGCAGCGGCAAGCGCGCCGCCGGCCACGTTGCCGGCCGGCCCGGCAACCCCCCGTCGATCGCCGCCGTCGAGCCGAAGTCAGTGATCTGCTCCATGCAGAGCTGTAGAATGGCCGCTGCAGACAGATCTCCATCAAGTCGATAGATCAGACCCGGCTGCGGCGCGAACTCTGCAGGCATGCCGGTGAGCGGCGCCGCCACGCGCTCGGCGCCATCCACGCGCAACGTCAGCAGCGACGGGAAGACGACGTAGCGGCCGTCGAAGAGCAGGTCACTTTCGCCGCCGGTGTCGATCGTGGCAATCCGGCGCCCCTGGCTTGCGCTGAATTCGAAGATGCGCAGCTCGGTGCGGGTGGCGCTGCCGCTCCCGGTGCGCACCACGATCGCGGCACGCGCGCCGGCAGCGGGCAGCAGGCGCAGCAAGGTCCCCTCTCCCCACACAAAGGGCGCCGGCAATGGCGCGAGCGGCGCGGCCAGGCTCAAGAGCTGCAAGCCTGCGCTGCGGCGCACGAGCAGCGCGCCCGGCAGCGCTGCTACCTCGCGCACGTCGCCCTCAATCGGGATCTGCCTGGGGTCGGGGAAGGGGGCCGCGCTGGGCAGGGCGAAGACCGTCAGGCTGCCCTCGCCGAAGAGGTAGAGGTGGCCGGCGGTGTAGAGCATCTGCGCCGCGCGTCCCGGCAGCCCCAACCGGTCGATCTCGTGCGGCGCTGCAGGATCTGCAAAGTCTACGGCGAGCAGCAGGCCGCTTTGCGCCGCGATGTAGGCGACGCCGCTCGGCGCCACCACAAAGCGCGCAGCTGTCTCGCCCGCGGGCAGCGCAAAGCTGCCGAGCACGCGGTTGTACTGCAGGTCGAAGACCTTCAGCGCGCTGGGGGTGAGCGCATAGAGATGGCGCCCCGTTGCCTGCCAGACGCCGGCGCCAAGGCCATCCTGCATCAGGTCGGGCGAAAGCAGGTGTGGCCTGTCGCCATCGACCGCCACGCGCCGCAGCAGCCTGCCCCGCTCTTGCGGCCCCATGTCCACGAAGAGCACGCCGTTCTGCAGCAGGCGGCGCTCTCCCGTCGCACCAAGCGTGGACGCGCTCCACGCCAGCGACACGGCGTGGAGCGCGCCTTCCACGCCCTGAGTCGCCCGCATCGGGCGATGGTCGAAGCTCGAGGCGAAGAGGTAGCCGTCAAAGGTCGCTGCCGCGGCGAAGCGGTAGGGCGTGGTGCCCATTTGCTGCGGCGCGGCGCCGTTTGCCAGCGACCAGATCTCGTACTCCAGATACTCGGCGCTGGTAGGGTTGCGGTTGACGTAGGCGTAGTCGCCCAGCAGGGTTGTCTTGCCGACCAGAAAGGGGCAGCTGCCGCCCGCGCCCGCCGGTTCGCTCAGCCGCATGGTGCGGCAGAGCGCAAATCCGACCTGGTCTCGGCCGACGATGTAGATGTACTCGCCGTGCGCCAGCAGCTCGATTGGCGCGATCAGCGTATCGCTGTAGGGCAGCGCAACGGGCGTCCCGAGCCCGGTCGGCGCCGTGCGCGGATAGACCAGCAGCGCGTCGTCGGTCAGCGCCAGCAGGTGATCGGCTGCCACCAGCAGCGCGCGAATGGGGGCGATGGCGAGGCTCGCCACCAGCGCCGGGCGCGCCGGTTGCTCCAGCGAGTAGGCTTGCAGTCCGCCCGCCTGTGGCGCAAAGAAGAGCGCGCCGGGCGCGCCGGCAAGCACGCCCGCAGGCAGCTCGAATGCGCCAACCTGCGTCGGGCGTGTGGGCGCGGCGATGCTGATGATCTGCAGCGTCGCCGTGGGGCTGGTGCGGGCGTAGAGATGGTCGTCGGCGACGACGATCGCGCCGAAGTCGCCCTCCAGCCTGCCGAGCAGCTCGGGGCCGCCCTGGGCCGGGGCGGTGTAGAGCTGGAGTTGCGCGCGCCCATGCGGGCCATGGCCGGCGATCAGCAGGTGATCACCCGCCGGCGCCAGAACCTCCTGCGCGGGTGTCTGCTGCACGGCGGCAACCAGGCAGGGCGCCCCCGGCGGCGGCAGCGTGCAGGGGTCCTCTGCCCGCGCCTGCTGCGCCGCGCTGAGCAGGAGGAGTAGCGCGACGAGAGGGACGAAGGCGGCGCGCACCGGCAAGGGCACGCCGCCGCGTTGTGCCTGCAGCGCAAGGGCGTGCAGCAGCGGAGGTGCATTCGCGCTCATATGGCGGAGAGGTGGTGGTTATTGCTGAGAGGTGCGCAGGGCTAGACGGTAGGAGGCCCAGGCAATGCGGTTCTCCCAAACGCGCACGGTGACGGCCGTCAGGTTGGGGGCATGCACGGCTTGCGCCAACTGCTCGCAGAGGATGCGGCAGAAGTGTTCGATGCTGGGGTTGAGGCCGGCAAAGGCGGGCAGCTCGTTCAGCGTGCGGTCGCGCAGCCCGGCCACTGCGGCGTCGAGGGCGGCCTCCACCTGCACGATGTCCACGCAGTAGCCGTGCGCGTCGAGCGCATCGGCCTCGAGCAGCAGCTCCAGGCGGTAGGCGTGGCTGTGCAGCTGGTTCTCGGCGCCCCAGTCGCCCCCCACCAGGAAGTGCTGGGCCACAAAGTCGCGTTCAACGCCAAGCGTGTACATGCAGAACAGTCTACCAGTCCCGGCGCATTCCTGCGACTCCTGGTCTTCGGGACGATAGACGCCGGGCTCCGCCCCAGCAAGGGGAAGAGCCCGGCGTCTGTCTATCGTAAAAGCGCCATGAGCCTTGCAGTTGTCGTTCCTTGCGCCCTTCCTTGATCTGTTCCCTTGCGCCCTTGCGTCAGGCAGTGATCTGTTTGGCCTCAGGGAGCGGCTTCGAGCGGGGCGACGGGCAGCAGTAGTGTGCTCGCCTGCGCCAGTTGGCCGGCGGCGTCGCTCACCTGCGCGTCGACGTGCAGCGGCTGGTCGCCCAACTCAACCTGCAGCAACGGGCCTTCGCCGGCCGGTGCGCCGTTGATCGTCCAGCGCACGGCTGTCAGCGCGCCCTCTTCGGCGTCCCAGGCGACGGCAGCAAGCACCACGCCGCTGCCCGCCGGAGCTTCGGTCGGCGCAAGCTCGAGCGTGGGCGGGTGGTTGGGCAGCGCCAGCACCGGCAGCGCGGCGCTCGTCTGCACGGTCGCGCCCACAGGGTTGGCTGCTGCCTGGTCGGCTGCAATCAACTCGACCGTCGCATTGCCGCCGGGCAGCTCGGCCAGGGGCAGGCGCAGCTCGCCTGCCGCCAGGTCCAGGCCCACGGTTGTGAGCTTGCCGCCCTGGTTCAAGCGCACGAGCACAGGCACCGCCGACGGGTTGCGCACCACCAGTTCGGCGCCTTCGACGGCGGCCGTGGTCACCGCGAGGTCGCTTGTCGCCGCGCCGCCGGCGCCCAACTCGCGGGCGGCCAGCACAGCGCTGTTCTCGCGCACTTCGACGCGCGCCACCGGCGCCGCAGGCAGCGCCACGCGCGTGTTGACGCGGCGAATGGTGGTCTCGTGCTCCTGCGCCTCAAGCAGCGCGACCGGCGTCTCGGCCAGCAGCGCCCCGTCGGCGCCGTAGAGCGCAATGCTGACGCTGCTTGCCGCTGCCGCTGCCGGCGCGGTTGCGGCCAGGGCGTAGACGGGCAGCAGTTGCGGCGTGGCGCCGGGCGAGAGCTCGGCGCGCACGAGCAGCGAGTCACCGCTCACCGCCGCGGGCGCCGCCACCGCCGCGGGCGCTGCCGAACCTTCGGCCTGCGTTTGTGCTGCGCCGGCGACGGCGACCTGGTCGTCCATCATCCCCATGTAGGTGTAGTCCGAGACCCACTCCTCGCAGTAGCTCATCAGGTCGGTGGTCTGGTTGGGGTCAAAGGCCAGGCTGCGCGACAGGTCGTAGCCATAGGAACCGATGATGGCGTTGGGATAGGGGTAAGCGGGGTCGGTGGTGGCGGGGCCGCCGCAGGGGGCGTGCTTGCGGCTGAGCGTGTGGCCCAATTCGTGGGCGAGGATCATCGTTAGGTCGAGCCCCACTGCCACGCGTGTAGAGCCGCCCAGGCCGGCGATGTAGAAGCGGTGGTCGTTCATGGCCGACTTGGGCAGCACGCCCACGTAGACCGTCGAGTGCGGCACGCCGTCGGCGTTCTTCAGCGCCGCGACCGTGTCGTAGAAGCGCCCCCACTCGTTCCCGTCCGAGCTGCCGCCGTCGGCTGCCAGATTGCCGGCAAAGGTCACCGCCGCGCGCACCGAGACCACGGCATAGGGAATGGGGAACATCGCCTGCACCTGGCCCGGGAAGACGAGGCCGCTGGAGTTTGGCGCGTAGACCTGGCCGGTGGGCGTGTGCTGATAGCGAATCGGCACGACAACGACCTTGAGCGGCACAACTTCGCGGAAGGTGGCGGTGGTCGAGCGCTGCGCCGCCGAGCCGGGTGATCCCGCAGGCAGCACGTCGATCGTGATCGTCACACTGCCCGAAAGCCACGCCGCCGGCAGCATGAAGGTGGCCTGTGCGCTGCCTGCCGCCGGCGTCACCGGAACCGTGATGCCGGTGCGGCGCAGGGGCGAACCAGCCAGGGCGGCGCCATTGCGCGTGGCGCGCAGCTGTACGGTCACATTCTTCACCGTGGTGCTGGCGCGCACGGTCACGCGCACAGCCGTCGGCCGGTCCTGCACAAGCGGCACCGTCAGCGCGGCGTTCTGCACCGCCTGCGTGACCTCGACGCGCTGGATTGTGAAGCTGGGGCCGTTGTTGGCGAGCGGGAAGAAGAAGCGCAGGGGTTGCGCGTCGGGAGCGGGTTCTTGCTGCACAAGGGCGGGGGAGGAAGCGGCAGAGAGCGGAGCGCAGGTAACGAGGATTGCGACCAAAACAAGCAAGATGGACGGACTCAGGCGTGCGCAGCGCGCGGGGAGGTAAGTGTTCATGGCCTCTGTGTGGGGAACAGGGCGTTCGTTTGGCGTGGGGCGCCGAAAACGACTGCGGATTCAGGAACGACAAGACAAGCGGGGCGGCAGCAAAATGTGCCGGCGGCCGCTTCAGTACTCTACTGCAATTGCACGGTCTGCACTTGTCGCACACCTGCGCATGCCCGTACGTGGGGAGTACGGGGTTCAGGCGTAGGTGAGCAGCACAACCTGAACGGCCGAGAGCTGCCGGTCGATGGTTGCATACGCATCTGGGGCTGCGCCGAAACCGAAGCGGTGCGTGATCAGAGTGGGAACAAAGGGAGAGGCGAGCAGGCGCCACGCTTCGTCGAAGCGGCGTGCGCGCGTCCAGCGGCCGGCCAGTGTGGGGTGAATGGTGCTGACCTGGCTGCTGATCAGGCGCATGCGGCTGCGGTGAAAGTGGCCACCCAAATTGAGCGGCACCTTTTGCGACCCGTACCACGAACCTACGACAATTCTACCATCAAAGCCCGTAGAAGCAATCGCTTGCTCGAGCGCGCGCGGGTTGCCGCTCAGCTCGTAAACGAGGTCGCAGTCGCGCAGCTCGGCGCAGGCGTCGGCGTGGAGGGTGCGGGTGGCGCCGGCCTGCTGCGCGCGTGCGCGCCGCTCCTCGATCGGATCAACCGCCGCAAGTTCGGCAAGGGGGAAGCGGCTGAGCAGCTGCAGGGTGAGCAGCCCAACCACGCCGGCGCCGAAGACAGCAACCCGCTCGCCGAGCAGCGGCGCGCCGTCCTGCACAAAGTTGACGGCGGTCTCTGCCATGGGCAGCAGGGCGGCAGTCTCATTCTCCAGCGCGTCGGGGACGGGGAGCAGGGCGCTGAGTGGGGCAGTGAAGGCGCTGGCGTGCGGCTGGAAGGCGAAGACGCGGCGGCCAAGCCAGGTGGCGTCGGCCGGGTCGCCCACCGCCGTCACTGTGCCGACGCAGGCATAGCCGTAGCGGAGCGGGTAGGCGGCCTCCTGCGCAAGTGCGGGGAGGGTGGCGTCGAGCGGCTGATCGGCAGGGAGTTGGCCGCGGAAAGCGAGCATCTCGGTGCCGGGGCTGATGGCGGAGACGAGGGTGCGCACCAGCGCCTCGCCCGGCCGCTGCCGGGCGAGGCGCTCTTCGCGTAGTGATACAGAGTGCGGTGCATCAAACCAAAGGCGAGTGACAGCTAGGGGCGTATGCGCGCCGGCGGTCGAGCCTGGGGACGATACGTCAGTGGCAGCGTGGGGCAGCGGCTCGCCGCTCACCGCGCCGGCTGCGCTTGCCACTGCGGCGCGCCCCACACCAGCAGGTCGTCGCCAAGCTGCGTGTAGCGTGGCGCGGCCAGGTGGGGGAGCGCATCGAGTGGCAGCGCCGGCACGCCCCCCACTGCCGCCAGCCCGCCTACAAAGCGGGGCGCCAGCGTGACGACGACGGCATCCACCAGCCTTTGGCGCAGGAAGGCGCCGATTACCTGCGCGCCGCCCTCGACCATGACGCTCTCGATCCCGCGCTGCGCTAGGGCGCCAAGCAGCGCCTCGAGCGCCACCCGCCTACGATCTGCCGCCGTCTCGATTAGCTGCACACCGCGCAGCTCGAGCTGCGCGCGCCGCTGCGGGTCGGCGTCGGCGTGGGGCGTGGCCACCCAGGGGCGGCGCGGGTGGCCGAGCAGGCGTGCCGCCATCGGCAGCCGCAGCCCGCTGTCGAGCACGACCGGCTGCGGCTGTCTGCCTTCCACCAGCGCGCCGCCTGCCGTGCGCGCAGTCAGCGCCGGGTCGTCGGCCAGCACCGTGCCAATGCCGACCAGAATCGCATCGTGCGCGGCGCGCAGGGCGTGGGTCAATTGCATGCTCTGCGCGCCACTGAGCAGCAGCGGTGCGGCGTGGCCGGCGGCGATGCTGCCGTCGAGGCTCTGCGCATAGGTCAGGGTGACGAAGGGGCGCTGCGGCCGGCTGCCGTTGTCCTGGGCATGGGCGGCCATGCGCCGGCCCAGCGCATCGAGTTCAGCCTGCACCGGTGCGGGGAAGGGCTCTTGCGCTGCCGTGCGCACGCTGGGGCGGGGCGCAGTGCTGCGCGGCACAGTGCTGTGCTGCGCAGTGCTGCGCGGCGCGACAAGCGGCAGCGCGGCCGGCGGCTCGCCGACGGTGAGCATGTGCTGCATGCGCTTGACCTTGGTCGCCAGGTAGCCGTGATTCTCCGGGTGCACAGCGGTCTCGACCGCGGTGCGGTCCGTGACCACCACCCCCAGCGCGCGCAGGTGCTCGATCTTGGCGGGATTGTTTGTCAGCAGATTGATGGAGCGCACGCGTTGCTCGGCCAGAATCGCCCCCGCCGCCCAGTAGTCGCGCTCGTCGGCCTGGTGGCCCAGCAGCAGGTTCGCCTCGACGGTGTCGTAGCCCTCATCCTGCAGGTTGTAGGCGCGCAGCTTCTGCGCCAGCCCAATCCCGCGCCCCTCTTGACGCAGGTAAATAATCATGCCGCGCCCGGCCTCGGCGATGATGCGCATGGCCTGGTGCAACTGTTCGCCGCAGTCGCAGCGCAGCGAGCCGAGCACGTCGCCCGTGAAGCACTCGGAGTGGACGCGCACGGGCAGCGCTTCGGCGCCGGCGATCTCGCCCAGGGTGAGCGCCAGGTGCTCGCGGTGGTCGTGCGTGTTTGTATAGTGGCAGAGCTGGAACTCGCCTTCGGGCGTGGGGATGCGCGCACTGACGGTGCGTGTAAGGATCGGCGCCGAGTCGCTCATGCGCTGTCCCCAAGTCTCCCGCGCACCTTCTCGACGGGGAAACGCACTTCGTTGCGCGCCAGCTTGGCGTAGACGGCCTGGCTCAGGTCCAGCTCCATGCTGTTGGCCAGGCTGAGCAAATAGATGAGTACGTCGGCCATTTCGTCGCCCACTTCGGCGTGGATCTCGGGCTCCTGCACCCGCTGCGCCGATTCCTCTACCGTGTACCACTGGAAGTGCTCGAGGATCTCGGCGGCCTCGATCGCCACACTCATCGCCAGGTTCTTGGGCGTGTGGTAGCGCTGCCAGTCGCGCGCATCTACAAACGCGGCGACGGCGCCGCGCAGTTCACCGACGGTTGTTCTGTTGTCGAGCATGAAGTTCGGCCTGCTTTGGGTCGTGGAGAGGGACATGCGCCCAGTGTAGGCGCGCGGCCGTCAGGATTCAGTAAGCCAACGCTCTGGTTTTGCGGCGCGGGCCGATTTGCAGGGCAAGACGGCGCTCACTGCGCAGCCCTCAGCGGCGCAGGCGCTTGTCGAGGCCGTAGGGGTAGATGTCGACCAGCTCGCCGCCGCGGATGCGGTTGCTCATGCTCTGCCACCAGTCGGCATCGAAGAGGTGGCTGTGGTTGCGCTCGAACTCCTCGCGCAGCGGCGCCGGCAGCCAGAGGAAGGTGCGGAACTCCTCGGGGAAGATGTCGTTCGGCGAGACCGAGAACCAGGGCGTGGCGGCGACCTCATCGTCGTACTCGTTGTTCTGCGGCATGCGCCGGAAGTTGAAATCGGTGAGCAGCCCCACTTCGTCGTAATCATAGAAGACCACGCGGTCGTGCCGCGTCACGCCGAAGTTCTTGATGAAGAGGTCGCCCGGGAAGATGTTGGCGGCGGCAAGGTCGGCAATTGCATAACCGTAGTCGTTGATGGCGGCGCGGGCGTGCTCCAGCGTCATCTCCTTGATGTAGAGGTCGAGCGGATAGAGGCGGCGCTCGGTGTAGAGGTGGCGCACGATCACCTGCGTGTCGGTGATCACCACGGTGTTGCTGGCCGTCTCGGCTAGCTCGGCGAGCAGCTCTTCGGTGAAGCGCTCGCGGGCAAAGGTCAGGTTCTCGTACTCTTGCGCGTCAACCATGCGCCCCACGCGGTCATGCTGGAAGACAAAGTGGTAGCGGTCGATGACGTCGCGGCGGGTGATCGTCTTGGCCTCGGCAAAGCGGTCGCGGATGATCTTGAAGACAACGTCGTAGGAGGGCAGGGTGAAGACCACCATCACCATGCCCTTGGCGCCGCGGGCAATCTCGAAGCGGTCCGAGGAGTTGCCCAGGTGGCGGTAGAGGGCGCGGTAGAGCATCGTCTTGCCGTGCTTGTTCCAGCCGATGGCGGTGTAGATCTCGGCGATGGGCTTGAGCGGCATGATCGACTTGAGAAAACCGACGATCTCCACCGGGTTGTCGGCGTCGACGTGGAAGTAGGCGCGTGTGAAGCTGAAGACCTTGCTCGCCTCCTCCTCGCTGAAGATTGCGGCGTCGACTTGCAGGCCGGCGTCGGTATTGAGCACGGGCAGGATCAGCGGCAGCACCTGGTTGCGCCGGCGGATGCGGCCAATCAGATAGGCGCCCTTGTTGCGGTAGAAGACAGGGCGCAGCACCTCGATCGACTCGAACTCGGGCGCTTCCCAAACGCAGCTGAGCTCGCGGTTGAGAGCATGGGTGAGCAGCGCGCAATCTTCTTCGAGCGAGGCCCACGGCACGCCGAAGGTGCAGTCGGTGAGGATGGAGCGGAAGACTTCGAGCGTGTCGGTGATGCGCACGTAGCGGCGCAGGTGGGTGAGCTGGTCGCGCCCGGGCAGCATGGTGGCGCCGAACCAGACGAATTCGAGGTTGCGGTTGACGCCGACCGTACCCAGGATGCGGCGAGTGACTGAGTTGAAGAAGGTCTCGGCCAGTTCGAGGTTGGCAATGCGGGCGATGAGGCGGCCGTAGGTGTACTTGATCGCGCGCCAGAGCTCGATGTCGTGGGCATCGGCGCCCAGCATCTCGCGCAGCCCCAGGGCGACTGACTGGACCATCTGCTCGCGCAGGGCAAGGCGGTCGCGCGAATCGGCCTGCCACTTGTGATGGGCGCGCTGCTCGAAGTGGGTGCCGGCGCGCGCCGAGATGGCGCGAAAGGCCTGGAAGTAGTGGTCGAAGCCGTCGAGGATGGCGGTGCTGGCGGCGCGTGCGAGCTGGCGGAAGCGCGTGGAATCGGGTGCGAGTTCAAGCACGTGCCGTCTCCCCCTCTGAGTAGGTCATTCGTGTAGTCATGCATAGACTGCAAGTCGTCCGACCAAAGTGCAACAGATGCGCCGCCCGCCGCACTCCTTTGCGCCGCTCCTTGCGTTCCCTTGCGCCCAGTTGCGTCCTTGCGTCAATGCAGTTGCAGTGCACGTGCTAGAGGCCGATTTGGGCTAGGTAGGCACGGTTGCGGGCCGCACTCTCGCGCGGGGCGCCCATGCCGGGCAGCACATCTTGCTCGACGGTGACGTAGCCGGCATAGTTGCGCGCCGTCATCCAGGCCACCACGGCAGGGAAATCTACGCAGCCCTGACCCAGCTCACAGAAGAGGCCGTGGCGCAGCGCCGTGAAGTAATCCCAGCCTTCGGCACGTGCCTGATCGGCCAGCGCAGGGCTGCAATCCTTGAAGTGCACATAGTGGATGCGGTCGGCAAAGCGTTCCAGCGCCCCGGGCACGGCGCTGCAGCCGGCGGCTCCGGCGCCATAGGCCAGGTGGCCCGTGTCGAAGACCAGGCCAAGCAGCTCGGGCGAGGTAAGACGCAGCAGGGTGGCGATCTCCTTCGGCGTCTCGACATAGCCGGCGCAGTGGTGGTGAAAGACAGTGCGCAAGCCGGTCTCCTGCATCACGGCCCGTGCCACACGCTCGGCGCCGGCGGCAAAGGTGCGCCAGCTCTCGGCGTCAAGGCCCAGTTCTGGCGTTACGCGGCCGGCGTTGGCCGTGCGCGCCGGGACGCTGCCGTTCTCATCGGCGAGCACAATCCAGGGCAGGGTGCTGCTCTGCATGCGCGCGGCGGCGTCGGCCAGCAGGGCGGCGGTGCGCACGGCGGCCGCAGCGCCGGCCTCGTGTGCGGCGGCGTCGGCCAGCGCCACCGGCACAAACGCGCCGGTGAGCGTGAGCCCGCGCGTCAGCAGCGTGGTGGCGAGCGTGGCGGGGTCGGTGGGCATATAGCCCCAGTCACCCAGCTCGGTGCCGGTGTAGCCGGTGGCGGCGAGCTCGTCGAGCATCTGCGGGTAGCGTACCGATTCGCCTTCCAGCCCTTCAAACTCGAGCGAGCCCCACGAACAGGGGGCGTTGCCAACCTGGATTGTGCTCATGGAAGCTGTCTCTCCGGCCTGTGGCGGGGGGTGGAACTGCGTTCGAACCTACACTGCACTCAGAACAGCAACTGATCAACGCAAGGACGCAATGAACCGCAAGGGCGTGAGGAAGGGCGCGAGGAAATGCAATTGCTGGTCAAATCGCGGTTTCCCTCTAGATGCCATTCCTCGCGCCTTTCACTGTGTCCTTGCGTTTCCTTGCATCCTTGCGTTGATCAGTTGCCGTGGTTTGACTGTAGTGTCGCAGCCTGGGGTTGTGAACAGGTTCGTGCGCAGCGCGGCGGAAGTGGGCGGCGCTGTGCACGGCTCAGGCAACGGCGGGCGCCGGCCCCAGCCAGAGCTGGGCGATATAGTGCATCTCCACCCGGTTGGCGGCGGCGTGGGCAGCAAAGATCTCCTGCAGCTCGTCGCGCAGGGCCGCGAGCGCGGCGCCGCTGTCGGGCATGTAGGAGGAGGAACGAGTGCGCCCCTCCAACTCTTCCCAGCTAAGCGGCTGCGCCCACGGGAAGTCAAGCTCTTGCGGCGGCGCGCCAAAGAGGGCGCGGATCGCAGCGTCGTCCACGTTGCCGTGGTAGACCTGCCGGAAGTCGGTCGAGTGCTTCTCCACCAGGGCATGATAGTCGCGCATGAAGGACGTCGCGTCGTCGGCGCGCGTGTTCCAGAAGATAGCTAACTGGGCGCCGGGCGCGGCGATGCGGGCGACCTCGGCGCGCGCTTCGTCGAGTCGGAACCAGTGCAGCGCCTGGCCGGCGCTGATGATGTGGGCCATGCCGGCGGGCAGGCCGGTTGCTTCGGCGGTTGCCGCCACGCTCGCAAAGGCGGGGTAGGCAGCCAGCGCTTCTTCACCGGCGGCGCGCATGGCGGCGTTCGGCTCGACGCCGAAGACGCGGCAGCCACGTTGCAGGAAGGGCTCGGCAGAGAGCCCGGTGCCCGAGCCCAGGTCGACCACCACTCGCTCCCCGGCGGCCGGCGCGGCGGCAAGGATGCGCTCGATCAGTTCAGGCGGATAGCCGGGGCGGTAGCGGCGGTAGGCGTCGGCGCGGCGGGTGAAGCGTTCGGTGGGGGCAGCGTCCGCAGGTGGCTGGTTTCGGCTCACTGGGGCAACTCCTCTTGCGCAGAGTATTCGTGGACTACCCAAACGTTGGGCTCGATGTAGACACCGTGATCCTGCTCCCGGTCGATCTGCAGCGGCGCCAAGCAGTGGGGAGCTGCATAGGCGCCCGAGACGGGGAAGCGCAGCCCGCTCCACGCTTGCCACTCGGCGACGCTGCCCCGGATGCCCATGCTCTCGTGGCAGACGGCCAGCCGGCGGCCGCCGATGCGCTGGTGGGTGCGCAGCCAGGGGTCGAACGCGAGGCCGCCGGCGTCGCACCACTCGACGTACTCATCGATCGAATTCAGTGGATAGCGGGCCTTGAAGGAGGGGCGCACGGGGGCAATCATGCGCTGCAAGCCGGCCTGCTGCCCCAGTTGTTTCATGATCTGCAGCATGAGACCGCTGAGGCCGCGCCCCTGCGCTTCGGGCACGATCGAAACGCCGAGTGCGCACTGTGTGTAGGGCGTCTCGCCGGCGTCGTGGGCGAGGGCGGCGGTGTACATGGCCCAACTCCAGCCCCGGGCGGGGAGTTCGTTGAGCGCTCCGTGCCAGGGCATGGCGAGCGAGTTGGCGCCGGCAAGCAGGGTGGTGGAGCCGGGTTCGCTGATGGCAAAGTTCAAGTGTGGCCAGCGCGAGTAGACCCCTTCCCAGTCGGCCGGCATGTCGGCAAAGAGGCCGTGGCCCTGGACGACGAAGGCGGGCCAGACGCGACTGACGATCTCCTCCATGGCTTCGACGAGTTCGGGGTCTTCGGCCACGGTGCGCACGAGCAGGCCGTTGACGGTAAAGGGCATGAGCGGCTCCTGACGCAGGCGGTGCGAGAGGGGAGGGCAAGGGACTGAGAGCACTTATAGCCGAGAGGGGGCAGGAGGGACAAATGACGCTTTGAAGGTCACTATTTCGTGTAGTCATATAAAGACGAACGAGCCATCCCCCAGAAGAACCTAATACCATCCCTATGCGGCTGCGGCCAGTCGCGGTCGGCGCCGTGCGAGTCCGACGGCTGTCCGGCCGCTAGGTGCAGCACCATAGTGCAGTGGAGCGGTGCAAGAGGGCGGGTTGCCGTCGGACGACGGTGGCTGCGGAGCGAGGGACGCCAACGCGCCGGAAGGATTGGGCTGCGCGCGTACGAGACTGTGGGTTGGCAATGGTGGGGGATGAGTTGACTGATATTTGTCTTGATATGACTACGCGAATGGCAGTGAGATAATAGGTAAAGAAAAGGGTCATTTAAGAAAGCTATACATACGCGGTAAATAGGTGACCTTTGACAGTAAACAGCGGACACTTCTGTCATCGCGTCTGCTGCTTTGGCGCATAGGTCGCCCTTGATTCATAGCGGCGGCTTCAGCCGTCACACTCGAGGCGAACCAGCCAACCACGGCGAAGAAGATGCATCTGAACAGTTCGGTAGAAAGTCGTCTCTCGCGCCACAATGGCTTGTCGCCCAAGAGGCCGTGGGCTGAAGCCGCACGGCTAAACAACAGCAAGCCGGCTCATGGAGTTTAACTAATAGACCGTTCGTTTTGCACTGACATCCTGCAGCGAAGCCCGTCTGACAAGACCCTGTCCGCCTGTGGACTGCTCAGTGCAAAAAGATCGCTCAATTAAGTAAACTCCATAAGCCGACTGACTCCAGTGTGCGGCGCGACCCGATGGTGTGAGCCGGTCTTGAGCCGGCTTGCTGTTGTTTAGCCGTGCGGCTTCAGCCCACGGTCTCTTGGGCGGCGCAACGCGATACACTCCATGCACAGGGTCAATAGAGACAATTTCATCAAGCCCAGGCCCCGCCCGGCGCACACAATGATCTTCCATCTACCGCACTCAATATTGCGCACATTCGGGCTTGACAACCCCTCGCCCACCCTCTATACTCACTATAGCTTCATTAAATACGAAGGAGAAACCATGGCACGCCCTGCCCTTTCCCTGCCACAACCCGCAACGCAGAGCACAGACCAGCCTGCCCGCCGCAGCACGCCGGCCGGCGAACTCCCCTTCCGCGTCGACATGCTCGCCGGCCAGTTGGCCCCCTCCTCCATCGCCATGTACGAACGCGACATGCGCGCTTACCTCACCTTCGCCCAGAACGCACAGGTCGCCCTGCAGCCCGCTACCCTCGCCCGCTGGCGCACCCACCTGGCCCAGGAGACTTCCCTTAGCCCCAACACCATCAACCGCATGCTCAGCGCAGTCAAGCGCGTAATGGTCGAGGCCGCAGCGCAGGGTTACCTCTCGAGCGACGAGGCGCAGGGCTTTCGCCTGGTGGCCGGCGTCAAGGCCGCCGCACTCAAGGAGCGCATCAAGCCCAACGCCCGCACCCGCATCGAACCCGATGAGATGCGCACCGTGGTGGCCGCGCCCAACCGCGAGCGCGCGATCGGCGTGCGCGACGCCGCCCTGCTGGCCACACTGGCCGGCGGCGGCCTGCGCGTGAGCGAACTGCGCGACCTGCGCCGTTCGCGCATCAAGCGCAAGGGCGCCGGCACAATCGTGCTGGTGCGCGGCAAGAATGACGTCGAGGAGCGCGAGGCGCCGCTGAGCCGCGAGGCCTTCGCCGCCATCGAAGAGTGGCTGGCTCTACGCGCCGAGCTCTACGCCGTGGCGTGCGACGCCATCTTCACCGCCTTCGACGGACGCGGCGACCGCATGACCGACCGCCCGCTCTCCCCCGCCGCCATCTGGCAGATTGTGCGCCGCTACTCGCTCGAGGCCGGTCTCACCGACATCAAGCCCCACGATTTTCGCCGCTTTGTGGGCACACAGCTGGCGCGCAAAGATATCCGCCAGGCGCAGAAGGCGCTGGGCCACAAGCGGTTGGAGACGACCGCCCGCCACTATGTGCTGGATGAGCTGGAGCCGGGGTTGACCGACGGCCTCTACGCCGAGACGCCGGCGCTTGTGCCCAGCGGCGAGGAAGAGAACCTGGGCGAGTAGGCGCCCCGTGCATCAGGAGCCGGAGAGGCTGTCGCCGCCGGCGTTTGGGTCTGCGTTGGCGTGAGCGGTGGCGACGGCGACACTATTTGCCTGGCGCAGGGCATGCAGCTCGGCATTGGCCGCGGCCAGCGCCGCCTGCATGTCGCGCTGCAGGGCGCCATCCACCCCCTGTAGCCGCCGGCGGAAGCGCCAGTCCACCAGCCATTCGGCCACCCAGGCCAGCAGCAACCCGGCAACCAGGCCGGCCAGAAACCAGAGCAGAGCCATCTTCGTTCCCTTTGCGGCGCGCCCCACGTCTTCGGGCCGGCTTATTGTGCCATAAGCGCGCCCACTGGCCTTGCTCCATCCCGCAGCGCACTTGACCCGCCACCCCACCCCACGCATAATCGCGCCATGCGCAGCAGACCGTTGTCCTCGAGAGACCAGCGCCGGCCGCCACGCGGTGCGCCCGTGCTGCGCGACGACGTCGCCACCGAGAGCGAGCGCCATCTGATGCGCAGCCGCGCGCGCGGGCCGTGGGTGCTGATCCTCGGCTTTCTGCTGCTGGGGAGTGTAGGCAGCCTGCTACTCAAGCTGCCCTGGGTCGCCGCCGCCGGCAGCACAATCAGCTGGAGCGACGCGATCTTTACCGCCTTCAGCGCCATCACCGTCACTGGGCTGACGGTGCGCGACACTGCCCACACCTTTTCGCCGCTGGGCCATGTGCTGATCCTGCTGCTGATCCAGCTGGGCGGCGTGGGCTTCATCACCTTCAGCGTGCTGCTCTTCCGCCTGATCGGCCGCCGCATCACCCTCTCCACCCGCTTCCTGGCGCAACAGGAGGTGGGCGCTTCGGCGGCGAGCGGCGTCGTGCGCCTGGCCCTGCTCGTGCTTGGTGTCACCGTGGGCATCGAGCTGGTGGGGGCGCTGCTGCTCTGGCTGCGCTGGCGCACCCAGCTGCCCGACGGCCAGGCGCTCTGGTTCGCCCTCTTCCAGTCGATCAGCACCTACTGCAACGCCGGCTTCGACCTCTTCAGCGCCACCGACCACGGGCCGCTCTACGGCTTTGCCGGCGACTGGTACACGCTGCTGGTGCTCTCGCTGCTGATTATCCTCGGCGGCTTCGGCATCACCATCTACTACGACCTGCTCGCCACGCGCCGCACCCGCCTGCTCTCGCTCAACACTCGCTTCGTGCTGGCCTTTACGCTGCTGCTCAGCCTGGGCGGCATGCTCTTTCTGCTGATGGACCCCAACCTGCACCAGGTCGTCGCCGTCGACTACACTTCGGCGCAGCGCGGCTGGCAGGCGTTCTTCCTCAGCGTCGCCACACGCACGGCGGGCATTCCGGTCGTGCCGATCTCCGAGCTGAGCGAGGGCACGCAGCTGGTGATGATGCTGCTGATGTTTGTGGGCGCGTCGCCGGCCAGCATGTCGGGCGGTGTGAGCATCGCCACCGTGGCCGTGCTGCTGGTGGCGGCGCGCAACACCGTGGTGGGCTCGGATCCGGTGGTCTTTGGCCGCGCGTTGCCGCGCGAGACGGTGGCCAAGGCGGTGGCGGTGATGACCGTGAGTACGCTGTTGGTGCTCTTTGTGACGCTGCTGCTGACGATCCACTTCCAGGGCAACGTCTTCCGGCTCGGCTTTGAGGCCGTGAGCGCCTTCTCGAACACGGGCTTTACCCTCAACCAGACGTCCCGGCTGGACAACTTTGGGCGGCTGGTGGTTGGGTTCACCATGTTTTGGGGCCGGTTGGGGCCGCTGACGATTGTCGTGGCGCTGGCACAGCGCGACCGTCCTGCCTTGGTGCACTATCCAGAAGAGGCAGTGCCACTTGGCTAAACGGTCTGCTTTCCGGCTGCCGCTCCATCAGGCGGCGAAATCACCGCCTCTTCGCTCGAGCAGACGGCCCAACCGGTTGATTTCGGTCGCTCGCGGCTCGCGTTTACAATGGTGCGCATGATGGATCGCACGTTGCCGATTGTCCAGAGCATCCCCCACGGCGGCATGGCGGCGCCGAGCGAGTTCGGCGCACGCCTGGCGCTGGATGCGCGCGACATCTATAACGAGAGCGACCTCTGGGCCGATCAGCTCTACGACCTCGGCCATCCGGCGCTGGGCGAAGCGGCGGCCGGCGCACTGGCTGCCGTACCGGCGACGATTGCACGGGCACTGGTCGACGTCAACCGCCCGCGCCACGACTTCGCCGACCCCGACGGGCCGATCAAGGAGCAGACGAGCTACGGCGTGGCCACCTGGACGCCGCCGCTGCAGGAGTACGAGAAGCTGCTACTGAGCGAGCGCTACTGGCTGCCCTGGCATACTGCGCTCGAGCAGGCGCTAGGGGCGCACGCCGGCGCTGTCCGCCTGCTGCTCGACTGCCATTCGATGGCGCAGCGCGGCCCCACGACCTATGCCTTTGCCGGCGCCGCGCGGCCCTTGATCTGCCTGGCGAACCTGGGTGGACTTGACGGCGAGCCGCTGCCGGGCGGCGAGCCGGTGAGCTGCCCCGGCGCCCTGCTGCGCGCCGCCGGCGAGGCCGCTGCCCGCCACTTTGGCGACCTGGCGCTGCTTGAGCCCGACGGCCCGCAGCCGCCCGTGGTGCAGCTGAACTGGCCCTTTGCCGGCGGCTACATCGTGCGCCGCTACACGGCCGGCTGCGCGCCGATTTTGGGTGAGCCGCCGGCCGCGCACCAGGCGCCGCTGGCGATCATGGTCGAGGTCAACCGCGGCCTTTACGTGGGCAACCAGCACGCCGCTACGGCGCCGCAGCCGCCCAATGCCGAACGCATCGCCGCGCTGCGCCTGCGCCTCGCGCGCTGGACGCAGGAGATCTGTGCGCTGATCGAGACAAGCACCGGCGCAGGGTGAGCCGGCCGGTTCGCTTCTGGTTCCCTGATCTGGAGACTCACGATGAGCGTCCCCCCTGTCCTGCCCGCTGCCGAGATTGACGCTGCCCTGGAGTTCGCGCTGCGCACCAGCGACGAGGCCGCGCGCCTTGGTGTCGAACAGTTCGGCAGCAGCGTCGCCCGCCGCAAGTCGGATGGCTCGCTCGTCACCCGCACCGACGAGGCGCTCGACCAGCTCATCGCCGCCCGCATCCGCGCCCACTTCCCGGATGATGCGATCCTGAGCGAAGAGCAGGAGACGCTCTTTGACCCGGCGCTGCCCCGCACCTGGGTTGTGGACCCGATCGACGGCACCACGAACTTTGCCCGCGGTCTGCTGGTGTGGGGTGTGAGCATTGCGCTGCTGGTGCAGGGTGCGCCGGTGGTGGGCGTTGTGCGCTTCCCCATGCTGGAGGAGTGCTTCGCGGCGGCGCTGGGGCGAGGCGCAACGCGCAACGGCGAGCCAATCCGCGCCGCCGACGATGTGGTGATGGACGATGCCCACCTCTTTATGGAGTGCACGCGCACGCGGCGGCGCTACGTGGTGAACCTGCCGCTGAAGTCGCGCATGATGGGCAGCGCCGCCTACCACATGTGCAAGGTGGCCGATGGCTCGGTGCTGGCCGGCTCGGAGGCGACGCCCAAGGTGTGGGACATTGCGGCGTCGGGGCTGATCCTCGACGAGGCCGGCGGCTGCATGCGCACAACGGAGGGCAAGGCCGTCTTCCCGCTCGAGGCGCGGCGCATGGAATACCGCGCCCAGGCGTGGCCCATCCTCTATGCGGGCAACGAAACACTGCTGCGGCTGGTGCAGGCCGGCGTGCGCCCTTACGAACGCGCCCTGCCCCGCCGCGCATAACTGCTTTGACGCAAGGGCGTCAGCTGTTTTTGGAGATTGGCGATGGCAGCGAGCGAGCCGTTGAGGCGTGGGGCCGTGCCTGCCTTTGCCACCGCAATCCTGCGCGTGGCCGGGGGCAGCACCGCAGATGCCCCTGCCCTGCCGGGCGCCGGCGAAACGCTGGTTGGCTATGTGGACCGCGACGGCGGCATCTGGCGCGTGCGCATGGCCCAGCCGCAGCAGGTGGGCCGCTGCACGCCCGAGCGGCAGTTGCTGCGCGCGACCGCGCATGGTGAACGCGAACTGGGCCAGGTGCTCGAGAGCGGCGCCGTGATGAGCGTCGGCCTGCTTGAGGGCGGCCCGGTGGGCTGGATGGAGCCCGACGGCGTAGTGATTGCGGGCGGCGGCCTGATCGCCGAGCAGGAAGTGGGCCGCGTCGAGGGGCCGCTGGCGCTGCAGGCCGCCGGGGCGATGCTCCTGCTCTTCCTCCCCGACGAGCGCGAGGCGGACTCGCGGGCGTTCAGGGGTGCGTGAGGCTGGTCTTGATATGACTACACGAATAACACCTTGCCGGAAGAACACTTGCCGCCATGTCTAGGCCCGAGCCGCTTTCCACCACCCGCCTCGCTACCTGCGTGCGCCGCCACGGCCGCAGCGACGGCCTGCCCCTCCTCTTCCTCCACGCCTCCTTCGCCACCAGCCGCTGGTGGCTCCCCCTCTTCGAGCTCCTCCCCGACGAGATGCTCGCCCTCGCGCCCGACGCCCGCGGCCATGGCTGCGCCGCCGGCGCCCCACCCGACCTGGAGATCGCCACCCTGGCCGCCGACGTCGGCGCCGTGGCCGACGCGCTGGCGCTGGCCGACTTTGACCTCGTCGCCCACTCCGCCGCCGCCGCGGTCGCCATCGAGTACGCCCTGAACGCCCCCGACCGCGTGCGCACGCTGACGCTGATCAACCCGGCGCCCATCGAAGGTGCAGCGACGCCGCTCGAGGGCATCGAGCTGCTGGCACGGATGCGCGACGATCGAGCGCTCCTGCGCCAGACACTGGCGGGGCTGCTCCACCCCCTGCCACTCAACGACGGCGCGCTCTTCGAGCAGCTGGTGGAGGATGCCGCAGCGATGGCGCCCGCCGCCTTCACCGGCTGGGCCGAGGCGCTGGGGCGCTGGAACCGCTTCGACGACGTCCGCCGCCTCACCCTGCCCACTCTCTTGATCTGGGGCGACGCAGACCCGATCGTCGACCGCGCCACCATGACGCGCACGCTGGTTGCCATCCCCGGCGCCGCCAGCCTCGAGGTGCTGCGCGGCCTGGGCCACGCACCCATGCTCAGCGACCCGCTGCTGCTGGCCGAGAAGCTGGTTGGCTTTGTGACTGAGGACTTCGCCGCATCGGCCACAATTCGTCGCCGGGCGCTGGAATAGCGGCCGCCCGGCCGACTGGCTGTGCTATACTCGCGCCCTGCGCCAGGATGCGGCGCCGAAAACGAGCGCGCTGCTGCGCCCGTCTGCACCCACCAAGGACTTACACATGACCGCCAACTTGCCCAGCCTGCTCGCCTCGGACCTTGAAGGCGTGCTCATCCCCGAAATCTGGGTGGGTGTTGCCGAGAAGACCGGCATCGAGACCCTCAAGCTCACCACGCGCGAGATCAGCAACTACGACGAACTGATGGCGCTGCGCCTGCGCACCATGCGCGAGCATGGGCTCACCATCCACGACGTCCACCACGTCATCGCCGAGATCGACCCCCTGCCCGGCGCCGCCGCCTTTGTGCAGTGGGTGCGAGAGCGCACGCGCTTCGTGATCATCACCGACTCGTTCTATGAGTTCGTCGAGCCGATCATGCACAAGCTGGGCTTCCCCACCGTCTTCGCCCACGCGCTCGAGGTCGACAGCAGCGGCATCATCGTCGGCTACCGACTGCGCATGCCCAACAGCAAGGAGCGCGCGATCGAAGGGCTGCGCCACATCGGTTTCCGCATCATGGCCTTTGGCGACTCGTACAACGACACCAACATGCTCGGGGCGGCCGACCTGGGCGTTTTCTTCAACCCGCCTGCCAACGTCGTGGCCGACTTCCCGCACTTTGCCTCTGCGTATGACTACACGCAGCTTCAGGCGATGGCCCAAGAGTTCCTTCACGCGCCCGCTGTGCAAAATGGAGTCGCCACGCCCAACGCCGACCAGATCGCACGCGCCACACAGGCAGCCTGAGCCATGCAGACACCCATTCAGGTCGGCCTCTACTTTGGCAGCACCACCGGCGCCACACGCGCCATCGCCGAGCGCATGGCGGCCGCCTTTGAGGCCGGCGGCTGGGCCACGGTCGAGCAGATGGATGTCGCCGACTTCGCCCTCGAGGAGATGGTCGACTTTGACCTGCTGCTGCTCGGCATGCCCACCTGGAACATCGGCCAGATGCAGCGCGACTGGGAAGCCGGCTTCGACGAGTTGGACAGCATCGACCTGCGCGGCAAGCCCGTCGCCCTCTTTGGCCTGGGCGACCAGCGCGGCTATCCCGACACCTTTGTCGATGCACTGGTCTTTCTGGCCGAGAAGGTGGCGGAACGCGGCGCCTGCATTGTGGGCGCCTGGCCCAGCGAAGGCTACACCTTCCGCTCGTCGTGGGCGCAGCAGCCCGACGGTACGCTCGTGGGGCTTGCTCTGGACGAGGAGACGCAGCCGCACCTGAGCGAGGCGCGCATGGCGAGTTGGGCGGCCCAAGTGCGCGGCGAGTACACCGCGCTGGCGACCCGGCAGCCTGACGGAGTGCTTGCCGAATGACACAGCAGCCCGTTTCCACACCTCCTGCGGCTCCCGGCAGCGCGCCCGCCGACGCGCCGGCGCAACAGAGCAGCTACTCGGCGCTAATGAGCGTCGCCGGCTACATCCTGGCCGTCTCGTACCCGGTGCTGGCGCTTTCGACCGGGGCGCGAGCGGTCTATCAGCTCTTCTTCAAAGAGGGGGTGACCGAGCTGGGCCCTCCCCTGCTCAGCCTGGTGGCGGCGCTCTGCTACCTGGTGGCCTCGATCGGTTTCGCCTACAGGCGGCGCTGGACCTGGTGGCTTTCGATCGTAGCGCTGGGCTTCGAGACGCTGATGACGCTGGTGATCGGCACCTGGAGCTTCATCAACCCCGAGCTGATCGGCAGCACCGTCTGGCGCCACTACGGGGCGGACTACGGCTACTTCCCGCTGATCCAGCCGATCATTGGCCTGCTCTGGCTGCTCTGGCCCGCCACGCGCCGCATGTACGGCATCACCCAAGGCGCCCCGGCCACGCAGCCGCCTGCCGGTTAACAGCACGCTTGCCCGTGCAGTCTTCTCGCTTCTCGATCCCCTTTTCTTGACTACACGAATCCCTCCCGCTCCAAGAGGCCCTTATGCGCATTGCCGTTGCCACCGACCACGGCGGCTTCCCCCTCAAGCAAACCGTGCTCGACGCCATCGCCGCCCTCGGCCACGAACCGCTGGATCTGGGCGCCTATGACGCCACCTCCACCGACTTCCCCGACATCACCGAGCCGCTCGGACGCGCCCTGCAGGCCGGCCAGGCCGACCGCGGCATCCTGCTCTGCGGCAGCGGCGTCGGGGTCTGCATCGCCGCCAACAAGATGCGCGGCATCCGCGCCTGCGTCTGCCACGACAGCTACAGCGCGCACCAGGGCGTCGAGCACGACGGCATGAACGTGCTCTGCCTGGGCGGCCGCATCATCGGCCCGGCGCTGGCCGGCGAGCTGATCGCTGCCTTTCTGGGCGCCGAGATGCAGCGCGAAGAGCGCTTCATGCGCCGCCTCTCCAAGCTCGACGCGCTCGAACTGCGCGAGCGCGGCTGAGATTCTGTTCCCATTTCTGCCAGCAAGGAGCCGACGTGCGTCGAACCACACCACCCGTCCTGATGGTTGTCTTCGGCGCCTCGGGCGACCTGGCGCGGCGCAAGCTGCTGCCCGCGCTCTACAGCCTCGCCGCACAGCAGCTGCTGCCCGAAGGCTTTCGGCTGCTCGGTTACGCCCGCACCGTCTACTCTGACGAGCAGTTTCGCGAGCAGGCGGCCGAGTGCCTGCGCAGCCATGCCGACGCCTCGCCCAGTGACCCGCACTGGGACGCCTTCCTCGCTGCCCTCCATTACCTGCCCGGCGGCTATGACGACGACGCCGCCTTTGACGCGCTGGCCGCCCGCATCCACGAGTTGGAGGCCGACGGCAGCACCGCCGGCAACCGCCTCTTCTACCTCGCCACGCCGCCCGATGTCTTCGAACCCATTACCGCCCAGCTTGCGCGCTCGGGCCTTGCGGCCGGCGCCGAAGGCAAATGGACGCGCCTGATCGTCGAGAAGCCCTTCGGCCACGACCGCGAGAGCGCGCGCCGGCTCAACAACCATCTGCAGTGCATCTTCAGCGAGGAGCAGATCTACCGCATCGACCACTACCTGGGCAAGGAGACGGTGCAGAACATCCTTGTCCTGCGCTTTGGCAACCTGATCTTCGAGCCAATCTGGAACCGCAACTTTGTCGACCACGTGCAGATTACCGTGGCCGAATCGCTCGATGTGGGCGACCGCGGCGGCTATTACGACAAGGCCGGCGCGCTGCGCGACATGGTGCAGAACCACATGCTGCAGCTGCTCGCGCTCACTGCGATGGAGCCGCCCGTCTCGCTCGACGCCAAATCGATCCGCGACCAGAAGGTCAACCTGCTGCGTTCGATCCGACCGCTTGCACCCGACCAGGTGAGCCGCGACGTGGTGCGCGCGCAGTACGGCGAGGCGCACAACGGCCGCACCAGCGTCACCGGCTACCTCGACACCAAGGGCGTCGCCCCCGGCTCCACGACCGAGACCTTTGTGGCCTGGAAGCTGGGGATTGAGAACTGGCGCTGGAACGGCGTGCCCTTCTATCTGCGCACGGGCAAGGCGCTGGCGCAGAAGCTTACCGAAGTCAACATCGTCTTTCGCAAGCCGCCGGTGCTGCTCTTCGAGGAGATGGAGCCGGCGATGCACCTGCCCTCCAACGTGCTTTCGCTGCGCATGCAGCCGGATGAGACGATTACGCTGAGCTTTGACGCCAAACAGCCTGGGCCAAGCCTTGAGGCCGAACGCGTGCGCATGGACTTTTCGTATGCCGAGACCTTCGGCAGTTCGACGGCCGACGCCTACGAGCGGCTGCTGCTCGATGCGATTCTGGGCGACAGCACGCTCTTCATTCGTCGCGACGAGACCGAGGTGGCGTGGGACCGCGTGACGCAGTTGCTGGAGGGCTGGCGCGTGGAGGACGAGGAGGCGGCCAAGGCGGGCCTGCCCTGCACGCTGCCCCACTACACGCCCTATACGTGGGGTCCCGCCGCCGCCGACGAGCTGCTGCGGCGCGACAATCGCTACTGGCGCAACGGTTAAGCGGCACTCCAGGCGGGTGGAGAGACTCGCAACGAAGGCCAACTTGTATAGGAGTGGCGCTATGTTCATACCGCGCGAGCTGCCGACAGGAGTGCTGGTGGCCGAGAGCCGCGACGCTCTGGCTTCCGGTGCTGCCGAATGGATCGAGGGGGTGGTCGAGGAGGAGCTGGAGGAGCGCTCGACCTGCCGGCTGCTGCTCGCCGGCGGACAGACGCCGCGCGCCGTTTACGCCAGGCTTGCCGACGCCCCTGAGATCGAGTGGGATCGCTGCGAGCTCTGGTGGGGAGACGAACGCTGCGTGCCGCCCGACCACGCCGATAGCAACTTTCGCATGGTGAACGAGACGCTGCTGCAACCGCTGGCAGCGCGCGGCGTGGCGCCGGCGCGTGTGGTGCGCTGGCTGGCCGAACGACCGCCCCACGAGGCCGCAGCGCAGTACGAAGCCGAGTTGAGCGCGATCGCCACCGCAGCCGGAAGGCTCGTCCCCCGCTTTGATTTCGTGCTGCTGGGGATGGGCGCCGACGGCCACACGGCCAGTCTCTTCCCACGCTCGCCTGCGCTGGCGGAAGAGTACCGGCTGGCGGTGGCGAACCCGCTGCGCGGCGGCCAAGGCACGCGCCTCACCGTTACCTGGCCGCTGATCGAAGCCGCGCGCCAGGTAACGGTGCTGATCGCCGGCGCCGACAAGGCGCAGACGCTTGCCGCGGTGATGCACGGCCCCCTTGATCTCGAGAGACTTCCCATTCAGCGCCTGCTTGGGCACGATGAAGAGGTTACCTGGTTCCTGGACGCCGATGCGGCGCGCGCGTTGAGCGGCCTCACCAATCTCAACCGGTTGTAGGCTGGCCCGCTGCAAGAGCACCTCTTACCGTTTCCGCCCGCTGGTTCTTGCCCGGCGCGGCGCACTTGTGGCACTCTTTGCCAGATAGGCGGCGCCCCCTTGCAGCTTGCGCCGCCCCTGCGCCAGTCAGCGGCGCACAATGAACCCAATAATCAATAGGGAGTCCCTTTCATGAATGTCATTCGCAAGGTGACCGTTGTCCCCCGCTTGCCCGCAGCCATCGCGCACCTGCGCGACCTGGCCTACAACCTCTGGTGGAGCTGGGAGCCCGACGCCCGCGCCCTCTTCTACGACATCGACATGGCAACGTGGGAGAGCAGCAAGCACAACCCGGTGAAGTTCCTGCAGCGCGTGGGCCAGGGCACGCTCGACGCCGCAGCCGCCAACCCCGAATGGATGAAGCGCTACCAGGCGGTGATCGACAAGTTCGATGCTTATATGGACCCTGGCGCGCCCACCTGGTTCGGCAAGAACTACCCCGACAAGCGCAACCAGATCATCGCCTACTTCAGCGCCGAGTTCGGCCTGCACGAGGCGCTGCCCATCTACAGCGGCGGCCTGGGCATTCTCAGCGGCGACCACTGCAAGTCGGCCAGCGACCTGGGGCTGCCCTTCATCGGCGTGGGTTTTCTCTATCCGCAGGGCTACTTTACGCAGCGCATCGACGTCAGCGGCATGCAGCAGGCTGAATACGAGAAGATTGACTTCTCGGAGGTGCCGGCCATGCAGGCGCTCGACGCCAACGGCGAGCCGGTGCTGATCCACGTGGACCTGCCGGGTCGCGCCGTCTATGCCAAGGTCTGGCGCATCCAGGTGGGCCGCATTCCGCTCTTTCTGATGGACACCGACGTGCCGCGCAATGCCCCGCCCGACCGCGAGCTCAGCGCCCGCCTCTATGGCGGCGACCGCGAGATGCGCATCAGCCAGGAGGTGGTGCTGGGCATGGGCGGCGTGCGCGCCGTGCGCGCCCTGGGCTACAGCCCGGCCGTATGGCACATGAACGAGGGGCACAGCGCCTTCCTGAACCTGGAGCGCGCCCGCGAGCTGATCCAGAGCAACGGGTTGAACGTGGAAGAGGCCTTCGAGGCAGTACGCGCCGGCACGCTCTTCACCACGCACACACCGGTGCCCGCCGGCAACGACTCCTTCGACTTCAGCATGATCGAGAAGTTCTTCTGGCAGTACTACACCCAGATGGGCATCGACCGCGACCGCTTCATGGCCTTCGCCCGCCAGGAGCTGCCATGGGGGCCACAGTTCAGCATGACGGTGCTGGCGCTCAAGCTCAGCGCCTATGCGAACGGCGTCAGCGCGCTGCACGGCGAGGTGAGCCGGGCAATGTGGAACTTCCTGTGGCCCAACGTGGCCGAGCGCGAGGTGCCCATCGGCCACATCACGAACGGCATTCACACCAAGACCTGGCTGCTGCCCGAGCTGCGCCACCTCTTCGAACACTACTTCGACCCCGACTGGGATCACGAGTTCGACATCGCCGAGAAGTGGGCGGTCGATCGCATCCCCGACGCCGAGCTGTGGCAGGCGCACACGGCGCGCAAGGAGCACATGGTGACCTTTGCGCGCGAGCGCCTGCGCCGCCAGGCTCTGCGCCACGGCGAGGGGCCGCGCCTGGTTGCCGCGCTCGACGGCGTGCTCAATCCCAAGGCGCTGACGCTGGGCTTTGCCCGCCGCTTTGCCACCTACAAGCGCGCGATGCTGATCTTCCACGACGCCGAGCGGCTGCAGGCGCTGCTCAACAACCCCGATCGGCCGGTGCAAATTGTCTTTGCCGGCAAGGCCCACCCGGCCGACGAGCCGGGCAAGGCGCTGATCCAGCAGATCCACCTGCTCAGCCGCACGCCCGAGTTCTTCGGCAAGATCGTCTTCCTTGAAGACTACGACATGAACATGGCGCGCCATCTGGTTTCGGGCGTCGATGTCTGGCTCAACAACCCGCGCCGCCCGCTCGAAGCCAGCGGCACCAGCGGCCAGAAGGCTGCGGCCAACGGCGTACCCAACTTCAGTGCCCTCGACGGCTGGTGGGAGGAGGGCTACAAGCAGCGCAACGGCTGGGCCATCGGCGAGAGCCGCCTCTACAAGGACGAGGCCACGCAAGACGAGGCCGACGCCCTTAGCCTCTACGCCACGCTCGAAGACGAGATCATCCCCGACTTCTACGATCGCGACGCCGACGATGTGCCACACGCCTGGGTGCAGCGCATGAAGTACGCCATCGCCGACGACGCGCCCCAGTTCAGCATGGACCGGCAGGTCAAGGACTATGTCACGCAGTACTACCTGCCCGCCATGGGCTCGGGTGCGGCGATTGCGGCTGACAACTACGCCCCGGCGCGCGCCTTCGCCCACTGGAAGAACGATCTGCGCAACCGCTGGCGCGACCTGCGCCTTGAAGCGACAACCAGCGGCCCCGACCTGGTAACGGTGGGCGAGAAGCTCGACATTCGCGCCCAAGCCTGGCTGCACAGCCTTTCGCCGGACGAGGTGAACGTCGAGGCGGTCTACAGCGTCTCGGCCGATGGCAGCGCGAACGAGACGCTGCACATTGTGCCCATGCAGGCCGCCGGCCAGGAGAAGGGCGCAGCACTCTACACCGGCTCGATCGAGCCCGCCGAATCGGGGCGGGTGCAGGTGGGCGTGCGTGTGCGCCCCCGCCACCCAAACCTGGTCCATCCCAACGAGACCGGCCTCATCACCTGGGCCTAACAACAACAACTACAACATCTGACGCAAGGGCGCGAAAGACGCAAGGATTCGCAAGGAACGGCAACAGCAGGAACTGCAGGAACAGCGAAGAATAGCCAGGAGCTAGACTGCTCCCATCAGCAAAAAGGCCGGCCGGATCGCACGATCCGGCCGGCTTGCTGTTCCCGATTGATGCTGTTCCTGCAGTTCCTGCTGTGGCCGTTCCTTGCGAATCCTTGCGTCTTTCGCGCCCTTGCGTCAGATGTTGCTGTTAGTTTGGCCTTTCGGTCCAGCGGTTGCCGTCGCCGACATCGTAGACGGCGAAGGTGCGGGCGTTGATGCGTAGGATGAAGCCGTTGTCGAAGAACTGAATCACGCCTTGGGCCGGCGACTCTTCGTCGGTGCCCCAGCCGATGCGCGACTGCAGGGTGCGGTCGTCGCGCCAGATCTTGCCGAAGCCGCGCACGGGCTGCAGCAGTAGCTGGCTCGGCGCCGAGATCGAACCGTCGCGCTCGACATCACCCTCGCGGAAGCTGTCGTCGTACGATTCCCAGGTGCCGTCGGCGAGCAGGGCATAGATGCGCTGGTCGTCGGCACGCCAGACCATCATCCCCCGTTCGAAGGGCTGGTAGGCCAGCTGCACGGCGGCCGGCTCGACGCTGCGTGCCAGGCCAAGCGCCTCCTGCAGGGCGGGGTCGCCCTCCCACCAGGCGGCAAAGGCGCCCGTGGGCCGTTCGGTGGCAGGGGGCAGCGGCGTGCGCGTGGGCGCCACGGTGGGCGTCCCTGCGGCGGCTGTGGTAGTTGTCGCGGCGCTGGTTGTGGCGGGCACGCTCAGCGTAACCGGCGCGCTTGCTGTGACCGGCGCAGTGGCCGCCGGTGCGGTGGTAATCGGCGTTGTGCCAGTGTCGGCCGCAGGCTCACTCGCAGGCGCCTCGGTGGTCGGAGCCGGCTCGACCACCGGCGCGGCGGCCTCCACCGTCACCGGCACAGGGATGGTCACCGGCACCGTCACATAGACCGTCACGGGCACCGTCACCACGGCGCCGGCGGGCACGGTCTGGGGCGACGCTGCCTGCTCGGCGGGCGCAACTTCGGGCTCGGCGGCGCGGTCTCCGCACGCCGCGACCAGCAGTGCCGCCGCAGCCAGCGCGGCGAAGAGCGCCGGGCGCAGATGGTTGAAGCTCTTGTATGCAATGGGCTGATCCATCATCTTTCCTCTCGTATGGCACAGGCGCACCAGCGGCTAGCGTGCAGGTGAGCACGCGCATTCAAGCAAGGGTCTGCCAAAGCAGCTTGCCTCGCGGCCTGTGCTAGAATAATCCTGTTACGCACCGTTCCTGACGCATGCGTGGGTGCAGCCACACGCGCCCCTGCTCAGACGGTCCTCCCCCCGGCGCGGTTCCCTGCCGCGCGCACTCTGGTTCTGCACGCAGGGCCGTCAACGTCGCCGGCCTGCGTTACATTGTGCCATGCAAAGGAGCATCCCAATGGACTTTTCCCTGACCCCCGAGCAACGAATGATCCAGGATTCTGTGCGTCGGTTTGCGCGCGAACGGATTCTGCCCTTCTCGCGCGAATGGGACCACGCCAAGGCATTCCCGCGCGCGCTGCTCACTGAAATGGGCGCGCTGGGCTACCTGGGCGTGCCCGTGCCCGAGGAGTATGGCGGCGCCGGCCTCGACTATATTTCCGAGGCGATTGTCTTCGAGGAGATTGGCTACGCCGACTCGAGCGTGCGCACAACGCTCTCGGTGCAGATGTCGCTGGTCGAGCTCACCATCCTCAAATGGGGCACGGAGGAGCAGAAGCGCAAGTACCTGCCAAAACTCTGCAGCGGCGAGTGGATTGGCTGCTTCGGCCTCACCGAGCCCAACGCCGGTTCGGACGCCGGCAACGTACAGACGACGGCGCGCCGCGAGGGCGATTCGTGGGTGCTCAACGGCGCCAAGACCTGGATCAGCAACGGCACCTGGGCCGACGCCGCGATTATCTTTGCGCAGACGCAGCCCGGCACCAAGAGCAAGGGCATGGTCGCCTTCCTGATCGAGGCCAACCGCCCCGGCTACAGCAGCCGCAAGATGGAAGGCAAGCTCGGCCTGCACGCCAGCGACACGGGCGAGCTCTTCTTCGAGGAGATGCGCGTCGCCGACAGCGACCGCCTGGGCGAGGTTGGTCAGGGCTTCAAGATCGCCATGAGCGCGCTCGACAACGGCCGCTTCGGCGTGGCCAGCGGTTGTGTCGGCGCCTCGCAGCACGCACTCGATGCCAGCGTCAAGTACGCCAAGGAGCGCATTGCCTTCGACAAGCCGATCGCCGCCTTCCAACTGGTGCAGGACATGCTGGCGCAGATGGCGATCGACACGCAGGCGGCGCGCCTGCTCTGCTACCACGCCGGCTGGGTCAAGAACCAGGGGCAGGTGAGCACGATTCCGGTCTCGTACGCCAAGTTCTACGCCGCCGAGGCCGCCAAGCGCAACGCCGACATGGCGATCCAGATTCACGGCGGCTACGGCTTCTCGGATGAGTACGTGCCCGAACGCCTGTGGCGCGACACGCGCGTGGCCAGCCTTTACGAAGGCACGAGCCAGATCCAGAAGCTGATCATCGGCCGCGACCTGACCGGTATCGCCGCCTTCGAATAGGCGCAGCGCCAGGCACAGACAAAGAGTGGGCCGGCGGAGCATTCCGCCGGCCCACAACGTTCTGTCTTCGGGAACGTAGATTGCTACAAGGGTTTGATCACCTGCGCGCTGCGGCTGCGCCACCAGATCGAGGGCAGCATGCCCAGCTTGCCCGCCGTGCCCACGTGCGCCCGCACGGCCAGGTTGTTGTAATCGTTGGCCTCGATGCGGGCGAGGATGGCGCGGTAGAGGTCGGCGGCGGCGGCAATGGCGAAGCGGCCATCGGGGGCGAGCATGGCAATGCCCGGCTGCGCCTCGGCATAGAGCCGCCGGTTGCGCTCGATCTGGAAGCGCATCAGCTCGCGCCACTGCGGCCAGACGCGCCCGGTGGCCACTCCTTCAGCCACCTGCTCCTCGCAGATGCCGAAGCGCTCCAGCTCCTCGAGCGGCAGATAGAGGCGGCCGTTGCGCCAGTCCTCGCCCACGTCGCGCAGGATGTTCGTCAGCTGCAGCGCAACGCCCAGCTTGATGGCGAAGGGCACCGCCTCGTGGCCGCTGTAGCCGACAATGTGCATCGACATCAGCCCCACCGTCGACGCCACGCCATAGCTGTAGCAGGCGAGGTCGGTAAAGGTCTCGTAGCGCGACTGCTGCAGGTCGCGCGCGACGCCGTCCAGCAACTGCTCGGCGTAGCGCACGGGCACATGGTAGCGGCGGCGGGCGTCGCTCCAAGCGACGGCGACCAGGTTGTCGGCCGGGGCCGGGCACTGGTGCAGTGTGCGCCGCCACTCGGCCAGCTCGGCTGCCTTCGCCGCCTGCACGGTCTGCGCTGATGCGCTGCCGCCGGGCCGGTCCACCAGGTCATCGGTCACGCGGCAGAAGGCGTAGAGCGCGCGCACGGCGCGCCGCTTGTCGGCCGGCAGCAGCGACGAGGCCAGGTGAAACGAACGGCTGTTGGCAGCGGTGAGCGTGTTGCACCACGCGTACGCCTCCTCGAGCAACTGCGCGTCGGCGGCTTCGTGCTCGTGGCCGGTGGACGAATGGGCGGCCTCTAGTGCCAGATTCAGGAGCGAGCGCTCCCAGGAATGCATTTCGGCTTGCATGGTCACTCGCCTGGAATGGTCAGGGCCTGAAATCCGGCGCGGTTGGCGCGTGCAGGGCGTGCTGGTGCATCTGCGCATGGACGTAGAAGATGGTCGCTGCAGTTCCGCTGCGGCGGCGGCTTGGGGGTTGCGCTGCGCAAAAATAGCACAGGCGCACACGGCAAGTCAAGCAATCCATCATACGTTTGTACAACATTTGACCACCTCGTAGCCGTCAAAAGGGTGGACAAACACTTTACAATCGGCTTTGCACCTCGTAGACTGCCAGTACGGAGCACGCGCTCCGCAACGTGGAAAACAGGGCCGACGCGGGCGGCCAGGAGGTTGGGGATGCGGGTGATCATTGCAGGCGGCACGGGGTTGATTGGGCGGGCGCTCTCAAAATCGCTGGTCGCCGACGGCCATGAGGTGGTGGTGCTGACGCGCGACCCGGCGCGGGCGAAGGCGCCCGTGGCCGGCGTGAAGCTGGTGCAGTGGGATGCCAGGAGCGCCGTCGGCTGGGTTGGCCTCGCTGAAGGCGCCGGTGCGCTGGTCAATCTGGCTGGCGAGAGCATTGCCGGCGGCCGCTGGACCCAGGAGCGCAAGAAGGCCATTCTGCAGAGCCGTCTGAACGCCGGCGCGGCCATGGTCGACGCCCTGCGGCAGCTGCAGACGCGCCCGGCCGTCTTGGTGCAGGCGTCCGGCGTCGACTACTATGAGGCGCGTACAGATGATCAGGCTGTCCCCGAAACTGCGCCCGCGGCGTCGAGCTGGCTGGGCCGCACCGTGGTCGCCTGGGAAGATTCGACGGCCGAGGCGGCGAAGTTGGGCGTGCGCCGCGCAATCATCCGCACCGGCCTCGTGCTTAGCACCGAGGGCGGCGCCTTCCCAATGATGAAGCTGCCCTTTGATCTGCTGGTGGCAGGCGGGCCGCTGGGCAGCGGAAAGCAGATCCTGCCCTGGATTCACATCGACGACCATGTGCGGGCGATGCGCTTCCTGATCGACAACGCCGATGCCGATGGCGCCTTCAACCTTTGCGCGCCCAACGCCGTCACCTATTCCGAGTTTGCCAAGACGCTGGGCAGCGTCATGGGCCGCCCGGCGCTGATGCCTGCGCCGGGCTTCGCAATCAAGGCCGTCCTGGGCGAAATGGCAGATATTCTTCTGCTGGGCCGGCGCCAGGTGCCGGCGCGCCTGCTCGAACTGGGCTTCAGCTTCAATTACCCGGAGCTCAGGCCGGCGCTCGAGGCGCTGCTCAAGAAGTAGCCGCGCCGCGTGGCCCAGCGCCAAGCGGCAACCGGAAACGAGTGAGCATGTTCTACCACCACCGCTTTGTGGTCGGCGCGCCGCTGGCCGACGTGGTCGATTTCCACCGCCGCCCCGTCAATATGCGCAGGCTCACGCCGCCGCCGATCCTGGTTCAGTTTCAGCAACGGCCCGACGAGATCTACGAGGGCGCCGAGATGCGCTTCACGCTCTGGATGGGGCCGCTGCCCGTCCGCTGGCGTGCCCGCTTCGACAATGTGACGCCGACCGGCTTCCGCGACAGCCAGCTCGAAGGTCCCTTTGCGCGCTGGGAGCATGTGCATACCTTCGTGCCGATCGACGACCAGCGCACCGAGGTGATCGACACGCTAACGGTCGAGCTCACCCCCTACCCCTTCTGGCGCTTTGTGGGGCGCGGCATGGTGATGAGCTTTCCCCTCTTCTTTGCCTGGCGCCAGTGGCAAACGCGACGCGCCCTGGCCACCGCGCACCCTGCCCAACCCGCACCCGCCTGATTCGCGCGCGCAGCCGGCTGTTGCATGCGGCTTGGGCCTTTGCGCGGGATCAGGGAGAATGAGAGTTGACGCGCGGGCCATGCGTCTAGCCACAAACCAACCTGCCACCCGCCCGCCCCGGGCTTTGAAGGAGCAGAACCATGCAGAATCGGACCAAGATCGGCATCGTCGGCGCCGGTTTTGTCGGCTCAGCCGCGGCATTCGCCATGGTGATGAGCGACGTTGCGCGTGAACTGGTGATGGTGGACCTGAACGCCAAGCGCGCCGAGGCCGAAGCCGCGGACATTCGCCATGCCGTCCCCTTTGCCCACCCGGTGGACGTCCACGCAGGCGACTACGCCGAGCTTTCAGGCTGCCGCGCCGTGGTGATTACCGCCGGCGTCAACCAGAAGCCGGGGGAGACCCGCCTGCAACTGCTCGAGCGCAACGCCGAGGTCTTCCGTCAGGTGGTGCCGAACATTCTGCAACATGCACCAAACGCCGTGCTCGTCGTCGCCACCAACCCTGTCGACGTAACCACGCATATGACGGCCCACTTCGCCCGTGAGTTTGGCGTCCCCTCCAGCCGGGTGGTTGGTTCGGGCACCACGCTCGACACCGCGCGCTTTCGCACGCTGATTGGACGCCACGTGGGGGTAGATGCGCGCCACGTGCACGCCTATGTTGTGGGCGAGCACGGCGATTCGGAGGTGCTGACCTGGTCGCTGGCCACGATCGGCGGCATGCCGCTCTTTGAGTTTGCGCACCGGCGCGGCATCGAGTTTGGTGAGGAGAAGGTGGCTGAGATCGATGACGGCGTGCGGCGCGCGGCCTACTACATCATCGACGGCAAGGGTGCCACCTATTACGGCATTGGCGCCGCGCTCGCTCGCATTGTCAATACAATTCTCTCTGACCAGCGCTCGATTCTCACCGTCTGCACACCCGCGGCCGAGGTCGCTGGCGTGCAGGATGTGACGGTTGCCCTGCCCCGCCTGCTGGGCGGCGCCGGCGTGCTGGGCGATTTCCCCCTGCCCGTCAACGAGAGCGAAAACGCCGCGCTTGCCCACAGCGCGGGCATTGTGCGCGCCGCCATCGACAGCCTGCACCTGTAGCACAGCCTGCACCTGTAGCACAGCCTGCACCTGTAGCGGCGCAGCAAGAAGTCTGGAAGGAGTTCCCCCCATGGCCTCAAATTCCCCAGCAGTGGCGCCGAGCGCGGCGCGCGCCGAAGTCGCGAAGGGCACGCCGCGCGACCTGCTCGTGCTCTGGGCCGGCATCGGCGTCAGCTTCGCCTTTACGCTCGCCATCTGGCTGCTCAGCGCCAGGCTGGCGGCCGTGCCCCACCTGCCCGATTCGGGCGCAGCCTGGTACTACTGGCGGCTGGCCGAACCCAGCACGGCGGCGCGCATCACGGCCTGGGGCGGCTACCTGCTGCACCAGGTCGCGATCTGGTGGCTGATCTGGGTGGCGCAGCGCAACCGGGCGCGCTACAACAGCTCGCTGCACTGGTTCAATTGGGCCGCAATCGGTGTCAACGCGCTCTTCATCACCTTCCACCTCGTGCAGACACACGTCTGGTACGGTGCGCTGGCCGAGGATGTCTCGATCTGGAGTTCGCAGTGGTCGGTGATCATCATGCTGGTGCTGATCGTGCTGATGGAGAACCAGCGGCGCGGCATCGCATTTGGTCGGAAGGTCGGCTTCCTCAAGCAGGCGAGCGCCTTTACGCGGCGCTACCACGGCTACATCTTTGCATGGGCAGTGATCTACACCTTCTGGTACCACCCGGCCGAAGGCACCTTCGGCCACCTGCTCGGCTTCTTCTACACGTTCCTGCTCATGCTGCAGGGGAGCATGTTCTTCACGCGCGCCCACCTGAACAAGTGGTGGGGCGCCGCGCTCGAGACGCTGGTGCTGGTGCATGGCACCATGGTGGCGCTGGCGCAGGGCAGCGGGCTTTGGCCGATGTTCGCGTTCGGCTTTGCCGGCATCTTCGTGATCACGATTGTACACGGGTTGCCGGTGCCCAAGTGGGCGCGCTGGGGCAGCCTGGCGCTCTATGTGGCGCTGGCGCTCTGGGTCTACAGCCGCACCAGTTTGGCGAACATTCACCAGATCACCTGGATTCCCGTCGTCTACTACGGAGCCGTCTTTGCGATTGCCGGGCTGATCTCGCTTGGGCTCTGGCTCTGGAGCCGGCTGCGCCCCAGCCCACCCACACCGGCGGCAACCTGACCCGATGGCCGACGCCGCGATCTGGTGGATTCGCCGCGACCTGCGCCTGAGCGACAACCAGGCACTGCAAGCCGCCCTGGCCCACGCCCAGGGCGGTCTGGTTGTGCCCGTCTTCGTGCTCGATGACGTGCTGCTGGGCGCGCGCACGGCGTCGGCGCGGCGCAACGCCTTCCTCTTCGACGGGCTGCGCGCGCTCGATGCTGCGCTGCAGGCGCGCGGCAGCCGGTTGATCCTGCGTCGGGGCGAGCCGGTGGCCGAGCTGGGCCGGCTGCGCGCCGAGCTGGCCGCCCTGCCCGGCGTGGAGGGTGTAGCGCTCTTTGCTGAAGAAGATGTCTCGCCCACGGCGCGGGCGCGCGACGGGCGCGCCGTGGGCGAGCTGCCGCTTGCCCTTCTGCCCGGCGTTGCCACCCGCCCACTGCAGATCGTGCGCCAGGCCACCGGCAAGGGCTACCAGGTTTTCGGGCCCTTCAGCAAGCGCTGGATGAGCCTGCCGCCCCTGCGCCCCACCGAGCTGCTCCCCGCGCCCGGCGCCCTGCCTCCCCTGCCCGCCGTGCTGGGCAGCTTGGCGCTGGATACCCTGCCCGCGCCAACGCCTGCGCAGGCAGCCCGCTTCCCCGCCGGCGAGGCCGAAGCGCTGCGTCGGCTGGAATTCTTTGTGGATGGCGACGGCGCTCCTCTGTTTGACTACGCGCAAACGCGCAATCAGCCCGCGCTCGACTCCACCGCCCGCCTCTCGCCCTACCTGCGCCTAGGCATGCTCTCGGCCCGCCGCACCGCCTTCGAGGCCATCGCCGCCGCCGAGCGCGCGCCCTCGCCCACCGCCCGCGACTCGGCCGGCGTCTGGCTCAGCGAGCTGCTCTGGCGCGACTTCTTTATCGAGATGCTGCGCGACCATCCGCACGTCTACAGCGGCGCGTTTCGGCCCCAATACAACCGCATCGCCTGGCTCAACGACGAAGCGCACTTTGCCGCCTGGTGCGAAGGGCGCACGGGCTACCCCATCGTTGATGCCGCCATGCGCCAACTGGCCGAAGAGGGCTGGATGCACACCCGCCTGCGCATGGTGGTTGCCTCTTTCCTCGTCAAGGACCTGCTGATCGACTGGCGGTGGGGCGAGGCCTTCTTCATGCAGCAGTTGCTCGACGGCGACCCCGCCGCCAACAACGGCAACTGGCAGTGGGTGGCCGGCACCGGCGCCGATGCCACCCCCTACTTTCGCATCTTTCATCCCGTCACCCAGGGCGAGAAGTTCGACCCCGACGGCGCCTTTGTGCGCAGCCGGCTGCCGGCGCTGGCAATGCTGCCGGCCGCGCACATCCACGCCCCGTGGACGCTCTCCTCTGCCGAGCTGGCGCACTTTGGCCTGCGCCTGGGCGAGGAGTACCCGCTGCCGCTCGTGGACCACGCCTTCGCGCGCACGCGTGCACTGGCTGCCTACCGCGCTGCGCGCATAAACAGCAACATCTGACGCAAGGGCACGAGGACGCCAGGAAGCGCAAGGAACGGCAACAGCAAGGAACGGCAGCAGGACAAAAGGGAATGGTGATTCTCGCCGGCCGGCGCGGTGGTGGCGACAGATTGGGGCGGTGGTATAATTACCTCTTCGCCAGCCACGTTCAGCGCCGATTCGCTACACTCCCCCGGAATAGAGATGGTTCTTGCCATGAGTGAGACGCCCGTCATTACGCTGCAAGAGCTGCGTAAGGTCTACCAGGTGCCCGTGCGCGAAGGGGGCATGCGCGCAGCAATGCGCAGCCTGGTCAAGCGCGAAGTAAATGATGTGGTTGCGGTCGCGGGCATCAACTTCACGATCGAGCCGGGCGAGATCGTCGGCTTCCTTGGTCCCAACGGCGCCGGCAAGACAACCACGCTCAAGATGCTCTCGGGGCTGCTGCACCCCACGGCGGGATCGGCGCGCGTGCTGGGCTACGAGCCCTGGAAGCGCGACCGCGACTACCTGCGCCGCATGACGCTGGTGATGGGCAACCGCAGCCAGCTCGAGTGGGACATCCCAGCCGCTGACTCGTTCGAGCTCAACCGTGTAATCTACCGCCTGGAGCGCGACGAGTTCAAGCGCACGCTCGATGAACTGGTCGAGTTGCTCGAGTTGGGCGAGCTGGTGCGCAAGCCGGTGCGCAACCTCTCGCTGGGCGAGCGCATGAAGGTGGAGGTGGCGGCGGCGCTGCTCCACCGCCCGCAGGTGCTCTTCCTCGACGAGCCGACCCTGGGGCTGGATGTGACCATGCAGCGGCGCATCCGCAGCTTTGTGGCCGAATACAACGCGCGCACCGGCGCCACCGTGCTGCTCACCAGCCACTACATGGCCGACGTCGAAGCGCTCTGCGAGCGGGTGATTGTGATCCACCACGGCGGCCTGCTCTACGACGGCGCGCTCGCCGGCCTGGTGACCCGCTTCGCGCCCTACAAGACGATCGCGCTCGAGCTGGCCAACGGCCCGGCCGATATCCCTCCCGGCGGCATGGGCATCTATGGCGAGGTGCTCGAGCAGGACGGCGGCAACATCCGGCTGCAGGTGCCCAAGGCCGAGACCGCCGTGGTGACGGGCCGCCTGCTCGCCGATCTGGCGATCGCCGACCTGACGGTGGAGGAGCCGCCCATCGACCAGGTGATCGAGCACGTCTTCGCCCACCCGAATGAGACGAGCGAGTCTGCGCCTGCCTCGCGCATGCAGCCGAACGGCAGCGGCGGCCGATGACGCCGACTGGCGCGGCCGCCCTGCACGCAGCGCAGCCGAACCTGCGTGACGGCCCCTATTCGCTCGCCGAATGGCTGCGCATCTACGCCGTCCAGTTTCGGGTGTCGATGGCGGTGGACCTGCAGTACCGAGCCCAGACCGGGATCTGGCTGCTCTCTGCCATGATCGAGCCGGTGATCTACCTGGCCGTCTGGATTGCAGTGGCCGATTCGCAGGGTGGCCAGGTGAACGGCATGTCGGCAGGCGACTTTGCCGCCTACTTCATTGCCGGGATTGTGGTCAATCAGCTGGTCTTTTCGTGGATCTTCTGGGAGTTCGAGCACTACATACGCGAGGGGGTGCTGGCGTCGCGGCTGCTGCGGCCGATCCACCCCATCCACATCGACATCGCCAACAACGTCACCAACAAGGCGCTGCGGCTGCTGGTGGTGATCCCGGCCACGCTGCTGCTCGCCTGGTTCTTTGAACCGACGTGGCACGCGCACTGGTGGTCGCTGCTGGGCTTTGTGCCTGCGATTGTGGGCGCCTTCCTGGCCCGTTTCATGCTCGACTACACGCTGGCGTCCGCCGCCTTCTGGACCACGCGCGTCACCGCGATCAACCAGCTCTACATCCTGCTGCTGCTCTTCTTTTCGGGCCGCCTGGCGCCCTTGAGCCTCTTTCCGCAGCCGGTGCAGACCGTGGCGAATTTCCTGCCCTTCCGCTGGTCGCTCGCATTTCCTGTGGAGCTGGTGACGGGCCGGCTCAGCGTCCGCGAGTTCTGGATTGGCATGGGCGCGCAGCTGGCGTGGTTTCTGATCGGATTGTCGCTGCTGCACGTGGTGTGGCGGGCGGGCGTGCGCCGCTTCGCCTCGGTGGGAGGCTGAGAATCGTGACTTCAGTGGCGCCGGTCGCGCCCGCAAGCCGGGTGATTCGCAATGGCCCCTACTCGCTGGGCGAGTGGTGGCGCATCTATGCCGTCAAGTTCCGCGTCTCGATGGCGATCCAGCTGCAGTACCGCGCGGCGCTGGGCATCTGGCTGATCGGCGCGCTGCTGGAGCCGATCATCTACCTCGCCGTCTGGAGCACGGTGGCACGCGCGCAGGGTGGCGAAGTCAACGGGCTGACGCCGGGCGACTTTGCGGCCTACTTCATTGCCGGCATGGTGGTGAACCAGCTTGTCTTCTCGTGGATCTTCTGGGAGTTCGACTACTACGTGCGCGAGGGGGTGCTGGCGTCGCGCCTGCTGCGGCCGCTGCACCCGATCCACATCGACATCGTCGACAACATCACCTACAAGATCCTGACGTTGATCGTGATCGTCCCCGTGACGCTGCTGCTGATCTGGTTCTTCGAACCGCGCTGGAACCCGCAGTGGTGGTCGCTGCTCGGTTTCATTCCGGCAATCATCGGCGCCTTCCTCTCCCGCTTCATGTTTGAGTACACGCTGGCCATGGCCGCCTTCTGGACAACGCGCACCTCGGCGCTGAACCAGCTCTACTACGTGATCGTGCTCTTCTTCTCGGGCCGGCTTGCGCCGCTCAGCCTCTTCCCCGAGCCGGTGCAGACGGTGGCAAACTTCCTGCCCTTCCGCTGGTCGCTCGCCTTCCCGATCGAGTTGGTGATTGGGCAGTTGACGCCGCGCGACTTCTGGATCGGCATGGGCGCGCAGCTGGCCTGGTTTCTGATTGGGCTGGCGCTGCTGAGCGTGGTCTGGAAGGCCGGCGTGCGCCGCTTTGCTTCGGTGGGAGGCTGAGCCATGTTTCCTCTGCGCCTCGCGGCGACGACGCTGCGCATCAGCCTGATCAACGAGTTCCAGTATCGGGCAAACTTCTTCGTCAGCCTGCTCGAGACGGCGATCAGCCTGGCGGTGGCGCTGGGTGGGCTGGCGCTGGTCTTCTCGCACACCGACGCGCTGGCCGGCTGGCAGGGCTGGGAGTTGCTGGTGCTGATCGGCGTCTACTACATCATGGGCGCGCTGATCGAGACCTTCATCCAGCCGAGCATGGAGGCGCTGCTGGGCCACGTGCGCAAGGGGACGCTCGACTTCACGCTCACCAAGCCCGTGGATGCGCAACTGCTGCTCAGCGTGCGCGGCTTCCGGGTCTGGAGCCTGGTCAACCTGCTGCTGGGGATTGGGCTGATTGTGTGGGGAATGGGGCGCGGCAACGCCAGCGTGGGCTGGCTGGACGCCGGCGGCTTCGCGCTGATGCTGGTGGCGGGCGCCGTCATCGTCTATAGCTTCTGGCTGATGCTGGCGACGGTGGCCTTCTGGTTTGTGCGCATGGACAACATCCTGGTCATCTTCCAGAGCATGTACGAAGCGGGGCGCTGGCCGGTGGCGATCTACCCGCCTGCGCTGCGCATCATTCTGACCTTTGTGGTGCCGGTGGCCTTTGCGGTCACCATGCCCACGCAGGCGCTGGTGGGGCGCGCCACGCTGCAAACGGTGGGCGGTGCGCTGCTGCTGGCGACGGCGATCTGCATCTTCGCGCGCTGGTTCTGGCTCACCGGCCTGCGCCGCTACTCCGGCGCCTCGGCATAACAACAACAACATCTGACGCAAGGGCGCGAAAGACGCCAGGGAGCGCAAGGAACTGCAACAGCGGGAAGAATAGCCTGTCACCCACAGGTTCCTGCACCGTTTTGCCTTTCCCTGTCGTTTCCGTTTTTTCCGTGTACATTTCGCTCTTCCTTGCGATTCCTGGCGTCTCTTGCGCCCGTGCGTCAGATGTTTTTCAGTGGAAAGTTGGCGGATATGGCGGATTGTGATGTGCTGGTGGTGGGCGCCGGCCACAACGCGCTGGTGGCGGCGGGATACCTGGCGCAGGCCGGCTACAAGGTCATCATCCTCGAGCGGCGGCACAAGGTGGGCGGCGCCGTCGTCACCGAAGAGATCATCCCCGGCTACAAGTTCGACCTCGGCGGCTCGGCCCACATCCTCATCCACCACACGCCCGTGGTGCAGGAGCTGGAGCTGACCAAGTACGGCCTCGAGTACATCGACCTCGACCCGCTCTTCTTCTGCCCCTTTCCGGATGGCAGCCACTTCACGATCTGGAAGGATGTCGAGCGCACCTGCGAGAGCATTGCCCGCATCTCGCCGCAGGACGCCGAGAACTACCGCGCCTTCATCCAGCGCTGGGAGCCGCTAGCCAAGGGCATGGTAGAGAGCTTCCAGGCGCCGCCCACCGCCGGCAACCTGGTGCGCAACCTGGTGATGAAGACCTCTTCGGACAGCGAGCGCTTCGAGCGGCTGAGCGACATCCTGCGCGGCTACGGGCAAGTGCTCAACGCCTCCTTCGTGGACCCGCGCGTGCGCGCCGCGATCGCATGGATGGCGGCGCAGTCCGGCCCGCCGCCCGCCGAGCCAATGTCCGCCCCCTTTGCGCTTTGGCAGCCCATGTACCACCACAGCGGCGCCAAGCGGCCGCGCGGCGGTTCGGGCATGCTGACGCAGGCGCTGGCGCGCATGATTCAGGCCCACGGCGGGCAGATTGTGGCCGGCGCGCCGGTTGCACGCATCCTCACGCAGAATGGGCGCGCGGTGGGCGCCGAGACCACCGGCGGCATACACGTGACGGCGCGCCACGCCGTGCTCTCCGGAGCGCACATCCACACCACGCTGGCCATGCTCGAGGGCGACGCCGCACCCGCAGCGGCGCGCCGTCTGCTGGAGGGCGCGCGCGTGGGCAACGGCTTCGGCATGATCGTGCGCTGCGCCGTCGACGAGCTACCGAACTATACCGCGCTGCCTTCGCCCGCCGACGGCAGCGCCGGGCCGCAGCACCGCGCCCTGCAGTTCCTCTGCCCCGACATGCGCTACCTCGAGCGCGCCTACGGCGATTCGTTGGGCGGCATCCCCTCGCGCGACCCGGCGCTGATTGCGATGACCTTCAGCGCTGTCGACCCCACGCTGGCGCCCGCCGGCAAGCACACGCTCTTCGTCTGGATGCAGTACGCGCCCTACGAACTGGCCGGCGGCCGCAGCTGGGACGAGATCGGCGACGAGGTGGCGGACAACATCCTGGCCAAGCTGGGCGAATACGCGCCAAACGTTCCGGGCGCGGTGACGGGCCGCCTGGTCGAGCACCCGCTCTACCTCGAGCGTGAGTTGGGTCTGTTGCGCGGCAACGTCATGCACCTCGAGATGTCGATCGATCAGATGTTCATGCTGCGCCCGGCCATCACCATGGGCAATTACCGCGGCCCGCTCAAGGGGCTCTACCTGACCGGAGCGAGCACCCACCCCGGCGGAGGCATTATGGGCGCTTCGGGCCGCAATGCCGCCCAAACCCTGCTCAACGACCTGACGCGCGGCAAGCTCAAGTGAGCCGCTTTGCGCATCTATGCTAGATCGTAGCCCTCCATGACCTACTTCGGCTTCCTGTTTCGCTTCCTCGGCCCGCCGCTCGTGATCCTGGGCCTGCTCACCTGGTGGGATGCCCGGCGCGGCAAGCGGCTACCTGCGCACTTCAACAACTGGCCGGTCTGGCTGGTCATCACGCTTCACTGCGTCGTTGCCGTCCTCTACACGACGCCGTGGGACAACTACCTGGTGGCCACGCGCGTCTGGTGGTACGAGCCGGAGCTGGTTTCGGGCATCATCCTGGGCTGGGTCCCGCTCGAGGAGTATCTCTTCTTCGTGCTGCAGACGCTGATGACCAGCCTCTGGCTCTTCTGGCTTGCCCGCAACATCCGCCTGCCGGCAGAAGCCTTCGACGCCGCCAGGCCGGCCAACCGCCGCGCCCGCGTTGCCGGCACCGCCTTCTTCGGCGCACTCTGGCTGGGCGCCGTGCTGCTGCTGATCTCGCGCTGGCGGCCGAGCGGCTACCTGGCGCTCGAACTTTCGTGGGCGCTGCTGCCGATTGTGCTGCAAATGGCCTTCGGCGGCGACATCCTCTGGCACTACCGCAAGCTGGTGCTGCTGGCGCTGCTGCCGCCCTGGCTCTACCTCTCGCTAGCCGACTACTCGGCGATCGGGCTGGGCACCTGGATCATCGACCCCGAACAGTCGCTCGGCATCGGCATCAACCACCTGCCGCTCGAGGAGATCCTCTTCTTCCTGGTGACGAATATGCTCGTCGTCTTCGGCACCGTGCTCTTTATGGCGCGCGCCAGCCTGGCGCGCGCGCCGCAGGAGCTGCTCGCCTTCCTGCACCGCCTGGGGCGCACGCAGCCCACAGACGCCTAGAATCACCATGACGAAACCAATTCTGCCCCCAACCGCCCGCCCCGACCTGCAGCCCTACGCCGGCGACCAGCATCAGCCCTACTTTCTGGAGGGGAGCCGCACCTACTGTGCGCTGCTGGTGCATGGCTTCCCCGGTACGCCCAGCGAGCTGGCGAAGGTGGGCGCCATCCTGCACCGCGCCGGCTGGAGCGTGGAGGGTATGCTGCTGCCCGGCTTCGGCCCCGAGATCGCCACCCTGGCTGCCCAAAGCGCGCAGAGCTGGCTCGATGCCGTGCTGGCGCGGCTGCGGCCGCTGCGTGCGAAGTATGGACGCGTGCTGCTGGTCGGCAACTCGATGGGCGCGGCGCTGGCGCTGCAGGCCGCGGCGCAGATTCAAATCGACGGCATCCTGCTCTTCTCGCCCTGGTGGCGGCTGCACAGCCGCGCGCTCGACGCCCTCGCGCCCGCCATGACCAAGGTGGTGCCCACGCTGCAGCCGCTGCGTGCGCTGCGCTTTGAGGACCCGCGCATGGCCGTGCCCCTGGCCGAGATCCTGCCCAACGCGAATTTGGCCGATCCCGCTGTGCAGCAGCACCTGCGCGCCCTCTCGCTGCCCACCAGCGTGCTGACCGAAGTGCGCGAGGTGGGGCGGCGCGGGTATGCCGCCGTGCCCAGCGTGCAGGCGCCGGCCCTTCTCTTTCAAGCGGCGGGCGACCTGCTGGTTAAGTTCGCCGAGACGGCAACGCTGGCGCGCACGCTGCCCACGCTCGCCGGCCTTGTGGTCGTCGACTCGGACCACGAGCTTGCGCACCTGAAGCGGCCGCACGAGGCACTGATCGCCCCCCTGCTCACCGCCTTTGCGGCGCAGATTGCCGGCGCGCCGCTGCCTGCGCCGGCGCACACAAACGGCGCCGCCGCTTTATGAGCGCGCGGCTGCAGGGCATGGGCCGCGTGCTCCCGGCTGCCGGCGAATCGCGCGCCCCCTACCTGCTGATCGTGCTCTGGGCGCTGGCCATGATCAGCGTGCCGATCCTGGGCTGGACGTTGGGGCCGGACGCCGTGCGCGCCGGGGTAATTGCGGGTGTGGTTCTGCAGGCGGCGGCGTCGGTGGCGGCTCTGGTCACCGCTTGGGGGCCACTTGCTGCCGCGCGCGTGGCGCTGCTGGTGGTGCCGCTGGCCTGGGCGGTGGAGTTTGTGGGCAGCCGGACGGGCATCCCCTTCGGTCAGTATGACTACACGCAAGCATTGCAGCCGCAACTGCTCGGCGTGCCCCTGCTCATCCCGCTCGCCTGGCTCATGATGCTGCCCCCCGCCTGGGCCGTCGCCGAAGCGCTTGTCGGGCGCGGCCGTACCCTTGCCCGCCGCTTCGCCTTCCTTGCCCTTGCCGCACTCGCCTTCACCGCTTGGGACCTCTTCCTCGACCCCCAGATGGTCGCCTGGGGCTACTGGGTTTGGGAGCGGCAGAGCGGCTATTTCGGCATCCCCTGGTCGAACTACCTGGGCTGGTTGCTCAGCGCCGCGCTGATTAGCGCCGCCGTCTTTGCGCTCAATCGCCGCCTGCCGCCCCTGCCGCTGCGCCCGCTGCTCACCATCTACACCGTCACCTGGCTGCTGCAGAGTGTGGGGCTGGCGCTCTTCTGGCGGCTGCCGGGGCCGGCGGGAGTGGGCTTTCTGGCCATGGGCGCCTTTGCGCTGGCCGCGTGGGGGCGCTTCCTGCGCGCGACGCCGGCGCCGCTTCCGGGCAGGCCGTCGGTGGCGCGCAACGCCCGTTTCCGCTAGAGTGAAGCCCAGCACCACGTTGCACCTGCCATCCGCCCCATTCTGAACAGTCCGCCGCCATGCAATCGCTCGAGAGCGCCGGCTTTGGCGCCGACCTCAACTCGCCCACCTTCTACCTCTTCCTGCTGCTGAGCTTTGCCGCCGGCTCGCTGCCCTTTTCCGTCTGGGTGGGGCGCTGGCTGCTGCACGCCGACATTCGCCGCTACGGCGACGCCAACCCCGGCGCAACCAACGTCTTCCGCGCCGGCACAGGCAGCCGGGGCAAACTTGCCGGTCTGCTCGCTGTGCTGCTCGACGGCTTCAAGGCGGCGATCCCGGTTGGCCTGGCCTGGCAGTGGGCAGGGCTAGAGGGCGCAGCGCTGGCACTGGTGGCTGCGGCGCCAGTGGCAGGCCACGCGTTCTCGCCCCTGCTGGGTGGGCGCGGCGGCAAGGCGGTGGCGGCGACGGCAGGCGCCTGGGCCGGCCTCACACTTTGGGAGGGGCCGACGATCTTTGGCTTGGGCCTGCTGCTGGCCACGCGCGTGATCAAGGCCAACGGCTGGGCGGTGATGGTTGGCATGGTGACCCTGCTCGCCTGGCTGTTGCTGACGCCGCCGAGCTGGAACGGCCTGATCGACCGCCCCGCACCCGCCGTAATTATCCTGACCTGGCTGCTGCAGATGGGCATCCTGATCTGGAAACACCGGGCGGATCTGGCGCAGCCGCCCCAGCGCCGCGTGCGCACCTCCAGTCCTACCACACCCGCCGCCCAGCCATGAACCCCATGCTGCAAGCCTCTACCCCCACCTTTGCGGCTCTCGCCGAGCGCGTCCTGCTCTGCGCCGCGGCCGGTGTTACGGTTGCGCTCTGTCTGCTGCTGCTTGTGGCAACTTCGAACTACATCCACTTTCCGCGCCTGCGCCGGCAACCGCTGTCGAGTATTCCGCCCGCCCAACCAAGCGACCAACCGCTGCTCTCGATCCTGATCCCGGCGCGCAACGAGGCCGCCACGATTCGAGCCACGGTGGGCAGCCTGCTGGCGCAGAGCGGCGCGCCGGACTTTGAACTGCTGGTGCTCGACGACCAATCGAGCGACGGCACAGCCGCCGCGGCGCTGGCGGCAGGCTGCGGCGACGCCCGCCTGCGCGTCATCAGCGGCGCTGCGCTGCCCAACGGCTGGGTGGGCAAGAGCTGGGCCTGCCATCAGTTGGCCGGCGCCGCGCACGGCGAGTGGCTGCTCTTTACCGACGCCGACGTGCAGTGGGAACCGGGCGCGTTGGCGGCGGTTTGGGCGGCGCGCGCCGAACTTGGCCTGGAGGAGCGCGGAATGCTGAGCGTCTGGCCGACGCAGCGCATGGAAAGCTGGAGCGAGCGGCTGGTGGTGCCGCTGATGAGCTTTGCCCTGCTGGCCTACCTGCCGGTGGTCTGGGTGCATGGCTTTCCGCACAAACAGGCGGCGGCGGCCAACGGCCAGTCGCTGCTCTTCAAGCGCGAAACCTATGCGGCCTGCGGCGGCCACGCCGGCGTGCGCGCCAGCCTGATCGAGGATGTGGCGCTGGCGCAGAGGGTGAAGGGCGCCGGCCACCCGCTGCGCCTGGTCGACGGCGCGGGGCTGGTGCAGACGCGGATGTATACAAGCTGGCCGCAGGTGCGCGACGGCTACGCCAAGAATATCCTCGCCGGCCACCTCAACGCGCCCGCGCTGCTCCTGCTCTCGACAGCTTTCCACCTGGGTGCGTTCGTGGCGCCGTGGATCTGGTTGGCGCTGGCCGGGCCGGGCTGGCTCTGGCTGCCGCTGACAATGCTGGTGCTCGGCTTTGCCACCCGCACACTGACCAGCGCAACGGCCGGCCAGCCGCTGCGCGACGTGATCTGGATGCCGCTGGGCGTGCTGCTGATGACCCGCATCGCCGCGCAGGCGCTCTGGTGGCGGCTGCGCCACGGCGGCGTGCGCTGGAAGGGCCGCACGATCACCACCGCCAACCAGGCGCGTTGAAGGTTTCCCCATGACGGCTGCCGACCCGCTCGCCCTTTCCCTTGCTGCTGCACGCGCCGGCATCGACGTCGCGCGTGTTGTGCTGCTGAGCGGCGAGGACGCTGGCGCGTCGCTGACCTTGACCGCGGCCGGCCAGCAGGCGGGCACGTTGGGCAGCCCCGCCGCCGACCAAACCGCACTCGAGCTGCTGCGCGCGCGGCTTGGGCAGGGCGCGCCGGAGCGGCTCAGTCTGGATGTGCCTGGCCGGCCCGAACCGCTTCAACTCTTCATCGACGTCGTGCGGCCGCCCGAGCGCTTGATCATCATCGGCGCGGTGCACATGGCCGTGGCGTTGGTCGCCCTTGCCAACACGCTGGGCTATACCACCGTCGTGGTCGACAGCCGCAGCGCCTTTGCCACCCCCGCCCGCTTTGGCCACGCAGCCCAGTTGATGGTGCGCTGGCCCGCCGACGCGCTGGAGGCGCTTGCGTTGCGCCCCAGCGATGCGCTCGTCTTCCTGACCCACGACGCCAAGATCGACAACCCGGCGCTGGCGCTGGCACTTCGCAGCCCGGCCCGCTACATCGGCGCGCTGGGCTCGCGCAAGACACACGCTGCGCGCCTGGCATCACTACGCGAAGCAGGTGTACTCGAGGCGGCGCTGGCGCGCATCCACGCCCCGGTCGGCCTCGACCTGGGAGGGCGCAACCCCGAGGAGATTGCCCTCGCCATCCTCGCCGAGATCGTACAGACCAAATACCGCCCCGCCTGATTGTCCCTGCGCTTGAACACAAGACGGCCGGCCCCCATACAGGGCCGGCTGCGCTTTTGCTTCGATTGGTCGTGCCACTGTTAGCCCGCAGTCATAGCGACACGCGGCTTGCGCACCGCAGGGTCAGCCACATCCTGAAGCCTGCGCCGCGGCCTACCCATCCAGCAGGCCGCGCAGGACGTTGACAACGTTCGTGCCCAAGGCCGGCAGCGCATAGCCCCCTTCCTGCACCACCAGCGTCGGCGCGGCCACCTCGCGCAGGCGGGCGCCCACGCGCACAAAGCTCGCCTGGTTGAGCTGGAAGCCGCCCACCGGGTCGCCCTCGTAGGTATCCACACCCAGCGAGACCACCACAAAGTCCGGCCCGAAAGCGCGCACGCGCTGCACGGCCTGCTCGAGCGCGGCCAGGTAGGTGGGCAGGTCGGCGCGCACGGGCAGCGGCAGGTTCAGATTCGCGCCCGCACCGTCGCCCTCCCCGCGCTCGTCAGCGTGACCCCAGAAGTAGGGGTACTCGTGGTGCGGGTCGGCGTGCAGCGAGACGGTGAGCAGGTCGCCCCGGCTGTAGAAGATCTCCTGCGTGCCGTTGCCGTGGTGGTAGTCAACATCGAGCATGGCGACGCGCGCGCCGGCGGCCGCCAACTGCTGGGCGGCGATGGCGGCGTTGTTCAGATAGCAGAAGCCGCCGAACATGTCGCGCCCGGCGTGGTGACCCGGCGGCCGGCAGAGCGCATAAGCCAGCGACTCGCCCTCCAGCAGCGCCTGCGCGCCGCTCAGCGCCACCTGCGCCGCCCAGTAGACCGCCGTCCACGTCTGCGCAAAGATCGGCGACGAGGTGTCGTAGCAGTGGTAGCCCAGGTGCGCCCAGATCGACTGCGGCGCTGCCTGCAGCGTGCGGCGTACGGCAAAGGTCTCGGGCAACACCACGCGCGGGTGGTGGTTGCCGCCATGCACCTCGTGCACCATTCGTGCATAGGCGTCGCGCAGCAGCTTCACCAGCTCGGGCGCGTGGACGGCGAGCAGCGGTGCCTCGCCCCAGTCCGTCGGCTCGAGCAGCGGGCCGAGCTTCGCCTCCTGCAGCGCCTCGACGATTGCCAGACCGCGCGCCGCCACCTCGCTGTAGTAGTTATGGCTACCGCCCTCGGGTTGGGGCAGCATACCGGGGTCATGCAAGGTGTGCTGGGATGACCAATAAGTGCGCATGGCAGAGCTTTCATTGCGGCCGGGCAGAGCCGCCGGCCTGGCGCCGAATCGAGTTGCGCTTACGGCACAACCAGCACAGGGCAGAGACTCGCGCGCAGCACGAGGTTGGCCACGCTGCCCAGCAGCAACTCGCTGGCCTGGGCGCGGTGGCTGCGCCCGCCCATCACGATCAGGTCGGCGTTGTGGGTGGAGGCGGCGGCCAGGATCGCCTCGGCGGGCGGTCCCCGGCGCACGTCGGTAAGAGTCTCGGCGCCGCCCTCCTCTGCGGGCGCGTGCAGCACCTCGAGCGCGTCCTGCACCACCTCGGCAGCCATCGCTTCGAAGTGCTCGCGCAGCGCCTCGTAGCCGTCCGTCCACTCGTAGATGTCGGGCAACTGGTAGGCGTGTAGCACCACCAACTGTGCGCCCTCAACGCGCGCCAGATGTTCGGCAAAGAGCAGGATACGCTCATTGCCGGTGGATCCGTCGATCGCCACCAGAATTGTCTTGAACATGGCTTCCCTCTCTCCCATCTGCCGCAAGCCGACCCGCCTGCCCCGTCGTCGGCTAACAGTGTACCAAATGGAGGGCGCCGGCCGGCTCACGGTGTGCGAACGCCTGTTTACCTGACAACACGATTACGCTATACTCGCGCATGCAGGTCCGGGACGCAGCGCACCCTTGCGCCCGTCCGGCTCTGCCCGCCCATCCCCTCGACCCCAAGCTGAGTCCGCACACCCGCCGGCAACTGGCAGCCGGCCTTGGGACGCAGGCACCCGCGCGAGGCTTCTCCCGGCTCGCTGCAGCGTGCTCTGCGCAACGACAGTATGGCAGTCTACAAGCAAGATGGTTCGGTGTCCGGCGCGCATTCCGGCTCGGCTGCCGCCCGTCTGCTCGATGCAACCGGCGCCCCTGCCCCCATGAACGCACTGCCGCGCGCCCGTCTCGCCGGTTATCGCGAGCAAAGTGGCGCGATCCGCTTCCGCATCTCGAGCTCGCCCAACCTGCGCGACACCGTGGAGGAATTGAAGCGGCGCGTCCCCAGTTGGGCGCGTCGCTACGACAACGCCACGCGCGAGTGGAGCGTCAACGCCGACTACCGCACGGTACTCGAGGCGCTCTTCGTCAATACCCCTTCCGCCCTGGAACCCGCCGGCAGCGCCGACAAGCGCGGCAAGCAGCGCGACCCCTTTGGTTCGGAGGCGCGCTATACCTCACGCGCACGCATGCTCTGGTTCCTGATTGGCCTGGCGGTGATTGGCGTCGCCGGCGCCATGCTCTGGAGCCGCACGCCCCGCCCCACCCTGACCGATGCCGCCGCGCAGACGGCAGTGGCGCAGACGCTTGCTGCGCAGCCCGCCGCCGCGCCGCTTGCGCAGACGCCGCTCGCCGGCCGCGTCAACTCGCTGGCCAACCTGCGCGCCGCACCCGGCACCGACGCCGCCATCCTGCGCAAAGCCTCTGCCAGCGAGCGCGTGACTGCCGTTGGCAAGTATCGCGCCGACGACAACTACTGGTGGCTCGAGCTCGAGGGTGGGCTCTGGGTGCGCTCCGACCTGGTGGTACGTGACGAGGCCGGCGAACTCCCGCTCGACCTCAGCCTCCTGCCCGAAGTCGACCTTGAAGGCAATCCGGTTGCGGCAAGCGTCGCGCTCTCGCCGGCGAGCGTGGCCACCGCGGCGGCAAACAGCCTGCCGGGCGCAGTGAGCACGGGACCGGTGCTCTTCATCGTCGACGGCAACACCATCCACGTCAACCTGGATGGGCGCGAGGTGCGCGTGCGCTACATCGGCATCGACACGCCGGAGCGTGACGAGGTGGGCTACCAGTCTGCCGTCGACGCAAATCGGGCGCTTGTCGAAGGGCACAGCGTGCGCATGGTGGCCGACGCCGAAAACATGGACGCCTACGGCCGCCTGCTGCGCTACGTCTATGTGGACCACGACGACAACCTCACTACTGCTGAACTGCTGGTCAATCGAGTCATCCTCGAGCAGGGCTGGGCCGAGCTGTTGACGATCGCGCCCAACACCACCCACGCCGCCGAGTTTGGCGCTGCGCTGGCCACGGCGCAGGCGAACGGCGTCGGCCTCTGGAAGTAGCGCACCACCACTCCAGCTGACTCTTGCAGCCCGTCCTTCCGCCGCCCGGCGCGGCGCTCTGTCGCGCTCTGCGCCGCGCGCCCGGAACAGACTGCAGACGATCCACTCTCCCGGAGACCCACATGGCCCCCCACCGCATGCCCCAGCGCCGCTTCTATCGCCCACTGCTTGCTGCCGCGCTCCCCCTGCTGATCGCCGGCTGCGCCGCGCTCGCGCCCGCTCCGGTGCAGGTTGCCACGCCCGCACCCGTCGCCACGCCCACACGCGTCGCCACACGAGTTCCATCGCTCGCAGCCACGGCCGCAGCGCCCGCCGCGACCGCCGGAGTGCCTGCAAGCGCACTCCCGGCACGCGTGACGCGCATCGTCGACGGCGACACGATTGGCGTTGAGCTGGGCGGTGCGACCTATCGTGTGCGCTACATCGGCATGGATACGCCCGAACGCGATACGCCGTGCTTTGACGCAGCCACCGATCTCAACGCCGAACTGGTGGAGGGCACGACCGTCTGGCTCGAGCAGGACGTGAGCGAGGTGGATCGCTACGGCCGTCTGCTGCGCCACATCTGGACGGGCGATGGGGTGCTGGTGAACGAGGAATTGGTGCGGCAGGGGATGGCGGTGGTCTACACCTGGCCGCCGGACGTGAAGTACGAGGCGCGCCTGCTGGCCGCCCAGCGCGCCGCCCGCGCCGAGGGCGCCGGCTGCCTGTGGAGCGAGTGAAGGCCCCCTCTCACCCCCTGGAAAGTGACTCGACCGCGGGCTTCACAGCCGGCGGTCGAGTCGGAACAGAGGTTGAAAGGAGGCAACCATGCACGGTCTAGCCAACAGCAGTCCGGACGTGCGCCGGGATTCTCTGCTGTCTCTCACATAGGAATTACTGCAGCACCACCTCGGCTGCTTCGGCCGCCACATCTGCGGCAGGGACTTCGGCTTCGGCGCCGGCGTGGCCGTTGCCCGACGAGCGGCGGCGCATCAGCAGCGCGCCCACCCCCGCCGCGACACCGGCGGCCGCCGCGCCCGCAGCGGCCCAGCCGCTCGAGCCGCTCGACTTCTGACTCACACCCTTCGACATGATGGGGATCTCGGCCAGCTTGAGGCCAGCCTCTTCGCGCACACGGGCAAAGCGCTCGGGGTCGGCGCGCAACTCATCAGCCAGACGCCGCTTCTCGGCCACTTGGTCGAGCGTCACATATTCGCCGAAGCTGCGCAGCCCGGCCAGCTTGAAGCCATGCTTCTTCGAAAGCTGGTAGATCTCCTTCACGCGGTTGATCTCGATGTTGCGCCCCAGCGTGTAGTCCTCGAAGCGCCCCTCCATCGCCAGCAGGCAGGTTTCGGCCAGGCAGGCGTACGAAGTCTTGGGCGGCAGGCCAATGTTGTAGCCAAAGTCCACGTCGCCCGGAATCAGCACTTCGCCGGATTCGATCACCAGCAGGTCGGGGCGCAGCGCTGCTTCGGCTGGGTTGACGTCGAGCGGCCGCGCCACGTCGCAGATCACGGCGCCGGGCTTGCACTTGGTAAGGTCGATCACGCGCTGGCCAAAGGCCGACGTGGCGGTGACGATCAGGTCGCAATCGGCCACCAGGTCGCCCGTTTTGGTGGCGATGGTCACGTTGGCACCGGGCGTCTCGCGCTGGATCGTGCGCTTGAGCTCGAGCAGCTTCTCGGGCTCGATCGAAACCAGCACCACATCCTTGATCGCCTGCGCCAGCAAGCGTGCGCAGACCGAAGCGATCGACCCCGTCGCGCCCACGATCATCGCCTTGCCGTTGCTGAGGTCGGTGGCGCCCATCGTGCGCACACCCTCCTTGGCGGCCTCCAGCGTCATCGCCACCGTCAGGCTGTTGCCGCTGGTGATCGCAATGTCGGATTCGTGTGCGACGGTGATGCCGGCGTCACCCACCACACTGGTGAAGGCGCCCAGCCCCATGATGCGCGCGCCCATCCGTTCGGCCATGCGCGCCGCCTGCACAATGCGCTTGTAGATGAACTGCGGGTCCTTCTCCATCATCACGCGCGGCGTTGCGCCCAGCGTGATCAGGAAGCCCTCCACCCGCTGCCCGGTCGCCTCGGAGACGGCGCCCTTGATCGTCGAACAGTACATCGGGTTCATGTAGGCAGCGGACTGCTCGACGAGCGCGTCGGGCAGGTAGCGCGTCCACGCCTTGCTGGGGTCGTTGTGGATAAACTTGAGGTTGAGCGGATGGATCAGGAAGGCGAAGCGGTTGACTCCTGCCTCGTCGGGCTGCAGGTAGCGCACCGCCGGCGTCCAGTGGATGTCAGCCATCAGGTCGAGGTAGGTGTCTTCGGTAAGGGGCGCCGTGGTGTCGGTGCGCAGCGCGACCAGCACACCTTCGAGCACAGCGGCGCTCCAGCGCCCAAGCGAGTCGTTTGGGTCGAGCGAGGGCATCATCGTAGCGACGATCGAGACGCCGCGGCTGCGCAGGTCCTCAAGGTCCGCCTCGTTGGCCGATTCGACGACAACCGTCTTGCGCTTCAGCGTGTCGGGGGCGTAGCGGCGGATGGCGCCGATGTCGCCGGCGATCACATCGGCCCAGGCAAAGGGGTCGGCAGCGCGTGAGTGGCCGGCTTCGCCCACCTGCGCCTTCAGGCGGCGGAAGGGCGCCGATTCGAGGCGCGAGAGGGTGCCCGGCGCGGCCTGCTCCAGCGTGGACTTGCCGCCCACGCCCGGCACGTCCGGCAGGCCGAAGAAGATGAAGGGGTCGGCATAGCGGATGGCCGTGCTGTGGCGGGCCAGCGCCTGCGCCAGGCCATTGTGGTTCAGCCCCGGCGCCATCAAGATGCGCTTCTCGGCAAAGATGCCTGGTTCGGCGCGGTCGGCCAGAATCACCGCCCAGCGCTCGATGCCGGCGCGAATGCCTGCGCCGTCGACCACGGGCGTGGTCAGCGCGTTGGCGGCCAGGGTTGCGCCCACCTTGTGCATCCTGTGCGCCGGGCCTAGCGTCAGCTCGGCGGGCAGGCCGTCGAGCGCAATCGCATCGGCCTTGCCGTCGTAGGCGCCGATCAACGCCGCAGCGCGCGTGGCGTCGCCGTGGCAGCCGCGCCACTGCAGCAGCACTGTTGTGCCAAGGAAGGTGACCTCTTCGTCGCGGTCGACGTCGTTCAAGTGGATGACCACAACCTGCTTCATGCAGAGCCTCTGTTCGCATGCAATAGGCAGACGGGGCGCCGGCCGGGAGAGGGATGGGGAGCGGCGGGCCGTGCGGCGGTCTGCGGGTTCGGGCGGGGGTTGCCGTCTCCGCCGGAATCGATAGGGGTCTGGCGCGCCCAGCAAGGCGGCCCAGCCTGCACGCCATTGTCGCGTGGGCTGGGCCGGGTAGATAGTGTCAGTTGCCCGCAAAGCCGGGGACGTTCGTCCCACGCAGCGGTCGCGTGCAGCGCAAGCGAATCCTGCCTGAACCAGATGCAGGTGCTGCCGCCCCCAATACGTGGGTAGACCGACTTTCACCGCTGCGCGAGGATGGCCTTGTTCTCATTCCAGACGCGCATGACCACCGCTTCCAGTGCGTCCGGATACGCGAAGTCGTGGCGCTGCGCAAGGGCGCGTCCTGCGTGCGCCATCTCGGCGCGGACGGCGTCGACGGCGACGACCGTTTCGCCTGCGTTCCGGGTCGGCAGGCCAAGCACAGCCTGCTGCTCTGCGCTCAGCTTGCCGGCCAGCGCCTTGTGCAGCGCCCCGAGCAGGTGGATCGTCACACGTGCATCGATCTCTTTGCCAACCGCCTGCAGGTACCACGCCCGCAGCAGCGCCATGCGCTCGACGTAGAGCCCGGCAAAGGCGGACTGGTCGTGGCGCCTGGCAAGTCCCTTCAGTTCCTTGTGGGTCGCGATCCAGTAATCCACCAGGAACTGTCTGATCGCTTCGCCATCGGTCTCGCGCGCGAGCGAGGCAGCCGGGCGCGCAAACCCTTCCAGCCGCGCTCTGAACGCCGCATCGCGACAGAACAAAATCACCACGCTGGGTTCGGCTAGCTCGGCCGCAGGCTCCTGCACATAGAAGTCGACGATCGTCCCATCCGCCAGCACCAGATGGTGCAGCAGTGCCAGCGTCCCGAAGCGCAGGAGCGTGCCGCCGCATGGGGACGCAGGCAGGTAGCGCGCCCAGTTGGGGTGCGTCCAGTTGTCAAGCGTGCCGGGTGCGACCGCGACCCGGAAGTCGACGTCGCTCCAGGCGTCGCCTTCGTCGGTGGCAAGGCTTCCCCCCACCCAGATTGCCTGCACCCCGGCGTCGGCAGCCGTCTTTGTGGCCATCTCACCGATCAAACGGGCGTGGGGTCCACGCGCAAGCACGCCGAGGTCGATTTCACCCACGAACTACCTCCATCCACCTGTGCATTGTTGCCTGTCGGCGAACAGCAAGCGCACGTCCTCGTTCACTGTGCGCGCGCAGCAAAGAGCGGTTCCACCGCCAGCGCCCAGGCCAGCAGCTGCTCGTCCTCGCCATACCGCCCCACCAGTTGCAGCCCCAGCGGCAGCCCGTTGGCCGCCACGCCGGCCGGTACCGTCAGAGCGGGCATGCCCATGTGCGTCCACGGCAGATTCAGGTTCGGGTCGCCGGTCGCGCCCAGGCCTGCGGGCGCGGGGCCGGGCGCCGCCGGGCAGAGCCAGCCGTCAATCCCCTCGCGCGCCATCAGGCTGTGCATGCGCTCGCGCGCCTCCAGCGCGCGTTCACGCAGGCGCGTCAGCTCGTCGTCGCCAACCTGGCGGCCCAGCTCGATGATCTCGCGCGTGCGCGGCCGGTAGCGCGCGGCGTGGCGTTCGTAGATCGCAGTGTGGCCGCGCGCAAACTCGGCAAAGACCAGCCGCCTGTGCAGCTGGTTCAGCTCGGCGATGTCGGCAAAGATCGGCACGCGCTGGAGCGTGAAGCCGGCCGCCGGAAGCCGTGCAATCTGCGCCTCGAAGCGGGCCAGCGCTTCGGGTTCGGTCTGCTGCAGGAAGGGGCCGTCGGGCACGCCGAGCACGGCCGACTGCGCCGCCGGCAGCCCGCGCCACGCCGCGCAGAGCGCCCCGGCCGCCTGCGCCATACCCGCCACATCCTGCGTAAAGAGCCCCACATGGTCGATCGTGGGCGAAAAGTAGACCAGCCCGGCGCTGGGGATGCGGTGCAGCGTGGGTTTGAAGCCGACGATGCCGCAGAAGGCCGCCGGGCGAATCACCGAGCCAATCGTCTGCGTGCCCACGGCCAACGGCAGCAGCCCTGCCGCCACCGCCGCCGCCGACCCCGAGCTTGAGCCGCCGGGCGTGTGCGTGGGGCGGTGCGGGTTCACCGTCGGCCCCGGCTCAAAGTAGGCGAACTCGGTCGTCACCGTCTTGCCGGCGATCAGCGCGCCGGCATCGCGCAGCGCGCGCACCACGGCCGCCTCGCTGCCGGCAAACTCCTCAGGCGGCACCGCCGTGCCCGCGCGCGTCACCACCCCGTCGACGTGGAAGATATCCTTCACGCCCACCAGCGCACCATAGAGCGGCGGCCGCGCGGCGGGCGTGGCGAAACTCGCCTGCAGCAGTGCCGCCTCGGCCAGCAGCCACTCGCGCCGGTGCGGCTCGGGCAGCAGGCTCTGCACCACCGGGTCCACCCGCTCGATGCGCGCGCACTGCTGCGCCACGTGGTCGGTCAGCGCCAGGGCGCCGCTACGCAGGGCGGTGAGCGTGGGTGCAAGCGGCAGCGGCGCAAGCAGGTCGTCGGCAGCGGGGGGCATGGTGGGCAAGAGATGGGCGCTCATACCGGCTCCAGGGTGGTGCGCGAGCTGCGGCCGCCTGGCCAGTTGGCGAGTGGCGGGCGGTGCTATCATGCTCCAGGGCAGCACGCGCAGCGTTGCCGTTCTGCCGGCGTGCGCGCCAGAACGATTGTAGCGGACGCGCCGCGCCTGCTCAAGTTGCCCCCGCGCCGCTACTGCCTCGCTCCCCAGCTCTTCCCCTGTGCTTCTTCACGCACCCTGCTGCACCCGCCGTGCAGCCATCCGCAATGGATGAGATCCTGAAGCTCGCGGCACTGGCGGCCTGCTGCGCGATGGCCAGTTCAGCGCCACGCTGGGTGTGGACCCCTACCGCATGGGTGTGACGGTGATCGACCAGATGCAGCGCATCCTCAACGGCGAAGAGGTGCCCGAGATCACGCTCACCCCGTCGGTGGTCGTGACCCCCGAGAACCTTGAAGAGTACCTGGCCGGCACCCTGTGGACCGAGCCCGTGGCCGGCGCCCCCGAGATCGACAACGACGAGCCAACCGTTCCCGAATAGGCCACACGCAGGACGTCAGTTGCAGCACAAACAGCGCCGCCCGCCTCGCATTGAGGCGGGCGGTTCTTCTGCTACTCTTCAGCGGCCGCAACCGTCGGTTTGAATACCTGCCACACCACCAGACGACGATCACGATCGTTGTCACCGTTGGTAAGCGGGACGAAGCGTCGCCCCTCGCGGTCGCTGAATTCGACCGGCCGGCAGTCGCGGATGTTGCAGTAATGCCGTGTCGTGCGCCGGTTCTCCATGCGCGACCCGTCGGTGACGAGCAATCCGCCATCGACAAGCCGGTCGAGCACCTCGCCAAAGAAAGCTCGACCCGATGGCAAGATGGTCAGCCACGGGACGTTGCTCCCCTCGCGACTGTCGCCACGATAGAAGAAGACGCCGAGTGGCTGATCGATGAGTGAGCGAAAGCCGGAGACGGAGTAGCCGCGCCGCCGGTGAACCCGAAAGGTCCGTCCGGACTGGCGACGCCGGTAGGTCTCGGTGCGGATGCACGGCTCAATGTCGCCGGGGGGCGTCCAAGCGGGTCCCGATCGTCCCGGACGGGTGCGGAGATGGGTGGCCCCACAATTGTCACATCGAGCAATTGGTAGCCGGGCGAACGGAGCGCAGGCAGTGCAACGTCGGCCGGCTCACGCGCCCGGAAGAAGATTAGGTCAGCGAACCAGATGTCTGGGACCCAGGGCGCAAAGAGTGTGACCGGGTAGTGCAGGTCTCGATGACAGTGAGGGTAAAAGAGGATGGTGTTGCGCAGGCGCTCACCGAGCTCGCCCCGTAGATGAGGAAGAAGTTGTTGCTGCAGTGAATCCATAGACACCTCCGTTGCTTTTTGCTGCTGTTGATTCGTTCTGTACCTCCAGTTCCGCAGTCATGGCCCAAATCGCGACACTCTCTTGTCACGTCTTCTACGTTGCGCTACTTTCCGCGGATTACTACGGAAACGACGGAAACGACGGAACAACCAAAGGCAACCGCCGTTCCCTGTTGTTGTTCAGTTGTTTCCGTCGTTTCCGTGTACTTCTTCGCTTTTCGCAGTTGCCTTTACGCCTGCGCCAGCGCGCGCAGCTCCTCCTCGCTGAGAATGGGAACGCCCAGTTCGCGGGCCTTGGCCAGCTTGCTGCCGGCGGCTTCGCCCACCACCAGATAGCTCGTCTTGGAGCTCACGCTGCCGGCCACCTTGCCGCCGTGCTCCTTGATGAAGGCTTCGGCGCCCTCACGGCTGAAGGTGGGCAGCGTCCCCGTCACCACAAAGCTCTTGCCGGCAAAGGGCTGCGCACCGCTCGGGGCGGCCTTGGGCGCGTCGGCCGTGTGGACGCCCAGCTCCTGCAAGCGGCGGATCAGCTCGCGGTTCGGCTCAAGGCTGAAATACTCGTGCACGCTGGCGGCAATGCGCGGCCCAATGCCCGGAATCGCGTTCAGTTCCTCGAGCGACGCCTGCGCCAGTCCATCCAGCGAGGGATATTGCGCCGTCAGCAGCTCGGCCACACCTTCGCCCACAAAGCGGATGCCCAGCGCCGTCAGCAGGCGGTGCACCGGGCGGCTCTTGCTCGCCTCGATCCCCTGGCGCAGCTTCTCGATGCGCTTCTCCTTGTAACCCTCCAGCTGCCCGATCTCCTCCCAGGGCAGCGCGTAGATGTCGGCCAGGCTCTTGATGAAGCCCATCTCGACAAAGAGCTCGGCCTGTTTGATGCCGAAGCTCTCCACGTCCATGGCGTGGCGCGCCACAAAGTATTCGACAGCGCGCACAAGCTGGCGCGGGCAGGCGCTGTTGAAACAGTAGGTGGCCGCCTCGCCGGGGGGGCGCTGCAGCGGCTGGCCGCACGCCGGGCACACATCGGGCATCTGCCACTCGCGCTCCGTGCCGTCGCGCAGCTCCACCAGCGCACGCGTCACCTTCGGGATCACCTCGCCGGCGCGCTTGACGAGCACCTTGTCGCCCACGCGAATATCCAGCTCGCGGATGTAGTCCTCGTTGTGCAGGGTGGCGGCGCGCACCACCACGCCGCCCACCTGCACCGGCTCGAGCACAGCGTTCGGCGTCACCGCCCCCGTGCGCCCGACAAAGACAACAATCTCCTTGAGCTCGGTGACCGCCTCTTCGCCTGCATACTTGTAAGCGACAGCCCAGCGCGGGTCCTTGCCGCGGTAGCCGAGCTCCTCCTGCATCTCGAGCGAATCGACCTTGATTACGGCGCCGTCGACCTCGAACGGAAGCGAATGGCGTGAGTCTCCGTACTCTGACAAGTAGTTGACAAGCTCATCCCATTCGGAATCGGCAAAGCGGCGCAGCTGTGGCGAAACCGGCAGCCCCAGCTCGCGCAGATAGGCCAGCATGGCCCACTGCGTCTCGGGCGGCTGCTCATCGGTGCTCAACACAAGAGTTTGGTAGCACCAGAGGCGCACCGGCCGCTGCGCCGTGATCCCGGAATCAAGCTGGCGCAGGCTGCCGGCGGCAAAGTTGCGCGGGTTGGCATAGGTGCGCTCGCCACTTTCGCTCTGGCGGGCGTTGAAGGACTCGAAGTCGGCCTTTTCCACATAAGCCTCGCCGCGCACCACCAGCCGCTGCGGCGCGACATGCCGGCCTGCTGCCTCGCCCCGTCCCGCCGGGATGCCAAGCGGCAGCCGGCGCACCGTGCGCAGGTTCGGCGTAATGTTCTCGCCCTCAAAGCCGTCGCCGCGCGTCGCGCCCAACACAAAGCGCCCCTGCTCGTAGTGCAGCACCACCGTCAGCCCGTCGAACTTCGGCTCCACCACGTAGGCCAGCTCGGCGTGGCGCTCGGCCGGCACCAGCCGCTTGACGCGCTCGCGCCAGGCGTTCAGGTCATCCTCGCCAAAAGCGTTGCCCAGGCTGAGCATGGGCGTGGGGTGCTGGACCTTCTCGAACTTGTCCGACACAAAGCCGCCGACGCGTACGGTGGGGCTCTCCTCGCTGCGCAACTCGGGGAACTCCGCCTCGAGCGCGATCAGCGCGCCGAAGAGCGCGTCAAACTCCTTGTCGCTCAGCTCCGGGTCATCCAGGATGTAGTAGCGCATCTGGTGGTAGCGCACCAGCTCGCGCAACTGCTCTACACGCTCGGCGGGGCTCTTCTCGCTCATCAGGGGTTCCGTTCGGGGGGAAGGCCGCGGCTCTCCGGCTCGGCGTTCGCAACAAAAAGGCGGCGGGAAGAGTCTCCCCGCCGCCCACAACCTGCCTGGCTCTGCGCCTACTGCGTCAGCGCGGCGGCGTTGACCCAGCCGGCCAGCCCGTCGCCGGCGCGCACGCGCACCCACGAGGCGCCGTCGGCCACCACAGGATAGGCGCTCTTGTCCAGCCCCGGCTCCAGCACCGTAAAGGCGGCGCCGCCTTCGTAGACCTCGAGCACCGGCCCACCGGCGGCGGCATCGGGATAGACGGCGAGCGCCTGCGCGCCGGTAACGACTTGGCCGGCCGCATAGACGGCGGGCGGAATCGTGGCCGCAACTTCGGCGTTGGCAACCGGAAGCTGGCCGGCCTCGATCACAACCGGGGCCGCAGCGGCGTCGGCCACGTCATCGTCGCCCCGGCCGCAGCCCTGGAGCAGGAAGAGCGCGGCAAGCATGACGACGGTTGCCAGCGCCGTCAGCGCCAGACGCTTGGGACTGTTGGCGGGGGCCGGCGGCGGGGTCTCTGTCGGCGCAAGCAGCCTCGCGCTGCTTTCCATGGGCAGGATTGTCTGGGAGGGGGTGGGCATCGACGTAACCGTGTGCGGCGTTGCGTTCGTCAGTGAGGTTGCCATGGGTCTCTCCGGCTGCAAAGGACGAGTGCGATGAGGAGGGAGGAGGTCGGGAATTGGGATGCGAAAGCAGGAAGGGCGCGGGTCAGGATGCGGCGCGCTTGTCCTTCATGGCCGCCAGAGCTTGCTCCAGCGGCAGCGTGTTGATAACGTCTGCAGGCGTGATCCAGGCGCGGCGGGCGGTGGCAATGCCGTATTCGAGCAGGTCCAGGTCTTCGGCGCTGTGCGCGTCGCAGTTGATAACCAGCTTGCAGCCGATCTCAACCGCACGCCGCGAGTATACATCATTCAGGTCCAGTCGCGCAGGGTTGGCGTTGATCTCAACCAGCGTGCCCGTGGCCAGGCACTCCTGCAGCACCCGCTCGACGTCGAGTTCGGTAGGCGGGCGCGAGCCCAGGATGCGGCCCGTGGGGTGGCCCAGAATGTCGATGTGCGGGTTGCGCACGGCGCGCAGGCAGCGCTCGGTAATCACGTCGCGCTCCTGGCGCTGGGCGCTGTGGATCGAGGCGACCGCCACATCAAGCGTGGCGAGCACCTCGTCGGGCAGCCCCAGCGTGCCGTCGGCCAGGATTTCCACCTCCGAGCCCTGCAGCACGCGGAAGGCGATGCCCTGCTCGGCGTAGCGGCGGTTGGCCTCGCGAATCTCGGCCGCCTGCGCGAGAAGGCGTGCGCCGTCCACCCCCTGCACCACGCCCAGCCCCACGCTGTGGTCGCTTACCGTCCAGTACTCGTAGCCCTTGGCGCGGGCAGCCTCGGCCATTTCGGCCACGCTGCCGCGACCGTCGCTCCAGGTGGTGTGGCTGTGGAACTCGCCGCGCAAGTCTCCGGCCTCAATCAGGCGGGGCAGCGTGCCGGCGCGGGCCAGGGCAAACTCGCCGCGCTGCTCGCGCATCTCGGGCGGCACCCACGCCAGCCCCAGGAAGGCGTAGAGCGCCTCCTCGCTCTCGAAGAAGCGCTGCGTGCCCTCGGCCTCGCTGCCGCTCCCCGTCGCGGTCAGGCAGTACTCGTTGAGGCTCCAGCCCTGCTTGAGGGCAATTTCGCGCAGCTCGATGTTGTGCTCTTTACTGCCGGTAAAGTAGGCCAGCGCCGCGCCCCAGTGGCTGGGCTCGACCACGCGCAGGTCCACCTGCAAGCCCGTGTGCAGCAGCACGCTCGATTTGGTGTCGCCCGCCCCGATCACCTCGGCCACTTCGGGCAGGGCGCGGAAGGTCGTCATCACCTCCAGCGGGCGCTCGCTCAGGCAGAGCAGGTCGACGTCGCCGATCGTCTCCTTCCAGCGGCGCAGGCTGCCGCCGACTTCGGCGCGCGCGATCGCCCCCTCCGGCAGCGCCGACTGCAGCGAGGCGAGCAGGCGCAGCGCCAGCGGCCGGGCCACCCCAATCGGCGTGCGTGCGTCGCCGCGCCGCCCCATCAGCTCGATGCCGCGCAGAATCTTCTCTTCGCTCTTGGCGCCAAAGCCCTTCAGGTCGCGCAGCTTGCCCGCCTCGGCCGCCTGCTGCAGCGCCTCGACGCTCTCGATCTGCAGCTCTTCCCAGAGCCGCTTGGCCTTCTTCGGCCCCATGTCGGGCACATCCATCATCGCCACCACGCCGGCGGGCACCTGGGCAAAGAGCGCATCCCATTCGGGCGAGCTGCCGGTGCTGAGCAGTTCGTTGAGCGCGCCGGCAATGCCTGCGCCCACGCCGGGAATCTCCTCGAGCTTGCCCTCGCGGTGGTAGACGTTGGCGTCGCGTGCCAGGTTGCGCAGATTTTCGGCGGCGTTCTCGAAGGCGATAATGCGGAAGCGGTTGGCTTCGAGGATCTTGAGGCGCGCAGCAACGCCGGCCAAAAGGTCGGCCAGTTCACGATTAGAGAAGTGGCGAGGATCGCCCGACGAAGCGGGGCTGGTGGACATGCGGTTCCTTGGGCGGCGGCGCTGGTGCGATGAGAACCACCGCCAGTATAGCGCAGAACGGGCGTGGGCCGCAACGGCCAAAAACCACTGCGAACTGTACACGGAAAAAACGGAAACAGCGGAACGGCGAACAGCGGAACGGCTTTACAGCCTAGCGGCAGAAAAGCTGGATGATGGTGTTCTTTATCCGCTTTTTCCGTTGTTTCCGTGTACCAGAGGTTGTTCGCGAGGAAATGCCGGGCTTCAGACCAGCGGCTTCGTACGGAAATCGAAGTAGAGCACCACGCCGCGCAGCAGCACAAAGACCGCCACCACGAACCAGCCCACCAGCGGGTCGCTCGCTTTCTGCCCGCCCGTGAACGCCAGGTAGCCGATGCAGACCAGAAAGAGCACCGACGCAAAGTGGTTGCCCGGCTTCAACACGGCGGGCAGCTCGTTGACCACGATGTCGCGCAGCAGGCCGCCGCCCGTGCCGTTGACCATGCCAATCAGCACCACGCCCGGCCAGGGGATGCCGGCGATCAGCGCCAACTGCATGCCAATCAAGGCGAAGGCGGGTGTGCCCACGGCGTCGGTCGCCGTCACAATCCAGTCGGCCGTCGGCTCAAACTGCGGCTCGATCAGGCGGCGTCCAAAGATCGCCACCAGCACCACGGCCACCAGCACAAGCGGCAGGTAGACGGGATTTGTGAGCGCTGCCGGCGCGCGGTGCAGGAAGAAACCGTCGCGCAGCAGGCCGCCGCCCAGCGACGAGAGCAGCGCGATGACGAAGATGCCCGTCAAGTCAAAGCGCTTGCGCATGCCCACCACAGCGCCACTAATCGCCCAGGTGAGGGTGGCTACGTATTCAAGCAGAATTGGAACCTCAAAGCCGCCCACGTTCACTCTTTCAGGTGAATGCGTGATGGAGAATCGGTGATGGAGAATCGACCGCTGCCGTCACTCGCCCACCGGCGCACCGCCAGTCTGGACGCGCGGCGCAAGGGGCAGCGGCTCAACCCATACCTCGATCGTGCCGCCGCAGGCCAGCCCCACCGACTGCGCCAGTGCATCCGCCACGCCATACGCGAGCAGGCGCGGCTTGCCCTCCGCCAGCACCGCCAGCGCTTCCTGCGCGACCGCACCCTCGACACAGCCGCCGCTCACCGAGCCGCAGATTTCGCCCGCTTCGGAGATTGCCATGTGGGCGCCGATCGGCCGCGGCGACGAACCCCAGGTGCCCACCACCGTGGCCAGCGCAGCACGTTTGCCCTCGCGCTGCCACCGCTCCAGCTCGGCCATCACATCGCGCATGCGCGTCCCTCGTCACGTCTACAGGCAAGCCGCACTGCACACTGCCACTTCTCAACGCAAGGAGACGGAAAAGCGCGATGAAAGGCGCGATGCAGGGTGCAAGGAACGGCGTCTGAGCGCGAGTCTCACTTGGGTATCACTTGCGAGCCGGCCGAAGCTGCCGCTACCGCCAGTGTAGCACAGCCCGGCTTGCTTGCCCTGTATCCGTCGCGCAGCGCCCCAATCAAGCGGGGCCGGCGCCAGTGTGCGCCGGCCCCACACTATTGCACTGCACAACTTCTTGCTTCTTGCTTCTTGCTTCTCGCTTCTCACTTCGCCTTACGGCCAGAGGTTAAGCGTCACCACAATCTCGCCTTCATCCACTTCGCCCGTCTCTACAAAGCCAAGCCGCTTGTAGAACTCGCCGGGCGTGCCTTCGCCAGGGACATAGCTCGTGCCCAGCGCGTCGGCGCCCGGGCGCATCTTCACATGCTTGACCAGCGCATCCATTGCCTGCCTGCCAAAGCCCAGCTTCTGGTAGCGCTCGTCCACCATCAGCCGCCACAGGAAGTAGGTGGGGCCGGCGGGGTCGTCATAGATCATCAGGAAGCCGACGGGCGTTTCGTCGGCGTAGATGGCGCGGAACCAGGCGTGCTTGCTGAAGTGCGCCTGCGCGATGGAGCGCGCATTGTTGGCGACGAACTGCTCCTGCGCCGCCGCGACCTTGAGGTTCAGCACGTCGTCGAGGTTCTCCTCGCTGATCTCGCGCAGGGTGACCTTGGCGCTGCGCGTCAGTGCGGCCTCCTCGGCCATCTCCTCGTCACCGTCAACGCCGGTGAAGTCCACCACATCATCGGCGTCTCCCAGCAGCGTGTCGTTGGTGGGTTCGTCGGGCAGAGTGCTCATGGGACAACAAGCTCCTTGCTACGCAACTGGAGTGAATGAGAAGAATGATGGTTCGGGCGCCGCACGTCCACGGCTCAGCGGCGCTGCACCAGCCGCACCAGCACCACAAAGAGCAGCATGCCCAGCGCGCCAACCGTCGCCCAAACCAGCCGCTCCTGCTGCGCCGGCGAAATGTAGTCGGCGGCGAGGTCGTTTGCCACGTCGCGCGCCGTGGTCAGCAGCACGCGCGAAGTCGAGAGCTGCGAAGGAGGTGGCGTCGCGCTGCTGCGGCGGGGCGTCACCGGCTGCCAAGCGGGAGCGCTTGCGTCGGGCTGAGCTGCTTCCGGCGTGGGGGCAGAAGCTGCGGGAGTGAGCTGCTGCGGTACGGCCTGTTCGGTCGCCGGCGATGCGGGTTCGGGGAGCGCAGCCGCAGCAGCAGGCGCGGCGACCGGCGCAGGCGCAAGCTTGGCTTGAATCTGCCGGTCGAGCTCCTGCAAGCCCTGGCGCGTCAACGACTTGGCCGAGCTTTCCACCAGCCGCTGGCTGATGCCGGCAATGCGCCCGCCCACCTGCACATCGCCGGCGTAGCGCAGCAGCACCGTCTCGCCGCCGGCGTCACCCTGCGCGGCCTCAAGCGCGAGCGTGCCCTCACCGTTGACAAAGCCGGGCGCGCCCTGCCCCGTCACCTTCATGCGGTAACCCTGCAACGGCTCTACGTCCAGCAGCTCGATGCGCCCTTCGAAGCGCCCCTGCACGGGGCCAACGCGCACATTCATCACGGCTTCGTACTCGTTCTCGCCCACCTGCTGCATGGTCTCGCCGCCGGGGAGCGCCTGGGCGATTACGCTGGGGTCCAGCAGCGCCTCCCACACGGCCTGCAGGGGCGCGCCGAAGGTGTAGGTGCCTTCCAGATGCATGGTGAATCCCTTCAGCGGAGAGAGGCGCGTAGGAGGACGCGGCAGCCGGCCGCACCCTGGCCCCATTGTAAGGTTGCGCCGCCCGCCCTGTCAACCGCTGCCGGACAGGCACGACGAAAAAGCAAAATGAAACGCACAACAAAAGGTACACGGACACAACGGACACAACGGACACAACGGAACGGCTTCAAAGAGCATGCCTGGAATGCACCACGCGGCCGCTCTACCTCCGGCTCTTTCCCGTTGTTTCCGTAGTTTCCGTTTTTTCCGTGTACCTTTGCTTATTCCGCGACCCGCGTGCGGGCCCGCTCTGCGCGCGCCAGCCGCCACTGCGAAATCGCCACGGCCGCCACCAGCAGCAGGCCCAGCGCCACACGCTGCACAAAGGTGTTGAAGCCGAGCAGGTTCATGCCGTTGTTGAGCACGCCCACCAGGATCACGGCGAGGAAGGTGCCGAAGATTGTGCCCTTGCCGCCCGATGTCGCCGCCCCACCCAGGAAGACCGCGGTGATCGCCTGCAGCTCGAGCCCGGTGCCGTTGACCGGGTTGCCCGAGGTTGTGCGCGAGGTAAGCAGCACGCCCGCCAGGCCGGCAATGCCGCCCGAAAGCATGTACATCAGCACGCGCACGCGGCCCAGGTTGATGCCGGCCAGGCGCGCCGCCGTCGGGTTGCCGCCGATGGCGTAGATGGCGCGGCCGAACTGCGTGTAGGTCATCAGCACGTGCACCAGGATCGTGACGATGATCAGGATCACCGTGAGCACGGGGATCCCCGTCCAGGCGGAGTTGTTGAGCGGCGGCACCGGCAGCCCGGTGAGGAAGCGCCCCGACGCCAGCCAGGTGAAGGCCGGCTTGGTGACGACGCCGATCGGCTTGCCGTCGGGCGCCAGCAGGAAGGCGAGACCCGCAAAGGCGGCCAGCGTACCGAGCGTGGCGATTGTGGGGTTGACGCGCAGCCGCGAGACGATCAAGCCGTTGATGAGGCCGCACATCATGCCGGCGCCGATGCCGGCCAGCACCGCCACCACCACATTGCCGCCAAACCAGACGCCCAGAAAGCCGAAGGTGCCCACGCCCACCAGCGCCGAGGCCGCCACCACCGAGCCCACCGACGCCACAGAGCCTACCGAAATGTCGAGCGCGCCGGCGACGATCACAACGGTCTGCCCCACAGCCAGCAGCCCCACCACCACGATCGCCTGCGCCAGGCTGTTCATGATGTTCTGCCACGTCAGGAACTTGCTGCCGCCGGCGTAACCCACCCAGCCGCTGGCGACGATGATCAGGAAGAGCAGCACCACCAGGGCGAAGATCAGCGAGAGATTGTCGGCGCCGATGGCGTTGACGAGGCGGCGCAGAAAGCCCTCGCGTGGCTGCGCCGGCTGGCTTTGCGTAGAGACTTCAACACTCATCGGACACCGTCCTCAAATCTTGCTGCAACACCCGCAGGATCACCGTCCGGCTCGGGCGCAGCAGCGGCTGCATTGGCTAAATCAAGCGCAGAATCAGTGGATTCAGTTGTCACAATTCCTGCGGCTTCGCTCAGGTTTTCGGCCATGGCCAGCTTGAGCACAGCCTCTTCAGTTGCTTCGGCGGCCGGGAGCTCGCCCTTGATGCGGCCGTTCTGCATCACATAGATGCGGTCGGCCAACCCCAGCAGCTCGGCCATTTCGGAGCTGACAAACATGATCGCCAGCCCTTCGTTGGCCAGGTTGTCGATCAGGCGGTAGATCTCGGCCTTGGCGCCCACGTCGATGCCGCGCGTCGGCTCGTCCAGGATCAGCACCTTGGGCTTTGCTGCCAGCCAGCGCGCCAGCACCACCTTCTGCTGGTTCCCGCCCGAAAGCTTGCCTACCTCCTGGTAGATCGACGGCGTACGCACGCGCAGCTTCTGCACAAAGCCGCTCACCGTCTCGCGCTCCAGGCCCGAGCGCACAAAGCTGAAGCGGCTCAGCCGGCTCAAAATGGCGAGCGATGCGTTCTCGAGCACGCTGCGGATCAGCACCAGCCCCTCGCGCTTGCGGTCCTCGGGCGCAAAGCCCACGCCGCGATTGATGGCGTCGTCGGGGCGGCGGATGGTCACCGGCTTGCCCTCCAGCAGCACCTTGCCGCTGTCCATGGGCAGTTCGCCGAAGATCACCTTGGCCAGCTCGGTGCGGCCGGCGCCCACCAGCCCGGCAAAGCCCACCACCTCGCCGGCGTTAATATGCATGCTGACGTCGCGGTGCCAGTTGCTGTTCACGTTCTCAACGCGCAGCACCTCGCGTGTGGTGCCTGCCCGCCGCCGCTGGAAGACGTCGGAGATCTCGCGGCCAACCATCAGGCGCACAATTTCGCCGTCGTTGAGCGTGGCCGCCGGGCGCACAGCCACCAGCTTGCCGTCGCGCAGGATCGCCACCCGGTCGCACAGGCGCAAAATCTCCCGAATGCGGTGCGAGACATAGATGATCGCCATCCCCTCGTCGCGCAGTCGGCGCACCAGGGCAAAGAGGCGGTCGACTTCATCATCGGTGAGCGAGGAGGTTGGCTCGTCGAGCGCCAGCACGCGCACGCCCGACTTGAGGGCGCGCATGATTTCGACGATTTGGCGCTGCGCCGACGACAGCTCGTCGCCCATCAACGTGGTGGGCAGAATGTCGGCAAAGCCCACATCGGCCAGGCTGCGCCGCACCTGTTCGTTGAGCCCGCGCCTGTCGACAAAGCCGTTGCGGCGCGGCAGCTCGCCCACCCAGATGTTCTCGGCCACGTCGACGCCGGGAATGATCTCCGGCTCCTGGTAGATCACGCGGATGCCCAGCTTGTGGGCGTCGCGCGGGCCGCCAAAGCTCACCGGCTTGCCGTCGATGAGCACCGAGCCGTGGTCGGGCTGATAATCGCCGTTGATGATCTTGAGCAGCGTGGACTTGCCCGCGCCGTTCTCGCCCATAAAGGCGAGAATCTCACCGGCGCGAATCTCGAGCGAGACGTCGGTCAGCGCCTGCACATTGGGGAAGCTCTTGCTGACGTTGCGGATTTCAACCGTCGGGCTGCCAGGCGGGGCGAGCGCGGCCGGGGAGCCGGCGGTGGGCGGAGCCATCGGCACTGAAGGGTTTGTCATGCGCGGGGATCCATCCAGCAGGGGCGAGAAGTCGGGGAGCCGGCGCGGCGCAGAAGGTGGCCGCGCCGGCTCCCCGCTCGGTTCAGGTTACTTGGATCAGGTTACTTGGAGCAGTTGGCGAACGAGATCTCGTCCATCGTGTCCTGGAAGTTCTCCGGGGTCACGATCGAGGTCGGCGCATAGCTCATCTCGGGGGCGGGCACGCCATTGACAACGGCATCCCACAGCACGTTGGCTGCGGTGTTGCCCACGTCGAGGCCCGAAATAAAGAGCGCAGCCTTGAAGCCCGTCGGCTGGCCGGCGGCCCACGGCTTGCAGGCTTCGTAGGCGCCCAGGCCCACGCCGATGACGTTCTCGGGGGCGACACCCTGCGTCGAGAGGGCATTGAGCGCGCCGAGCACACCTTCGTCGTTGCAGGCGAAGACCACCCAGTTGGTCACATCGGGGTTGGCGGTGATCACGGGGCCGGCGGCGTCCTGCGCAGACAGCGTCTCGCCGGTGTAGGGAACGGGCAGGATGTTCGCTTCGGGCATGCCGGCGGCCAGCACGGCGGCCTTGGCATTGTCCGTGCGGTCGTTGCAGACCGAAAGCGTCTGCACTTCAACCGAGAGCACGCCGACCTTCTTCGAAGCGTCGTCGAGCCAGCCGCTGGCGGTGAGCAGTTCGGCCGCAGCCTCGCCCACCTTCTTGCCCATGTCCTTGCCGTCGAAACCGACGAAGGGCACCGGGTTGCCGGCAGCGTCAACAATGCTGTCGTCCGTAGCAATCAGCACCACGCCCGCATCGGCGGCGGCGGTGGCGATTGCCGGTCCAATCGTCTGGTCGGGAACGGTAATCGCAATGCCCTTGGCGCCGGCGCTGATGGCATCATTGACGAGGCTGACGCCCAGGTTCGGGTCGAGCTTGGCATCGTACTTGAGTGCGGTGCCGCCGAGCTCCACGGTTGCGGCCTCGAACGAGGTCTGCAGGTCGATGAAGTACTGCTGGTCGGCGCTCTTGTTGATGACGACGAAGAGGGGAGCTTCACCTTCAGCGGCAGGCGCCTCGGCTGCGGGAGCCTCAGCGGCGGGAGCTTCGGCGGCCGGCACCGCGGCGGGCGCCACGCAGCCAGTCAGCACCATCAAGCCGACGACGAGAACCGCCATCGACAAATACAGGGACCGTTGCATCGTTCAATGCTCCTTTGCTTGATCTGAACGGCTGTATTGTCACAACATTGTCACAACAATGGACTACGGGGAACGAACTTGCGGGTAGAACGTGCCGCCAGGGCGACAGCACCACCTGCCATTGTATGCCTGCGTTCCGGGCATGTCAAAGCGGATTCTGCCCGCATTTTCCGCGCTCTTGCTTGGGCGGTTGGCCGGCGCAGTGCAGGTTGCCCCGAAGCCGCGATCCGCCGTACAATGGCCGCCATCCGCACAGTGCAACCATGCAGAGATGCGCCGGCCCGCAAGCCGGCTGCGCAGAGAGGGCTATGTCCACATCAGGTGCAGCGCGCTTCGCCGGCAAGACCGTCATCATCACCGGCGCCGGGCGCGGCATCGGCGCCGCAACCGCCGCGCGCCTGGCCGCGGAAGGTGCACGCGTCGTCATCGCCGAGCTCGACGCCGCCGCCGGCGAGGAGACCGCCGCCGCCCTGCGCGCCGCCGGTGGCCAGGCCATCGCCGTGCCGACCGACGTCACCCAGCGCAGCGCGATCCATGCCATGGTGCAGGCCACCGTGGCCAGCTTCGGGCCGCCGCAGGTGCTCGTCAACAACGCCGGCATGAACTTCTTCTTCGACCCGCAGGCGCTGCCCGACGACGAGTGGCGGCGCTGCTTTGCGGTAAACCTGGACAGCATGTGGTTTTGCATTAGCGAAGTGCTGCCCTACTTGCTCGAGGGCGGCGGCGCGATCGTCAACATGGCCTCGTCGCACGCCTTCACCATCATTCCCGGCTGCTTCCCTTACCCGGTGGCCAAACATGCCGTGATTGGCCTTACCCGCGCGCTGGGCATCGAGTATGGGCCGCGCAACATCCGCGTGAATGCCGTCTGCCCCGGCTATGTGGAGACCCAGCTGGCCGTCGCCTATTGGGAGCGCCAGCCCGACCCCGAAGCCGCCCGCCGCTACGCCTACGAGCTGCACCCGCCGCGCCGCATCGCCACCGTCGCCGAGGTCGCCGCCGCCGTCGCCTACCTGGCCTCGGACGAGGCGGCCTTCGTCAACGCCTCCTGCCTGATGGTGGACGGAGGCCGCAGCGTCGTCTATCACGACTGAAACGCGATCGAGAAGCGAGAAGCGAGAAGGTTCGCCGAGCTGACTTCTCCCTCCTCGCGTCACGGTCACCTGCGCCGCTTTCTTCTCGCTTCTCGCTTCTCGCTTCTCGATCTCCTCAATCTTCTATGAAGATAACCGCCGTCCGCACTGTCATTGTCAACGCGCAGATGCGCAACTGGGTCTTCGTCAAGGTCGAGACCGACCAGGCGGGGCTTGTGGGCTGGGGCGAGGCCTCGCTGGAGTGGAAGACGCGCGCCGTCGCCGGCTGCGTGGTCGACTTCGAGCCGATGCTGCTGGGCGAAGAGCCGGGCCGCATCGAGTTCCTCTACCAGCGCATGTACCGCCACTCCTTCTGGCGGCTGGGCGTGATTGGCATGAGCGCCATCTCGGGCATCGAAATGGCGCTGTGGGACATCCGCGGCAAGGTGCTCGGCGTCCCCGTCTTCGAGTTGCTGGGCGGGCGGGTGCGCGACCGGGTGCGCATGTACACCCACCTGGGCGGCGGCGACATGAAGGCCGTCTACGAGACCGAGTCGGCCGGCGATGCGCAGCTCTTTGTGGAGCGCGCGCTGGAAGTGCGCAGCCGCGGCTACAACGCCGTCAAGGTGCTGCTCACCCCCACCACCGAGGCGCTCAACCCCATCGCCGCCTACCGCAGCGCCGAGCGCACCATGCAGGCGCTGCGCGACGCTCTGGGCGAGGGGATGGACATCATGGTCGATTGCCACGGCCGCCACTTCCCGGGCAACGCCATCGAATTCTGCCGCATCCTGGCGCCCTATCGCCCGCTCTTTATCGAAGAGCCGGTGCCGCCCGAAAATGTGCCGGCGCTGGCCGCCATCACCCGCGCCAGCCCGGTGCCGATTGCCACCGGCGAGCGCATCGTCACCCGCTTCGGCTTCCGCGAGATCTTCGAGCAGCAGGCCTGCCACGTGATCCAGCCCGACCTCTGCCACTGCGGCGGGTTGTGGGAGGCGCGCAAGATTGCCGCCGCCGCCGAGACCTATGGCATGGGCGTGGCGCCGCACAACCCGCTGGGGCCGGTAGCCAACGCCGCCGCCCTGCACTTTGCGCTGAGCACACCCAACTTCCTGATCCAGGAGGACATGCTGGGCGATGTGCCCTGGCGCTGGGAGGTGGTGCAGTCGTCGCTGCGCACCGAAAATGGCTACTGGCTACCCACCACCGCGCCCGGCCTCGGCATCAAGATCGACGAGGTCGCCGCCGCCCGCCACCCATTTGAGCAAGAGCTGATGCCCCAGCTCGCCGCCCTCGCCCCCGACGGCGCCATCCTGGACTGGTGATGACAGCGGCCCAACTGCGCCGGCTTTCTTCTCGCTTCCGTCTTCTCGCTTCTTGATCCTCGATCGCCCGAGCCGTCTTCTCGCTTCTCGCTCATGCGGAGCATGCCCTTGCCCATCGTCTCGCAAACCCGACCCGGCGCCTACGCCGATTCCGTCGTGCTCATGCAGCTGCAGCGTGCGCTGGCCGCGCTGCCGGGCGTCGAAGAGGCCGGCGTCGTCATGGGCACGCCGGCCAACCGCGCCCTGCTCGAGGCGAGCGACCTGCTTGCGCCCGAACTGGCCGCTGCGGGCGAGAGCGACCTGCTGATCGCCCTGCGCTGCAACGATGAAGAGGCGGGCCGGGTGGCGCTGGCGCAGGTCGACGCGCTGCTCATGCGGCGTGGCGGGGGAAGTGGCGGCGACGACGAGGAGTACCGCCCGCGCACCCTGGCCGCCGCGGCGCAGATGGCGCCCGACGCCGGCTGGGTGCTCATCTCGGTGCCCGGTCGCTACGCCGCCGCCGTGGCGCACGAGGCGCTGGGGCTGGGCAAGCATCTCTTCCTCTACAGCGACAACGTGAGCGCCGCCGACGAGGTCACGCTGAAGCGCGCCGCGGCTGCACGCGGGCTGCTCGTAATGGGTCCCGACTGCGGTACGGCGATCGTGGGTGGCGTGGGGCTGGGCTTTGCCAACCGCGTGCGACGCGGCCCGATTGGTCTCGTCGGCGCCTCGGGCACGGGCCTGCAGTTGGTGAGCGCCCGCATCCACCAACTGGGCGGCGGCGTGAGCCACGCGCTGGGCACCGGCGGCCGCGACCTCAGCGAGACCGTGGGCGCCATCAGCGCGCTGCAAAGCCTGGAGCTGCTGCGCCGCGACCCCGCCACGCACGTGATCGTGCTCATCTCCAAACCGCCCGCCCCGGCCGTCGCCAAGAGCTTGCTGCGCGCTGCGCGCAGAGCGGGCAAGCCGGTGGTCGTCTGCTTTGTCGGCTACCAGCCCGAGGCGCCGGCAGAGCAAGGCGGCATGCTGACCTTTGCGCCCACGCTCGACGCCGCCGCCGAAGCCGCGGTTGCCCTGGCCGCGCGCGACGCAGCTCCGCCTGCCTCCATTCCCGCCACCGGCAGCGGTTTCCTGCGCGCGCTCTATTCGGGCGGCACGCTGGCCTACGAGGCACAGCTGATCCTGCGCGACCGGCTGCCCGGCGTCTGGTCCAACGCCCCGCTCGACAAAACATGGCGGCTCGAAAACGCGCTGGTCAGCCGCGAGCACACGGTGCTCGACCTGGGCGAGGATGAGTTCACCGTGGGCCGATTGCATCCCATGCTCGACAACGAGCTGCGCATCAAGCGCCTGCTGCACGAAGCCGCCGACCCCGCAACCGGCGCGCTGCTGCTCGACGTGGTGCTGGGTGACGGCGCCCACCCCAACCCCGCCGCCGAGATCGCGCCTGCGATCGTTCAGGCGCGCGCCCTGGCTGCTAACGCCGGTCGCACGCTACCCGTCGTCATCGCGCTAGTGGGCACCGACGCCGACCCGCAGGGGATGGACCAGCAGGCCGACGCCCTGCGCGCGGCGGGCGCAAACGTTTCGCTGCGCCACGCCGAGGCGGTGGAAGCCGCCGCAGCAGCGGTCTCGGCTGCGCCGCTCTGGCCGCCGCCCGTTGCGCTCGAGGCGCTGAACCAGCCCTTTTCGGCGCTCAACGTCGGCCTCGACTCGTTCGCCCAGAGCCTGCGCGACCAGGGCGCCGCCGTGCTCGCCCTCGACTGGCGCCCCCCCGCCGCCGCCAACGAGCGCCTTGCCGGCATCCTCGCGCGGATGAAAACAACAACAACATCTGACGCAAGGGCGGAAGGACGCTAAGAAACGCAAGGAACAGCCAAAGAGGCTATGGGTTTTCCATGCGCTGGCGATCACGGTCCAACTCTTGCATCTACTATCTGCCTGCTTTTGCCGTTCCTTACGTTTCCTAGCGTCCAATCGCGCCCTTGCGTCAGCTGTTTTTGCAGGAGGTTTATGATCGACATTGATGCTGCCAACGCTGCCGCCGTGGCGCGCATGATCGAAGCGCGGCCCGTGCTGGTGGGTGTGGGGCGCGCACGCGACCTAATCCCCGGCATGGCCGACGACTTGATCCTCCACGCCGGACCGCCCATCGAATGGGCGCGCATGAGCGGCCCCCTGCGCGGCGCGATCATCGGCGCCCTCATCTACGAAGGGCGCGCAGCCTCGGCCGAAGAGGCCGAAGCGCTGGTCGCGGCGGGCGAGGTGCGCTTCGAGCCCTGCCACCACCACAACACCGTCGGCCCCATGGCCGGCGTCACCAGCGCCTCGATGATGGTCTACAGCGTCGAGAACAAGACGCACGGCAACCACGCCTTCTCGAACCTCAACGAGGGCTACGGCAAGGTGCTGCGCTACGGCGCCTACCAGAGCGACGTGCAGGAGCGCCTGCGCTGGATGAACGAGGAGATGGCGCCCGTGCTTGCCGTCGCGCTCGAAGCGCTGGGCGGCATCGACGTACGCGCCCTGCTCGCCGAGGCGCTGCACATGGGCGACGAGGGACACAACCGCAACAAGGCCGGTTCGCTTCTCTACACGAAACTGCTCGCCCCCGCCGTGGCCAAAGCGGCGCCGTCGCCCGAAGTCGCCGCCGCCATCCTGCGCTTCCTCGGCGAGAACGCGCTCAGCGTGCTCAACCCGGTGATGGCCGCCTGCAAGGCCATGGCCGATGCCGCCCACGGCGTCGAGGGCAGTACGCTTGTCAGCACGATGGCGCGCAACGGCACCGACTTCGGCATCCGCGTCAGCGGGCTGGGCGAACGCTGGTTCACCGCCCCGGCCCAAATCCCCGACGGCCTCTACTTTCCCGGCTTCACCAACGCCGACGCCAACCCTGATATCGGCGACAGCACCATCACCGAGACCGCCGGCATCGGCGCCTTTGCCATGGCAGCGGCGCCGGCCATCGTCACCTTTGTCAGCGGCAAGCCGCGCGACGCGATTCACGCCACCCTGGAGATGTACGAGATCACCGTCGCCGAGCACACCACCTTCACCATCCCGCAGCTCGACTTTCGCGGCACGCCCACCGGCATCGACCTGCGCAAGGTGATCGAAAGCGGCATCACCCCGCGCGTGAACACCGGCATCGCCCACCGCGAGGCGGGCGTGGGCCAGGTGGGCGCAGGCCTGGTGCGCCCACCCATGAGCATCTTCGAAGACGCGCTGGTCGCATTTGCAGAGCAGTACGGGTTCTAGCATCCTGCGTCGCGCTCGACCGGCCGGCGCTGGAATGAAGAGTAGTCGCCGCTCCTCTTCCAGTTGCTCAGCCATCATGATTACAGCACAGCAAGTCGTGGCCTACGTCGGACGATATACCCTTCAACGCTCTGCCCCCTATCTTGATGGCGCACTCTTCAACCGACGCGTTGTCGATGGGGCGCTTGCGGCCGAGTGCCAGGGCAGCGCGCTGGCGCCCTACGACGTCACAGTTCAGATCGACAACGATCAGATTGTCGGCAGCACATGCAGTTGCCCCTACGTCTACACCGATGTCTGCAAGCATGTTGGTGCACTGCTGCTCGATTATCGGCGCAACCCGGAAGCCTATGCGCCTGCGCCTGCGGGCGCCGGTCAACGCGCAAGCGAGCGCGCCTATCCGCGAGAGACTGGCGCACTCGTCTACGCACACTGGTATGAAGTCTCGATACGCATTGCGGCAGCGCGCTACAACGATGCACTGGCCTATCTGCATGTTGCGACTGAAGAGCTGCTCTGGCTTTCGTTCTCAGGCGAACATCGCTACGCCTATGCATTTGTGCCGCTCCTTCTGCGCGGCTTTCCCGCAGTTCTGAAGCGGGTGACGAGTCGGCACTTGCGCCTGAATGTCTTTGCGTACCTTGTCGAGGTCATTGCCGGCGGCCGGCGGCTGAACGAGTTGCAGTGTACGCGGGACGCCGAGGCCATCATTCTGGAGCATATCGAAGCTGCCGAGCTGCTGCCCTTTGTCGAGCTGCTTGTGCAGCTCCATCCATCCCATCTCTTTCAGCAAGGCGCCTGGCTAGACGCAGTTGTCGACCGGCTGGCAAGTGCGCACTTTGGCCGAGACGAGTGGGAGGCCTATTATCTCTTGTGCAACGACGCCACGCGTCTGCTCCGCCATCATCTGGAACATAACCAGCTCGAACTGGCGCTGATTGCCGCGCGGCGCGTGCCAAACCACACACTGATCGAGATTGCCGGCAGGGAGCGCCGCCACGGCCGGCGCGAGCTCGAGTTGCAGCTGTTGGAAGCCGGCCATCGGGGCCAACCCGAGGACTTTGTCCTGATTGGCGTGCTGAGCACAAAGGCATGGCAGCGGCAGGATTGGGCGCAGTGCATTGCCTACGACCTCAAGCGATTCAATGTCAGCACGCGCGGCTTCCAGACTGTGACCATGGAAAGGCTGGCCCTGCGCCTTGGCACCTGGGCCAGCGTACGCCGCCAAATCGTCATTGCCATGCTCTGTGACGGCAACATCAATGATATGCTCGCCTTCATGCGCTGGGAGAGATATGACGAGGAACTCCTTGCCATGCTTCCGGTCTGGCTTGCGTGGCTGAAACCCCATTTGCGGGAAGACGCGCTTATGTTGAGCGAATGCCGCTTGATCAGTACGGTTGACTGATGGCTGCATCCCTTTAGCCTGCCCTGCGCAGTTGCCGCCATCGGGCTGCAGTCCTCCTCGGCCGGCAGTTCATCCAACCCCGCCGACCTCTACGCCACAGGTAGGACGACGATTCCATTTACCATGCCGCACGTGGCGCCCACCTGGCGCCCGCTCGGTGCAGCACCTTCCTTGCAAGCGCGGACGCCGCCATGACCATACGCAAGATCAAACCAAACCACTGGCGCTGGGTATTGATCGCCCTCGGCGCGGTGGCGCTTATCGCCATCGGCGCCCAGCTCTGGAATCGGCGGCCCGAAACCCTGGTCATCGCCACCGCCCAGCCCGGCTCGGTGGCCCACGATGTCGCACTCCAGTACGCCGAGATCGTCGCGCGCGAATCGCGCAACCTGCGCCTCGAGGTGCTGCCAAGCGCCGGCTCGGTGGAGAACCTGCGCCTGCTGCAGGAGCGCGAAGCCGACCTGGCGATCGTCCAGGCCGATGTCCCGGCCGGCCCCGACGCGCGCCTGATCGTCTTGCTCTTCTCGCAGCTCTTCCACATCATCGTGCGCGACGGCATCGAGGCCGAGAACTTCGCCGACCTTGCAGGCGTGCGCCTTGGTGTGCCGGCAGTCGGCTCGGGAGGCTTCCAGTCGCTGCAGGGGCTGCTCGCCTACTACCGGCTTGGCGAGCAGGACTTCGCCGCGTTTGAGCACCTCTCGAGCCAGGAGATGATCGATGCCTTCAACGCCGGCGAAGTCGACGCCCTCTTTCTGGTCGGCCTGATTGGCAGCCAGGTGCCCACCGAGATCCTGCGCGGCGGCAATGCGCGGCTCCTGCCCCTCGAGCAGGGGGACGCCATGCGCCTCACCCAACCCTTCCTCGAAACCGTCATCATTCCCAAAGGCGCCTACAACGCCGCTCCGCCGCAGCCCGCGGCGGACCTTCCCACCGTCGCCGTCGAGAGCCTGCTGCTCGCCCACGAAGCGGTGAAGCCCGCCCACGTGCAGGAGTTGACCAGCATCCTCTTTGACTTCCGCAGCGAACTCGCCGCCGACACACCCGCGGTCATGGGCATGCTCAACCCGCTGGAGGCCAGCTCAACCACGATTGCCGTACACCCCGGCGCCGAATCCTTCTATCTGCGCGACGAACCCAGCTTTCTCGAACGGCGCGCCGATTTTATCGCCCTGCTGATCACGCTTGCCACCTTGGGCTTCTCGGCCCTTTACGCCGTGCGCGCCTGGTACCGCAGCCGCGGCCTCGTTTCGATTGAAGCGTTGAACCGCGAGATGCTCACCCTCATCGAGGCGGCGCCTTCGATGTATGCCGGAAGTGAACTGCAGCGTGCCGAGAAGCGCCTCGTCGAAATCCTCAAGCGCGTGGTCGATGACCTGGATAACGAAGGGCTGGACCCCGCCGCCATCGAAGCGTTCATGCTCACCTGGAACCACGCCGTCGAGACCATCCGTCACCAGCAATCGCTCGTCGCCGAAACAGCAACAACATCTGACGCAAGGGCGGACGGGCGCTAGGTCACGCCAGGAATAGCAACGAGCTGCCAAAGCAGAAAGAAGCACTTGGCGAACTCGCATCTCCAGGGCCGGCTTGCTTTTCTCAGTAGTTTCCGTTTTTTCCGTGTACTTCTTGCTTTTCCTGTTGAGGAGACGCCAACCCATGCCCAGCAAGATCTACGACCTCTCGCAGCCGCTCAACCAGGATTGCTCCTTCTGGCCCTTCTACCCGCCCTTCGAGGTCAAGTACTTCAAGCGCAAGAGCGAGCACGGCGTCAACGCCCAGTACATCCAGACCAGCAACCACATGGGCACCCACCTCGATGCACCGCGCCACTTTGTGACCAACGGCAAGACAATTGACCAGCTCCCGCTCGAGTGGCTCTGGGGGCCGGGCGTTATCGTCGACCTCAGCGACGTGCTCGACGACCTCGACGTCTTCACCCCTGCCATGATCGAGGAGCGGGTGGAGGTGCGCGAGGGCGACATCCTCTTCATCCACACCGGCTGGCACAAGTACTCCTTCCTGGCCCCCGACGCCGACGAGGAGCGCTACATCCAGCGCCACCCCGGCCCCCACTACGAGCTCTGCGATTGGCTGCTCGCCAAGAAGATCCACGTCTGGGGCGTCGACATGATCTCGACCGACCACCCCATGAACCTGCCCATCGGCCGCTTCCTGGGCAAGGGTGGCCTTGAGCACTGGCAGAAGGTGCGCGCCCGCTGCGAGCAGAAATTCGGCGCCGACCAGATCGACGTGCTCTTCCCCGACAGCGCCTACCAACTCACCCACAATGCGCTCTTCCCCCACGACTGCGTGCATGTGGAGAACATGGGCGGCGCCATGGGCGACCCGGCGCTGCACAACAAGCGGCTCACGCTCGGCGTCTTCCCCTGGCTCTTCAAGGGTGGCGAGGCAGCCTTCTGTCGCGCCGTGGCCTGGCTCGACGAATAGCCACGCGCAACCCTCAGCCAAACAAAACGCCCGGCCGCAGAGTTCGGCCGGGCGTTCCTCTTCTCGGGCAATATTGCGTCTACCCGTTCTTCTTCTGGCGGCGCTTGAAATGCTTGAGCGCCTCGTCAATGCCCTTGGTTTCGGCCTTGCCTGCATCCCGCTGCTTGATCGCCACATCCAGGAACTTGAGTCGCGATGTGAGCACATTGAAGTTCGCGCTCTTGGCGGCAGCCTTGTTCCCAAACTGGCGCGTGCCGCCGGTGGCGTCATCTGCCGCATCATTGTATGCCTGGCGCAAGTTGCCCTCCTCCGCGCGCAAGGTCGCGACAACCGCTGCCACCTCCACCGGCAGCTCCTGTGCGAGCACCGCCACCATACGCGCCCGTACGCCCGTGTACACCATCCTGTGATGCAGAGGTCCACGGTGGCCCGTCGGCGGGATATATGTCAGGTGGTAGTCTTTGGGCACTGTGCCATCGGACGGCGGAAGAACATCACCGCTGGTGTAGAGAATGGCGCAGATCAACACCTCGGCAATGTCGGCGCAAATGGTAGGGTTGAGCAGCGCCCGCACCGAGGCCATCTTTTGCGACCAGACCTGGGCCGCATTGTTGGATTGGGGATCGTGCGTGCCGGCTTTGAAGGTCTCGTTGTCCATCGCCAGCACGTTCTGAAAGTCGGGCGAGAGGAAGATGTTGGTGATGTTGGCGGGAATATCGGGCACTGCGGTGCTGGGGGCAAGGTCCTTCATAAAGCGGTCGGCGTTGCCCGTAATTGCGTCAGCAACAAGCAGTTTGGCAAAGCCCTTCAAGATGGCTGGGTTGGTGAGCACTGCGAGCAGGTTGTCATGCTGCGCCGGGTCACTCGCCATGTCGTCCAGACTCACGTTCGCCATCTGCTCCATCAGGATGACCGCGGTGTCCGGGTCGGCGGCCTCGCCGGGGCCATCCTGCGCAAGGCGCGCCTGCACCGGGCGATTGTTCAGGTCAGCCCGCTGGTCGGTAGTAGTGTGGGCAAGGATGTCCGCCTTGATCCCGATATTGCCCTGACTGCCCGGCGCCAGAATGCGATAGTCGGTCGTTTGCAGTCCCGTGCCAGTCGCCGTGAACTTGTTCGCCACCTGCGCACTGAAAGCCTTGGCGGGATTGTCCAGCTTGACCACAATGCTCTCGGCTGCATCCGTAGCAAAGTAGACGCCACCCGAGCCGCCGCTAGATTTGCGCATGGAGAGTGTGGCCGACGGCGCCAGGTTGGGATAGGGCTGGTCGTCCACCGCCAGCCGTTGTACGCGCTTGCTTTGCACCGCCCCGTCCGCGCCGGCGCTCCCTGCCCCCACTGCCCCCTGCTGAATGGTATGCGCCAGTTCGTGGGCAATTGTCGCCTGGCCCGCCGGCGTATCGGGTGCGTACGCACCGTCGCGAAAGAAAACATCGCTTCCCGTGGTAAAGGCTCGCGCATGGATTGATTCGTTGAGCGCCGACGCCTGCGGCCCCGTGTGAACCCGCACACCGCTGAAGTCTGCGCCGTCAAATGCCACGCTCATCTTGCGCTGCAACCCTTCCGGCAGCGGCGCGCCCGCGCCGCGCCGACTCTCAATCGCTTGGCTGATGTCGGGGTCAAGTTCCTGCGCATCCTGCGCTGCGCCGCGCTCGGCGGCGCGCTGCACGGCGCGCTGCACTGCGCCGGCGGCTTGCGGGTCGCGAAAGAAGTGATCGCCCGCCGCGTGCGCATCGCGTTCCGCACGTGCGCGCGGCTGCGTCGCGCGCCGCACAATGCTCTGTAGTGCACCGGCGGCATGACCGGGACTTGCGGGGGTTCGGGATGGCAGTTGGAAGGCAGGTGTGATGCCCGGCCCGGCGCCGACGAAGGACGCGACGTTGGGATGTCTGACGCCAAGACGCGTGGCCGGTACGCGTGCTTTCACCTGTGCCTGCCTGGAGTGTTCGCCACTGGAACTGCGGGGCGTGCACGACTATAGACCGGTTTATGTCAACCGTCAAGGAGCAAGAAAGGGCTGGGGCTGGGCAATCGCGCCTGCATGACCACGTTCGGCCGTGACCCGCATCAGCCAGACTCGTTGTTCCTGTACTCCAGAATATCCCCGGGCTGGCAGTCCAGCGCTTTGCAGATCGCTTCCAGCGTCGAGAAGCGGATCGCCTTTGCCCTTTCGTTCTTAAGGATGGAAAGATTGGCCATGGTGATGCCAACCTTCTCGGTCAGCTCCGTGACGCTCATCTTGCGCCTGGCCAGCATGACGTCAATATTGACGATGATTGCCATTTTTGCACCCTATACCGTCAGGTCGTTTTCTGACTTCATCTCGACGGCGTTCTGGAGTTGTCGCTCCACAACCGCCACACCCGCCGCAATGACGAGCGAGGCAAAGATGGCGAGGATTCCCAGGGCAACCGGCCCCGCCGAGTCCTCACCGCCGGCGCCGAGGCGAATCCAGGCCATCCCGATGAGGATGAAGACGGGAGTCGCGAGCGCGCAGTACTTGATGGTCCGCGCGGCATCTACCGCCGCCTGGGAGAAGACCTGATTGCGGTCAACATAGCCCAGCAGCTTGAAAACCTGATAGAGCGCAACAAAAAACGGGATCGAGGCGACGTAGCCATAGAGGATCAGCGGGTCCGCATAGACCCTGATCAGACTCAGGTTGGCAGCCCTGCCTTCCGTTTGCGGAAACCAGATCAGGTAGGTAAGCGCGCCAAGTCCGATCAGCACAATGACTGCCCTCAGGAACAGTGTTGATCCTCGTTTGAATGCCATGGAATCCTCACGTTTTCGCCGTTTGCGCGGGCGCTCCCGTTGGCACGGAGCAGCCGCTTCTTCTGCACCACGTCGGTGCAGGCCGGCCCATCATACAGCGCGATTTATCGTTTGTCAATATATTTTTATCGTTTATCCAGGGCAATCGCGTCTCAATTCATGATGAGACGGATCAGGTGTAGGCGGGATCGAAGGATGCCCTGAAGCGTTTGTTTCTGATGCCAAGCTTGCAGGTGATGTCCCGTTTGAGAGCTGCCAGCGCCAGACGACGGAGAAGGGCAAAGTTCTCGGCGCCATGCTCTTCCATGAATCAGCCCTCCCTGTGCTGTATCCGCACAACCTGCGCTGATTCACGCACACGTCAAATCCAGACGCGATTGCCCTGCGGGGCCGGGTTGGCCGGCAGCGGACGGACGCAGCCGCGCCGGCGGAGCATCCGTCCTTGTGCGCCAATTGCAGCCAATTGGATGCGGGGTTATGCTGTGTGGGCCGCCAACGTGCTAGAGTAAGTGTCAATTCAACGCTAAGTCGCCGCAAGGAGGCCGCTGTGGAGAGCTTGCCCTACACGATTGAACCCCTGGACGACGCCATCGAGCGCGTCATCCGCAGCGCGCTGGCCGAGGACATCGGCACGGGCGACCTGACCAGCGAGGCCATCTTCCCCGCCGGGCAGCGCAGCGAGGCGCACTTCCTGGCCAAGGCCAATGGCGTGGTCGCCGGGCTGGAGGTGGCGCGCCTGGTCTTCGAGGCACTGGACCCCGACGTCGAGCTCTCGTTTGAAGTGGAGGACGGCCACCACGTGGCGCACGGGCAGCGCTTTGGTCATGTGGTGGGCTTGACGCGAGCGCTGCTCACTGCCGAGCGCACAGCGCTGAACCTGCTGCAGCGCATGAGCGGCATTGCCACCGCCACCCGCCGCTATGTGGACGCCGTGGCCGCCGTGCCCTCCGCCCGCGCCGTGATCCTGGACACGCGCAAGACGGCGCCCGGCCTGCGCCTGCTCGACAAATGGGCCGTGCGCCTGGGCGGCGGGCAGAACCACCGAACCGGCCTCTACGACATGGCGTTGATCAAGGACAACCACATCGCCGCCGTCGGCTCGATTGCCGAAGCAGTGCGCCGCGTGCGCGCCTTCGACCAGCACGCGCGGCCGATTGAAGTTGAAGTGACCGACCTGCAGCAGCTCGAGCAAGCGCTGCTGCTGCACGTGGACCGCATCCTGCTCGACAACATGGCGCCGGCACTGATGGCCGAAGCGGTGGCGATTGCCCACAGCGCCGCCGCGACCAGCGGCCGGCGCACCCCACTCGAGGCGTCGGGCAACGTGAGCCTCGAGACGGTGGCCGCGATCGCCGCCACGGGTGTCGACTACATCTCGATCGGCGCCCTCACCCATTCGGTGACCGCCCTCGACATCAGCCTCGACGTCCACACCGGCTGACGAGACCGCCGCGCCGCCGCTTTCTTCTCGCTTCTCGCTTCTCGCTCCATAAGGCCGCCCACCCATGACTACACCAACATCCACACTCGCCTCCGTCGACCGCTCCCACCTCAGCGTGGACCAGATCTACGAGGAGCTGGTCGCCCGTATTGGTGACTACACGCCCGCCTTCGAGCTGCGGCTGAAGGCAGAGTTGGCGTGGGAGATCAACCAGCTCAAGCGCCAGCGTAACGCCGTGATCCTGGGCCACAACTACATGGAGCCGGCGCTCTTCCACTCGGTGCCGGACTTTGTGGGCGATTCGCTCGACCTCAGCCGCAAGGCCGCGCAGAGCGATGCCGCCATCATCGTCTTCTGCGGCGTCAAGTTCATGGCCGAGACGGCGAAGATCCTCAACCCGCAGGCCACCGTACTCATCCCCTCGCTGCGGGCAGGCTGCTCGCTGGCCGAGTCGATCAGCGCTGCCGACGTGCGCGCCCTGCGCGAGCGCTTCCCCGGCGTGCCCGTGGTCACCTACGTCAACACCTATGCCGACGTCAAGGCCGAGAGCGACATCTGCTGCACCAGCGGCAACGCCGTGGCGGTGGTCGATTCGCTGGGCACCGACACGGTGATCTTCCTGCCCGACGAGTACCTGGCCGCCAACGTCGCCCGCGAGACGGGCAAGCACATCATCTACCCCTCCAAGTACCCCTTCGGCACGCAGCAACACCCCGTGCTCGATTACCAGATGATCGGCTGGCACGGCCGCTGCGAGGTGCACGACAAGTTCACCGTGGCCGATATCGAGCTGGTGCGCGCCCAGTTCCCCGACGTGGTGATCCTGGCGCATCCGGAGTGCAGCCCCGAAGTCACCGCCGCCTCGGACTTCAGCGGCAGCACCAACGCCATGATCCGCTATGTGGAGCAGACGCAGGCCGCGCGCTACCTGCTGCTAACCGAGTGCAGCATGGGCGACAACATCGCCGCCGCCAACCCGCAGAAGGAGATGGTGCGCCTCTGCTCGGTGCGCTGCCCGCACATGAACACCATCACCATGGAGCAGACCCGCGACGCCCTGCTCCACACCCAGTACATCACCGAAGTTCCCCCGGAGATTGCCGCCCGTGCGCGCAACGCGGTGGAACGCATGCTGCTTATCGGCTAACTGCGATCGGGGATCGAGGATCGAGGGCCGGTTCCGCTGCCGCCGCGCCCCGTACTCGAGGCCCGCGTTGCCCCTCGATCCTCGATCCTCGATCGGCTTTTCCGACTGGATGCCCACGATGAACGACTTGCTTACCCCCGATGTACTGATTATCGGCAGCGGCATTGCCGGCGCAACCGCGGCGCTCGAGCTGGCCGACGGCGGCGCGCAGGTGCTGGTAGTCACGCGCGCCGCCCAGTTGCAGGATTCCAACACCTGGTGGGCGCAGGGCGGCATCATCTACAAAGGCAGCGATGATTCGCCCGCCAAGCTGGCAGCCGACATTCTGCACGCCGGCGCCGGCCGCAGCCTGCCCTCTGCCGTCAACATCCTCTCGACCGAAGGGCCGCCGCTGCTCAAGCGCCTGCTCATCGAGCGCGCCGGCGTGCAGTTTGACGCCCACGCCGGCGAGCTCTCGCTGGCGCGCGAGGGCGGCCATTCGCTCGCCCGCATCGTCCATGTGGCCGACTACACCGGCCGCGCCATCGAGCAGGCGCTGACCGAGGCGCTGCAGAGCCACCCCAACATCACCGTCCTCACCCGCCACACGGCGGTCGACCTGCTCACCCCTTCGCACCACGCCCGCAATCGCCTCGCCGTCTACGAACCGCGCTCCTGCGTCGGCGCCTACCTCTTCGACCAGGAGCAAGGGACGGTCAAGCGCGTGCTGGCGCGCGCCACCATCCTCGCCACCGGCGGCCTGGGGCAGGTCTACCTGCGCACCACCAACCCCGTGGGCGCACGCGGCGACGGCATGGCCATGGCCCAGCGCGCCGGCGCGCGTGTCATCAACATGGAGTACATCCAGTTCCACCCCACCACCTTCTTCGTCAATGGCCAGGCCAGCTTCCTGATCAGCGAGGCGGTGCGCGGCGACGGCGCGCGCCTTGTACACGCCAACGGCGAGCCCTTCATGCAGAATCACGACGCCGAGTGGAAGGACCTGGCGCCGCGCGACGTGGTGGCGCGCTCGATCCACCGCGAGATGCTCGCCCGCGACGTCACACACGTCTACCTGGACTTGCGCAGCTACATTGCGCGCGAGCGCATTCTCACCCACTTCCCCACCATCTACGAGAACTGCCTGCGCGAGGGCGTCGACATCACGCAGGAGCTGGTGCCCGTGGTGCCCGCCGCCCACTATGCCTGCGGCGGCGTCTGGAGCGACGAGTGGGGGCGCACCACCATCAACCGGCTCTACGCTGTGGGCGAGGTCTCGTGTACAGGGGTGCATGGCGCCAACCGCCTGGCCTCCACCTCGCTGCTCGAGGGGCTGGTGTGGGGCAGCCGCGCCGCCCACCACGCGCTCGACGCGATGGTCGAGCGCCCGCTTCACCCGGCCGACGACATTCCCGCATGGCGCGACGACGGCCGCTTTGCGCCCGACCCGGCGCTGGTGAGCATGGACATGTCGAGCATCCAGCACATCATGTGGAACTATGTGGGGCTGGCGCGCACTACCTGGCGGCTCGAGCGGGCGCTGCGCGAGCTCGTCCACCTCGAGAGCGAGATCGAGACCTTCTACCGCCGCTCGCAGCTCAGCGACGGCCTGATTGGCCTGCGCAACGCCGTGCGCACGGCCCACATGGTCGCGCTCGCCGCCTGGCAGAACACCGAAAGCGCCGGCGCACACTACCGCGAGTGAATTGGCCCCGGACTTGCGGAAGTTGGGAAGACCTCGACGCAAAACGGTGCTATACTGTATCCAGGTGCGTTATCGCGGCGCAACCGCCTTCCCTTGTGTGGCCGGCCAGCTTTGGCCTAAGCCGCTTCTCCTTCCATCCATGGAGTCGTCCTAACCGATATAGGGGATTCGACGGCGAATCCTGGCGCAGCCGCTGGCTCCCCAACACCTCTCGATTTCGACAACCCCGAACCGAGCGAAAGGTGTACCATGAGCGATCCCCGCAGTCTTGCGCGCTGCTGCGCAGTGCGCGTCCAGCAACACACCGCTGTCGTCCTCCTGTTGGCACTTCTGCTCGCACTTGTTCCTGCCGCACCGACCTTCGCGCAATCACCCGAACCCACTGCCGTCGAAACGCCTACGCTTCCCTTGCGCGTGGAGCGAACTGCCCTCACGGTTCCGGCGGTCGTATCCTCTGCGCCGGCGCCCTCCAGCTTTGCGCCCTCCTTCCTGAGTGGTCCAGCGACCATCCGCTCAATTGCAGTCAAGACCTCAGTGCCCGCCTCTGCAGTGCCCAACATCTTGACGCTCGAATACGTACTGCGCCTACCGGACGGCAGCGTGGCCCGTGCCATCTCGCGCGCCGGCACAGCGGTGGGTGACCAGGTGATCTACTCGGCGCTGCTGCAGATGGCCACCGAGGTCGCGGCAGCGCCCGACTCAGTGTGGACGCTGGAAATCGTCGGCCCGGTGCCCGCGCCGGTTGCCACGGCGGCAACTCTGCTTGTGGAGTACGCTACACGCGCCCCCAAAGACGAACCGCTTGCGGCTGCGTCCACTTCGGGTCCCCGGGCTGTGCTCTCGCCGGTTCCGCTGCTGCGGCCAGCCGCCATTGTCAGCGCTGATGCGTCGACGGTGCGCCCCGCGTCGTGGCAGGAGCTGCTCTACGAGGACTTCGAGACGACCTGGCCGGGCGCCTGGCACGTCATCGACAATTCCGGCGACGGCTATGAGCGTGGCTGGGGACCTTCGTCCCTCAGGCCGTACACCGGCAGCTACGCCGTGTGGCCGGCTGCGGCCGGCGCCAATGGGCTCGACCCTGCCTACAACCTCTACCCGGAGAATCTTGACTCGTGGTTGGTTATCGGCCCGTACGACCTTTCGACCGCGCTCGCCGCGCAGCTGAGCTTCCAGCTGTGGCAGTGGGTCGAGTCGGGTTATGACTACTCGTTTGTGGGCTTTTCGACCGATGGAAGCCTCTTCACGGGCGAAAACCTGTATGACTCGGCCGACTGGACCGCCAAGATCTTCGATTTGGGCGCGTGGCTTGGCGAACCTGAGGTATGGCTGGGGATCAACTTCACGAGCGATAGTTCGATCTCCGATCTTGGGGCCTGGGTGGATGACATTGTCCTCTCCGTCGATTTGACGCCGCCCCCCTCTTGCCTGCGCGCACTCGACCTTGCCCTGGTCTTTGACGGCTCCGGGAGCATCAGCTCCACCGATTTTGAGACGATGAAGACCTTTGGTCGGGAGCTCGTGGGCTCGTTCGAAATCGGGCCAAGCGCAGCGACTGTGGGTATGGTCCAGTTCAGCAGTGAAGGTGTGGGTCGCGTCGAGATTGAGCTCAGCGACTCGCGGATCGACGTCAACAATGCCATTGAGGCCATGGTGCAGCTGGGCGGCGCCACGGACATCCAGGAGGGCATCGCACTTGGCGCTAGCATGCTCCAGTCGAGGGGGCGTGCGGGCGTGCCGAAGGTGATGATTCTACTGACCGACGGCGAGCACAACGAGGTCGGCGATCCCGCTGCTGAGGCGGCAGCGGCCAAGAGCCAGGGCACGCTCATCTTTGGCGTTGCGGTGGGCCCGGGGCCCGACATTGCCCAGATCAACGCCATCGCAAGCGACCCCGATGCGACCTATGTCTACACCGTCACGGACTTCAACAGTCTCGCCTCGATCGTCGCCGTCCTCTCGGAGAACACCTGTGCGGTGCCGGACCTCTCCGAACCGCTGGTCTTCATCCCGGGCATCGGCGGCAGCCAACTGAAGCAGGCGGGCAAGCTGTGGCCACTGTGGCCCAACTTCCTTGAGCCGGACTTGGCTCTGGAGGCCGTGATTGGGCCACTGGCGACTATCCCCAGCGCCATGTTGGACCGGATGACCGGCGCCGCCGAAAAGCTTGCCCTGCCGCCGCAGCCGGGTGTACAGATTATTGCGCCTGACATCATTCGCAAGGCGTTTGGGGTGGCCGACACCTATGCTGGTTTGATCGACTACCTGACTGGCACTGCGGGCTATGTGGAGTATCAATTCAACGAGGCGGTGCTGCCGGGCAAGGGCTGCCTCACGGCGAGTGGCCCCACGCCGACGCTCTTCGTCTTCCCTTACGACTGGCGCAAGAGCAACGCCGAAAGCGCTGCGCTGCTGGCGAACTACATCAACGACTGCGTGCGCGCCTACCACCCCGACAAGAACGTCAACATCCTTGCGCATTCGATGGGTGGCCTGGTGGCGCGCCGCTATGTTCTCGATCAAGCCGCCGCCGGCCTGCAAGCGCCGGTCTCAAAGATCATTACGCTCGGCACGCCATGGCTGGGGGCGCCCAAGGCAGTGCGCATCCTCGAAACCGGCGAGTTCTTCCTTGCCGCCAACTTGCTCATGATCCGCCAGTCCAAACTGCGGGAGCTCGCCGCCACCTGGCCCGGCGCTCACGAGCTGATCCCCGGGCCGCAGTACTTCGCCATGGTCTCTGCCGACGGTGCGACGGCAGCGCGTTATGGGCCTCACTTGCAGAATGTGGGAGGCAGCTGGCTGCCTTCCAACTTTGCGTCTTTCAGGAGCTACTACAACAGCCGGTATGCGGCCGCACCCGTCACGACGACCGAGTTGTTCCACTCAGTTGCCGGGCAGGATGTCTTCAGTGACGTGCCCACGAATATCGAGTATCACCACGTGATCGGCATCACGCGAGGCGCCGAAACCATCGGTCAGGTGCGAGTCGATGACATTCCATGGTGCATGCCGATTGTCGGCTGCTTTGGCAGGCACGAGATCTCGTACACCTGGACGCGGGGTGATGAGACGGTTCCTCTCATTAGCGCGAATCGGTCCCTGACTGCAGTGACCACTCAGGACAACAACGTCTTCTATCATCATCTCATCTCCGGTTCGGGTTCAGGGGCCGACTCCGCCGAACACGGCGAGCTCGTCAAGAACGCCCAAGTCCGGTCGCTGATCAATGAGATTCTGCGCGGACAGTCAACCAGCGCCGTCGCCGTGGCGGCAGATGCATCCATCCCCCCGGCCGAGCCGATGGTCTATGTCTCGGTGCACGGGGGCGGGCATGCTCAGGTAACCGACAATGCAGGCAACATGACCGGGGTGCGAACCGACGGCATTGTTGTCGATACGGTGCCTGGCGCCGGCTACTCGACGCTCGGGGCAGACGGTTTTGCGATCATGGTCCCTGCGGAAGGCAGCTTTGTCCTCGATTTTCAGAGTGGAGCCGAACCTCTACACATCGAACTGACCACGGGAACCGACGAGGCAGTCTTCGAGCGCATTCGCTATCTGGACACGGTGCTGCCGGCCAATCGCAAGGCGCGCGTGACGATTGTTGACGGTGTGGCGTCGAACCTGCTCTATGACGCCAACGGTGACGGAGCAATCGAGAGTCAGGTCGCACCGACTGTGCGGGTGAGCGGCAACGCAGCGTCCGACGAAACGGACCCTACACTTGCGGTGCAACTGGCGCGACACTACAACTGGATCCGCGTGACCTTCGCAGCGGCAGACGCAGGTGGCGCGCCACGGGTGACATACGCAGTCAATGGCGTCGTCGCCACCGCAGCGGCCAATGCGACAGTCCAGTTCCATTTGACGGCCTCCTCTACGCTGCAGGTCTTTGCCCAGGATGCGGCCGGCAACCGCTCGACGATGCAGGAGTTTGCGCTGCAGTTCGTCCCCGAGCCCGTGTACCTGCCGACTGTGCGCCGCTAGCGAGCCGTCGCCGTAGTCGCCGTTACCTGCCGTGTAGAACAAAGGGAGACGGGCGCCAAGTCGCGCCCGCCTCCTGTTTTCGACGTTTGACACAAGCGCGCCTACCGTTTATTATCCCGCCCATCAGCTCGCCAGTCGCACTCTGCCGGCTCCCCAGCCTGGCCCGCACCGTACAGACCGTACGCGTGCCCGTGCGCGTCCTCTCTGGTTGAGCAGCGCCGCTGCGGCTTCCGCTGCGCGGCCGCCCACGCTGCACCGCCGCGGCCCCCTGCGCCGCCGATGGAAAGACAGCTGCTGGATGAAGCCGGCGCCCTTTCGCTACCTGGCCCCATCGTCTCTGGCCGAGGCGTTGGCGCTGCTTGCCGAGCATGGCTCTGATGCCAAGCTGCTTGCCGGCGGCCAGAGCCTGATCCCGGCCATGAACTTCCGCCTGGCTCAGCCAGCCGTGCTGATCGACCTCAACCGTGTCCCTGAACTCGCCGCGCTGGCGCCTGCGCCCGACGGCAGCCTGCACGCCGGCGCCATGGTGCGCCAGCGCACGCTGGAGCGCAGCGCGCTGGTCGCAACGCAGTCGCCGCTGCTGCACGCCGCCCTGCCCCACATTGCCCACGTCCAGATTCGCAACCGGGGCACGCTGGGGGGCAGCCTCGCCCACGCCGACCCCGCCGCCGAGCTGCCGGCCGTGGCCGTCGCGCTGAACGCCACCTTCCACCTGCAAAGCGCCGACGGGGCCCGCACCGTCAGCGCCGCCGACTTCTACCTGGGGCTCTTCACCACCGAGCTGGCCGAGGACGAAATCCTGACCCAGATCGACCTGCAGCCGCTGCCCGCGGGCACCGGCTGCGGCTTTGCCGAATTCGCCCGCCGCCGTGGTGACTACGCCCTAGCCGGCGCGGCCGCTGTGCTCGAGTTGGACGCCGCCGGCAGTTGCCGCGCCGCCCGCCTTGTGCTCTTCAGCGTGGGCGAGACGCCCGTGCTCGCACCCAGCGCTGCCGCCGCGCTGGTGGGAGCAGCGCCCACGGCGGCGCTCCTTGCCGAAGCCGCGCACGCCGCCGCCCAGCATGACATTGACCCGCTCGGCGACATCCACGCCGGCGCCGCCTACCGCCGCCACCTGGCCGAAGTGCTCGCCCGCTGCGCCCTGGGCGATGCCTTGGCCGCCTGCCTGGCATCGCGCGCCGCCCAGCCCGCACGCGCCGCCTGAGCCACCACTGCCCTGCCGCCCATGGACGACCTGCACACCATCACCCTCAGCGTCAACGGCGTGCCCACCACGCGCACGGTCGAAAGCCGCCTGCTGCTGAGCGACTTTCTGCGCCACACGCTCGACCTCACAGGCACCCATGTTGGCTGCGAGCATGGCTCGTGCGGGGCGTGCACGGTGATCATGGACGGCGAAGCGGTGCGCGCGTGCATCCTCTTCGCCGTGCAGGCCGACGGCCACGACCTCACCACCGTCGAGGGGCTGACGGCGCCGCCGCCGGCCGTGGGCGCGCCGCCCGTGCTCCACCCGCTGCAGGCGGCCTTCCGCGAGCAACACGCCCTGCAGTGCGGCTACTGCACGCCTGGCATCCTGATGACGCTGATCCCCTTCCTGCGCGACAACCCGCAGCCCCACGAGCACGCCGTGCGCGACCTGCTCTCGGGCAACCTCTGCCGCTGCACGGGATACAACAACATCATCGACGCGGCACTCGCGGTTGCCAACGCCATCGAGAATCGAGAAGCGAGAATCGAGAGCGATAGCTGAGTTGCGGCATTGGCCGACAGTGCCATCGGTCACCTATCAGCTACTCTCGGCTTTCAAGTCTGCTCCGCCACCTGCCTCTCGATTCTCGCTTCTCGCTTCTCGATCTCATCCCATCATTTGGACGAAGCGCCACCATGTCCACCCGCGTCTTCGGCAAATCAATCAAGCGCAATGAGGACCCTCGCCTGCTCACCGGCCAGGCGCTCTTCACCGACGACGTGCACATGCCCGGCATGCTGCACGCCGCCTTTGTGCGCGCCGATTACGCCCACGCCCGCCTCGGCGCCATCGACACGACCGCCGCACGCGCCATGCCGGGCGTGGTCGCCGTCTACACCGCCGCCGACCTGGGCGACTACTGGCAGCCCGGCCCGCTGCTGGTCAATCCGCCGCCCGTGCCGAACATGCTCTTCAACGCCCGCACGCAGGTGCCGCTGGCCAAGGGCAAGGTGCGCCACGCCGGCGAGCCGATTGTGCTTGTAATCGCCGAGAGCCGCTACCTGGCCGAGGACGCCGCCGAGCGCGTCGTCGTGCGCTACGAGCCGCTGCCCGCCGTGGTCGACATCGAGCACGCCCTCGACCCCGGCGCGCCCCTCATCCACGAGGACCTGGCGCAGAATCTCAACGCCCACGTGCTGCAGCGCAAGGGCGACTACGCACACGCCGCCGCTCAGGCTGACCTCGTGCTCCGCCGCCGCTACAGCTACGACCGCGGCACCGCAGCCGCGCTGGAGAACCGCGGCGTCGTCGCCAGTTGGGACGCACGCGCCGAGCAGATGACGATCTACGACACCACGCAGGCGCCTGTGGTCATCCGCAACGGCATCGCCGCCATGCTCGGCCTGAGCGAAAAGCAGGTGCGCGTCATCGCCCCCTTCATCGGCGGCGGCTTTGGCCCCAAGATCATGATGTTCTACCCCGAAGAGGTGCTGCTGCCCTGGGTTTCGATGCGCCTCAACCGACCCATCAAGTGGATCGAGGACCGCCAGGAGAACTTCTTCAGCACCACGCAGGAGCGCGGCCAACTGCACGAGGCAGAGATCGCCATCACGCGCGACGGGCGCGTGCTCGGGGTCAAGGATGTCTTTCTGCACGACGCCGGCGCCTACGCCCCCTACGGCCTCACCGTGCCGCTCAACTCGCAGTGCACGCTGCTGGGCCAGTACGACGTGCCCCACTACCACAGCGAGTTCCGCTCGGTCTTCACCAACAAGCCGATCGTGACGCCCTACCGCGGCGCCGGCCGCCAGCACGGCGTCTTTGTGATGGAGCGGCTGCTCGACGCCGCCGCCGCCGAGCTGGACATCAGCCCGGTGGAGATACGCCGCCGCAACCTGATCCCACCCGACAAGTTCCCCTACAGCAACGAGATCATCTATCAGGACTTCGCGCCGCTCGTCTACGACTCCGGCAACTACCTGCCCGCCCTCGAGCGCGCCGCCGAGCTGATCGACTTCGAGCGCTGGGTGGCCGAAGAGCAGCCCGCCGCACGCGCCGCCGGCCGCCAGGTTGGGATCGCCCTTGTCACCTATGTCGAGGGCACCGGCATTGGCCCCTACGAGGGCGCACGCGTGACGATCGAGACCAGCGGGCGCGTGAGCGTGGCCACCGGCGTGGGCACGCAGGGGCAGGGGCACTACACCGTCTTTGCGCAGATTGTGGCCGAGCAGTTGGGCGTGGAGGTGGCCAACGTGCGCCTGACCACCGGCGATACCGACCAGTTCTACTGGGGGGCGGGCACCTTTGCCAGCCGCGGCGCCGTGGTGGCCGGCAATGCCATCCACGCGGCGGCGGCGGCCGTGCGGCGCAAGGTACTCAAGGCCGCCAGCACCGAGCTCGACGAGGTCAACATCGAGCACCTCGAGCTGGTCGATGGCACGGTGCGCATCAAGGGGCAGCCGGACTCGGCGATCAAGCTGGGCGAGCTGGCCGCGCGCGCCAACCCCACGCGCGGGGCCGTCAAGCCGGGCGCCGAACCGGGGCTGGAGGCCACCGACTACTTTGGCCCCGAGCGCGGCGCCACCGCCTCGGGCGTGCATGCCGTCATCCTCGAGGTGGACCCCGAAACCTGCGATGTGCGCATCCTCAAGTATGTGGTGGTGCACGATTGCGGCGCCGTCATCAACCCCATGATCCTCGACGGCCAGATTCAGGGCGGCGTGGCGCAGGGCATCGGCAACGCCTTTTACGAACAGCTGGCCTGGGACGAGAACGGCCAGCTCCTCAACGCCTCGCTCATGGATTACCTGCTGCCCTCGAGCGACACCATGCCGCGCCTGATCACCGACCACATGGAGACCCCCTCGCCGCTCAACCCGCTTGGCGTCAAGGGCGCGGGCGAGGCGGGTGCCATCCCGGTCGGACCGCTCTTTGCGCAGGCGGTGCAGAACGCGCTCAACCTGCCCGGCCTCGAAATCAACGAAATCCCGCTCAGCCCCAGCCGCATCTGGGAGCTGGTGCAGGAACACCGCGCCGGCGAGCCGGCCGCGCCCGCGCCGAACGCAGGCGCGGCCGACACCCAGCCGGCGCCCCACGTGGAAGGCTAACCTGTGACTGCCGCCGAACCGGACTGGCTGCGCTGGGGCAAGGAGCTTGCCGCCATCGCCCAAATCGGGCTGACCTACGCCACCGAGAATCACTTCGACCGCGACCGCTACGCCCGCGTGCGCGAGATCGCCACCGCCATGCTCGCCGCCAACGGCAGCGTCGGTGAGCCCGAGCTGCTCGCCATCTGGCAGAGCGAGGAGGGCTACGCCACGCCCAAGGTGGATGTGCGCGCCTTTGTGCGCAACGCCGACGGCCACGTGCTGCTGGTGCAGGAGAGGAGCGACGAGCGCTGGACGCTGCCCGGCGGCTGGGCCGACATCAACGAGAGCGCCGGCAATGTGGCGGCGCGCGAGGTCTGGGAAGAGGCCGGCGTCACCGTGCGCGCCGTGCGCCTGCTCGCCCTGCTCGACCGCTCGGAGCAGGGGCACCGCCCGCTCTTCCCCTTTCACGTCTACAAGAGCTTCTTCCACTGCGCCTACATCGCCGGCGAACCGCACGGCAGCGACGAGACACTCGACGCCCGCTGGTTCCCGCTCGACGCCCTGCCGCCGCTGAGCGAGACGCGCGTGCTGCCCCACCAGATCCGCCGCATGGCCCAGCTCGCCGACGACCCCACCCTCCCCGCCGACTTCGACTAACGAGAAAGTACACGGGAACAACGGACACTACGGAACTGCAACAACACGAGTACCAACACGCATAGTTGAGCCTGTCGACGGGCTGCCCTGCCAGCGCTTTTTCCTGTAGTTTCCGCTTTTTCCGTTCTTTCCGTGTACCCTTTGCTTTTCCTTTCCTCACCCTCGACTCCTATGTCTACTTTGATCAAGAACGGCACAGTGGTTACCGCCGGCGACACCTACAGCGCCGACCTGCTCATCGAGGGCGAGACCATCGCGCTGATCGGGCGCGACCTGCCCACGGCCGGCCACGAGCTGATCGACGCCAGCGGCAAGCTGCTGCTCCCCGGCGGCATCGATGTGCACACCCACCTCGACTTGCCCTTCGGCGGCACCTCGTCAAGCGACGACTTCCTGACCGGCCATCGCGCCGCGGCCTTTGGGGCCACCACCACGCACATCGATTTTGTGATCCAGCCCAAGGGCGGCTCGCTGCGCGCCGGCCTCGATACCTGGCATGCCAAGGCGCAGGGCAAGGCCAACATCGACTACGGCTTCCACCTCGCCATCACCGACCTGCGCGACGAGGTCATGGCCGAGATCCCCTCGCTCGTCGAAGAAGGCGTCACCAGCCTCAAGCTCTTCATGGCCTACAAAGGGCTCTTCCAGGTCGATGACGACACGCTCTTCCGCGCCATGCTCACCGCGGCGGACAACGGCATGCTGATCATGGTGCACGCCGAAAACGGCGATGTGATTGTGCAGCTGCGCAACCGGCTGCTGGCCGAGGGCAAGACCGCGCCCCAGTACCACGCCGTGGCGCAGCCCGCCATGGTCGAGGCCGAAGCGACCGGGCGCGCGGTCGCGCTGGCGGGGATTGCCGGCGCGCCGCTCTACGTGGTGCACATGACCAACGCCGCCGCCATCGAGCAGCTGGCGCTCGGCCGCGCCAAGGGCTTTCCGGTGATGGGCGAGACCTGCACCCAGTACATGTTCGTCTTCGAGGAGGACCTGGCGCGCCCCGATTACGAGGGCGCCAAGTTCATCTGCTCGCCGCCCGTGCGCACGCCGGCAGACGCCGAAGTACTCTGGCGCGCGCTGGCCAACAACACACTGCAGGCCGTCAGCACCGACCACTGCCCCTTCTGGTTCGACGGCGGCGTGAAGGGCCGGCCGGCGGGCAAGGAGCTGGGGCGCGCTTCGTTCGACAAGATTCCCAACGGCATGCCCGGCATCGAGGACCGCATGGCGGTGATGTGGCACCACGGCGTGGGCAGCGGCCGCTTCAGCGCCAACCGCTTTGTGGCGCTGACGAGCACGAACCCGGCGCGCATCTTCGGCCTCTACCCGCGCAAGGGCACGATCGCCGTCGGCTCGGACGCCGACGTGGTGATCTGGGACCCGAACCTGGAGCACACGATCAGCGCCGCCACCCACCACATGAACACCGACTACAACTGTTACGAAGGGATGATCGTGCGCGGCTGGCCCACGCAGGTGCTGCTGCGCGGCCGCACCATTGTGCAGGGAGACGACTGGCACGGCACGCCCGGCGCCGGCAAATTCCTCAAGCGCGCGCCCTTCGGCGCCATCCTGTAACGCGAACCGCACTTCATCGGTACACGGAGACAGCGGAAGAAGCGGGCAATAACGCCCAATCCAGCTTCCGCTTTCCACGCTCCTGTCCTGCTGTTCCGCAGTTCGCTGTTCCGCTGTTTCCGTTTTTTCCGTGTACCTTTCGTTTTTCAAGCGTTGATACGCGCGCATGCAAGCCGATTCAGCCACCCCTACCCCAGCCGGCAAAGCACCTGCACCCACGGCGACCGGCGCCGCGCGCACTGCCCCCGCCACGCGCAAGAGCAGCGGTTGGCTGCGGCAGGCGCTCTCGTTCCTGCTGATCCTGGTAGTGATTGCCCTGGTGTGGGAGGGCGCCAAGTGGGTCGGCGGCGACCCCTGGCGCGCCGAATCGAACCCGTTCGGCATCGAGCACAACCCGCCCCTGCGCTGGAAGCAGGCTTCGGACCTCAACCTGCCCCACCTGTGGAGCATTGCCGAGGCCTTTGGCAACCCGTCGCGCCGCAACGGCCCGCCCCTCTGGCAGACACTGCTGGCCGCCTCGATCTACACCTTTCGCGAGGCGCTGGTCGGCTTCACCGCCGGCGCGCTGCTGGGGCTGACGCTGGGCGCGCTCTTCGTCCACTTCCGCATCCTCGAGCGGGGCTGCATGCCCTACGTCGTCATGTCGCAGACAGTGCCGATCCTCGCCATCGCGCCCATGGTGGTGATCTGGCTGCAGGCGGGCTGGGTCTCGGTGGCGGTGATCTCGGCGTACCTGACCTTCTTCCCGGTCACCATCAACACGCTGCGCGGCCTGCGCTCGCCCGACCCGATGGCGATCGAGTTGATGCGCTCCTACGCCGCCAGCGACTGGCAGATTCTGTGGAAGCTGCGCTTTCCGGCCGCGCTGCCGGCGATCTTCACCTCCTTCAAGATTGCGGCCACGGCCAGCGTGGTCGGCGCCATCATCGGCGAGCTGCCCTCGGGCATCCGCAACGGCCTCGGTCGCGCGATTCTCGACTTCAACAGCTACTACATCTCAGGCCCCGGCCGCCTGTGGGCTGCGATCTTCGCCAGCGCCATGGCCGGCATCGCCTTCTACCTGATCATCGCCGCCGCCGAACGCTACTTCCTGCGCAACCGCCAGGCCGTGGCCGGCGCCGCCTGACCCTGCCGCTCTCGCTTCTTGCGTCTCGATCGTGACTATGCTCAACCCCATCGTCTCCCTCTCTAATGTCAACATGACCTTCGGCAAGCCCGGCAATCAAACCGTGGCGCTGCAGAACGTCAACCTGCAGATCGTGCCCGGCGAGTTCATCTCGCTCATCGGCCCCTCGGGCTGCGGCAAGAGCACCCTGCTGCGCCTGGTGGGTGACCTGCTGCAGCCCACCGCGGGCGAGGTGCGCGTCAACGCCAAGAGCGCGCACCAGGCGCGCATCGACCAGGACTACGGCATCGTCTTCCAGGCCCCCGTGCTCTTCGAGTGGCGCACAATCATGAAGAACGTGATGCTCCCGCTCGAACTGCGCGGCCTGCCGCGTGCCGACCAGGAAGCGCGCGCCCGTTCGCTGCTGCGCATGGTGGAGCTGACGGGCTTTGAGGGGCACTACCCGTGGCAGCTTTCGGGCGGCATGCAGCAGCGCGCCGCGATTGCCCGCGCTCTGGCCGAGCAGCCCCGCCTGCTGCTGATGGACGAGCCCTTTGGCGCCCTGGACGAGATGACGCGCGAGCGCATGAACCAGGAGCTGCACCGCATCTGGCTCGAGACCAAGACCACCGTCATCTTCGTCACGCACTCGATCAGCGAGGCGGTCTTCCTGAGCACGCGCATTATCGTTATGTCGGCGCGCCCGGGCGAGATTCTGCACGAGATTCCCGTGCGCCTCACCCTGCCGCGCGGCATCCACACTCGCGAAGAGCCGGCCTACTTCGAGCACGAGACTGAGGTCCGCGAGTGGCTGCGCCGGGCGAAGGGGTACATCGAGTAACAGCGAATTCAAAAGTACACGGAAACGACGGAAACAACGGGAAAAGCAACTGCTGCAGAGCAAACAGAGCCAACCTGCAAGCAGCGCTTGAACCGTCGTCTTGATGTTGCTCTTCCGTTGTTTCCGTAGTGTCCGTTTTTTCGTGTACGTTTTCGCTTTGGCTGTTGCGTACGAAGAGAGTGACGGGGATGGCACGCGTCAGGCGGGGAGCAATCGAATATGCGCCGGCGATCCTGCTCTTCGTGGCGGTGATTGCGCTGTGGGAGGGCGCGGTGCGCGTCTTCGACGTCAAGCAGTTCATCCTGCCCGCGCCGTCGGTGATCTGGGCGGCCTTCACCACCAACTTCAAGCAGCTGGTGGGCGTGGGCTGGTTCACCACCAAAGAGGCGCTGGGCGGCTTTGCCCTCGGCTGCTGCGCCGGCTTTCTGGCCGCGCTGCTCACGGCGCGCTGGGCCGCCTTTCGCGACGGCATGATGCCCTTCGCCATCGCCGCCAACTCGGTGCCCATCATCGCCTTCGCCCCGATCATGAACAACTGGTTCGGCATCGACGACCCCTTCTCGAAGATGATGATCGTCGCCGTGATCTGCTTCTTCCCGGTGATGATCAACACCGTGCGCGGCCTCACCCTGATCGACCCCGCCGCGCTCGAGCTGATGCGCGCCTACGCCGCCACCGACTTCGACATCCTCTGGAAGCTGCGCCTGCCCAACGCGCTGCCCTATCTCTTCAACGCCTTCAAGGTGGCCGCCACGCTGAGCATGATCGGCGCCGTGGTCAGCGAGTACTTCGGCGGCAACCGCAGCGCGCTGGGCGTCTATATCACCCAGGAGGCGGCGCAGTTCCGCTTCCAGAACTCGTGGGCGGCGATCATCATCGCCTGCATCGTCGGCATCACCTTCTACCTGGTCATTCTCTTCTTCGAACGGCTGGCGATCCCGTGGCACGTCTCCGTCCGCCCCGACCGTTAGCAAAAACATCTGACGCAAGGGCGCGAAAGACGCTAGGGATCGCAAGGAACTGCAACAGCAAGGAACTGCCACAGCAAGGAACTGCAACAGCAGGCAAGAGCAGGGCGTTGATGTAGAGCGCGCCACCTCGCCGATCGCGCCGCTACCTGACTACCAGCCGCTACCTGACTACCAGTCGATCTTGAACTCTTTTAGCAGTTCCCTGCCGTTGCTGTTCCTTGCGATCCCTGGCGCCCTTGCGTCAGATGTTGCAGTTGAGTGTTGACTCTCCCGCGTTGGCCCGCACCTTACGCGTTTCGATTGATTGACTGGAGGCAGAGAAGATGAAGCGAGTGCTGATTGTGCTGTTGATGCTGTGCCTGGCCGTGGCGCTGGCCGCTTGCGCCGCGCCCACCGCCGCCCCCGCTGCCGAAGCACCGGCCGCCGAGGCGCCAGCCGCCGAGGGCGAGGCCGCCGCGTCCGACGCCTGCGCCGAGCTGACTCCCGTGCGTCTGCAGCTGCAGTGGGTGACGCAATCGCAGTTTGCCGGCTACTTCGCCGCCCTGGCCGAAGGCTTCTACGCCGACGAGTGCCTCGACGTCACCATCCTCGAGGGTGCAGTCGAGATTGTGCCGCAGCAGGTCGTCGCCTCGGGCGAAGCAGAGTTCGGCATCGCCTGGGTGCCCAAGATGCTCGCCTCGCGCGAGCAGGGCGCCGACCTGGTCAACATCGCCCAGATCTTCCAGCGCTCGGGCACCCTGCAGGTGAGTTGGGCCGACAGCGGCCTCGGCGGCCCCGACACCTGGGGCGGCAAGCGCATCGGCACCTGGGGCTTCGGCAACGAGTGGGAGGTCTTCGCCGCCCTGCGCCAGGCCGGCATCGACCCCAACGACCCGGCCCAAGTCACTGTCGTCCAGCAGCCGTTCGACATGTCGCTGCTGCTCAACCGCGAGATCGATGCCGCGCAGGCAATGATCTACAACGAGTATGCCCAGGTGCTCGAAGCTACAAACCCCGAGACCGGCGAACTCTTCCAGCCCGAAGACCTGACGGTAGTCGACTACAACGAAGTCGGCGTCGCCATGCTGCAGGACCACATCTTCGCCCGCGAATCCTGGCTGGCCGAAGAAGGCAGCGAAGAAATTGCCACACGCTTCCTGCGCGCCTCGTACCGCGGCTGGATCTTCTGCCGCGACAACTTCGACGCCTGCGTGACCCACGTGCTCGACAACGGCCCCACCCTGGGCGAAGGGCACATGCGCTGGCAGCTCAACGAGATCAACGGCCTGATCTGGCCGTCGCCCGCCGGCATCGGCGTGATGGACGACGCGCTCTACCAGCAGACGGTCGACATCAGCACCGAGTTCGCCGTGCTTGCCGCCGCGCCCGATGCCGGCGCGCTGCGCACCGACCTGGCGCAGGCCGCCCTTGAAGGGCTGAGCGACCTGGACACCACCGGTGAGGGCTTCACCAAGCTCGAGGTCGAGGTGACGCCCGGCGGCGAATAGCCCCGGCGCTCGACACACCAACCGAACGAAGACGGCGGGTGGCCCTGTGGCTGCCCGCCGTCTCTCTTTGCACCGCAGAAGCACCTTTCGGGGAGCCGTTCGGCCCGAATCCTCGTTATGGTAGAGTGTCTGAGTCAGAACCGATTCTCTCCGCCCGAACCCCCACCGGGAAAGTTGCACGGAGACGCTGCTCCATGCGCACCTTCGTAAAGGCGTTACGGTCTGCCCGTTTCCCCCGCGCCCGCTCTCTTCCGACCACCATTCTCGTTCTCCTGCTGCTCGCCCTCTGCTTGCCCACATCCGCCGGTGCACAGGACGAATCCACCATCTATCTTCCCCTGGTGTACGGCGAAAGCACCGATGAAATCCCCCCACAGCCCGTCGCCTATAGCTCATTCGATGGTGTGGAGCTCATCCTCTACGCGCATCCTGGCAGCGAAGTCTCTCTGCTCGTGGACGACGCCGATCTGGAGCGCGCCACCATGCGCCAGATTGTCTCGACCTTTGACGACGCATGGCGCTACTACCGCGCCGCCACCGGCCGCGCCCCAATGCCCTATCGCATGTTCGACGACACGGCAACCATTGCCGTGGTCCCTTCCACCTGCAACGGCATCACGACCGACTGCGGCTTCCTCGGCGCCACCGGCATCGAAGTCACGCCGCCCATCTTCGATGACCTGTACAGCGGGGTTCATTTGCGCAGCGAGTACGACCAAACGATCTTTCATACCATGGGGCGCAACTTCTGGTTCTTTACCGAGCAGTTGGAGTACAAGGGCGAGGACAACACGCGCACGGTCACTACCGGCTACGCGGCCTTCATGCGCTTTATGGCCATGGACGCAGCCGGTGCCGCGCCTGGCCCGATCTATGGCCAGGACCCCACGCTCTACCGCGCCGGTCTGGTGGCGCTGCTCGACCGCTACCTGGCCGACCCCACGTTGAACTGGGAGAACACGCTGCGCATTGGGCGCGCGCCGGCCAACACCCAAGGCATGAGCGGCCCCGAGTTCTTTGCATCGTTTCTGTTTGCGCTGAAGGAACGCTACGGAGAGCCCTTTGTGGCCGCACTCTGGCACGAGGCAGCCACGCTGCCGGCGGCGGAGAGCACGCAGGCGGCGGTGGACAACTTTGTGCGCGCCGCTTCGGCCGCGGCGGGCGAGGACCTCGCGCCCCTCTTCCGCGACGAGTGGCGCTGGCCGGTCTCCCCCGCCACGCCGTAAACGCCCACAAACGTGATCGCGCCCATGCAGTTTGGTAGCCGTCTCTCGCCGAGAGGTCGGGGCGCTTGGTGTGTCCGTGGGCTGAAGCCGCACGGCTAAACAACAACAAGCCGGCTCAAGCCGGCCGACTCCATCAGATCATGCCGCACGATGGAATCAGCCGTTCTTCAGCCGGCTTGTGGTTCCTGCACTTCCCTGCTGTTGCCGTTCCCTGCTGTTGCCGTTCCTTGCGTTCCCTTGCGTCCATCGCGCCCTTGCGTCAGATGTATTTGTTAGGCGGGTTCGAGGTTCTCGGCGCCTTCGTTGCGCACCGAGTTGACGCGCGTGCTGACGGGCCAGAGCTGTGTGCGCTGCGCGTCCCACGGCCGCAGCAGGTGCTGGAGCATGGCAACTTCGTTCGGCGTGCTGTCCTTGCCGCTGCCCAGCCAGAGCGCGTAGTCCGCCGGGTCGAGGATGACGGGCATGCGGTCGTGCAGGCTGCTAACGGCTTCGTTGGCCTCGGTGGTGAGCAGCGTGCAGCTCTCGATTTCCGAGCCGTCGGCGCTCACCCAGCGCTCCCAGAGGCCGGCGATGGCGAAGAGGCCGGCGTCGGTGGTGATGAAGTGGGGCGTCTTGCCGCTGGCGCCCTTCTGCCATTCGTAGAAGCCCGAAGCCGGCACCAGGCAGCGCCGCCGCTTGAGTGCCGCACGGTAAGAGGCCTTCTCGGCCACCGTCTCGCTGCGGGCGTTGATCATCTTCTGGCCGATGCTGGGGTCCTTGGCCCACGACGGGATCAGCCCCCACTGCACGTGCGTCCACTCGCGGGCGTGGCTCTCGGGGTTGAGGCGCACAATTGCCACCGGCTGCGTGGGGGCAATGTTGTAGCGGGGTTCGAGATAGGGCTCCTCGGGCAGGTCAAAGAGTTCGGCCAACTGTTCGGGCGAGGCCCGCAGCACAAAACGTCCGCACATGGTTGCTCTCCTCAAAGGGCTTCTGCCATCCTGAGCAGGTCTGCGCCCACTCGTCCGCCATGCTACCACAGTCCACCGCTGCCGTCTGGAAGCCTTGCCCCTGCCGCCTCGCTCCCCGCTCCTCGCTTCTCGCTCGGCCCACCCGAACCCTATGCTATACTGCCCCCGACTTACCCGTTTCGCCCGCCTCCACCCTGGCCACCCACCATGCAGCGCGCAAGCTTCGCCCCATCTCCCATCCCGCAGGGCGTTGCCGACCACTTCTGGGCGCAGGCGCAGGCGCGCCGCGCGCTCGAGCAGCGGCTGCTCGCGCTCTTCCGCAGCTGGGGCTATGGCGACGTGCTGACGCCCGCCTTTGAGTTTGCCGAGACGATCGACGCTCGCGCCAACCCCGAACTGCAGAGCGAAATCTATCGCTTTGTCGACCGCGACGGGCGCATGCTCGCCCTGCGCGCCGACATGACCATCCCCGTGGCGCGCCTGGTGGCAACCCGCCTGCACGATGTGCCCATGCCGCAGCGCTTCTGCTATGCCGACAGCGTCTTCCGCTATGCCGAACTGCAAGCGGGACAGCAGCGCGAGTTCCTGCAGGCCGGCATCGAGCTGGTGGGCGCCGCCGAACCGGCCTCCGACGCTGAGGTGCTGGCGCTGACGCTGCGCGCGGTGCAGGCTGCCGGCATTGCCGATGTGCGCCTGGCCGTGGGCCACATCGGCTACTTCCACGCCCTGCTCGACGAGCTGCAGCTGCCCGAAGCTGCGGCGCTTGCGCTCTTCGACGCCGTCGATCGCAACAGCGACGCCGCGCTCGCCGCCTTTTTGCAGCAGACGAGCCTGCCGGATGCGCAGCGCGCGGTGGTTGCCCAGCTGCCCCATCTCAGTGGAGATGACTACGCCGCGCTCTTTGCCCTGGCCGAGCGGCTCTGCCTGAACCACGCCATGGCCGCCGCGCTCGAGAACCTGCGCGCCGTGCTGGACGCCCTGCGCGCCCACGCCATCGCCGAGCTTGTCTACCTGGACCTGACCGAGGTGCACAACCTGGGCTACTACACCGGCATCACCTTTGAGGCGCTGACGCCCGGCCTGGGCTTTGCGCTCGCCGGCGGCGGACGCTACGATCACCTGGTGGGCACCTTTGGCGCGCCGCAGCCCGCTGTGGGCGCCGCGCTCACCCTCGACAGGCTGCTGCTGGCCGCTGGCACGGTAAACCAGCCCCCGGCGCCGCTCGCCGTCGAGCTGCTGGTGCAGCCCCACGGCAGCCGCGCGGCGATGGCGATGGTCGAGCAGTTGCGGGCGGCCGGGCGGCGCGTGACGGTGGAGTTCGGCGGCGCGGCAGGACAGGAGCTGCTGCACGCCGCCCGCGCGCGCGGCATTCCCGCCGTGGCCGAGTGGCGCGCGGGTAGCCTTGCGCTTTCGTCAACGTCGGGTACGGAGGATGCGCTCTTGTCATCACTACGCGCAGAGGTCGCTGCTCTATCCCCGCTCGCGGTGGCCGCCCATGGCCGCTGAGCAGAACGGCGCCCGCCCGCTGGTTGTGGCGCTGGCCAAGGGGCGCCTCACGCTTGACACGCTCGCCCTCTTCGCGCGTGCCGGGCTGCCGCCACCGCCCGACTTTGGCCGCCGCCTCGTGGCCGACAGCGCAGATGGTTCGCTCCGGTTCCTGCTCGCCAAGGCGATGGACGTGCCCACCTACGTCGAATATGGCGCCGCCGACGTGGGCATCTGCGGCCTTGACGTGCTGCGCGAGAGCCGGCGCGCCGTCTATGAGCCGCTGCTGCTCCCCTTCGGCTACTGCCGGCTCAGCCTTGCCGGCCCTGCCGACCGTCCAGACACCCCGCTGCGCTACGAGAGCCAGCCACGCGTGGCCACCAAGTACCCGCACCTGGCCGCCCAGTTCTTCCGCGAGCGCGGCGTCAACGCCGAGATTATCGAGCTCGCCGGCTCGGTGGAGCTGGCGCCGCTGGTGGGGCTGGCCGACCTGATTGTGGACATGGTGGAGAGCGGCGGCACGCTACGCGCCAATGGTCTCGTCGAACTGCGCACGATTCTGCCCAGCCAGGCCGTGCTGATTGCAAACCGCGCGGCCTGGCGCCTGCAGGCCGCGCGCATCCAGCCCCTGATCGCCGCGCTCTCTGCCGCCGTCGCGCACCCTGAAGCCGCCACCTGACACACTGCCTGAACCCGACATCCCATCCAAAGCCACCTGCCCACCGCCATGACAACGATCGTTCCCTCTTCCCACATCGACGGCGTCAAATTCGCCCAGCTGCGCGCATTCGCCGACGAGCGCGGCCGCTTCATCGAGACCTTCCGCAAGGGCTGGTTTCCCGAACGCAGCTGGGAGATTGTGCAGACAAACCGCAGCGACAGCAAGCAGGGTGTCCTGCGCGGGCTGCACTACCACTTCCACCAGGTGGACTACTGGTACGTGCCCAGTGGCCGCATGCGCGTGGGCATGGCCGACCTGCGCCGCGCTTCGCCCACCTTTGGCCGCGCCGAGACAATCGAGATCGGCGACCACAACCAGGTGGGCGTCTTCATTCCCTGCGGCGTGGCGCACGGCTTCTACGCCCTTACCGACGTCACGCTGACCTATCTGGTTGACAACTACTACGACGGCGCCGACGAGCTGGGCGTGGCCTGGGACGACCCCGAACTGGCTGTGCCATGGAACGTCGCCGCGCCGCCGCTGCTCTCGCCCCGCGACGCCGCCAACCTGCCCCTACGCGACCTCAATCCTGCACGCCTGCCCTAACAACATAACTGCTTAACGCAAGGGCGCAAGGGAACGGATCAACTGAAGGGCGCAAGGAACTGCAACAGCAGGAACTGCAACTGCAAATTGGCTAATCCTGCCAAGTTCTCGAGCGCCAGGTGGCTTTCTTCTCGATTCTCGCTTCTCGATTCTCGATCTTCTTCTTATTTGGATGAAACCATGTCCTCCTCCCTTCCCATCCGTTTTGGCGTCATCGGCGGCTCCGGCGTCTACCGCATCGAAGAGATGACCGACGTGCACGAGGTGGTGCTCAACACCCCCTTCGGCGCGCCCTCCGACGCCTACATTATCGGCACGCTGCACGGCCAGCAGGTCGCCTTTCTGCCCCGCCACGGGCGCGGCCATGTGATCAGCCCCAGCCGGCTCAACCAGCGCGCCAACATCTACGGCTTCAAGCAGTTGGGTGTCGAGTATCTGATCAGCGTCAGCGCCTGCGGCAGCCTGCGCGAGCAGATGGCGCCCGGCCACATCGTCATCCCCGACCAGCTCTACGACCGCACGGCGGGCCGCAAGCTCTCCTTCTTCGACGACCCCGACGCCGAGACCGACGGCATCATCGTTCACATCAGCTTCGCGCATCCCTTCTGCCAGCGCCTGAGTGCCATCTGCCGGGACGCCGTGGCGCAGACGGACCACACCGTCCACGACGGGGGCGCTTTCATTACCGTCGAGGGGCCGCGCTTCAGCACGCGCGCCGAAAGCCAGCTCTTTCGCGAGTGGGGCATGGACATCATCGGCATGACCACCACGCCCGAAGCGCAGTTGGCGCGCGAGGCCGAGATCAGCTACGCCGTCATGGCGCACGTCACCGACTACGACTGCTGGCACGAGAGCGAGCAGCCGGTGACCGTCGAGATGGTGGTGCAGACGCTGCTCTCGAACGCCGATGTGGCCAAGCGCGCCGTAGCCAACGCCATCGGCCTGCTGGCAAACGAGGGCCCCTCGCCCCACGCCAACGCCCTGGAGAACGCGATCATCACCGACCCGGCCCGCGTCCCCCGCCGCGCCGTCCAGCAGCTGCGGCCGATCCTGGGCAAGTACTTCCCAAACTACGGGTAACGCGATCGAGAAGCGAGAAGCGAGAAGACTGCCCAGGCGCCGGGTGCAGTCTTCTCGCTTCTCGCTCAGCGCCCTGCGTATTTGGCGCGGGGCCTCCCCTCCTGTATACTATCCCCTTGGAGTTGGGGCAACGCATCATAGTTACCAGTAGGAGTGCATCATGGCGAAAAAGGGTCCTCGGCAGTTGATCAAGTTGCGCAGCACCGAAAGCTCGCACATGTACATTTCGGTGAAGAACCGCCGCAACGATCCCAACCGTCTCGAACTCAAGCGGTACGACCCGACGCTGCGCAAGCACGTCGTCTATCGCGAAACGAAGTAAGCTGCCTCTGCGCAGGGCGCACCCACCTGCGACCTGTTGACAAGTGGAGCGAAGCAAGGCGCAAGGGCGTTTTGTCCCTGCGCCTTTTTTCGTCTCCCGCGCCGCAAACACCCCATCTGCCCCAGATCTCCTCTTGCAGTTTGCCCCCTGCTACGGCCCACACCTGCTCTACTTTCCAGCATGGCAAGCGGTTGGTTCTGCGTACCGGAACTGTAGGTCTGCCGCATCCGTCCTGATGTTGATCTGATGTAGAATTGGGTCGACGTTCCACGTTTGCCACAGCCATCGCCGCTCCCCACTCGCCCGCTGGGCAGGCCGAAGAGAAACGAAGGAACAATGCGTGAAGGTCTTTTCCGCCCGAGATTCCTGCTGCCGCTGACGGTGGCGCTCGCGTTCGTGTTGGGCGTCGCCCTGCTGGGATTGCCCGGCGCGGCGCACGCCGCCCAACCGCCGGCTCGGCCCGAACAAGCGGGTGGGCTGGCGGCCGCCGCTGCCACCGCCACCGCCGCTGCGGGAGCTTCGCAGGCGCCCTCGCTCACCCTCACCGCGCCCCGCGCACTGCCTGGGCAGACAGCCACACCAAAACCCACAGCCACCACGTCGGCTGCCTCCACGACCACCGTCACGCTGACGCTGCCCACCCCCACGCCGGCGCCCACTGTTACCGTGGCGGTCACCGCGCCTACTGCGGCGCAGGTGGTAACCGAGACTGTGGACCTGGGACCGGTAGAGGGCACGATTCTGGCCAACCGCACCGATGCCCTGGTGCGCTTCTTCATCGACGGTGTGACCAATGACCTCGAGCCGCAGCGCGCCCGTGGCCTGACACTCGCGCGCCCGACGGCCGTGCTCAACCTCTTCAACTGCGATGCCACGCTCGGCGAGGCGCAGGAGGGCTGCTTCTGGGACCCCTACCTGCTCAACCGCGACGGCTTCTACGAGATCGTTGCCGGCCGCGATGCCGGCGCGCTGGTGAGCCTGGTGCTGCGCGAGGCGGGGACGCCGCCCGCCAGTCAGGTCTGGATTCAGAACCGCACGGGGCGCGCCGAAGAGGTCTACTTTGGCACCCAGATGTACGAGATCGCCGGCACCGGCATCGAGGAGTTCACGCTTGAAGAGGGCGGCGAGGCGCTCTTCTACCTGCGCACCTGCATCGACGGAGCTGAAGGGGCCGAGCCCGTCTGCGAATGGACGGCGCACAAGGCCGCGCCCGGCGCCTACTACGGCCTGATCGCCGACGAGTGGGCCGGCAGCCTGCCCGGCACCACTGTCACCAGCCTGGAGCTCGAGCCGGTGCTGGGTTCCACCGTGTCGACGACCACCACGAGCGAAGGCACGCCTGCCGCCGCCGCAACCACGGCGCCGGCGCAGATGGTCTGCCGGCTGGCCGTGCCGGCGCTCAATGTACGCTCGGGGCCAGGGCTTGAATTTGAGATTGTCGCCAAGGTGCGCTCCACCGAGGTGGAGGTGGCGACGGTCACCGTCGTCGCGCGCACCGAAGACGCGCAGTGGTTGAAAGTGGACGAACGCATCGCCACCGGCGGCTGGGCAATTGCAGACGCTCAGTACCTGGCCTGCGACGGCGACGTCAACGCCCTGCCCGTGGTGCCGGCGGCCGAGCTGCCCGCCACCCCAACGCCGCTGCCGGTTGCCGCCGTCCCCGCCGAAAGCACCGCCCCCGCTGAGAGCGTAGCTCCCGCCGAAGCGCCGGTCGACGCAGAAGCCGCGCCCGAAGCCGAAGCTGCGCCGGCGCCCGTTCCTGCCATCCCTGCCGGCCAGGCGCTGCTCACCGTCCACAACGGCTTCGAGCAGGCAATCCGCTTCACGCTCGACCAGCGCCACCGCGTCGAGATTGGGTCGAGCGAGTTCGACCTGCAGTTGGGCCAGTCGGTCTCGATCGTCGTCTATCCGGGCACGCTGCAGTTCTCGGCCAGCTCGGCATGGCAGGGCCTTTCGGGCAACGCCAACTTCCTGATCGACCCCGACTCGCAGCGCGACTTGTGGCTTACCTTCATCCCCGACCCCGGCGAGCCGGGCAACTGGATTCTGGTCTTTTAACTGCAGCGAGAAGCGAGAAGCGAGAGAAGAGCAGCGGCCGGGCGATGGCGTCCGGCCGCTTCGTTTCTTGCGGCAAACGGCCACAACACGTACACGGAAACGACGGACACAACGGAAACAACGGGAACAGCAACTGAAGTGCCCCGTTGTTTCCGTTGTTTCCGTTGTTACCGTTGTGTCCGTTGTTACCGTTGTGTCCGTCGTTTCCGTTGTGTCCGTCGTTTCCGTTGTGTCCGTCGTTTCCGTGTACGTGTTGTGGACGTTTGCCTTGCCTGTGCAGGTGGATTGACCATTTGCGCCCGCGCGGGGTACGATCAAGTTCAACAACACAGCCACTCGGGAGGCGCGCATGAAACGATCCGAACTCAACCGCCTGATTGACGACGCGCTCGTCTTCTGCCGCGAGCGCAACTTTCTGCTGCCCCCCTTTGCCCACTGGAGCCTGGATGACTGGGTGGCCAACGCCACCGAACACCAGGAGATTCTGGATAACCAGATGGGCTGGGATATCACCGACTTCGGCAGCGGCGACTTCTCCAAGGTCGGCATCCTGATCTTCGTGGCGCGCAACGGCAACTTCTTCAACCCCGCCTACGTCAAGCCCTACTGCGAGAAGGTGCTGATCCACGAGGAGGGGCAGATCTGCCCCATCCACTCGCATTGGAAGAAGATCGAGGATTTTGTGAATCGCGGCGGCGGCAACCTGATTATGAAGGTCTACAACGCCATCAGCGATGCGGAATGGGACCTCGAGGCGCCCGTCACCGTCTCGATGGACGGGCGAGCGCTGCACGTTGGCGCCGGTGAGCCGCTACGCATCCGCCCCGGCGAGAGCGTGACGCTGGTGCCCTACCAGTTCCACGAGTTCTGGGTCGAACCGGGCAGCGGCAAGGTGCTACTGGGCGAGATCTCGACCGTAGCCGACGAAAAGGCCGACAACAACTTCCCCACCTATGGCGGTCGCCTTCCGGACATTGAAGAAGACGAGCGCCCCCGCCACCTGATCTTCAACGACTACAGCACGCTGCTCAGCCCGGCAAACTGGCCGCCAACCTGGCGCTAGCTCCCAAATACTCCATCCACTTCCATCCCCAGCGGAGACTTTCTCGTGGCCGATACGCGCCCCCTCAAGATTCTGATGATCGCCTCGGAATGTGTGCCCTTTGCCAAGACGGGCGGCCTGGCCGACGTGGTGGGCGCGCTGCCCATTGCCCTGCAGCGCATGGGCCACGAAGTGATTGTGGTGATGCCCAAGTACGCCTCGATCAACGCCGCCAAGTTCGGCCTGCGCCGCCACTGGGAATCGCTCGGCGTCTGGATGGGTACGGGCGTGCAGTGGTGCGCCGTCGATGTGGCCGAGAGCCAGGGCGTACCCGTCTACTTCATCGAGCACAACGGCTACTACGACCGCCCCGGCCTCTATCACGACGCCGCCTACAACGACTATCAGGACAATCCCTACCGCTTCGGCTTCCTCACCCGCGCCGGCCTGCAGTTGGCGCGCGACATGAACTTCTCGCCCGACATTGTGCACGTGCACGACTGGCAGTCGGCCCTTGCCAGCGCCTACCTCAAGACGTGGCACTGGAACGACCCCGTGCTTGGCAAGGCTGCCAGCGTGCTCACCATCCACAACATCGCCTACCAGGGGCGCTACAACAAGGAGTGCTACCCCTTCCTTGGCCTGGGCTGGCAGCACTTCCATCCTGGCGCCTTCGAGGACTACGACGCCGTCAGCTTCCTCAAGGGTGGCATCGTCTTCGCCGACATGGTCAACACCGTCAGCCCCACTTATGCCGCCGAGACGCGCACGCCCGAGCTGGGCTATGGCATGGCGCCCTACTTGAACAACAAGGGCGCAGACTACATCGGCATCGTCAACGGTGTGGACTACGATGAATGGAACCCCGAAGTCGACAAGCTGATCCCGGCCAACTACTCGCCCGATGACCTCTCCGGCAAGGCCATCTGCAAGGCTGCATTGCAAAAGCGCTTCCTGCTCGAAGAAGCGGCCGACATCCCCATCGTCGGCGTCGTCTCCCGCTTTGCGGACCAGAAGGGACTCCACCTGCTCGCCCAGTGCATCGAAGGCATTGTCAGCACCATGCGCGTGCAGTTCGTGATCCTCGGCTCGGGAGACCCCGGCCTGCAGGGCTACTTTGGCTATCTGCCTGCCAAGTATCCTGGCCGCATCGGTACCTACATTGGCTACTCGAACGAACTGGCGCACTGGATCGAGGCGGGCAGCGACTTCTTCCTGATGCCCTCGATCTACGAACCCTGCGGGCTGAACCAGATCTACTCGCTCAAATACGGCACGCTGCCCATCGTGCGCGCCACGGGCGGCCTCGACGACACGGTGATCCAGTACGACGAATACGCCGGCACCGGCACCGGCTTCAAGTTCTGGCAGCCCACCGCCGACGCCGTCTACTTCTCGGTGGGCTGGGCCGTCAGCACCTTCTACGACCGCAAACCGCACATGGCCGCCATGATCCAGCAGGCCATGGCGCAGGACTATTCGTGGGAGCGCAGCACCGAACAGTACCTCGCCCTCTACGAACGCGCGATGGCAAACAAGCAGCGCTAGCCAGGTCGCGCTCGGCAGAATGGAACATATGCTCTATTGAGTGTAGCGTGCTACAATGCGCGTGACTCGACCATTTCGCGCGCCGTTGTAGGGAGCCCTCATGCCAAGCAAGAGCAAGCATATCGCCTTCGGTTGGTACGGTGGCAAGTACAGCCATCTGGACTGGCTATTGCCGCTCTTGCCAGCCACGAATCATTACTGCGAGCCATTCGGCGGCTCAGCGGCTGTGCTTCTCAATCGCAAGCCCGCTCCCGTCGAAACCTACAACGATATCGACAGCGAAGTCGTCAACTTCTTCAAGATGCTCCGTGAGCACAAGGACGAGTTGATTTACGCAATCGGCATGACTCCGTTCTCACGCGAGGAGTACGCAGACGCCATTCGCACGAACGGGAGTTCGGCGCCTGATTTGCCCAATGGCCCAACTGACGAAGCCTCAGTGGAGGATATGCCGCTCTTTGCGCGTGTTGCCGAGTCGGTCGCCGCGTACGACGTTGTACACATGCACTCGAAGGTTGACACCGAAGCTGAGCGGGTAAAGCGGGACATTGAGCGCGCCCGGCTCTTCTTTGTGCGTGCGCGGCAGTCGCGCACCGGCCTGGCACAGACGGCATCGATTGGCCGTTGGGCGAACTGCCTAAATACCAGCCGTGCCGGCATGGCGGGGGCAGTGTCGCGCTGGCTTGGCAGTGTCGAAGGGCTAGAGGGCGTTGCGAGCCGGCTGCTGCGGGTGCAGATCGAACACGATGTGGCAACCAACGTCATCAAACGGTACGACAGTCCAGACACACTCTTCTACTGCGATCCACCCTATCCGCACGGTTCGCGAGGTGATTCAAAGGCATATGGCTACGAAATGACCGATGCCGAGCATCTCAAGCTCTATACGGTTCTTAGCCAGGTAAGGGGTAAGGTTGCCATCTCTGGTTATCATGGCGAATTGATGGACGGTCTGTACAAGAACTGGACCGTGCACGAAGAAGGCGCTCGTCAGGTTCATTCAGTGAAACAGGAACGCACCGAAGTCCTGTGGACCAACTACTAGCCAGCCGTGCTCCATGCACTCAATGATCAGGAATGACGCGTGACGAGCAGGGTTGAGTTTCACGAGAGTTGCCGTGCCTACCTCGAAGAGGTCTGGCTCGATGTGCAAGATGACCTGCATTTGCCTGATGGTTCCGTATCAATTGAGCCGTTGTCAGATCGACTAGATTCGCGAAATCCTGTTCGTCGCCCAGGATGGCATGGACCGGCAGGACCAGCGGCAAGTTGAATCAAAGGTGAAATCCGAGTTCGCCAGTGGCCAGAATGTCTACGTGACCGACTTGGGCTCGCTGCTCAAGGGAGTGCTTGTCTTGTTGATGGAAAAGGGACGTGTCGAGTTTCTTCAGAACGTTGGCAGTGAGCTTGAACTAAACCACTCGTCACTCCAGCACCGCAAGGCATGGGCTGAACTGCTGGCTTCGATTTAGGTTACCCCTTCCCGCGACTCGGCAGTCTGCCCACGTCTCCCAACTTCATCCTGAAGATTGGGGCTAGACGTGGGCGGGTGCACATGCTACAATCAGCGCCACCACACAACCACCCCTCACCCGATTCCAGGCAGGAAACGCCGCTCGCTTTGCGCGTGCGCGGCGATTCCTGCCTTGTCGACTCATCCCATTCTTGGGCGGGTGCGCATGGGCGCGCCTGGTTCCTTCCATAGCGCACACGGCGCAGATCAGGAGCATTGTATGTGGGTAGTACGCAGGGTCGATTGGCTGCGCAGGATGCTGGTGCTGCTCCTTCTCGTCTGCGTCGCCCTGCTTCCGGCGGCGGCGCTGGCGCAGGATGACAGCGCCCCGGCCGACGAGGACGTCGAGGCAATTGCCGCCGTCATCGACGAGTTGCTGGCTGCCTTCGTGGCCGGCGACGCCGACGCAGTCGACGCGTTGACCGCCGAAAGCTTCTTCCAGGTGGACAACATGGGCGAGATCCAGGACCGCGACGCCTGGCTCGAAGTTGCCGGGCTGGGCATCTTCGCAGAAATGACCGTCTCCGACGTCACCATGACTGCGCTCTCCGACGACCTGGTGCTCGCCGTCGGTAGCCTGGATGGCGCCGGCGAGGCAGAAGGCTCCTTTGCCTTCTTCGAGACCGACAGCTTTCTGTTCGAACGGACAGACGACGGCTGGCAGCTTGCCTTCCTCCAGGGCACCGACCGCGCCGCCGAGACGGAAGCTTACTGGGCCGGCGCCATGCGCGAGGAGATGATCGCGGCGCTGCCCACGCTGACGATCGAAGTCTCGGAAGATGGCATCGTCGTGCCCGAAGAGGTGCCGGCCGGCCCAACACTGATTGAGATGATCAACAGCGCCGGCACCACCAGCGAAGACGGCTCGCCGATTCTGCCCGAAATCACTCGCCTGCGCGACGACGCCACCGTCGACGACCTGCTCGAGGTGCTGCCGCTCGCCAACACCGATCCTGGCGCCATTCTGGCCCTCAGCCAGTTCTACGGCATCCAGATCGTTCCCGGCGGCCGCATGATCCTGGACTTGCAGCCCGGTGAGCACGCCGCCGTCACCTTCGAGGAGACCCCGCAAGCCGGCGCCTTCACCGTCACCGAGAATGATACGCCGGCTGAACTGACCGCCGATGTTCAGGTGGAGTTGGTGGACTTTGCCTTCTCGATGCCCGACGAGATTCCGGCCGGCCCACAACTCTGGGAGATCGCCAACAACGGCTCGCAGTGGCACGAGGTGGTTGTGATGGAGTTGGGCGAAGGCATGACGATCGACGACGTGCTGGCAATGCTTGCCTCTGAGAGCCCTCACGCTGAGGAAGTCGCTGAAGGCGAAGAGACCGCAGCGGAAGGCGAGGAAGCTGCAGCCGAAGGCGAAGAGGAAGGCTCCTTCATGCCGGCGTACGGCTACGTGAGCATCTCCGAAGGGATGCGCGCCTTTGTCGAGGTGGACCTGGCGCCCGGCACCTACGCCGTGATCTGCCTCCTGCCCGACATCCTGGGCGACATGTCGCCGCACTTTGCCCACGGCATGGTGCACACGCTCACCGTCACCGAGTAGCCGGTCTCCGCACGCCGTAACAAAGCGCCCGCTCCGAGTCGACTCGGGGCGGGCGTCTTCTTGCGTCTGATGTCGCAGCCTTCAACTGTGCGACGCACGGCTGGTTGTGGCCCAGCCCTGCGTAATGCGGTCGAGGGCAATGGCCATGGCCACGATCGCCAGCCCTGCCTCCATGCCGTGGCCCAGCTCGGATCGCGCCAGCCCCAGCACCGCCTCGTAGCCCAGCGCGCCGCCGCCCACCAGCCCGGCGATGATCACCATCGAGAGCACCATCATCACCGTCTGGTTCAGCCCCATCATAATCGAAGGCTGCGCCAGCGGCATCTGCACCTTCGTCAGCAACTGGCCGGGCGTCGAGCCGAACGCACGCGCCGCCTCGGTTGTGTTCAACGGCACCTGGCGAATGCCGAGCGTGGTCAGGCGTGTGATCGGCGGCAGTGCATAGAGCACCGAGGCGATCAGCCCCGGCACCCGCCCTGGGTTGAAGAGGATGATCACCGGCACCAGGTAGACAAAGGGCGGGATCGTCTGCAGGAAATCGAGCAGCGGGCGCAGCACCCGCTCCACCGGCTTCGAGCGCGCTGCCACCACCCCCAGCGGCACGCCAAGCGCCACCGTAATCAGTACCGCCACCAGCACCTGGCTCAGCGTGTCCATACTCTGCGGCCACATCGCCAGCCCGCCCAGCGCAAAGGTGCACACACCCACCAGCAGCGCCAGTCGCACGCCGCCGGCGCTCCAGCCCACCAACGCCACGCCCGCCACCACGCTCAGCCAGGGCAGCGCCTGCAGCACGCGCCGCAGCGGGTTCAGGATCCAGATGATGATGAAGTCGCTCAGCGCGCCGGTGCCAAAAGGCGTGCTGCCAATCTGGTAGAGGTTGTCGCGCATCCAGTCCACGGCGCGATTGACGGGGCCGGCAATCGAGAGCTGGAGGCCGGTGGGGAACTCCTGCAGCGCGGGGATGGCGTCGGCCAGGAAGAGGATGAAGAGGCAGATCAGCAGCGACGTGGCCCAATACACGTAGCGGCTGAGCCAGCGCGGCACCGCCGTTGTACGGCGCGGCGGCGCTTCTTCCATCGCGCGGCGCGACTCGCGCGCCGCCCCGGCGCTGATGCGGTCGAACATCATCGCAATCAGCACAATTGCGATCCCCGCCTCGAGCGCCATGCCCACATCCTGCCGCTGCAAGCCTTTCAGCACAACTCCACCCAGGCCGCCGGCGCCGATCATGGCCGCAATCACCACAATCCCCAGCGCCATCATGATCGTCTGGTTCACGCCCAGCAGGATCGTGGGCATTGCCAGCGGCAGCTGCACCTTGCGCAACTTCTGCGCCCCGGTCGAGCCAAAGGCGTCCGCCGCCTCCACCGCTGCAGTGTTCACCTCGCGAATGCCCAGCGCCGTCAGCCGCACCGCCGGCGGCAGCGCGTAGATCACGGTCGCAATCACGGCCGGCACGCGTGCGATGCCAAAGAAGAGCACCACCGGGATCAGGTAGACAAAGGCAGGCATCACCTGCATCGCGTCCAGAAAGGGGCGCAGCAGGCTGTCGAAGCGGGGCGAGCGCGCGGCAAGGATGCCGAGCGGGATGCCAATCACGAGCGCGATCAGCACCGAGACGCCCATCAGCGCCATCGTCTCGATCGTGGCGTCCCACAGCCCGAAGACGCCGATGAGGAGGTGCGCCACCACGGTGAAGACCGCCGTGGCCCTGCCGTTGGCGCGGTAGGCAATCGCCGCCATCGCCACCACAATCACCAGCCAGGGCGTGGCCAGCAGCAGCGATTCAATGCCCACCATCAGCGCATCGAGCGTGTCGCTGAGCGGCGTAAAGAACCAGGTGAAGAGCCAGTGCGCATTGCGCGCCCCAATCACCCACGACTGGAACGCGTCCAGCGGCGCAGCCAGCCCCCACTCCAGCCGCGCGGGAAAGCCGGCGCTGGCGGGAAAGAGCCGGAGCAGCAGCAGCGTGGCCGCCAGCCAGGCCGCAAACGCCGCTATCCGCCGCGCGGTCTTGCGCTCGAGCAGGCCGCCGAGTACGGGCGCGGCCGGCGCCGGCGCGCGCCCCGCCGCCGAAGCCATCAGGCCGCCCCCGGCGCGCTGTGCGCGGCAGCAGGCGCGCCAACTTGCGGCGCACCGGCACGCAGCGCGTCGGCGATCGACTTGCGGCTGAGCAGCCCCACCAGCTTGCCCGCGGCGTCATGCACCGGGCAGGGGGCGTCGCTCTCGAGCACCTGCTGCATGCAGACGTCGAGCCGCGTGCTCTCGGCGATCGGCTGCGCGCCGGATGGGGGGGGCGCGCCGTTCAGCGGCTCCATCACCGCGCGTGCGCTCAGCACGCGCAACTTGGGCACATCGCGCGTAAACTCGGCCACGTAGCCGTCGGCCGGGCGCAGGATCAGCTCCTCAGCCGTCCCCACCTGCACAAACTGGCCGTCCTTCATGATCGCAATATGCGTGCCCAGCTTGATCGCTTCGGCGAAGTCGTGGGTAATGAAGACCAGCGTCTTGTGCAGCCGCGCCTGCAGGTCGATCAGCTCGTCCTGCATCTCGCGGCGGATCAGAGGGTCGAGCGCGCTGAAGGGCTCGTCAAAGAGCAGGATCTCGGGGTCCACCGCCAGCGCGCGCGCCAGCCCCACGCGCTGCTGCATGCCGCCCGAGCACTGGCTTGGGTAGTGCTGCTCCCAGCCCTTGAGGTTGACGACCTCGAGCACTGCCATCGCCCGCTTGTAACGTTCGGCGCGCTTGATGCCCTGAATCTCGAGGCCGTAGGCGACGTTGTCGATGATGCGGCGGTGGGGGAGCAGCCCAAAGTGCTGGAAGACCATGCTCATGCGGTGGCGGCGCAGGTCGCGCAGCTCGTCGGGCTTCATGGCGCCCACCTCCTGGCCGCCAATCTGCACCTGGCCACGCGTCGGCTCGATCAGGCGTGGCAGGCAGCGCAGCAGCGTGCTCTTGCCCGAGCCCGAAAGCCCCATCACAACGAAGGTCTCGCCCCGCTGTACGCTGAACGAGACGTTGCGCACGGCCAGCACATGGCCGGTACTGCCCAGCACCTCCTCCTTCGAGGCGCCATGTTCGAGCGCATCGACCAGCTTTTCGGGCGCGGGGCCAAAGACCTTCCAAAGCCCGCGCACGTCGATGCGCGGCGCCTCGCCGGGTGTGGGCGGCTGCGTGGGCTGGTTGAGTGGTTTGGGCATGGGTGCCTGCGGCAAAGCGTGAGGGATGGGAGTGGCCGGCGGCGTCTGCGCGCCGGGTTCCCATTCTCCACAGAAAGCGCCTTCGCGCAAATGCTCCCTCAGAACTGCATTGACGCAAGGGCGCCAGGACGCCAGGCAACGCCAGGAAGAGCAAGAATGAGCAACGACAGGGAATGGCAGGAGCCGGGGTGCACGCGCCGCTGCAGTTCCCCCTACTCCTGCAGTGGCCGTTCCTTGCGTTTCCTTGCGCCTGGTTGCGCCCTTGCGTCGAGGCAGTTGCTGTGTCTGGAGCGGCGGGTTGTTTTGCCGCGCTCCCTGCGCGCGTGGCACAATAGCGCGCACCATCTCCCCCGTGCGGCAGGCGACGCCGCCGGCCCGCTGCCACCCGTCAGGAGCACCACTGTGCAGAGCAAACCACCCCAGAGGCTCTTCATTCCCGGCCCCACCGACGTGCTCCCCCACGTGCTGGCCGCCCAGACCGAGCCCATGATCGGCCACCGCAGCGACGAGTTCGAAGCGCTCTTTGCCAAGTGCGAGGAGCAGTTGCAGTGCCTCTTTGGCACGCGCGGGCGGGTCTTTATGGTCGCCTGCTCGGGCAGCGGCTTGCTCGAAGCAGCCATCCGCAACAGCGTGAGCAAGCGCGTGGCCAACTTCGTCAACGGCGCCTTCAGCGAGCGCTGGCACACCATCTCGAGCGCGTGCGACAAGGAAGCGATCCGCATCGACATCCCCTGGAACAGCGCCGTCAAGCCCGAGCAGGTGCGCGACGGCCTGCGCACAGCCATGCGCAGCGGCCCCGTCGACGCCATCACCCTTGTGCACAATGAGACGAGCACGGGCGTCGCCAGCCCCGTCGCCGAGATCGCCGAGGTCGTGCGCGACCTCAGCCCAGACACGCTGCTGCTCGTGGACGCCGTCTCCTCCTTCGGCGGCGCACTGCTCCCCTTTGAGCGCTGGCAGCTCGACCTGATGCTGACCTCCTCGCAGAAGGCCATGGCGCTGCCGCCGGGCATTGCCTTCTGCGCCGTGAGCGAGCGGCTGATGGCGCGCGCCAAGAGCGTCAAGGGCCGCGGCTGGTACTTCGACTTCCTCACGCTCGACAAGGCGCTGCAGAAGTGCACCACACCCGCCACACCCGCGATTCCCCTCATGCGCGCGCTCAGCCTGCAGCTCGACCATATCTACGCCGAGGGTGTTGAGAACCGCTTTGCGCGCCACGCCCGCTTGGCCCGCCGCACGCAGGAATGGGCCGTCGCACGCGGCTTTGCGTTGATGGCGGAAGAGGGCTACCGTTCGCAGACCGTCACCACCGTCACCAACACGCTCGGCATTCAGGTCGAGGCGCTGAACGCCTACCTGGCGCCGCTGGGCATGGAGATCTCGAACGGCTACGGCGCCTTCAAGGACAAGGCCTTTCGCATCGCGCACATGGGCGAAGTCACCGACGAGGACCTCGAGCGCCTGCTCGCCGCCATCGATGGCTTTCTGGGTGTGACTGACCCAACCGCTGCCGACTGACGCCCGGCGCGCTCCCCCTACCGGAGTGCCTCGGCCCGTCATACGCCGCCGCCTCAGTTTGACTACGCGAATCTCGTCACCAGCACGCTCCGGAGCCGCACGCCCGTGAACCTGCGCTCGTTCGAAGTCCCTACCGTCGTCAAGCACGCCCTCGGCGCCATCACCGCCCTCCCCGCCGAAGTCAAGGCGCTTGGCATGCGCCGCCCCCTCCTCGTCACCGACCAGGGGATCGTACGCGCCGGCATCGTCGACACCGTCGCCACCCTGCTGCGCGCCGAAGGCTGCGACTTTGCCTGCTTCGACCGTGTGATCGCCAACCCGCCCATCGCTTTGGTCGACGAGGGCGCAGCCCTCTACGCCGCCGAGGGCTGCGACGGCCTGATCGGGCTGGGCGGCGGCTCGAGCATCGACGCCGCCAAGGCAATCGGCGTCGTCGTCGCCAACGGCGGCTCGATTGCCGACTACGAGTGGGCCGACCCGAATCCCATCCAGCGCCGCATTCCCCCACTTGTCGCCGTGCCCACCACCAGCGGCACCGGCAGCGAAGTGACGCTCTGGGCCGTCATCACCGACCCCGCACGCAAGATCAAGTACAACGTCGGCGGCACGCCGCTGATCGGCGCCCACCTCGCACTGATGGACCCCGAGCTCACCGTCGGCCTGCCCGCGCACGTCACCGCCGGCACCGGCATGGATGCGCTGGCGCACGCCATCGAGTGCTATACCTGCGCCTATGCCCAGCCCTGGCCCGATGCCGTGGCGCTGCTGGCGATGGAATATGTGGGAGAGTGGCTGCGCGTGGCCTATGCGCAGGGGCAGAACCGCGAGGCGCGCTACAAGATGTCGATGGCTGCCATGCTCGGCGGCATGGCCTACGGCACCGAGAGCGCCGGCGCCGCACACGCCATGAGCCAGACCGCCGGCGGCGTCATCGACACCGTGCCGCACGGCCCGCTCACCGGCTTCCTGCTCGGCCCGGTGATGGAGTACAACTACTTGGGCGAACCGCAGAAGTTCGCCCGCATCGCCCGCGCCCTCGGCGAGGATACACGCGGCCTCAGCGTCTGGCAGGCGGCCGAAAAGGCGGTCGAAGCCGTCTACCGCCTGGGCAAGGACTTGAACCTGCCCAGCCTGCAGCAGCTCGGCTTTAACGAGGCGCAGATTCCCCAGCTCGCACGCCTGGCCGCCGACGACCCGCAGACGATCGGCAACCCGCGCGACATCAACTACGACGGCTACCTCAAGCTCTACACACGCGCCTTCGCGCTGGGAAGCTGACCCATTCGCCATGCCTGCCTACAGCCCATCTGCACTGCACAGCCCCGTCGGCCACACCCTCGACCTGCGCTCAGATACCGTCACCCTGCCCACTGACGCCATGCGCCAGGCAATGGCCACCGCCCTCGTCGGCGACGACGTCTACGGCGAGGACCCCACCGTCAATCGCCTTGAGGCGCTGGCGGCCGAGATGCTGGGCAAGCAGGCGGCCGTCTTTGTGCCCAGCGGCACCATGGGCAACTTGATCTGCGTGCTGAGCCACTGCGGCCGCGGCGACGAGATGATTCTGGGCAGCGAGTCGCACATCCTGCACTACGAGCAGGGCGGCTCGGCGGGCATGGGTTCCGTCCACTCCTTTGTCGTGCCGAACCAGCCCGACGGCACCCTGCGCCTCGAAGACATCCGCCGCGCCATTCGCCCCAACGACGAGCACGACCCCGTCACGCGCCTGATCGCGATCGAGAACACGCAGAACCGCTGCGGCGGCCGCGTGCTCTCGGCCGCATACACCGACGAGGTGGGCGCGCTGGCCCACGAACAGGGCATCGCGCTGCATGTCGACGGCGCGCGGCTCTGGAATGCCGCCGTGGCGCTGGGGGTTGCGCCGGCGCGCCTGGTTGCCGCCGCCGACAGCGTCACCTGCTGCCTGAGCAAGGGGTTGGGCGCGCCAGTTGGTTCCGTGATCGCCGGCAGCGCCGACTTCATCCGTCGCGCCCGCCGTAACCGCAAGATCCTCGGCGGCGGCATGCGCCAGTCGGGCATCCTCGCCGCCGCCGGCATCGTGGCCCTCACCGAGATGGTCGACCGCCTGGCCGAGGACCACGCCACGGCGCAATTGCTAGCGCGCGGCCTGGCCACGCTGCCTGGCCTCCGCGTCAACCTGGATGCCGTCGAGAGCAACATGGTCTTCGCCACAGTAGATGGTGAGGAGCAGCCCGGCCCGCGCTTCTCCAGGGCGCTGGCGCAGCAGGGCGTGCTGGCCAACGACACCAATGAGCGCACCGTGCGCTTTGTCACCAATCACCACATCAGCGCCGCCGACATCGAGCAGGTCATCGACGCCGCCGCCCACGCCCTCGCGACCGTGCCCACACACTGAGCGCCCCCAATGACAAGAGCGGGCCGCCTGGTTCCGCTGCCGTTTGATGGCAGCGGTCGAACCAGGCGGCCCGCTCTCGTCGATCCAGAAGCTCGATCCAGAACCCTAGCTACAGGCCCTCGATCCTCGATCAACCTAATACCATTTTACCACATCCCAATCCCTCTCCCGCGCAATGGCTTCCAGCGCCGGGTAGGGATTGACCGCTGCCGGGTGGCCCACCAGCTCGAGCAGCGGCAGGTCCGATGGGTGGTCGGTGTAGAAGTACGACTCCTCCAGGCGCACGCCGTTGGCCGCCGCCCAGCGCCGCATCCAGAAGACCTTGCCGGCGCCATAGGCCAGCGGCAGCTCCACCTGGCCCGTCATGCGCGCGCCATCGTCCAGCCACGGCGTGTAGACCACATGCTCGATGCCCAGGTAGCGTGCCACCGGCAGCGCGCTAAACTGGCTGCTCGCCGTGCAGATTACCGGCACGTGCCCCTGCTCCCGATGCCAGGCCAGCCGCTCCAGCGCGCCGGGCGCCAACGTCTGCACCACCACCTCGTTGAACCAGCGGTCGACCACCCGCCACATCTCCACCACTTCGAGCCCGCGCACCAGGCGCGCCGTCACCTGCATCAAGCGCGTCACATCCAGCGCGCCGTAGTGGTAGAGCAGCGTCGAGCCAAGCACCAGCGCCACATCGCGCTTGCGCACCCGGCCCTTCGCCGACTTGCTCTCGCGCAGATAGCGAATGATCGAGCGCCCCGTGCTCTCGCTCAGTAGGGTATCGTCCAGGTCGAAGATAGCGGCGACTTGCATAGACAGCCGATCGAGCAGCGAGAAGCGAGAAGCGAGAAGCGGCAGGGGAACGGGTGGTGAGGGGCTAAACCTGACGCGTGTTGGGCATTTTGGGCGGGCGACCGAGAATCGGGATAGGAGTTACGCAGTTCAACGAGTGACGCTGGCTATTCTGCCGAGAAACCCACTCGAGTGGATGATCCCAACTGCGTAACGCCTATCGGGATTCGAGACTGACGGCCGGCGGCCCTCTCGATTCTCGCTTCTCGATTCTCGATCCGAACGGCTCGCTTCTCGCTTCTCGCTATTTCTTCATCACCTTGGGCGTCATCAGCACGCGCAGCTCGCCGCAGCCCCAACGCACCTGCTCCCAGTGCGCCACCTGCAGCTCGAGGTGGGCGATGGCTGCGGTGGGCAGGCGGAAGTTGAGCGACGGCGCGCCGCCCGAGCAGAGGCCGGCCGTCAGCGCCTCGAGCCCGGGGTTGTGGCCCACCAGCAGCAGATGCTCCATCGCCGGCGGCGTCTGGCGCACCAGGGCCAGCAGCGCTTCGGGCGCCGCCTCGTAGATGGTTTCGTCCTGCTGCAGAGCGGTCACCGATTCAACCCCGCCCGGCTGCCCCTCGTGGAAGAGCACATCGGCCGTCTGCAGCGCGCGCAGCGCGGGCGAGGTCACCCACCAATCCACGCGCGGCTCCAGGGTTGCGACCACGCGCGCGGCGTGGCGGGCGTCCTTCTGCCCGCGCTCGGTGAGCGGGCGCGCGAAGTCGTCCGCCCACAGCGTGGCGTCCTCGGCTTTGGCGTGGCGAACCAAGGTAAGCCATTTCATGGCAGTTCCCGCTGTTTGCAAGTGGAGTGAAGCGCGCTCTGCCCCCATTATAGGGATGCCGCCTCGAGGGCGCAAGGCCGCCTAGAGCAACGGGGCAGCCTGGCAGGTAGAGAAGAAAACACGGCAAAGAAAGTACACGGAAACGACGGAAACAACGGGCATGGTTGGCCGAGCAGGCGCTCTGTGGCAGAGAAGTCGTCCATCGGACTGTTGCATTTCCCGCTTTTTCCGTTGTTTCCGTGTACTTTTTCGGCTGTGTTTTCCCCTACAGTAGAAGGCGCGCGCCTCTCGCCCCGGCTTGACGACCCGCCGCAAGCTGCTATACTGCGCTCGCAGTTCCGGCCGGTAAGCAAGCGGCAAGCAAGGAGGCGCGATCGAGGAAGGCAAGTCTACGGGAGACAAGCGCATGGCCCACGCCGGCAGCCGGAAGCACGGCTGCGACGCACGGCGTGGGTGACGAGGAAGGGGTTCCCGGCAGCGATGCCGGGCTAACCGCCGGCGGCGAGGTGAACTCGCCCAAGCGGGAACATCGAACGATCAGCGGATGCCCCCAGGCCACTCCACAGGCCTGCGCCGAGACCACTCGGCGGAAGATTCTCCCCAAACCACCCCAAACCAAGCAGCGGCCAACCCCCGCGGGCAACCGCCGGTTCAACCCCGCTGCACGTGGAAGACCGCCCAGCAATCCCAGCGAAGTTCCGCACGCGCCCGGCAGGCGCTCGCGCTTGGCATGCGCGTAGAGCCGCCGCTTCGCGCCTCGCACTGCCCCTTGGCAGCGCGCCGGCTGGCGTGCGGGCGGTCACCGTGCACACCCTTACGCAAGAGATGCCGGAGACCCCGGGGAGAGTGAACCATGTGTGGAATTGTTGGATACATTGGCCCGCAAGAAGCCGCGCCCGTGATCCTGGGCGGCCTGCGCCAGCTTGAGTACCGCGGCTACGATTCGGCCGGCCTTGCCGTGCAGGGCAGCACCGATGGTGGCCAGATTCAGGTGCGGCGCGAGGCAGGCAAGCTCGCCAACCTGATCGAGCTTGTGGAGCGCGAGCCGGTCCACGGCAGCGCCGGCGTGGGCCACACGCGCTGGGCCACCCACGGCCCGCCCAGCCAACGTAACGCCCACCCGCATTCCAGCCCCGACGGCGACATCGTCGTCGTGCAGAACGGCATCGTCGAGAACTTCCTCGAGCTGCGCGCCACACTCCAGGCGCAAGGCTACACCTTCCGCAGCGACACCGACACCGAAGTCATTGTCCATCTCATCCACAGCCACCTGCACAACGGCTCGCAGGGAGACCTGGTGCACGCCGTGCGCGAGTCGCTTGCCGCCCTGCAGGGCCCCAGCGCCATCGTCGTCATGAGCCGCACCCACCCCGGCGCCATGATCACGGCGCGCCTGGGCAACGCCGGCGGCGTGGTGATCGGCGAAGGCAAGGGCGAGATGTTCATCGCCTCCGACATCCCGGCGATCCTGCGCCACACGCGCCGCCTCTGCTTCCTCGAGAGCAAACAGATGGCGATCGTCACCGCCGCTGGCGCCGACTACCAGGACCTGGCCGGCAACCCCATCCACAAGCAGCCGGTGAGCATCGAGTGGAACCCGATGGCGGCCGAGAAGGGCGAGTACCGCCACTTTATGCAGAAGGAGATCTTCGAGCAGGGGCGCAGCCTGACCGACACGCTGCGCAGCCGGCTCGACTTTGACGGCGCCCGCGTGCTACTCGAGTCGCTCAACCTGCCCGCCGAACGGCTGCACGCGCTGCGCCGCGTGGTGATTGTGGCCTGCGGCACCAGCTACTACTCGGGGCTGGCCGGCAAGCACTTCATCGAGCGCCTGGCGCGGCTGCCGGTCGAGGTCGACTACGCCAGCGAATTCCGCTATCGCGCGCCGGTGGTGGACGCCGAGACGCTCGTCCTCGCCATCACGCAGAGCGGCGAGACGGTGGATACGCTGGCCGCGCTCGAGGAGGCGCGCGAGCGGGCCGCCTTCACCGCCGCCATCGTCAACGCGATCGGCAGCCAGGCGCAGCGCGTCACCGACGGCCACATCCTCATGCAGGCGGGGCCGGAGATCGGCGTCGCCAGCACCAAGGCTTTCACCGCCTCGCTCACCGACCTGCTGCTGCTGGGGCTCTACCTGGGCCAGGAGCGGGGTGTGCTCGACGCGGACGAGCGGCGCACCCATATTCGGGCGCTGGCCTCGCTGCCCGGTTTGGCCGGCGCCCTGCTCGAAGACGCCTGGCACGGCGCGCACTACCGCACCCTGGCCGAGCGCTATCACCACTACACCAACTTCATGTACCTGGGGCGCGGGCTCAACTACCCAATCGCCCGCGAGGGGGCGCTGAAGCTCAAGGAGATCTCCTACATCCACGCCGAAGGTTACCCCGCCGGCGAGATGAAGCACGGCCCCATCGCCCTGATCGACGCCGACATGCCTACCGTCGTCATCGCGCCCAAGGACCACGTCTACGACAAGATGATCAGTCAGGTGGAGCAGGTGAAGGCGCGCAGCGGCCTGGTGCTGGCCGTGGCGCATGCCGACGACGCCGTGCTGGCCGCCAAGTGCGACAGCATCCTACCCGTGCCGCACGCGCCCGAGCTGCTGATGCCGATCCTCTGCGTGCTGCCGCTGCAGATCTTCGCCTACGAGATGGCCCTGCGCCGCGGCTGCGATGTGGACCAGCCGCGCAATCTGGCGAAGAGTGTGACGGTGGAGTAACCAGATCGAGAAGCGAGACGGCATCGAGAATCGAGAATCGAGAATCGAGAGAACAGCCAGCGCTCAGGTTAGGCCTTCGGACGCGATGTGGTCGAGGACCATGTGAACAAAGTGCGCCGCCTCGTCGTAGGTCGCCTCCGGGTGCGCGACGGGGCGGCGCGCGTCTGCCCGCCAGCGCAAGGCGGCGTCGATCAGGGGCGCGTAGGCGGGCAGTTGCTGCTTGGCCCACAGCGCCGCCTCGCGCTTCGACACCTGCCGCCCCTCCGCAAGCGAGCGCCACGCCCGGCAGACCGAGAGGATGGCGTACGACTGGAAGGGCCGCGAGCTGCGCGTATCGGCAACGCGCTCGCGCCACATCACGGTGTGCGCGCGAATGTCCTCCAGAAACTCGGCATCGCTGATCGGTGCGATCAGAGTGTGCGGCGGCGGCCCGCAGAGCGTGATGCCCCGCTCCTGCACCGAATACCAGTTCGAGAGCCAGGCGCGGTTCGCCGGCACCATGTGCAGCGGCTCACCAGGGCTGATCACGCCCATCTGCGCCGTCGCAGTCTTGAACTCGGCCAAGTGCCCCTGCGCCAGATACTGCACCTCGATGCGGTCGTCCCACGCCGGGAACTCGGCCACCAGCTGCGCATGCATGCCGCGCAGCGCCTCCAACTCAGCAGCCGTTAGCTCACTGGGCAGCGTCGCCAGCAGGTCGACGTCGCTGATGCCGGCGTCGTAGTCGCCCCACACGAGCGAGCCGTATAGGTAGAGGCCGAGCAGCCGTGCGCCCAGTGTGCCGCGCTGCAGTTCGAGCAGGCGCGGCAACATGCGGTTGACCTCGGAGTCGGCAGTCAGGCCCTGGATCGTCATGCCCCAATTGTACCTGTACGGCGGCCGCCGGCTGCGCCTGCACACCCTCTCTTGCGGCGCGTCTCGAGATGCGATAGGATGGAGCCACCAGAGAGGAGTTGTCTCTTGCCGGCCCATCGTTCGCTCCACCTCAAGCCCCATCATCGTACCCTGGCCTGCGCCGCGCTGCTGGTAGCCGTCGCGCTGCTGCTGGCCGGTTGCGGCGGCGGCAGCGACGCACGCGCCACCCGCACCCCCATCCCCACCTGGACGCCGACACCGATGGGCGCGCTTCCGCCTGCCGCCCCGGCCCAATCCGGCGAACCGGCCGTCGTCGCCGCGCCCGACCAGGCCACCGCCATCGCCGCCGTGCCGGTGGTGGAAGCCGCGCCGCCCACAGCGGTTGTCGTCGCCGCCGAGCCGACACCCGTGCCCCCGCCCACCGAGCCGCCGGCCGCTACGCCGACGCCCATGCCCACGGTGACGCCCATCCCCACCGCCACGCCGGCACCGCCCACCGAAACCCCGGTGCCCACGCCAACGCCCACCCCCAACTGGGCCTTCGAGTTGGAGGAGGCGGCGCAGTTTCCCACCCTCTCGCTGGCGCCAAACGTGGTGCGTATCTGGCTCTACGTCTACTCGCCTGCCGAGCTGGCGCTGGGCAACTACACGCTCAGCGTGCTGCACAACGGCGCTCCGCTCACCGTCGACGAGATCAGCGAAGCCGGGCTGCCCACACCCACGCGCGCCGAACCCGGCCCCTACACCCGCTTTACAAACATGAACGTCATCTTCATCGAGCCGCAGGAGGGCGTGTGGGAGGTGCAGCTGCTCGATGAGACGGGCGCCACCGCCGGCCCCCCTGCCCGCTTTGAGCTGACAGCCGACCAGGCCGAGCGCGAGCTTTACGTGCGCTACAAGCAGGTGCGGGCGCTCTAAAGTGATACCGAGGTGAAACCCACAGTGTCGGCGTAGAATGACGGGTAGTTTGCCGATAATGGGCGCTGACACTGTGGGAGGTCGGTCATGAGCGAGATTGCTGCTGCCTTGGTGCGGTGGCAGATGGATGAGGCAGGTGTGCTGGAGCGGGTGTACCGCTCACCAACACCACGGGAGCGGGAACGCTGGCATGCACTGTAGCTGCTGGCGCAGGATTGGACAGTGGCCAGGGTGGTAGAGCTGTTGCGCCGTGACCCGCACACCATCGCCCGCTGGCAGGCTGACTTTGTGGAGGGAGGACCCAAGGCCGTTGCGTTTGAGCAGACGGGTGGTTCCCCCCCGCCCTCAATGCAGCGGAGCAGGCCGCTCTGAAGGAAGTAGTGCAGGAGCCTCCTCAGGCGGTGGGCCTTGTATGGGCAAACTGGTGCTGGAAGGCTGTCAGGCAGTTCATCCTTGAGCGCTTTGGCAAGACGCTGAGTCGCACCACCTGTCTCGACTACCTGCATCGCCTGGGCTTTGTCCTCAAGCGACCTGGCAAACGGTTGCTCAAGGCCGATGCCGAGAAGCGAGAGGCCTTTGTCAACGAGTACCAGACCCTGCGTCAAGAGGCAGAGGAGAGCGGAGCCAAGCTCTTCTTCGTTGACGAGGCGCACTTCCGTGCCGATGTCGATATGCGCCAGATGTGGACCCAGCGTGGCGAGCAGGCTCTGGTCGATTCGACCAGCCCACAGCTCAGTGAGAAGGCCACCTACTATTCGGCCATCTGTCTGGAGACAGGCGAGGTCGAAGCCATGGCCGTGGACGAAACCTGCACGGCGGAGACAACGGTCGCCTTTCTCAAACACTTTCTCAAACAACTGCGCGCGCATCACACGGAGCCTTTGGTCATCATCTGGGACAACGGACCGGCCCATCGCGGTGTTGAGATTCGCACCTGGCTCTCCACTCCCGACCTGCGTATTCTGCTGGTCCCCTTGCCCGCCTACAGTCCTGACTTCAATGCCGACGAGGCCATCTGGGACTGGGTCCGTGAGGAAGCCACTGCCAACACCTGTTTCGGGACCAAGGCCAGAGTCCGACAGGCAGTCGACCACTTCTTCGCCGGCCTGGCCTCAAGAACGGCCGAAGCATCACGCCGCTGCCGTACCACACTGCAATCCAGAACTGAGGCACTGGCCGGCCTGACCAACAGTCCCAATGTACATCTCACCCCGGTATCACTTTAGAAAAGCTTCTTCGCGATGCCAAGCGCCCCCTGCTTCCAGGGCACGCGGTGCGAGACGCCGGACTGGCCCTCAAAGTCGGCCAGGTGCTCCAGGTACCACTGGTAGTTGCGGATCAGCGCCTGCTTGTTCGAGAAGTTCGGCTGCCAGCCCAGCACCCGCTCGGCCTTCTCCGTCGAGACGAACGAGTCCTCGGTCACCGTCTCGTAGACCCACTTGTAGAGCGGCGAGAGGTTCACCTTCTCCAGCGCGCGCAGCGTGAAGATGGCCGGCGAGGCCGGGATCGAGACGATGCGCTTGCCGAAGCCGGCGTAATCAAGCACCGCCTGGTAATCCTCGCGCAGCGTGGTGAAGTTGGTGGCGCCGATGTTGAAGACGTCGTTCACGCGTGCGCAGTCCAGCGTTGCAGTCAGGTAGATAGCGTCGCAGAGGTCGTAGACGTCGAGCAGCTGGTAGCGGTTGTTGCCGCTGCCCAGCACAGGGAAGTTCTTGCCGTCCTTGGCCCAGTCATAGAAGAGCGCAAAGACGCCTAGCCGCTCGGGCCCCACAAAGCTCTTGGGGCGAATGATCGGCACGCAGATGCCCTTGGCGCGGAACTCGGCGCAGATCTCCTCGGCTTTCACCTTGCTCTCGCCATAGGGGCCAACGCCCTGCAGCCGGTCGTTCTCGTAGAGCGGGTGGTGGTCGGGGATGCCGTAAACCGCCGTGGACGAGATGTGCACCACGCGCTTCACGCCATGCTCCAGCGCGACCTGCAGCACGTTGCGCGAGCCGTCCAGGTCGGTCGAGTAGATCTCCTCGGCCTTGTAGAGGGGCAGCGCAGCCGCCGTGTGCACCACCACGTCAACGCCCTGCATCGCGCGCTCCAGGTCGGCGCGCTTGCGAATGTCGCCCTTGACCTCGGTGATCAGCGCCCGTTCGGGGTAGGTGAAGTCGGCGATATCGAGCGACGTAACGGCGTGGCCGCGCGCAAGCAGGTGGCGCACGAGGTTGATGCCCAGGAAGCCGGCGCCGCCGGTGACCAGAAAGCGGCCCGGCTTTCCGCTGGCGACTTGGACAGCGTCGGGCGCGGGGGCAACGGGCGCTTCGGCCGTCGCGACTGCCTCGACTGTCTCGAGGGTCTCGGCGGGGGGGAGGGCGGCTACTTCTTCGGGGGCGAGCGTGTCGTGGCTCATGGGGTTCTCCTGGGTTCGGGCGCGGCCGGCTGCGCTGCGGTGTGGGGAGCAGGCAGGGCCGGCTCGCCGGCTTGGTTGTGCCACGCGTGCAGCAGCGCACGCGTGGAGTTGAATGCGAGGTCAGTTGGCAGTTCAGAGCGCGCGAACCAGCGCGCTTCGGTCACATCGTCGGCGGCGACGGGCGCCGGGTGGGCGCTGCGGCCCGCCGGCTGGTCGAGCGAGGTAGCGAAGGCCATCACAAAGCCGGTTGCGCCGCTGGGCGTCTCCAGGGTGTAGATGTCGAGCAGGCTGTCGACGCGCACGCGCAGCCCGGTCTCCTCCAACAGCTCGCGCTGCAGGCCGGCCGCAGGCAGCTCGTCGGCGTCCAGAAAGCCGCCGGGCAGCGCCCACAGCCCCTTCCCCGGCTGCACGCCGCGCCGCACCAACAGCACGCGCGCCTCTTCACCTTCGGCGCCGTCGCCCGCCGGCGTGGAGAGCAGCCCCACCACCGCCACCTTTGGGTCGCGAAAGTAGACAAAACCGCACGCCGGGCAGACCGGCCGCAGCGCGCCAAACTTCTGAACGTCCTCGAGCGGGGTGGCGCAGTGCGGGCAGAAGCGGAAGCGCCGCTGCGCCGGGGCAGCCGGCGCGGCCGGGCGCGCATTCGGCGCCGCGCCCGCCGCCGAAGCGGAAGAGAGCATGCTTGCCATTGTAGCCTGCGCCGCGTCAATGGTTCAAACCTGCGCCCCAGTCGCTCGGCGCGACCTGGTTCGAGCGCTGCGCCGCCAAGTCTGGCGCTCCGCACGCGCCGCAGTTACTGCTCTTGCCGCATCTCGCGCGAGGTGCGCGGGCGCACGCGCCTACCTGCGCCGGGCTGTTGTTGTTTCGGCGCGCAACGCGTTTCGGTCAGGCGCGCGCCGGTGTCTATAATGAGCCTGTCGTTCCACTGCTCCACAACCCACAGGCGGCAAACTCGCGCAGCGCAAGGTCTGCGAGAGGCGCGTTGCTGGCCACAGTATGCAGCCGGTCGCGCACAGACAGACGTCCATCCCATTTTCAGCCGGCAGCGCGCGCCACGGTGCGCCTTGTCCGGCGGGCTCGGCGGCGAACGCCCGCAGCCCGCGCCGGCTTACCAGCAGGGAGGCAAGAGCTTGAATCTGCACGAATACCAGTCCAAGCGCATCTTTGCCCGCAACGGCATCCCCATCCCCAGCGGTGAGGTCGCCACGACGCCAACCGCCGTGCGCGACATTGCGGTGCGCCTGGGCAAGTCGGTGGTGGTGAAGGCGCAGGTGCTTGTGGGTGGCCGCGGCAAGGCCGGCGGCATCAAGGTGGCGCAGACGCCCGACGAGGCCGAGCAGAAGGCCGAAGCCATCCTGGGCATGAACATCAAGGGGCTCACCGTCAAGAAGGTGCTCGTCGACGAAGCCTCGAACATCGCGCGTGAGATCTATCTGGGCGCCGTGCTCGACCGCGCCAGCCGCCGCGTGGTGCTAATGGCGAGCAGCGAGGGCGGCGTCGACATCGAAGCCGTGGCCGCGAGCACACCCGAGAAGATCATCACCGTCGCCGTCCATCCCTTCCTGGGGCTGCGCGACCACCAGGCGCGCATCCTGGCCGACGGCATCGGCCTGCCGCGCGAGCACGCTTCCGAGTTCATTCGCATTGCCAAGGCGCTCTACAAGACTTACCTTGAAACCGATGCCAGCTTGGCTGAAATCAACCCGCTGGTGATTACCGGTGCAAACAAGATGATCGCGCTAGACGGCAAGATCTCCGTCGACGACAGCGCGCTCTTCCGCCACACCGACATCGCCGAAATGCGCGACCCCGACGAGGAGAACCCCGCCGAGCGCGAGGCCAACCGCTTCGGCCTCTCCTACATCAACCTCGACGGAGAGATCGGCTGCATGGTCAACGGCGCCGGGCTTGCAATGGCCACGATGGACATCGTCAAGCTCTACGGCGGCAATCCGGCCAACTTCCTCGACATCGGCGGCGGCGCCCAAGCCGACAAGGTTGCAGCCGCGCTGCGCATCATCCTCTCGGACTCGCGCGTCAAGGCCGTGCTCATCAACATCTTCGGCGGCATCACCCGCTGCGACGAGGTCGCGCGCGGCATCCTGCAGGCGATCGGCACGCTGCAGGTGAAGGTGCCCTTTGTGGTGCGTCTGGTGGGCACAAACGAGGAAGAGGGGCGCCAGATTCTGGCCGAAGCCAACCTGATCACCGCCACCAGCCTGGCCGACGCCGCCCAGAAGGCCGTCGCCGCCGCCGGCATCGCGCAGAGCTGACCCGCCGCTCCTCCCCGCGCGCTCCACATGGGCGGCGCGTTGCCCGCTGGCCGGGCCAATTGTCAGGAGATCGCATGAGCATTCTTGTCGGTAAAGAGACGCGCCTGGTGGTGCAGGGCATCACCGGCCGCGAGGGCGCCTTTCATACGCAGCAGATGATTGAGTACGGCACCAACGTCGTCGCCGGCGTCACCCCCGGCAAGGGCGGCGAGTGGTCCCACGGCAACGTCCCCGTCTTCGACACCGTCAACGAGGCCGTTGACGCGCTGGGGGCCAACACCAGCATCATCTACGTCCCCGCACGCTTTGCGCCCGACGCCATCATCGAGGCCGCCGACGCCGGCATCGAGCTGGTGATCTGCATCACCGAGGGCGTGCCGGCGCTGGATATGGTGCAGGTGCGCGCCTATCTCGACACGACCTCGACGCGCCTGATCGGCCCCAACTGCCCCGGCCTGATCACCCCCGGCCAGGCCAAGGTCGGCATCATGCCCGGCCACATCCACACGCCGGGCAGCGTCGGCCTTGTCAGCCGCTCGGGCACGCTCACTTACGAAGTCGTCTACGCGCTGACGGCGCGCGGCATCGGCCAGAGCACCGCCATCGGCATCGGCGGCGACCCCATCATCGGCACCACCTTTGTCGACGTGCTGCGCATGTTTGAGGACGACCCCGACACCGAGCAGGTGGTCTTCATCGGCGAAATCGGCGGCAGCGACGAGCAGAAGGCCGCCGAATTCATCGCCGCCAACATGAGCAAGCCGGTTACCGCCTTCATTGCCGGGCAGACTGCGCCTCCGGGACGGCGCATGGGCCACGCCGGCGCCATCATCTCGGGTGGCGAAGGCACTGCAGCCGAGAAGATGGCGCGCCTGCAGGCCGCCGGCGCCAGCATTGCGCGTCACCCCGACGAGATCGCACAGATCGTTGCCGGCCACATCAGCGGCCGCTGACAGAGCTGTTGCTACGGCAGCGCGCCCGGTCGAAGTCGACTTCGACCGGGCGCTCGCGTTGCCTGCGTCTGCGTGCGTCACTCGAGCAGTGAGGAGAAGGGCGCGGCATTCTAAGCTTCCTCTCATGCGGGATTCACTTTGCGGCAATCCCTTTGAGTTTAAACGGTTCTAGTCGGGCGCGTCTTTACAGTGTGGTGGGCGCCTCGGTGGATGATCGTAGATGCATGCGGCGCAGGGGTGTCAAGCCTCCCAACCCTTGCCGGCGCCGCTACCGGGCAGTCCAGCGCACCTCCCGTTGCCCATCCTTCACACACGCCAGGAGATTCCCGATGTCGCGTACCCGCACCCTCTTGCTCACACTGCTGCTTGTGGCAGCCATGCTTGTTGCCGCTTGTGGCGGCGCCGGCACCACCAGCGCAACCGACACCGCCGCTGAAGCGCCTGCGGCCGAGGAAGTTGCCACCGAAGTGTCCGCGGCGGAAGAAGCTGCCGCAGAAGCACCCGCCGCCGAGAGCGCAGCGGTAGCGGAGAGTGCAGCCACCACCGACACAGCCGCCGCCACCGACACGGCCGCCGCCACCGATACGGCCGCCGCGGAAGCCGTCGCCGTGCGCACCTTCGTCATCGACCCGGCCGCCACTGACGCCAATTACTCGGTCGAGGAGGAGTTCTTCGGCCAGCAAGTTGGCATTTTCGATACGGTGGGCACCACACAGGCCATCGACGGCCAGATCTCCTTCGCCGTCAACGGCGCGAACCTCGAATCGGTCACCGGCGCCTTCAACGTCGACCTGCGCACGCTGGCCAGCGACAGCAATCGCCGCGACAATGCCCTGCGCGACCGCTTCCTCGAGTCCAACACCTATCCGACGGCGACCTTCAACGCCACTGGCGTCTCCAATCTGCCCGCCGATGCCGCAATCGGCCAGCCGGTGACCTTCACGCTCGACGGCGAGATGACCCTCCGCGAGACCACGCTGCCCTGGACGTGGGACGTGACGGCAACGCTCGACGGCAGCACGCTCTCGGGCACCGCCACCAGCTTCTTCATGATGACCGATTACGGCATTCAGGTGCCGGACATCGCCGGCATGCTGCGTGTGACGGACGGCGTCAGCGTTACCGTCAACTTTACGGCGCAGGAACAGTAGACAATCGCGACAGCTGAGCAGATTGCGAGGGCGGTCCCCGGTGGGTCGCCCTCGTTCTTTGCCCTGCGCCCGAACCGCGGCCCAACGGCTTGCGCTTGCCGCCGGCCGAACAGTGCGGTAGAGTAGACCCGCCGCGCGCCTGCTGCGTCGGAATTCTTCCCCCGCTTGCCATTGAAAGGATCCTCCACCGTGGAGCAGCTGAACCTGCCGCAGGCCGAACTCGCGCGCCCGGGCGAAGTGGCGCTCGCGCTCTCGGCCTACGCCGCGCAGGATCGCCGGCGCGCTGGAGCCGCCGGCGTTGCGCTCCCTGCACGCAGCCTGGGCGCCGTGCTCTTCGTCGACATCTCGGGCTTCACCCCGCTCACCGAACGGCTGGCGCTCGAGCTGGGGCGGCGGCGCGGCGCCGACGCGCTCACGCGCCTGCTCAACAGCGTCTACACGGCGCTGATTGCCGCCATCGAGCGCGAGGCAGGCAGTGTGATCGGCTTCAGCGGCGACGCGCTCACCTGCTGGTTTGCGGGCGAAGAGGGGGCAAGCGCGCCGCGTGTGGCAGCTGCGCATGCCTTTGCGGCCGCGGCGGCGGTGCAGCTCGCCATGGCGCCCTTCGCGCAGGTCGAGGCGGCGCCGGGCGTGGCGGCGTCGCTGGCCGTCAAGTGCGCGCTGGCCGCCGGCCCTGTGACGCGTGCCCTGGTGGGCGACCCCAACGTACAGCTGCTCGACGTGGTGGCCGGCGCCCCGGTTGACCGCATGGCGGCCGCCGAGCAACTGGCGCGTGCCGGCGAAATCCTGGCCGACGCAGCGACAGTAGAGGCGCTGGGCGGCGCGGCGCAGGTGATCGAGTGGCGCGCGAGCAATGGCGAACGCTACGCAGCGCTCGAGTTGCCGGTCGCCGCGCCGCAGCCGCCCCAGGCGGACGAGCTGCCAGCGATTGCCGGCGCGCAGGCGTGGGTGCACGCCCCCGTCGCCGAGAGCATCCGCAGCGGCCACGAGCGCTTTCTGGCCGAGCTGCGCCCCGCGGTTGCGCTCTTTGTGCGCTTCGAGGGCATCGACTGGGAGCGCAGTGGCGCGGCCGCCGCCCTGCTCGACCAGTGGATGCGCTGGGCGCAGGCGGTGGTGGCGGCGCACGAGGGGCTGGTGATCCAACTGACCACGGGCGACAAAGGCAGCTACTTCTACGCCGCCTTCGGTGCGCCAATCGCCCACGAAGACGAGCGCGCGCGTGCGCTGCGTTGCGCCGCCCAGCTGATGCGGCCGCCCGCCGAGCTGAGCGCAATACGCGACGTGTGCTGCGGCATCAGCACCGGGCTGATGCGCGTGGGCGCGTACGGCGGGCCCACGCGCCGCACCTACGGCGTGCTCGGCGCCGAGGTCAACCGCGCCGCGCGCCTGATGATGCTGGCTGCCCCCGGCCAACTGCTCGCAAGTCAGGCGGTGGCCGATACGCTGGGCGCCGCGGCGGGGCTGACCTTGCTGCCGCACGGCGTGGCTTCGCTGAAGGGTTCGTCGGCCCCGGCGCCAATCTACCGGCTGGCCGAGGGGCAGGCTGCGACGCCGCACGTCCGCAGCCACTACCCGCCCCCCGTGGGCCGCGACGCCGAACTGCAGCAGCTGCGCGCCGCCTGGCAGGCCGCCACAAAGGGCCACGGCCTGCTCGTGCGCATCGAAGGCGCGCCGGGCGTGGGCAAGAGCCATCTGCTCGCCGAAGCGGTGCGCCGGGCGCAGCTCGACGGCGTGCAGGTTGCCTTCACCACCTGCCTGAGCCAGGCACAGCAGTCGCCCTACAGCGGCGCGCGCCCGCTTGTGCAGCAGTTGCTCGCGCTGCCGGAGGCGGAAAGCGCGCATGACAGCAGAGCCGCTCTGGCACAGGCCGTGGCGACGCTGCTCCCTAGGGCTGCGGAGCGGCTGCCGCTGCTGGGCGACCTGCTGGGCATCCCCCTGCCCGAAACGACGCTCACCGCCTCGCTCGACGCCAGGCTGCGCCAGCAGGCCACCGCCGCCTTCATCGCCGAGCTCGTGCTGGCGCGCGCCGCCCAGTTCCCCTGGCTGCTGGTCGTCGAGGATGCACACTGGCTCGACGAGCTCTCGCACGCGCTCCTGGCGGCGCTCGCCCCTGCGCTGCGCGACGCACGCGCCTGTCTGCTGCTTGCCCACCGCCCGCGCCCCACCGGTCTGCCCCTGCTTGACGACGCGCCGCCACTCGCCACCGTCGACCTGGCGCTGGGCGAGCTGAGTGCCGACGCCGGTGCCGCGCTGGTCGAGCGGCGGCTGGGCGCGCCGGCCGCGCCGCTAGTGCGCGACCTGCTGCATGGCCTGGCACAGGGCAACCCCTTCTACCTGGAAGAGCTGACCGACACCCTGGTCGACACGGGGCGCATCGAAAAGAGGGGCGGGAGCTGGCGCGCCTCGGCGGCCACGGTGAACGCGCTGCGCGCCGCGCGCTGCCTGCGCGCCGGTGACGAGCCCGAGTTGCTGCCAGGCGCACCACTGGGCGATGCCGAACTGGGCCTGCCGACCTCGGTGCAGGGCGTCGTGCTCGCCCGCCTCGACCGGCTGCCCGCCCCCGCGCGCCTCACGCTCAAGGTAGCCAGCGTCTTTGGCCGCAGCTTCGAGCTGCCGCTGCTGGAGCGCGTTCCGACACTCCAGGAAGCAAGCGTGGGTGGGGGCGTGCGCCACGCCATACTGCACGCGCTCGACCGCGACTTTGTGCGCCGGCAACCAGGCGAGGTCGGTGCGGGAAGCGAAGAGTATCAGTTCAAGCACAACATCACGCGCGAGGTGGCCTACAGCACCCTGCTCGAGGAGCAGCAGCAGGAGCTGCACCTGGCCGTGGGCGAACTGCTCGAAGCGCAGCGCCCCGGCGACGTCGAGGAGCTGGCACACCACTTCTCGCGCGCCAACACCGCCCAGCCCGCCGTGCGCGCCCGCGCCCTGCTCTGGCTCGAGGCGGCGGCCGAGCGCGCTGCGCATGACTACGCGAATGAAACCGCGCTGGCCTGGCTCGAACGCGCGCTTGCCCTCGAAAGCCGCCCCTCCCTGCTGCGCACACGCGTGCAGGTGCTTCATGTGCTCGCCCGGCGCGAACAGCAGCGCGAAACCCTCGCCACCCTCGACGCAGCCACAAACACCGGCACAGACGCCGGGATCGGCAGCACCGCCCTGCTCTGGAGCGATTACCACGAAGCCGTGGGCGACTTTGCCGCCGCCGGCGCCGCCCTTGCCAGCGCACGCACCGCCGCGCAGGATGCCGTGGCCACTGCTGCCGTCGACGTGCGGATGGGCATGGTCGCCTGGCGCCAGGGCGACTACACCGGAGCTGAGGCCTGCTTCAACGCTGCGCTGGCCCAGCTGCCGGCGGCCGACGACGCCGATGCTGCGTCGCTGCCCGGCGCCGGAGAGCGCGCCGCCGCCCACTATGGCCTGGGGCTGGTGCTGCGCCAGCAGGGGCGCTTTGATGAAGCCGCCACACACTACCGCCGCGACCTCGCCCTCAACGCCCAGCTGGGCAATCGCGTGCGCGAGGCGCGCGCCCACTTTGCCCTCGGCACGCTCGAGAGCATGCGCCGCAACTTCGCTGGTGCGCTGCCCTGGTATGAGCACGCGCTCGCCATGCGCCGCACAATCGGCGACCGCGCCGGCGTGGGTGCGGGGCTGCTCGCGCTGGCGCAGACGCGCGGCTCGCTGGGCGACCACGCCGCCGCCCTCCCTCTCCTCACCGAGGCGCTGCAGATCCAGCAGGCGATCCACAACCGCTGGGAGGAGTGGCTGATCTGGAACGAGCTGGGCATCCTGCGCATGATGATCGGCGACTACGACGCCGCAGCGCAGGCCTTCGAGGCCGGCCTGGCCTGCAGCCGCGCCATCGAAAGTGAACAAGGCGTCGCCTACCTGCTCTGCAACCTGGGCCAGGTGCAGCGCGACCAGGGGCAGCTTGCTGCGGCCGAGCAGACGCTGTGCGACGGGCTGGCGCTTGCCGTCGCACAGGAGGACCGCGGCCTCGAGGCGGTCTACTGCGTCGACCTGGCGCTGACACTTGCGCTGGCCGCTCGTCCCGCCGAGGCCGTAGAGATGGCAGAGCGCGCCATTGCGCTGAACGTGCAGCAAGAGCAGGAGGGCGCACTGCCTGCGCTCTATGCCCTGCTGGGGCAGGTGGCGCAGCAGCAGGGCGACTGCGCCACCGCCCTCGCCCATGCCCGTCGCGCCGTCGGTCTGCTGGACGCCAGCGGCGGCGCCGAAGCCGATTTCCCCCAGCGCGACTACTGGAGCTGTGCGCAGACGCTGCTCGCCTGCGGCGCCGAGGCAGAGGCCGCCGCCGCGCGCGCCGCGGCCCTGCGCCATCTGAACGAAAAGGCGGCGCGCATCAGCGACCCCACCGTACGCGCCGCCTTCCTCACCAACATCCCCACCCACCGTCAAATCCTCGATCCGCCTGCAACTGATTCGACGCAAGGGCGGTAGGGCGCGAGGGGATGCAAGGAAAACCAAAAAGTACACGGAAACGACGGAGAGAAGCGTGCTACCCCTGGTGTACGCCATTCGCTTTTCCTGTAGTTTCCGTTGTTTCCGTGTACTTTGGCTTTTCCTTGCGCTCCCTCGCGCCCTTCGCGCCCTTGCGTCAGAAGTTGTTGTTAGTTCCGGACGAGAGGCAGGAACTGGTTCGCGCCCGGCGGGGCGTCGGCCAGCACGGCGTAGACGCCTTCGCCCTGGCCCGGCGCCGACGCCACCTGCTCGCCGTCGTTTGCGCCGGCGGGCGAGGCGGTGATCGTGGTCGGCAGCTCGCGCCACACACTCCCGTTCCAGAAGAAGAGCTTGGGTGTGGTCGCGCGCGCCGCATCGGGCGCGCTGCCCGCGGCGGCAACGCCAAAGTCGCCGGTATCGAAGGTAATGTTCACCTGTCCACCCTGCACCAGCGCATCGGGGAAGGCATCGAGCCGGTAGGACTGGCCGTAGATCCATTTGTGGAAGGGCAGCGGTGGCGTGCCGGGCATGCTCTGCCAGCCGATGCTCTCGCCCGGCCCCAGCTCCGTCGGCTCGTCGCTCTCCCAGCTTGCGTTGCCGTCCGACGAGACAACCAGAACGCCGCTGTAGAACTTGGCCGGGCCATGCGCCCCGCCGCCGCCCGTGCCGCGGTCGGCGATCACCTCGCGCCGCGTGGTAGGCGCACCGGGCGCCTCGCCGGCGTAAAGCTGCAGGTAGAGCGGCATCATCGTGTTCGGCGCCGGCAGCGTCACATTGGCCGTGTAAAGGGCGCCAACCCGCGCCAGTTCGAACTCGGCAAAGCCCTGGCCGTTCTCGGGGAAGATGCGGCCGCGCAGGGGCACGTTCGGCCCCAGGTCGCCCTGCTGCACCGAGATGGCGAGGCTCGCCGGGCCGGTCTGCTGCAGAGTGACGACCGGACGCCAGGCCGGGTTGCGCGTCATCACCAGCGTCGAATCGTTGGCGGCGATCGTCTCGCAGCCGAACTGGTGGCGGGGCTGCTCATCGGGCTCGGCGTGGTCGTTGATGTCGTAGACGCAGAGGCGGTCGCCCACCTCCGGCCCCGTCAACTGCACCTGCGTGGTGCCCTTTGCCGGCTTGCCCTGCTCGATCACGAAGTTCCCGCGCAGCAGGAAGGCGCGCGCCTCGCCCGAGCTGAGCTCGTTCTCCTGGTAGACCAGGTCGAAGGTGGTGGCGGCCGGCTGCCCCGGCGTCGAAGGCATATAGGCCACCGTGGTGACGGGCGCGGGCGGCGCCGCAGGGCCGGCCACGGGCAGCGCCGGCACATTCACCCAGGGATACCAGCCGTCGATCGTCGCCCATTCGGTGCGGCCGCCCAGCAGCGCAAAGGCCTCGGTGCCGCCGCAGTTGCCCGCCCACGTTGCCGGATTGGCGATGAAGTTCTGGTTGGCGGGCAGGTAGACGTCGCCCATGGCCGTGCCCGTGCAGAGCAGTGTCAGCGCGTGGTCGCTCTTGCCGTCGACGCCGGTGTAGGTGTCGAAGAGATAGAGCAGCCAGTGGCCCAGCTCGTGCGCCAGCGCCAACGACCAGTCGTTGGCCATCTGCGCGTCGGTGAAGGGCACGCCATTGAAGACGTTGACCGAACCGGGCGGCGTGCCGAAACGGTTCCACTCGGAGCCCATCGTGAGCGCGCCGGGCGTGTAGCTGAGCGGCAGCGCGGCGTTGATGTCGGGCGTGTCTGCTGCGACCACGCCGCCCACCGCCGCCTTGGGCTGCAGGGTGTTGCTCGCGTGTAGGTGCATGTCGGCGGCGGCCCACTGCTCGAAGCGCTGGTGAATGGTGACCGTGCCGAGCGCAAACTGGCCGTCGGTAAAGGAGTAGAGCGCGTTCGAGGCCTCGATGATGCGGGCGCGCATGCGGGCGGCGGCAGCCGCGTCGCCCTCCACATACCACTGCGCGCTCGCCGTCACATCCTGCAGCCAGAGCGGCGCCGCCGCCGTCACCGCGATGCGCAGCTCGATCGCGCGCCCGTATGCGGCGTAGTTGGCGCCCGTCACCTCGACCGGCGCCGGCGCTGTGGAGTAGAGCGCGCCGCCGTTTGCCTGCGAGACAAGATGGCGCGGCCAGAGCAGCTCGCCTGGCGTGAGCGTGTCGGGCAGCAGACCCTCGGCGTCGGCCGTGACGGTGCCGCGGCCGCTGACGCGCGCGACAACTGCGCCGGCGGCAGGCGCGCAGTCCGGCGCCACCGTCTCGATGCAGACGCGGATCGGCGGCATGTCGACGTCAATTTCCAGGCGCGGCCCCTCGGCCTGCTCGCGGCTGGTAAAGGTGCGTTCGATTGGCGCCGTAATCAGCGGCCCGCGCACAATGAAACCAAAGTTGGGCGTGTCGGCGTTGTTGACCCAGCCGTTGACAATGTTGGTGACATTCACGCGCAGCGTCACGTCATCCTGCAGCGGCGAGGTGAAGGGGACCGGCGGCAGCTGCGTAAACTCGGCCGGCGCCGTGTTCCAGGTGACCGCGTTCTCGTCCCACGCTGCGTTGGCCGCCGCCACCGCCATCGCCCAGTTTGTAAAGGTCGCCGTCTCCTGGTGCAGCACAAGTTCGGCGCGCGTCACAGTGGCGGTGTCGGGGATGTCGGAGAGGTCGAAGCGGATCAGCGCCAGGTCGCGCCCTGCCGGTGCGTTCTGCGCCCGCACGCTCAGGATCGGCTGCGCGCCGTAGTTCGCCGTTGGCCGCAACTGGTCGACGAAGGTGTCGGCCACGGCGCTCAGCGTCAGCGTAGACAGGTTGACGTCGGCCGGCAGCGCCTGCGGGGCGCGCGCCGCCGCCGGCACCGCTGCGGCAACCAGCAGCAGCGTCAGCAGCGCGGCACACAGGCTGCGGTGGAGCCGGCTGCAGTGGATGAAGGTGCGGTTCATTGCTCTCTCCCTGCCGGCGCGAGGCCGGCCGGCGTCACCGGCGCTACCAGTCGTCGGCGACGCTGTTTGCCTCCAGGCGGCTGTCCCGCTCGGCGAGCACGCGTGGGACGTCGAGCAAGGTAATCTCGCCGTTGTCGAACTCCAGCAGCCCGCGCTTGCGCCAGTCGCTCAGAATGCGGTTCACCCATTCGCGGCGGGCGCCGATCATCGAGGCCAGGTCGGTCTGGTTCAATCCCATCGGCACCAGCCGCCGCCCCTCGCCCACGTCGCGCCCGTAGCGCTCGTTGTTGATCAGGATGATGTGCAGCAGGCGGCCGGCGGCGTCGTACTGCGCGATCGATTCGGCGTAGCCTGCCGTCCAGCGCAGCTTCTGCGCCAGCACCCTGGCCAGCCCCACCGCCAGCCCGTTGCTGCTCTGCAGGCGGTGCAGGAAGCGCTCTTGCGTCATCGTGAGCAGCGAGACTGGCGTCACCGCCTTAGCCGTGGCCGAACGCGGGCGGTTGTCGAGCGCCGCCAGCTCGCCGATCAGGTCGTTCTCGCCAAAGATGTCGATCGAGGTCTCGCTGCCGGCCGGGCTGATCTTGTAGACGCGTACCTTGCCCTTGAGCACAAAGTAGACCTGCCGCGACTCGTCGCCCTGGTGGAAGATCAGCTCGTCTTTCGCATACTCGCGCAGGCGCAGGTCGTCGAGCAGCGCTTCGAGGTCGGCCTGACGCAGCTCGTGAAAGATCGGCATCGTGCGCAGCATTGCCACGCGCTTCTCCATGCGGCCAACATCCTTGTTTGCAGTGTCCTTGTTCGTAGCGTCCTTGTTCGCAGCGTCCTTGCTGGGTGCATCGCGCTGCGTTGCACCGGCATCGGGTGCTGGGTTGCGTGATTTCGAATCTGCCATGGTCCTTCTCCTCAGAATAGGGGCTGGGGACGCCGCAATGAAGTGTGTGCGATACAGGCAGCCTGTGGCTTGCGACACAGGCGCAGGGCTTGCTCGACGCCATGATCGGACGCGCGGCAAGCCTCGTCGCGGCACACAAGGCGGGGGTTTGCCCGTTGTTTGTGCACAGTGCGCGGAGGATCGCAGCTCTGTCGGGTCGTTGGAAGCGGATGCGGCGTACGGCATTATCTGCCCGAAAGCGACTTGGCGCAACCCGGATGCTTGCGGCGAAGGATTCGCGGTCGCAGCAGCGATGGATAGGTAGAACAGGTATTACGACCACTGCGTTCGCTCCGGGTGCGTCCGCACGCCACCAGTTCGACCCTCAATTCCCTCCCCAATTGCTTGCACCGCCGTGCCGTTTTCCGGCGACGCGAGAGAAGTGAGTGCTCCAATGGCGCTGCGCACTGCTGTCCGCTCCATCCCACTGAACACCGCGACCACGCTGAACACCATCCCGGCGCGCACGCTCTATGCGCTGCTCTGCGCGCTGCTGGCGCTGCTCTGGCTGCAGCTGCCCGCCGGCGCCCAGAGCGCGCCGGTTGAGGCCGCACCCGTGCGCAACGATGCCTCGCTGCCGATTGGCCCCGCCGGTGGCCAGGTTGACCTGCCGGCCGAGGGCATCGCCGTGCTTGTGCCGGTCGATGCGCTGCCCCACACGGTGACGCTGACCCTGAAAACGTATCCGGTCTCCAGCGCAGAGTGGCCCGCGGGGCTTGTGGTGCTGCGCGCCTGGGGGCTGCACGCCGAGGGCAGCGAACCGCTCCCCAGCGCCGGCTTCAGCGCGGCGTGGCAGGCCACAATTGGCTACGGCTATTGTGCCGAGCTCGGCGCGCCGGCCTTCTGCGCCGAACAGCCAATCGACGAGGCGAGCCTGCACTGCCTGCACCAGGTAGAGTCCAGCGGCGCCTGGGTGCGCACCCTGGGTATGGTGGATGTGCTGCACAAGCGCCTTGCCTGCAGCGATGTAGGCGTCGGCGAATACCTGGTCGTTGCGAAGTCGCTCACCACCTCGGGCGACAGCTCCGCGCCCACCGGCGTGGTTTTGCTGCCCCTGGTGCATGGCGCCAGCCGGTAACAGCGATCGAGAAGCAAGAAGCGAGAATCGAGAGGCTGGCTGGGGATCGAGGAGCGAGGAGCGGCCGGCGGTGCAGGGGTGGCAACTGACAGAACGAGGAGTCCCCGGCCGCGCGGCCGGGGACTCCTTTGTACAATCAGCTGACACTGCTCTGTGTTGCGCACCGGCGTTTTCTTCTCGCTTCTCGCTTCTCGCTTCTCGATCGCAGTTACAGATGGGTGATCTGCGGTGGCGGTTGAGCACTGCGCTGCCGGCTCGCGGCGGCGGCGCGGCGGAGAAAGTCGCGGGCCACATGCACCGGCACCGCCACGCCCACATCCGGCCCGTTCATGAAGGTGTTGATGCCCACCATCCGCCCCCACGCGTCCACCATCGGCCCGCCCGAGTGGCCGGGACGCAGGTGCAGGCTGGCAGCCAGCCAGTCGCCACTGCCGCTGCCGCTGCCGCTGCGATTGCCGCTACCGCTGCCCATCCCGGCAGCGTTGCCCTCGACCACACTGCCCAGCGTCGCGCCGCCCTCCACGCCGTAGGGGAAGCCAAAGGCCACCACCGTCTGCCCGGCGCGCAGCGCAAGCGAATCGCCCAGTGCGATCGGCGTCAGCCCGGCGGCGTCGATGCGCAAGACGGCGAGGTCGTGCGCCGGGTCGATAGCGGCTACCTGCGCCACCACGGTGCGCCCATCGGCCAGCCCTACCTGCAGGCGGGGCGCGCGCTGCCCAACCGGCCGACCGCGCCCCGCCACCACGTGCGCGCTGGTCAGCACCAGCCCCTGCACCTGCCCCGTCTGCCCGGCCTGCCAGACCGTGCCGGCGCCAATCGCCCGACCGCCGCGCCGAATCTGTACCAGGCTCGGCGCCACGCGTGCGTGGAGTGCGGCCAGGTCGGCGCTCAGTTGCTCCAGCAGCGAAGTCATGCGCGCCCCCTCCTACTTGCGGCCAATTGTCAGCGACAGGTCCAGTGGGTCGCCGCTGCGAATGGCGCGCGCGGGCACGCTCTTGCCGGCGCGGTCGGCGCCCAGCAGCGCCTGCAGCTCGTCCAGGTGGCGCACCGGCTGGCCGTCGACGCTGATCAGCACGTCGCCCTGCAGCAGCCCCGAAGCCGCCGCCGGCCCATCCGGCTCCACCGACATCACGATCAGCCCCGTCTCCTGGCCGGCCGCCTGCGCCACCGCTTCGGCCAGGCGCACAGGCTGCACACCCACGCCCAGGTAGCCGCGCGGCATACTGCCGTGCGCCGAAAGCGTTTCGACCACGCGCCGCAGCGTAGCCGCCGGCACCGTGAGGCTGACGCCGCGCATGAGCGCCGAAGAGTTGATGCCCGCAAAGCGTCCGCTCGCCTCCACCAGCGCCCCGCCCGAAAAGCCGGGGTACATCACCACATCGGTCTGCAGATAGCCGTCAATCTCGCCGCCGCCGCCGGTGCGCCAGGCGCCGCCCAGCGCGCTGACGATGCCCAGCGTCGCCTGCACGGTGCGGCCGGGGCGGCCCAGCGCCAGCACAAAGTTGCCCACGCGCAGCGCGCCGGCCTCCACCCACTGCGCCGCGACCAGGCCGGCCGCCTGCACGCGCAGTAGCGCGACATCGGTGGCGGAGTCGCGACCCACCAGCGTCGCCGCCACGCTCGAACCGTCGGGCAGCCCCACCTGCAGATTGTCATCCCGCTCCACCACGTGGTTCGAGGTCACAATCAGCCCGTCGGCCGACCAGACGACGCCGCTCGCCGCCAGCCGGTGGCGCCCTTCCACGCGCACCAGGCTCCTGCCTGCCGCCTCTACCACCGCCGCCGACGCCTGGCTCAAGGCCTGCAGCACGCCGCCCTCAATTCCCAGATTGCTGCTCGCATCTGCATTGCTCGACATGGTCCATTTCTCCCTGAATGTGCAACGAATGAGCCTCACTTCGCCCTGGAGGGGCCGCGGCGCCCCTGGTGCGGGCGCCTGCAGCAATTGACTCTTGCCGCCCACTATGGCACAAGAAGAGGCGACGAACCATCGCCCGAATGGTGGAGAGCCGCTCCCCCATTCGGCCGACGCCATGCAAGCGAGCGCGTTTGCTGAGAGCCGACGCGTTCCTGCTTGCGCCGGTGAGCCGTTCGTCCTGACCATCGTTGCCTTCGCCGAAGCCGGCTGGATTGTGGAGAAGCAAGTGAAGAGAGTGAAGACCCCCCATTCCGCTGCCATCCTGCCCACATGGCGGAGGCGCACGCTGCCGCTGCTCGCCCTTGTGGCCGGGCTGCTGCTCCTTGCCGGCTGCGACGCCGTGGCCACCACGCTGCAGTCACTGCCAATCTCGTCCTCTGCGAATGGGCTGCAGATTACCCTGCCCGGCGCCGGCGAGGCGGGCGCAGTTGACGCCCAGGCCGCCGGGCGCCCGGCCGAGGTCAGGATCACGAACATTCCGCTGGCAGGCCCAGCCGCCAGTCGCAACGCCGAAATTTCGGGCATGGCCTGGTTCGACGAGATGCTGATCCTGCTGCCCCAGTGGCCCGACTTTGCCGGCGACGGCTCGAACATCCTCTTCGCCCTCCCGCGCGCCCAGATCGAGGCGGCGATCGACGGCCAGAGCAGAGACCGCCTCACCCCCATGGCACTGGCGCTGGACGACGCCGCCCTGCGCGCCGCCCTGCCCACTTTTGGCGGCTACGAGGCGATCGCCTTCAGCGGCGACACCGTCTACCTGACGATCGAAACCTGGGCGCCCATGGGCTCGGCCGGCTACCTGGTGCGCGGCTCGGTCGACCGTGACAACGCCGTTGTGCGCATCGACCCGGCGTCGCTGGTCGAGATCCCGCCGCAGACGGGCAAGGTCAACGTCTCGGACGAGGCGATTGTGATTACCGGCGACGGGCTGCTCACGATCTACGAGCTGAACGGCGTGCTCGTAAACGACGCGCCCATCGCCCATCGCTTTACGCTCGACGGCCACCCGCTCGAGCCGGCGCCCTTCCCCGCGATCGAGTACCGCATCACCGACGCCACGCCGCTCGATGCCGACGGGCGCTTCTGGGCCTTCAACTTCTTCTTTCCGGCCGAGGGGTTGGAGGTGGTGGAGCCCGAAGCGCTGGCGCAGAGCTACGGCGAGGGCGCCACGCACGCCCGCAGCGTGCAGGTGGAGCGCCTGGTGGAGTTTGCCTGGGATGGAACGCAGGTGGTGCGCACCGAGACGCCGCCGCTCCAGCTGCAGTTGGGGCTGGTGGCGCGCAACTGGGAGGGCCTCGTCCGCCTGGGCGACCGCGGCTTCCTGATTGTTACCGACAAGTACCCGGTGACGATGCTGGGGTTCGTGGAGAAGTAAGACGAGCGAGAAGCGAGAAGCGAGAATCGAGAAGACAGCCAACGCGACACGTCCCGGCGCCGGCTGTCTTCTCGATTCTCGCTTCTCGATTCTCGATGCCCTATAAGTGCAAAACCCCCGCACGCGTCGCGCGCACCACCGCCTCGGTGCGGCTCTGCGCCTGCAGCTTGCCGAGGATGGCGTTGACGTGGTACTTGACGGTGTGCTCGCTGATGCCCAGCGCGCGAGCGATGAGCTTGTTCGAGAGACCATCAGCCATACCCTGCAGCACCTCAAGCTCGCGCGGTGTCAGCGCTTCGAGCGAGGCGCCGGCAGCGGCGTAAGGCGCGCCGGGGTTGGCGAGTTGTGGCGGTGCGAGCGCATGCGCCGGGTCGAAGAGCGCCAGCCCCTGGGCGACGGCCGCCAGCGCTACCGCGACCTGCTGGGCGTCGGCGCTGCGTCCAAGCACGGCACGCGCGCCACTTGCCCAAATCGCACTGAGCGCCGCGCTGTCGGCCTCGCTACCGAGCAGCACCACCACCAGCGCGCCGGCGTCGGCGTAGGCGCGCAGGCTGTCGAGCTGCTCGCTGTTCCAGCCCAGCCCGAGCAGCACGGCGCTGGGGCGAAACGCATCCAGCGTGAGCTGCGCGTCGTCGCGGTCCGACGCCTGGCCGACCACGCGCAGGTTCGGCGCGCCGGCCAGCAGCGCAGCCAGCCCGGCGCGCGCCAGCGGGTCGCCCGCCACCAGCAGCACGCGCAGCGCGCCGGCTTGCGCGCGATCCTGCGCAGCGGGCGCGAGCGGCGGGTCGGTTAGGGCGGATTGGGCGACAGGCGGTTGTTCCATCACAAGGGGTTCAGCAATCATGATTCCAGCTTGCGCCGGGGATGGGGGCGCGTCTGCAATCTGCCCTGCAATGCCACAGTGCTGGACCCTCTCTCCCTGAACCGCAGGCCTTCCGCCGACGTTGGGAAGAGTGAAAGCAAGCAGACCTGCGCGATAATACGATCCACCACGCAGAACTCAACGCCGGCCGCCCGCATGGGGCGCGCCACACACAGTCAGCGCTCCGTCACCCAGCTGCCGGGAGTTGCCCTATGACACAACGCAAGTCGCCCGCCGCATTGTACGCACTGCGCCGCCTGGGCGCGGGGCTTGCCGCCCTGGCGCTGACCAGCGCAGCGCTCGCCCTGCCCATGGCCGGCCGCGCCACCGAGCCGAACCCTATCGCCCAGGAGGAGGCCGGCGCCGCGCCCATTGCCGGCCTGACGGCGGCGCAGGTTGCAGCGGCCTCTGTCGCATCGGCCACAGTCGCGGTGTCGGCCGTGCAGCTGCCCAGCGCGACTGCGGGTCGCACGATGAGCGGCGGCGCGGTCGCTGTCGTCGCCGTGCCGCTCGTGCTCGCCGACGCTGCGCCGGTGGCCGTCGAGCCGCCGCGCGACGACCCGGCAGCAATTCCGCACAGCGACGTGCTGCTGCCCGCCACGATCGTCAACAACCTGCTCGCGCCGCCGCCCGTGCCGGCGCAGGAGGCCAATACCGCCGCCGACGCCATCCGCGAAATCCAGGGGGCGCCGGGCAAGGGCATTACCGAGGCCGTGACGCCGCTCGCAAACGGCATCACGCTCTTTGCGCCGCAGCGCTCGACGCTGATTGTGACGCTCATGCCGGTCGGCTCGGCCACGGGCGGCGGCAAGACGGCGCTGCTGCCCACCACCGGCGCGCGTACGGTGGTTGCCGCCCAGAACCCGGAGATTGCGAGCGCGCTGGCGGCGGGCACGGCCGTGGTCACCAAGAGCGGCGAGCCAATCAAGGCGCCGATTGTGGTGGGGGGCGGCAAGACCGTCTACTCGCCCTTCCTGATTGCGCCGACCGAGGTCACAGTCACCACCGTGAGCGAGGTCGAACCGCCCTTTACGTCGAGCCCCGCACCGACGGCACCTGCTGCTACTGCTGCGCCGCTGGCCACGCAGGCGGGCGCGCGGGTCTATTCGCTGATCGACCACGCCTGTGTCGATTTCAACGCCGGCGACGAGTGGGCCAGCCGCCGCGTCAGCGAGCCGAGCGACATCTGGACCGACTGGTTTGCCGGTTGGGCGCCCTTCGCCGTCGACGAGGGCTATTACCAGGCGCAGAATGTAACCTTCTCGCTCGAGCGGGTGGTGGGGCCGGGCAGCAACTACGGGCCAGACGAGCACTCGGCCAAGATTGCGTCGAACCAGCCCTACGCCGCTGGCCTGGGCAGCCCGTTGCTGCGCGTGCGTCCCGGCGCCGTGGTCATCGTCAGCGCCAACTACCTGATCTTCGACCACGACACGGGCGGGGCGGACTACGACTGGGCTTCGCTGGGGATTAAGCCCGACGCCTGGGAGGAGGGCGCGACCTACGTCAACGGCTTGACGCGCGGCCGCTGGGAGCTGATGACCCACAGCGTGGTTGCGGGAGAATCGGGGCAGATCATGGTGCTGCTGCAGGCGCACTCGCCGGCGGCGCTCAACTCGAACATCTACTTCGACAACGTGCGCATCTGGGTCGACGGCCTGGCGGTGGAGGACTGCCGCTACGAATAGTCAACTACAACCGCATCTGACGCAAGGGCGCGAAAGGCGCAAAGGAACGCAAGGAACGTCAACAGCGATTGGCAGTGGGTTGGCGCAAGTCACTCGACGCGCATGGCGGCCGGCCGTTCACGAGTGCAACGCCCCAACCGCCTGCCGCTAACCCTTGATGCAGTAGTGGTAGGGGTATTCGATGGCAAAGCCGGCGCGGGCATAGGTTGCCTGCGCCGCGCTGTTCTCCTGCTTCACCTGCAGGTAGGCCTCCTCGGCACCGTAGAGGCCAGCCCAGATCGCCAGCGTGCGCAGGATAGCGGTCGCCGCACCCTGCCGCCGCGCCTCGGGCCGCGTCGACATGCAGAAGACGCCCAGCCAGCTCCCCTTGACCACGCCCAGCCCCACTGCAGCCGGCTCGCCGTTCAGCCGCGCCTGCACAAAGGCGACCGGCGCCGCAATCCGCCGCAAGATCGCCTCGCGCACCTCTGCCGCCGGGCCGCGCGCCCGCTCCGCCTCGCAGTAGAGCGCAAACCAGCCTTCGTCGAAACTTTCGGCCACCTCCAACTCCAGCTGGGGCAGGCTCTGCAGGCCGGGCGTACGCTGCAGAACCGCGCTGAGCGGCGCCGTCTGCACCCAGGTGTAGGAATCGGAGCGGTAGCCACGCGTGGCCAGCAGCTCAAGCAGCCCCTCGGGCGCCGCCGGCGTCATCTGAAAGCGGCTGGGCAGCCCGTGGCCGGCGTAGAAGCACTCGGCGCCGTGCACCCGCTCCTTCAACGACAATTGCCCCTCGCTGCGCACCGACCAGACGGAGTTCGCCCGCCCCGTAATCCCCCGCTCGGCGCGCAGCCACCAGCCGTGGTGCGCCTCGCAGTGCAGCGCCGGCCAGGCCTGCAGCGCCGCCTCTTCAATCGCCACCACGCGCTCCAGGTCGGACGCCGCCATGCGGGTTGCCTCGACGAATTCTCTCTCCACGGGATTGGCTCCTTCCCTGCAGCGATGCGATCACAATACAACAGGCAAACTGTCGCGAAGTATATCCCGAACCCCCCTGCGCGCAAGCGACCAGCGCGCCACGAACGGCGAACAACTTCCTTGTTGTTGCCGTTCCTTGCGCCATTCTGTGCATCTGTTTCCTTGCGCCCTTGCGTTGATCCGTTGCAGTTGCAGTTCGTTCTCTGCCGCCAAGCGCCTCTTGTGCTAGACTCGGACCATTCAGCTCACACCAGAGGACGCACCATGACCGCGGCAAACTCCGAATACGCCCTGCTCGACTCGGGCAACTTGCAGAAGCTCGAACGCGTTGGCCCCTATCTGCTCGTACGCCCGGCGCCCCAGGCGATCTGGTCGCCACGCCTGGCCGCCACCGAATGGCACAAGGCCGACGGCATCTACCACCGCACCAGCGAAGGTGGCGGCCACTGGGAGTGGCGCACCAAGGTCAAGCGCGAGTTCGACCTGCTCTACAACCAGCTCTCCTTCGAGGTGCACCTGACCAACTTCGGCCACATGGGGCTCTTCCCCGAGCAGGCCGAAAACTGGGACTGGCTGCGCAAGCTCATTCGCCGCCGCGCCGGCGCCGGCGGCGGCAAGAACGTCCACATCCTCAACCTCTTTGCCTACACGGGCGGGAGCACGCTGGCCGCCAGCCAATCGGGCGCGCACGTGGTGCATGTGGATGCTGCCAAAGGCGCGGTGGACTGGGCGCGCAAGAACGCCCAGCGCTGCGGCCTGAACGAGCGCCCGATCCGCTGGATCGTCGACGACGCGCTCAAGTTCATCAAGCGCGAGGCGCGGCGCGGCACCCGCTACCACGGCATTATCCTCGACCCGCCCAGCTTTGGCCGCGGGCCGCAGGGCGAGGTCTTCAAGATCGAGAAGGACCTGGTGCCCCTCTTCGAGGAGTGCCGCATGCTGCTGGCCGAGGAGGCGCTGCTGCTGCTCTACTCGTGCCACACGCCCGGCTTTACGCCGGTGACGATGCACAACCAACTGCTCGAGCTGGCGCCCAAGCGCGGTGGCCTGCTCGAGAGCGGCGAGATGGTGGTGCAGGGTGGTGACGGACGCGCGCTGCCCAGCGGCACCTGGGCGCGCTGGGGCGCGAGCGAGTAGGTCCCTGCGGAAATGCCCTTTCAGATCAGCAGCCCGCACAACGAACACATCAAGAGCTTGCTGCGCCTTGAGAAGCGCGCCGAGCGCGACCTGCGGCGCGTGACGCTGGTGGAGGGCGTGCGCGAGGTGGAGCGCGCGCTGGCCGCGGGCCACCTGCCGGTGGAGGCGTGGGTCTGTCCGCCGCTGGTGCAGGGCGAGGGCGGCCAGGCGGCGCTGCAGCGGCTGCTGGAGTTGGATGCGCAGCGGTGTTGTCGCGTCTACGAGGTGCCGCCCCCCCTCTTTGAGCGGCTGGCCGTGCGCGGGCAGAGCGGCGGCCTGCTGCTGGTGATCCCCTACGTCACCCGCCCGCTGGCCGAGCTGAAGGCGCAGAGCAACGCGCTGGTGCTGGTGATCGAAGCGGTGGAGAAGCCGGGGAATCTGGGCGCGATCCTGCGCACCGCAGACGCTGCCGGTGTGACAGCCGTGCTGGTTTGCGACGGCGCCACCGACGTGCACAACCCAAACGTGGTGCGCGCAAGCCTCGGCACGCTCTTCCACCTGCCGATCTGCGAGGCAACAAGCGCCGAAACCGATACGTGGCTACGCGCAAATGGCCTACGAATCGTGGCCGCTTCCCCCTATGGCACTGTTGACTATACGCAAGCCGACCTGAGCGGGCCGCTCGCGCTCGTCTTCGGCGCCGAAGCAGCCGGCCTGAGCGCTCTGTGGGGTGAAGGTGGCGCCACCCTCGTGCGCATCCCCATGGCCGGCATCGCCGATAGCCTCAACGTCTCCACCGCCGCCGCAATCCTGCTCTTCGAGGCCGTGCGCCAGCGCCGCAGCGGCCCGCCCGCCCCCTAATCGATTCCATCTCGCCCATCTCGACTGCAATTGTTGCCAGTCCTACTGCAATTCGCCCGCAGTTCCGCTAACCTGATTGCAGGCTTCGTGCATGAACGCCGGCGCGGCCGATCCGGACCTGTGAGCGACGCTTGGCCGACGCGGGCGATCTGTTGCCCGCTCACCCAGGGCATTTTCGCCATCTCCTTTGACGCACCCCACCTGCTGTGCTAGACTGGCACGCAGGGTCGCCAGTTTTTCTCTCTCTTCAGGGAACCTTCGATGAGTTCGAAACGGTTGCGCAGCGGGGTCATCTACCTGCTGCTTGTGATTGCCCTTGCCAGCTTGCTCTACACGCTGCTCAACCGGCGCGGCGAGCAGGAGCTGCCCACCACCCCGCTGGCCGAAGTGGCCTCGCTTCTGCGCAGCAGCGACGTTGCGGCGCTGAATGTAGACGGCAACGAACTGGTGGTTGTGCGCCGCAACGGCGAACAGCTGCAGTCGCGCATGGAAGAGGGCGTGAGCCTGATTGAGTCGCTCGAGAGCCTTGGCGTCACCACCGAGCAACTGCAGCGCGTGGATGTACGCGTGACCGAGCCGGACTTCTGGGAGAATTGGAGCGGCGTGCTCTTTGCGCTGGTACCGATTCTGCTGCTGGGGCTCTTCTTCTTCTTTATCCTGCGCCAGGCACAGGGCGCCGGCAACCAGGCCTTCAGCTTCGGCAAGAGCCGCGCCCGCATGTTCACGGGCGACCGCCCCAGCGTCACCTTCGCCGATGTGGCGGGCAATGACGAATCGAAGCAGGAGCTGCAGGAGGTTGTCGAGTTCCTCAAGGAGCCGCAGAAGTTCGCGGCGCTGGGCGCGCGCATCCCCAAGGGCGTGCTGCTGGTTGGCCCACCGGGCACCGGCAAGACGTTGATGGCCAAGGCTGTTTCGGGTGAGGCGGGCGTGCCCTTCTTCAGCATCAGCGGCTCGGAGTTCGTCGAGATGTTCGTGGGCGTCGGCGCCAGCCGCGTGCGCGACCTCTTCGAACAGGCCAAGAAGAACTCGCCCTGCATCATCTTCGTCGACGAGATCGACGCCGTCGGTCGCCATCGCGGCGCCGGACTGGGCGGCGCGCACGACGAGCGCGAGCAGACGCTCAACCAGATTCTGGTCGAGATGGACGGCTTCGACACCGACACTAACATCGTCATCATTGCCGCCACCAACCGGCCCGACATTCTGGACCCGGCGCTGCTGCGCCCCGGCCGCTTCGACCGCCGTGTGACCATGGATGCTCCCGACGTCAAGGGGCGCCGCGCCATTCTCGACGTCCACGTGCGGGGCAAGCCGCTCTCGGCCGACGTCGACCTCGACGTGATCGCCAAGCAGACGCCCGGTTTTGCCGGCGCCGACATCGAAAATCTGGTCAACGAAGCAGCAATTCTGGCCGCACGCCGCAACCGCCGCTCGGTCAGCACGGCCGAGTTGCAGGAGGCGATCGAGCGCGTGATCGCCGGTCCCGAACGGCGCAGCCGGCTGATCTCGCCGCGCGAGAAGGAGATCATCGCCTTCCATGAGGCGGGCCACGCCGTCAGCATGTACTTCCTGCCCCACCACGACCCGGTGCACAAGGTTACGATTGTGCCGCGCGGCATGGCCGGCGGCTACACCATGCCCATGCCCGAGGAAGAGACGACGCTGCAGACCAAGGAGAACATGCGCGACCGGTTGGTGGCGTTGCTGGGTGGGCGCGTGGCCGAAGAGATTCAATTTGGCGACATTACCACCGGCGCCAGCAACGACCTCGAGCGGGTGACCGGCCTGGCGCGCGCGATGATTACGCAGTGGGGCATGAGCGACAAGCTGGGCCCCATCCGCTACGGCGAGCGTGAGGAGATGATGTTCCTCAACCGGGCCTTCAGCGAGCACCGCAATTACAGCGACAAGGTGGCGCAGGAGATCGACGAAGAGGTGCGGCGCGTGGTGGACGAGGCGCACCAGCGCTGCCACCAACTGCTGACGACACACTGGGACAAGATGATTGCTGTCTCGAGTGCGCTGCTCGACGTCGAGACGCTGCAGCGGCCCGAGTTTGAGGCGCTGATGCGCGGCGAGAATCCCTTCCCGCCCAGCCCGCGCCGCCCCGATTCGCGCACGCTGCCGCGCGAGTCGCGCCCCGAAGAAGGCGCGCGCGACAAGCGCCAGGACAGCGGCCTGGACCTGGGCGGCACGCTCCCGGCCCCGGCCTGAGCAGCACGCCCAGCCGAGACCCACACACCGGCCCGTGACGAACAACCAGCCCGCCGCGCAGCAGAATGGAAATGGCGATTCCACAGCCCCGCCCGGCAAGAGCGGGGCTTTTTTCGTCCCGTTGCCCGGCGCTGCGGCGCGCAATGGCGGCGCGCCGCGGGTGAGCGCTCCGCCGCCCACGCGCTTCCCGCCCGAGCTGCGCGGGGCGGGATCGGGCGGGCTGCTCTACACGCTCGGCCGCACACAGATCATCGCCTTCCCACCGGCGACCTGGATGGTGGCGGCTGGGGTGGCGGCGGCGCTGCTGCTCGCGCTGCAGGCAGGCGTGTGGCCGTGGGTCGGCGCCGCACTGCTTGGGTCGGCGCTCGCGCTGCGCTTGCTGGTATGGCGTGTGGTGCGCAGCGGCGGGGTGCGTTTTGTGCCCAGCGGCGATGCGGCCCTGCTCGGCGGCATCGGCGAGCCGCTAGCCCTACCCGCGCAGAGCAAGCTGCCCGTCTACGTCAGCGGCTGCCTGGAGGTGGGCAACCGCGTGCAGCGCTTTGCCCTGCTGCCCGGCTTCTACCGCACCTTTGCCACGCGCGAGCATGCGCTGCTCTGCCTTTGCCAAAGCGGCCGGCGGCTGCTGGTGGCCGAATGGCCCGAAGCGGAGGTTGGACTCTGGTACGCCTTCGTCAAGCCGCAGCAGCTGCGCGCGTTGCAGGCCGGGACGCTGCACCACGGCCGCCTCGCCCTCACCGCCCTGGCGCTCGAGGTGGACGCCACACCCACGCGTGGCCGCGTGCGCCGGCGCGCAGTCGAAACGCTCTACCTGGCGGGTGAAGCGGCCGACTTGGCGCGTATCGCCCGCGACCTCACGCTCGATGCGCCCTTTGCCGATCTCGACGCATTCAACGCCGCCCACAAGCAACGCACCGCAGCTCGCCAGCCTTCACCCCCGCCGCAGTCATAGGCAGACCCCAGCCATGAGCACACCCCGAACAACGCCGCGCCCTTCGTGGGATGCCTACTTCCTGGACATTGCCTTTGCGATCGCGACGCGCAGCACCTGCGACCGCGCACACGTTGGCGCCGTGCTCGTGCGCGACCGGCGTATTCTCTGCACCGGCTACAACGGCGCGCCCGCCGGCCTGCCCCACTGCGACGACGTCGGCCACCTCATCATCGACGGCCACTGCGTGCGCACGCTGCACGCCGAACAGAACGCGCTGATCCAGGCGGCGCTGCATGGCGTGAGCACGGCGGGCGCCACCGCCTACGTCACCCACCAGCCCTGCCTCACCTGCGCCAAGATGCTCATCAACGCCGGCGTCAAGCGCGTGGTCTACGCCGGCAACTATCCCGACCCCGTCAGCGTCAACTTCCTGAGCCAGGCCGGCGTCGCGCTCGAGCGCCAACCGCGCTCGCGCGACGGCGACACCGTCTACCAGCCCGCCCTGCTCGAAGGTGCGGCCGCGCCGCCATCCGCCAGCAGCCAAGAGGAGCCCACCGCATGAGCGCCCTTCTGCCCTTCCCCAACGGCTTCAAGTGGGGCAGCGCCACCTCGGCCTACCAGGTCGAAGGCGGCCAGACCAACAACCAGTGGGCCGAGTTCGAGCGCACGCCGGGCGCAATCTGGCACAGCGACCGCAGCGGCGTCGCCAACGACTGGTGGCGCTCGACCGATGCCGATTTCGATCTGATGCGCGAACTGGGCATGACCTCGCACCGCTTCAGCGTCGAGTGGAGCCGCATCGAACCTGCACCCGGCGTCTTTGATACGCGCGCTATCGACCGCTACCGGCAGATGCTCGACGGGCTGATCGGGCGCGGGATCACGCCGACCATCTGCCTGCACCACTTCACAAACCCGCTCTGGCTGCAGAAGCAGGGCTCATGGGAGCGCGTCGAGGTTGTTGAACGCTTCCAGAGCTTTGTGCGCTACACGGTCTCGGCACTCAGCGACCTCTGCAGCCGCTGGCTCACCATCAACGAGCCACAGGTCTACGTCAACCACGGCTACCTCGAGGGAATCTTCCCGCCGCGGCAGAAGAACGTGCCGCTGGCGCTGCGCGTCTACCGCAACATGGCGCTGGCGCACGGCGTCGCCTACCAGACGATCCACGCCCTGCAGTCCCAGGCGCAGGTGGGCAACGCCTCGGCCCTGCGCGCCTTTCGACCGCTGCGCGCCGGCCACCTGGGCGACAAGTTCGCCGCCCGCCTTTGGGCCGCGATGGGCGAAGACGTCTGGCTGCACGCCATTGAGCACGGGCGCCTGCTGCCGCCGCTGGGCGTGGGCGACAACCACCCCGCGCTGCGCGACAGCTTCGACTTTGTTGCCGTCAACTACTACACGCGTACCCTGATGCGCTTCACCCCTAACCCGCTGCGCATCTTTGGCACGCGCGCCCACCCCGCCGGCGCCGAGCTCAGCGACAGCGGACGCGACGGCCCTTACAGCTGGTACGCGCCCGACGGCCTCTACGACCTTTGCATGGAGCTGCGCGCGCTGGGCAAGCCGATCTACATCAGCGAAAACGGGCTGCCCGACGCCGACGACGACCAGCGGCCGCGCTGGCTGCTGGGCCACTGGGCCGCCGTGCAGCGCGCCATCGCCCACGGCGCCGACGTGCGCGGCTACGACCACTGGACGCTGGTCGACAACTTTGAGTGGGCCGAGGGCTGGGGGCTGCGCTTTGGTCTGGTCGCACTGGACCCGGCGACGGGCGTGCGCACACCCCGCCCAAGCGCCGAACTCTTCCGCACCGTGGCCACGCAGAACGCGCTGCACGCAGCCACCGTCCAGCACTGGGCGCCCGAACTGATGCCCGAACTCTTCTCTAACAACATCAACAACATCTGACGGAAGGGCGCCAGGAAACGCAAAGAGAAGCAAGGAACTGCGAAGAAAAGTTGGGAACCGCGGCTGTCATCCCGGCGAGCCTGTCAGGGAATTTGTGTATGAGGTCATGGTAAAGTATCGCTAACTGAAAGGAGCGAGCCATGACCAGAATGACAGAAGGGCAGGGACCAGAACAAGCATCAGCCCAGGAGCCAGAGGCGC